>WBZM01000008.1_pt1 | contig 478358 bp, 424 predicted proteins | sample 5204271 | NCBI WGS metagenome assembly WBZM01 (sample SAMN12344346, study PRJNA552823) | activated sludge metagenome | biome: Activated sludge suspended growth; feature: Nitrification reactor; material: Wastewater; isolation source: activated sludge from nitrification reactor of wastewater...
ACCCGCTCGCTCCCGCTGCAGTGGAAGGTGGCCATCGGTGGCGCACTCGGTGGCGTCACGATCGGTGGATTCGCCTTCGCCGACGGCCCGTCGGCCGACCGTCCGTCGATCGACCCGGTCGTGGTGAACGGACCCGCCACGTCCCCCGCACCCACCCAGCCGTCGCTCGCCTCGGTGGGTTCCACCACGATCGTCACCTCGGTGCCGACCACGCAGGCGCAGGCCAGCAGCAGCGAGCGCCCGACGGTGTCGCCGTAGTTGCCCCAGACCTCCTCGAACCAGCGCAGCGTCAGGCCGCTGGCCAGGCCGGTGCTGTAGTTGTTCACCAGCCCCGCCGTGACCGAGAGCACCATCGGCGCCACCGTGAACAGCGTGACCAGCGCGGTGATCGAGAACAGCAGCGGGGCTCGGGGGGCGGTGGCGGCGCGCATCGGGGATCGGAAGGAGTCAGGCGCCGGCGAACGCGCCCTGGCCGCCGAAGCGCCGGGCCACGAACAGCACGAGCCAGGTCATCACGCCCAGCGCGATCGACAGCGACGCGGCGAGCGCGAAGTTCGCGTAGTTGGTGAACTCGTTGTAGATCGTGATCGGCAGCACCTCGATCTTGCTGGCCAGCGTGAACGCGGTGCCGAACGCGCCCATCGCGGTGGCGAAGAGGATCGCGCCGCAGGCCAGCGTGGTGGGCGCCAGCGCCGGCGCCCAGACGTCGATCACGATGCGCCATCGGGAGGCGCCCAGCGAGCGAGCGGCCTCCTCGAGCTGCGGATCCATCGCCTGCGCGGCCGCGGTGTAGGTGGCGATCGCGCGAGGCAGCGAGAAGTAGAGGTACGCGAGGAACAGGCCCAGCAGGCCGTAGGCGAAGGTGATGCGCTCGCCGGTCAGCCACTCGGCCAGGCGCGCGATGCCGCCCTGTCGTCCGCCCAGCAGGATCATGAAGAACCCGACGATCACGCCGGGAAACGACAGCGGCAGCGTGAGCACCGAGAGCAGCGCGCGGCGCCCCGCGAACGGGGTGCGCGCGAGGTACAGGCCCACCGCCGCGCCCAGCGCCAGCGTGGCCAGCGTCACCGAGAGCGACAGCAGCACGGTGTTGGCCAGGCTGGCCGCGTAACGCGGGTTGGTGAGCACCGCGAAGTAGGTGTCCCAACCCTTGGCCGCGGGCAGCACCACCAGCCAGGCCATCGGCAGCAGCCAGAACGCCGCGAACAACGCGATCGCGGGCGCCAGGCAGCCGAGGATCAGGCGGGGCGGTGTCACGGCCGGCGCGCGGGAACGATCACTGGACCTCTTTCAGGTAGCGATCGGAGAAGGCCTTCTGCACCGTGGCCATCTTGCCGTAGTCCACCGGCTTGGCGCGGGCATACTCGCTGGCCGGCAGGAACCGGGCCTGCGCTTCCTTCGACACCGCCGAGGCGCGGATCGGCCGCAAGTAGGCGTTGGCCCAGATCGCCTGGCCTTCGTCGGACAGGATGAACTCGAGCGCCTTCTGGCCATTGGCCGCGTTCGGGCCCTTGGCGACCAGGCTCATCACGTAGGGCACGATCACGCTGCCCTCGGCCGGGATCACGAACTCGACGTTGGCCTTGTCCTTGTACTTCGCGCGATACGCGTTGAAGTCGTAGTCGAGCAGGATCGCGATCTCGCCGGAGAGCACGCGCGCGTAGGAGGTCTGCTTGGGCACGATCGGGTCGTTCTTCTTCAGCGCCTTGAAGTAGTCGATCGCGGGGCCGAAGTTGTCGAGGTTGCCGCCGCGCGCCTGGTTCACCGCGACCGCCCCGACGTAGCCGACGAAGGCCGAGGCCGGGTCCAGGTAGCCGATCAGGCCCTTGTACTCGGGCTTGAGCAGATCGGCCCACGAACGCGGAACCGGCTTGCCCTTGAGCGCGTCGACGTTGACCATCAAGCCCAGCGTGCCGGAGTGGATCGTGAACCAGTGGCCGTCCGGATCCTTCAGGCCATCGGGGATCTCGTTCCAGGCGCTGGGCTTGAAGGCGGCGGTGACGCCGTCCTTGCGCGCCTGCACGCCGAAGGTGACGCCGTAGTAAGCGATGTCGGCGACCGGGCTGGCCTTCTCGGCCACCAGTTGCGCCAGCGTCTGGCCCGAGTTCTTGTTGTCCGGTGGCACCGTGATGCCGGTCTTGGCCTTGATCGCGCGCAGCTGCGATCCCCAGTCGGCCCATTCGGGCGGGCAGTTGTAGCAGATCGCGGTCTGGGCGTGCGCCGCGCCGGCGGCGAGCAGGCCGGCGGCCAGGGCAATGCGGGCGAGCAGGGTCATCGGGTTCTCCGTGGGTGGTTTCGGGAAGAGGGTGGGCGACGCATCGGGCGTCGGACACCGTGGACGGGCGAGACCGCGCAGGATTCGCCGGCGCGGATCACGTAGGGCAGCGAGGCGCTGTCCTCGGCGCGCGGGGCCGAGCCCTCGCGCAGCGAGCGCACCAACCAGGCGACGCACGCGCGGCCGATCTCGCGGCTGGGCTGCACGACGGTGGCGAGGCTGGGTGAGAGTTCCTCTCCGAGCGCGATGCCGTCGAAGCCGATGACGGACAGATCGCCGGGCACCGACAGCCCGGCGAGCGCCGCCGCGCGCAGGCAGCGCAACGCGAGCAGGTCGTTGGAGCACACCAGGGCACTGGGACGGTCCCGGCCGCGCAGGCGCTGCGCGATCGTCTGCGTGGCCGACTCCAGGAAAGGCACCTCGATCAGCTCGCCAGGCGGGATGCCCGCGCGCGCCAAGGCCCGCTGAAAGCCCCGGTGGCGCTGTTGCGCGCGGTCCGACGCGGCCAGCGTGCCCACCACCATCGCGATGCGCCGATGGCCCAGCGCGAGCAGCGCATCGACGACCTCGGCGCAGGCCGCCTCGCCGTCGACCGAGACGCAGGGCTGGCGCGGCTGACGGTTGTACGCGAGCACGTAGGGCAGCCCCTCGCGGCGCAGCCGCGCCAGGCTGCGCGAGCGCGCCGCGGTGGCCACCGTCAGGATGACGCCGTCGACCCCGTGGGCCACCAGCCGGTCGATCGCCGATTCCTCGCGCCCGACCTGGTAGTCGCTGACCAGCGGCACGATCGCATAGCCCTGCGACTGGGCCTCGGCGGCGATGCCGTCCAGGCATTCGGCGAACACCGGGTTGAGCAGGGTGGGCATCACGACGCCCAGGATGTGGCTGCGCTGGGTGCGCAGCGTGCGCGCACTGGCGTTCGGGATGAAGCCCAGCGCGCGGGCGGTGCGCTGGACGCGCTCGAGCGTGTCGCGCGCCACCAGCTGCGGCGTGTTGAACGCGCGCGACACGGTGGCGATCGACACGCCGGCCTGGCGGGCGACGTGTTCGATGGTCATGGTGGCGATGAAAACGTTTACAGCCTACCGGCCGACGATGACGAAGTCATGACGCAGTGCGGGTGGACGGGCGCGCGCGACGCGCGCCTCACTCGACGAACACGTCCTCGCGCTTCCTGCGGATGGCGGGCAGCAGCACCGCGATCAGCAGCACCACCGCGATCGCGAGCAGCGTGGCGCTCAGCGGGCGCTCGATGAACACCGTCGGGTCGCCCTGCGCATAGCGCATCGCCCGACGCAGGTTCTCCTCCATCAGCGGCCCGAGCACGAAGCCCAGCAGCAGCGGCGTGGGCTCGAAGCCGAATTTCATCAGCGCGTAGCCCATCAGCCCGAAGCCGGCGGCCATCAGCACCTCGAAGGTGGAGTTGTTCAGCGTGTAGACGCCGATGCAACAGAACAGGACGATCGCCGGGAACATCAGCCGATAGGGCACCTTCAGCAGTGACACCCACATGCCGATCAGCGGCAGGTTGATCACCACCAGCATCAGGTTGCCGACCCACATGCTGGCGATCATTCCCCAGAAGAGGTCGGGGCGCTTGGTCATCACTTCCGGGCCGGGCTCGATGCCCTGGATGATCATCGCGCCCACCATCAGGGCCATCACCGCATTGGACGGGATGCCGAGCGTGAGCATCGGGATGAACGAGGTCTGGGCGGCGGCGTTGTTGGCCGACTCGGGGCCGGCGACGCCCTCGATCGCGCCCTTGCCGAACCGCGAGGGATCCCGGGCCAGCTTCTTTTCGACGGTGTATGCGGCGAAGGACGAGAGCACCGCGCCGCCGCCGGGAAGCAGGCCCAGCACCGAACCCAGCCCGGTGCCCCGGAGCACGGCCGGCAGGGCCTGACGCAACACGCCGGCCTTGGGCCACAGCCCGCCGACCTTGGTGCCCAGCACCGAACGGTCGGTCTCGGGTCCGTCCAGGTTGCGCAGGATCTCGGCGATGCCGAAGAGTCCCATCGCCAGCGCCACGAAGCTGATGCCGTCGGACAGTTCACCGATGCCGAAGGTGTAGCGCATCGCGCCGGTGTCGACATCGGTGCCGATCAGGCCCAGCATCAGCCCGAAGAAGATCATCGCGAACGACTTGAGCACCGAGCCGTGGGCCATCACGACGGAGGCGACCAGGCCCAGCACCATCAGCGAGAAATACTCGGCCGGACCGAACTGTTGAGCGATACCGGCCAGTGGCGGGCCTGCGGCGGCGATCAGCAGCGTGCCCACGCAACCGGCGAAGAACGATCCCAGCGCGGCGACCGCCAGCGCTTCGCCCGCCCGCCCCTGCCGCGCCATCTGGTGGCCGTCGAGCGTGGTGACGATCGACGACGCCTCGCCGGGCAGGTTGACCAGGATCGCGGTGGTCGAGCCACCGTATTGGGAACCGTAGTAGATGCCGGCCAGCATGATCAGCGCGCTGTTGGGCGACAGCTTGAACGTGATCGGCAGCAGCATCGCGATCGTGGTGACCGGTCCGATCCCGGGGAGCACGCCGATCAGGGTGCCCAGCAAGGCGCCGACCAGGCAGTAGGCGAGGTTCTGCCAGGACAGGGCGACGCCGAACCCCAGCGCCAGGTTGTTGATCAGGTCCAGACCGGTCATGGCAGGATGCGCAGCGGCAACTGCAGCGCGAACGGAAACAGCAGGCAGGCGAAGGCGGCCAGCGCGACAGCGAGCAGCAGCACCGAGCGGACCGTGCGACGCGGCGCGGCCAGCCCGGCCAGCACCACCGCGAGCAACGAGGCGACCAGCAGCCCGGTGCGTTCGATCGCCAGCGCGAACACCACCAGCGACCCCAGAACCAGCACCATCGGTGTGAGCCGCCAGCGTTGCAGCGGCGGTCCGCGCCGCGCGAGACCGAGCACGCACAGCAGCAGGCCGAAGCCGCCCATCACCCAGGACAGCAGCATCGGCACGTAGCCAGGACCCATCCGATACGCCGTGCCGACCTTCAGCGGTTGGCCGAACCACCAGGCCAGCACCGCGCACACCAACAGGAACAGACCGGCGGCGAGATCCGCTTCGGCCCGGACCAGCGGCCGGCGGGGCGTGGCCGACGGGTCCGGCGCGGCGGGCGCCGGTGGCGCCGGGGTGGGGGACTCGGTCGCACTCACGTGTCGCACTCCGATTGGCGATTGCTGGTTATCCCGGAACGGCGCGATGTCCCGCTGCGTGCCGTCTGTCGGTAGCATCGCATGGAAGGCCCACGTTTCGTGGAGCACGCCTCAAGACCCGCCAAGGCGGCAGCACAAATCGAAATCAAGAGAGGGATGACATGAATGCTCGTTTCGATCGTCGAAAGGTCTTGAAGCTGGCAGCCGGGACGGCCGGCGTGGCCGCGTTGCCGCGCGCGTCGCTCGCGCAGTCGCTGCCCAGCGGCACGGTGCGCATCCTGGTGGGCTTTCCCGCGGGCGGTGGCAGCGATGTCATGGCCCGGCTGATCGCCGAGAAGCTCAAGGAGCGCACCGGTCTGAACATCATCATCGACAACCGGCCCGGCGCCAGCGGCAACCTCGCCTGCGAGATGCTCAAGAACGGCCCCACCGACGGCTCGCTGCTGATGTACGGCACCAGCGCCACCACGGTCGCGCAGCGGGTCACGCGCAAGCAGCTGAACTACGACGTCGAGAAGGATCTCGCCACGATCGCGCTGACCGGCACGGTGTCGGTGGCCTACGTGACCTCGGCCTCGATCGGCGTGAAGACGCTGCCCGAGTACATCGACTGGCTGAAGAAGAACCCGCGCCGCCAGAACTTCGGCACCACCGCGATGGGCAGCATGACCCACTTCTTCGGCGTGTTGATGGGCCAGGCGATCGGCATCCCGCTCGAGCCCGTGGCCTACAAGGGGGCCGGCCCGCTGATCTCCGACCTGTCCGCCGGCCATGCCGCCGCGGGCTGCGGTGGTGTCACCGATTTCCTCACCCATCACCGGGCCGAGAAGATGCGCATCATCGCCATCTCGTCGCCCAAGCGGGTGGCCGCCGCCCCCGACCTGCCCACCATCGCCGAACTGGGCTACCCGAAGCTGAGCTACGAGGGCTTCTACGGCTTCTATGGTCCGGCAAAGATGAATCCCGGCGTGCTGGCGGCCTGGAACAAGGAACTGCGCGCGGCCACCGATTCCCCGGACCTGAAGCAGCGCCTGACCGGCGTGGGCCTGGAGGTGCTCACCTCCACGCCGGCGGAGATGTTCTCGCGCCAGTCCGCCCTGATTGCGTTCATGACCGCCTCGATGAAGGCCGCGGGTGTCGAGCCCGAATAGGGGTCGGCGCATCGGCTCGTCGGGACGTCCCCTTTCCCAGACCAGACCAGCAAAGGATGCTTCCGTGACAATCGACCACTTCCGCCGACGCACGTTTCGATGGGCCGGTGCGGCGGCTGCCGCCACCTCCCTGGGCCAGGGCGCCCGTGCGCAGTCCCTGCCCTCGGGCACCATCCGCATGCTGGTGGGATACCCCGCGGGTGGCGGCACCGACGTGATGGGCCGGTTGTTGGCCGAGAAGCTGAAGGAGCGCACCGGCGCGAACGTGATCGTCGAGAACAAGGTCGGCGCCAGCGGAACCCTGGCCAACGAGGCGCTGAAGAACGCGCCGGCGGATGGCTCCGTGATTCTCTATGCGCCGAGCGCCGCGACCATCGCGCAGACCGCCACCAAGAAGGTGCTGCCCTACGATCTCGAGAAGGATCTCGCGCCCATCACGCTGGCCGGCACGGTGTCGACGGTGTTCGTCGTCTCGCCGACGCTGGGGGTGAAGAATCTCCAGGAGTACGTCGCCTGGCTGAAGAAGAACCCGAAGAAGGCCAGCTTCGGATCGACCGCGATGGGCAGTTCCACGCACTTCTTCGGCGTCGAGCTGGGACAGGCGATCGGCATTCCGTTGGAGCCCGTCGCCTACAAGGGAGCGGCGCCGTTGATCGCCGACCTCTCGGCCGGGCACGCCCCGGCCGGCTGCGGAGGCCTCACCGACTTCCTCACCCATCACCGCGGCGGCAAGCTGCACATCATCGCCATCTCCGCGCCCAAGCGGGCCAGCGCTGCCCCGGACCTGCCCACCATCTCGGAGCTCGGTCATCCGAAGCTCGCCAGCGAGGGCTTCTACGGGTTCTATGGACCCGCCAAGATGAGCCCGGCACTGATCGCCGCGTGGAACAAGGAACTGCGGGCGGTGCTCGAGATGCCCGAGATGAAACAGCGGCTGGTCGGTCTGGGTCTCGAGGTGCAAACCTCGACGCCGCAGGAGTTCGCCGCCTACCAGTCGAAGGCCTTGGTGAGCTTCACCGCGTCGATGAAGGCGGCGGGCTTCCAGCCGGAATGATGTGGCGATGGGGCGCCGGGTCGCGTGCGGCCTCGCCGTGCTGGTGTCGGGGATGAGCGCGGCGGTGTCCGCGAACGCGCTCGACCTCGACGCGCTCTGGGACCACGCCCGACCCGCCGTCACCGAGGCGCGCATGCGTGAGGCCTTGGCGACCGCTCGCGGCGATGACGCGTTGATCCTGCGCACGCAGATCGCCCGTACCCACGGCCTGCTGCGCGACTTCGAACGTGCCCGCGTGGAACTGGCCGAGATCGAACCGGCGCTGGCTGGCGCCGGCGCGCAGGCGCGCGTGCGACACGCGCTCGAACTCGGCCGCACCTGGTCGTCCGCCGTTCACCCGCCCGCGTCTCAGACCGACGAGGCACGGGCCGCGGCCCGGGCGGCGTTCCAGCGCGCGATCGACCTGTCGCGCGAGGCGGCACTCGACGACCTGACGGTCGATGCGCTGCACATGATGGCCTTCGTCGACACCGCGCCGGCCGAGCAGCTGCGCTGGGGGCGGGCGGCGCTGGACGTCATCGAGCATTCGTCGCAGCCGGCGGCGCGGCGCTGGGAGGGGTCGATCCGCAACAACGTCGGGTACGCGCTGCACCAGCTCGCGCGGTACCCGGAGGCCCTGGCGCAGTTCGAGGCCGCGCTGCAGGCCCGGCGGCGCGATGGCGCATCACCGAAGCAGATCCGCATCGCCCGGTGGATGGTGGCCTGGACGCTGCGCGCGCTCGGACGCGTCGACGAGGCGATCGAATCACAGCAGCAGCTCGAACGCGAGGGCGCGGCGGCCGGCGAACCGGACCCCTACGTGTTCGAGGAACTGGCCCTGCTGCATCGGGCGCGCGGTGACGAGGCGCGCGCGGCCGAATACGAGCGCCGCCGGGCGGCACTGACGCGCTAGCGGGCCCCTCGGCTCAGACCAGGTAGCCGAAGTCGATCGGCGTGCCGTCGGTCTCGAACGCCAGACGCCCTTCGCGTTCACCGTAGATCACGAAGTGCGCGATCGCGCCGTTGGTGCGGCTGCCCAGGAAGGCGTCCAGGTTTGCGTCGACGTAGCCCGCCACATCGGGATTCTCGGCCAGGTAGCGTTCGCCGTTGAAACCGTTCAGCGCCCGGTTGGCCGAGCGACCCTCCCATACCCCGTACAGGTTGTAGTGCAGGAAAAGCGTGGTGTCGTCCAGGCCGGCGGCCGCGAGATCGGGCCAGCGCTGTTCGTAGAACGACGCGTCGAACCAGGCGTTCGGCCGTCGCCCTTGCGCGGGGCCCGCACCACCGAAAAAGTGCTGGTTCGCGGTGGCGACGGTCACGCTGGGCACGAGATCCGGATTCGCGAGCAGGTAGTAGACCGGGTCGAACAGGAAGGTCGACGTCTTCCCGTACTCGGGCGTGGAGGTGGCCGGGGGCGCGACGAGCGAGAACGACTTGTCGTCGAACGCGAGCTGCTCGACGGATTCGAGTGCGGCCGAACGAGCGCCATCCTGGCTGGTGACGATGAAGCGCGTGCCCGCGCGTTCGACCTGATGACCCGCGCGTGTGCCGGCGAAGACCCCGGTGTCGGTGCCCGCCGCGCCCACCAGGCGGTTGCCCAGGCCGAGGTTGACCAGGCGGTTGTCCGCCGAATTGCCGATGCCGTCGATGCCCGATCCGAGCGCCTCGAGCGTCTCGACGTGGGCCGGCAGCGTGAAGGAGACGGTGGTGGTCGCGACGTCGAGCCCGCCGTTCAGAAAGGGATTGCCGATCGCGTAGACGTCGTTGGCGTTGTTGGTGTCGCCGGCGAGCAGGTTGCCGGCCCGCGTGGTGAAGGTGATCACTCGACCATCGTCGGAGATCGCGACGCCGGCCGCGGGGCCATTGCCTGAGACGCCGGCGGACGACTGCGACAGGCGGACGATCTGCCCGGTGAGCATGTCCTTCAGGAAGGTGTCGGCCACGCCGTTGGTGTCGCCCGCGACCAGATTGGAGGCCGCGCTGCTGAACGCGACGAAGCGGCCGTCACCGGAGATCGCGACGCTGTTCTCGTCGTTGGTCTGGCTGTCGCCGTTGCCCTGCGTGCCATCCGCGGCCACCGAGACCCGGCGGGTCTCGCCGGTCTGCAGGTCCTTGCGGAAGACGTCGAAGGCATTGTTGGTGTCGCCGACCACCAGTGTGGCGGCGCCGCTGACGAAAGCCACGTAGCGGCCGTCGGCCGAGATGTCGGGCCGGGTCGAGGCGTTCGGCACCCGGGCGCCGAACGCCGTGACACCGGGCGCCACGCCGGCGCTGTCGGTGGAGACCCGCGTCACGCTGTCGGTATCGCGTCGCCAGACGAAGATGTCGAAGGTCTCGTTGGTGTCGCCCGCGACCAGGTTCGTCGCGAAGCTCTGGAACGCGACGACCCGGCCGTCGCCCGAGATCGACGGGTTCGTGCTGTTGTTGTCGCCCGCCACCGAGGCTGCGCCCTGCGAGACCCGGGCGATCGCACCGGTCTGCACGTCCTTCCAGTAGATGCTGTCGTAGCCCGGGGGCACCTCGCCGGGCGCGAGATTGCTCGCGCTGGAGGAAAAGACGACGTAGCGTCCGTCGGCGGACAGATCGGGCGAGGCGGACGGGCCGTCCTGCCAATCGCCGCCGGCGCTGGTGGACACCGGCACCACCGCGCCGGAACCGGCATGGCGCACGAAGATGCCGGTCAGCACGGTCGAGGGCCCGGTATAGAACTGCGCCTGCACACCCTGAACCAGCGTCGTGGGCGAGGCCTGGGCGAGCGATGCCTGGAACGCGAGGTGGGTGCCGTCGAACGACAGGCTGGGCATGGCGGCAGCGATCGGCACGCCATCGGCGCGTTGCGCCGCGATCCGGGTGCCGCCCTCCGTGAGATCGCGCGTCATCAGGTCGAAGCGGTTCGGCGAACTCACCGACAAGGCCGAGGCCGCCGCCGAGAACGCGACCACCCGGCCGTCCCCCGACATGGCATTCACGCCGTTGGATCCGATCGCTGTGGCCTGCAGCGCGGTGCGCGAGGCGAGTGTGAGCGCGAGCGTCGGGCCCTGCTCGATGATCTGGTCGCCGGTGGAATCGATGCGGTAGCGGTCGTTGCCTTCGCCGCCGATCAGGGTCTGTTCACCGCCCTGGCCGTCCAGCGCGTCGTCGCCCGGGGTGCCTTGCAGGATCGCCATCGTCGAAATGCCCTCCCTGTCGTGTCAGTTGATCCGCGCGCTGCGTCCCTGCCAGTAGCGGTCGCGCAGCAGGCGCTTGTACAGCTTGCCGGTGGGGTGCCGGGGCAGCTCCTCTTCGAAGTCGATGCTGCGCGGGCACTTGATGTGGGCCAGGCGCTCGCGGCACCAGGCCAGCAACTCGGCCTCGAGTTCCGGGCCGGCCTCGGCCATGTCGCGTGGCTGCACCACCGCCTTCACCTGCTCGCCGAACTCGTCGTCGGGCACGCCGAACACCGCGACGTCGACCACCTTGGGGTGCGTGACCAGGATGTTCTCGGCCTCCTGCGGGTAGATGTTCACCCCACCGGAGATGATCATGAACGCCTTGCGGTCGGTGAGGTACAGGTAGCCCTCGGCGTCGACCCGGCCGACGTCGCCCAGCGTGGTCCAGCCGTGCCGGTTGCGCGATTGCCCGGTCTTCTCGGCATCCTTGTGGTATTCGAAGGGCTTGCCGTTGGCGAAATAGACCGTGCCCTCCTCGCCCACCGGCACCTCGTTGCCGTTCTCGTCGCAGATCTTCAGCTCGCCCACCATCGCGCGGCCCACGGTGCCCTTGTGCGCGAGCCACTCGGCCGAGTTCACCATCGTCATGCCGTTGCCCTCGGTGCCGGCGTAGTACTCCACCAGCACCGGGCCCCACCAGTCGATCATCTGCTCCTTGACCGGCACCGGGCACGGCGCGGCGGCGTGGATCGCCACCTTCAGCGTGCGCAGGTCGTGGCGACGGCGCGCGTCCTCGGGCAGCTTGAGCATGCGCACGAACATCGTGGGCACCAGCTGCGTGTGAGTGACGCGATGCTGCTCGACCAGCCGCAGGTACTCCTCGGCGTCGAAGTGCTCCATCAGCACGCAGGTGCCGCCCAGGCGCATCACCAGCATGTTGAAGCGCAGCGGCGCGGCGTGATAGAGCGGGGCCGGCGACAGGTAGATGCAGTCGTCGCCCATCTGGTAGAGGCGCCGGGCGAGCTCGATCAGCGGGGTGTTCGCATCGATCTGCGCCTGCTCGGGCGGCACGAACACGCCCTTGGGCCGGCCGGTGGTGCCCGACGAATACAGCATGTCGGTGCCCGCGGTCTCGTCGGCGATCCGGGTGGCCGGTTGCCGCGACACCTCGTGCTCGAACGACAGCCAGCCGGCGGGCGCGGCGCCGATCATCAGCCAGGTGCGCACGCCCGGGCACTGGGCCGGCAGCTGCGCGGCCACCTCGGCGAGCGCGGCCGAGGACACCACCAGCTTCGCCTCGCAGTCGGCGACGATGTAGGCCGCTTCGGCCGCCGTCAGGCGCGAGCTGATCGCGGTGTAGACGATGCCGGCGCGTTGCGCGCCCCAGAGAATCTCGAAGAACCGCGGGTGGTTCTCGAGCATCACCGCGATGTGGTCGCCGGCCTTCAGGCCGCGAGCCCGCAGCAGCTGTGCGAACTGGTTCGATCGGTCCTCGAGCTGGCGGTAGGTGACCGTCTCGCCGGACTGCGCCATGCGATAGGCGACCTTGTCCGGCGTGCGCGCGGCGTGGTGGCAGGGGTGCATCATCGGAGGCTCTCCGCGGGAACAGGCCCGGGCGCGCCCGCGGACGCGCCCCGGGCGATCAGACGATGCGAACGCGCAGTTCGCCCAGGCCGTCGACCCGGCCCACCAGCAGGTCGCCCTGCTTGACGGCCGCCACGCCCTCGGGCGTGCCGGTGTAGATCAGGTCGCCGGGCTTGAGCTCGAACAGCGAGGACAGGTGCTCGATGGTCTCGGCGATGTTCCAGATCAGCAGCGACACGTCGCTCTTCTGGCGGACGGTGCCGTTGACCTCCAGCGAGATCGCGCCCTTCGTGTAGTGGCCGGTGGCGCTGGCCGGGCGGATCGGACCGATCGGGCCGGACAGGTCGAAGGCCTTGCCCACTTCCCAGGGGCGCCCCAGCTTCTTCGCCTCGCCCTGCAGGTCGCGGCGGGTCATGTCCAGGCCGATCGCGTAGCCGTACACGTGCGCGTGTGCATCGGCGGCCGCGATGTTGCGACCCGCCTTGCCGATCGCGGCGACCAGCTCGATCTCGTGGTGCAGGTCCGAGGTGCGCGACGGGTAGGGCATCTCGCCGGTCTGGCCCTCGGGGACCAGCAGCAGCGCGTCGGCCGGCTTCATGAAGAAGAACGGCGGCTCGCGCCCGGTGAAGCCCATCTCCTTGGCGTGCTCGACATAGTTGCGGCCGACACAATAGACGCGACGGACCGGGAAGGTCTGGGCGGTGCCGACGACGGGGATCTCGACCGAGGGCGGCGGGGCGACGACGTGACTCACGGGGCTCTCCTGATGGGCGGATGGTGACTATACCGCCGCTTGCGGCCCGCCCAGGGCGTCGACCACGTCATCGAGCAGCCGGGCGAGTTCACCGGTCATCAATTGGAAGTCGGCCTCGAAGCGCTCCTCGGGGTCGCCCTCGACGGCCCCGCCGCCCGCCTCCTTCAGGATGTCCAGCGGGCGAACCCGCTTGATCTCGAGCTTGTCGGTGAGCAGCAGGCTCACGCGCGAGGCCCAGGTCAGCGCGAGCTTCGTGCACTGCTTGCCCGCCTTCACGTGGCGCGCCACGTCGTCGAGCTCCAGCGACTGGTTGGCGAAGCGCACGGTGGCCTTGCCGTCGCGGGCGCGCAGCTCGGCGTCCTGGTCGACGGTGAAGCCGGCCGGCGCCTCGCCGGTGCTCAGCCAGGCGGTCATCTCGCCGGACACCGAGTGGGCGACCCGCAGCGGGCGTCCGGGGAAGGGGTCGAGCGCCTTGACCAGCAGGCCGAAGACCTCGCCGGCACGCGTGGCCGAGCCGGTGTCCACCGCGAGCCAGCCGTGCACCGGGTCGATCCACACCCGGGTGTCGCTGGCCAGGCTGAATGCGCGCGGCAGCAGCTCGTCGCGCACCTGCTCCTTGAGCTCCTTCAGGCGCTTGCGCCCCGGCTTGAAGCCCTCCTCCTCCTCGATGCGCTCGGCCCGTTCCTTGACGAACTGCGACACCACCTTGGCCGGCAGCAGCTTCTTCTCCTGGCGCAGCACCAGCAGCATCTGGCGATGGCTCGTGTAGACCAGCGCGTCGTCGGTCTCGCGCGGCGGCGCCCAGCCCTGGCTGACGAGCTCCAGGCTGGTGACCGGCGCGAAGCGCTGCGGGTTCAGGCGCTCGCCGAGCGCCTCGGGGGTGAGGTCCCAGGGTTTGGGCAGGGTGAAGACGATCAGGTTCCTGAACCACATGCGCGCGCATCATCCGGTCGGGCGGGGACGGGAGTATGCGCGAAAAACGCCCGGGATCCGAATGCCGCGCGGCGTGCCCGCCTCAGCGGCCGGTGATCATCGAGGCCATCCGATCGCGCACGAGCTGCGGCTGCTCCATCGGGACGAAATGCGTGCTGCCCGGCACCGGCTCGATCGTCGCGGCGGGCGCGGCGCGCGCGAACACCGGCAGGAAGCCGCGCGTGGTGGACCCATGCTCGGCGGTGATCACGTGCGCCGGCACGCGCAACCCGCGCAGCGCCGCCTCGGTGTCGTGGCGGTGCGCGGCGAAGATCGCCCTTTCCCAGGCCGGACTGCAGCGCAGGACCACCGTGCCATCGGCCTGCGGCGCGAACCCGTCCTCGACGTAGTCCTCGAGGAAGCCGGCCTGCCAGGTCTTGAACGCGCCACGCCCGCGGTAGCTGGCCAGCACCTGCTCGCGGCTGTCGAAGTGCGCGCGTCGACGCCCGGCGTTGCGCGCGATCGGCAGACGCCGTTGCAGGATCGTCGGGCCGAAGGGCAGCAGCAGACCGCGGCGCCAGTGGGGCGGCACCACCGCCGGATCGAGCATCAGCAAGGCCCGGGCGAACGCGGGGGCGGCCGCGAGGACCAGCAGCGACGTGGTGCCGCCCAGCGAGTGGCCCGCGATCAGCCCGACGGGTTCGTGGGTGAGGTGCGCGATGCCGGTGATCACGTCGCGCGCCAGCCCGTGCCAATGGGTGAGCCGGCCGGGGTGGGCGGGGAGCGTGGTCAGCCCGTGGCCCCGCAGGTCGAGCGCCACCACGCGGTGTCGTTCGCCCAGCGGCTGCAGCAGGGTTCGATAGGTCAGCGCGTTGAAACCGGTCGCGTGCAGGAAGAGCAGGTCGATCGGCCCGTGGTGCCGACCGAACTGGAGGCCCGCGAGGTGGCCGCCACCCACGGGCAAGGCGAGACGTTGCATCGGATCCTTCCGGGCCGAACGGGGCCGGTGCTGTCGACACCGGCCGGGACGGCCCCGATGGTACCGCCCGCCCGCCAGCGGCCGGCGCGCCTCAGACCGGGATTCGGGACGACATCCGGCGTGCCGGTTCGAACGGTTCGTCGTCGACGCCCGAGGGCTGTGGGCTTGCCCCGAGAACCAGCAGCGCGGGCGGGCCCGCCGGCGGTGCGTCACGGTCGATGCGCCCGAGCGTCGTCGCGATCGTGCGCTGCGTGGGGCGCGAGGCGTCGAGCACCCACGCGGCGGGCAGGCTCGCGGGCAGGCCCAGGATCAGCAGCGTGTTGCGCACCCGTGCCGCGCAGCCCGCGGCCATGTACAGCGCGCCGCCGCCGGCGGCGATGATCGGGCGTGCCCAGGCGGTGTCGAGGTCGTCGCCGCGTTGCACGGTCGGCGTGGTCAGCACCAGCGCACGGCGCTCGCCCCGGCGCGTCATCGGGGCGCCGAGCGCGGCGAAGCCCGCCTGCGCCGCGGTGATGCCGGGCGCGATGCCATAGGCGATGCCGGCCGCGCGCAGGGCGTCGATCTCCTCCTGCGCGCGGGCGAAGATCAGCGGATCGCCGCCCTTGAGGCGGATCACCAGCGAATCGCCGTCCGGTCGCAGCGCGCGTGCCGCATTGACCAGCGTCCGGTTGATCGTGGACTGCGCCACGCTCTCGCGACCGCCGCGCTTGCCCACCGCGATGCGACGGGCGTGCGGTGCAAGGTCCAGGATCGGGTCGGCCACGAGCGCGTCGTGGATCAGCACCTCGGCCCGGGCGAGCAGCTTGAGCGCCTGACCAGTGAGCAGGTCCGGGTCGCCGGGGCCCGCGCCGACCAGCCAGACCCGGGGCGTGGGCTCAGCCATGGATCACTCCCGCGGCGAGCGTGGCGAACTCGGTCGGCTCGATCAGGATCAGGCTGCCGGTGCGCGGCAGTCGGGCATACGGGTCGACCAGGATCGGTCGCTCGGTGCGCAGGCGCACGCGGGCCACCGCGTTCTTGCGCAGGCCCTCGACCGGATCGGCCGGCGTGGCGTACACGCCGGCGTTCACGTCGAGCACCGCCGCCACCGCCTCGATGCGCGCGGCCAGCGTGCGGGTGCCCTGCTTGAGCAGCACGCGCTGCCCGGGGCGCCCGGCCTTCTCGTCCATCCAGCACAGGTCCACCTCGATCCGGTCGGACACCGTGACCGGCTGGTCGGCGTGCACCAGGACCGCGCCGCGGCCGATGTCCAGGTCACGATCCAGCACCAGCGCGACCGAGTCGCCGGCCTGGGCCTGCGGCAGCGAGCGGTCCAGCCGCACGATGTCGGTGACCACGGCGGTGCGGGACTCGTCGCCCGGCGCATCGCCGGCGACGCGAACCCGGTCGCCCACCACCAGGCGACCGCTCTCCAGGCGACCGGAGAGGCCGCGGAAGTCGTGCCAGCGCGGGTCGGCCGCGCGCCCGGTCGGGCGGATCAGGCCCTGCACCGGAAAGCGCAGCGCCTCGCGGCGATCGTCGGCCAGGCGGCCCGGCAACGACAGCAGCAGGTCGGCGAGCAGCGGCCCGTCGTACCAGGGCATCCGGTCGCCGCGCCGTGCGAGGAGATCGCCGTCGAGCGCGCAGATCGGCAACACTCGGAAGGCCCCGGCACCCGCCCGCGACTGGGCGGCGATGCCGGCTTCGATCGCCGCGATCTGCGCGTGGTGCGCGTCGTAGCGGGCACGATCGAAGCCGATCAGGTCCATCTTGTTGACGAGGTAGACCCGCTCGCGAACCCCCATCAGCGCGGCCAACTGGGCGTGGCGGCGGGTCTGCTCCTGCGCGCCGTGACGCGCGTCCACGAGGATCAGCGCGACGTCCGACTGGCTCGCGGCGCAGACCATGTTTCGGGTGTACTCGACGTGGCCGGGCGAGTCGGCGAGGATGAAGCTGCGACCGCCGAACGCGAAGTAGCGGTACGCGACGTCGATCGTGATGCCCTGCTCGCGCTCGTCGGACAGGCCATCGGTGAACAGCGACAGGTCGAGTTCGCCGCGGCCGCGCCGCTGCGAGGCGCGGCGAAGGTCTTCGAGCACGTCATGGTCGATGCGGTCGAGGTCGTGCAACAGCCGCCCGATCAGCGTGCTCTTGCCGTCGTCGACGCTGCCCGCGGTCATCACCCGCAGCACCGGGGCGCGCAGGGCGCCGGGCGCGGCGGACGGGCGGTCGGTGGTCAGCGTGCTCATCAGAAGTACCCCTCGCGCTTGCGCGCCTCCATCGATGCCTCCGAGGTGCGGTCGTCCAGGCGCGTGGCGCCGCGTTCGCTGATGCGGGCCACCAGTGTCTCGGCGAGCACCGCCTGGGCACTGTCGGCCTCGGACGGCACGGGGCAGGTGCAGGTCATGTCGCCGACGGTGCGGTAGCGCACCCTGAGCCGGCGGACGATGTCCCCGTCGCGCGGCGGTGTCACCGCGGTGACCGCGAGCAGCCGGTCGCCGCGCTCGATCACCTCGCGCTCGTGCGACAGGTAGATGCTCGGCAGCGCGATCGACTCGCGCACGATGTAGTGCCAGACGTCCAGCTCGGTCCAGTTCGAGATCGGGAACACGCGCAGGTGCTGCTCGGGCGCGACGCGCCCGTTGTACAGCGACCAGAGCTCCGGACGCTGGCGTCGGGGATCCCATTGCCCGAACGCGTCGCGGTGCGAGAACACACGTTCCTTCGCGCGGGCCTTCTCCTCGTCGCGGCGCGCACCGCCGATCAGCGCATCGAAGCCGAACGCCGCCACCGCGTCGAGCAGCGTCACCGACTGCAACGCGTTGCGCGAACCCAGCGGGCCGGGATCGGCCACCTTGCCCTGGTCGATGCTGTCCTGCACCGAACGCACGATCAACCGCTCGCCCAGCCGTTGCGCGGTGGCATCCCGGAAGTCGATCACCTCCGGAAAGTTGTGGCCGGTGTCGACGTGCAGCAGCGGGAACGGGAAGCCGCCCGGGCGGAACGCCTTCTCGGCCAGCCGCAGCAGCACCAGCGAGTCCTTGCCGCCGGAGAACAGCAGCGCGGGCCGGCGGCACTCGGCCGCGGCTTCGCGAAGGATGTGGATCGCCTCGGATTCGAGCCAGTCGAGACGGGCGTTGGCGTCGGCCTGCGCGCCCGGGGCGCGCAGGTCCAGGGTGTCGGTCGGGACGCGTGCGTTCATGTCGTGATCTCGTCGGAGTCGGATCGCGCCGGCGAGGCGCTGCGCAGGCGCCCGTCGGCCCCCACGTGCAGGCCGCACTCCTTGATCGCGGCGCCCTCCCACCACCAGCGGCCGGCGCGCGGATCCTCGCCGGGGGCGACCGCCCGCGTGCAGGGGGCGCAGCCGATGCTCGGATAGCCTTGCTCGTGCAGGGCATTGACCGGCACCTGGTGCGCGTGCAGGTACGCCCAGACCTGCGCGTCGGACCACAGCGCGAGCGGGTTGAGCTTGAGCCGCGTGTAGGGCGTGCCGTCGGCGCCGGTGAGTGCCTCGTGTTCCTGGAGCGCGATGTCCGCGCGCTCGGCCGATTGGGCGCGGCGCAGTCCGGTGATCCAGGCCCGTCGCCCGAGCAGCGCGCGGGCGAGCGGCTGCACCTTGCGCACCTCGCAGCAGGCCTTGCGCGCGGCGACCGAGTCGTAGAAGCCGTCGATGCCGTCCCGGTTCACCACCGCCTCGACCGCGGCGGCCGATGGGAAGAACACGCTCAGCGCGAGGCCATCGGCGGCGTAGCGGCGGCGCACCGCCGCGATCTGGCTGTAGGTCTGCGTCGGCAGCCGGCCGGTGTCCAGCGTGATCACCGGGATCGGCAGGCGCGCGCGGGCGATCAGGTCGGTGATCACCATGTCCTCGGGTCCCAGCGAACTCACCTGGGCGATGCTGGGGTATCGCCGCGCGGCCTCGACGAGACCCTCGCGCAGCCGCTCGACGTGCGGGTGCGATTCGGCCTGGCTCACGGCGCCACCTCCGCTCGGCGGTCGAGCAGCGCCAGCTTGCGCAGCACCAGCGGGGTCAGGCCATCGGAGGAACCCTGGTAGGCGTCGCTGAAGGTCGAGAACGCGGCCAGGGCCTGCTCCGGATCCTCGCCGTCGCGAAGCTCGAAGCTGTCGAAGCCGACGCGGCGCAGCGCGAACAGTTGATCGCGCCACAGCGGCCCGGCGGCGCGCAGCGCGCCGCGCCAGCCCAGCCGCTGGCGCAGCGCGGCCGCGATCGAGAAGCCGCGGCCATCGAAGGCCGACGGAAAGTGCACCGCCACCAGGGCCACCGGCGGCAGGATCGCGGCCACCGCGTCGAGATCCGCGTCGGGCTCCAGCCACAGGCCGTCGCGACCGCGGCGACCGGCCGCGCGCGCCGCGGCCACCGAGCCGTCGATCCAGGCCGATGGCGACAGCAGCAGGTCGCCGGTCGCGGGAATCGGCGCGCCCTCCGGGTGGCGCGACCAGGGGTCGTCGGCCAGCAGACCGTGGGTGTCAATGACTCGGGGCATACGCGCTCTCCTTGAAGGGTTCGATGCCGGCGCGCTCGACGACGTCGATGAAGGTCTCGTCCTCGTGCTCGCGCAGCGCGATGTAGCGTTCGATGATCCGTTCGATCGCCGGGGCCACGTCCTTGGACGCGAACGACGGTCCGATCACCTTGCCGAAGCCGGCGCGCTGCCCGGGTCGGTTGCCGGCGTGGCCGCCGATCGTGATCTGGAACCACTCCTCGCCGTGCTTGTCGACGCCGAGCACGCCGATGTGGCCGACGTGGTGGTGGCCGCAGGAGTTGATGCAGCCGGAGATCTTGATGTCCAGCGGGCCGATGTCGAACCACTCGTCGGCGCGGTCGAAGCGTTCCAGCAGGTCGGCCGCGATCGGCAGGGACTTCGCATTGGCCAGGTCGCAGAAGTCGCCACCGGGACAGGCGATGATGTTCGACACCAGGCCGATGTTGGGGCGCGCGAGATTCAGCGCGTCCAGCGCGCGCCAGATCGCGGGCAGGTCGGCGATCCGCACCCAGGGCAGCACCAGGTTCTGCTCGTGGGTGACGCGCAGTTCCCCGGCGCTGTGGGCCTCGGCCAGCGAGGCGATCGCGTCCATCTCGCCGGCCCGGGCGTCGCCGGGATCGACCCCGGGGCGCTTGAGCGAGATCGTCACCGCGCGGTGCCCCGTGATCCGATGGGCGTGGGTGTTGCGGCGAAGCCAGTGATTGAAGCGGTGGCGATCGGCGGGTAGCAGCTCGGTGGCGGGGCCCTCGCCCGCCAGCAGTTGCTCGACGGTCGGCGCCAGGGGGGCCGGTGACACGGGGTCGGCGAAGTGCGCCCGCACCGAGCCGATCGCGGCGGCGCTCAGCGTGGACGGACCGTCGCGGCCGGTGGCGCGCCAGTCGGCCTCGACCTGCGCCCGGTAGGCGTCGATTCCGAGCTCGCGCACCAGGATCTTGATGCGCGCCTTGTACTTGTTGTCGCGACGCCCGAACAGGTTGTAGACCCGCAGCATCGAGTCGAGATAGCCGAGCAGATCGCGCTCGGGCAGCCACTCGCGGATCAACTGGCCGATCACCGGCGTGCGGCCCATGCCACCGCCGACGAAGACCTCGAAGCCGATCTCGCCGCGCTCGTCGCGGCGGATGTTGAACCCGATGTCGTGGGCCTTGACGACGGCCCGGTCGGTGGTGGCCCCCGACAGCGCGATCTTGAACTTGCGCGGCAGTGCGGCGAACTCCGGGTGGAAGGTCGACCACTGGCGGATCAGCTCGGCGTAGGGGCGCGGGTCGACCTGTTCGTCGGCGGCGATGCCCGCGAGGTGGTCGACGGTGGTGTTGCGCACGCAGTTGCCCGAGGTCTGGATCGCGTGCATCTGCACCGTGGCGAGCTCGGCGAGGATGTCGGGCACCCGGGCGAGCTCGGGCCAGTTGAACTGGATGTTCTGGCGGGTGGTGAAGTGCCCGTAGCCGCGGTCGTACTCGCGGGCGATGCGGGCGAGCGCGCGCAGCTGTCGTGCCGACAGTTCGCCGTAGGGGATCGCCACGCGCAGCATCGGCGCGTGGCGCTGGATGTACAGGCCGTTCTGCAGCCGGATCGGCTTGAAGTCGTCCTCGGAGAGCTCGCCTCTCAGGTAACGGGCGGTCTGGTCGCGGAACTGCGCGACCCTTTCGTCGACCAGTCGCTGGTCGATGGCGTCATAGCGGTACATGGTGGCTCAGGCGCGTCGTCGGCGGGTGTCGGAGGCAGGGGCGCGACCTTATCGCGCCCCCGCGGCCAGCCCAACGACAAAAACGCTTGATCAACCAAAGCTGCGCTCATATGAGGCAGCGCCGGCGGGTCGCCGGCACGACGCGGCGTCTGCCGCGTCCGCGTTTCACGACGCGGCAGACGCCGCGCCAGGGAGTTCAGGCGCGGATCTGCAGCACCATCTCGACCTCGACGGCGATCTGGTTGGGCAGCGCCACCATGCCCACCGCGGACCGCGCGCCGCGCCCGCGCTCGACGCCGAGCAGTTCGACGAAGAGGTCCGAGAAGCCGTTGATCACCTTGGGCATCTCGTTGAACTCGGGCGGGCAGTTCACCATGCCCAGCACCTTCACGACGCGCTCGATGCGGTCCAGCGAGCCGAGCACCGAGCGGATGTTGGCCAGCATGTTCAGCGCGACCAGGCGTGCGGCCTCGTAGCCCTGCTCGACCGAGAGATCGCCGCCGACCTTGCCGCAGACCGACTTGCCGTCCGGCAGGCGCGGGCCGATGCCCGACATGAACAGCAGGTTGCCCACCGGCACGCCGGCCACGTAGTTGCCGATCGGCTTGGGCACCGGGGGCAGGGTCAGGCCGAGTTCCTGAAGGCGTTGTTCGACGGACATGGGTGTCTCCTGGCGGTTGGTTCGAGGGGTCGATTGTCACCCGGTGCCCGTGGGCGCAATAGTAGGATCTCGGTTCGCCCGGTCCGAATCGCGGCGTCGGCCAGCCCGCCGGCCGCGGGATCCGGCCCCCTTCGGTCGATCACCCTGTCCCAGGAGACCCCATGGATCTCTCGCGCTTTCCCCGTCGCCGCTACACCCAGCACCCCACGCCGCTCGAGTTCCTGCCGCGGTTCACGAAGGCGCTGGGCGGCCCGAAGGTCTGGATCAAGCGCGATGACATGCTGGGCCTGGCCCCCGGCGGCAACAAGACCCGCAAGCTCGAGTTCCTGATGGGCGATGCGCTGGCGCAGGGCGCCGACACGCTGGTCACCTGTGGCGCGCCGCAGTCGAACCACTGCCGGATCACGCTGGCGGCGGCGGTTCGCGAGGGCCTGAAGTGCCGCTTCGTGATCGAGGAGCGCGTGCCCGGCAGCTACCGTGAGGACGCCAGCGGCAACCACTTCCTGTTCCGCCTGCTCGGCGTCGAGGCGATCACCGTCGTGCCGGCGGGCACGAACATGCGCGAGGCGATGCAGTCGGTCGCCGACGAGGTGCGCGCGGCGGGGCGCAAGCCCTACATCATCCCGGGCGGGGGCTCGAACGCGCTCGGCGGCCTGGGCTACGTGGCCTGCGCGCAGGAACTGCAGCAGCAGTTCTTCGAGCAGGGCGTCTCGTTCGACCGGGTGATCGTGGGCTCGGGCAGCTCCGGCACGCACGGCGGGCTGCTGACCGGATTCCTCGGCAACCGGATCGACATCCCGATCGTGGGCATCGGCGTGAGTCGCGACCCGGCCGACCAGGACCCGCTGGTGCACGCCGAGGCCCAGGCGGTGGCCGACCTGCTGAAGCTGGACCTCGCCGTGCCGCGCGAGGCGGTGGTGAGCGTGGGCGACTACTGGCGCCCGAAGTACTCGGTGCCCAATGCGAAGATGGTCGAGGCGGTGCAGATGCTCGCGCGCACCGAGGGCATCCTGCTCGACCCGGTCTACACCGGCAAGGTGATGGCCGGATTGATCGGGCTGGCCCGTGCCGGCCGGCTGCGTGCCGACGAGAACGTGCTGTTCCTGCACACCGGCGGCGCGCCCGCGCTGCACGTCTACGAGTCGCAGGTGCTCGGCGACACCCCCGTGGCGCAATGACGCCGAGAAGTCAAGTCGCGCCTTCAGGTAGAGTCGTCCATGCCCGGCGGTCGCTTCCGGACCGCCCCGTCACGGAGGAGCCCCGATGTTTCCTGAGTACCGAGACCTGATCACGAAACTGAAGACCAGCGATCACCACTTCACCCGCTTGTTCGACAAGCACAACGCGCTCGATCAGAAGATCAAGAACATGGAGAACCACATCGAGCCCGGCACCCACGAGGAGATCGAGACGCTGAAGAAGGAGAAGCTTCTCCTGAAGGACCAGCTCTACGCGATCCTTCGCAAGGCCGCCGCGAACTGACGCCGTCCGCGGGACGCCCGCCCGTCCGACACGTCTCGGAATGCGGCGGGCCCGTGCCCGAACCGCCTGGCGCGTCGCATACCATCGCGCCAGGAGATCTCCATCGATGAACCCACACCTGCCCGACGCCGGGGGCGAACCGCCTGCCTGCCCGGGTTTCGACGCGTCGCCGCGCGTCCCGCGCCTTCGCCTGCCGGCACTGGCCTGCGACAGCCACCACCACGTGTTCGGCCCGTACGCGCGCTACCCGATGCAGCCCGTGCGCAGCTACACGCCCCCCGAGGCCACCCTCGAGGACTACGAACGGATGTGCCGCACCGTGGGCATCGGCCGCAGCGTGCTCGTGCACCCGAGCATCTACGGCACCGAGCTGTCCTCGCTGGTCGACACGCTGCGCCTGCGCGGCGACCGGATGCGCGGGGTCGCGGTGATCGACGAATCGATCAGCGATGCGCGACTCGCTGAACTCGATCGCGTCGGCGTGCGCGGCGTGCGGTTCAACGTGCTGTTCAAGGGGGGCACGCCGCTGGCCCGCGCGCACGCGATCGCGCAGCGCATCCGCCCGCTGGGCTGGCATGTGCAGTTGCTGATCGACGTCTCGGCGCATCCGCGGCTGTACGACGACTGGAAGGATTTCCCGGTGCCGGTGGTGGTCGATCACCTCGGGCACCTGGAGGCCCGCCGTGGGGTGGCCGACCCCGGCTTCCAGGGGCTGGTTCGACTGTTGCGCGAGAACCGTTGCTGGGTGAAGCTCTCCGGCGCCTACCGGATGTCGGCGCAGGGGCATCCGTATCCCGATGCCTTGCCGTTCGCGCAGGCGCTGGTGGCGGCCAATCCCGCGCGGCTGGTCTGGGGCACCGACTGGCCGCACCCCGCGGTGACGTCGATGCCCAATGATGGCGACCTGGTCGACCTGCTGGCGCAGTGGTTGCCCACGGAACCCTTGCGCGAGCAGGTGCTGGTGCACAATCCGGCGCTGCTCTACGGCTTCTGATGCCGCCCCTGAACGACTCGAGGAGACACACGATGACACGCCCCTGGAACGCCCTGATCGGCGCCGCCCTGGCCACCCTGGCCTTCGCCCTGCCGGGCGCTGCGAGCGCGCAGTCCAAGCACGTGCTGAAACTGGGCTGGGTGACCCCCGACAGCCCGCAGGACCCGTACGCCACCGGCGCGCGCACCTTCAAGCAGGCGGTCGAGCGGCAGTCCAATGGCCGCATCGAGGTCCAGCTCTACCCGAACCGCCAGCTCGGTGACGAGAAGCCGATGCTCGAGGGGCTGCGCTTCGGCACCGTGGACGCGGCGGTGATCACCAACGCGGTGATCGCGCAGATCGAGCCGGGCTTCCAGGTCAACGACCTGCCGTTCCTGTACGGCAGCGAATCGCAGGCGCACAAGGTGCTCGACGGCAAGGTCGGCGCCACGCTGGCCAAGCGGCTCGAAGGCAAGGGCGTCGTGGCGCTGGGCTTCATGGAAGGCGGCTTCCGGCACATGATCAACAACGTGCGCCCGGTCACCAAGCCCGAGGACGTCAAGGGGGTGAAGTACCGCGTGATGCAGAACCCCGTGTTCATCGACATGTTCGCCTCGCTGGGCGGCAACGCGGTGCCGATGGCCTGGGGCGAGACCTTCACCGCGGTCCAGCAGGGCACGATCGACGGGCTGGAGATCCCGATCGCGGTGATCGACTCGTCGAAGTACAACGAGGTCACGAAATTCCTGTCGCTGACCAATCACACCTATTCGATGATCGCGCTGCTGATCTCGAAGAAGTCGCTCGACAAGCTGCCGCCCGACCTGCAGGCGATCGTCCGTGACGCCGGGCGCACCGCGGTGGGCGCGCAACGCCAGGCGGCCGGAGCGAACGCGAAGGCGCTGGTCGACGCGCTGAGCAAGAAGGGGATGAAGGTGAACACCGTCACCGACATCTCGGCCTTCCGCAACTCGGTCAAGCCGGTCTACGACAAGTTCAAGGGCTCGATCGGCCCCGAGCTGATGACCGAGGCGCTGGCCGCGGTCAAGTGAGGGCGCTGGTCGCGGCCAACGAGGCGCTCGCGCGCTTGGCGCGGGCGCTGGTGGTGGTGCTCGTCGTCGTGATGACGCTCGTGCTCGCCGCACAGGTGGGGCTGCGCTATCTCGCCAACATCACGCTGTCCTGGAGCGAGGAGCTCTCGCTCGGGCTGTTCACCTGGACCATCCTGCTCACCGCCGCGCTCGGCGTTCACGAGGGTTTCCACGTGCGGATGGCCCTGGCCCTGGAGGCCATGCCGGCGCGGGCGCGGCGCGAACTGGAGCGGCTGATCCACGCGGCCACCGTCGTGGCCGGCCTGTTCCTGGCCTGGGCGGGTTGGCGCTACGTGGTCGACACCCGCGGCTCGGTGTCGGCGGCGATCGGCTATCCGATCGAGTGGCTGCACGCGGCGGCGCTGGTGTGCGGGGTGCTGATCGCCTCGTTCGGATTGCAGGCGGCACTCGAGGGGCGGGTCCAGGGTCCCGACACCGAGGCGGGCGCGTGAGTCGGTCCCGCCCGAGCGGGGGCATGCGTTGAGCGCCACCGCCCTGATCCTCTCGCTGGGTTTTGCCGCACTGCTGGTGATGGGCGTGCCCTTCGCGATCGCGTTGCTGCTGACCACGCTGAGCGTGCTGGTGGTCGCCGACATCGAACCGATCCTGCTTGCGCAGACGCTGATCTCCGGCACCCAGTCGTTCAGTCTGCTCGCGATCCCGTTCTTCATGCTCGCCGGCGAGATCATGTCGGCGGGCGGGTTGTCGCAGCGACTGATCCGCGTCGCCGACGTGCTGGTGCGGCACCTGCCCGGCGGCATGGGCCACGTCACGGTGGTGTCGGCCTGCATCTTCGCGGCGATCTCCGGGTCGGCACCGGCCACCACCGCGGCGATCGGCGCGATCCTGATCCCCGCGATGGTCGAGAAGGGCTACGACAAGGCCTTCGCCACCGCGCTGGCGGTCAGCGCCGGGGTGCTCGGGCCGCTGATCCCGCCCTCGATCGCCGGGGTCATCTGGGGCGTGATCGCCGAGCAGTCGATCGCCCGGCTGTTCATGGCGGGGGTCGGCCCCGGGCTGCTGCTGGCGCTCGGCCTGATGGTGATCGCGTGGCGGCATGCGGTGCGTCGGGGCATCGCGCGCGAGCCGCGCGCGCGCTGGCCGGAGGTGCGCGCGGCCCTGCGCGAGGGGATCTGGGCGCTGGCCGCGCCGGCGATCGTGCTGGGCGGCATCTATGGCGGTGCCTTCACGCCCACCGAGGCGGCGATCGTCTCGTGCGTCTACAGTCTGCTGGTCGGGGTGTTCATCGAGAAGCGGCTGCGCTGGGGGCAGTTGCCCGAGGTGATTCTGAAGGCGATGCGGATCACCGCGGTGGTGATGTTCATCATCGCCGCCTCCACCGGCTTCGGCTGGCTGGTGGCCCAGGAACAGCTCGCCACGCGCCTGGCAGGCTGGCTGTCGGAGCACATCTCGCAGCGCTGGACGATGCTGCTGCTGGTCAACGTGTTCCTGTTCGTGATCAGCGCGGTGATGGACGAGATCGCGGTGATGGTGATCCTCGGGCCGCTGCTGATCGCGCTGGCGCAGAAGTTCGGCATCGACCCGATCCACTTCGGGTCGATCATCGTCACCAACGTCGCGATCGGGATGGCCGCGCCGCCGATCGGCTACTGCCTGTTCGTCGGCATGGCGATCTCCGGCCTGTCGCTGGGCGCGGTGTCGCGCGCGATCTGGCCGATGGTGCTGGTGATGCTGGTGGTGCTGATGCTCACCACCTACGTGCCGGCGTTCTCGCTGTGGCTGCCGGGGATGATCTACCGCTGAGGCGGCCGCGCGCGCGTGCCGACCGCCCGCCCCGATCACTCCGGCGTGATGCCCGCCTCGCGGATGTGCCGGCCCCACACCTGGTACTGCTGTTGCACGAAGCGCGCGAAGGCGTCGCCCGCCAGCGGCAGCGGCTCCACGCCCATCTGGCGGTAGCGCTCCTGCACCGCGGCGCTGGCCAGCGCCTCGGTGACGTGACGGGTCCACCAGGCGCGCACCTCCGGGGGCAAGCCGGCCGGTCCGGCCAGGCCCACCCAGCCGGCGACCTCCACCTTGGCGCCGAGCTCCGACAGGGTGGGCACGTCGGGGAAGAGCGGCGAGCGCTTGTCCGAGGCGATGCCGATCGGGTGCAGGCGCCCCGCCTTGATCTGCGCGGACACCGACTGCAGGTCGGACACCGCGAAGTGCACCTGACCGCCGATCACGTCGTTCAGGGCCAGCGGCTGGCCCTTGTACGCGACACCGTCGGCCAGGATGCCCGCGCCCTTGGCCACCGCGGACGAGGCCACCTGCCCGGTGGCCGACCCGTAGCCGTACAGCAGGCGCTTGCGCCTGCTCTCGGCGGCGAGCTGCTCGAGCGTGCGCAGGCCGCTGGCGGCCTGCGTCACCAGCATCAGGTCGAAGCGGTTCATCGCGCTGAGCTGGGTGAAGTCCTTCTGCACGTCGTAGGGCAGGGTCTTCACCAGTTGCGGGCCCGAGGAGTGCGTGGCGCTGGAGCTGGGCATCACCGTGTAGCCGTCGGGCGCGGATTTCGCGACCAGGTCGGCCGCGATCGCCCCGAGCGCCCCCGGCTTGGATTCCACGATGAAGGTGGCGCCGGTCTTGCGGGTGATTTCCTCGAGCACCGCGCGGGTCATCAGCTCGATCGTGGCACCCGCGGCGAAGGGCACCACCACGCGGATCGGCTTGGTGGGGTAGGCCTGGGCGCGGGCGGGCGAGGGCGCGAGCACGGCGGCGGTGACGAGGGCGAGGCAGGCGAACAGCGGTTTCATCGGGTCTCCTTCGGGACGGGCAGGCCCAGCTCGCGCAGGACCTCCTCGGTGTGCTCCCCCAGACCGGGGGCGTGCCGGCGGATCGAGCCGGGCGTGTCGCTGAAACGGATGGGCAGGCCGGTGGCGCGCAGCCGGCCCTCGGTGGGGTGGTCGACGTCCTGCCAGAAGCCGGTGGCCTTCAGGTGCGGGTCGTCGATCAGGTCCGGGACCGCGTTCACCGGCGAGAACGGGATGTCCTCGCGCGAGAGCAGGTCGACCCATTGCGCGGTGGTGCGCTCGGCGACGATCGCCTCGACCATCGCGTAGAGCTCGGGAAAGTGGCGGCTGCGCTGGGTGGCGGTGGCAAAGCGGGGATCGCTCATCACCTCGGGCCGACCCACCACCGTGAAGAAGCGCCGCCACTGCGCCTCGGTGTAGGGCACCACCGCGATGAAGCCGTCGCGGCTTCGGCACGGGCGTCGGTATTCGTTGAGCAGCCGGGCGTAGCCGGGCGGCCCCTGGGGCGGGATGAAGGTGGCGCCGGCCAGGTGCTCGGGCAGCATGAACGACACCAGGCACTCGAACATCGGCACCTCGACCGCCTGGCCGCGGCCGGTGCGCTGCCGGGCCAGCAGCGCCATCGTGATCGCGTTGGCGGTGTACAGCGCGCAGACTTTGTCCGCGGCCACGGTGTTCACGTAACGCGGGGCGTCGGTGCCCACGCCCTGGAACCAGGCCATGCCGCTGGCCGCCTGGATCACGTCGTCCAGGCTGGCCCGCCCGCCGTAGGGGCCGTCGCTGCCGTACCCGTGACAGCCGCAGTAGACCAGCCGGGGGTTGCGCGCGCGCAGCGACGCCCAGTCCAGGCCCAGGCGCGCCAGCGCCTCGGGCCGCACGTTCGAGACGAAGACATCGGCACCGTCGATCAGCCGCCCCATCGCCTCGCGGCCCTCGGGGGTCTTCGCGTCGAGCACCACGCTGCGCTTGTTGCGGTTCAGGTTCAGGTACGCGTGGCTCATGCCCGGGTGGCGCTGCGGCGTCACGTGCCGGAAGAGGTCGCCCTCGGGGGACTCCACCTTGATCACGTCCGCGCCCATGTCGCCGAGCAGCTGCGTGGCCATCGGGCCCATGCCGATGCTGGTGAGGTCGATCACCCGATAGCCGTCGAGAGGGCCGGTGGGGGTGTCGGTGGCGGTGGGCATGGCGTCGGGGCGGTGGCGGTCGCGGGCGGCCCCGGCATGATCGGATGTCCGGACGGGGCGGGCAATCGGCGGACGTGGACCGGGGCGTCGCGGGGGCCCGTTTTCGGAGAGGCGGGTGACGCGGCGTCCGTCACGCCTTTCGCGCGAGGGTGAACTCGGCATCGAATGACACCGGCCTGGGCCCGGCGCCGAACGCGGGGCCGAAGAGCTCGCGGCAGATGCGCCGGACCTCGCCTTCCGCGAGGCCGCCGACGATCGCCGACTCGACGTTCGTCTCCCCGAGCAGGTATTGCACGTACGCCTCGAGCGTCATCGGCATCTGGACGGTGAACCGTTCGTGCGCGAGCGGCGTCAGGCCGTGTTCGCGGCAGGGCAGGCGGCCGAGATCGAGGGCGTAACCCGGCAGCGAGGGGAAGGCCCGTTCGAATCCCCGGTCGCCATCGGCCGACGTGGTCGGATCGGCCAGCGGCCTTCCGGTCGAAAAATCGTAGGCCGCGAAGTGCCCGCCGTCGCGAAGGACCCGGGCGACCTCGGCGAGCGCCTCGTCGACGTCGGTGTAGTTCAGCGAGCCCGCCGCGGTGACGATGTCGCAGCTGCCGCTCGCCACGGGCAGGGCGCGCGCCACGCCGCGCACGAAGGCGGCCGCCGGCACCCCGGTCCGGGCGTGTCGCAGCATCCGGGCCTGGGGGTCCAGTCCGAGCACCTGCGTGGCATACGGCAGCAGCGCACGGGTCGAGACGCCCGCGCCACAGCCGATGTCCAGTGCCCGCGACGATCGTTCGCCCGCACCGCGATGGGCGAACAGGCGCGCGCAGATCACCGCGTGCACGGGGGGCCGGTCGGCCGCGTAGCACGCCGCGAGTCGCTCACTGTCGTAGATCGTGGGATCGGCGGGACTCATCGCCGCTGATGATGGACCCTCGCCGGACGCGGGTGCCGCCGGTCCGCCGGGCGGGGTCCGATTTCCGGCGGATATATCCGCGGGTTATAAGCAAGCGCGGGCCGACGCAGGTCGTCGACGTCCGCGTTGGTCCCCCGCCACACTGCCGCCCCATGAACCTGCAACAGCTTCGCTACCTGCGCGAAACCGCCCGACGCGGCCTGAACCTCACCCAGGCCGCGCAGGCGCTGCACACCTCCCAGCCCGGGCTCTCGAAGGCGATCCGCGAGCTCGAGGACGAGCTCGGGGTGCAGATCTTCGTGCGCCAGGGCAAGCGCCTGACCGCGGTCACCGACGAAGGGCAGGAGGTGCTGGCCATCGCCGAGCGCCTGCTCACCGAGGCCGAGAACCTGAAGTCGGTCGGTCATGAGCTGCGCGGCGCCGACACCGGCGTGCTGCGGCTGGCGGCCACCCACACGCAGGCGCGCTACGTGCTGCCGCGCGCGGTGCTGCGCCTGCGTGAGGCCTTTCCGGGCGTGCGCCTGCAGTTGCGCCAGGGCAGCCCCGGCCAGATCGTCGCGATGCTGCGATCGGGCGAAGCCGACCTGGGCGTGGCCACCGAGCTGCTGGGCAAGGTCGAGGAGCTCGACAGCCAGGCGCTGTTCACCTGGCATCACTGCGTGATCGCCCCGTCGGCGCACCCGATCCACCGCGAGCGCACGCTCGATCTCGCCCGGCTCGCCCGTCATCCGCTGGTGACCTATGACGCCCAGTTCGCCGGGCGCAGCGGGATCGACGCGGCGTTCGCGGCCGCGGGGCTGAGCCCGGACATCGTGCTGGACGCCGCCGATGCGGACGTGATCAAGGCCTATGCCTCCCTCGGGCTGGGCGTGGGCATCGTGACCGAGATGGCGATGGCCGGCGGGGGCGACGGCGACCTGCTGCGGGTGGCCGGGGCGGGCCCCGAACTCTTCCCGGTGAACACCACCCGGGTGGCCTACCGCCGGGGACGCTTCCTGCGGCGCTACGAGCGGGCCTTCATCGACTGGCTGCGGGAGGAGGGCACCCGCCTGTCGACCCCCGGGAATCCACCGTCCGTGACCCCGGTGCCCAAGCGGTCACGCCAGGCTCGATAGAATCGTCGGATGAAACCCGTCTTCCACCCCCGCCGCCCGGCCCTGTCGCCGCTGGAAATCCAGCTGCGCGAACGGCTCGCCACCCGCATCCTGATCCTGGATGGCGCGATGGGCACGATGATCCAGCGCCACCGCCTGGACGAGGCCGCCTACCGGGGGGAGCGGTTCGCCGACCTGACCCAGGACGTCAAGGGCAACAACGAGCTGCTCTCGCTGACCCAGCCGCAGCTGATCGCGCAGATCCACGACGAGTACCTCGCGGCCGGCGCCGACATCATCGAGACGAACACCTTCGGCGCCACGCGGGTGGCGCAGGCCGACTATGGCCTGGCGCACCTGGCCCACGAGATGAACGTCGCCTCGGCGCGGCTGGCGCGTGAGGCCTGCGACCGGCACAGCACGCCGCAGCACCCGCGCTACGTGGCCGGCGCGCTCGGGCCTCAGCCGCGCACCGCGTCGATCTCCCCGGACGTGAACGATCCGGGCGCGCGCAACGTCACCTTCGACGAGCTGCGCGAGGCCTACGCCGAGCAGGCGCGCGGGCTGATCGAGGGGGGTGCCGACCTGCTGCTGGTCGAGACGATCTTCGATACGCTCAACGCGAAGGCGGCGCTGTTCGCGATCGACGAGATCATGGCCGAGCGCGAAGCGGCCGGCCTGCACCGGCTGCCGCTGATGATCTCGGGCACCGTCACCGACGCGTCCGGCCGGATCCTCTCGGGGCAGACCGTCGAAGCCTTCTGGCACTCGGTGCGCCATGCCCGGCCGCTCACGATCGGCCTGAACTGCGCATTGGGCGCGGCGTTGATGCGACCGTACATCGAGGAGCTCTCGCGCAAGGCCGACACCTTCGTGTGCGTGTACCCGAACGCGGGCCTGCCCAATCCGATGAGCGACACCGGTTTCGACGAGACGCCCGAGGTCACCTCGGCGCTGCTGGCCGAGTTCGCGCGCGCCGGCTTCGTGAACGTGGCCGGCGGCTGCTGCGGCACCACGCCCGAGCACATCGCGGCGATCGCGCAGGCGGTGCGCGAGCTCACGCCGCGGGTCGTGCCCGAGGTGGCGCCCGCGATGCGCCTGTCGGGCCTGGAGCCCTTCACGATCGACGAACAGTCGCTGTTCGTGAACGTCGGCGAACGCACCAACGTCACCGGCAGCAAGGCCTTCGCGCGATTGATCCTGGCCGGACAGTTCGACGAGGCGCTGGCGGTCGCCCGCCAGCAGGTGGAGAACGGCGCGCAGGTCATCGACATCAACATGGACGAGGCGATGCTCGACTCGGCCGCGACGATGACGCGTTTCCTGAACCTGCTGGCCGCCGAGCCGGACATCGCCCGCGTGCCGATCATGATCGACAGCTCCAAGTGGAGCGTGATCGAGGCCGGCCTGAAGTGCGTGCAGGGCAAGGGCATCGTCAACTCGATCTCGCTGAAGGAGGGCGAGGCCGAGTTCCTGCGCCAGGCCACGCTGGTGCGCCGCTACGGCGCGGCGGTGATCGTGATGGCCTTCGACGAACAGGGCCAGGCCGACACGCTCGCGCGCAAGGTGCAGATCTGCGAGCGTGCCTACCGGTTGCTGGTCGAGCAGGTGGGTTTCCCGGCCGAGGACATCGTCTTCGATCCGAACATCTTCGCGATCGCCACTGGCATCGAGGAGCACGACCACTACGCGGTCGACTTCATCGAGGCCACCGCGTGGATCCGCGAGAACCTGCCGCTGGCGAAGGTCTCCGGCGGCGTGTCCAACGTCAGCTTCTCGTTCCGCGGCAACGACCCGGCGCGCGAGGCGATCCACACGGTGTTCCTGTACCACGCGATCCGCGCCGGCCTGACGATGGGCATCGTCAACGCGGGCATGGTGGGCGTCTACGACGAGCTCGAACCGGGCCTGCGCGAGCGTGTCGAGGACATCGTGCTGCACCGGGCGCCCACGCTGCCGGCCGACCTGCCCGCCGATTCCCCCGAGCGCGGCAAGACCGCCACCGAGCGGATGATCGAGTTCGCGGCCACGCTGAAGGCGGGCGGCGCGCGCAAGGAGGAGAACCTCGACTGGCGCGGCACCCCGGAGGCGCCGGTGCCGGTGGAGCGGCGCCTGGCGCACGCGCTGATCCACGGCATCACCACCTTCGTCGTCGAGGACACCGAGGAGGCCTGGCAGGCGGTGTCGGCCCGCGGCGGGCGGCCGATCGAGGTGATCGAAGGCCCGCTGATGGATGGCATGAACATCGTCGGCGACCTGTTCGGCGCGGGCAAGATGTTCCTGCCCCAGGTGGTCAAGAGCGCGCGCGTGATGAAGCAGGCGGTGGCCCACCTGATTCCGCACATCGAGGCCGAGAAGGCGGCGATCGCGGCGGCCGGGGGCGACGTCTCGGCGCGCGGCAAGATCGTGATCGCGACCGTCAAGGGCGACGTCCACGACATCGGCAAGAACATCGTCGCGGTCGTTCTCCAGTGCAACAACTTCGAGGTGGTGAACATGGGCGTGATGGTCCCGTGCGCCGAGATCCTGGCCCGGGCCAAGGTCGAGGGCGCGGACATCATCGGCCTGTCGGGGCTGATCACGCCCTCGCTCGAGGAGATGCAGACGGTGGCGCGCGAGATGGAGCGCGACGACCACTTCCGGATGCGCAAGATTCCGCTGCTGATCGGCGGGGCCACCACCTCCCGGGTGCACACCGCGGTGAAGATCGCGCCGCACTACTCGGGGCCGGTGGTCTACGTGCCCGACGCCTCGCGCTCGGTGCCGGTGGCCCAGCAGCTGATCTCGCCGGAGTCGCGCAGCCAGTTCCTCACGAACCTGCTGGCCGACTACGACCGGGTGCGTCAGCAACACGCGGCCAAGAAGGGCCCGGAGCTGATCGAGCTCGAGCAGGCCCGGGCGAACCGGCCGGCGATCGCCTGGCGCGTGCCGGCCGACGACCACCCGGGCGAGCCGCCGCACCCGCTGGTCAACGTGCATCCGCCCCGGCCCAAGTTCATCGGCCGGCGGGTGTTCCGCAACTTCGACCTCGCCGAGATCGCGCGCTACATCGACTGGGGGCCGTTCTTCCAGACCTGGGACCTGCACGGGGCCTTCCCCGGCATCCTGAACGACGAGGTGGTGGGCGAGTCGGCGCGGCGGGTGTACTCGGACGGCCGCGCGATGCTCAAGCGCGTGATCGACGGGCGCTGGATCACCGCGAACGCGGTGCTGGCCTTCCTGCCGGCCCACTCGGTGAATCACGACGACATCGAGGTCTACACCGACGACAGCCGCCGCGAGGTCGCCTTCACCTGGCACAACCTGCGCCAGCAAACCGTCAAGCGCGATGGCGTGGGCAACAAGTGCCTGGCCGACTTCATCGCACCGAAGGTGATCGACGGACAGCCCTCGGGCATCGCCGACCACATCGGCCTCTTCGCGGTGACGACCGGCATCGGCGTGGACCGCAAGGAGAAGGAGTTCGCCGACCTGCTCGACGACTACTCGTCGATCATGCTCAAGGCGATTGCCGACCGGCTGGCGGAGGCCTTCGCCGAGTGCCTGCACGAACGGGTGAGGAAGGACCTCTGGGGTTATGCGCCCGACGAGCAGCTCGACCTGGAGGGTCTGGTCCGCGAGCGCTACCGCGGCATCCGGCCGGCGCCCGGGTATCCGGCCTGCCCGGAACACACCGTCAAGCGCGCGATGTTCGACACGCTGCGCTGCGAGGAGATCGGCATGAGCCTGACCGAGAGCTTCGCGATGGCGCCCGCGGCCAGCGTGTGCGGCTTCTACCTGGCGCACCCGCAGGCCGAGTACTTCAACGTCGGTCGCATCGGCGAGGACCAGCTCAAGGACTACGCCCACCGGGCGGGTCGCCAGGAGGACGAGCTGCGTCGGGCGTTGGGCAGCGCGCTCGGCTGAGGGCTGCGCCGGCGTCAGCCGCCGGCGCGCACCCGCCGCTCGACGTTCGCCTTGATGTTGGCCAGCGCGGTGGCGGCTTCCGCGTCGATGCGTTCGATCATCGCGTCGGTGGGCGGCTTCGGTCGGGCGGGGTTGCGCACCGTGCGGGTGTAGCGCGTGCCGGCGCCCACCGGTTCGAAGGTGTACTGGACCCAGATCGGGCCGATGAAGGTCGGCCCGGTGCGCGCGACCCAGCGTCGCGGCACGTCGCTTTCCAGCACCTCCCAGTTCAGCACCGTCTTCTCGCGGGTCTGCCATTGCTCGGTGAAGGTCTCGCCCTTCGCGAGCGAGCGGTCCGGGCAGTCGATCTGGTGCGAGGCGGCGATCCACTCCGGCCAGGTTCGCGGGTTGGTGACGTAGTCGTAGACGGCCGCCGGCGGGGCGTCGATCAGGATGTCGTGGCTGCGTTCGAAGGCAACGGTGTCGGTCATGGCGGGCTCGGGCGGATTGGGGCTCGGGAAGCGGCCGGCATCGGCCGGCAGGGGCGAACCGAGTATCGCGCGGGCGCGGTTGACGCACGCGCGAGGGCTTCAGATACTGGCCCTTTGATCTCCGCGGACCGAGCCAGATGAAGATCGTCGATGCGCAGGTGCACCTGTGGCTGACCGGCATGCCGAGCGAGCCCCACCGCCAGATCACCCGGTACACGGTCGAGGACCTGATCGCCGAGATGGACGAGGCCGGGGTCGATGCGGCACTGATCCATCCGCCGATCAGCTGGGATCCGGCCGCCAACGAGCAGGCCGAGGGCGCGGTGCGCCGGCACCCGGACCGCTTCGCGGTGCTGGGCCAGGTGCCGATCGACCAGCCCGAGAGCAGCCGGCACCTGCTTCAGGGCTGGCGCAACCGCCCGGGCCAGCTCGGGCTGCGCTACCCGCTGCTCAAGCCCGAGCAACAGACCTGGCACATCGACGGCACGATGGACTGGTTGTGGGACGAGGCCGAGCGCCTGGGCCTGCCGGTGGCCACGATGGCCGGGCGATTCCTGAAGGACTTCATGACGATCGCCGAGCGCCATCCGCGCCTGCGGCTGATCGTCGACCACCTCGGGCTCGTGCGCCACGGCCGAGACGAGGCCGCGTTCGAGCACCTGCCGGACCTGCTCGCGCTGGCCCGGCTGCCCAACGTGGCGGTGAAGGCCACCGGCGCACCCGGCTACTCCACGCAGCGCTACCCCTTCACCCGCCTGCACGACGGGCTGCATCGGATCTTCGATGCCTTCGGGCCGCAACGCTTCTTCTGGGGCACCGACATCACGCGCATGCCGTGCACCTATCGCCAGTGCGTCACGATGTTCACCGAGGAACTCCCCTGGCTGAACGGCGACGACCTTCGCTGGGTGATGGGCAAGGGCGTCTGCGAGTGGATCGGCTGGCGGCTGCCGGGCGTGTGAGCCGGCGCGCGGGCGCCGCGCACGGACGATGAGGGGCGCGCCGGGGGCCCATTCGACACACCCGGCATCCGAGGAATCCGCATGAATGACGAGACGACGAAGGCGCGTCGCCGCTGGCTGCGCCTGATGCCCTGGCCGCTGGCGATCACGGCGGCCCCGCGCGCCTGGGCCGCGGACGACTACCCCAGCCGAACGATCCGGCTGGTGGTGCCGTTTCCGGTGGGGGGCAGTTCCGACAACATCGGGCGCATGCTCGCCGAGCGCCTGGCGCCGCTGCTCAAGCAGTCGGTGGTGGTCGAGAACCGCGCGGGGGCCGGCGGCATGATCGGCACCGATGCGGTGGCCAAGGCCGCGCCCGACGGCTACTCGCTGGTGCTGGTCGATGTCTTCCACACAACCACGCCGGTGTACACGCGCAAGATGCCCTACGACGCGGTGCGCGATTTCACCCCGGTGTCGCTGGTGGCGCGCTCGCCGCTGTTCCTCGTGACCAATCCCTCCTTCGAGGCCAAGTCGCTGCGCGATCTGAGCGCCTGGGCGAAGGCCAATCCTGGCCGAATGACGATGGCGATCGCGGGCACCGGCAGCGTGGTCACCGATCTGTTCCGCGCGCGTTCCGGCCTGCCGTTCACGATCGTTCCCTACAAGGGGGCGGCGCCGGCGATCCAGGACCTGATGGGCGGCCAGGTGCACGGCTTCATCTCGACGATGGCCAGCGCCGGGGCGCAGGTCAAGGCCGGCCGGTTGCGGGTGCTCGCGGTCACCGGTGCGCGTCGCCAGCCGGACTTCCCCGACGTGCCCACCTTCACCGAGGCGGGCGTGCCGGGCATGGACTACGAGCAGTGGTTCGGCGTGCTCGGCCCCGCGCAGATGCCGCGGCCCGTCGTCGATCGGCTGTCCTCGGCGATCGCGCAGGTGCTGCGCGCGCCCGATGTGCGTGAGCGGCTCGCCGCGATGGCGCTGGAGGTGGCCTCGCCCGAGCCCGAGGAGATGCGCCGCAAGCTCGAGGGCGACTTCCAGCGCTGGCAGCAGCTCGCGCGCGAGCTGGACATCAAGCCGCTGGATTGACGGCCGCCCGGGCCGGTTGGGCGTCGCCCAGGACAGGCCGTCGGCGGTCCGCGCTCAATCGGCGAACTTGATCGAGCAGCCGTAGGGGGTGGTGCTGGCGGTAGAGATCGCCTTGCCCGCGAGCGCCTCGCCCAGGCCTTGGCGCACGTAGTTCGTCGCCTTCGGAATGTCGTCGGTGCGCGCCGACGCGATGCTGTCGATCGCGCCGGCGTAGCGCACGACACCGGCGGGGTCGACGATGAACAGGTGTGGGGTGGCGCGGGCACCCCAGGCGCGACCGGCCACGCCCTTCTCGTCCATGATCAGGGCCTTGGGCGCTGCCTTGCTCTCGGTGAGCCATTGGCTCAGGCCTTTGGGCGAGACGTAGTCCGCGTGGTCGGTGCGGGTGGAGTTCACCGCCAGCCACACCACGCCCTTGCCGGTGGCCTCGCGCTGCAGGGCAGGGATGTTGTCGGCCTGGTAGTGTTTGCGCACGAACGGGCAATTGGGGTTCGTCCATTCGACGACGACGGTGCGGCCCTTGAAGTCGGCCAGCGCGACCGGCTTGCCGTTGAGGTCCAGGCCCCGCAGTTCCGGGGCGGGCTGGCCGACGCGCGCGCTGGCATGGGCGAGGCCGGCCGCCGCCAGCAGGCCGGCGGTGAGCAGCAGACGAGCGAGCATGGTGTCTCTCCGGGGCAGTGTCGGGGGCGAACCCGAACGATAACCGGATCAGCCTGCCCGCGCCCGCAACAGGGTCTGCAGCTCCAGGAGGCTGCGGGCCGGGGTGCGGCCCTCGGTGTCGAGGCGAAGGTCGGCCAGCGCATAGGCGCGGTCGCGCTCGTCGAGCAGCCGTGCGATGTTGCGCAGCGCCGCGTCGTGCAGCGCCGGCGAGGCGATGCGGCGATCCTGCTGGCGCCGCACCCGCTCGAAGTGAGTGGACGGTGCGGCCCGCAGCCAGACGGTGGTGAAGGCGCCGCGCAGGCGCGCGAAGGTGCCGGCCTCGCCGACGATCCCGCCGCCGGTGGCCAGCACCACCCGCGGGTGGCGTGCGATCACCGCCTCGAGGCACTCGCGTTCGAGCGCGCGAAAGCCCGGTTCTCCCACCAGATCGAAGATCTCGGGCACGCTCAGTCCCCCCGCGCGGGCGACCTCCTGGTTCAGTTCGACGAAGGGGCAGCCCAGGCGTTGCGCCAGTCGAACGCCGAGCGTGGACTTGCCGGCGCCGCGCAGTCCGATCAGTGCGATCCGGGGCGCGATCGTGGCCGCCTGGGGCGGTGCCCACTCGGGTTCCTCGGGCGCGATCAACGCGTGGGGAGGCAGTTGCAGCGCGGTGGCCAGCCGGGTCAGCACCTCGAGGCTGGGGTTGGCCTGCGCGCCCTCGAGCCGGGCCAGGTAGGCCATCGACAGGCCCGAGGCGTCGGCCAAGTTCGCACGGGTGAGCCGGCGCGCGGCACGACCGGTGCGCACGCGCGCGGCCAGACGCGTCGCGAGCGTTGGCGAGGCCGTCGGGGCGCGCAGGCTCATGCGAGCGTGACGATGTCCGGCCCCTCGTTGCCATACAGGCGCGCGACGAGCGGCGCACGCCGGTTGAGCACCGCGCGCTGGTTCACGTAGGCCTTGTCGGTGATCTCGCCGGCATCGATGTTCGGCGGCTCGGTCATCAGCAGCGCGGCGCGGGCCTGCATCGAGGAACCCTCACCGTGTTCGCCCAGGCGTTGCAGCCCGAGCCGCACACGGTCGCGCACGGCCGGCGCGGTGATCACCGCGTCGATCGGCGCGTCGGCGGCGGCGCCGGCCAGGGCACGGGCGGCCACCGGGTTCACGAAGACCAGCAGGCGGACCTCGGCGCGGTCGTGCCCGCAGACCACCACGTCCTGGGCGAGGGGGGCCAGCGCCTCGACCGCGCGCAGGCGCAGCGAGCCCACGTTGACCCAGGTGCCGCTGGTGAGCTTGAAGTCCTCGGCCACCCGGCCGTCGAAGACGAGCCCCTGGCTGGCATCGGCGGGATCGGCGAGCCGGACCGCATCGCCGATCTGGTAGAAGCCATCGGCGTCGAAGGCTTGGGCCGAGAGCGCCGGGTTGCGCCAATAGCCCGGCATCACGTTGGGCCCGCGCACCCGGATCTCCTGCTTGTCGCCATTGGGCACCAGCTTCAACTCGGTGCCGGGGATGGGCACGCCGATGATCCCGGAGCGCGGCGCCTGGAAGTGGCAGTCGGTCGCCAGGGGCGAGGTCTCGGTGGAGCCCCAGGCCGAGACCATCGCGATCGGTTCGCCGACCGTGGCCAGCGCCATCTCGGTGAGCGCGTCCCACAGCGATTGCGGCAGCGCCGCCGCCGCGTAGAACGCCACCTGCAGCCGGGAGAAGAAGCGCTGACGCAGTTCGGCATCCTGGCGCAGCGCGCCGATCAGCAGGTCGAAGCCGCGCGGCACGTTGAAGTAGAGCGTGGGCGGCTGGTCCTTCAGGTTGGCCACGCTGGTGTCGATCAGGCCGGGCATCGGGCGCCCGCCATCGACGTACAGCGTGCCGCCGTTGCGCAGCACCAGGTTGAAGTTGTGGTTGCCGCCAAAGGTGTGGCTCCAGGGCAGCCAGTCGACGATCGTCGGCGGTGAACTGGCCAGGAAGGGCCAGACCTGGGCCTTCGCCTGCTGGTTGCTGCAGAGCATCGCGTGCGTGTTGATCACGCCCTTCGGCGTGCCGGTGGACCCGGAGGTGAACAGCAGCTTGGCGATCGTCGACGGCGCGACCGCGGCGAAGGCGGCGCGGGCCGCCGAGACCTCGCGCGGCGCGACGAGGCTTTCGAAGGCGATCGGTTCGGTGTCACCCGCGCCGCTCGCCTGCCAGGCGGCCCAGGTGCCGTCGGTCGCGGCCTGGCCACGCGTGGCCGGGTCGCCCGATCCGACCACGACGCGCGCGGTGTGGCGGCCCCGCAGGGCGGCCAGCGCCGCCGCGAAGGGCGCCGAGCGCGCCACGTAGAGCAGGCCCGGGGTGAGCTGGTCGATGATCGACTTCAGCTTGGCATGGTCGGTGGACATCAGCGAGTACGCGGGCGACACCGAGGCGTAGGGCACCCCGGCGTGCATCGCGGCCAGCATCAGCAGGGCGTGTTCGACGCCGTTGTCCGAGAGCACGGCCAGGGGGCGCTGCGCGTGCAGGCCCATCTCGAGCAGGCAGGCGGCCAACGACTCCACCTGCGCGAGGGCTTGGGCGTAGGTGACCCGTCGCCAGCCGCCCTGGCCATCGCGTTCGGCGACGAACACCCGATCGGGCGCCTGCGCGGCCCAGCGCACCAGCCAGTCGCCGATGCAGCGGTCGGGTGTGCCCAGCGCCACCGGCGAGCGCAGCACGCGCGAGCCATCAGGCCGGTTCTCGATGGTCACCTGCGGGCGGGCGAACAGGCGCGCGGGATCGCGTTCGACTCGGGTCATCGGGGGCTCCTCGGGGTGTCCCGCTCGGTCGATGGCGGGTTGACCTGCAATCTACTATAGGGGATGCACTGCTTTCCATATCCACGATAGTAGACATCACGCGGCCTTCGCCCGTGACGCGGCGAGGCGCGGGATGCGGGCGGACCCGCCGATCCACCGGCGCTGGCCGACGCTGCTAACCTGCCGGTCTGCCTTGTCCACCGACCTCAGGAGATCCCGATGTCCCGACGAATCGTCGACCTGTCCATCTACCTCGAGAACGAGGTCATGAGCGATCCGCCCGGCCTGCAGCCGAAGATCGACTATTTCACGCACGAGAACACCTACGAGCAGATCGCACCTTTCTTTCCGGGCCTGCGCCGCGAGGACCTGCCCGATGGCGAGGGCTGGGCGGTGGAGCGTGTGCAACTCTCGACGCACAACGGCACGCACCTCGATGCACCCTTCCACTTCCACTCCACGATGGACAAGGCGCTCGGCGTGAAGAAGCCGGCGATCACGATCGACCAGGTGCCGCTGGACTGGTGCTTCCAGCCCGGGGTGAAGCTGGATTTCCGGCACTTCGCCGATGGCTATGTCGTCACCGCGGAAGACGTCCAGGCCGAACTCGCCCGCATCGGGCACACCCTGAAGCCGCTGGAGATCGTGGTGGTCAACACGCGGGCCGGCTCGCGCTACGGCAATCCGGACTACGTCTCGGCCGGATGTGGCATGGGCTACGAAGCCACCATGTTCCTGCTCGAGCGTGGCGTGCGCCTGACCGGCACCGATGCGTGGAGCTGGGATGCGCCGTTCGTGCACACCGCGAAGAAGTACGGCGAGACCAGGGACGCGTCGCTGATCTGGGAAGGGCACAAGGCGGGCCGAGACATCGGCTACTGCCACATCGAGAAGCTGCACAACCTGGAGTCGCTGCCGCCCACCGGGTTCTTCATCTCGTGCTTCCCGCACAAGATCCGCCAGGCCTCGGCGGGGTGGACCCGGGCGGTGGCGATCTTCGACGAGGCCTTGCAGCCGGGTTGATCGCGCGGCTTCCTGCCGTTGTTGGGCGACTCGATCGAATCGTCAGGACAGGGCTGCAGCATCGGGTCAGCCCCTTCCGGAGTCCTCAAGAGGACGATCCGTCGATGCCCACCTGGCCGACTCCCGGGGCAGCCACCCGTTTCCGGGTCCTCGAAAATTTTTTCATCCGACCTGCATCCAAAACCGGAGGTCGACTCGTCAAAGGGCCTGTGACGCGCTGCCAACCCTGAACCGGCGCGGAACACACCACCCAACCCACCTTGACGGAGTCGATCATGAAAGCCACCCAAACCACCCGCACCCTGGTCCAGACCCTGAGCGCCGCCGGCCTGCTGGCCGCCACGCTGCTCGCCGCCGCCGGCGCCCAGGCGGCCACGCCCTTCCGGATCCAGAACATCGACATCAAGCCCGGCCTGGAGAACATCCGCGGGCCGATCACCCCGGGCCGCTTCGCCCCGGACACCGGCAAGGCCGCGAGCTGCCCGGCCCGTTTCAGCGGCGCGGTCGAGAACGGCAAGTTCGTCTGCTCGCGGGAGGTCGTGCAGCTCTCCGACATCAAGTGCCCGACGGCCTTTCCGAACTTCGTCGCCCGCTCGGTCTCGCAGGGCACCGACCGTGACCTCTGCGCCGCCGCGGGCCGCAACCTGAGCTCCGACGGCAGCCTGAGCAACTTCCGCGTGGGTGTCGACTACGTCTTCGTGCCGATCAACGGCGTGCGCAATGGCACCTCGTTCGTCGCCACGCAGCCCAACGCGACGGCCGCCGACGGATGGCGTCTGAACCAGAACGCCTCGGGCGCCGCCGACCGGTATCGCCGGGTGCTCGAGCTCTTCGCCGACCCGGTCCTGGTCACCCGTTGAAGCGATGGACCGCACCCGCCGCCCGCCGCCTCCCGGCGGCGCGGCGCGGTGACCCCGACATTGCCGCCCGAATCCCGGTCCCCCGCCGTTGCCCCGGAGTCCGCCATGACCCGCCGCGCCTTCGCTCCCGTGCTGCTCGCCTCCCTGCTCGCCGCCTGCGCCTCGCCGGTCGACAAGCGCAACGACCGCGAACTCGCCGCGGCGCGGGTCAGCCCCGGTGTGGCCCCCCAGCGCAACATCACGGACTTCAACGAGGGCCTGCGCTGCATGGACCAGCAGCTCTTCGACCACGGGGTGCGCGACGTCTCGATGATGCTCGAGGACCTTCAGGACCAGACGCGACGCCTGGGAGCGGGCACCCGCGACATGATGGTGTCGGCCTTCTCCGACATGACCCGGCGCAGCCGCGCGATCCGTGTGGTGACCTTCGGCCAGGACAACCAGAACGTCGTGAACTTCCTGCTGCAATTGCAGCAGCGCAGCCAGTTCGGGGTGATGCCGCAGTACGACCTGCGGGGATCGATCACCCAGTTCGACGAGGAGGTGATCAAGCGCGAGGGCGGCGTCGGCGTCTTCGTGCGGGACCTCTTCGGCTTTCGCGCCGGGCGCAACGCGCAGGTCAACGTGCTCGGATTCGACGCGAGCGTGATCACGGTGCCGGACCTCACCCTGGTGCCGGGCGTGTCCTCGAAGAACACGATCGTGATCGGCCGCGAGGACGCTGGCGCCAGCGACGGCACCGCGCAGATCCGCAAGACGGGCATCAGCTTCCAGATGCGCGTGAGCCGCAATGACGGCACCGCGCAGGCGCTGCGCAACATGGTGGAGCTGTCGGCGATCGAGCTCACCGGCAAGCTGCTGCGGCTGCCCTACTGGAAGTGCCTGAACCTGCCCGCGGACTCGCCCGAGGTGACCCGCGAGACCGAGGACTGGTTCTTCTCGATGCGCGACGAGACCGAGCGCAACCGCTACTTCCAGGAGCAGCTGCGCAACCGCAAGTTCTTCGACGGCGCGACCGCCGGCAAGCCCAGCGCCGCGTTCGACTCGGCCCTGGCGGCGTACAAGACGGGCTTGGGCCTCGCAGCGAACGCGCCGACGAACCTGGCCTTCTACCGGGCCTTCCTGAACCAGCCCATTCCCACGCCGCCGGCGCAACCCTTCACCGCACCGCCCGAGCCCAAACCCGAGGCGGGCAAGGCGGGCGTGCCGGTCGGCGCCACCCCCGGTGCCTCCGTGTCGGCCACCCCGGGGACCGCGCCCGCCGGCGCCCAGGCCACCCCGCGCACCGGCCAGCTGAGCCTGGTGGTGAGCAAGCGACAGTTCAAACCGGGCGAGCCGATCAGCTTCACCGTGACGTCCACCGAACCCGGGTACCTCTACTGCTACCTGCAGAACACCTCGGGCGGCGCGATCCAGCGATTCTTCCCGAACCGCTTCGAGACCGATCCCCGGATCGAAGCCAACCAGCCGATGACGCTGCCCGGCACGCAGGCCTTCCAGATGCGCGCGGCCCCGGGCGCCCGCCAGCAGACGATCGCCTGCCTGGTCGCCCCTCGGGAGGTGTACCAGGACCTGCCGTCCACGCTGCGCTGGCCGGACTTCGACGACATCCGACTGCGCTCGATCGGCGAGATCCAGGACGCCTTCGAGGCGGCCGCCCGGGCCCCGATCGCCCGTGCCGAGCAGATCGTGGACGTGCGGCCGTGATCGCCGGGGCCATGTCGGTCGGTGCGGCGTCGGTTCGCGCGTCCTGGTGTTCACCCGGTAGCATGTCGCTCCCCAGCCAGGAGTTCCCGGTGCCCCCGCCCGACGCCACCCACCTCGCCGACCTCATCGCCCGCTCGGCGATGCGCGACCAGCGCGCCTTCAAGCAGCTGTACGAGGCCACGGCGCGCCGGCTCTACCCGGTGGCGTTGCGCATCCTGAAGCGCCAGTCGCTGGCCGAGGACGTCCTGCAGGAGGCCTTCGTGTCGGTCTGGCAGCGGGCCTGCACCTACGTCGGCGCGGAGTGCCACCCGATGACCTGGCTCACCAGCATCGTGCGCAACCGGGCGATCGACGTGCTGCGGGCGCAGAAGGACGAGGTCTCGCTGACCCGGGAGGATGCCGATAACGAGACGGACGAACAGCGCGAGTTCGCCGACGAAGGCCCGTCGCCGCTGCAGCTGCTCGAACAGTCGGCCGATGCGCGGCAGATGCGTCACTGCCTGGAGGGCCTGGAGCCCGGCCAGCGCCAGAGCATCGCGCTCGCCTTCTATCAGGGGCTGTCGCACCAGGAGCTGGCCGATCACCTGAGGCAGCCGCTCGGTACCGTCAAGTCGTGGGTGCGTCGTGGCCTGGACAAGCTCGGCCGCTGCCTGCAGCAGGCGATGGCGTGAGGAGGCGGACATGAACTACCAGCATCCCGAGCGCCTTCGCCGTCTGGCCGATGACTACGTGCTGGGCACGATGCCCCCGCGCTCGCGGCGCCGTCTCGAGCGACTCGCGGCCGATGCCGCGGTGATCCGTCGCGCGATCCGCGAGGCCGAGGAGCGGCTGTTGCCGATGGCCAATGCCTTGCCGCCGCTCGACCCGGACCCGCGGGTCTGGGCTGCGATCGAGCGGCGCGTGCAGCCGGCGACGGCGCCCGCGGCCGCGGCGCGCACGGGCTGGTGGCACAGTCTCGCGTTCTGGCGGGGCGGGGCGATGGTGGCGATGGGCCTGTTCCTCGCGTCGGGTCTGATGCAGCTGGCGCCGACCTGGTTCGGGCCCGGGCCCACGCCGCCCGGCATGGGCGGACTGGCGCAGAGCTACGTCGGCTTCCTATCGCAGGGTGCCGAGCCGCCCGCGTTCCTGGTGAGCTCCGAACGCTATCTGCCCGAGATCCACGTCAAGGTGCTGCGACCGCCGACCGTGCCGCCGGGCCGTGTGCTGGTGCTGTGGGCGCTGCCCGAGGGCGGCGAGCCGAAGGCGCTGGGCGTGGTCCCGGCCACCGGCAAGGGCCGGCTGGCGCTGACCGCGCCCGCCGAGACACTGTTCAAGAACGTGCCGAACCTCGCGATCAGCCTGGAGGCGGCGGGGGCGCCGACCCCCGCGCGTCCGTCCGGCGATTTCGCCTACCGCGGGCCCTGCGTGAAGCTGTGGTGAGTCCGTCGATGTCCGGGCGGCGGACCCCCTGGCGTTCACACGCCCCAGGTCACCCGTTGGCGAGCCGCCACCGCGGCCCTGAACAGCTCCAGCAGCGGCCAGGCGCGCTGGGCCAGCCCGATCCGGCGGGCCGGGTCCTCGCGCGACTCTTCGTCGTCCGTCCCTTGCGCGGCGGGCTGCGCGCGCTCGCGATCGATCGCGGCCTGCAGCGCGTCGATCGCCGCCGGCAGGTGCTCGGGCTCGAACACGCCGGCCGCCGCGGGCGACTTGCCGATGATGCCCAACAATCGCTCGGCCACCGGCTGTGTCATCACCACATTGCCGCCGGCCTTGCTCTTGAACTCGTACAACATGGGGTCGTCCTTGGTCGTGTGCCTGCGCAAGCATAGCCTGTGGTGGCTGGGGTTCCTGCTGCTGGCGGGCTGCTCGCCCACCTACAACTGGCGGGAGGTCCGCCCGGCGGACCTCCCGGTGTCGGTGATGCTCCCGGGCAAGCCGAGCTCGCTCACGCAGCGCATCCGCCTCGACGGGATGGATCTGGTGATGAGCATGACCGGTGCGCAGGCCGATGATCGGCCCTTCACCGTGGCCTGCGTCACCTTGCCCGATGACCAGCCGGGCACCGCCGAGCGTGTGCTCGCGGCGATGCGCGCCGGGATGCTGCGCAACATCGGCGGCACCGAGGAGCGGGCCCAGGCGGTCACGGTGCGCCGGATCGACCCGCAAGGCCAGGCGCGGGGTGAGCGGTCGGGCGTCCAACTGGTCGCGTCGGGGCGGGCGCAGGGTCGGCCCTTGCGCATGCACGCGCTGTTCGTGGCCGACGGCCGCCGCGCCTGCCAGCTGGTGGCGATGGGGGCCGATCTGCCCGAGGACGAGGTGAAGGTGTTCGTCGATTCGCTCAAGTTCATCGCACGGGAAGGTTGAGCCGCCCGTGAGTTCGCATCATCTGAGTGGCGCGCGTGCCTGGCAGGTCTTCGGTTGGTTCGGCTGCGGCTACTTCCTGTCGTATGCGCTGCGCTCGGTCAACGCGGTGATCGCCCCGGCGCTGGTGGGCGAGTTCGGTCTGTCGAACGCGCAGCTCGGCGCGCTGTCCTCGGCCTACTTCCTGTCGTTCTCCCTGCTGCAGCTGCCACTGGGGGTGTCCCTGGACCGGCTTGGCTCGCGACGCACCAACGCCGGCCTGATGCTGATCGCCGCCCTGGGCGCGGCGGTGTTCGCGCTGGCCGAGAGCGCGGGGGCGCTGTGGCTGGGGCGCGCGCTGATCGGCGCGGGGGTGTGCGGCGCGCTGATGTCGGCCTTGAAGGGCTACCGGTTCTGGTATCCGCCCGAGCGCCAGTCGCAGCTCGCGCTGTGGATGCTGGTGGTGGGCACCGCCGGCGCGCTGATCGTCACCGTGCCGGTGGAGCGTGCGATGCCCTACCTCGGCTGGCGCGGCGTGTTCGCGATCGCGGCGGTCCTGCTGCTCGTCACCGCGGCCGGGTTGTGGCTGGGCGTGCCCAAGGACGAAGAGCGCGCGCTGGCCCCCGCCTCGGGCGGGCCGATCTGGGCGGGGTACCCCGAGGTCTACCGCAACCCGTATTTCTGGCGCTGGGGCATCGCCGCGGTGGCGCTGCAAGCGACTTTCGTCGCCTTGCAGACCCTGTGGGCGGGGCCCTGGTTCACGCAGGTGCTGGGGCTGAGCCCGGGTGCCGCCGCCGGCGCGCTGTTCGGATTCAACATCGTGCTGCTGCTCGGTTACCTCACGCTGGGGGCGCTCACACCGGTGTTCGAGCGGCGCGGCTGGCCGCTGCTGCGGGTCGTGCTGGTCGGGGCCTCGATCACCGTCGGGCTGCAAGCGCTGATCGCGGTGGTCCACGCCCCCTGGGCCTGGGCGCTGTGGCTCCCGATGGGCCTGGCCTCGACCTGCTTCACGCTGATCCAGACGCACGTCGCGATGACCTTCCCCGCGCAGCTCACCGGACGTGCGTTCACCGCCTTCAACCTGCTGGTGTTCGTCGGCATCTTCGTGTGCCAGTGGCTGTTCGGGGTCGCGGTCGACGCCTTCCGTGGGATGCTCGGCAGCACGGTGGCGGGGTTCCAGGCGAGCCTGCTCGTCTGGGTGGGCGTGCAACTGGCGGGGTTGGTGGTGCTCGCGCGCTGGCGGGTGAAGCCCGCCTCGGCGTCCTGAGGCGCCGCGCGTCCTGACGATGACGGCCGTCCCCCCCGCCCATCCCCCCTTGCCCGGTGGACAGCGCGCCCTGGGCACGCTGGTGCTGTCGCTGGCCACGTTCATGAACGTGCTCGACGCATCGATCGCCAACGTCTCGCTGCCCGCGATCTCCGGCGATCTCGGGGCGAGCGTGCACCAGGGCACCCGGCTGATCACCGGCTTCGGCATCGCCACCGCGATCTCGGTGCCGCTCACCGGCTGGCTCACGCAGCGCTTCGGCCAGGTGCGTCTGTTCGTGGGCAGCGTGCTGCTGTTCGTGCTCGCCTCGTGGCTGTGCGGGCAGGCGACGTCGCTGGAGTGGCTGATCGCGTTTCGGGTGCTGCAGGGGCTGGTCGCCGGTCCGATGATGCCGCTGTCGCAGACGCTGCTGATGTCGAGCCACCCGCCCGAGCACGCGGGCAAGGCGCTGGCGATCTGGTCGATGACGGTGCTGATCGCGCCGATCGCCGGCCCCCTGCTGGGAGGCTGGATCACCGATCACCACCACTGGTCGTGGATCTTCTACATCAACGTGCCGGTAGGCCTGGCCTGCGCGGGGCTCACCTGGGTGATCTACCGACGCCGGGAATCGCCGATCCGGCGCCTGCCGGTCGATCGGGTCGGCCTGCTGCTGCTGGTGGTGTGGGTGGGGGCGCTGCAGACCCTGCTGGACACCGGCAAGGAGGAGGACTGGTTCGAGTCCGCCTGGATCGTCGGGCTGGCGGTGGTCGCGCTGGTGGGCTTCGTGCTGTTCGTGGCCTGGGAGCTCACCGAGGCGCATCCGATCGTCGACCTCTCGCTGTTCGCCAACCGCAACTTCACGTTCGGCGTGATCGCGCTGGCCGGGGGATTCGCGCTGTTCTCGGGCAACGTCGTGCTGTTGCCCCTGTGGCTGCAACAGGCGATGGGCTACACCGCCACCTGGGCGGGCCTGGTGCTCGCGCCGGTGGGCATCGTCGCGGTGATAGTCTCGCCGATCGCCGGACGCGGCGTGGACCGGGGGCTCGCGCGCACGGTCGCGGTCGTCTCCTTCGTGGCCTTCGCCGCCTCGTTCTGGCTGCGCTCGCTGTTCACGACGCAGGCCGACTACGCGACGATCGTCGAGCCGATGGTGCTGCAGGGCGTGGGCGGCGCCCTGTTCTTCATCGCGATGAGCGCGATCTCGCTGTCCGAGGTGCCCCCGTCGCAGATGGCGCTGGCGGCCGGGCTGAGCAATTTCGTGCGGATCTCCGCGGGCGCGTTCGGCACGTCGATCGCGAGCACCGCCTGGGACTCCCGCACCCAGCACCACCGGGTCCACCTGGTGGAGGGGGCCAGTCGCGAGGGCTGGTCGCTCGAGCACCCGTTCTTCGATCCGCTGCGCGCGGTGGGGCTGGAACTGGAGCCGATCCGCGCCCGCCTGGAGCGCCTGATCGAGGACCAGGCGCTCACGCTGGGCGCCAACGACATCTTCCTGGTGTCCGCGGGCCTGTATCTGACGTTGATCCTGCCGGTGCTGCTGTCGCGGCCGGTGCAGGGTCGCCGACGAGGACCTCCACCGATGGCACGCCGATGAGCGGATTCCCCGCCCTCGCCCCGTTTCGCACCCGCAGCTTCCGCTTCCAGTGGCCGGCCGATCTGTGCACGGCCTGGGCGCTGGAGATGGAGACGCTGATCCTCGGCTGGTACGTGCTCGTCGAGACCGGCTCCGTGGTGATGCTGACGGTGTTCGGCTCGCTGCAGTTCATCGGCACGCTGGTCTCGCCGGTGCTGGGCGTGCTCGGCGACCGCCTGGGCCTGCGCAACGTGCTGGCCGGCATGCGGCTGTGCTACGCGCTGTTCGCCAGCCTGATCCTGGCGCTGTCGATGACCGGGCGGCTCGAGCCGGTGATGGTGCTGGCGGTGGCCGCTCTCTCGGGGCTGGTGCGACCCACCGACATCGGCATGCGCAGCGCCCTGGTCGGGGCGACGGTGCCGGCCAACCTGCTGGTGGCGGCGATGGGCATCTCGCGCACGACGCAGGACTCCGCACGCATCGGCGGGGCGCTGGCCGGCGCCGGTTTCATGGCCGCGTTCGGGATGACGCCGGCGTATCTCGCGATCACCGCGATCTACCTCGCGGGCGCGCTGTTGACCCTGCAGGTGAAGAACCCGCCGGCGGCGGCACCGGCGGCACCGGCGACGCCACGGTCCGACCCGACGGCGCTCGCCCGACCGTCCCCCTGGCGCGACCTGAAGGAGGGGCTCGTGTACGTCTGGCGCACCCCGCGCCTGCTGGCCGCGATGAGCGTGGCGGCGCTGGTCAACCTGACCGCGTTCCCGTTCTCGGGCGGGTTGATGCCCTACATCGCGCGCGATGTCTATCACCTCGACCAGCGGGGGCTGGGTTGGCTGGTCGCCAGCTTCGCCGGCGGCGCCTTCATCGGCTCGGTGGCGCTGAGCATGGTCGGCTCACGGATCCGACCCGCCCGGGCGATGATGATCGCGTGCGTCGCCTGGTACCTGTGTCTGCTCGCGTTCGCCTTCGCGAGCTGGCTGCCGCTGGCGATGGCGCTGCTGACGGCGGCTGGATTCGCGCAGAGCCTGAGCATGGTGACGCTGGCGATCCTGCTGTTGCGCACCTCGGAGGAGCGATTCCGCGGACGGATCATGGGGGTGCGCATGCTGGCGATCTACACCCTGCCGATCGGCCTGCTGCTGGCGGGCGCGCTGATTCCGCGGATCGGCTTTCGGTTCACCACGCTCGCGATGGTGATCGGCGGGCTTTTGCTGACACTGGCGATCGCGTGGGTCTGGCGCGATGATCTGGTTCGGCGCGACGCGATCGGCAACGCGCGCTGACCGACCCGGCCCCGCCGCGCGCGATGAACCCGCCGGCAGGGCAATGCGATGATGCACGGGACGGCCCCGGCCGACGAGCAGGCCGCGAGCACGATCGCGGTCGACGATCACCACACGAGGAGGAGTTCGAGATGGCATGTGAATCGACAGGATGGGCCGGCCTGCGGCGCCGGCTGCTCTCCACGATGACGGCGCTGGCGCTGGGCGTCGCGCCGCTGGCGGCGGGGGCCCAGCAGGAGAAGCCGCAATACGGCGGCAGCCTGAGCATCGGCATGGTCTACGTGACCCTGTCGCCGTTGTCATGGGACCCGGCCGACTGGGCCTGGAAGTTCGGCCAGGACACCGGGCTGATGTACGAGCAGCTGTTCGCGGCCGATCTCACCAAGTCCAAGCGTCGAGGCGGCAAGCACGCGTTCGTCGCCGACGCCTGGCTGCCCTCGGACGCGATCCGCGGCGAGCTGGCCGAGAGCTGGCAGCTGAAGGACAACCCGGTGCGCGCCGAGATCAAGCTGCGCAAGGGCATCATGTTCCCCGAGAAGCCGGGCGTGATGAAGTCGCGCGAGTTCGTCGCCCAGGACGTGGTCGACACCTACTACCGGCTCGACAAGAGCCCCAAGCGCGTGCCGACCGTGTTCGACCACGTGCAGAAGGTCGAGGCCATCGACAAGCACACCGTGGTGTTCACCTTCAAGGGCTACTTCTCCGAGTGGGACTACCGCTTCGGCTACGGCTACAACTCGCCGATCGTGCCCAAGGAGGTCAGCGACGCCGGGGCCCAGAACTGGAAGAACGCCAACGGCACCGGGCCGTTCATGCTCACCGAGGTCGTGCAGGGCAACACCGTCACGTTCTCCAAGAATCCCAATTACTGGGACAAGGAGCCGATCGGCAATCAGCAATACAAGCTGCCCTTCGTCGACAAGATCCACTACCGGACGATCCGGGACGAGTCGGCATTCGTCGCGGCCCTGCGGACCGCCAAGCTCGACGTGCTCGAGGGTCTGCGCTGGAACGCGGCCGACGACCTGCGAAAGGGCGTGCCGGCGCTGAAGTGGAACCGCTGGCTGAACACCGGCGGCACCTTCCTCGCGATGCGTGTCGACCAGAAGCCCTTCGACGACGTCCGGGTGCGCCGGGCGCTGAACATGGCGGTCAACAAGCAGGAGATCGTCAAGTCGTTCTACAACGGCAACGCGGAGCTCTTCGCCTATCCGATGCACCCGGACTACGTCGGCTACTACGAGCCGCTCGAGAAGATGACCGAGTCGGCCCGGGAGCTGTTCGTCTACAACCCGGAGAAGGCCAAGGCGCTGCTGGCCGAGGCGGGCTACCCGAAGGGCTTCAGCTTCAAGGTGCAGGTGTGCTCGTGCTCGCCTGACCACATGGAGCTGCTGCCGCTGATCGCCGCCTACCTCGAGAAGGTCGGCGTGAAGATCGAGATCCAGCCGATGGAGTACGGGGCGTTCCTGTCGGTGATGACCACCCGCACGCACGCGCCGGGCTATTTCATGCAGAACGGTCACACCAATCCCACGACCTCGATCCGCAAGAGCTTCGTGTCGAAGCAGCGCTGGAACCCCTCGGGCTATTCCGATCCGGAGTTCGACAAGCGGATGGACCAGGTCTACGCCGAACGCGACGAGAGCCGTCGGATGCTGCTGATCAAGATCATGACCCGCGACATCGTCGAGAAGGCGCCCTACATCTGGCTGCCGGTGCCCTACGTGTATACGGCGTGGTGGCCGTGGGTGAAGAACTACGGCGGTGAGCTGCGCGCCGGGGCCGAGCGTCCGGGGCCGATCCACGCGCGCATCTGGGTCGACCAGGAGATGAAGAAGAAGATGGGCTTCTGAGCGGTCGCGCGGTCGGCGCCGCGCCGTTCGGAACGGCCGGTGCCCGGCGGGCCGCGGCGCGCGCGTGGGTTCGCGGTGGGCGTCGGATTTTTTGGGTAGTCTGCGGCGTCGGCCGCCTCCGGCCGCCCATCGTCAATCCGCAGGAGAACCCGCGCATGATCCGGTCCGCCGTCCGCCCGACCCCGTCCGAGTCCTCACCGAGCCTGCCGCGCCGCGCCGCGGTCGGGGCCTTGGCCGCCGCGCTCGCGGTCGGCGCGGGCCTGCCGCAGCAGGCGCAGGCCCAGCCCGCCGCGGCCGGGGTTTTCCCGAGCAAGCCGGTCACGCTGCTGGTGCCGTTCCCGCCGGGGGCGGCCACCGACGCGGTGGCGCGCGCGCTCGCGGTGCCGCTGGCCAAGCACCTCGGCCAGCAGGTGATCGTCGAGAACCGCCCGGGCGCCGCGGGCACCGTGGCCTCGTCGATCGTCGCGCAGTCGAGTGCCACCGATGGCCACACCGTGGCGATCGCGCCCGCGACGATCTTCCGCGTGCCCCACCTGCAGAAGGTGCCCTACGACACGATGAAGGACCTCACCTTCATCATGAACTTCTCCGGATACACCTTCTCGCTGGTGGTCGCCGAGAGCGCCGGGATCAAGTCGGTGCCGGAGTTCGTCGCGTACGCGAAGGCCAACCCCGGCAAGATCAACATCGGGGCCAGCGGCTCGGGCAGCACCGGCCACATCGCCACGCACCTGCTCGGGCAGAGGACCGGCACCGATCTCACCTTCGTGCCGTTCAAGGGCGGCGCCGAGGTGCTCAGCGCCTTCGTCGGCGGCCACATCAACGCGGTGATCGACGGCGGCTGGGCGCAGATCGAGAAGCAGGGCAAGGGCCGGGTGTTGATGACCTTCCAGGAGAAGCGGATTCCGCGCCTGCCCAACGTGCCCACCGCCCGCGAGGCCGGTTACGACATCGTGTCGATCAGCCCGATCGGACTGGTCGGCCCGAAGGGCATGGACCCGAAGGCGGTCAAGGTCTGGCACGACGCGATGAAGGCCTCGTTGTCCGATCCCGCCTATCGCCGACTGCTCGAGCTGCACGACCTCGAGGACGCGTACCTCAGTGGCGACGACTACCGCAAGCTGGCCGCGCGGCTGTGGGTCGACGAGAAGAAGAACTTCGAGCTGATCGGCATGAAGCCGCAGTGAGCGGGTCGGCCCCGAGGGGCGCGGGCCTCAGCCGCGTTCCGAGGGCCGAGGGCGGTCGGGGCGGGGCGGCTCGTCGTCGCCCTCGAGAATGTGCAACCGCTGCTCGACCTTCGCAAGCAGGTCGGCGCGTTCGTCCTGCAGGTGGATCGCCCGCAGGTTCGAGAGCATCCGCATCAGGATCTGTCGCGACGACGCGGGCCGCAGCAACCAGGGCAGGCTCGTGCCATGCGGGGCGGCGCGCTGCGCGAGCTCCTCGCGGTCGAGGCTCTGGCCCGTGAACGGGTCGAGGATCACGACGCCCTCGCGCAGGTTCACCCGCACCAGGAAGTGCCCCGGAAACGCGACGCCGTCGACGTCCAGCCCCACGTGCCGGGCCAGCTCGGTGTAGAGCAAGGCCAGCGTGATCGGGATGCCGCGTCGCGTGTCGAGCACGCGGTGCAGGTAGCTGTTGTCGGCGTCGTAGTAGTTGACCAGATTGCCGGCGAAGCCGAGTTCACCGAAGAAGAAGCGGCTGGCGCACTCGAGCCGTGCGATCTCGGTGGATGACCCGCGGCAGCGTTCCGCGAGGCGACCGGCCAGTCCGTCGACCCGCGACAGCGTGGCCTGGATGTCCAGATCCGGATAGGCGTCGACCCCGAGCGAGGCGGCGGCCTCGAGCAGCGGAATCTCGGCCGGGTCCGCCACCAGCAGGCGGAAGTAAGCGAGATCGGGAATCGGTTCGTACATCGCGCGGCTCATCCGCGGGGCAGGCGGCCGGCCGGAGCGTCAGGTGACCATCCGCGCCCAGGACGCGCTCGCCGGCAGTGAAGGTTCATCGCAAGTCCCACGGTAGTGCCCTTCGGGTGGTGCCGGCTCGCCGGTCTCGACCCGCGTGATTATGTCGCTGTCCCGCCGAGCGCGCAGGCGACGTGCCGGGCTTCGACGTGCCGCAGACGCGGGGCCGCGGAGGGTGCGGCGCCAGCGGTGACCGTGCGTCCAGGAGCGCGGCTATTTCGGCTGGATCCCCGCGAGCTCGGCCACCCTCTTGAAGCGCTCGTACTCCTTGCGCTGAAACTCGCCGAGCTCCTTCGTGTGCATCATCATCGGCGTGCCGGTCATCGAATTCAGGAAGTTGCGCCCCTCCGGCGAGAGCATCGCCGCGCGCAGCGTGTCGGCCAGCTTGTTCGTGATCTCGTCGGACACCCGGCCGTCGGTGTAGAGGGACGCGAACACGTAGGACTCGAAGTCCGTGTGGCCGAGGTCTTTCATGGTGGGCACGTCCGGGAACATCGGGTGACGCTTCGCGTCGGTGATCGCCAGTGCGCGCAGGCGGCCCGCGCGGAGGTGCTCGGCAACGCCGCTGAAGTCGTTCACGCCCAGGTCGAGGTTGCCGCCGATCAGATCGGTCTGCATCTGCACACCGCCCTTGTAGGGCACGTGGGTCACCGACACGCCGAGTGCCAGGCCGAGCCAGGCAGCCAGCAGCATGTAGCCATCCGAGTAGTTGCCCACGTTCAGCGTCTTGCGCTCGCGCTTGGCGGCGGCCGCGAAGTCGGCCAGCGTCTTGTGCGGTGAGTCGCCCTTGACCACGAAGCACGCCGGTCCCCACGCGAAGCCGTGGATCGGACGCACGTCCTTGAAGGCGTCGTAGGGCAGGTTCTTCGTGAGCACCGGCATCACGCACATCGGCGAAGTGGTGCCCACGATCAGCGTGTGGCCATCGGGCGGCGCCGCACGCAGCGCCTGCATCGCGAGCAGCCCGCTGGCACCGGGGCGGTTCTCGACCACCACCGGCTGACCCAGCGCCCGCGCCATCAGCTCGCCGAAGAAGCGCGAGTAACTGTCCGCGCCGCTGCCGGCGTTGAAGGGCACCAGAATGCGAATCGGCTTGGTGGGGAAGCCGATCTGCCCATGCGCCCGTGGGAATGGGACGGCCGCTCCGAGCGCGCCCATCGTGGACAGGAATCGACGTCTGCTCATCATTCGTCTCCTACGTGGGGGTGCGACCGGAGCCCGCGGGCGAGCGCCCGCGGGGCAGGGCTCACTTGGGCTGAATGCCCGCGAGCTCGGCGACCTTCTTGAACCGTTCGTAGTCCCTGCGCTGGAACTCGCCCAGTTCCTTCGTGTGCATCATCATCGGCTGACCGGCGTTCGCTGCCTGGTAGGCCTTTCCCTCCGGCGAGAGCATGGCGACGCGGACCGCGTCGGCGAGCTTGTTGGTGATGTCGTCGGGAGTCTCGGCACGCACGTAGAACGAGGCGAACACGTAGGTCTCGAAGCCGGCGTAGCCGAGCTCGAGCATCGTGGGCACCTCGGGGTATTTCGGCTCGCGCTTGTCGCTGGTGATCGCGAGCACGCGGATGCGGCCTTCCTTCTTCAACTGGGCCACGCCGCTGGAGTCGTTGATCGCGAGATCGAGCTGCCCCGCCGCGAGATCGGTCTGCGACTGGATGCCGCCCTTGTACGGAATGTTGTTGATCTTGACACCGCCCACGACGCCCACCCACTGGGCGACCAGCATGTAGCCATCGGAATAGGTGCCCACGTTCAGGGTCTTGTTTTCGCGCTTGGCGGCAGCGAGCAGTTCTGGGAGCGTCTTGTGCGGGTTGTCGCCCTTGACGATGATCGTCGCGCCGCCATAGGACAGGCCGTGCACCGGGCGGAAGTCCTTGAAGGCGTCGTAGGGAAGGTTCTTCGTGAGCACCGGCATCACGCACAGCGGCGAAGTGGTGCCCACGAACAGCGTGTAACCGTCCGCCGGCGCCTGCTTCACGTTCTGGATGGCGAGCAGTCCACTCGCACCAGGGCGGTTCTCGATGACCACCGGCTGCCCGAGGTGGCGGCTCATGACTTCGCCATACAGCCGGGAGGCGCTGTCCGAGCCGCTTCCCGCGTTGAACGGCACCACGACGCGGATCGGCTTGTTCGGGAATCCGCCGGACTGAGCCAGTGCCGGACGGGCGGCCCAGCCAGCGGCCATACCGGCCGCAGCCAGTCCCAGCCACTGGCGGCGGCGGGTATCGGGGGATCGGAAGGAAGAGGACATACGAGGTCTCCGTGAGAGCAAGGGCGCTCTGACGCCCTGTTCGTTGTGGCAACACGGCGCCGCGCCGGGCGGCGCGGCGACCGTGGCGCCCATGTTCCGCGCCGCCCCGCAAAGCGCAAGCGCCCCGGCGCGCAATTCGGACGTCGCGCGGTGCCGCGCCCGCGGGGGAGCGGGCGCCGACTTCAATCGAGTTTCACATTGGCGATCTTGGCGACCTCGCCCCACTTGCGGTTCTCCGCGGCGACGAAGTCGCCGAAGCGCTTGGGCGACATCGGATCGGCGATCGAGCCGCGTCGTTCGATCTCGGCGGCCACCGCCGGATCCTTCAGGATGGCCTGGATGTCGGTGCTGATTTTCTCCACCAGCGCCGGAGGCATCGCCTTCGGCCCGATCACGCCCGCCCAGCCGGTGGCTTCGTACCCCGGAACGACCTCGGCGATCGCGGGCACGTTGGGCAGCGCGCTGACGCGCCGGGCGGTGGCCACGCCCAGCGCCCGCAGGCGGCCACTCTGGATGTGCGGCAGGGCGCTGGAGACGCTGTCGAACATCAGCGGGATCTGGCCGCCGAGCAGGTCGGTCATCGCCGGGCCGGAGCCCCGATACGGGATGTGCACCAGGAAGATGCCGGCGCGCGCCTTCAGCAGCTCCGCGGCCATGTGCTGGGAGGCGCCGGGCCCGGCCGAGGCGTAGTTGAGCTTGCCGGGGTTCTTCTTCGCATAGCGGATCAGCTGATCGATCGAGTCGATGCCCAGACTGGGGTGGGCCACCATCACCAGCGGCGCGATGATCACGTTGGTGATCGTCGCGAAGTCGCGCCCCACGTCGTAAGGCAGTTTCGAGTACACCACCGGGTTGATGCCGATCGTGCCGCTGGTGCCCATGCCCAGCAGGTGGCCGTCGGGGGGCGCCGAGCGCACCGCTTCCATCGCCGGCACCCCGCCGCCGCCGCCCCGGTTCTCGACCACCACGTTCTGGCCCCAGACCGGCTGCAGCTTTTCGGCGATCATCCGCGCGAAGATGTCGGTGGCCTGGCCCGGGGGAAACGGCACGATCAGTTTCACCGGCCGGTTCGGAAACCCGCTTTGGGCCCACGACGGTGTGGCGGTGGCGCCCAGGGCGGCCGCCGCGGCGCCCAGCCCGGCGACGCGGCGGGCGCCGAACGCGCCGATCGTGCCGCCCAGGCCCCGCCGCAGCACCTCGCGCCGGGTCGATTGCGGGTCGTGTGTCGTGTTCTCCGTGCTCATCTCAACTCCATTGGATCTCGTGTCGAATCACGAACGGATCGAGCCGCTCGTGAACCTCTCGGGCGACCGCCTCGCGCGCCTCGGGCGCGACGCCGCGGATCGTCACGGTCGCCAGACTACCGTGAGTGCCGTGCGCGCCCACCGTCACCTCGCAGGCGGTGCCGCGCGCGACCAGCGGCGCGAGGGCGTCGGAAAAGACCCGGCGCGCGGCATCCCAACGCAGCTGGGGCTTGAACACCTTGCCCACGCCGGTCAGCGGCATCGGGTCGATCGGCACGATCGCCACCGGCACCGCGGCCCGTTCGGGGGTGCGCTCGCGCACCCAGTGCTCGAGTTCGCCGGGCGCCACGACCGCCTGCGGCTTGAGCTGCACGTAGGCCAGGGGCAATTCGCCGGCGTACGCATCGGGCTGGCCGACGACGGCGGCCAGGCCCACCGCCGGGTGCTGGTAGAGAACCTCCTCGATCGGCAGCGGATCGATGTTGTGACCCCCGCGGATGACCAGGTCCTTGGCGCGACCGGTGATCCACAGGTAACCGTCCTCGTCGAGGCGACCGAGGTCGCCCGAGTTCACCCAGCCCGGTTCGACGAAGGCGCCCCGGTTGTGCGCCTCGTTCAGGTAGCCGCTGAACACGCCGGGGCCGGCCATCGCGACCACGCCGATCTCGTTGGGCGCGCAGTCGCCGAGCAGGCGCCCCTCGGCGTCGAGCCGGACGATCCGCACGCGGCTGTAGGGCACCGGGTGGCCGACCGAACCGAGCCGGATCGGGCGCTCGGGGTACGACAGGGTGTGCACGCTGGCGGTCTCGGTCATGCCGTAGACCTCGATGACCGGCACCCCCCAGCGGGCCTGCAAGGCCTCGCCGACCGCCACCGGGATCGCCGAACCGCCGCCACCGGCGTACTTCAGGCTGGAGAGGTCGGCATCGCCGACCGGCACGTTCAGGGCGGCCGCGAGGATCGTGGGCACGCTGCTGATCATCTCGGGGCGATAGCGGTCGACGAGACGCCACAGGTGCTTGAGCGCGCCGGGGTGACGCCAGCCGGCCGCGGACAGCACCACCAGACAGCTGCCATTGGAGAGCACGGTGAGCGCCTGGCTGAGCGACCCGCCGACGTGGAACAGCGGCATGCCGAACAGCAGATTGCGCCCCGGCCGCGCCTTCAGGACCAGGTTGCAGGCCCAGGCCTGGTAGACCTGGTTGCCATGCGTGTGCCGGACGAGCTTCGGCGTGCCGGTGGTGCCGCCGGTGTGGAAGTAGGCGGCGATCTCCTGGCGGCCGATGCGCCGGCCGCTGACCAGACGGTCGGCGGGCTGCTGCGCGACCCCCGCCTCGAAGGCGTGGATGCCGGCGGCCGGATCGCCCGGTGCGCCGACCACGACGATCGCGGTCAGGTGCGTGAGCCGGTCGCGCACCCGCATCACCTTCTCCCAGATGTCGCTGCCCTCGGTGGGTCCGAGCACGACGAGCACCTTGGTGCGCGCGGCCTCGAGGATCTCGGCGATCTGGTGGGGTTCGAGCAGCGGATTGACCGGATTGACGATGCCGGCGGCCTGGGCGCCGAACAGCGTGAACAGTGCCTGCGGGATCAGCGGCAGCAGGAAACTCACGACGTCGTCGGGGCCGACCCCCAGCGAATGAAACAGATTGGCCGTCTGCGTGACCCGGCCGAGGAACTGGGCGTGGCTGATCACCACCGGCGTGTCCTCGGCGCTCGCGTTGGCCAGGAATTGGATCGCGGGTGCCTGCGGGTCGTGCGCGGCGCCGAGCCGCAGCGCCTCGTAGGTGCTGGCCGCGGCGATGCGCTCCTCGTAGGGCACCGACTCGAAGGCGGCGAGCGCGGCGGCGTCGGCCAGGGTCGGGTGCGTTTCGCCAATGCGGCGATCGAGCAGGTGGATGCGTGTCATGGTCGGGTCTCCCGGGACGATTTTGAGGTAATGTCAGTCCGATTGGGAGGGCTCGATGGACCAGCACAGCGCCGCGTCGGTGTCGACGCTGCCCGACGACGGGCTGATCGCGATCGTCAAACGGGATTGCCCCACCTGCGTGCTCGTCGAGCCGGTGCTCGGCGAACTCGCGGCGCGCGGGCCGCTGCTCGTCGGCACCCAGGATGACCCGGCCTTTCCGTCGAGCGTCTCCCGCCGGCTCGACGACACCGCGCTGGACCTCTCCCATCGTCTGCAGATCGAGATCGTGCCCACGCTGATCCGTCGCGAGGGCGGTCGCGAGGTCGCCCGCACCTACGGCTGGGACCGTGGCGAATGGGAACGGGTCAGCGGCGTGCCCGGATTGGGCGCCGGCCTGCCGGCGGTGCGGCCCGGGTGCGGCGCGCTCAATCAGGACCCCTCTCGACTGGAGGAACTTCGCCTGCGGTTCGGCCAGACCGGGCTGAGCGCCCGACTCGTCGAATTCGGCGAGGACGAGGACGAGGTCGAGGCCATCTTCGAGCGCGGCTGGACCGACGGCCTGCCGGTGGTCCCGCCCACGCCACGGCGGGTGATGCGCATGCTCGCGGGCACCACGCGCGACCCCGCCGAGGTGCTCGGCCCGTGTCCGCCGAACCTGGTGCCGCTCACCGTCGAGAAGGTCGCGATCAATGCGGTGATGGCCGGGTGCAAGCCCGAGTACCTGCCGGTCGTGCTGGCTGCCGTCGAGGCGGCACTCGAACCCGCCTTCTCTTGGCACGGCGTGCTGGCGACCACGATGTTCGTCGGTCCGGTGCTGGTGGTGAACGGCCCGATCCGGCGTCAGATCGGCATGAACTCGCGCGGCAATGCGCTGGGCCAGGGCAACCGCGCCAACGCCACGATCGGGCGCGCGCTGCAGCTGATCATCCGCAACGTCGGCGGTGGCCGGCCCCAGGAGGTCGACCGCGCCACGCTCGGCAATCCGGGCAAGTACACCTACTGTTTCGCCGAGGACGAGGAGGGCTCCTGCTGGGAGCCGCTGTCCACCGATTTCGGGTTCGCGCGCGGGGTCTCCACCGTCACCGTGTTCGCGGGCTACGGCCTGCAGGGGGTGGTCGACCAGAAGTCGCGCCACCCCGAGAGCCTGGCGCGCAGCCTGGCCGAGTCGCTGAAGGCGATCCACAACGTGAAGCTCGCGCCCGCCTGCGACGCGATGCTGGTGATCTGCCCCGAACACGAGCGCACCTTCCGCGAGGCGGGCTGGAGCAAGGCCACGCTGCTCGAGCGCCTGCACGCGCTCTGCGAGATCCCGGGCGAGGCGCTCGTGCGCGGCGCGCGCGGCATCGACGAAGGGCTGCCCCCGTCGGTGGCCGGCACCACGCGCCACAAGTTCCGCCCGGGCGGCCTGTTCATCGTTCGCGCCGGCGGCAGCGCCGGCATGTTCTCCGGCATCATCGCCGGATGGTCTGCCGGCGGTTTCGCCGGTTCGATTCCCGTCACCAAGGAGGTCAAGACGTGACACGAGTCCTGGATCCCACCGCCGAGAGCGGACCTGTCTCGCGCGAGCGCCTGGCGCGCCCGCCCGGGCTCGAAGGCCGCACCGTCGGCCTGCTCGACATCTCCAAGCCGCGCGGCGATGTCTTCCTCGATCGCATCGAGTCGCGGCTCACCGAGCGCGGCATCTCGGTGCGTCGCTACATGAAGCCCACCGTCGCCAAGCCGGCGCCGGTGCCGCTGCGCCAGCAGATCGTCGGAGAAGTCGATCTCGTCATCGAAGGCCTGGCCGATTGAGGCTCGTGCACGTCGTGCTGTACGCATGACCTCGCGCAACTCGAAGCCAACGGCATTCCGGCGGTCGGCGTGGCCACCACCGAGTTCATCGACGCGGCCGCGGTGCAGGCGAAGGCCCTGGGCACCGACCCGGCCTACGTGTTCATCGCGCATCCGGTGCAGGATCGGACCGATGCGGAACTGCAGCGGCTCGCGGATCAGCATCTCGAGGCGATACTGGCGCTCCTGGTGAAACAACCGTGATGGAACGCCGATGAGCGCAGGGACCCGTCTACCCGGCACGCCCATGCCGATGCACTACTGGCCGGGCGCGGCCGGCGTGCGCATCGCGGGCGACGCCTGGGGCAACCCCGAGGGACCGCTGGTCATCCTTCAGCACGGTGGCGGGCAGACCCGCCACGCGTGGAAGGGGGCCGGCGAGACCCTGGGCGCGGCGGGTTACTACGCGGTCGCGATCGACGCGCGCGGCCATGGCGACTCCGACTGGGCGCCCGACGGCCAGTATGGCCAGGACATCATGGTCGAGGACCTGGTCTGCGTGGTCGCGGCGCTGGGCAAACGGCGCCCGGTGCTGGTCGGCGCGTCGATGGGCGGCGGCACCAGTCTGGTCGCGATCGGCGAGGACCGGGTCGACGCCACCGCGCTGGTGCTGGTCGACGTCGGTCCGCGCATCGAGGCCGACGGCGTCGGCCGCATCCAGGCCTTCATGTCGCAGAAGCCCGAGGGCTTCGCCTCCCTCGAGGAGGTCGCCGCCGCGATCGCCAGCTATCAGCCGCACCGCACGCGCCCGCGCAATCTCGACGGGTTGGCCAAGAACGTCCGCCTGGGCCCCGACGGCCGCTACCACTGGCACTGGGACCCGCGCTACCGCGCCGGGCGACAGGTGCTCGAGCGCCGGCAGGAGCGCATGGAGGCCTGCTCGCGGCGGCTGAGCCTGCCCACGCTGCTGGTGCGCGGCGGGCTGTCCGACCTGTTGAGCGAGGAAGGCGCGAAGTACTTCCTCGAGCTGTGCCCGCACAGCGAGTTCGTCAACGTGACCGGCGCCGCGCACATGGTGGCCGGCGATCGCAACGACATCTTCGCCAGCGCGGTGATCGAGTTCCTCGAGCGCCAGGTGCCGGTGGGCGGCACGCCGGTGCACCCGCCGCACGAGACCCGACCGCACCACGAAGGACCGCCAGGCGACGTGCTCGACGTTCCCTGAGCCCACCCGCCCGATTCCGACCCGGGGCCGCCCGACCGCGTGGCCGGCCCCGCGCCGCCCGACACAGGAGCCTTCCACGATGACCGATTCGACCTACACTCCGCCCAAAGTCTGGACCTGGAACAAGCAGAACGGCGGGCGCTTCGCGAACATCAACCGGCCGATCGCCGGGCCGACCCACGACAAGGAATTGCCGGTCGGCAAGCACCCGTTCCAGCTCTACTCGCTGGCCACGCCCAACGGGGTGAAGGTCACCGTGATGTTCGAGGAGCTGCTCGCCGCCGGCCACCGCGGCGCCGAGTACGACGCCTGGCTGATCAAGATCGGCGAGGGCGAGCAGTTCGGCAGCGGCTTCGTCGCGATCAACCCGAACTCGAAGATCCCGGCGCTGCTCGATCGGAGCGGGCCGCAGCCGATCCGCGTGTTCGAGTCCGGCGCGATCCTGATGCACCTGGCCGAGAAGTTCGGCGCCTTCCTGCCCTCGGGCGGCCCGGCCCGCGCGGCGTGCCTGTCGTGGCTGTTCTGGCAGATGGGCAGTGCGCCCTACCTGGGCGGGGGCTTCGGCCACTTCTACGCCTACGCGCCGGTCAAGATCGAGTACGCGATCGACCGCTTCGCGATGGAGGTCAAGCGTCAGCTCGACGTGCTCGATCGGCATCTCGCCGAGAACGAGTTCATGGCCGGTGCCGAGTACACGATCGCCGACATGGCGATCTGGCCCTGGTACGGCGCGCTGGCCAAGGGGCTGGTCTATGAGGCGGGCGAGTTCCTGCAGGTGCAGGAGTACCGGCACGTGCAGCGCTGGACCGACCAGATCGCGCAGCGGCCGGCGGTCAAGCGGGGTCGCATGGTCAACCGGATGATGGGCGACCCGGCGAGTCAGCTGCGCGAGCGGCACGACGCGAGCGACTTCGACACGAAGACGCAAGACAAGCTGGCGCCGCGCTGATCGCGACCCGCATGGGCGGCCAGGTCGCGATCATCGCCAACCCGATGTCCGGGCGGGACGTCCGGCGCCTGGCCGCGCGCGCCACGACCACCACGCACGAACTCAAGCGCGACCTGGTCGCGCGGATCGCCACGGGCCTGGATGCGATGGGGATCGACGAGATCCTGATCCTGAAGGAGCCCTATCGGGTGTCTACCGGCGCGCTGGAGATGATGCCGCTGCGCGCGCAGGTTCGGCTGCTCGAGTTCGGGCGCACGAACTCGGCGCGCGACACCGAGGCGGCGGTGCGGGCCGCGCGCGACGCGGGCTGCCGGGTGTTCGTGTCGCTGGGCGGCGATGGCACCAACCGGATCATCGCGCGCACCTTTCCCGAGGCGGTGCTGGTGCCGCTGTCCACCGGCACCAACAACGTGTTTCCGGTGATGGTGGAGGCCACCAGCGCCGGCGTGGCGGCCGGACTGATCGCCAACGGGACTATCACCATCGAAGACGGCGCGCGCCGCTGCAAGCTCGTCCACGTCGAGACGCCGGCCTGGCGCGACATCGCGGTGATCGACGCGGTGCTGCTTCGCGACGACCACCCGGGCAACCTGCTGCCCTTCGACCCGGATCGCCTCGCGCACCTGGTGCTGACCCGCGCCGAGCCCTGGGCGGTGGGCATGTCGCCGATCGGCGGCTACCTGGATCCGGTCGGCTTCGACGACGACTGCGGGCTGGCGGTGCGTTGTGGCAGCGGTCCTGGCCTGCAGGTGCCGATCTCGCCGGGCCTGTTCCGTGAGGTCCGTGTCGAAGGCAGCGAACGCCTGCCCTTCGGGCGGTCGGTCGATTTCGTCGGGCCGGGCGTGGTCGCGTTCGACGGCGATCGCGAACACGTGCTCGCCGATGGCGAGACTGCCCGGGTGCAGGTGCGCCGCGACGGCCCCTGGGTCGTCGACATCGCCGGGTGCATCGGGCGGGCCGCGCGTGACGGCCTGATGTCGCGCCGCTGACCGAACCACGCGCCGGTGGCCTCTTGCGGGCCGTCACCCCCGTCGCTCAGGAGCCGCCATGCCCTTGCGCCCGCCGACCTCGACCGCCGACCAACGGCTGCGTGCCTCACCCAGCTTCGCGCTGGCCTTCACGCTCGATGGCCGACCCTACATCGCCAAGGAGACCGAGCCGTACATCCAGTATTGGCTGAGCGAGCGCTACCGGGTCGTGCTGTCGATGTTCTCGGGCCGCCATGGCGCGACGGTCGCGCAGGCGGTCGATGACGCGCTGCGCCTGACCCGTCGCACCCGGGACGCGGCCGAGCGCCGCCGGGTGCTGCGCGCGATCGAGGACATGCGCCAGGCGGGCGTGCTCGTCGACCCCGCGGCGGACACCTCGCGGTACGACGCGCGCATCGTCGAGGCCTACGTGAAACACCGGCCGTTCCCCCGCGAGCTGTCGGACCTGATCATCGCGAGTGCGCCGGTCACCGCGGATTCCCGCGTGCTCGACCTCGCGGGCGGTCCCGGCGATCTCGCGCTGGCCCTGGCGCGGGTCAGCGGCGACGTCTCGCTGATGGAACTGTCCAAGGCCTTCGTGCTGGCGGCCCGGCGCCGCGCGAAGGCGCAGGGTCTGTCCTTGAGCACGCTGCACGAGTCCTGCAACCGGCTGGTCTATCAGGACGACGAGTACGACGTGGTCACCGTCTCGCAGGCCCTGCACTGGCTCGATGACGTGATGGTGTGCCGCGGCATCTGCCGCGTGCTGCGACCGGGCGGCAGCTTCTTCGTGGTCCATGCGGTGTTCGAGGTCGATGACGACCATCCGCTGGCCTTCGTGTTCGGGCGTCGTTCGGTGCTCGGCCACCGGGCCCCGGGCAGCTTCGCCGAACAGGTGCAGGCCCTGCGCCGGCGCCTGAGCCTGCTCTTCGACGCGCTCGACGCGCCACAGGTGCATCGGATCGACCTCGCGCAGCGCTGGGGCGAGGAGGGCGGCGCGGCGTCGGCGCGGATCGTGCCAACCCGGGTGTCGCTGTTCCGGCAGCATCGGCCGATGGGCCTGGGCATGGCGCGCGGATTCCTCACCGAGCGTCACATCGAGGCCTCCGGCATGAGCAGTGCGGCCTTCTGGGCCGAGATCGAATCACGCTGCCGGCAGGCCTCGCCGGCCAGCCTGCAGGGACGCTTCGACTGGGCGGTGCTGCAGTTCCAGCGGGGAGGCCTGCGTGACGACCGCGAATCGCTCGCGGATCTGCCGGTGACCGACATCGGCTTTCAGGACACGGCGCCGGCTTGAACGGCGGCGTGCCAACCGACGGAGCATCGACATGCCCCACCGCATCAACCCCGACCTCGCGCGCCGCCTGCTCGCGATCGCGGTCGCGCCGGTCGTGATCGCCGCCGGCGTCATCCTGTACGGCTATCCGACGCGGACCGCCGAACTCTTCGCGTGGCCGATCTCGCCGACGATGACCCCGCTGGTGATGGGGGCCGGTTATCTTGCCGCGGCGTGGTTCTTCTTTCGCCTGTGGCTGTCGCGAGACTGGGCATCGGTCGCACCGGTGCTCAGCGGGGTGCTGGCGTTCACGTCGGTGATGCTGGCCGCCACGCTGCTGCACTGGTCGCGTTTTTCGCACGACAAGTTCACGTTCTGGCTCTGGCTGGTCGTCTACGTGATCTCGCCGCCGGCGGTGGCGCTGGTGATCACGCTGCACCGGGGCCATCGCGACGCACCTGACACGGGGCCGCGGGTGCACCCGGCGCTGCGGGCCGGCTTCGGGTCGGTGTTCGCGGCGCTGCTGCTGCTGGCGCTGGCGATGGTCTTCGCTCCGGCGTTGGTCATCGACGTCTGGCCCTGGCGGCTGACGCCGCTGACCTCACGGGTGCTGGGCGGCTGGGTGGCGGTCCTGGCCATCGGCGGCCTGCAGATGTGCCGGTCGCTGGCGTGGCGCGGCTGGGCGGTGGGGCTGGAAACGGGTGCGATCTGGTTCGCACTGATCGCGGCCGCCTTGCCCGGTGCGCGGGCCGACTTCACCTCCGAGTCGGGGCACGCGGTGTTCCGGGGCGCGTTGCTCGCCTTGCTGGCCGCCTTCATGGGGGTCTGGGTGTGGCATCGGGCCCGCGCCCGCGCCGCCTGAGCCTCGCGTCGACCAGCAGCCAGGCGCCGACGGCCGCGAGCAACGCGTAGTTCAGCCACAGCATCGACGGGGTGTTCCACGCCACCCCGTGAAAGCCGTCGCGCGTGAGCGGGTAGAACACCGGCGACGGGTAGAAGTCCGCCGAGTGGGTGAAGACGTCGATCACGATGTGTGACCACCAGCCCCACAGCGCCGGCTTGAGCACGGGCCAGCGCCACGCCAGCAGGACGCCCACCGGCACGCCGATCAGGGCGCTGTGCATCACGCAGTGCAGGTGATGCGCGGCCCCCTCCACGGGCGCGGGCAGTGTCGGCTCGGTGCCCGGTGTCGCGAGCACGTAGTCACGCAAGCCCTCCCAGGACCCGGTGCCCAGGAGCGCCCACGCCAGCACCGGCATCGCGTGCAGCAGATCGGGCAGCGCGGCCGCCGCGGCCGCCACCGCCGCATCCCGGGCCGTCAGTCGCCAGCGGTGCCGTGTGAGGGCGACGCCGGCCCCGGCCCACAAAGCGTGCGCCAGGATGTCCATCAGCGTGTTGGTGGTGCGATCGGGTTCGATGTCATCGGAAGCTCCCGCGGGTGGGCCGGGCCGCTGTCAGTGTAGGCGCCCGAATCCGGAATTCAAGCCGGCGCGATCCGCCCGCGAGCGGTCGCTTCGGAACGCCGGGGTCCGGGAGCTGACGGCACCGCACGTCGATCCCGCGGATCGTTGCTAGGATGGCCCGACGCTTCAACCCCTGTTCGAGATGCCCATGCAGACGCAGGATCGCACGTTGCCCCTGTCCGGAATCCTGGTGCTCGACCTCACGCGCGTGTTGGCCGGCCCTTACTGCACGCGGCTGCTCTCCGACATGGGTGCGCGGGTGCTGAAGGTGGAGCGCCCTGGCGTGGGCGACGACACGCGTTACGTGACCCACCAGCTCGAGCCGGGGCGCACCGACCAGAGCACCTACTTCGCCCGCGTCAACGCGGGCAAGGAAAGTGTCGGCATCGATCTGTCGAGTGCGCGTGGCATCGAGGTGCTGCTCGATCTCGCGCGCCGGGCCGACGTCTTCATCGAGAACTTCGCGCCCGGCGTGGTGCGACGCCTGGGATGCGATGTCGACGCGGTGCGCGCGGTCAAGCCCGACATCGTCTATTGCTCGATCTCCGGCTACGGCCAGACCGGGCCCTGGCGCAACCGGCCCGCGTTCGCGCACACCACCAACGCGATGTCCGGGATGATGCACCTCGAGCAGGGCGACGAGCCCAGCCCGCGCGCTTCGAACCTGCAGGCCGCCGACGTGCTCGCGGCCACGCAGGCCAGCGCCGCGATCGTCGCCGCCTTGTTCCGGCGCGCGCGCACCGGCCAGGGGGCGTACCTGGACATCTCGATGCTCGAGACCCTGATTGGTGCGGACAGCGTCACCTACCCCTCGGTGCTCAATGGCGGCAAGGAGCACGGCAACCCCAGGCCCGGCATGGTGGTGCATGGGGTCGGCGGCCGCTACCTGGCCCTGCAGGTCGTGGGTGGCGCGGACCTCTTCAAGCGGATGATCGGTGCGATGAACCGGCCCGAGCTGCTCACCGATCCGCGCTTCGCGACGGCCGAGCAGCGCCTGCAGCACTGGCCGGCGCTGCGCGACGAGATCACCCGCTGGCTCGATGGCTTTCCCGATGTCGCCAGCGCGCTGGCCGTGCTCGAGAAGGCCCGCGTGCCGTGCGCGCCGGTGCTCACGCCGGCCGAGGTCATCGCGTCGGACCACCTGGCCCAGCGCGCCTTCTTCCCGAGCCTGCCCCATCGGGCCGTCGGGTCGGTGCGCGTCACCGCCAGCCCGTACCAACTCGACGGGCAGCCGGTGCACCCGCGCAGCCCGGCGCCGCACGACGTCGGGCAGAACACCCGCTCGGTGCTCGGGGAACTGCTCGGCTACCCGCCCGAGCGCATCGATCGGCTGATGGGCGACGGCACCGTGTCGGGACCCTGAGCCCCGCGCTCACCAGCAGGCGTCGATCAGCTCGAGCAGCATCTCGCGCTCGCGCACGAACTCGCGCTTCGGGTCGGCATTGAAGTTCTTCAGCGAGTTCTCGACGATCCGTGGCAGGCCCTCGCGCGGGATGCCCAGCGCGGCGACCCGCACCGGCATGCTCGCCCGACCGAACACCCGCTCCAGTTCGGCGGCCGCGCGTTCCGGCGCCGCGGCCAGGTCGTCGCCGTCGTGCCAGACCCCCAGCCCCTGCGCGATCAGCGCCATCGCCACCGGGTCTCGAGCGCCCAGGCGGCGGATCACCGTGGGCGTGATCGCGGTGTTGGCCTCGCCCTGCCCGATCTGTGGGTGCAGCTGGAAGATGGCGGTGGCGAACGCATAGACGACGCGGGTCACCCAGTGGCCGCCGGTCACCGACCCGCCTTCGTCGGCATCGCGGTTCTGCAGGAACGACGCGGCGCAGGCGGCCAGCCGGGGCGCGGGGTCGGTGGTGTCGTCCACCCGCGAGAGCGCGAACTGCGACAGTCGGAAGGCCTGAAGGCGGTCGCCCTCGGACAGTGGCGTGAGCCGCGGGGCCCCCAGGTTGACCATCGAGCGCCAATACACCGAGGCCGCGGTGGTGCGCACCAGCGAGGGCGGCGCGGTCATCAGCGCCTCGGTGTCCCAGAACAGCGCGATCGGCCGGGTCTTCGGGTCGAAGAACTCCATCCGGTGGTCGCGGGCCGGGTCCTTCACCGCGGAGCCGGCGCGGTTCTGCGCACTGGTCGCAGCGGTCAGCACGTTGATGATCGGCAGTTTCGGGGCGAGCAGTTTCGGGCTGATCGCCGGGCCCTGGGCGGGGTACTGCGTGATCAGCTCCTCGACCGGTCGCTGCTCGGCCATCAGGATCGCCACCACGCGCGTGCCCTGGGTGACGCTGCCCGCGCCCACGCTGATCAGCAGGTCGGCCCGCGCCGCGCGGGCCGCGTCGGCCGCCCCGAGCACCGCCGACAGCGAGGTGTCCTTGTCCATCTCGTCGTAGACGCCGGCGAAGGTCTCACCCAGGATGCCGCGGATGCGCGCGACCAGCCCGAGCTGGCGCGAGACCGTTCGGCCGCAGACCACGAACGCACGCCGGGCGCCCTGGCGGTGCAACTCCGCCGGCAGGCTCTCGAGCGCGTCCTGGCCGCTGTACAGGCGCAGCGGATAGCTGAGCGCGCGGAAGTCCATCTGGTAATCGGAAGCGAGACTCATGGTCGGTCCTGTGAAGAGGCAGGCGTGCCCGGCGAGCCGATCGCGGCCAGGCAGGCCTGGCGAACGCACCAGGCGCGTTCCGGCGAGAGGCCCTGCTCGAATGCCCACTGCGCGAGGAACTGGCGTCGCAGCGCGCGCACGCGCTCGGACACCGCATCGGGGGTCAGGAAGAACTCGGCCTTCAGTGCCGTCAGCGGCGAGCGCGGACCGCGCGGCGTGCCGGTGAAGTCGAAGCGCTGGTGGTCGATCGTCAGGTAACAGCGGGCCTCGGGAATCGACTCGACGTGGGCGTCGGCGAGCACCGCGCCGACCCCCGGCGTGGTCGCCTCGCTCATCGCGAAGATGCCCACCGTCAGCGTCACCTCGTAGTGCCCGCAGCTGTGGGCCACGCAGGTGAGCAGGCGGTGCTTGGTGCTGCCGGTGCCGCGACCCTCCGTGAGCACCGACAGCGGGTCGATGTCGCGGGCCGGGCGCCCGTAGGGCAGGTCGCGCACGTGGCGGGCCAGGCGGTCGAACTGCGTGAAGCCGAGCCCGCGCACCGCGTTGCCGATGCCCGCGGCGACACCGAGCCAGGCATCGCCGGCGCTGCCGATGGGGGCCTCCAGCGAAAAGGCGAGCGGATCGTGGAAGTGCATCGCTCGCCGGGCCGTCGCGACCGCGCCGTCGCTACAGCACGCAGCCGTGGTGCGCGGAGGACACCAGCCGGATGTACTTGTCGTGCACCGAGCCGGGCCGGGCCAGGGCGGCGCGGTCGGGCGCGCGCCAGCTCGCCATCCGCCGGGCGATCTCGGCATCGGGCAGTTCGACGTTCAGCGTCCGCGCGGCCGGATCGATCACGATCGTGTCGCCGTCGCGCACCGCGGCGATCGGTCCGCCGCGCGCCGCCTCCGGCGAGATGTGCCCGATCAGGATGCCGTGCGAGACCCCGGAGAAGCGGCCGTCGGTGATCAGCGCCACGTCCTCGCCGAGGCCGCGCCCCTGCAACTGGATCGTCAGCATCACCATCTCGGGCATGCCCGGGCCGCCCACCGGCCCGACGTTGCGCACCACGATCACGTCGCCGGGGACGATGCTGCCGGCGCGGATCGCCTCCATCGTCTGCGCCTCGGACTCGAAGACCCGCGCGCGTCCGCGGAACACGCCCTTGGCGAGCGTCTTGCCCGAGAGCTTCAGCACGCAGCTCTCGGGCGCGAGATTGCCCTTGAGGACGCTGATGTGGTTGTTGGCCGGTGCGATCGGTTTGCCCAGCGGGAACACGATGTCCTGCGCCCCCAAGGCCTCCAGCGTGGGCACCGATTCGAGGTTCTCGGCCAGCGTGCGGCCGGTGACCGTCATCACGTCGCCGTGCAGCAGGCCGTGGCGCAGCAACTCCTTCATCACCACCGGCACGCCGCCGATCGCGTGCAGGCTGGTCATCGCGTAGCGGCCGTGCGGCTGCAGGTTGACGATCAGCGGCACGCGCTCGCCCACCGCCTGGATGCGCTCGATCGTGATCGGGACCTGCGCCTCGCGGGCGATGGCCAGCAGGTGCAGGTACATGTTCGTGGAGCCGCCCATCGCGTAGATGGTGGTGATCGCGTTCTCGAAGGCGCGTTCGGTCATGATGTCGCGCGGCCGGATGCCGGCGGCGACCAGCCGGTACAGCGCGTCCACCGAGGCCGCGGCCTGCGCGCGCACGTCCTCGTGGATGCCGCTGGCCGCATCGTGGTCGGCCGGGTGCGAGGCCCCGCGCGGCAGCATCATGCCGATCGCCTCGGCGCAGGTGCTCATCGTGTTCGCGGTGAACATCGCGCCGCAGGTGCCGCTGCCCGGCATCACCGCGCGTTCGATCTCCAGGTACTGCTCGGCGCTCAACCGCCCGGATTCGTGCGCCGCGCGGCCTTCGGCCCAGTCCATGATCGTGATGTTGTTGCCCTTGCTCGCGTAGGGCTCGAAGGACACCCGCCCGGGCGAGGCGGTGCCCGGGTAGACCACCAGTCCGAACGCGTTGGTGCGCGCCAGCGGCATCAGCGCGGCCGCGCCGGTCTTGTCGCAGCCGGAGATCACGATCATCGCCTCGCCGTGATGCGCGTAGTGGCCGATCTCGAAACAATCGGCCGCGACATCTCGCGAGACCAGGCTGTAACCCGCGGTGGGCGTGCCCTGGGTGAGCGCATCGGACACCGCCGGCGCGCCGACGATCAGCCCCTGGCCGCCCCGTTCGCCGATCAGCGTGACGAGCAGGTCGGTGATTTCGCGCACCCGGTTGTTGCAGCGGTGCGCGTTCGTGTAGGCGCTGGCGATCGTGACGATCGCGTTGGTCTGCGCCGCGCGGTCGGGGTCGAACCCCGCCGCGCGCATCTCCACGCGATTCTTCTTCCAGTAGATCGGGCTGTCCTGCGTCATCCTGGGTACTCCGTGTGGCTCGGGGCCTGTCTGGGGGCTGCGCGAGCCCCCTGGTGTGATCGGGCCCTAGCCGCGGGCCTTGCGCGCGGCCGCCTGGTCGGCGATCGCCTGCTGGATGCTCGGCCGCGCGGCCACCGCATCGAACCAGGCCTGGGCGCCCGGGATCTGCGCCAGGAGATCGGTGCCCAGGTTGTGCTTGGCCGACATGCCGGCCAGCGCGAACGTCCAGTAGCCGAAGAGATCCGCGTAGGTGAACTGATTGCCGGCGATCCACGGCGAGAACTTCACCAGCTTGCTGATCGCGGCGATGCCTTTGGGCAGTTCCTTGGCGAGGGCGTCCTTCACCTCCTGCGGCACCTCGCGGCCGAACAGGAACCCGATGCCGCGACGCGCCACGAGTTCGACGTACAGTTCCATCGACTGAACCAGTTCGCGCACCTTCGCGCGTGCGAACGGGTCGGCGGGCAGCAGGGCGGGCGTGGGCTTGAGGTCCTCGAGGTAGTCGAGGATGGCGTGGGTCTCGGCCAGGAAGCCCGCTTCGGTCTCGATGCAGGGGATCTTGCCCATCGAGCTGCGCGCGAGATAGCCCGGATCCTGCGATGGCATCGTCAGCACCGCCTCGTAGGCGATGCCCTTCTCGATGAGCGCGGTCTTGACGATGTTGTAGTAGTTGCTGAGCGGTGCGCCGTGCAGTTTGAGCATCGGGGTCTCCTCGGAGGTTGGGGGGTGAGGTTCTCGCGGCGCGCGCGGGGACGCGACACGCCGTGTTCGGAGGCTACTCGGGCTTGCCGTCGTCGAGGCTGACCATCACCGCGGCGTTGGCGATCAGGATGGGGTCGCTGCTGCCCTGCGGCGACGGGATCTCCAGGCCGCCGGCCACCGCGGTGACCGTCACCGTGCCGTAGGGCAGCTCCTTGGCCACCGCCGCGGTGTCCACGTCCTGTGGACGCGGCACCGCGATCAGGACGTCGACGAACATGTCGTGCGCGGTCTTGCCCACCATCCGGAAGAAGCCGAGGCTGCTGTGGCGGATGGCGTCGGAGACGGCCCGTTTCGCGGCCTTCGTGGCGTCGCGTCCATGGACGTCGACGCCCATGCCCATTTCGGTGACGCAGCGGATGCGTGCCATGGAGATCCTGTCGTTCGGGGTTGGGGGGCGGGACTCAATCGATCTTGATGCCCAGCTGTTCGGTCAGCCGGATCCAGATCGGGCTCTCTTCGCGCCACTTGCGCCGGATCTCGGCGATCGTGGTGGGCTTGTCGTCGATCGCGAAGGCTTCGCGCAACGCCACCGCCTTCGGCGAATCCGCGCCCTCGATGAAGAGTTGCGAGATGCGTTGCAGGATCGGCTCCGGCGTGCCGGCCGGCGCGAGCATGATCAGCCCGCCGCTCAGCTTGAAGATCTCGCCATCGAAGCCTTGCGACGCGAAGGAAGTGACCTGCGGCAGTTTCGGCGAGCGTTCGGAGCCGACCGTGGCGAGCACCTTCACGGTGCCCCGCGCGATGTGCGGAGCCAGCGCCACGTAACTGCCGATGCCCGCGTGCACCACGCCGGTGGCCACGTCGGGCCACATCGGGCCCTCGCCCTTGTAGTGCGTGACGTTCACCTTCGTGCCGTACCGCTTGTTGAACTCCTCGGTGGCCAGGTGTGGCACCGAGGCCGGGCCGTAACTGGCCATCGTGACGGCATTCTTTCGGGCGTACTCCACCCATTCCTTGGTGGTGTTCACCGGAAGGCTCGCCGGGACCGCCATCAGCAGCGGCCCCACTGGGAACCATCCCAGCGGGGCGAAGTCCCGATCGGGGTCGAACGGGAGCTTTCGGTACAACGTCCTCCCGCCCCACACCGACGTGGAGGTGGTGATGCCGATGGTGTGGCCGTCCGGCGCTTCGCGTGCCAGCGCGCCCAGCGAAATCGTGCCGCCGGCGCCCGGGCGGTTCTCGACGACGACCGGCACGCCGAGCTTGGAGCTCATGAACTCGCCATAGACGCGGGCGTAGGGATCGGTGGTGCCGCCGGGGTTGAAGCCGACGAAGATCCGGATCTGCTTCGCGGGCCAGGCCTGCGCTCGCGCGGCGGGCAGTCCCGTGGCACCCAGGCCGGCGGCGGCCAGCGAGGTGAGGACGCGACGACGAGGGAATGCTGCGGTCATGCGGGTCTCCTGAGGGATCGGTTCTGGTGGTAGGGCTCGCCCCGGATCGGGCTGCTGGAGGGCTGACGCTCGCGGGTCGGCGCGCGAGGACCGCCTAGCCTATCCTCGTCCCCATTCCGCCGTCCACCGGCAACAGCGCGCCGGTGACGAACCCCGCTTCGTCGCTGCAAAGGTACAGCGCCGCCCACGCGGTGTCGCGTCCCGATCCCATCCGTCCGCGCAGCGGCACCCGGGCGTTGCGCTCGGCGCGAACCTGGTCCACCGGCCGGCCGCTGGCGCGCGCGCCGCCCTCCACCGCCATCGGCGTGTCCATGTAGCCGGGCAGGATCGCATTGCAGCGGATGCCGTGCTTCGCGTTGGCCGCCGCGACGCTGGTGGTGAGGCGGTTGACGCCGGCCTTCGAGACTTCGTAGGCGATCATGTTGCCGCCCGCCACCGAGGCGAGCGACGAGATGTTGACGATCGCGCCGCCCCCGCCCTGCTCGCGCATCCAGGGCAGCGCGCACTTGATCGTCATCCACATGCCCTTGAGGTTCACCGCCATGAGGCGATCCCAGGCGGTCTCGTCGGCGCGGTGCGCCGGGCCATCACCACCGCCGCCGATGCCCACGTTGTTGACCAGCGCGTCCAGTCGACCGAGCCGTTCCCGCGCGGTGCGCAGCATCGCCTCGATGTCCTCGCGGCGGGTGATGTCGGCGCGGGCCGCCCAGGCCTGGCCGCCTTCCGCGGTGATCATCGCCACCGTCTCGGCGGCGCTCGCCTCGTCGCGGTCCACGCACAGCACCCGGGCGCCTTCGCGCGCGAAGACCAGCGCGGTGGCGCGCCCATTGCCCACGTTGGGGCCGGGGGATTGTCCGGCGCCGACCACGATCGCGGTCTTGCCTGTCATGCGTCCGCTCATGCGGTGGGCTCCCTGTCGGTTTCCGAGCGGTCGATTCTAGAGAGCCGCCGCGAGTCGGCGCCGACGTTGGTGCAGATCGTGGACCCTGCGTTTCGCGCAGCCGACGGACGCGACCAACCGTCGATGCGTTGTGCGGTATGGTCTCGACGGCAATCGTCGGGTCGGTCCACCGGCGCCCGCCTTCTCGCGGCGCCCGACCCCGGCAGGAGAGGCAATCCATGGCGACCTACGATCTCATCATCCGCGGCGGCACGCTGCACGACGGCCTGGGCTCGGCCCCCCGGGTGGCGGACATCGCGATCAAGGACGGCCGCATCGCCGCGATCGGCACGGTCACCGGCGATGCGACGCAGACGCTGGAGGCCGGCGGGCTGGTCGTCACGCCCGGCTTCGTCGACGTCCACACCCACTTCGACGGCCAGGCCACCTGGGAGAACCGGCTGGTGCCCTCGTCCGGGCACGGCGTCACCTCGGTGGTGATGGGCAACTGCGGTGTGGGCTTCGCGCCCTGCAAGCCCGACCAGCGCGACATGCTGGTCAAGCTGATGGAAGGCGTCGAGGACGTGCCCGAGGTGGTGATGACCGAGGGCATCCCCTGGAACTGGGAGACCTTCCCCGAGTACCTCGACGCGCTGCAGGCGCGCGAGTTCGATGTCGACGTCGCCGCGCAGCTGCCGCACTCGGCGCTGCGGGTCTACGTGATGGGCGAGCGCGCCGCCTCGCAGGAGCCGCCCACCGCGCAGGACATCGCGCGCATGCGCGAACTCACCACCGAGGCGATCCGCGCGGGGGCGCTCGGCGTGAGCACCTCGCGCAACCTGCTGCACCGCACGAAGGCGGGCGAGCTCGCCCCGAGCCTGTTCTCCGACGAGGAGGAACTCGGCGCCTTGGCCGATGGCCTGAAGGACGCCGGCAAGGGCGTGTTCCAGATCATCCCCGCGCCGATGGGCGACGCGCGCCACGAGTTCGGGTTGATGCGCCGGATCGCCGAACGCTGCGGGCGTCCGCTGTCGTACACGCTCATTCAGATGCCCGCCGGCGACGAGAACGCGTGGCGTGATTCCCTCGCCGCGCTCAGCGATGCCGCGCGCGATGGCCTGGAGATGCGCGCCCAGGTGGCGCCGCGCCCGGTGGGCATGTTCTACGGGCTGGAGCTCAGCTTCCATCCGTTCGCCTTCCACCCGAGCTACAAGGCGATCGCGCACCTGCCGCTGGCCGAGCGTGTCGCGCGGATGAAGGACCCCCACGTCCGTGCGCAACTGCTGTCGGAGTCGCCCGAGGACGGCAACACGGTGAACCTGAAGACGGTCAAGAGCTTCCAGTTCGCCTACGCCTGGGGCAACGAACCGAACTACGAACCCGATCCGGCCGATCGGCTCGATCGCCGCGCGAAGGCCGCGGGCCTGTCGGTGGACGAGTTCGCCTACGACCTGCTGCTGGCCAACGAGGGCCGGGCCATCTTCTATCTGCCGGGCGCGAACTACCGCGACGGCAACCTGAACGCGGTGCGCGAGATGCTGGGGCATCCGCGCGCGGTGGTGGGCCTGGCCGACGGCGGGGCGCACTACGGCATGATCTGCGACGCGAGCTTCCCCACCTATTTCCTCGCGCGCTGGGCGCGCGATGCCGAGCCCTCTCAGCGCATCCCGCTGCCCCAGGCGGTGGCGGCGCTCACCAGCGAGCCGGCGCGGCTGGCGGGCTTGAACGACCGCGGGCGGCTGGCGGTGGGCTACAAGGCCGACATCAACCTGATCGACATGGCGCGCCTGAAGGTGCATGTGCCCGAGGTGGTCCACGACCTGCCGGCGGGTGGCCGGCGCATGCGCCAGCTCGCCGAGGGGTATGTGGCCACGATCGTTTCGGGCCGACTCACCTATCGGGACGGGCAACCCACCGGCGTGCTGCCGGGCCGGCTGGTGCGCGGCCCCCAGGAGGCGCCGGACGCCGCGAACGCGGGCCGAGCCGCGGTCTCGGCCTGAGTGGTGGCGGGTCGATCCGGCCGTGCGGGCCGGGTCGACCGGAGGCGTTCCACCGGCCGCGTGGGCCGGTCCCGGTTCGTGACGGCCCGGCGCGTGGCCGGGCGCCGCTCACTGCACCTTCAGGCCGGTCTCCCCGATCATCTTCGTCCAGAGCTGCAACTGCTCGCGCTGGTAGCGCAGCGCCTCGTCCCGGGTGGTCCAGGTGGGGATGATGCCCGCCTTGAGCAGCGTGGCGCCGATCTCCGGCTGCTTCATGATGGGCGCCAGCTCCGCGCTGACCCGTTCGAGGACCTCGTTCGGGGTGCCCGCCGGCGCCGTCATCATCCACCAGCCGGAGAAATCCGGCGGAGTGGGCAGGCCGCTCTCGGCGAAAGTGGGCACGTCGGGCAGCAAGGGGTGGCGCTTGGACGTGGGCACCGCGACCGGTCGAATCTTGCCGGACTGGATCAGCGCCATCGCCGAGCCGGTGTCCGGGAACATCAGCTGCACGTGACCGGCGGCCAGATCCACCAGCCCGGGCGGCACCGACTTGTACTGCACGTGCGCGATGTTCAGGCCGTTGGCCTTCGCGAACTGCCCGCCGTAGGTGATGCCGCCGGTGTTGCCGCTGCCATAGCTCAGCTTGCCCGGATTGGCCTTCACATGGTCGATCACCTCGCGCAGCGTCTTGCCGGGCACCGACGGGTGGACCGCCAGCACGTAGTTCACCGACGCGACGTGCGCGATCAGCGCGAGTTCCTTGGCCACGTCATAGGGCACGTTGTCCATCAGCCCGCCGGGGTTGGCGACCAGGCCGGAGTTGGTGAGCAGCCCGAAGGTGTAGCCGTCCGGGGTGGCCTTGGCCACGAGGTTGGTGGCGATCGCGGTGTTCGCGCCGGGCTTGTGCTCGAGCACGATCGGTTGCTTGAGGGCGCGCCCCAGCGGCTCGGTGATCGTGCGGGCCAGCACGTCGGTGGCCGAACCCGGTCCGAAGGGCAGGATCACCTTGATCGGCCGGGCGGGCCAGGCCTGCCCGAAGGCGGGCGTGACGCCCGCGGCGAGCAGTGATCCGAGAACGAGACGACGGGTGGCTTGCATGAGGACTCCTGCGAGGATGTGTTTGTGGTTTCCGTCAGAATGCCATGAACCGGGCGCCACGATAGCGGGCCGACGCGCACCCTGGTCGATCGGCACGGTCCGTATTGTGGTCGCACCGACCGCCGGCCCGATCGGTGGCCACCGCCCCACGTCCCTCTCATCCGGAGCCCCGATGCCCACGATCCGAGTCGAACTCTTCGAAGGCCGCACCGTCGAACAGAAGCGCGCGCTGGCCCAGGCCCTCACCGAGGCCACGGTGCGCACCCTGGGCAGCCCGCCGGAGTCGGTCGAGGTGCTGTTCTTCGACATCGCCCGCCACGACTGGGCCACGGGCGGTGAGCTCTGGAGCGACAAGGCGGCCAAGCCATGACGACCGACACCGACGTCGCCTGGCTGGGCATCGCCGAGCTGGCCGCGCGCCTGCGCTCGGGCGAGCTCGGCGCCGAGGAGGTCGCGCGGACGATGCTCGCGCGCATCGATCGGGTCGACCCGGGGCTGCACGCCTACGCGCGCACCACGCCGGAGCTGGCGCTGACCCAGGCCCGCGAGGCCGACGCGCGCCGCGCGCGCGGCGCGCGGCTGGGCGCGTTGCACGGCGTGCCGATCGCGGTGAAGGACCTCTGCTGGACGGCGGGTGTTCCGACCGCCTCGGGCACCACCATCCACCGCGATTTCGTCCCGCCGGTCGACGGCACCGTGGTGCGTCGCCTGCGCGAGGCGGGCGCGGTGCTGCTGGGCAAGCTGCAGATGACCGAGGGCGCGTTCAGCGCGCACCACCCGGCGATCACCGCGCCGCTGAACCCCTGGAACGCCCAGGCCTGGACGGGGGTCTCGTCCAGCGGCTCGGGCGTGGCGGTGGCCGCGGGCCTGTGCCATGGCGCGATCGGCACCGACACCGGCGGGTCCATCCGCTTTCCGTCGGTGGCCAACGGCGTCACCGGCCTGAAGCCCACCTGGGGACGGGTGTCGCGTCACGGCGCCTTCGAGCTCGCCGCATCGCTCGATCACCTCGGGCCGATGGCGCGCAGCGCGGCCGATTGCGGGCTGATGCTGGGCGCGATCGCGGGGGCCGACCCGGACGACCCGACCGCGCTGCAGGCGCCGGTGCCCGACTACCTGGCGACCGACGCCGGCAGCCTGCGGGGCCTGCGCATCGGCGTGGACGAGGCCTACCTCGGGCGCGACGTGGACGCGGTGGTGGCCGATGCGGTGCAGGCCGCGCTGCACGAGCTGGTCTCGTTGGGCGCCACGCCGGTGACGGTGGCGATGCCGGGCGTGGACGACGTGGTGGCGAGCTGGGTGCCGCACTGCGGGGTGGAGGCGGCAGTGGCGCACGCGGCCACCTTCCCATCACGCCGCGCCGAATACGGCCCGATGCTGGCCGATCTGCTCGACATCGGGCGGTCGATGAGCGCCACCGACTACCAGCGCCTGCTGCTGCTGCGGGCCGACTTCACCGGCCGGCTGAACACGCTGATGCGTGACATCGACCTGCTGATCACCCCGGTGATCCCGTTCCCGGTGCCCAGCCTCGATCAGCTGGCCGCGCTGCGTGCGCAGCCCGGCTATCGGCTGCGGCTGTCGCGTTACACCGCGCCCTTCGATCTGTCCGGGCACCCCACGATCACGCTGCCGGCGGGCTTCACCGCCGAGCCGATGCCACTGGGGGTGCAGCTCGTGGCCGGGCACCTGCGCGAGGACCTGCTGGTGCGGGCGGGGCGGGCGTTCCAGGGCCGCACCGATTGGCATCGGCGGCGACCGCCGGTGGGGTGAATCGGGATGGTGACGGATCGTCCGCGGGGTCGGTTCCCGCTCGCGCCGAGCCCCGATGTGTGTCGGGGGGTTTTACGCAGACCGACGTCTTGTCGAAGGGTGATTCGCTAAGGCCCTGATTTCATTGGCGAGTTCGTCTGTGGCACGAAATGTGCGGCGTTTCGGCGAACCCCATTCCGGCCTGTCGAAGGATCTGCCCTTGAATCCGACTTCGTTCAAGTCGCCGCCGGCGCTGCATTGCGGGTGCTGTCGGGTCTCGCTCCCCTGACGGCTGCGAACGCCGCCACGCTGTTCAGCGAAAACTTCGACGGTGTCACGACTCCCGCGCTGCCGGGGGGTTGGACGAACACCAATGCCGCGGGGGCGAATCCCTGGGTGACGTCCGCCGGCACGGGCGTGGGCGGCACGCAAAGCGCTTTCGTCCGTGAGCCCAGTTCCGTCTCCGATTCCCGGTTGACGTCGCCCGTGATCTCCATGGCCGGCGCGAGCAATGGGATTCTGACGTTCCAGCAACGCTTCGATCTCGAGGAGAGGACTACAAATCCCGTAGGCGCTTTCGACGCAGCCGTGCTAGAGGCGAGCCTCAATGGCGGCGCGTTCCAGGACATCCTTGGCCTTGGCGCCACCTTCGTGGCCGGCGAATACGCGCACGAAGTGCGCAGTGGTACGAACCCGTTGGGCGTCGGCCGTCGGGTCTGGTCTGGCAACTCCGGTGGCTACATCACGACCACGGTCGATCTCCCCGCCAGTTTCGACAACCAAAGCGTGCAGTTCCGGTGGCGCGCGGCGACCGACGCTTCAGTGGCCGGCGCTGGCTGGAACATCGATTCGATCGTGCTCACCGCCGACACCGGCCCGACCCCGGCCCCGGTGCCCGCCACGCTGATGCTGCTCGGGCTCGGCGCTCTCGGCTTGGGCGCCCGCCGTCGCCGCGCCTGAGCCGCGTTCCATCGCAGACTCGGCGCCGGCAGGTCTCATCCGCCGGCGCGCTCAGGCTCAGGCCGCCTGCGAGAGCAGGCGATTCAAGGTGGCGCTGGGGCGCATCACCGCCGAGGCCTTCTCGACGTCAGGCATGTAGTAGCCGCCGATGTCGGCGGGCTTGCCTTGCACCGCGGCGAGCTCGGCCACGATGTTCTGCTCGTTGGCGGCCAGCGCCTTGGCCAGCGGCGCGAAGTGGGCCTTCAGCGCCGCGTCCTGGTCCTGCGCGGCCAGCTCCTGCGCCCAATACATCGCCAGGTAGAACTGGCTGCCCCGGTTGTCGAGCTGCCCCACCTTGCGCGAGGGCGACTTGTCGAATTCGAGCAGCTTGCCAGTGGCGGCGTCCAGCGTCTTGGCCAGCAGCTTGGCGCGCTCGTTGTTGGTCTTCAGGCCGAGGTCTTCCAGCGACACCGCCAGCGCGAGGAACTCGCCGAGCGAATCCCAGCGCAGGTGGTTCTCCTCGACGAGCTGCTGCACGTGCTTGGGCGCCGAGCCGCCGGCGCCGGTCTCGTACATGCCGCCCCCGGCCATCAGCGGCACGATCGAGAGCATCTTCGCGCTGGTGCCCAGCTCCATGATCGGGAACAGGTCGGTGAGGTAGTCGCGCAGGATGTTGCCGGTGACCGAGATGGTGTCCATGCCGCGGATCACGCGCTCGAGCGTGTAACGCATCGCGCGCACCTGCGACATGATCTGGATATCCAGGCCGGTGGTGTCGTGGTCCTTCAGGTAGGCGCGCACCTTCTTGATCAGCTCGGCCTCGTGCGGGCGATAGGAATCGAGCCAGAACACCGCCGGCATGCCGGAGTGCCGGCAGCGCGTGACCGCCAGCTTCACCCAGTCGCGGATCGGGGCGTCCTTCACCTGGCACATCCGCCAGATGTCGCCTTCCTCGACGTTCTGCGTCAGCAGCACCTCGCCGGTGGCGAGGTCGGTGATGTTGGCCACGCCCGCCTCGGGGATCTCGAAGGTCTTGTCGTGCGAGCCGTACTCCTCGGCCTGCTGCGCCATCAGGCCCACGTTGGGCACCGTGCCCATCGTGCGCGGGTCGAACGCGCCGTGCCATTTGCAGAAGTTGATCATCTCCTGGTAAATGCGCGCGAACGTGCTCTCCGGGATGACCGCCTTGACCTCCTTCAAGCGACCGTCGGCGCCGTACATCTTGCCGCCGTTGCGGATCATCGCCGGCATCGAGGCGTCGACGATCACGTCGTTGGGCGAGTGGAAGTTGGTGATGCCCTTGGAGGAGTCGACCATCGCGAGCTCGGGACGGTGCTCGTGGCAGGCGTGCAGGTCGCGGATGATCTCCTCGCGCTTAGCGGCAGGCAGCGAGGCGATCTTGTCGTACAGGTTGACCATGCCGTTGTTGACGTTGACGCCGAGCTCGTCGAACAGCTTGCCGTGCTTGGCGAAGGCTTCCTTGTAGAAGATGCGCACCGCGTGGCCGAACACGATCGGGTGCGAGACCTTCATCATCGTGGCCTTCACGTGCAGCGAGAACATCACGCCGGTCTTGCGCGCGTCCTCCATCTCGCGCTCGTAGAACTCGAGCAGCGCCTTCTTGCTCATGTACATGCTGTCGATGATCTCGCCGTTCTGCAGTGACACCTTCGGCTTGAGCACGACCGTCTTGCCGGTCTTGGTGATCAGCTCCATCTTGACGTCGCGCGCGCGGTCGAGCGTCATGGACTTCTCGCCGTGATAGAAGTCGCCGCCGTGCATGTGCGAGACGTGCGTGCGCGAGGCCTGGCTCCACTCGGCCATCGAGTGCGGGTGCTTGCGCGCGTACTCCTTGACCGCCAGCGGCGCGCGGCGATCGGAGTTGCCCTCGCGCAGCACCGGGTTGACCGCGCTGCCCAGGGTCTTCGCGTAGCGCGCTCGGATCGCCTTCTCGGCGTCGTTCTTCGGCGCTTCGGGGTAGTCCGGAACCTGGTAGCCCTTCTCCTGCAGTTCCTTGATCGCGGCCTGCAACTGCGGCACCGAGGCCGAGATGTTGGGCAGCTTGATGATGTTGGTGTCGGGGTCCTGCGTGAGGCGGCCGAGCTCGGCGAGGTTGTCGGGCGTCTTCTGCGCGTCGGTGAGGCAATCGGAGAACTCGCCCAGGATGCGCGCCGCCACGGAGATGTCGCTGGTGGTCACCTCGATGCCGGCCGGCGCCGTGAAGGTGCGGATGATCGGCAGGAAGGAGTACGTGGCCAGCAGCGGGGCTTCATCGGTCAGGGTGTAGATGATGGTCGGCTTCTTGGTCGGCATGGACGAGTCTCCGGGAGGAATGCGAGATTGTCTCGCAAGGCGGGCCTGCTGCGCCATCCGGGCCGACGCCCGGGCTTTCGGGAACCCGTCGGGTTCCGTGCGGGCGGGGCACGCCGCGGGGCCGGGACCCGGCCGGCGTCCGGGCGCCGGGCGGGACGCCGGCGGTCGGGTCGCTCAGTCGGTCAGGTAGCGCCGGGCGAGTTCGCGGCGCTCGGCCGCGCCCACCCCGATCGAGTCGAGAAACCCGGCGACGTCGCCGTGGCGGTCCTGCAGCGCCTGCAGCGAAGCCTCGAGGAAGTCGTCCTGCACCTTCCAGACCACCTCCATCACCGCGCGGGGCGCGATCTGGCTGGCACCGGCGTGCTCGCGCCGGTACAGCGCATTGGTGAGCAGGAAATCGGCCATCACCGTCTCCCGCGGCACCCCCAGCGCCGACAGGAAGAGCGCCGCGGCGAACCCGGTGCGGTCCTTGCCGGCGGTGCAGTGGAAGACCACCGGCTCGTCGCTGTCCAGCAGGTGCCGGAAGAACTCCCCGAAACGGTGCGCACTGTCGGTCACGAAGCCGCGGTAGGTCTGTCGCATCTGCTCGGCCGCGTCCTCCGGGGTGAGGCTTCGGCCCTGCGCCTGCAGGCTGCGCAGGCCCTGCACCACGGTGGGTTCGATCGACAGCGAGTGTTGCGTCACTCCCGGCAGGTGGTAGGTGGCCTCGGCGCGCTCGTGGATCCCGCGGAAATCGAGCGTGCGGCGCAGGCCCAGCGCGCGCAGGGTCTCGCGGTCGCGGGACGTGAGTCCGGCCAGGTTGTCGGAACGGAACACGGTGCGCCAGCGCACGCGCCGGCCCCCTTCGCCGCAGTAGCCGCCAAGATCGCGGAAGTTGGTGGCACCGGCGAGGTTCAGGGAGCGGGAGGGGGTGTCCATCGGAGGCTTTCGGGCGGCAAGGCCCGATGATCCTACCGTTCGCCGGTGTCGGGGCGATGACCGGTTTCGTTCCGCGCCCTTGCGCGGCGCTCGCGCCTGCGTGCCATCATGCCGACCAGCGCCGTGCCGCCCTGGGAGGCTGCGATGCACATCACCGACCTGTATCTGCGGGGTTTCCGAACCGAGCCCGATCGGCTCGCGCTGGCCGGCGATGGCGGGCCCTACACCTACCGGCAGGTGGAATCGGCGAGCCGGCGCATCGCCCATCGGTTGCGGCTGGCGGGCTTCCAGCCGGGCGAGCGGTTCGCCGTGCTCAGCCCGAACACCACGCGCGCCTTCGTCGCGATGCTGGGCGGCCTGCGCGGCGGCGCGGTCTGGTGCAACCTGAACATGAAGGCCGCGCTGCCCGACATCCTGCACATCCTGACCGCCGGGCGCTGCCAGCTGCTCTTCTACGACGACAGCGCCATCGAGCTCGTCGCCGCGATCCGGGCGGCGGTGCCGGGCCTGCGCGAGGCGGTCGCGCTGGGCGCGGGCGACGGCCGCTCGCCCACGCTGGACACCTGGCTCGCCGAGGCGCCCGACGAACCGCTCGAGCTGCGCCTGTCCGAGGCGGCGCAGGGCTTCCAGGGCGCCACCGGCGGCACCACCGGGCGCTCCAAGCTCACCGTCTCGTCGAACCGGATGATGCTGACCAGCGTGATGGCCTGGTCCACCTGCCTGCAGTTCGACGAGCCGCCGGTGAACCTCGCGGTGGCGCCGATCACGCACGCGGGCGGCTTCGTCGCGCTGGGCATGGGCCAGTTCGCCGGCACCACGATCATGATGTCCACGCCCGACGTCGGCGCGATGATCGACCGGATCGAGCGTGACCGGGTCAGCGTGCTGTTCCTGCCGCCCACGCTGATCTACATGCTGCTGGCCCACGAGAAGACCCCCACCGCCGACTTCTCCTCGCTGCGCTACCTGATCGCCGCCGCTTCGCCGTTCGCACCGGAGAAGATCGCCGAGGCGGTGCAGCGGCTGGGCCCGGTGGTGTGCCAGGCCTTCGGGCAGACCGAGTCGGGCTTTCCGACCACCTTCATGTCGCCGCGCGAGATGGCCGAGGCGGTGCGTCGGCCGCAGTTGCGCCACCGGCTGCTGTCGTGCGGGCGCCCCACGGTGATCGTCGAGGCGATGGGCGTGATGGACGGGGAGGGCCGGCTGCTGCCGGCCGGCGAGACCGGTGAGGTGGTGCTGCGTGGCCCGACGGTGATGGACGGCTACCTCGACGACCCGGTGGCGACCGCCGAGATCCAGGAACACGGCTGGCACCACACCGGCGACATCGGGCGCATCGACGCGGACGGCTACGTCTACATCACCGACCGCAAGCGCGACCTGATCATCTCCGGCGGCTTCAACATCTTCCCCTTCGAGGTGGAGAGCGCGCTGATGAAGCACCCGGCGGTGCAGGACTGCGCGGTGATCGGCGTGCCCGACCCGAAGTGGGGCGAGGCGGTGAAGGCCTGCGTGCAGCTCAAGCCCGGCGCCCAGGCCGATGCCGAGACGCTGATCGCCTGGGCCAAGGCGCAGATCGGTTCGATGAAGGCGCCCAAGTCGGTGGACTTCGTCGCGAACCTGCCGCGCAGCCCGGTGGGCAAGGTGCTCAAGCGCGACCTGCGCGTGCCGTACTGGGCGGGTCGGGAGCGCGGGGTGGGCTGAGGGCGTCGGGCGCGGCCGCGCCGTCCGCCGCCCAGTGCGCCCGGCGCGCCGAACGGCTGGGACCTGGTCGTGTGGTCGCCGCGCTCAGGCGGCCGCGAGCGCGTCCTGCGCCAGCCGTGCGCCGGCGGCGAGCGCGTCCTGGTTCAGGTCGATGAAGCTGCGCGGGGTCTCGGCGCGCACCGCGCGGGCGATCGTGGCCGCGTCGCACCAGCCGCCGATCGCCACCAGCGCGCCCAGCGCCACGATGTTGGCCACCCGCTCGCTGCCCAGGTCGATCGCGGTGCGCGTCATCGGCAGGTGGAAGACCCGCGCGTCGCCCTCGGGCAGCGTCGGGCACAGGCGCGTGTCGGCAAGCACCAGCGCACCCGGGCGCAGCAGCGGCCACGAGGGCGCGATCGCCAGCCGGTCGAGCAGCACCAGCGCGTCCAGCGCGGTGGCCAGCGGGTAGTCGATGGTCCCGGGTGCGGCCACCAGGTCGGCATTGCAGTAGCCGCCTCGCGAGGTGGGTTCGTAGGTCTGCGATTGCGCCACCTGGCGGCCGCCCGCCACCAGCGCGTCGGCCAGCATCCGGGCCGACAGGATCAGTCCTTGACCGCCGGTGCCGGCCAGGCGCAACTCCAGCCGCGTGCTGGCGCTCACGAGCGCGCTCCCTCGGTCGCGCGCGCGGCGGCCGCGGCCGCGCGGTAGGCGCTGCCGTACTCGGGACGATCGTTGGTGGCGAGCACGCCGGTGCGCAGGTGGGTGGGGTGGAAGGGCGTCTCCACCGTGTCGCGGTAGGCGCTGGGCCGGATGTCGCTCTTCTGGCGCAGGATCATCTCCGGCGAGGAGCCGAGGTCGTTCTTGCGCCCGAAGATCTCGGTGCAGTCGGTCATCACCTCGATGAATCCGAAGCCGGGGTGCTCCAATCCCTGGCGGATCAGGGTCTTCAGCTTGGGCACGTGGTGGGTCACCTCGCGCCCGACGAAGCCGGCCCCCGCGGCGATGGCCAGCGCGCAGGCGTCGAAGGCCGGTTCGGCGTTGCCCAGCGGCGTGGTGGTGGTGAGCCGCTCGGCCGAGGTGGTCGGCGACACCTGTCCGCCGGTCATGCCGTAGATCTCGTTGTTGAGCATCAGGCAGGTCAGCTTCAGGTTGCGCCGGCAGGCGTGGATCAGGTGGTTGCCGCCGATCGCCAGGCAGTCGCCATCGCCGCTGATCACCACCACCCGCAAGTCGGGCCGGGCCAGCGCCAGGCCGGTGGCATAGGCCAGCGGGCGGCCGTGGGTGACGTGGAAGGTGTTCGCATCGATGTAGGCCGACAGCCGTCCCGCGCAGCCGATGCCCGAGACCACCGCGAGCCGGTCCTTGTCCACCTGCAGTTCGTCCAGCGCCCACAGCAGCGCACGCAGCGCGATGCCGTGGCCGCAGCCCGGGCACAGGAAGTGCGGCATCATCTCCGCGCGCAGGTACTGTCGCACGTCGAAGGCGGCGGCGGAATCGAGCATCATCATCGGCTCCCGGCGAGTTGGGCGGCGCGTTCGGCGATCGCCTGTGGCGTGATCGGTTCGCCATCGATGCGGTTCAGGCCCGTCACCGGCAGCCGGCGCAGCACCCGCTCCACCTCCAGGCGCAACTGCCCGGCGTTCATCTCCGGCACCAGCACCGCCTGGGCGCTGGCCGCGGCCTCGCGCAGCGCGGCTTCGGGGAAAGGCCACAAGGTGATCGGCCGAAAGAGCCCGGCCTTCACGCCGCGCTCGCGGGCCAGGCGCACCGCGCGTTGCGCGGCCCGCGCGCTGATGCCCACCGCGACGATCAGCACCTGCGCATCGTCGGTGTGCAGCGTCTCGACCGAATCGACCAGCGCGCGATTGGCCTCGAGCTTGCCCAGCAGGCGTGCCTGGTTGCGCTCGACGGCGGCGGGCTGTTGCGTGGGGAAGCCGTTCTCGGCGTGGATCAGGCCGGTGGTGTGGGTACGGTAGCCATCACCGGGCCTCGCCATCGCGGGCACGCCGTCGGGTCCGGCGGCGTAGGGCTGGAACCGCTCGCGCGGGCCGCTCGCCCAACGCCGCTCCACCGGCGTGATCGCGTCGTCGGCGGGCAGCGTCACGGTCTCGGTGAGCTGTGCGATCGCCTGGTCGTAGAGCACCACCACCGGGTTGCGCAGCCGCTCGGCCAGTTCGAAGGCGCGCACCGTCTGCTCGAACACCTCGCGCACCGAGGCCGGCGCGAGCACGATGATCGGGTAGTCGCCGTGGCTGCCCCAGCGCGCCTGCATCAGGTCGGCCTGCGCCGGGCGCGTGGGCATGCCGGTGGAGGGGCCGCCGCGCATCACGTCGATGATCACGCAGGGGATCTCCGCCCCGGCGGCGTAGCCGAGGTTCTCCTGCTTGAGCGAATAGCCGGGGCCGCTGGTCGCGGTCATCGCGCGCACGCCGCCCATCGAGGCGCCGATCACCGCTGCCATCGAGGCGATCTCGTCCTCCATCTGGATGAAGACGCCATCGCGTGGCGGCAGCAGGCGCGACAGGCGCTCGGCCACCTCGGAGGACGGGGTGATCGGGTAGCCGGCGAAGAAGCGGCAGCCCGCCGCGATCGCGCCCAGCGCGCAGGCATGGTTGCCCGAGAGCAGCCGGGGCGCGGGCGGGGGGCTCGGCGGGGAGCCCGGGCGGGCGAGCGCGGGGTCGGGGGCGTTCATCGGGGCACCGGGGCGCCAGTGGTGGCGCGAGCGGGGACGCAGACGGCGGCGATCACGGGCAGGCCTCCGCGGTGACCGGGTCGAGGTGGAGTCGGATCGCGAAGTCCGGGCACAGCCACTCGCACAGCCGGCAACCGGTGCAGCGCCCGGGGTCGGTCATCTCGACGATGCGCTCGTCGTTCAGGCGCAGGCAACGCTCGGGACACAGCTTCACGCAGATGTCGCAGCTCTTGCACCAGTCCGGCGTGATCTCGAGCCGGGGGCGGTAGGTGTCGCCGGCCGCGGGGTGCGTGGCGGCGCGAGGGCCCTCGGCGATGTCCGCGTCGGCGCCCTTCCCGGGGATCTCGCCCGCGCGCGCCCGTTCGATCCAGTCGCGACCGAGGTGGAAGGCGCGCAGGTTCGTCTGCAGGGTGCGCGCCGGCACGAACTGCGCAATGGCGGCCTCCCACTCGTCGCGGGTGAACGCGAGCGTCGGCGAGACCGCGCCCAGCAGCACCACGTTGGCGGCACGCTCGTTGCCCAGTTCCTCGGCGATGCGGGTGGCGTCGATCGCGTAGCCTTCGGCGACGTGCTCGCGCATCTCGTCGGGCGTCTCGCGCGAGTAGCGCATCGGGGCGCCGGGGCGCCGGTTCAGGCAGGCGAAGGGCGGCACGATGCGCTTGGTGTCGCAGACGAGGATGCCGCGGTCCGGCTTCAGGTGGGGCAGCCAGCGCAGGCCCTCGGCCCACTCGAGCGCCACCAGTAGGTCGGCTTCGCCCTTCGGGATCGTGGGCGACCAGACCTTCGGGCCGAAGCGCACATGGCTGAACACCGTGCCCCCGCGCTTGGCCATGCCGTGCACCTCGCTTTGCTTGACGTCCAGCCTGCGCGACTGCGCCAGCGTGGCCAGCACCTTGGAGACCAGGATCACGCCCTGGCCGCCGACCCCGACGATCAGCACATTGACCGGCTCGCTCATGATGGCTGGCGCCCGGCGGGTTGGATGCAGTCGACGGTGCACACCTGCGCGCACAGCGTGCAGCCGACGCACAGCGCCGGGTCGATGCGGACCTTGTGCCGGCCTTCGAAGGCCTCGTCGGCCCAGGTCAGCGCGGGGCAGCCCAGGTTCATGCACGACTGGCAGGCATTGCACTGCTCGTTGACGACCGTGAGCGCCGGGCCCTTGATCTTGACCGGGTCGAGCACGCAGGGCCGATCGGAGATGACCACCGACACGCCCCGGTGCGCGATCGCCTCGCGCAGCGTCTGGTACATCACCGCGAGGTCGTAGGAGTCCACCTTGCGCACCCAGGTGACGCCGACCGCGCGCACCAGCGCCTCGTAGTCGATGCGCGGCGCGGGCTCGCCGCGCAGCGTCCTGCCGGTGCCGGGGTGGTCCTGGCCGCCGGTCATCGCGGTGATGTGGTTGTCCAGCAGCATCACGGTGATGTTCGCGCGGTTGTAGACCGCGTCGATCAGCGCGGGCAGGCCCGCGTGCAGGAAGGTGGAGTCGCCGATCGTGGCCATCACCGGGCGAGGCTCGCCGGCCTTGGCCATGCCGGCCGCGATGCCGATCGACGAGCCCATCGCCACCGAGGTGTCCAGGCCGCGCAAGGGGTCGAGCGCGGCCAGCGTGTAGCAGCCGATGTCGCCGGCCACGCGCGCGCCCGACGCGCGCACCGCCATGTAGGTGGAGGTGTGCGGACAGCCCGCGCACAGCACCGGCGGGCGCACCACCGGCTCCGGGGTCCAGGGCACCACGCGGGGGCGCGGGGCGAGCAGGCCCGCGGTCTCGAAGCCGGCGCGCACCACCTCCGGCGAGAACTCGCCCACCCGCGGGAACAGCGACTTGCCCTCGACGGCGATGCCCATCGCGCGCAGCTCGCGCTCGATCACCGGTTCGAGTTCCTCGACGACGAAGACGCGCTGCACCGAATCGCAGAACTCGCGCAGCAGCGTCGGCGACAGCGGCCACGAGGCGCCCAGTTTCAGCACGCTGGCCCGAGGCAGCACCTCGCGCACATACGGGTAACAGGTGCCGGCGGTGATCACGCCGTAGGCGGTGTCGCCCTTCTCCCAGCGGTTGATCGGCGCATCGCGCAGGTGGTCGCGCAGCCGTTGCTCGCGCTCGAGGATGGCGACGTGGCGCCCGCGGGCGTGCGCCGGAATCATCACGTTCTTCGAGGGCGTCTCGTTGAAGCCGCGCGAGGGGTGCTCGGTGCGGCTGCCCACCCGCACCGTGCTGCGGGTGTGCGACAGCCGCGTGGTGGTGCGCACGATCACGATCGTGTCGAAGCGCTCGGACAGGTCGAAGGCCAGGCGCGTGAACTCGAGCGCCTCCTGCGCGTCGCTGGGCTCGAGCACCGGCACCATGCCGAACTGGCCGTAGAAGCGCGAGTCCTGTTCGTTCTGCGAGCTGTGGATGCCGGGGTCGTCGGCGACCACGATCACCAGCCCGCCATTGGCGCCGATGTAGGTCTGCGACATGAACGCGTCGGCGGCCACGTTCAGGCCGACGTGCTTCATCGCGGCCAGCGCGCGTCGGCCGGAGAACGACGCGCCGATCGCCACGTCCAGCGCCACCTTCTCGTTGGTGGACCACTGCGCGTGCAGGTCGGCCTCGGGATAGGTGGCGAGGCTCTCGAGGATCTCGGTGCTGGGGGTGCCCGGATAGGCGGCGGCGACCGCGACGCCGGCCTCCCAGGCGCCGCGCGCGATGGCCTCGTTGCCGGTCAGCGGCTTGAGCGACGACAGCGACTGCGGCGGTTCGACCGCCTCCACCCTTGCGTTCATCGACGGTCCCCGGGAAATCGCGTCTGGCGATTCTAGGGAGCCATCGCGTGGCAGGCCTTGCGAAAGCGCAATGGCCGGTGAGCGCACGGGTTCGCCCGGTGGTGCGGGCCCGACGAACTACTGGGGTTCGATCTTCGCCGCCGCGGCGACCCGCTTCCACAGCTCCAGTTCACCGACCTGGAACCGCTTGAGCTCGGCGGACCCCAGCAGCATCGGTTCGGCGTTCTGAGCGGCGTAGTACTCGCGGGTCTCGCGCGAATGGGCGACCCGGCCGATGATCTCCGCCAGCTTGTCGACCACCGGGCGCGGGGTGTCGGCGCGCACGAAGGCGGCGACCCACACCGAGACGTTGTAGTTGTTCAAGCCGGCCTCGGTGGTGGTGGGCACCTCGGGCAGCACCGCCAGCCGCTTGTCGGCGGCGACCGCCAGCGGGCGCAGCCGGCCGGCCTTGATCAGCGGCAGCGGGGCGGTGAGGTCGATGATCGTGAAATCCGATTCCCCGGTCAGCACGCCGTTGACCGCCTCCATGCCGCCCTTGTAGGCGACGTGCACGCCGCTCATGCCCGCCTGGCTCATGAAGAGCTCGGTCATCAGCTGGTAAGCGGCGGTGCCGGCGGCGTAGCTCATCCTGGCCCCGGGCTGGCGGCCGGCACGGATCAGCTCGCCGAGGTTCTGGTAGGGCTTGCCCGGCGAGGTGAGGATCACCATCGGCGAGCGCATCAGCCCGTGCACCGGGGTGAAATCGGCGGCGGGGTCGTACGGCAGCTTCTTGAACAGCGCGGCATTCGCGGCCATCGCGGAGTTGCTGCCGATGAACAGGGTGTATCCGTCCGAGGGCTGGGACAACGCGGCCTGCACGCCGATGAAGCCGTTGCCGCCCGGCCGGTTCTCGACCACCACGGGCTGGCCGGTGAGTTCCTGGACACGGCGTGCGTAGTAGCGGGCGGTCAGGTCGCCGGCGGGTCCGGGGGGAAAGGGCACGACGAACTTGAGTGGTCGTGCCGGGAAGTCCTGGGAGGCGGCGCCCTTCGGGACGACGAGCGGGCCGCCGAGCAGGCTGCCCAGCAGGCCCAGGGCGGCGGCGCGCCGTGGCGGGGAAGACGGGGGCATGGTCGGACTCCGGAGTGAGAGGGCGGCGCGAGGCGCGCGGGTCCCGTGATCGTGAGCCAGTATAGCGGCACGGCCCGGCCGGGGCGCGTCCCCCGGGCCCGAAAGTGGCCGGTGTGGCCACTACAATGCGCCGATGATCCGTCTGAGTGAAATCAAGCTGCCGCTGGACCACGGCGACGCCGACCTGCGCGACGCGGTCGCGGGGGTGCTGGGGGTGCCACCAGCGGCGCTCGCGCAGCTGCACGTGCACAAGCGCAGCTGCGATGCGCGAAAGCGCGCGCTGAGCTGGGTGTACATCGTCGACATCGCGCTCGCCGAGCCCCGTCAGGAGGCCGCGGTGCTCGAGCGGCTGGCCCGCCACCCGAAGGTGTCGCGCACGCCGGACATGAGCTACCACGCGCCGTTTCGCGCGCCGCCCGACCTGCCGAACCGGCCGGTGGTGGTGGGCTTCGGTCCCTGTGGCATCTTCGCCGCGCTGACGCTGGCGCAGATGGGCTTTCGGCCGATCGTGCTCGAGCGTGGCAAGCCGGTGCGCGAGCGCACCCGCGACACCTGGGGCCTGTGGCGCAAGCGCGTGCTCGACCCCGAGTCGAACGTGCAGTTCGGCGAAGGCGGCGCGGGCACCTTCTCCGACGGCAAGCTGTACAGCCAGATCAAGGACCCGCGCCACCTCGGGCGCCAGGTGATGCGCGAGTTCGTCAAGGCCGGCGCCCCGCCCGAGATCCTGGTCGAGGCGCACCCGCACATCGGCACCTTCAAGCTGGTGAAGGTGGTGGAGAACCTGCGCGCGCAGATCCTCGCGCTCGGCGGCGAGATCCGGTTCCGCCAGCGGGTGGTCGACCTGGTCGTCGAGCACCCCGACGACCCGCAGGCACGGCGATTGCGCGGTCTGCGGGTGCTCGACGTGGCCAGCGGGCGCATCGACGAACTGCGCGCCGACCAGGTGGTGATGGCGCTGGGGCACAGCTCGCGCGACACCTTCGCGATGCTGCACGAGCGCGGCGTGTTCCTCGAGAGCAAGCCCTTCTCGGTGGGCTTTCGGATCGAACACCCGCAGGGCATGATCGACCGAGCCCGCTATGGCATGCACGCGGGGCATCCCGCGCTCGGCGCGGCCGAGTACCGTCTGGTGCACCACGCGGGCAACGGTCGCTCGGTGTACAGCTTCTGCATGTGCCCCGGCGGCACCGTGGTGGCGGCCACTTCCGAGCCGCAGCGCGTCGTCACCAACGGCATGAGCCAGTATTCACGCAACGAACGCAACGCGAACGCGGGCATCGTGGTGGGCATCGGCCCGGCCGACTACCCCGCGATGCCGACGGTGCAGGGCCGGGTCCATCCGTTGGCGGGTGTGGCCTTGCAGCGCGAGCTGGAGTCGCGCGCCTACGTCACCGGCGGCGAGAACTACAACGCGCCGGGACAGCTCGTCGGCGACTTCCTCGCCGGGCGACCCTCGACGATCTTCGGCGAGGTGATGCCCTCGTACAAGCCGGGCGTCACGCTGGGCGATCTCGGGGCGAGCCTGCCCGGCGAGGTGATCGCCGCGATTCGCGAGGCACTGCCCGCGTTCGGGCGGCGCATCCCGGGTTTCGATCGGCCCGACGCGGTGCTCACCGGCGTGGAGACGCGCACGTCCTCGCCGCTGCGCATCACGCGCGGTGCCGACGGCCAGAGCCTGAACACGCCGGGCCTGTACCCGGCCGGCGAGGGCGCGGGCTACGCGGGCGGCATCCTGTCGGCGGGGGTGGACGGCATCAAGACGGCCGAGGCGGTGGCGGCACTCACCGGTGTGGCGATCGCCTGATCGGCGGGCGTCGCCTCGTCGTGGCGGCGCTCAGCCGGGTTTCACCGCGCGCACCCCCAGCACCACGCCGACCACCAACAGCCCCATGCCGGCCAGCGTGGCCGCTGGCGGCCAGGCACCACGCAGCATGAACGCGTAGGCCAGCGCCGAGAGCGTCTCGAAGACGATCAGCTGGCCCGCGAGCGAGGTGGGCAGGCGCTGGCTCGCGCGGTTCCAGAAGACGGTGCCCAGCCACGAGGCGGCCAGGCCGATCGAGAGCATCAACCCGATGAAGAGCGTCGGTCGTGGGCCGAAGGGACCGTCGAAGGCCGCGATCGCATCGCCGGCCGGTGCCAGCGCCGACCAGCCCCAGAGCGCGATCGCGCCGATCGCGGCCAGTGGCAGGGTGGTCAGTCCCTGCGCGGTGGCCCAGGTGCCCGAGCCGACCTCCGGGCGGCGCTTGAGCCAGGCGGCATTGCGGATCGGGTACCAGGTCCAGCAGACGACGGCGCCGACGGTGAGCGCCGCGCCCATCGCGAGCCGGGCGGGGTCCTCGCCCGAGGCCGACAGGCGCGACCACTCGTCGTGGTTCACCAGCGCGATCCCGGCGGCGAGCACCGCGAGCGAGCCCGCGAGCCGTCCCCAGTCGAGGTCGCGGTCGGCGAGGTTCGCGGTGACCGCGATCACCACGGGCAGGGTGCCGATGATCATCGTCGGCAGCGGGGCGCCGGCTGCCTGGATGCCCGCGGCGAGAAAGCCGTAGTAGACGAGGTTGCCCACCAGCGACAGTCGCGCGGCCTCGAGCCAGTCGGCCGGGCGCAGGCGCGCCAGGCCGGTGCGATCGGCCAGCGCCAGCGGCAGCGCGATCAGGCCGAACGCGAGGTAGCGGGCCACCGAGAGGATCGCGGCCGGGTACTCGGGCAGGAGCACTGGTGCGATGAACACCAGCCCCCAGACCAGGCCGGCGGCGAGCGCATTGGCGACGCCGCCGACCCACGCGCCCGGACTCAAGCGGTGCGCGCGTCGTGATCGCCGGGTGCGACCGGGATCGCGATCACCGGCGAGACCCGCTCACAGACCACGGTCGAACTCGATCGTGCGCAGCGGCTGCGGGTACGGCTGGTCGGTGTAGAGGTCATTGGCCAGGTTGTGGGCATGCTGCGCGGCCTCGTGGTAGTCGAGCACCGGCGCCATGCACGCGTCGCGCGGCAGGCACAGCGCGGCCCATTCGTCGCGCGTCTTGGTGGCGATGCGCTCGGCGAATCGGGCGGCGGTCGCGGCGTGGGTGCTGCGGTCGTTCTGCTTGGCCGGATCGATCTCGCCTTCCAGGCCGAGCACCTGCAGCAGCTCCAGGTAGAACTTGGCCTCGATCGCGCCGATCGCCACGAAGCGCTTGTCCTTCGTCTCGTAGACCCGGTAGTACGGCACGCCGCCGTCCAGCACGTTGCCCTCGCGCACCTTGACGTTCCAGCGGCCGGCCGCGCTCATCCCGTAGAAGATCGGCGTGAGCCCGACGCTGCCGGCCAGGATGCTGGTCTCGGCCACGCCGCCCTTGCCGGTGATGCCGCGCTGGATCACCTTCGAGAGCACGCCCAGCAGCAGGTGCATCGCGCCACCGCCGAAGTCGGCGACCAGGTTCAGCGGCGGCACCGGGCGTTCGCTGGTGCCCACCGCGTGCAGGATGCCGCACATCGCGAGATAGGTGATGTCGTGGCCGGCGCGCGGCGCGAGTTCGCCGCGCGAGCCGAAGCCCGACAGACGCCCGACCACCAGCTTGGGGTAGCGCTTGAGCAGGTCCGCGGGCGCCAGGCCCAGGCGCTCGAGCACGCCCGGGCGGAAGCCCTCGAGCAGCACGTCGGCCTGCGCGAGCTGCGCGTGCACCTGCGCCATGCCCTCGGCGCTCTTCATGTCGATGTAGATCTGGTTCTTGCCGAAGTTCAGCAGGTCGTACTTCGACTGCATCGGCACACCCAGCGCGGGATCGGAGGGGGGCGACACCCGGGTGACCGACGCGCCCAGCGAGCGCAGCAGCATGCCCGCGAACGGGACCGGCCCGATGGCGTGCAGTTCGAGGATCTTCAGTCCGGACAGCGGCAGGTTCTGGTCTTGGCTCATGGGGTTCTCCGGTTCGGTTCGACGCCCCGAGCATAGCGTTTTGTGGAGCGGTGCCCGATGGTTGACGCTGGCGGAGCCATCTCGCAAAGTGCGTGATGTCTCCCGGCGGATCGGAAAGCGGATCGATGTCGAACAACCCCAAGCGCAAGCGCAGCAAGACCGTCGAACGCCGCCCGATGCCGGCCAGCGCGCTGGCGCCGGGCCAGGTGCCCGGCATGTCCACCGGCAAGAAGGTGATGCTCTCGATGGGGGCGGTCGGCGCGCTGGTGATCGGCGGCGGGGTGATGCTGGGCGGCTCGGACGAGCCCTATGTGCGCGACCAGTACGCCTCCCAGGAAGACTGCCAGGCCGACTGGGGCGGCGACGCCGGCATCTGCGAGCAGGTGGCCGACAGCGGCACCAGCACCTCCGGGCACAGCACGTCCTCGAGCTTTCACTCCAGCGGCACGCGAACCGTCTGGTACGGCCCCTCGTATCCGATGAACAACCGCACCGGCGCGCTGCAGCAGGCCTGGTCGGGCAAGGCCACCCCGGCGGGTTTCGTTCCCGGCAACCGGTCGATCGGACGCTCCACGGTCTCGCGTGGCGGCTTCGGGTCGAGCTCGCGCAGCTTCTCGTCGAGCAGTTCGAGCTGATGCGCCGCGAACCGAGCCGCGAGCGCCCGGACTGGCGCCAGCGCTGCGAGTCGCTGGGCTTCGCCTTTCACTCGATCGGCGGCGTCTACTGGGACGAACGCAGCTGCTGGCACTTCACCGCGGCCGAGATCGACCACCTCGAGGCGGTCACCGAGGAGCTGCACGCGATGTGCCTGGCGGTGGTCGACGATTGCGTCACCCGGGGCGACCAGCCGCGCTTTGGCCTGTCGCCCGAGTGGGCCGAGGCGGTCGAGCGCTCGTGGCGGGCCCGCGAGCCCAGCCTGTTCGGCCGCTTCGACCTCTCCTGGCATGGCGACGGCGAACCGAAGCTGCTGGAGTACAACGCCGACACCCCCACCTCGCTGGTGGAGGCGAGCGTCGCGCAGTGGGATTGGCTGGAGTCGCTGCACCCGGATGCCGACCAGTTCAACAGCCTGCACGAGCAGCTGATCGCGCGCTGGCCGCAGGTGGTGCGCCGCACGGGCGCGGTGGTGCATTTCGCCTGCGCGGCCGATTCCGAGGAGGATGGCGGCACGCTCGAGTACCTCGCCGACACCGCGCAACAGGCCGGCTTGTCGCCGCGACTGCTGTCGATGGACGACATCGGCTGGAATGGCGAGGCCTTCGTGGGGCTGGAGGGGGAGACGATCGAGCACCTCTTCAAGCTCTACCCCTGGGAGTGGATGCGTGCCGAGGCTTTCGGCGGGGCGCTGCTGAAGGCACCTGTCCAGGTGATCGAGCCGGCGTGGAAGATGCTGCTGGCCAACAAGATGCTGCTGGTGGCGCTCTGGGAGCGCTTCCCGGGTCACAAGAACCTGCTGGCCGCGGGCACGCAGCCGCACCAGGTGCCGGGCGATCGGGTGCGCAAGCCGCTGCTCTCGCGCGAGGGCGCCAACGTCTCGATGTTCCTGGGCGGGCAGGTGCACAGCGCCGACGGTCCCTATGGTGCCGAGGGCTTCATCTACCAGGCCGCCGCGCCGCTGCCCTGCGTGGACGGCAATCACATGGTGATCGGCTCGTGGATCGTGGGCGAGACGGCCGCGGGCATCGGTCTGCGCGAGGACGACACCGCGATCACCACCGATGCGGCGCGCTTCGTGCCGCACTATTTCGACTGAGGAGCAACGAGTGGAATTCCTGCCTGCCTTCATCCGCCCGGTGGCGGCCTTCGTGCTGTATTTCGCCGGCGGGGCCACGCTCACCGGCCTGTTCCTCGTGATCTACCTGCGGCTCACGCCCTACGCGGAACTGGCGCTGATCCGCGCGGGCAACCGGGCGGCCGCGGCCAGCCTGTCGGGGGCGATGCTGGGCTACGTGATCGCGTTGGCCAGCGCGATCGCGCACAGCGTGTCGTTTCGCGACATGGTGTCCTGGGGGGTGGCGGCGTTGATCGTGCAGGCGGTGGCCTACCTGATCGTGCGCACGCTGTTTCGCGACTTCGCCGGCGCGATCGAACGCGGCGAGGTCTCGGCGGGCATCGTCGCGGCGGCGGTGTCGGTGTCGGCGGGCATCTTGAACGCGGCGAGCATGTCGTACTGACCCGGCGACGGCACGCGCCCTCAGCGGGCTGGCGCCGTGGCGGCGCCGACCCCGGCCCCATCGTCGGCCGTGGCCCCGGTGTCCGCGAGCGACAGGATCGCCGAGCGCCGCTGCTGCACCGCCTCGGCGACGTCGGCCGCCTGCACCGAGGCATGCCCGGCGAGGTCGGCGATGGTGCGGGCCACGCGCAGCACCCGGTGCAGCGCCCGGGCCGACCACCGGAAGCGTCGGGCCGCCTCCAGCAGCAGGGCCTGCGCCGATCCACCGAGCGCGCAGTGCGCGTCGATGCCGGCGGGATCGAGGGCGCCATTGAGCCGGCCTTGCCGCTGAAGGGCCCGGTCCTGGGCCTGCGCCACCCGCCGCGCGGCGGCGGCCGAGGTGTCCGAGTCGTCGGTGGCCACCGGCGCGACCAGCAGCGAGGCGGCGTCCACCGCGGGCACGTCGATCTGCAGGTCGATGCGATCGAGCAACGGGCCGGAGAGCTTCTGCCGATAGCGCTGCGCGGCGCCGGGCGGGCAGGTGCAGGCGCGCTGGCGCGAGCCGAGGTAGCCGCAGGGGCAGGGGTTCATCGCCGCAACCAGCAGGAAACGGGCGGGGTAGGTGGCCTGACGCGCCGCGCGTGACAACGTGACCTGGCCGGTCTCCAGCGGCTCTCGAAGGCTCTCGAGGGCCGCGCGCGGGAACTCGGGCAGTTCGTCGAGGAAGAGCAGGCCGTGGTGTGCGCGGGTGATCTCGCCGGGGCGTGGCGGATTGCCCCCGCCCACCAGCGCCGCGACCGAGGCGCTGTGGTGGGGCGCCCGCAGGGGGCGCACCGCCCACTGCGCCGGATCGAAGCGGCCCGAGACCGATTCGATCAGCGCGCACGCCACCGCCTGCTCGGCGGGCATCGGCGGCAACAGGCCCGCGAGGCAACCGGCCAGCAGCGTCTTGCCGCTGCCGGGTGGGCCCACCATCAACAGCGGGTGGGCGCCAGCCGCGGCGATCTGCAAGGCGCGCTTGGCGACGGTCTGGCCCCGCACCTCGCGAAGGTCCGGGTGCTGTCGGGCACCGGGCGCGGGCGCGTCGGGGTCGACGCGCGCCAGCGCGGCTTCGCCGCGCAGGTGGGCGCAGACCGCCTGGAGCGTGTCGGCCGACAAGGCATTGACGTCGTGGACCAGGGCCGCCTCGGCGCGGCAGGCCTCGGGCAGCACCAGGCGACGACGTCCGCCGTCGGCCGCGAGGGCCATCACCATCGCGAGTGCGCCGCGGATGGGGCGCAACTCGCCGGTGAGCGAGAGCTCGCCGACGAATTCGAGCGCCTCCAGGGCCTCCGGGGGGATCTGGCCGCTGACCGCCAGCACGCCCAGCGCGATGGGCAGATCGAAGCGGCCAGTGTCCTTGGGGAGATCGGCCGGTGCGAGGTTCACGGTGAGGCGGCGGCTGGGGAACTCGAAGCCCGCGTGCAGCAGCGCCGCGCGAACCCGATCGGCGCTCTCGCGCACCGCTGCCTGCGGCAGCCCCACCAGGTGGAAGGCGGGCAGGCCGTTGCCGAGGTGAACCTCGACGCGCACCGGCGGGGCGGTGAGGCCGACGAGCGCGCGGGAGTGGACGATGGCGAGGGACATGGCGCGGGGTGGCTGGGAGGACCCAGTCTAGGCGGGCCGCGCCGTCCGGGCATCGGCCGTCGGGATCGGCCGCTTGGCCGATGTCGACCCCACGGCCGGTGGGATTCGACCTATGCGCCGACGCCCCGCTGCCGCAGCAGATCGACGTAGGCCACGTCGACCAGTCGATCAGGATCCACCCCGAGGCGGGCCATCAGCTCGTGCGCCTCGCGTTCACCGGCCGGCTCGGGTTCGTCCTCGCGAAGCACCACCTCCAGTTCGAGGAAGTCGCCCAGGCCCCGCACCCGATCGAGGTGGATGCGCGTTCGGCCGACGAGGTAGAGCGTGCGCTGCTTCACGACCCGTCCCGTGATCCCGTACGCGAGCGCGAGGGTCTCCCGCAGCGCGTCCGGATCGTCCGTTGGGGTTCGCCGATAGAACGAGGCCTTCGGGCCGGTCTGGTCGGCGCGCCGGTAGAAGATCAGTTCGCCGGTGTGGTCGGCGAACACGCGCAGCTTCAGCCGCCCCTGTTCGCAGGCGAAGAAGGTGTCGTCCTGGGCGATCGGCGTGGGGCCGCTGTCGGCGATGGCCGCCGCGCGCGTGGCCAAGGACGCGAGGTCGTCGACCTGGGCCTTGATCTCGATGTTTCGCGGCATGTGAACGAAGGGTCGGGTGCGCCCATCGGGCGCGGGTGGATCCGGGCGTCGAGTCGACAGGGCGCTCGTGCCCGTCAGCGTCGTGGCAGGCGGGCCACCGCTTTGCCGAGCAATTCGGCGACCTTCGCCGCGGGTGGCAGCTTGGCACGGTCCTCGTGCTCGAAGCCCACCGACACATGGTGCGGGCCGAGGGTCCGGAAACAGGTCACCTCGTGAACCGTGCGCCGGGTGGTCCAGGTGTGTTGGACGCATTGCGCGTCGGCAATCTTCTGGGGCGCCGCCCCGGTGCGAGCGTCCTTCGGGTCTTCGAGCGCCTTCTCGGCGCGCTGCCACTCCGCCGCCGAGAGGTCGCGCCCGGCGGTGATCAGGTTGATGCGGGCCGCCACCGCCCCCGAGGCACGCACCTCGCCGACACACTGGTCCATCTGGAGCGCCGAGGGCAGGCCGGGCACCTCCTTCGGGGTGAGTCGGACCGGGGCGTCGGGGGACAGCTTGCCGGCCGCGTGGGCCGCGGTCGCGGTGATCTCCTGCGGCGAGAGCAGGGAGCAAGCGCCAGGCGCTTGCGCGACGGCGACGTGGCTGTGGAGGATCAAGGCGGTGGCCAGCCAGGGGAACGGCATGAATGGGGTTCCTGCGGGAGACAGGCGCGCAACGCGCCCGGGGGTCGTTCGACAAGCCTTCGCCGACGGTCCGTGACCGATGGGACGGCGGGCCCGGCCGAAGACGTCGCGAGACGATGGCGTTGGCACGAGATCGTTTCGTCGCCGGCGGATGGGGTCCTGCGGCAGGAGCCTAATGTGGCTGCGATCGATCGGTCAAACGCCGGCCGGGGTGCGTTGACGATTCGCCAGGATGTCGGCGGCCCGGTGGCTGTCCGAGGGCCGGGTCGGTCCGCATCGACTGCGATACAGTGGGCCATGGCAAGCACACCTCGGCCCCTGGCCCGTCGCGCGGGTCTCTTCGCCGCGCTGTTCGGGGTGGCCTGGGCGGCCGCCGCCGCCACGTCGCCAGCGTCGCGGCCGGCCGTGGGCGCACCCACGCCCGCCCTGGTCGCCCGCTGCCCCGCCACCGCCGCCATCCTCACTGCGCCCGGTGCCCGCGGCGCCCAGTCGATGGTGTCGCTGAAGGGCGGCCGGTTCACGATGGGCTCGGATCGCTTCTATGCCGAGGAACGGCCGGTGCGCGAGGTGACGGTGGGACCGTTCGCGATCCAGCGGCACGAGGTCACCAACGCGCAGTTCTCGGCCTTCGTGGCGGCCACCGGTTACCGCACCGTGGCCGAACGCCCGCTGGATCCGGCGCAGTTCCCGACCCTGCCCAAGGCGCAGCTCGTGCCCGGCTCGCTGGTGTTCCGTCAGCCCGAGCGCGTGCGCGACCTGGTCGACATCGGCCAGTGGTGGGCCTGGACCCCGGGGGCCTCGTGGCGCGCGCCCGAGGGCCCGGGCAGCGACCTGAAGGGGCGCGAACACCACCCGGTGGTGCACGTGGCCTTCGAGGACGCGATGGCCTACGCGCGCTGGGCCGGGCAGGACCTGCCCACCGAGGCCGAGTGGGAGTTCGCCGCGCGCGGCGGCCTGGTTGGCGCCGATTACACCTGGGGCGCCGACAAGGCGCGCCGTGGGCAGGACGGCCGTCCGATGGCCAACCACTGGCAGGGCCTGTTCCCGGTGGTCAACGCGGTGGACGACGGCCACGCGCGCACCGCGCCGGTGGGGTGCTTCCCACCCAACGGATACGGCCTGGTCGACATGGCGGGCAACGTCTGGGAACTGACCAAGGACGACTACGCCGATCCCCGGGGCCCTCAGGCTGGCATGAAGGTGGCCAAGGGCGGGAGCTTCCTGTGCGCGGACAACTTCTGCGGCCGCTATCGGCCGGCCGCGCGCACGCCGCACGGCCTGGACACGGGCATGCAGCACGTGGGGTTTCGAACGGTGTGGCGCACGGGCACGCCGCCGGCGCGCTGATCGGTCCGTTCGATACCCGGTGTTCCAGCCGAGACGTGCCCTGTGTCGGCCGTCGTGCGGCCCTGAAGTACAGTGGGCGTCCATCCGCACCGGACGCCCGTCATGAAGATCCGCTCCATCAAAGCCACCTGGGTCCACGTTCCCATCCCCGAGGCGCAGCAGCATGTCAGCGATTTCGGCCGCATCAGCGCCTTCGACGCCACGATCGTGCGCATCGAGACCGCCTGCGGCCTGGTCGGATACGGCGAGGCCAAGGAGGAGGTGGGCAGTTCGGGCAACAACCACGGCCTGACCGCGCTGATCAACCACAAGTTCGCGCCGGTGCTGATCGGCGAGGACCCGCGCGACATCAACCGGATCTGGGAGGTGCTCTACAACGGCTCGCGCGATCACTACGCGCTGCGCGAGGGCCACGTCTTCCCGATCCTCGGGCGCCGCGGCATCACGGTGTCGGCGATCAGCGGCATCGACATGGCGCTGTGGGACCTGCTGGGCAAGTCGCTCGGCGCGCCGGTCTGGCGCCTGCTGGGCGGACGCCGCGCGGCGCGGATGCCGGCCTACGCCTCGGGCGGCTGGGCCGATGCCGCCGGCATCGGCCGGCAGTTGTCCGGCTACATCGAGCGCGGCGGGTTCAAGGCGGTGAAGATGCGCGTGGGCGTGATCGACGGCGCGGTGAAGAACTCGGTGGCCCGGGTGCGTGCCGCCCGCGAGGCGCTCGGGCCGGACATCGGCCTGATGTGCGACGCGCACGGCACCTACACCGTCAGCGAGGCGAAGCAGTTCTGCCGCGGCGTGGAGGACTGCGACCTCACCTGGTTCGAGGAGCCGGTCACCGGTGACGACCACCGGGGCCTGGCCGAGGTGCGCGCCAGCACCTCGGTGCCGATCGCGGTGGGCGAGAGCGAGTTCACCCGCCACGATTTCCTGGACATCGCGCAGCGCGGCGGCGCCGACTTCTTCCAGCCGGACCTGGCGATCTGCGGCGGCATCAGCGAGGCGATGCGCATCGGCGCGATCGCCAGCGCGTTCAACCTGCGGTTGGCGCCGCACCTGTGGACGGGCGCGCTCGCGTTCGCCGCGGGGCTGCACGTGACCGCGGCCTGCCCGGCCGGCTACATCCTCGAATACTCGCTCGGCGCCAATCCGCTGTTGCACGAACTGGCCGCCGAGAAGTTCGTCGTCGAGAACGGCGAGCTCGAGATACCCGATCGCCCGGGGCTGGGCGTGACGATCGACGAGGGCTTCGTGCAGCGCCACGCGGTGCCCTTGCCGGCCTGAGGCGGGCTGGCGCAGCCCTCGATCCCGGGCCGGCCCACCCCCCGACCACTTTCCAACACGCAGGAGATCCCTTCATGACACCCATCCGCCGTCACGTGCTCTCGGTGCTGGCCGCCGTGCTCGCCGCCACCGCGACCGGTCCCGCCGCCGCGCAGGGCGCCACCGACTTCCCGAACAAGCCGATGCGCATCATCGTGCCCTTCGCCCCGGGGGGCGCCACCGACGTGCTGGCCCGCATGATCGGCGCGAAGATGACCGAACAGTGGGGCCAGCAGGTGGTGGTCGAGAACAAGCCCGGCGCCGGCGGCAACATCGGCGCGGAGGCGGGCGCGCGCGCCGCCCCCGATGGCTACACGCTCACGCTGGCGGCCGCCGGCTTCATGGCGGTGAACCCCTCGGTGTATTCGAAGCTGCCCTACGACTCGGTGAAGGACTTCGCGCCGGTGAACCTGCTGGTGAAGGCCCCGCTGCTGCTGGTGGCGAACTCGACGCTGCCCGCGCGCAACCTGAAGGAACTGATCGATTTCGCCAAGGCGAACCCGGGCAAGCTGAACATCGGCAACGGGGGCGCGGGCACCGCGCAGCACCTGGGCGGCGAGTTCTTCACCAGCGCCGCCGGCATCTCGGCGGTGCACATCCCCTACAAGGGCAGCGCGCCGGCGACCACCGACCTGCTGGCCGGTGTCTTCCACGTGCAGTTCGACAACATGGTCACGCTGATCCCGCACGTGAAGGCCGGCAAGATCCGCCCGATTGCGGTGTCCTCCTCGCGGCGCGTGGCGATCCTGCCCGAGGTGCCCACGATCGCCGAGTCCGGCCTGCCCGGCTTCGAGACCGGCACCTGGTACGGCGTGGTGGCGCCCGCGGGCACGCCGGCGCCGGTGGTCGACAAGCTCAACCGCGAGATCGCGCGCATCCTCGCGCTGCCCGACGTGATGGAGAAGCTGAACGCGATGGGGCTGCAGCCCGCGCCGATGTCGCCGGCGCAGTTCGGCGAGTTCATCCGCAGCGAGATCGTGAACTACGCGCGGGTGGTGAAGGCGGCGAACATCAAGGTGGACTGAAGCCCCGCCCGGCGGGGCCTGGACCACCGGGCGCCGTCCCTCGGGACGGCGCCAGGAATCAGCCCAGCACGCGAAGGCTGCGGGTGGCGGGGTCGATCGACACGGTCGCGCCGTGCGGCACGCGCGAGGTGATGTCCTCGTCGAAGCCCGCCAGCATCGTCACGTCGCCGAACGCGGCGCCCTGCGCCAGGATGGGGTTCACGCTGTTGAACACCAGCGCCAGCGGGATCACGCCGCGCGAGGCCATCTCGCGAAGCATCCAGGCGCTGGCCACGCCGCCCTTGGCGGTGTCCAGCACCAGGACCTTGCCGACGTAGGACTGCCCCGCCAGCCGGTGCGCGGGGCGCGAGAAGGTGCCGCCGATCCGGTCGAGGTCGTAGCGGGCCGAGAAGCCGTCGGCGGCGACCAGGGCCTGTCCCTGGACCGGACGGCCGATCGCGTGACGGGCGATGAAGGTGGTGGTCATGGTCTCGCTCATCCCGAGAGCCGGCCGGTCTCGGCCGCGCGCACGCAGCCGGGCATCGAGGCGAGCATCGGCACGTAGCCGTAGCCGCCCAGGATGTTCACCAGCTTCGCGCTGTTGGTGGCCAGGCGCTTCCAGCCGTTGGCCTCGGCGATCTCGCGCGCGTACGACTGGTAGAAGCACATGCCCGAGAGCACCTGCCCGCCGGCCGCCTCGATGCGCGCGGTGTAGCCCAGCCGGTCGGCGTCGGGCTTCACCTGCGGGCTGGTGACGGCGAGCATCGGACGCACGAAGCGTCGGCCATCGCACAGTCCGGCGAGGTCTCGCAGTTCGTACAGGCTGAGCTGCGGCGCCGAGAACACCACCACGTCCACCTCGTCGTCGACCGCGTAGGCGCGCTGCAGCGCCTTCACCTCGGCCTCGCCGACACGGTGGGCCACCGGCAGGCGATCGCCGCCGACATCGGCGAGCCGATACGCCTCGGGTGTGATCCCGACCAGATGGAACAGCGCGATCGAGCCGAAGCTGGCCATCGCCGCGCCGAAGTGCTTCATCGCGTCCGACCCGGGCGACCCCTCGAGGCCCTCGACCACCGGCACCGCCCAGTAGTTGCCCGCGAGCCGTCCGATCACCCCGCCCAGTGCGCCCCAGTCGTTCAGCGAGCGGGGCGTCCAGTCGACCCGGATGCGCAGCGTGGCCTGGCGCTGGGCGTCCAGGTGGAACCCGTAGCGCGGTGTGCGGCCGGTGAGGCCCGCCGACAGCGCGGAAGGGCCGCCTTCGAAGTTCGACCGGGCCCCGCAGATCGCGTTGGAGTAGATGACGACGCCGGTGTCGCCGAAGGCGACGTGCTCGCCGCGCGTGGGCGCCTGGATCGTCTGGTAGTTGATGCAGGTGTCGGTCATCGACACGCCCAACGCGGTGAACGCGTCGATCGCGCGGCGCTCCAGGCTGAGCATCCAGTCGGCCTGGCGCAGGATGCCGGCCTTCGCGAAATCGGTGCCGCGGGGATCGGTGATCGTGGGGATGCGCACCCGTGCGCGACCGCCATCCTCGGTGCCCAGGCCCTCGAGCCAGCGCACGCCGGCTTCGCCCAGGCTCTCGGTGTCGGCCATGATGTGCGCCTGGGTGACCGGGACGAAATCCTGCGCCCCGAAAAAATCCCCCACCTTGATCTGATGCTCGATCGCGATCTGGGGAACGCGCCCCAGTTCGCCGGCCAGCATCGCCTGCTCTTCGTCGTTCAGTCGCATCCGTGTGTTCCTGTGCGGGGAGTCGCCCGTCAATCGAGCGAGGCGCCCGAATCCTTCACCGCCTTGCCCCACTTGACGATCTCGGTGCGCTGAAAGGTGGGGAACTGATCGCGGGCGATCACGGTCGGCTGCACGCCGAGGTTGCCCAGGCGCTCGCGAAACGCGTCGCTGCGGGCGATCCGTTCGACTTCGGCGGCCAGTTGCTGGGTCACCGCCGGCGGCAGGCCCGAGGGCGCGAACACCGCCCACCAGGCGGTGGCCTCGAAATCCTTCAGACCCTGTTCGGCCAGCGTGGGCACCTGGGGCAGCACCGCGCTGCGCTGACGTGAGCTGATCGCCAGCGGGCGCAGCCGGCCTGCCTGGATGTGCGGCAGCACCGATTGCACCGGATCGAACATCAGGGGGATCTGCCCGCCGAGCAGGTCGGTGACCGCGGGGGCGCTGCCCTTGTAGGGAACGTGCCGGATCGCCACGCCCGCGGCCTTCGCGAACATCTCGCCGGTGAGGTGCCCCGGCGTGCCGTTGCCCGCCGAGCCGAACGCGATGTCATCGGGGCGCCGTCGGGCCGCGGCGATCAGCTCGTAGACGGTGCCGTAGGGGGCCGCCGCCGACACCACCACCGCCACCGGGGCGCTCGCCACCAGGCCCAGCGGCGTGAAGTCGCGCGCCGAGTCGTAGGGCAGCTTGCGGTACAGGCTCTGGTTGATCGCGTGGGTGCCGACCGTGCCCATCAGCAGCGTGTGGCCGTCCGCGTTCGCCTTGGCGACCGCGTCGGCACCGATCGTGCCGCCGGCGCCGCCCCGGTTGTCCACCACCACCTGCTGGCGCAAGGCCTCGCCCAGCAGCTGCGCGAGCGGCCGGGCGACGATGTCGGTGGGGCCGCCCGGTGGGAAGGGCACCACCAGGCGCAACGGGCGCGAGGGAAAGCCCTGGGCCTGGACGCCGGCGGCGCTGGCCAGGGTGAGCACGCCGGCGCCGGCGATCCACCGGCGCCGGGGGGCAACGAGAGCGTGGGGTCGCATCGGTGTCTCCTTCGAGTCGGATCGCTCGTTCGGATCGGGGCGTGGTCAGCCCTTGCGGTTGCCGCGTGCCGCGGCCATGTAGTTGTCGAAGTTGTTCTCGCAGACGCGCGACCACAGGATCTGCTCGTCACGGAACTTGGTCCAGGCGGCGTAGATCTTCTTGAACTCGGGGCTCTTGTCCGAGAGCTCGACGTAGAGTTCCTCGGCGGCCTTGAAGCACGCGTCCATCACGCCGCGCGAGAAGCCGCGCAGCTGCGCCCCGCCGCCCACCAGCCGCACCAGCGCCGCCGGGTTGCCGATGTCGTACTTCGCGGTCATCCACTGATTGGCTTCGGCGCTGGCCACCTGCAGCGCGGCCTGGTAGTCCTTGGGCAGCGCGTCCCAGGACTTCTGGTTGATGTAGAGCATCAGCGTGGCCGAGCCCTCCCACCAGCCGGGGTAGTAGTAGTACTTGGCAACCTTGTGCAGGCCGAGCTTCTCGTCGTCGTAGGGTGCCACCCACTCGGCGGCGTCGATCACGCCCTTCTCGAGCGCGGGGTACAGGTCGCCGCCCGGCAGCTGCTGGGGCACGGCGCCCAGCTTCGCGAGCACCGAGCCGCCCAGGCCGCCGATGCGGATCTTCAGACCCTTGAAGTCGGCCGCCGTCTTGATCTCCTTGCGGAACCAGCCGGCCATCTGCGCGCCGGTGTTGCCCACCGGCATGCCCATCACCCCGTAGCTCTTGTAGAACTCGTTGAGCAGCTCCATGCCGCCACCCAGCGTGAGCCAGGCGTTCTGCTGGCGGGTGTTCATGCCGAAGGGCAACGCGGTGCCGAAACCGAAGGCGGGGTTCTTGCCGATGTAGAAGTAGCTGGCGGTCTGGCCGCACTCGACGGTGCCTTGCTGGACGGCATCGAACACCTGCAGGGGCGGGACGATCTCACCCGCGGTGTGCACGCGGATCTGGAACTTGTTGTCGGTGAGCTCGCCGACCCGCTTGGACAACAGGTCGACCGCACCGACCAGCGTGTCCAGGTTCTTCGGGTAGCTGGAGGCGAGGCGCCAGCGGACCTCGGGCCGGGCACCCTGGGCGAGCGCCGGGGCGCTGATGACGGTGGCGGCACCACCGACGGCGGAACCGGCGGCGAGGAAGCGTCGACGTTGCATGGAAAGTCTCCGTGACAGGTACGGGTGGTGAAGGGGATGGGGTGGTGCGCGGAACGGGAGGTGAATGGGATGGGGTGGTGAGGTCCCCTCGCGGACGGCTCAGCGCGGGTCGGCAGTGCCGCCCGGCGATGGCGCCGAATGCCGTGCGCGCTCGAGCTCGTCGATCCGGGCCTCGAGCCGGGCGATCCGCTCGCGCAGCCGACCGGCCCATTGGACGTAGGTGTCGAATTCCTCGCGGCTGACCAGATCCAGGCGCTGCAGCCCCTGGTCGAGCACCGCGCGCAGATTGCGCTGGAGATCGGCGGCGGGGGAGTCGCGCAGCACCGCCGAGAGGCGATCTTGCAGGTCATCCAGGAGGCTGGGCTTGTCCATCAGCATGGTGGGCGGACGTCGGGTGGGTCAGTCTAGCACCGGCCTTCTTCGCGGGCGCGCGACGCTGCACCAATTTCGTGCCCTTGCCGCGCGCGCACCAAGGCGGGGCGCAATCCGCCGCGGAATGCCTTGATCTCGTGATTTTCGGGCGGTCATCGGGGGGGCGGGCGCATGGCACGAGAAATGCAAAGGGATGGAAGCCGAGATTAGTCCCCGTTCCCCGGGGCGCCAACCAACCCTTCGATTCCAGGAGAGAAACATGAAGCCACTGCTCGTCGCCGCCAGCCTCGCCGTCCTCGCCGCCTCCGTGCCGGCCGTGTCCAGCGCGCAGGACAAGAAGGAAGCCTCGCCGCACACGGTCACCGGCAACCTGAATCTGGTCAGCGAGTACCGCTATCGCGGCATCTCGCAGACGAACGCCAAGCCCGCGGTGCAGGGCGGGTTCGACTATTCCCACGCCAGCGGCGTGTACGTGGGCACCTGGGCCACCAACGTGAGCTGGCTCTCCGACGGCGGCGCCGGCGCGGTCAGCAACAGCCTCGAGTGGGACTTCTACGGTGGCTACAAGGGCAGCGTCGGCGACTTCGGCTACGACGTCGGGGTGCTGTACTACTGGTACCCGGGCAGCTACCCGGCCAACTTCACCAGCCCGAACACCACCGAGGTCTACGTCGCGGGTTCGTACAAGACGATCACGCTGAAGTATTCGCACGCCGTCTCGAACCTGTTCGGCTTCACCGACAGCAAGGGCGCGGGCTACCTCGACCTGACCGCCACCTACGAGCTGCCCGGCGGCTTCAACCTGGTCGGCCACTACGGCTACCAGTCGGTTCCCGGCACCACCGGCCGCGACAAGAAGGACTGCTCCTACGCCGACTGGAAGGTGGGCGTGACCAAGGAGGTCGCCGGCTTCACCGTCGGGCTGTCGTACATCGACACCGATGCGAAGGGCGGCGTCGGTCAGTGCTACCGCAACGCCTTCAACCGCGACCTCGGCAAGGGCACCGCCGTGCTGTCGATCGGCAAGAACTTCTGATCCGCCTGTCAGCGATCGTCACGGCCAGCCCCCGGGCTGGCCGACCCGGAGAAAGCTCATGAAACTGATCACCGCCATCATCAAGCCGTTCAAGCTCGACGAGGTCCGCGAGGCCTTGTCCGGGATGGGCGTGCAAGGCATCACCGTCACCGAGGTCAAGGGCTTCGGTCGCCAGAAGGGGCACACCGAGTTGTATCGCGGCGCCGAGTACGTCGTCGATTTCCTTCCGAAGGTGAAGATCGAGGCCGCCGTGGCCGATGGCCTGGTCGAGCGGGCGATCGAAGCGATCGAAGGTGCCGCCCGCACCGGCAAGATCGGCGACGGCAAGATCTTCGTCTACGACCTCGAGCAGGTGGTCCGCATCCGCACCGGCGAAACCGGCGACGAAGCGCTCTGACCCACCGCGACACCGACACCGACATCCGGAGAACATCATGAAGAGTCTGATCAGGGCCGTCGCGCTGGCGATCGCCCTTGGCCTGGCCCCTGCCGCCGCCGTGGTGGCGCAGGACAAACCCGCGCCGGCCGCCGAGGCGGCCAAGGCCGACGAGAAGAAGGACGCGCCCGCTGCCGCGCCCGCGGACAAGCCCGAGGCCAAGGCCGAGGCGAAAGCCGACGAGAAGAAGGACGCGGCGCCCGCGGCCGATGCGAAGCCGGCCGAGGCGTCCGCGGCGGCCAAGCCGCCGGTGCCCAACAAGGGTGACACCGCGTGGATGACCGTGGCCACGCTGCTGGTGATCCTGATGACGATCCCCGGCCTGGCGCTGTTCTATGGCGGCCTGGTGCGCAGCAAGAACATGCTGTCGGTGCTGATCCAGGTCTTCGTGATCTTCTCGCTGGTGATCGTGCTGTGGGCCATCTACGGCTACACGCTGACCTTCGGCGGGGGCGGGACGTTCTACGGCAACTTCGACAAGCTGTTCCTGAAGGGGATCAACCTGGAGTCGGTCGCGGCCACGTTCAGCAAGGGCGTCTACATCCCGGAGCTCAGCTTCGTCGCCTTCCAGGCCACGTTCGCGGCGATCACCTGCGCGCTGATCATCGGTGCGTTCGCCGAGCGCGTGAAGTTCTCCGCGGTGCTGCTGTTCACGGTGCTCTGGTTCACGTTCTCGTACGTGCCGATCGCGCACATGGTGTGGTTCTGGGACGGCCCGGACGCCTTCACGTCGCCGGACGTGGTCGAGAAGGTCACCGCGAACGCGGGCCTGCTCTGGCAGTGGGGCGCGCTGGACTTCGCCGGCGGCACCGTCGTGCACATCAACGCGGGCATCGCCGGTCTGGTCGGCGCGTTCGTGGTGGGCAAGCGCGTGGGCTACGGCCGTGAGTCGATGGCGCCGCACTCGCTGACGATGACGATGATCGGGGCCTCGCTGCTGTGGGTGGGCTGGTTCGGCTTCAACGCCGGCTCGAACCTCGAAGCGACGAGCGCCGCCGCGCTGGCCTTCGTGAACACGCTGATCGCGACCGCCGCGGCGACGATCTCCTGGGTGCTCGGCGAGTGGATGGGCAAGGGCAAGCCCTCGATGCTCGGCGCGGCCTCCGGTGCGGTGGCCGGCCTGGTCGCGGTGACCCCGGGCTGCGGCTTCGTCGGTCCGATGGGCGCGCTGATCATCGGCCTGCTGGCCGGCGTGGTCTGCCTGTGGGGCGTCAACGGCCTGAAGCGCATGCTCGGTGCCGACGACTCGCTGGACGTGTTCGGCGTGCACGGCGTGGGCGGCATCCTCGGCGCGGTGCTCACCGGTGTGTTCGCGGCGCCGTCGCTGGGCGGCGTGGGCTTCCCCGACTGGGTCACGATGCAGCCGGCGGCCTACTCGATCAGCGGCCAGGTCTGGGTGCAGATCAAGGCGGTGCTGGTCTCGATCGTCTGGTCGGCCGTGGTCTCGTTCGTCGCGTTCAAGCTCGTCGACATGGTCGTCGGCCTGCGGGTCGCCGAGGACGAGGAGCGCGAAGGCCTGGACATCGCCTCGCACGGCGAGTCCGCGTACCACCACTGAGTCTCTCCTGGGCGGCGCCTCGTGCGCCGATGACCGGGCCGCCGTCCCTCAGCGGCCGGCCCGGGCGGGCGGATCCTGGCGAAGGGTCCGCCCGTTTTCGTTTTCGGAGCGCCGCCTCAGCGCTGGCGCGCCAGCACCCGATCGACCATCACGCCGGATTGCCCCAGGTAGTTGGCCGGGTCGCACATCCGGGCCAGTGCCTCGCGCGAGACGTGGCGGTTGATCTCCGGGTGCTCGGCCAGCAGGTCGAGCAGCGGGCGCTCGTGGCGGATCGCCTCGCGACAGATGTCGTAGACCAGGTCGTGCGCGTACTCGCGGCCGATGTAGGGCGCCAGGCCCATCATCACCGCCTCGGAGACGACGAGGCCGTGGGTCATGTCGAGGTTGGCCCGCATGCGCTTCGGATCCACCTCGAGGCCGTCGACGACGGTCCGCGCCTGCGCCAGCGCGCCGGCGAGCAGGCAGAACGCCTCCGGCAGCACGATCCACTCGATCTCCCAGGGGCCGGTGGAGCGCTCGTGGTCGGCCACCATCGCGTCCAGCATCGACGCGGCGTGCTGGCGCACCACCGAGATCGCCGCGTGGATGTAGCACGAGGAGATCGGGTTGCGCTTCTGCGGCATCGTGCTCGACGAGCCGCGGCCGTGCGCGTAGGGCTCGTAGACCTCGCCGACCTCGGTCTGCATCATCAGCTTCACGTCCATGCTGAGCTTGCCCAGCGTGCCGCCGACCAGGCCCAGGAAGGTGCCCACCTCGGCGATCGAGTCACGCACCGTGTGCCAGGCGATCACCGGCTGCGCCAGGCCGAGCTCGCGCATCAGGCCCTCCTGCGTTTGCATCGCGCCGCGCTCGAGCGACGCGAGCGTGCCGGCGGCGCCGGCGAACTCGCCGGTCAGCGCGCGCGGGCGCAACTGCGCCAGCCGCTCCCGGTGGCGCTGCACCGCGGCCAGCAGGCCGGCCATCTTGTAGCCGAAGGTCACCGGCACCGCCTGCTGCAGGTTGCTGCGGCCGATCATCGGTGTGTCGCGGTGCTCGCGGGCCAGGCGCGCCAGGCCTTCACCGAGCGCGATCAGGTCGGCCTCGACGAGGTCCAGCGCCTCGCGGATCTGCAGCACGGTGGCGGTGTCGGTGATGTCCTGGGTGGTCGCGCCCCAGTGGCAGTACTCGCCGAGCTTGTCGCGGCACAGCGCATTGATCTGCGACACCACGCCGAGCACCGGGTAGCCGATGCGCTCGGTCTGGGCCTTCAGCTTGACCATGTCGATGTGCTCGATGCGGCACACGCGGATGATCTCGGCGGCTGCATCGGCCGGGATCAGGCCGAGCGCGCCCTGCACCTTGGCCAGCGCGGCCTCGATCTGCAGGTACTTGGCGGTTCGGTTCTCGTCGGACCAGACGCGGCGCATCGTCGCGGTGCTGAAGATGTCGCCGAAGATGGCGGAGTCGATCAGTGTCGAAGGCATGGTCGTTCCATCACGGGGTGGAAGGGGGCGGGGTGCGTGGCGGGCGATGCCGCTCAGATCGCCTGTTGGCGGCGCAGCGCGCCGATCGCCTCGGCGTCCAGGCCGAGTTCGGCGAGGATCGCGTCGGTGTGCTGGCCCAGCGCGGGCACCGGGTCCATCCGCGGGCCCTGCGGCCAGTCACCTGGCGGCAGCAGCGCGGGCATCGGACCCACCGGCGTGTCGATCTCGCGCCAGCGGCCGCGTGCGGCCAGTTGCGGGTGTTCCCAGACCTCGCGCATCGTGCGCATCCGGCCGTTGGCGATGCCCGCGGCTTCCAGCCGCTGCGCGACCGCGTCGGCACTCGAGTCCGCGAAGCTCGCGACGATGCGCTCGCGCAGCGCCGCGCGCTCCAGGTTGCGCTTGGGGTTGCTGTCGAAGCGCGGGTCGGTGGCCAGCGTGGGGTCGCCCAGCACCTTCTCGCAGAAGGTCACCCACTCGCGTTCGTTCTGCAGGCCGAGCACCACGGTGCCGCCGTCGCCGGTGGGAAACGGGCCGTACGGGTAGATCGCGGCGTGGCTCGCGCCGGTGCGCGGCGGCGGCTCGGCGCCGTCCATCGTGTAATACAGCGGAAAGCTCATCCACTCGCCCAGCGCCTCGAGCATCGAGATCTCGATGCGCCGGCCCTGTCCGGTGGCGCCTCGCTGCAGCAGTGCCGCCAGGATGCTCGAGTACGCGTACATGCCGGCGGCGATGTCGGCCATCGACGCGCCGGTCTTGCTCGGTTCGTCGGGCGTTCCGGTCACCGACAGCAGCCCGGCTTCGCTCTGGATCAGCAGGTCGTAGGCCTTCTTGTCACGGTACGGGCCGTCGGCCCCGTAGCCGGAGATGTCGCAGACGATGATCGAAGGCTTCTCGGCGGACAGCGCCTCGAACGACACCCCGAGCCGGGCCGCGGCGCCGGGCGCGAGGTTCTGCACCACCACATCGGCCTTCTCGAGGATCAGCCGGCGCAGCAGGGCGGCCGCGTCCGGATGCTTCACGTCCAGCGTCAGGCTCTCCTTGGAGCGGTTGGTCCAGACGAAGTGCGAGGCGAGCCCGCGGGCGCGGGTGTCGTAGCCGCGGGCGAAGTCGCCGACGCCCGGCCGTTCGATCTTGATGACACGCGCCCCCAGGTCGGCGAGCTGGCGGGTCGCGAAGGGGGCGGCGATGGCGTGCTCGAGCGTGACGACGGTCAGGCCCTTCAGGGGTTGCATCGGCGAATCCTCGGTTCGGGGTGTCGAAGGCGCCATTGTCATCCAGCGCGGACACGGCCCGTGCCGTCGGCGGCCCGGATCCTGGCCCCCTGAAGGCTGCGGCGATGTTGGCTACAATCGATGGCTCCCCGCCGCCCGCGAAGACCGCCGTCGATGGTTCCCCACCTGCTCACCGCCCTGAAGGGCCCATTGCTCGACCTGGAACGCCGGGTGCTCGAGGCCACGCCGTCGATCGAACGCTGGCTGCGCCTGGAGTGGCAGGAGCACACGCCGCCGTTCTACTGCTCGGTGGACCTGCGCAACGCGGGCTTCAAGCTCGCGCCGGTGGACACCAACCTGTTCCCGGGGGGCTTTCACCACCTGTCCGACTCCACGCTGCCGCTGGCGGTGCAGGCGGCGATGGCCGCGATCGAGAAGTACTGCCCCGATGCGCGCAACCTGCTGCTGATCCCGGAAAACGAGGCGCGGCACCCGGCCTACTACGGCAACGTGCTGCGGCTGGCGGCCATCCTGCGCCAGACCGGCCTGAACGTGCGATTCGGCACGCTCAATCCGGAGATCACCGCGCCGGTGAACGTCACGCTGCCCGATGGGGGGTCGATCCGACTGGAGCCGCTGCGCCGCCATGGCCGTCGCGTGGGTCTGGTCGATTTCGATCCGTGTTCGATCCTGCTGAACAACGACCTGTCGGCGGGCCTGCCCGAACAACTGGCCGAGCTGCACGAGCAGGTGCTGCTGCCCCCGCTGCACGCGGGCTGGGCGGTGCGTCGCAAGCGCCAGCATTTCGCGGCCTACAAGGACGTGGCCAAGCGGTTCTCGAAGATGCTCGAGATCGACCCCTGGCTGATCGACCCCTACTTCGCGTCGTGCGGCCAGGTCGATTTCAACACCCGCGAGGGCGAGGACTGCCTGGCCTCGAACGTCGAGCAGGTGCTGCGCCAGATGCGCTCGAAGTATCGCGAGTACGGCATCCAGTCGACGCCCTTCGTGATCGTGAAGGCCGATGCCGGCACCGACGGCCGTGGCATCCTCAGCGTGAAGGACGCCGCCGAGGTCCGCAAGCTCACCCGTGCCGAGCGCAGCCGGATGGCGGTGGCCAAGGAGGGCCTGCCGGTGCGTGAGGTGCTGATCCAGGAAGGCGTGCCCACGGTCGAGACGGTGAACGACAGCGCGGCCGAGCCGGTGGTCTACATGATCGACCGCTACGTGGTGGGTGGCTTCTACCGGGTGCATGCGCAGCGCGGGCCCGACGAGAACCTGAATGCGCCCGGCATGACCTTCGTGCCGCTGCCTTTCGCCACCAGCTGCAACCTGCCCGATTGTGATGCCGACCCCGATCTCGCGCAGAACCGGTTCTACGCGTACGGTGTGGTGGCCCGACTGGCGCTGCTGGCCGCGTCGATCGAGCTCGAGAAGACCGACCCCGACCAATCCTTGTACGGCTGAACGGGCGGCCGCGCCGCCGCAGCCCCTTCCCGGAGAGCGCCGATGCGCATCGCGATCATTCTCGACCCGCTCGAGACCCTCAAGACCTACAAGGACTCCACCTACGCGATGATAGTCAGCGCGCAGGCGCGCGGCCACGAGATCCACGTCTGCGAGCAGGGCGAGCTCTCGCTGGTCGAGGGCCAGGTGCTGGCGAAGATCCGCCGCCTTCACCTCACCGACCTCACCGGCCAGGTCGCGCACGGCTGGTACCGGCTGGACCCAGACCGCGAGGAGCCGCTGGCCGCGTTCGACGCGGTGCTCAACCGCAAGGATCCGCCGTTCGACATGGAGTACGTGTACACCACGTACCTGCTCGAGCACGCGCAGCGCGCCGGCGCCCGAGTCTTCAACGACCCGCGCGCGGTCCGCGATCACAACGAGAAGTTCTCGATCGCGCAGTTCGCCCAGTTCACCGCACCCACGATCGTCACCCGCGACCCCGATCGTCTGCGAGCGTTCGCGCAGACGCACGGCGAGGCGGTGTTCAAGCTGCTCGATGGCATGGGCGGCACCTCGATCTTCCGTGCGCGGGCCGACGACCCGAACCTGTCGGTGATCATCGAGACGATGAACCAGTTCGGCACCCGCACCGTGATGGCGCAGCGCTACCTGCCGCAGATCGTCGATGGCGACAAGCGGGTGCTGCTGATCGGCGGCGAGGTGGTGCCCTACTGCCTGGCGCGCATCCCGAAGAAGGGCGAGGCGCGCGGCAATCTCGCGGCCGGCGGCACCGGGGTGGCGCGTGAGCTGTCGGCGGCCGACCGGCGCATCGGCGAGGCCCTCGCGCCGGTGCTCGCGGCCCGTGGGCTGCTGCTGGTGGGGCTGGACGTGATCGGTGAGAACCTCACCGAGGTCAACGTCACCAGCCCGACCTGCTTCCAGGAGATCACCCAGCAGACCGGCTTCGACGTGGCCGGGATGTTCATCGGCGCGCTCGAACGCGCGGTGGCGCGCTGAACGAACCCGACCCATCGCGGCCCGGTTCCCGACGCGCCGCGCGTCACCCGGGCGCGCGAACGGCGCCGCGCGACGACCGCCCGACGGTGCGCCCGGGCGGGGCCGCTGCGCTGACTTATCATTGCCTCCCATGATCGGCATCCTGATCGTCTCCCACGAGCCCCTGGGCACCGCGTTGCTGAACTGCACCCGACACATCTTCGGGCGTCTGCCGTCGCAACTCGCGGCGCTGGACGTCATCCCCGACGAGGACCCCTCCGGGGCGATCAACGCCGCCGGTGAACTGATGTCACGGATCAACGACGGCAGCGGGGTGCTGGTGCTCACCGATGTGTTCGGCGCGACACCCTCGCGCATCGCGCGCGGCCTGGCTGACCCGATGCGCGTGGTCGTGATCGCCGGCGTGAACCTGCCCTTGCTGCTGAAGGCGCTGGGCAACCGCCGGATGCCGCTGGAGGATCTCGCGCCGCTGCTGATCGAGAGCGCGAAGAACGCGATCGTGCCGGTGCTCGCTCCCGAACCGGAACCGGGCGCGTCGCCCGACGACCCCCGAGGAGACGATCGTGCAGCGGGCTGAGGCGGTCATCGTCAACAAGCTGGGCCTGCACGCCCGGCCCTCGGCCAAGATCACGCAGACGGCCACCCGCTTCCAGTCCGAGGTCTGGATGGCCAAGGGGACGCGCCGGATCAACGCCAAGAGCATCATGGGCGTGATGATGCTGGCGGCCGCCAAGGGCACCACGCTGGTGATCGAGGCCAATGGGCCCGACGAGGAACAGGCGGTCGCCGCGCTCGTCGAACTGATCGCCGCCGGCTTCGGCGAGGAGATCTGAGTGTTCAGCATCGCCGGCACGGGGATCGGCGGCGGCATCGTGATCGGCCGCGCCCGCGTGCTGGAGTCGCGTCGTTTCGACGTCGCGCGCTACCACGTCGCGCAGGCGCAGCGCGAGGCCGAACAGGATCGGCTGCGCCGCGCGATCGAGGAGGTCAAGGCCGAGATCGCCGGACTGGTCGAGGCGCTGCCCGCCGATGCCCCCACCGAGGCGCACGCGCTGATGGAGGTCCACTCGATGATCCTGGACGATCCGTCGCTGGCCGAGGCGGCGCTCGAACAGATCGGCGAGCATGGCTGGAACGCCGACTGGGCGATCGCCTCCCAGGCCGACCACCTCGCGCAGCAGTTCGCGGAGTTCGACGATCCCTACCTGCGCGAGCGCGGCCGTGACGTCCAGCAGGTGGCCGACCGGGTGCTCAAGGTGCTCGCGGGCATGCGCGGGCGTCCGTCCACCGGCGAGCCCGCGATCTACGTGGCCAGCGACATCGCGCCCGGGGACATGCTGGCCTTGAAGAACGCGCTGGGCTTCGCGATCGACCTGGGCGGCACCACCTCGCACACCGCGATCCTCGCGCGCAGCATGAACGTGCCGGCGGTCGTGGGCCTGCACCGGGCCAGCGAGCTGATCGAGGACGACGAGTGGATGATCCTCGACGGCGAGGCCGGCGTGGTGATCGTCTCGCCGGACGAGCCGCTGCTGGCCGAGTATCGCCACCGGCAGGCGGCCGGCAAGCTCGAGCGCGAGAAGCTGCGCCGCCTGATCCACGTGCCGGCCAACACGCTGGACGGCGTGCCGGTCCAGCTGCACGCGAACATCGAGCTGCCCGAGGAGGCGCAGCAGGCCCGCGAGGTCGGCGCCGACGGCATCGGGCTGTTCCGCTCCGAGTTCCTGTTCATGAACCGCGAGGAGCTGCCCTCCGAAGACGAGCAGTACGAGGCCTATCGGGCCGCGGTGCTCGCGATGCGGGGCAAGCCGGTGACGATCCGCACGCTGGACATCGGTGCGGACAAGGCGCTCGACGGGGTGCCGGGCCCGCTGTCGGCGAATCCGGCCCTCGGGCTGCGCGCGATCCGCTTCTGCCTGGCCGAGCCCGACATGTTCCTCGCGCAGCTGCGGGCGATCCTGCGGGCGTCGGCGCATGGCCCGGTGCGGATCCTGCTGCCGATGCTCGCGCACAACCACGAGATCGAGAACTCGCTGCAGATGATCCAGCGGGCGCGCGAGCAGCTGCGCGATCAGTCGATCAGCTTCGACGGCGCGGTGCCGGTGGGGGGCATGATCGAGGTGCCGGCGGCGGTGCTCTCGGTGAACCTCTTCCTGCGGCGTCTGGACTTCCTGTCGATCGGCACCAACGACCTGATCCAGTACACGCTCGCGATCGACCGGACCGACCACTCGGTGGCCGCGTTGTACGACCCCTTCCACCCGGCCGTGCTCAAGCTGATCTCGATGACGATCAAGGCCGCCAAGCGCACCGGCAAGCCGGTGGCCGTCTGCGGCGAGCTCGCCGGCGAGGTCCCGGCCACGCGGCTGCTGCTCGGCATGGGCCTGCAGCAGTTCTCGATGCACGTCTCCAGCCTCCTGCCGGTCAAGCGCGAGGTGCTGCTGGCCGATGTCTCTGAGCTCGCGCCGCGGGTCGCCCGGTTGCTGCTCACCGACGAGCCGCAACGCGTGGGTGCGGGAATCCGGCGCCTGCAACGCGTGCCGCCCCTCGGCGACGGCGAGCAGCCCTGACGCGCCCCGGGCGGTCCGGCGCAGTGCCTCGATGCCACTGACCGCGCTCGGATTCGTGCTGGTGGCGGCGTTGCTGCACGCCACCTGGAACATCGCCGCCAAGAAGGCGGGTGGTGGCGACGCCTTCGTGCTGCTCAGCGCGCTGATCGTCACCGTGCTGTGGGGGCCGCTGTGCGTGGTGATCGGCTGGGACGTGCTGCCGACCTGGGGAGCGCTCGAGTGGGGCGTGGTGATCGCCAGTGGCGCGGTGCATCTCGTGTACTTCCGCACGCTGTTGCGTGGCTATCGCGAGTCCGACCTCACCGTGGTCTATCCGGTCGCGCGCGGCACCGGGCCGCTGCTCAGCTCGATGCTGGCGGTCTGGCTGCTCGGTGAACACCTCGGTGCGTCGGGCATCGCCGGGGTGCTCGGCATCACGGTCGGCGTGTTCCTGATCGCGGGGGGCACCGACCTCTGGCGGCGGGCGCGTCAGCCCGCGTTGCGCGCACGGGTGCTGGCGGGCCTGCTCTGGGGGGCGCTGACCGGCGTGCTGATCGCCGGCTACACCGTGATCGATGGCTGGGCGGTGAAGGTGCTGCTGATGTCGCCGATCCTGCTCGACTATTTCGGCAACGTGCTGCGCATCCCGTTCCTGCTGCCCGCGGCCTGGCGCGATCGCGCGGGCCTGCTGCCCGCCTGGCGGGCGCAGTGGCGCTACGCACTGCTCAGCGCCACGCTCGGCCCGATCGCCTACGTGCTGGTGCTCTACGCGGCCCGGCTCGCGCCCCTCTCGCACGTGGCGCCCGCGCGCGAGGTCTCGATGCTGTTCGCCGCCTTGCTCGGGGGGCGTCTGCTCGGCGAGCAGGACCGCGGCTCCCGGCTGCTGGGTGCCGCGGCGATCGCCGCCGGCGTGATGCTGCTGTCGGCGGGCTGACCGGGCGCGTGCCGTAAGATGAACCGTCTCCAGCTCAAGACCGGCCAGGCCGGTGCAGCGAGGAAGTGATGACCGAAACCGTTGGCGGCGGCACGCCGGATCGGGCGCGGCTGCGCGAGGTGATCGCGGCGGTGGCCAGCGGCCTCGTCGAGCGTGATGCCCAGGCGCGCTGCCTGGTGCTGGCCGCGCTCGCCGGCGAGCACGTGCTGTTCGTCGGACCACCGGGAACGGCCAAGAGCGAGCTCGCCCGTCGGTTGCACCAGGTGGTCGGGGGGCGCTACTTCGAGCGCCTGCTCACCCGCTTCACGGTGCCCGAGGAGCTCTTCGGTCCGCTCTCGCTGGCGGCCCTCGACGAGGGGCGCTACGAGCGCGACATCGACGGCTATCTGCCGACCGCCTCGATCGGCTTTCTCGACGAGGTGTTCAAGGCCAACTCCGCGATCCTCAACGCCTTGCTGACGCTGCTCAACGAGCGCGAGTTCGACCAGGGCGCGCGTCGCCTGGCCGTGCCGCTGGTGTCGTTGGTGGGGGCCAGCAACGAACTGCCCGATGACGAGGCGCTGCGCGCGTTCCTCGACCGCTTCCTGTTTCGCTGCGCGGTGGCGCCGGTGTCCGACGAAGGCTTCGCGGCGCTGCTGGCCGGCGGGCCGGCCCCGGGTGCCGGTGGGCCCGTGCTGACGCTCGCCGAATTGTCGGCAACCCGTGCGCGCGGCGATCGGGTGCTCGTGCCGCCGGTGGTGCGCGAGGCCTTGACCGATCTGCGTGCCCATCTGCGCGAGCACGCGGTGGAGGTCTCCGACCGGCGCTGGGTCCGGCTGGTGCGGGCGCTTCGGGTCGCCGCGGCCGCCCATGGCCGGGACGCGGTGGCTGTCCAGGACCTGCCGGTGCTCGAATGGCTGGTCGCCGAACGGGCCGAGCAGGCGGTGCTGGTGCGCGAGTGGGTCGCCGAGCGCCTCGGGGCGGGCGCTGCCGAGCCGCCGCAGCGGGTCACGCGAATCGTCGAGGCCTTCGAGCGGCAGATCGAGCTGGAGCAAAGCGCCACCGAGCTCGCCTTCGACGACTCCGGCAAGCTCGCGCTGGTGCGCAGCCTGGGCGGTGCGGACGGCGAGGCCCTGTCCAGCGGCGCGCCGCGCCTGTCGGCGTTCAGCCGCGTGCGGCGCTACAGCGCCACCCACCTGGCGGCGCGCATCGCGCAGATCGACCAGGTGCTCGACGAGATCGCCTCCTTCGAGGCGGTCGCCCTCGCCCACGCCGCGGACACCGCCCAGGGGCTGCGCGAGAACCTCTGGGTGTCCCCGCCATTCGTCGAGCGTGTGCTCGGCGCGATCGACGCCCAGGTCGCCCGGGTGCGATCGCTTCGGGACGCGATGGGACGGGTACGGGCCCAGTTCGAGGCGCTGCCGCGCACCGAGCAGGACGACGGACAGGCGCCCCCGCCGGTCGACATCGCGGCGTGAACACGCGTTTCGACCCGGCGGCCCTGGAGGACCGGTTCGCCGCCCTCGACCAGCTGCCGCGCGCGCTCTGGTTGCCGGCGATCATCAACACCGAAGGCCGGATGGTCCCGCGTCTGCCGATGCTCGTGGCCGCGCTGGCGCGGCTGCAGCGCGGCGAGGGGCCGTTCGAGGACCGGGACGGCTGGCCCGCGCCCGAGGTCGCCGAGGCCTTCGACGCGGCGCTGCGCCGCCTGGACGCGCTCGGGCTGGCACAGGGCAGCGAGTCGGTCGCGGTGCAGTTGCTGCGCCAGATGCTCTGGCACATCGACCGCATCGCCCAGCGCAGCGAGGTGGTGTCGCGCGCGCAGGCGATCCGCGACTGCGCCCGGGCCTTCGCCGACGACTTCGAGCGCACCGGCGAGGAACTGCGCGAGGTGCTGCGGGTGTTCGAGTCGCTGGAGGGTGTCGCGAACTTCGCGCGCTGGACCGAAGTGCGCGGCCTGTTGCGCTCTCAGGCGTGGCAGGCGGTGCTCGCGGCGCACCGGCACATCGCGGCCTTGCCACGGCTGGCCGCGCTGCTGCGTCGGCTCGGGCGTTCCCGGCCCCAGGAGACTCTCGCGCCCACCGAGGTCGCCCGGCCCGCGTCGCAGGTCGCGGCGCCGCAGTGGGTGCGCCGCGTTCGCGAGGTCGAGTTCCAGGGCGCGCCGCTCGAGAGCGAAGGCGTGCGTCGGGCCGGGGATCTCGCCCGGATGCTGCCGAGCGAAGCGCTGCTGTGGCGTCGCCGCCGCCGCTGGCTGGCCGCGCGGCTGGCCGAACAGACGCTGCTCGCCTACCAGTTTCGCCAGTTCACCGCCGAACCCGCCTGGGTGCGCGAGCCCGGATGGGCCGCCGTGCCGCAGCCCCAGCCCCGGCCGGTGCTCGAGCAGGGACCGCTGATCGTGTGCGTGGACACCTCGGCCTCGATGGCCGGCGCGCCCGAGTGCGTCGCGAAGGCGATCGTGTTCGAGGCGATGCGCAGCGCCGCCCACGCCGGGCGCGAGTGCCGGGTGTTCGCGTTCAGCGGTCCGGGCGATCTCGACGAGTTCGAGCTCGCCCGCGACGTCGACGGCCTGATGGCCGCCGCCGGCTTCCTCGGCCGCAGCTTTCACGGCGGCACCGATGTCTGCGAACCGTTCGAGCGGGCACTGGCCGCGATCGAGCACAGCCGCTGGTCGCGCGCCGACCTGCTGCTGGCCACCGACGGCGAGTTCGGCGCGCCCGCGGCGATCGTCGAACGCCTGCGGGCGGCCAAGCGGACACTCGGGCTGCGCGTGCAGGGCGTGCTGATCGGCGATCGCGAGACCATCGGCCTGGCCGAGGTCTGCGACGAGATCTTCTGGGTCGACGACTGGCGGCGCTTCGGCGGGCACGGCCAGGTGCAGGCCCCGATCAGCAGCAGCACCCTGACCGCGCGGTTCTTCCCCGGCGCGCTGGTGGGCCGGGTCGAGCCGGCGGATTCCCCGGCCCGTCCGCCGCCGACTTGACGATTGCGCCGCGCGACCCGGGGCGCTAGTGTCGTGAGTCGGGTGTGTCCGTCATCCACCGCGAGGAAACCATGGACGATCAAACCGCGTTCGGCGTGATGCAGCGTTTCGGCAAGGCGTTCTTCAACCGGGACCCGGCGCTGCTGGCCGACGTCCTCACCGAGGACGCCCAATGGCATTTCGCGTTCGGCGCCGACGGACCGGACGGCCGCGTGCGCACCGGCGTCGCGGGATTCCTCCAGGGCGCCCGGGAGAACGACGCCCTCTTCGAACGGCTGCGCTTCGAGGAGGTCGTCTGCCGGGGTCTGCACGGCGACGCCTTCGTGATGACCTACCGGGTGGAGGGCCGGCACCGCGGCGGTGACGCGTTCACGCTGCGGGGCATCGAACTGATCACGGTGCGCGACGGCCGGATCGCGAAGAAGGACGTCTTCTGGAAGCAGCATCGGCCCGATGGTGCGTCGCCGGGCTGAGCACCGGGCGACCACCGTTTTGCAACTTCTCACCTCGATGTCACGTTCTCCTCGCCGACCCGGTTCATGATGCCTGAGGCGTCCGCCTCGGCCGTCCGTGCCGGGGCCCGACGCACCCGAACCGAACCGCGCGGCCGCCGCGCACCCAGAGGAGGACCCGATGAACACCGACGCGTTCTACACATTCCTGTCGACCACCGGCGCCGAGATCGCGGTCAAGGTGCTGGCCGCGATCGCCTTCTGGATCGTCGGTCGGTGGCTGATCGGCAAGGTCGTCTCGCTGTTGCAGGCCGTGATGTCGCGCAACGCGCTCGATCCGACGCTCACGAAGTACATGGGCTCGATCGTCGCGGTGGCGTTGAACATCGCGCTGGTGCTGGGCATCCTGGGCTACTTCGGCATCCAGACGACCTCGATCGCGGCGATGCTGGCCGGTGCCGGCGTGGCGATCGGCATGGCCTGGAGCGGCCTGTTGGCGCATTTCGCGGCCGGCGCCTTCCTGCTGGTGTTGCGGCCGTTCAAGGTGGGCGATTTCATCAGCGCCGGAGGGGTCACCGGCACCGTCCAGGAGATCGGCCTCTTCGCCTCGACAATCCTGACGCCCGACAATGTCCGGACCGTGGTCGGCAACAACAAGATCTTCGCCGACAACATCCAGAACTTCTCGGCGAACCCGGTGCGTCGGGTCGAGCGCACCGCGCAACTGGCCAACGGTGTGGACCCGTTCGCGGCGATGGGGTTGCTGCGCGAGGCGGTGTCGACGATCCCGAACGTGGCCGCCGACCCGGCGCCGGAGATCAGCCTGCTGGACTTCCAGCCCCAGGGGCCGGTGATCGCGGTCCGACCCTACACGCATAACGACCATTACTGGCAGGTGTATTTCGACACCAACGAGGCGATCGCCCGGGTGGCGAGCGCGCAGGGCTGGCCCGTGCCCGCGCCCAGCCACGTGCTGCGCAACGCCTGAACGCCACCCCCGCCGGGCGAGGGCGCGCCCGGCGCGCGTGCCGACCCGGCCGGGCGCCGGGTGTCGCGTCCGTTCGCCCGGCGGGTGCCGTCGCTGGCGCGAGCCATGTCACGGATGCGTGTGCCGGCGTCCGTTTTCGCTGGCGCGCGACCCGGCGGTTTCCGTGGACGAATCACCCGATTGACGGGTGCGGCCCGGGCTGTCAGTCTCGCGACAAACTAGAAACCAGGTAGGAGACTGTCGGTGGGGCCGCTGATCGTTCGTCGCCTGTTGATTTCGATACCGGCGCTGCTGGGCGTGCTGTTCCTGTGCTTCTGCCTGTTGCAGGTGGTGCCCAACGACCCCGCCCGCATCATCGCGGGGCCCGACGCCAAGCCCGAGGAGGTCGCCGCGGTCCGCCTGGAACTCGGCCTGGACCGGCCGTTGCTGGTGCAGTTCGGCGACTACATCACGCGCGTGGCGCGCGGCGATCTCGGGCGCTCGATCATCTCGAACAAGTCGGTGGGCGAGGAACTCGCCGAGACGGTGGGGCCGACCGCCGAACTGATGGTGGCGGCGATGCTGCTCGCGGTGCCGATCGGACTGGGCCTGGGCACGCTGGCCGCGGTACGACGCGGCCACCTGACCGATCGGGTCATCATGGCGATCTCGGTGGCCGGCGTGTCGATGCCGGTGTTCTTCATCGGGCTGTTGCTGATCCAGTTCGTCGGCTACAAGTGGGACCTGCTGCCCTTCACCGGACGCACCGGCGCGGTCTGGGACGGCGGTCTGCCCAGCCTGATCCTGCCGGCGCTCACGCTGGGCAGCGTGCTGATCGGGCCGATCGCCCGTCTGACCCGCACCGCGGTGCTCGAGGTGCTCGGTGCCGACTTCGTGCGCACTGCCCGCGCCAAGGGCCTGCGCGAGTCGGTGGTGATCATCCACCATGCGCTGCGCAACGCCCTGATTCCGGTGGTCACGCTGATCGGCCTTCAGGCGGCGTTCCTGCTGGGCGGCGCGGTCGTCACCGAGACCATGTTCTCGTGGCCCGGCGTGGGCCGGCTGGCGGTGGGCGCATCGTGTCCAGCGACTTCCCGATCGCGCAGGGGGCGATCATGATCCTGGCGCTCGCGTTCCTGCTGATCAATCTGCTGGTCGACGTGCTCTACGTCTACCTCGACCCCCGGGTGCAACGCACATGAGCGCCTCCTCGTCCACCCTCGGGTCTCCGGCAGCCGCGGCCTCGGACGCCGCCCCGCGCGATCGCCTGCTCGCGCGCCTGGCTCGCGACAAGGTGGCGCTGGTGGCCGCGATCGTGCTCGGCCTGATCGTGCTGTCGGCGATCTTCGCGCCGGTGATCGCGCCCTACGACCCCTACTTCACCGACCTCACGAAGGCGATGCGCGCGCCGGATGCCGAACACTGGTTCGGCACCGACAACACGGGTCGCGACATCCTCAGCCGGGTGCTCTATGGCACGCGCAACACGCTGGCGATGGGGCTGGCCGGGGTGCTGATCGGTGGTCTGATCGGCACCGTATTGGGCATCGTCGCGGCGTTCTACCGCGGGCTCGATCCCTGGGTGATGCGCCTGGTGGACATCATGCTCGCCTTCCCGGCAATCCTGATCGGCCTGGCGGTGGCGGCGATCTTCGGCGCCGGCCTGGTGGCGGTGGTGATCGCGCTGGTGGTCTCGACGGTGCCCGACGTGGCCCGCGTGGCCCGCGGCGCGGCGATCGGCATCATGGGCATGGAGTTCATGGAGGCCGGCCGGGCGGTGGGCGTGTCGAACCGCGCGCTGATCTGGCGCTACCTGACGCTGAACTGCATCTCGACGATCTCGGTGTTCCTGACGCTGCGCTTCGGCCAGGTGATCCTGGTCGGCTCGGCGCTCGGCTTCCTGGGCATGGGCGCGCAGCCGCCCACCGCCGAGCTCGGCATGATGGCCGCCCAGGGGCGAGATTTCCTGTTCATGGCCCCGCACATCGCGACGATCCCCAGCCTGGCGATCCTGCTGATCGTGCTGGCGGCCAACCTGCTGGGCGATGCGGTCCGGGACGTGCTCGACCCGCGACTGCAGCACTGACCGATCACCCCCGAGAGTGACAAGGAGACACGCATGAGGACTTTGCTCGCGGCCGCCGCGCTGACGCTGGCCACCGCCCTGCCGAGCGCGCAGGCGCAGACGCTGAACATGATGAAGTCGCTGGACGCCCCGCACTACGACGGCCACCGCAGCACCTGGTCGCCGACGTCGGACATCGTCAACATGATCCAGGACACGCTGGTGGCGCTGGACTGGGATGGCAAGACGCCGATTCCCTATCTCGCGAAGTCGTGGACGGTGAGCCCGGACGGCAAGCTCTACATCTTCAAGCTGCGCGAGGACGTGCAGTTCTGCAGCGGCAAGAAGATGACGGCGGCCGACGTGGTCTACAGCTTCAACCGCCAGAAGGACCCGGCCACCCGGGCGCCGTACCTGTGGCGCGCGGGCAAGATCAAGGAGGTCAAGGCGCTCGACCCGTACACCGTCCACTACGAGCTGAACGAGCCGAACTCCGACCTGCTGGTGCAGCTGACGATGTTCAACAACGCGATCCACAACAAGGAGAGCGTCGATCAGTGGGGCAAGGACTACGGCATCAAGGGCGTCGACGGCACCGGGCCGTGGTGCTTCGTGTCGTGGGTGCCGCGCACCGAGATCGTGCTCAAGCGCCACGACGCGTACAAGTGGGGCCCGTCGATGTACAAGAACCCCGGCCCGGTGAAGTTCGAGCGGCTGGTGATCAAGACCGTGCCCGAGGACTCCAGCCGCCTGGCGGCGATGATGGGTGGCCGCTTCGACATCACCACCCACTTCCCGACCCAGTTCATCGACCAGGCGAAGAAGTCGCCGATCCTGCAGGTCGACCAGGCCAAGCCGAACTACCAGCTGATGTACTACGGCTTCAAGGCCAGCCGCCCGCTGGTGTCCGACAAGCGGGTTCGCGAGGCGATGGTGATCGCGATCAACCGCGCCGAGATCACGAAGGCGGTGATGCTCGGGCAGGCCGAGCCGGCGTACACCTACATCGACCCGGCCGCGCGTGATTTCTCGCCGACCAGCAAGGGCATCATCAAGGAGGACGTGGCCCGGGCCAACAAGCTGCTCGACGAGGCCGGCTGGAACAAGCGGGGTCCGGACGGCATCCGGATGAAGGACGGCGTGCGTCTGGCGCCGATCGTCTACATCCCGCAGGTCTCGTACTTCCCGCGCGTGACCGAGGCGATCCAGGGCTACATGCGCAAGATCGGCGTCGACTGGCAGATCACCGCGCTCGACTCCACGATCATGCCGGCCAAGCTCTCGAGCCAGGACTTCGACCTGTGGACGGTCACCGTGCCCTACCTGTCGGCCGGCGAGCTGATGAACTTCTACTTCGACTCCAACAACATCCCGGTGCCCAACCGGATGAACTACAAGGACGCCGAAACCGACGAGCTGCTGCGCCTGGGGCGCATCGCGACGAACGACGCCGACCGCGCGAAGGCCTTCGGCGCGGTGCAGGACAGGGTCACCAAGGAGCACCTGTGGATCCCGGTGATGAACGTGAACATGTACATGACCGCGAACAAGAAGGTGAAAGGGGCACGCGCGCACATGCTGTTCCAGAACACCTTCTACAAGGGTCTGGACCTCTCGTTCTGAACCCGCCCCGATGAGCAACGCCCACGAGCCCCTGCTGGAGGTGCGCAACCTGCGCACCTGGTTCGCCAGTGAACGCGGCGTGTTCCGCGCGGTCGACGGCATCAGTTTCGACGTGCCGCGCGGACGCACCGTGGGTCTCGTCGGCGAATCCGGCTGCGGCAAGAGCGTCACGTCGCTGTCGCTGATGGGGCTGGTGCCCTCGCCGCCGGGGCAGGTCAGCGCCGACGCGATCCGCTTCGAGGGACAGGACCTGATGAGCCTGTCGCCGCAGGCGCGCCGGCTGCTGCGCGGCGGACGCATGTCGATGGTGTTCCAGGAGCCGATGACCTCGCTGAACCCGGTGCACACGATCGGCCGGCAGATCACCGAGGCGATCCGCGCGCACACCGACCTCTCGCCGAAGGCGGCGCGTGATCGCGCGATCGAGGTGCTCGACCTGGTGCGCATTCCGTCGGCCGCGCAGCGCATCGACGATTTTCCGCACCACCTCTCGGGTGGCATGCGCCAGCGCGTGATGATCGCGATGGCGCTGGCCTGCGAGCCGGCGCTGCTGATCGCCGACGAGCCCACCACCGCGCTGGACGTGACGATCCAGGCGCAGATCCTCGAGCTGCTGCGCGACCTCCAGCAGCGGCTGGGGATGGCGATCCTGATCATCACGCACGATCTGGGCGTGATCGCCGAACTCGCGCAGGACGTGATCGTGATGTACGCGGGGCAGATCGTCGAGAGCGCCCCGGTGGATGCGCTGTTCGCCGATCCGCAGCACCCCTACACGATCGGGCTGCTCGGCTCGATCCCGCGCCTGGATGTCGAGCGCCAGCGCCTGGCGACGATCGAAGGGACGGTGCCCAGCCCGGCCCGGCAGCCCCCGGGTTGCCGGTTCGCGCCGCGTTGTCCGTTCGCCGAGGCGCGTTGCAGCGTCGAGGTGCCCGAGCTGCGCCCGATGGGGACCGATCACCGGGTCGCGTGCTGGCGGGCGCCGGTCGAGGCGCTGGGCGCGCGCGGCATCGACACGCAGGGAGCGCTGGCATGAGCGACACCCCGGTGCTCAGTGTGCGCGGGCTGGTGAAGCACTTTCCGGTCAAGCGCGGCGTGGTGTTCAGCCGCACGGTCGGGCTGGTTCGGGCGGTCGACGACGTCAGCTTCGACATCGCTCGCGGCGAGACCCTGGCGCTGGTCGGCGAGAGCGGTTGCGGCAAGTCCACCACCGGGCGGTTGATCCTGCGCCTGATGGCGCCCTCCGGCGGCTCGGTGCGCTTCAAAGGCGACGAGATCGCCAACCTGTCGGACGACCGCATGCGCAGCCTGCGGCGTCACCTGCAGATCATCTTCCAGGACCCGTTCGCGTCGCTGAATCCGCGGATGACGGTGGCCGAGATCATCGCCGAGCCGATGCGGGTGCACGCGATCGGCAACGAGGCCGAGCAGCGCGAGCGGGTGCACGAACTGCTCGAGGTGGTGGGACTGCTGCCGGAGCATGGCAACCGCTTCCCGCACCAGTTCTCGGGCGGCCAGCGCCAGCGGATCGGCATCGCGCGCGCGCTGGCGGTGAACCCGGACCTCGTCGTCTGCGACGAGCCGGTGTCGGCGCTGGATGTCTCGATCCAGGCGCAGGTGGTGAACCTGCTGCAGAACCTGCAGAAACGCTTCGGGCTGTCGTACCTGTTCATCGCGCACGACCTCGCGGTGGTCAAGCACATCAGCGATCGGGTCGCGGTGATGTACCTGGGCAAGCTCGTCGAGATCGCCGACAAGCGCACGCTGTACGCGCAGCCGCTGCATCCGTACACGCAGGCGCTGCTCTCGGCGATCCCCCGGCCCGACCCCGGGGCGCAGCGCCAGCGGATCATCCTGACGGGCGACGTGCCCAGCGCGATGAAGCCGCCCCCGGGCTGCCGTTTCCACACCCGCTGCCCCCATGCGCAGGACCGGTGCCGGCAGGAGGAGCCGGCATTGCGCGAGGCCGCCCCGGGCCATCGGGTGGCCTGCCACCTGTTCGAGAGCCTGCCCGCCCGGGCCGGCGCGTCGGTGGGCGATGCGAGCCTGCCGATCCACTTCGCGCGTCGGCTCGCGGCGTTCGAGGCGGCGGCGGCGAGACGCTGAATGTGGGGCATTTGCCCCGCCCATAGGCGAGGGCACCCCCCGGACGAACGGTCGACCGGCCCCGGGCTCGGTTCAAGTGATTGATTTCACACGATTTCCGTCCGCATACCCTCCCTGGCATCGACCTTGCAATGTCCAGGTCAGGCCCTCTCGCGTCCACCTTCCGTGTCCGAGGCGGCTCCCTCAACCTTGCATCGGAGATGGACATGAGCTTCAAGACCCTGGTTCGCACCCTGGCCCCCCTGCTGGCAGCCGGCCTGCTGTCGATCGGCGCCACCGGCACCGCTCAGGCGCGCAACCTGTCGTATTCGGTTGGTGGTGGCGTCAAGTGCTACTACGTGCTGGTGAGCTCCACCGGCGGCACCAACGTGTGGCAGACCGTCTGCCGCAAGAGCGGCGTCTGAGAACCGTCGACCGCGCCTGATGCGGATGGCCACCCCGCCCGCGTGGGGCTGGCGGGGGTGGCGCCGCGCCGCGCTCGCCGGTCTGTTCCTGCTGGTCGGTGCCGCGCACGCGGCCGATCCAGCGACCGACGCCCCGGTCGTCACGGGGCCGTCCGGCCCGCCGCCCGCGGGCGGCGCGGGTTCGCTGGACGTCGGTGTGGGCTGGGAGCAGCTCTCCTCGCCCGTGGTCCGGCTATCCCCCGACAGCACGCTGGTGCGCATCGAGGGCCTGACCCGCCTGTCCGGTGCGTTCGCGAGGGTTGCCGCCGGCGTGATGCGCGACTGGCCCCTCGGTGACGAGCTTCGTGTGGCGATCTCCGGGCGCATCGACTGGAAGTTCAGCCCGCGCGCTCACGATCTGCGCTTCGGCTTCGCGAACCTCGACGCGATGGTCCGCTGGCCGGTCGCGGGCTGGACGATCGGGGCCGGACCGGCCTGGCAGTCGGTCCATGTGGCCGGTCAGCGTTTTCGCGAGGTGGGTTCGCTGCACCTGGACGCGACCCGGGTCGAACCGGGTGGGTCCTACCTCGCGGTGGTGTGGGAAGCCGGTCGCACGCGCCATCGCGGCGACTACACCGACCTCGACAGCCGGGTGATGTCGCTGTCGGTCCACCGCAAGCTGAAGAGCCCCGGGTTCGGGCTCGACGGGCTCGATCTGGACGTCGGGGCGCGGCGCGAAACCAATGCGCATGGGTACACCGATCTCGCCAACCGCAGCGCGTACCTGCGGGTCTCGGCGGATCGGCGCTGGGCGCAGGTCACCTGGTCGCTCGGGGCGATGCTCCAGCGCGCCCTGTTCGATGGCGCCCTGCTCGAGTCGATGGCGGCGCGGCGGGATCGTTACCTGATGCTCGACGCGGCGGCCGAGGTCTCGCTGGGACCCGGCAGGACGGCGCGCCTGGAGGTGGTGTCCGCGCGCAACGCGGCCAACCTGGCGATGTTCGAGAACCGGTACCGACAGGTGATGGCGACGGTGGCGCTGGCCTGGTAGTGCGCGCCGGTCCGGACGGGCCGCGCGGCGCCGCCTTCGCGGCCGATTCCCGGGACGCCCACGTGCCCGACTCACGACACTAAACTGTGCGGATCGTCTGGACGATCCACGCCACATGTCGAACCTCGCCCACCATCTCTTCACCCGCGTGCGCAGCCACCCCGAGGCGGTCGCGATCACGGCCGGCGCTCGCCGCTGGCGATACGCCGAATTCGCCGACCGGGTGCGCCGCCTCGCCGGCGCCTTGCGCGGCCGGGTGGGCCTGCGCACCGGCGATCGGCTGGTGCTGCTGATGGAGAACCGGCCCGAATTCCTCGAGCTGCTGTTCGCGGGCTGGACCGCGGGGCTGTGCGCGGTGCCGGTCAACGCGAAGCTGCACCCGAAGGAGGTGGCGCACATCGTCGGCGACAGCGGCGCGCGCGCGGTGTTCACCAGCGAATCGCTGGTGGCGTCGTTGCACGACGAGCTGGCCGCGCTGTCGCCGCCCCCGTTCGTGGGCGTGGTCGGCACCGCCGCGCACGAGGCGCTGCTGGGCGCGGCGCCGGCCGACGTGGTCGACGTCGCGCCGACCGACCTGGCCTGGATCTTCTACACCTCCGGCACGACCGGGCGGCCCAAGGGGGCGATGCTCTCGCACCGCAACCTGACGATGATGTCGCTCGGCTATCACGCGGACATCGAGCGGGTGAGGCCCGGTGACACCCTGCTGCACGCCGCGCCGCTGTCGCACGGCTCGGGCCTGTACGCGTTGCCCCACCTGTTCGCGGGCGGCCACCAGGTGATCCTGCCCGGCTTCGAGGTGGACGAGGTGCTCGAGTCCTTCGAGCGTTTTCCGGGCGTCGCGATGTTCGCCGCGCCGACGATGATCACCCGACTCGTGCAGTCCGGTGCGAGCGCGCGCGACGCGAAGGGTTTGCGCACGCTGATCTACGGTGGCGGCCCGATGTACGTGAGCGACCTGCTCAAGGCGCTCGATCGGTTCGGGCCCCGCCTCTACCAGCTGTTCGGCCAGGGTGAGAGCCCGATGACGATCACCGGCCTGTCGCACCACGACCACGAGGGCGACCGCGGCCCCGCCCACCTCGCGCGGCTGGGCTCCTGCGGCACCGCGCGCCTGGGGGTCGAGGTGCGCGTCGTCGATCCCGAAGGCCGCGAACTGCCCGATGGCGAGGTGGGCGAGGTGATCACCCGCAGCGACTGCGTGATGGCCGGCTACTGGGGCAACCCGGCCGCCAGCGCCGCGGCGCTGCGCGACGGCTGGCTGTGGACGGGCGATGTCGGCTCTCGCGACGCGGCCGGCTACCTGACGCTGCGCGACCGATCCAAGGACATGATCATCAGCGGCGGCACGAACATCTATCCACGCGAGATCGAGGAGGTGCTGCTGCGCCACCCGGCGGTGCTCGAGTGCTCGGTGGTCGGCCGCGCGCACCCGGACTGGGGCGAGGAGGTGGTGGCCTTCGTCGTGCCCAAGACCGGTCAACGGGCCACGGCCACCGAGCTCGACGCGCTGTGCCTGGCCAACATCGCGCGCTTCAAGCGCCCGAAGGCCTACCGCTTCGTCGAGAACCTGCCGAAGAACAACTACGGCAAGGTGCTCAAGACCCAGCTGCGCGAGGTCCTGCGCACCGATGCAACCCACGGAGACGAGCTGCCATGAGCGACATTCGCTACGAGAAGCACGGCGCGGTCCGGTTGATCACGATCGATCGACCGGACCGGATGAATTCACTCGATTTCGAGGCGAACGACCGCCTGGTCGAGGCCTGGCGCGAGTTCGACGCCGACGACGAGGCCCGGGTGGCGGTGATCACCGGGGCGGGCGAGGCCGCGTTCTGCGCGGGCGCCGACCTGAAGACCTACACGATGGCCTTCGCGCGCCGGCCCGCCCCGGAGTTTCGCCGCCGCTTCACGAATGGGCCGGGCTTCGCCGGCATCACCCGCCACCTCGACATCGACAAGCCGATCATCGCGGCGGTGAACGGCTATGCGATCTCCGGCGGCTTCGAGCTGGCGCTGGCCTGCGACCTGCGCTACTGCTCGCCGAACGCGCAGTTCGCGCTGCAGGACGTGAAGTGGGGATTCCACGCCTGCGATGGCGGCCTGATCCGGCTGCCGCAGATCGTCGGGCTGGGGCACGCGATGGAGATCATCCTGTCCGGTGATCGGGTCGATGCCGAGCACGCGTACCGGATCGGGTTGGTCAATCGGATCGTGCCGCAGGCCGATCTGCTCGCGCACTGCCTGGAGCACGCGCAGCGGCTGGCCTCGCGCTCGCCGCTGGCGCAACGCTTCGCGAAGGAGGTGATCCGCCGCTCGGTCGGCCTGCCGATGGACGAGGCGCTGCGGATGGAGTCGCGCTCGTTCCACGACATCGGGCTCACCGAGGACCTCGCCGAGGGCACCACCGCGTTCCGAGAGCGGCGCGACGCCGCGTTCAAGGGACGCTGAGTCTCGCGATGGCCGACACGCCCTTCCACCCGCCGGGCGATCCGGCCTGGCTGGCGCTCTCGGACGAGCCGGTGCTCGAACCCGAGCGGCCGATCGTCGATGCGCACCACCACCTGTTCTCGCGGCCGAGCTGGCGCTATGGCGTGGACGCGTTCGAGGCCGACCTGGGCAGCGGACATCGGGTGGTGGCCACGGTCTACCTGCAGTGCGGCGAGCACTACCGCGTCGACGGTCCGCCGGCGCTGCGCCCGGTGGGCGAGACCGAGGCGCTCGATCGGATCGCGCGGGCCTCGCTGAGCGCTCACCCACACGGCACCCACGTGGCCGCCGGCATCGTCGGCTTCGCCGACCTGACCCTCGGCGCGGCGGTCGACGAGGTGCTGCACGCGCACCTCGCCGCGTCGCCCGGGCGGTTCAAGGGCGTGCGACAGAGCGCCTCGGCCGACGCCGACCCCGCGTTCGTGCGTGAGGGGCCGAGGCCGCCCCTGGGGCTGATGCGGCAGGCGGCCTTTCGCGAGGGCTTCGCACGGCTGGCCCCGTTGGGCCTGTCGTTCGATGCGTGGCAGTACCACCCGCAACTGCCGGACCTGATCGCGCTCGCGCGCGATTTCCCCGAGACCACGATCGTGATGAACCACTGCGGGGGTCCGGCCGGGATCGGTGGCTACGCGGGGCGCCGTGACGAGGTCTTCGCGCAATGGCGCGGGCACATCCACGCGCTCGCGGCCTGCCCGAACGTGTTCGCGAAGCTGGGCGGGCTGGGGATGCGCTTTTGCGGCTTCGGCTTTCGGGAGCAGGCCCGGCCGCCGGACTCCACCGAGCTCGCCCGCGCCTGGCGCCCCTATCTCGACACCTGCCTGCAGGCCTTCGGGCCGGCGCGCTGCCTGTTCGAGAGCAACTTCCCGGTGGACCAGTATTCCTGCAGTTACCGCGCGCTGTGGAACGGCTTCAAGCGGATCGGCGCGGCGTACACCGCGGCGGAGCGCGAGCAGATGTTCAGTGGCACCGCGGCGCGCGTCTATCGCCTGAGCCTGCCGGGCTGAGCCCACCGCGCCCCCGGTCCGCGCGAGGACCCCGAAGGGCCCGCCGGGCCGGCGCACGCGAGCGCGGATCCCCCACGGGCGCTCAGGGCGCCACCGAGGCGCCGTCGATGCCGTGCGTGCGCAGCGCCCGCTCGATGAAGCCCGTGCGTTTCATCTGCGCGATGAAGGTGTCGACGTAGCGAGCCGCCCGAGGGTCGCGCGTCTGGGGAATGCCCATCGCCTGGTGGATCACCATGAATCGGCCGGGCAGCACGCGGGTGCCGGGATGGCGTTGCGCATCGGCCAGCAGCTGTTGACGGACCCCCGCGGCCACGTCCAGGCCCTGCGCCATCATCAGGTCGGTGACCGCCGGTGAGGTGCTGGCACGAACCAGCTGGGCCTGGCGCAGTTCCCGGCTCAGGTACAGGTCGTAGGCGCTGCCCCGTCCGACCACCACGCGATGACCGGCGCGGTCGACCTGGTCGTTCTCGCGGATCGGCGAGGCGTCGCGCACCAGGTAGGCGCCTTCGATCATCACGTAGGGGGCGCTGAAGCGGATCTCGGTGGCCCGCGCGGGATCCACCGCGAGAAAGGCGAGGTCCCAGGCGTCGCGACGGACCGCCTCGTTCACCTGTCCGGCGGATTCGAAGGTGACCAGGCGCAACGGGCGGTCCAGGCGCCGGGCGAGTTCGCGGGCGAGGTCGACCGAGACCCCCCGGGGCGCGCCGCTGCCGGGCTCGCGCGAGGCCAGGATCGGGTTGCCGAAGTTGATCGCCGCGCGCAGTTCGCCCCCCGGGGCGAGCAGCGGGGCGATCGCCTCGGCGACCGGGAACGGCCGATCCGGATCCCGCCGCCCGATCGGGGCGCAGGCGGCCGCCGACAGGCCCGCGACGGCGAGCAGCACCCGACGGCGGGCACCCTCCGACGCGCCGCGATCCCCGTGGCTCACGAGGCCGCCGCCGCGTAGTCGTGCGGCAGGTCGAGCGTCGTGGTCCGGCGCAGCTCGCGGCGGTAGCGGGTGTCGTCGAACGGGCGGGCGCGGTGCATCGTCGCGCGGTTGTCCCAGATGACCAGGTCGTGGTCGCGCCACTCGTGGCTGAAGCGGAACTCCTTCTGGGTCGCGTGCTCGATCAGGTCGCGCAGCAGCAGCCGGCCCTCGGGGACCGGCCAGTCGACGATGTGCGAGGCGTGCGAGGCGAGGTACAGCGACTTGCGGCCATTGGGCAAGCTGCGCACCAGCGGGTGGACCGCCCCGGGCAGCCGCGCCCGCTCCTCGGCGGTGAACGCGAAGCCCAGCACCTCGCGCGAGTACACGATGGAGTGGTGCACCCGCAGGCCCTCGAGCGAGCGTTTCGTGGCCTCGTCGAGCGCGTCGTAGGCCGCTCGCATGTCGGCGAACTCGGTGTCGGCGCGCACCGGTGGCAACACGCGCGCCGACAGCATCGAGTAGCGCCCGGCCGGGTCCTCGAAGGACGCGTCGGCGTGCCAGAGCCGGTTGCTGATCCCGCTGACCCGCCGGCGATCGTCGGCGGCAAGGATCCGGCCGTCCGCGCCGACGTTGCTGATGTCGGTGAGCGCCTCGTTGCCGAAGCGGTTCTTCGCGATCACCGACGCGGACGTCTTGGCGTGGAGCACGCCGTCGAAGCGTTGGGCGAAATCGAGCTGTTCGGCGTCGGTGAAGCGCTGGTCGCGAAAGACGAGCACGCCGTATTCGTCCATGCCGGCGCGCAGCGCCGCGAGGGTGGCGGGGTCGCGGACCTGGCGAAGGTCGATCGGACCGACCTCCGCGACGAACTGCGGACCGAGCAGGCGGAACGTGGGTGTCATGGGGCCCCCGACGAAGGTGCATCGGCGACGATGCGGTCGCAGCCAGTGTTGCCGTGCCCGGCGAAGGTGTCAATGCGGTGCCGATCGCCAGCGCGCCCGCCGTTCCGCTCGGGAACGATCGCGCGCCGACCTCGTCCCGCGCCGCCGCGGAACGGCGCAATTGCGCGGCGGGGCCGGTGTTGTTCGTGGCTTGGCGGGGCGACCACACTGCCTACAGTGGACACGACGCGCCTCCCCCAGCGAGCCCGATCCGTGTCCCTGACCCGCCACACCCCCGCGGAAACCGCCCGCGAAGTCTTCCGGTTGCTTGCCCAGCAGCGCAAACCGCCCACGCCGGAGAACTACGCGCGCGCCTACGCGTCGCAGGCGGGCCTGTCGTTCGCGGAGGTGCAGCCCGCGGCGGCGGCGATGGAGGCGCTGGCCCGTGGCGTGCTCGCCGAGTCGCCCCAGGCCGAGTGGGCGCGTGAACTGCGCGCCGGGCTCGAGGCTGAACAGTGGCCCAAGGTGCACAAGGTGCTGAAGTCGGTGCTGGCCAGGCCCGCGGGACAGGCCGCGCCAGCCGTGCCGGCGCCGGCCGCGGCGCTGCCGACGCCGCCCGCCGTCGCGTCGTCGGGTCAGCTCGCCGGTGCGGCCGGGCGTGACGCGCAGCGGGCCCTGAAGGACCTGCTGGCCAAGACCATCGGATTCCTGATCGACGAGCGTCTCGGATACACCGCCGAGGTGGTGCGCGAGGTCGGCGTGCTGGTCGACGGCGTGCGTCACGCGATGACGCTGGCCGACATCGACCAGGCGGCGGGCCGCCTGCGCCACTTCTGGCTGAACCTGGAGCTGCGCGGCGAAGGACCGGAGCCGATGATCCGCGGTCTGCACGATCTGGTGCGCCTGATGACCCGCAACATCGGCGACCTGGTCGTCGACGACGCCTGGGTCAAGGGGCAGGTCGCGAAGATCCAGCAACTGCTCGACGCGCCGCTGAACGCGCAGACGCTGCAGGAGACCCAGCGCAGCTTCAAGGAGTTCGTCTACCGCCAGGGCACCGTCAAGCACAGCCTCGACGAGGCCACCGCGGCGATCAAGTCGCTCACCGCGTCGTTGATCGAGCGGCTGGGCACGATCACCGACTCCACCGGGCGATTCTCGTCGGCGATCGCGTCCTACTCGGAGAAGATCCGCAGCGCCGACGGCCTGCCGGCGGTGACCGGTCTGCTCGAGCGGATGCTCGCCGACACGCGTCTGCTGCACGAGGAGATGAGCGCCACGCACGCCGAGTTCACCGACTCGCAGCAGCGCATCCGCGACTACGAGGCGCGGGTGAAGGCGCTGCAGGCGGAGCTCGACCAGCTCTCGGAACTGATCAAGGAGGATCCGCTGACCGGCTCGCTGAACCGGCGCGGCCTGGAGCAGCAGTTCGCGGTGGAGCAGGCCCGCGCCGAGCGCAGCGCGACCCCGTTGTGCCTGGCCGTGCTCGACATCGACAACTTCAAGCAGCTCAACGACCGCCTGGGGCACGGCGCCGGCGACAGCGCGCTGCAGCACCTGGCCAGGGTCGTGCGCGAGACCCTGCGCCCCACCGATTCATTGGCACGCTATGGCGGCGAGGAGTTCGTGATCCTGTTGCCCGACACCTCTCCGGAAGAAGGCGAGCAGGTGATGATCCGGGTGCAGCGTGAACTGACCAAGCGCTTCTTCCTGCACAACAACGAGCGGATCCTGATCACGTTCTCGGCCGGCATCGCCAGCCGCCAGGCCGGGGAGTCGCAGGAGTCCCTGATCGCCCGCGCCGACGAGGCGATGTATCTGGCCAAGCAGGCCGGCAAGAACCGCGTCCAACGCTCCGCGAAGGGCTGAGCGGCCGCGAACCCGTCGGTCAGGCCGGTCCGCGGCGAGATGGTGGTCGGGCGTCGCGTCGGCGGATCGAGCGCGCCGTCTCGGCCGTCTCGGGCTCGAACGGCGGCGCCTGCAGTCCGCCGGCGTCGGCCAGCGCGTCGTGCGGCAGACCGAGCGCGCGCAGCCATCGGGTGACCTCGGGCTGCCAGATCGCATCACCGTCCCGGGAGCCGAACATCGCGTGGGCGTCCTGCCCGAAGATCCCGAACGCGATCAATTCCGCGGCGCCGCCGGCGCGTGTGTAGGCCTCGTGCATGCCCCGCCACACCGGCGGGGCGAAGAAGCTGTCGTTGTCGCCATAGAACCAGAGCGAGGGCAGCCGGCAGTCGGCGCCCAGTCCACCGGCCGCGCGCACCAGCGTCGACTCCCAGGCGGAGCAGGTCTCCTGGCGAAGTCCGCCGGCGAAATTGATCAGCCCGCGAACGCCCGGCGCCGGATGGGACGCGCCGTAGGCCAGCGTGGTCCAGCCGCCGTGCGACTGTCCCGCGACCAGGATGCGGGAGGCGTCGACGCGGGTGTCGGCGCTCAGGTGGGCGATCGTCGCGGCGACGTCCTCGGCCTGGGCGCGCCCATTGCTCTCGACGTTGCAGCCGCCACCGATGTAATAGCCCTCGGAGCGCGCGAATCCCTGGCGCATCGGCGCGACCACCAGCCAGCCGCGGCGATTGAACCAGCGTGCCGCCCGCAGCGGGCGGTAGCGGGTCTGGAACTTCGGATCGCCCGGCGCCTTGCCGTGGTTGATCACGACCAGCGGAAACGGGCCCGCGCCCTGCGGGAAGAACAACGTGGCCTCCAGCGTCACCCGGCCAATGAGTCCCGGCTTGGGAATCCGGATCACCTGCTCGAGACCGTCGGAGGTCTGGCCGGCGACCCAGGCGGGGGCGATCGCCGCCATCGTGCTCAACGCACCCGTCGCGAGAAAGCCCCGGCGCTGCATCGCGCGACCGCCCGTCGACCTCAGCGACGTGCTTCCGGCAGGAAGCGCACACCCGGCCGCGCCAGTCCGCCGCCCACGCCGATCGGGGTGCCGTCGGCGCGCCAGCAGGCGGCCCCTTCGAGCGATCCGTCCTCGAGCCAGCGGATCGCGCCCATGCCGCCGCCGACATTGGGGACCCGCAGGATCTCGTGGCCCATGCCCGCGAGCGTCTCGCCCAGCGCCGCCGGGAAGGCCGGTTCGAGTTCGAGCGCGTAGCCCTGCGTCCAGACCCGGGGTGCCTCCACCGCCTGCTGCAGGGACATGCCGTGGTCGATCAGGTTCAGCACCGCCTGGAACGCCGACGGAAAGATCCGCAGGCCGCCGGGCAGGCCGAGTGCGAAGCGGGGTTTGCCGTCGCGCAACACGATCAGCGGCGACATCGACGAGGTCACGCGCTTGCCGGGTGCCATCGAGTTGGCCAGGCCCGGACGCGGATTGAACACGTGCAGGTAGTTGTTCGGGATCATCCCGGTGCCGGGCACCATGTAGCGCGCCCCGAACAGCGAGTTGATCGTCTGTGTCGCGCTGACGATCGTGCCGTCGCGGTCGGCCACCGTCAGGTGCGTGGTGTTGGCGCTCTCGTTGGGCGCCACCTGCGCGCTCCAGGTCTGCGCGCGCGTCGTATCGAGCTGGGCGCGCCGGATCGCCGCGTAATCGGCCGACAGCAGACGGGCCACCGGGACGTCGACGAAGTCGGGGTCTCCCGTGGCGGCCGCCCGGTCGGCGAAGGCGATCTTCAGCACCTCGGCGAGCAGGTGCACGCCGGCGGCCGTGCCGAATCCCGCGCCGGCGACGTCCAGCCCTTCGAGGATCCGCAGCATCTGGCCGATGTGCAGCGGGCCGGCGCAGGGCGGCGGCGGACCGGTGATCTCGAAGCCGCGATAGGTGGTGCGCAGGACCTCGAGGTCGTTCGTGCGATAGCGCTGCAGGTCGGCCATCGTCAGGTAGGCGCCCTGGCGCGCCATGTCCGCCGCGAACGCCTGGCCGAGCGCGCCGCCATACAAGGCCGCCGGACCGTCGCGCGCGATCAGCCGAAGGCTCTCGGCATAGGCGCCGTTGACCACCCGGTCACCCGCGCGCAGCGGCGACCCGCCGGGCATGAAGACGCCGGCGATGCCGGGGTCGAGCGCCAGATCGGCGGCGCAATCGGTGACGCAGTCGCTCAGGTAGCTGGTGGCGGTGAATCCCCGCGCCGCGTGCCGGATCGCGGGCTCGAGGACATCGGCGAGCCCGAGCCGGCCGTGCCGTTCGAGCATCGTGCACCAGGCCATCAGGTTGCCCGGGGTGGCGACCGCGGTGCGCCCCAGGTTGTTCAGCCGGCCGACCGCGTCGAGCACCCCGGGGGGCGCCGCCGGGTCCGGGGTGAAGGTCTCCGGTCCGGTGGCCATCGGACAGCGCCCCTGGCCCTCGAGGATGGTCTGGCGACCGTCGGGCAGGCGGATGTTGGCCAGGCCGCCGCCGAGGATGCCGACCATCATCGGTTCCACCACGGACAGCGTGAACAGCGCGCTCACCGCCGCGTCCACCGCGTTGCCGCCGGCGGCGAGCATCTCGGCGCCGGCCGCCGAGGCGAGTGGGTGGTTGGTGACGACCATGCCGCGCGATCCGATCGCCGGCTGCTTCTCGGTCTGGAAAGGGGTGCCGGCGCCTGCGCGCCCGTTCGGTGCCGTCATCGTCGTCTCCGGACCCCGGGGGGTCGTGTGCCGCGCCTCAGGGTCGGACCACCCCGGCGAGCGCGTCGAAATACTCGGGGAAGGTCTTGGCGACGCACCCCGGGTCGTTGATGCGCACCGGCAGTGGCCCGAAGGCGGCCAGCGAGAAGCACATCGCGATCCGGTGGTCGTCGTAGGTGTCGATGCCTTCGGGGGGCGTGCGCCAGGTGACCGGGGCGCGCACGCGCAAGAAATCGGGGCCTTCGTCCACCGCTGCGCCGAGCTTGCGCAGCTCGGTGGCCATCGCGTGGATCCGGTCGGTCTCCTTGACCCGCCAGCTCGCGATGTTCGTCAGCGTGGTGGGGCCGTCGGCGAACAATCCGAGCACCGCCAGGGTCATCGCGGCGTCCGGGATGTGGTTGCAGTCGAGTTCGAGCCCGCGCAGGCGTCCGTCGGGCGTGCCGATTCCCTGGACCTCGATCGTGTTCTCGGTGGTCCGGATCCGCGCACCCATGGCCTGCAGCGCATCGACGAAGCGCACGTCGCCCTGGATGCTGGTCGAGCCGACGCCCTCGACGCGCAGCGGCCCGCCACCGAGCGCGCCCGCCGCGAGGAAGTAGGAGGCCGACGAGGCGTCGCCCTCCACCCAGAGTTCCCCCGGACTGCGGTAGACCTGCGCGGCCGGCAGGCGGAAGGATTGCCAGCCCTCGCGCTCGACGCGCACGCCGAAGCGCTCGAGCAGGGCAAGTGTGATCTCGACATAGGGCTTGGAGATCAGCTCGCCGACCACCTCGATCGTGATCGTGTCGGTGGCCGCCTCGGCCATCGGCAGCGCCAGCAGCAGCGCGGTCAGGAACTGGCTGGAGACGTCGCCGCGCACGCGGATCGGGGTCGCGATGCGGATGTCCGCCGGGTCGATGCGCAGCGGCGGGTAGCCGGGCTGGCCCAGGTAGTCGATGCGCGCGCCGATCGGCCGCAGGCCGTCGACGAGGTCGCCGATCGGGCGCTCGTGCATCCTCGGCACGCCGCTCAGCGTGTAGTGGCCGCCCTGCAGGGCCAACGCCGCGGTGAGCGGGCGGATCGCGGTGCCGGCATTGCCCATGAAGAGATCGGCCTGCCGGGTCGGGAATCGTCCGGCGCAACCCTGCACCCGGTAGTCGTCGCCGGGCGTGCCGGCCTGCGCCTCGCGCGCCCAGCTCACGCCGAGTCGGCGCAGCGCCTCGAGCATCACGCGCGTGTCGTCGGAATCGAGGAGCTCGCGCACCCGGGTCTCGCCGCGGGCCAGGGCCGAGAGCAGCAGGACCCGGTTGGAGATGCTCTTGGAGCCGGGCAGCTTGAGCGTGCCTTCGGCCCGCGACAGCGGGCCGAGCGTGATCGAGGCGGGGGCGGCGGACATGGGAAAGTGAAGTCGGGCAGGTCGGTATTGTCCCCCGATTCGGGGACAATCGGGCCATGACGGCATGGGAGATGGGGCTCACCGGCGCCGCCGGCCTGCTGATCGGCGCGCTGATCGGCGGGGTGGGGGTCGGGGGCGTGCTGCTGATTCCCTGGCTCACCCAGGTGGTCGGGCTTGACGTGCACGCGGCCGTGGGCGCGGCGATGCTGGGCTTCATCGCCACGGGCGTGGTGGGTCTGTTGGTGCTCGCGCGCGAGGGGCGATTGTTCAACGGGCTGAACTGGCCGCTCGTGATCGCGACGGTGCCGGGCAGCTTCCTGGGGGCGCGGGTCCTGGCCTGGGTGCCCGATCGCTTCGCCTACGGCCTGCTCGCCGTCGGGGTCGGGTTCGCCGGTTGGCAGCTCTGGCGGGGGCGGGCGGCCCGGGCGCCGCAGGTGTCGCGCGACCCGGGATGGCCCACCGGCCTGTTCGTCGGATTCGCGTCGGCGCTCACCGGCACCGGCGGCCCGCTGGTGTTGATGCCGCTGGTCATCGCGCAGGGCATGCCGGTGATGGCCGCCGTGACGCTCGGGCAGATCGTGCAGCTGCCGATCGCGCTCGTGGCCGGGCTGGGCCACGTCAGCGCGGGCACCGCGAGCCCCTGGCTGGGGGCCGGGCTCGGCCTGGCGATGGCGCCCGGTTACCTGCTCGGCCGGCGTTGGGTGGCGGTGATGCCGATCCGGCTGGTGAGCCGCCTGCTCGCCGCGGTGATGCTGCTGTCGGCCGCGCTGTTCGCGGTGAAGGCGCTCGGGCCCTGAGCGCGCGGAGGAACCGGACGGCGGTGACGCGGCTGGCCGGTCAGCGTGGCTCCGACTTGATCACGCCGCCAGCCGCCAGGGCGGCGATGCGGGCCTCGTCATAGCCGAGCACCTCGCGCAACACCTGCTCGTTGTGTTCACCGAGCATCGGCGCGTGGCCGCGGACTCTCGCTTCGCCGTTCGTGTAGTGCGCCGCGGAATTGATCACCTCGATGTCGCCGAGCACCGGGTCGTGCACGCGGGTGGTGAGCTCGCGGGCCTCGACCTGGGGCTGGCGGATCGCGCCGGGAAGGTCCTTCACGACGCCGACCACCACGTGGTTGTCGATCAGGGCGCGCTCGGCATCGGCCGTGCGCTGCGTGGCCATCCACTCGCGCACCAGCCGGGTGGCCTCCTCGCGGTTCGCGCTGACCGACTTCTGGTCGGCGAATCGCGGGTCCTGCAGCAGCTCCGGACGGCCCATCGCCTTGCAGACGTTCTGCCAGGCCCGGAAGTCGGGGCCGATGTTCGCGGTGAGGTGGCCGTCGAGGGTGCGGTGCACCGGGTGGTGGAAGACCTCGACCTCGCCGGTGATCAGGAAGTGCTGGAAGGAGAAGTCGTTGGCGACGAACAGCGAATCGAACAACGCGATGTCCACCCGCTCGCCCTCGCCGGTCTTCTCGCGGCGGTAGAGCGCGGCGCAGATCGCGCCGAAGGCGGTGATGCCCGTGACCACATCGGCCACCGCGATGCCCGGGCCGGTGGGCTCGGCGGGCACCGCGCGGTGCAGGAACTGCACCGCGAGCCAGCCCGCCATCGAGTGCGCCATGTGGGCATACCCCGGGCGGTGCGAATTCGGGCCGGTCTGGCCGAAGCCGCTGATCGAGCAGACGATGATCTTCGGGTTGATCCGGCGGCAGTCCTCCCAGCCCAGTCCGAGCTTGTCCATCACGCCGGGCGTGAACGCCTCGATCACGATGTCCGAGCAGGCGATCAACTCGCGCGCGACCCGCAGGCCCTCCGGGTGGGCGAGGTCCAGGCACATGCCCTGCTTGCCGCCGTTGTGCTGCACGTACATCGCCGACCGGGGCAGGCCGCCCGCGTTCGAGCCGCGCGACACGTCGCCATCGGGGAATCGCTCGATCTTGATCACCTCGGCACCGTGGTCGGCGAGGTAGCGGGCGCACGAGGGGCCGGCGATCAGCGCGGTGAACTCGAGCACGCGAAGACCGGCGAGGGGGCCGGGGCGTGCCGGCGTGGGGAGGTTGGCTGAAGGCATCGACCCACTCTAGCAGCGACCCGCGTGCCGGCCAATCACCGGCGAATCGCCCCTCGCTCGCCCGCCGGAACGGCCGTCGCCGATTTCACGGACCCCGCGAGGAACCGCCCTGCCAGTCGGTCAGCGCAGCGATCAGCGCGCCGGCCAGCATCACCGGCACCACCACCAGCCCGGTGTAGATCAGCGAGGCGGCGATCGCGGGCCCGGTCGGCACCCCCACCAGGGCGAGCCCGCCGACGAAGGCGATCTGGGTCGTGCCCAGCTGCGCGGGCGCGGCGGGCAACAGCAGGCCGATCACCATCATCGCGAAGACCGCGACGGCGGCCGACAGCGGCATCGACACCCCGACCGCCCAGCCGCTGGTCGCGATCGCGGCGACCACGCAGGCCCACTGCAGCAGCGACCAGCCGATCGCCCGCAGCGCGAACGCGGGGTCGACCAGCGACTCCAGCCCCACCCGCCCGCGGCGCCATTGGGCGAGGATCGCATCGGCCAGGCGCACCGGCAGGTGGGCGAGCACCGCGCGCATCGGGCGCACCACCCAGGGGTTGGCGCGCAGCATCAGCCAGGCGATCACGACCGCCGCCACCACGACCAGGAACGCGATGCCGCTGGCCAGGCTGAGCGTGCGCGACACCCGCGGGTCCAGCGCCACCGCCAGGGCGCTGATCATTGCCAGCGCGACGAAATCGAATACCCGCTCGACCGCCACGGTGGCCAGCACCGCGCTCGCGCTCGCACCGGTGCGCCGGGCCAGCAGGGTCGCGCGCAGCACCTCGCCACTGTGGGCGACCACCAGATTGGCGGCCGAACCGATGTACAGGGCCGCATGGATCAGTCTCGGGGTCGGGACGACGACCCGGCGCAGCAGCAGCGACCAGCGCAGGGCCTTGAACAGCATGAACCCGACGCCGGCCAGGCCCGTGGCGAGCAGGCCCGCCGCGCCCGCGTCGCGGACGGCGGCCAGGGCCTGGCCCGGTGCGAGGTCGCGCAGGGCGAGCCACAGAAACAGGCCGCCGACCGCGAGGCCGGCAGCCATCCAGCGCCAGGATGCGTTCAAGATCGTGGGATCGGAGGGGAGTCAGGGGCGTCATGGTGCGCCCGTATCCCCGGTCCCGGGCACCGGATTGTGCGGAATTTTCCACACTCGACGCGCATTGGTCGGCTCGACCGACCGCCCCGGACCCCACCGGTGGCGGGGATTGTCTCCATGTGAAATGCTGCCTCGTCGCTGCCATTGGCCGTCGCTAGGATGGTGGCGATGTCCGCACTTGCGCCCGTAGCCGATCGTTCCATGTCCGTCGCCGAATCCCGACCGCTGGTCACCCTCGTGCTCCCCGCCTTCAACGAGGCCGGGGTGCTCGAGGCCCATGTCACGGACATCATGGCCTACCTCGAGGGGCTGGCCGACCGGTTCCGTTTCGAGGTGCTGGTGATCAACGACGGCAGCTCGGACGATTCCGGCGCGATCGCGTCGCGCCTGCGCGCGCGCTACGCCAACCTGCGCGTGATCAACCACCCGAAGAACTTCGGCCTGGGGCAGGCCTTCAAGACCTCGTTCGCGGCGTCGCGCGGCGACTACGTGATCACGTACGACGTCGACCTGAGCTATTCGCCGGACCACATCGAGGCCCTGCTCGAGGCGATCGTGCGCGAGAAGGCCAAGCTGGTGCTGGCGTCGGCCTACATGCCGGGCGGCCGGGTCACCAACGTGCCGTTCAAGCGGCGGGTCCTGAGCCAGTGGGGCAACCGCTTCCTTCGCTTCTTCGCGCGAGGCCACTTCTCGACGCTGACCTGCATGGTGCGCGCCTACGACGGTCCGTTCGTGCGTCGGCTGTTCCTGCGCTCGACCGGCATGGACATCATGCCCGAGCTCGTCCAGAAGACGATGATCCTGAACGGGCGCATCGTCGAGATTCCGGCCCACCTGGACTGGAGCCGCCAGATCGCCGCCGGACCGGTGCGCACCTCCAGCATGCGGGTGCTGCGGCACATCGCCTCCACGATGATCTCGGGCTTCATCTTCCGGCCGTTCGTGATGCTGCTGCTGCCCGGGCTGCTCGTGCTGCTGCTGTCGCTGTACACGAACTTCTGGCTCGCGGTGGAGTTCCTGCGGGCGTTCGCCGCGGGTCACCGGGAGTTGCACGAGGCGGCGATGGTGATCTACCGCGACCACCCGCAGACCCTGTTCATCGGCGTGCTGTCGCTGGTGCTGGCGATCCAGCTGATCAGCCTGGGTGCGGTGTCGCTGCAGAACGCCCGCTACTTCAACGACGCCTACTACATGGGCGTCGAGCTGCGGCGCGCGCTCGAGGGCGCCGGGGGGGCCGAGTCGCCGGACGACCGGGAGCCGCGATGACGGCGGGCGTCGTGCCTGAACAGTCCCGCCGAGTCGCGGTGCTGGGTGCGGGGCTGCTGGGCATGGTGCTCGCGATGCGGCTGGCGCAGCGCGGGCATCGCGTCACGCTGATCGACGGGTCGAGCCAACCGGGGGGCCTGGCCGGCATGCAGACGATCGGCCCGTACGAGTGGGACCGCTTCTACCACGTGCTGCTGCTGTCGGACCTGAACACCCGGGCGCTGGCCGAGGAGCTGGGCCTGTCGGACCGGCTGCGCTGGGGCCGCACCCGCACCGGGTTCTACACCGACGGCAGCCTGCATTCGATGTCCAACGCCTGGGAGTTCCTGCGGTTCCCGCCGCTGACGCTGCTGCAGAAGCTGCGCCTGGGCGGGACGATCTTCCTGGCCTCCCGGTTGCGCGACGTGAGCCGCCTGGAGCGCGAACTCACGGTCGACTGGCTCGGCCGCTGGTCGGGGCGGGCGGTGCTGGAGAAGATCTGGCTGCCGTTGTTGCGCAGCAAGCTCGGCGAGAACTACCGGATCGCGAGCGCCGCGTTCATCTGGGCGATCATCGCGCGGCTGTACGCGGCGCGTCGCTCCGGCCTGAAGGAGGAGATGTTCGGCTACATCGATGGCGGCTATCGGGTGCTGCTCGATGCGCTGTCGGCCCGGCTCGCCTCGATCGGCGTCGATCTGCAGTCCGGCGTCGGTGCGCGCGGCATCCACGACAACGGCAGCGGCGCCGAGGTGGTGTTCACCGATGGCGGCGCGCTCAGCTTCGATCACGTGGTCGCCACCGTCCCGGTGCCCACGTTCTCGCACCTGTGCCCGCAGCTGCCGGTGGCCGAGCGGGCGCGTTTCGACGAGGTCGCCTACCAGGGCATCATCTGCGGCACGCTGCTCAGCCGGGTGCCGCTGTCGCCCTACTACGTCACCAACATCACCGACCCGGGGATCCCGCTCACCGGCATCATCGAGATGACCGCACTCGTCGATCGCGAGCGCTTCGGCGGGAACTCGCTGATCTACCTGCCGCGCTATCTCGCGCAGAACGACCCGGCCTGGGCCATGGACGACCGAGAGTTCGAGCGTCAGTCGATCGTCACCCTCAAGCGGATGTATCCCCATTTCAAGCGCGAGGACGTGCTCGCGTTCAACGTGTCGAGGGCGCGGCAGGTGCTCGCGATCTCGACGATCGACTACACCACCCGCGCGATGCCGCCGGTGGCGACCTCGCTGCGCCATGTGTCCCTGCTGAACTCGGCGCAGATCGCGCAGGGCACGCTGAACGTCAACGAGACGCTCGGCGTGGTCGGTGCGCGACTGCCCGAGGTGCTGGCGCGGCTGGAATCCCGATGAACGAGCCGCATCCGCGATCACGCCCGACCGCGAGCCTCTCGCTGGACTTGGACAACCTCTGGTCGTACCTGAAGATCCACGGGGACGAGGCCTGGAAGACGCGACCGTCGTACCTGGACGCGTTCGTCCCGTACATGCTCGACGTGCTCGATCGGGAGCGCCTGTCGATCACTTTCTTCATCGTCGGGGCCGACGCGGCGCTGGGCCGCAACCACGCGGCACTGCGTGCGCTCGTGCAGGCGGGCCACGAGGTCGGCAACCACTCGTTCGAGCACGAACCCTGGTTGCACCTGTATCCGGTCGAACGGCTGCGTCGCGAGATCGGCGACACCGACGACGCGATCCAGGCGGCGACCGGCGTGCGGCCGACCGGCTTTCGCGGTCCCGGCTTCAGCTGGTGTCCGGAGCTGCTGCCAGTGCTCGCCGACGCGGGCCACCGGTACGACGCCTCGACATTGCCGACCTGGCTCGGCCCGCTGGCGCGCACCTACTACTTCTGGACCGCGAAGCTGACGCCGCAGGAACGCGAGCAGCGCAAGGGTCTGTTCGGACACTTCGCCGACGGCGCGCGACCGAACAAGCCGTACCAGTGGTCGTTGCCCGACGGACGGCGCCTGCTGGAGATCCCGGTGACGACGCTGCCAGTGGCGCGCACGCCCTTCCACTTCAGCTACCTGGCCTACCTGGCTCGGTTCTCCGAGGCCTTGATGATGGCCTACCTGCACACCGCGATCACCGCCTGCCGGATCACCGGCACCGAGCCGAGCTTCCTGCTGCACCCGCTGGACGTGATCGGCGGTGACCAGGCGCCGGAACTCGCGTTCTTCCCCGGCATGCAGATCAGCAGTGCGCAGAAGACCCGGTTGCTGCTGCGCGTGCTTCGCGCCTTGGGCCGCCACTTCGAACTCGTGCCGATGGGCGTGCACGCCGATCGCATCCTCGCGCGCGACCCGATCCGTCGGGTGGCGGCCGGGGCCTGAGCGGTGTGCGGTCTCGTCGGGGTGGTGCAGCGCACCGGCATTCCCGAGTCGGCGCTGCTGACCCGTCTGGGCGACACGCTCGCGCATCGCGGCCCTGACGGCCAGGGACAGTACCGTGTCGAGCAGGTCGGTCTGGAGCACCGCCGGCTGTCGATCATCGACCACGCCGGTGGCCACCAGCCGATGGTCGCCGATGGCGTGGTGATCGCGTTCAACGGCGAGATCTACAACCACCCGGAACTGCGCGACGAGCTGCGCCTGCGCGGACACTCGTTCACGACCCGCTCGGACACCGAGGTGCTGCTGCGCCTGTACCTCGAGCACGGCCTGGACGCCTTCGAGCGGCTCGACGGCATGTTCGCGCTGGTGCTGCACGACACGCGCCGGCGGATCGTGGTCGCCGCGCGCGACCCCTTCGGGGTGAAGCCGCTGTACGCCTGGCAGGACGACGAACGGATCGTCTACGCCTCCGAGATCAAGGCGCTGCTGCGCCATCCGGCGGTGGTCCGGCGGGTCGATGCCCAGGCGCTGGAGGACTACCTCAGCCTGCAGTTCGTGCTCGGCGAGCGCACCTTGTTCGAGGGCATCCGCCGCGTGGAGCCCGCGCACCTGGAGGTCGTGTCGCTGGACAGCCTCGCGGTGCGACGCACCCGCTACTGGGAACCCTGCTACCAGGCCGACGCGTCGGTGGCGCCCGCCGATGCGGTGGCCGAGGTGCGCGAACTGATGGCCGCCAGCGTGCGTCGCCAGATGCGCAGCGACGTGCCGGTGGGCGCGTACCTGAGCGGCGGGATGGACTCGAGCGTGGTCTGCGCGCTGGCCTCGCGCTGCACCGAAGCGCCGATCCACTCGTTCACCGGATCGTTTCGCGAAGGGCCCGCGTTCGACGAGAGCGGCCACGCGTTGACGGTGGCCGATCACGTCGGGGCCGATCCGACGGTGATCTGGATCACCGAGGCCGACTGGATCGACGCGCTGCCGCGGCTCGCCTGGCAGATGGACGAGCCGGCGGCAGGACCCGGGCTGATGCCGCAGTACGCGGTCTCGTCGGCCGCCCGCCGTGAGGTGAAGGTGTGCCTGGGCGGGCAGGGGGGCGACGAGATCTTCGGCGGCTACGCGCGGTATCTCGTCGGTGCGCTGGAGCAGGCGCTGTTGTCCGCGATGCGTGGCGAGGCGCCGGCGCCGGGCGAACCCCGCTTGGCCGACCTGCAGGCGGGGCTGGCCACCCTCGGCCCGTATCTGCCGCTGGTGCGCCGGGCCTGGGCGTCGGGCCTGGACGCGCCCGCCCACCAGCGCTACTTCCGGCTGATCGACCGCAGCGACGCGGCGGGCCCGACCCTGGCCGCGCCGATGCGCGAGCGCCTGGCCGGCGCCCGGGTGCTCGATCGCTTCCAGCGCCTGTGGGACCGGCCCGAGGGCGCCAGCCATCTGAAACGGATGCTGCACGCCGACCTGGTCAGCAGCCTGCCGGCGCTGCTGCAGGTCGAGGACCGGGTCAGCATGGCGGTGTCGCTGGAGTCGCGTGTGCCGCTGCTCAGCGTGCCGCTGGTGTCGGCGGTCGCGCGCCTTCCCGATGCGCTGCTGCTGTCGGGCGGCCGGCTGAAGGCGGTGATGCGCGAGGCCGCCGCGCCGCTGCTGCCGGCGTCGATCGTCGATCGCAGCGACAAGATGGGATTCCCGGTGCCGCTGCAGCACTGGGCCCGGGGGCCCGCGCGCAACTTCGTCGGCGACGTGCTGCTGTCGCGGCGCGCCCGCGAGCGAGGCCTGTTCGATCCGGCCGCGATCGAGCGGCTGATCGACGACGAGGCCCAGTTCGGGCGCGCGCTGTGGGGCGCGCTGCAACTCGAGTTGTGGCAACAGACGATGATCGACCCCGTGACCGTGTGAGGAACCGATGAGCACCGACTACTTCGCCCACCCCAGCGCCGCGATCGATGACGGCAGCCGGATCGGCGCCGGCACCCGGATCTGGCACTTCAGCCACGTGATGAGCGGCGCGGTGATCGGCGAGCGCTGCAATCTGGGGCAGAACGTGGTGGTCTCGCCGGGGTGCGTCGTCGGCAACGGGGTGAAGATCCAGAACAACGTCTCGGTCTACACCGGTGTCACTCTCGAGGACGACGTGTTCTGCGGCCCCTCGATGGTGTTCACCAATGTGATAAACCCCCGCGCATTCATCGAGCGCAAGTCGGAATATCGCAGCACGCGCGTTCGTCGCGGCGCCTCGATCGGCGCCAACGCGACGATCGTCTGCGGCGTGACGCTGGGCGAGTACTGCTTCGTCGGTGCCGGCGCCGTGGTGTCGCGTGATGTCCCGGCGTACGCGCTGGTGGTCGGCAACCCCGCGCGTCAGCGCGGCTGGGTGTGCCGTTGCGCGGTCCGCCTGGCCCTGCCAGTGGACGCGGCACCGGGGGCGGGCGCCGAGTGCAGCGCCTGCGGGGATCGCTACGTTCGGCTCGGTGCCGGTTTGAGCAGACAGGATTGAACAAGCCATGAACAGTGTCTCGGCCCCTGCGGCCATCACCGGTGTACCCCTGCTGGACCTGCGCGCGCAGTACGCGACCCTGCGCGACGAGATCCTGCCGGTGATCGCCGAGGTCTGCGAAGGCCAACACTTCATCCTGGGACCCCAGGTCAAGGCTTTCGAACAGGAGATCGCGCGCTACAGCCAGGTGGCCCACGGCGTCGGGGTCTCGTCGGGCACCGACGCGCTGCTGCTGGCGCTGATGGCCTTGGGCGTGGGGCCGGGCGACGAGGTGGTCACCACCCCGTACTCGTTCTTCGCGACCGCGGGCACCGTGGCGCGCGTCGGTGCGCGTCCGGTCTTCTGCGACATCGATCCCGACACCTACAACCTGGACCCGGAAGCGGTCGAGCGCTTCCTGCGGGACGCCTGCGAGCGTCGCGACGGACAACTCGTGAACCGGGCCACCGGCGGCAAGGTGCGCGCGCTGATCCCCGTCCATCTGTATGGCCAGTGCGCCGACATGGCCGCGCTGATGCGGATCGCCGACGATCACGGGCTGCCGGTGATCGAGGACGCGGCCCAGGCGATCGGTGCGGAAGTCGCCGGGGGACGGCGCGCGGGCAGCATCGGCACGATCGGCTGCTTCTCGTTCTTCCCGAGCAAGAACCTGGGCGCGTTCGGTGACGCGGGACTGTGCACCGCGCACGACGACGACCTCGCCGAGCGCATGCGGGTGCTTCGCGTGCACGGCGGCAAGCCGAAATACCACCACGCGGTGATCGGTGCGAACCTGCGGATCGACGAACTGCAGGCCGCGGTGCTTCGGGTGAAGCTGCGCCACCTCGATGGCTGGACCGCCGCCCGACAGCGCAATGCCGATCGCTACCGCGAGCGGCTGGTGTCGCGCGGGCTGGCCGATGTGATCGGCCTGCCCAAGGCGGTCCCGGGCTACCGGCACATCTACAACCAGTTCGTGATCCGGTCGGCCCGCCGCGAGGAACTGCGCGCCTTCCTGGGCAGTCGTGGGATCGGCACCGAGGTGTACTACCCGGTGCCGCTGCACCTGCAACCGTGCTTCGCGCACCTGGGTCACCGGGTCGGCGACTGCCCCCAGTCGGAGGCGGCCGCCCAGCAGACGCTGGCCCTGCCGATCTATCCCGAGCTGACCGAGTCGCAGATCGACTACGTGGTCGACGCGATCGTCGCGTTTCACGGCTGACCGATGCGTGTGCTGCATGTCGTCGGCGCCCGACCCCAGTTCGTGAAGCTGGGGCCGGTGCTTCGCGCGATCGCCGCGGCGCATCCTGACTGGGTTCAACCGGTGCTGCACACCGGGCAGCACTACGACCCCGCGATGTCGGGGCAATTCTTCGACGAGTTCGGCCTGCCGGCGCCGGACCACAATCTCGAGGTCGGGTCGGGGCCGCACGGCGAGCAGACCGCTCGGATGCTCAGCGGGGTCGAGAACGTGCTGCTGGCCTCCCGGCCCGGACTGGTGATCGTCTATGGCGACACGAACTCCACGCTGGCCGGCGCGCTCGCCGCGAGCAAGCTGGGGGTGCCGATCGCGCACGTCGAGGCGGGCCTGCGCAGCTTCAACCGCACGATGCCCGAGGAGATCAATCGGGTCGTCACCGACCATCTGAGCGACCTGTTGCTCGCGCCCACGCCGGTGGCGCTCGCCCACCTCGAACGCGAGGGGCTCGCCGCCCGCGCGGTGCTGGTCGGCGACGTGATGGCCGATGCGGTCTGGCAGGCCCGGTCGCGGGCGTCGGTCGACGCGGCCGGGCTCGACCGGCTCGGCCTGGCGGGACGGCGTTATGCCGTGGCGACGCTGCATCGGGCCGAGGGCACCACGGCGCAGCGGCTGCCCGGCCTGCTGCAGGCCCTGGCCGGCTGCGCCGCTCGGTTCGAGGCGATGGTGCTGCCCTTGCACCCCCGCACCCGCGAAGCCATCGGACGCTTTGCGCCCGACTGGCAGGCGCCGGCGAATCTGAGGCTGCTGGCGCCGCTGGGCCATGCGGACATGCTGGCCCTGGTGGCCGGAGCGCAGGCGGTGGTCACCGATTCCGGTGGCCTGCAGAAGGAGGCGTTCCTGCTCGGCACGCCCTGCCTGACGCTGCGCAACGAAACCGAGTGGACCGAGAGCATCGAGGCGGGCGGCAACCGGCTGGCCGGCACCGAGCCGGGAGCGGTTGTCGATGCGCTGGACCGCTTGCTGGCCGCCGCCCCGCCGCGGCACGAACTGATGGCCTCGGCCGCCAGGGCCTATGGCGATGGCCAGGCGGGCGAGCGCATCGCCCAGGCGATCGACGATTACTTCGAAGGACACGCCCATGGTTGAACACGTTGGCGAGAGCCGCCGCCGGATCGCGGTGGCACTGGTGGGCATCGGCGCCTGGGGGCGCAATCTGGCGCGCAACTATGCGCAGTTGCCCGATGCCGAACTGCGCTGGATCTGCGACAGCGATCCGTCCCGGCTGGCCGAGGCCGCGCGCAACCACCCCTCGGCGCAGTGCACCGGCGACTTCGCGCGCGTGCTGGCCGATCCGACGCTCGACGCGGTGGTGATCGCGGCGAGCGCGGTCGCGCACTTTTCACTGGCCCGCCAGGCGCTCGCCGCGGGCAAGGATGTCTACGTCGAGAAGCCGCTGGTGCTCGAGGTGGCCGATGGCGAGGAGCTGATCCGTCTGGCGCGCGAGCGCGGCCGGGTGCTGATGGTCGGGCACCTGCTCGAGTACCACCCGGTGGTGCTGAAGCTGCGCGAGATGATCCGCGCCGGCGAACTCGGGCGCGTCCTGTACGTCTACAGCCAGCGCCTGAACCTGGGCACCGTCCGGCAGGACGAGAACGCGCTCTGGAGCCTGGCGCCTCACGACATCTCGTCGATCCTGTTCATGCTGGACCAGTGGCCCACCGACGTGTCGGCGCGCGGGCAGTGCTACGTGCAGCGTGGCATCGAGGACGTGGTCTTCATGAACATGAACTTCGCCGGGCAGGCGATGGCGCACATCCATGTCAGCTGGCTCGATCCGCACAAGGTGCGCCGGATCACGGTGGTCGGCAGCAAGCGGATGGCGGTGTTCGACGACGCCGACGGGGGCGAGAAGCTGCGCATCTACGACAAGGGCGCGAACATCGGCGAAGACTACGACTCGTACGCCGAGTCGGTCGGCCTGCGCTTCGGTGACATCCAGATCCCGTATTTCAAGGCGGTCGAGCCGCTTCGACTGGAATGCCAGCATTTCCTCGACTGCGTGCGCACGCGGGCGACCCCCGTGTCCGACGGCGAGGACGGCCTTCGCGTCGTGAAGATACTCGCCACCGCGCAGCGCTCGCTGAAGTCCAATGGTGAGCCGTTGCCCGTCCAGCTCGGCGTCCCGCCGCGCGCGGCGGCCTGAGCCTCTTTCGTTTTCGCAGGAACCACAACATGCCTCTGAGCTTCACCTCGCCCGAAGATTTCCAATGGTCGCTTCGCAAGATCGCGGTGGTCGGCCCCGGCATCGTCGGCATGCCGATGGCCGCGCTACTGGCCCACGCCCGCATCCGTGAGGGCAGCGACGAGCCGGCCAAGGTCGTGGTCGTGCAACGGGATTCGCCCACGTCGGGTTGGAAGGTGCGCGCGATCAACGAGGGTCGAAGCGTGATCGGCGGGGTCGAGCCGGCGCTCGACGACATCGTTCGCGACTCGGTGGCCGCCGGCATCCTGAGCGCCACCGCCGACTACGACGATGTGCGCGATGCCGACCTGATCCTCGTCAGCGTGCAGACCGACAAGAAGGGCCTCGAGCCCGACTATGGGCCGCTGTTCGAGTCGCTGGAGCGTCTGGCCCGGGCGCTGGTGCGCAAGCCCGCGGGGAACGTCCCGATCATCGTGTTCGAGTCGACGCTCGCCCCCTCGAGCATGACCACCGTGGTGCGCGAGCACTTCGCGCGGCACGGGCTCGTCGAGGGCCGCGACATCCTGCTGGGCAACAGTCCGAACCGGGTGATGCCCGGGCGCCTGGTCGAGCGCGTCGCCGCCTCCGACAAGCTGGTGGCCGGGCTGCACCCGTTGACCCCGAAGCTGGTGGCCCGTGTCTATGCCCGGATCGTCACCGGCGGGGTGCTGCATCAGACCAACAGCCTGACCGCGGAGGTCGTCAAGACGCTGGAGAACGCCTACCGCGACGTGCGCATCGCGTTCGCCGCCGAGGTGGCGCGCTTCTGTGATCGCGAGGCGATCGACTTCTACGCGCTGCGCGACGCGGTCAACGACCGGATCGCGCAGGCGGACGCCGCCTCGGGCGATGCGACCGCGGTGCCCAGCGGGGGCGTGCTGGTGCCGACCACCGGCGTGGGCGGGCACTGCCTGCCGAAGGACGGGATCCTGCTGTGGTGGCGGGCGATCGAGGCCGGGCAGGACACCTCGCGAAGCCTGATCCTGCTGTCGCGCGAGATCAACGACGCGTCGCCGGCTCACCTGGTGTCGCTGGCCGAGGGCGCGCTGGGCCCGATCGACGGCCAGCGCGTCGCGCTGATGGGCGTGGCCTATCGCTTCGACTCCGAGGACACGCGCAACTCGCCGACGCTGGTGCTCGCGCGCCAGCTGATCGCGCGGGGCTGCACGGTCACGCTGCACGATCCCTATGTCAAGGGCGATGACCAGAACCTGCGTCGCGACGGGCTGCAGGACTGCTTCACGAACGACACCGACCGCGCATTGGCCGACGCGCAGGTCGTGTTCTTCTGCACCGGACACGCGGTGTACCGCGCGAACCGCGCCGCGCTGATGGCCGCCGCGCCACATGCGCGGGGCGTGGTCGATGGAGCGAACCTCTTCCGCGCCGCCGACTTCGCCGGTGGCGGCGTGCGCTACACGGGCATCGGTCGCGGGACCCGGGCGCCGGACCCCGCGTTGATCGATTCGGTGGTCCGGGGCTTTCGCGCGATGGAGACCGGGGTGGCCAACGAGGTCGCCGGTCTGTGCGACTTCCTGAACCGCCACTTCGCGGCGGGCGAATTCAACCGGGTCCAGTTCACTGAAGTGCAGCGACTGGCGGCCACCTGTCCGACCGGTTGCGCGATCGCCGATGTCGGGGAGGTCGCGGCCGACGAGGCACCGGCCGGGCTCGTGATGCGCCTGGCGTTGCGCGGGCGAGAGCACGCCGCGGCCTGATGGGCTGGCTCGCACGCCTGTTGGGCAGCACCGACCCGCGCGCGGTGTCGGTGGTCTGCCTGTGCGTGCTGATGGTCACGATGGGCCCGCACGGGGTCCTCTCGGGCAACGAGGAGCAGTACCTGGCGGTGGCCTACCGCACCGTGCACCCGGACAGCTGGCCCGCCGACAGCAACCTGCTGGGCGGCTTCCCCCATGCGATGGCCTTCAACCAGTTGATGGGCCATCTGATCGGCTGGGTGGGGTTCGGCGGGGGGCAGGCGATCGGACGGGCGCTGGCCATTGCCCTGTACACGGTCGCGCTGGTTCGGCTGTGGCGGGTGCTGGCCCTGTCGGCCGGCGACCTGCTGTTCGTGCTGGTGGCCTTCGTGCTGTTCGGCGAGAGCCTGGTCGGCAACGAGTGGATGTTCCGCGGCATCGAGCCGAAGGTGCCGGCCTACGGCTTCGTGCTGCTGGCATTGACGGCGCTGCTCGAGCAGCGGCCGGGTCGGTGCTACCTGCTGCTGGTGGCGGCCACGTACCTGCACGCGTTCGTGGGGGGGTTCTGGGCGGTGATCTTCACGCTCGCCCTGCTTTCGCGACACGAGACCCGCCGGCAGACGCTGCTCGTGGGGCCGGTGGCCGCGATCGCGGTGGCGCCCTTCGTCGTGTTCCTGCTCCGGCAGGACTACGGCCAGCTCGGCGGCTCGCCGCCGGTCGCGGGCGAGCCCTCCGTCGGCTGGATCCTCTCCTACGTCGCATTCCCCTGGCACGCCAGCCCGTTCGCCGACCTGCGCAGCATCGTGCGATGGACACCGGGCATCCTCGCGACCGTCTTGGTGGGCGCGGGGGCCTGGCTCGCGCGGGCCCGCAGCACCGACGGCCGTACCCGTCTGCTCGCGGCGCTGGCCTGCCTGGCCGCGGTCTGGGTGATGGTCGCCCTGGCGCTGACCGCGGCGGTCCCGGACGGCCGACTCGGTGCGTTCGTCCCGTTCCGGCCGTCGGCGCTGGGTTTTCTCGTCGCGTTGATCGTGCTGGTGACCTGGGTGCGCACCTACCCGCCGCCGCAGAGCCTGTGGACCCGTGCCGGCATGCTGATGGTGGTGATCCCGGCGGCCGTGCCGGTGGTGCTGCAGATGATCGTGTTCCCGGTCGGTCGTGACCTGCTGCGTGCCCAGGCGCAGCGTCCGATGGTCGAGTGGGTGAAGTCCGCCACTCGCCCGGACAGCGTGTTCGTGATCGAACCGTCGCTGGAGGAATCGTTCTTCGAGTTCGAGCGGCGCACCGGCCGGGTGAACTTCTTCGTGCACCGATTCCCGCCGGGCGGACAGGCGGACATCCGCGAGTGGTACCGGCGCCACCAGTTCCGCCAGGCCTTGTTCGCCGAGGGCTGCGGCCCGGCGTCCCGGGCACGGCGCTTCGACTACCTGATCGTGCCGAGCGGGGGCCTGCCGCCCGCGCTGGCCGGCTGCGGGCCCGTCGTCCACCGTGGCGACGGCTTCGAGATCCTGCGCCATGTCAATGCCCATGAGTGACGTCGCGAACCACGGCGCGGTCGGCGCGCCCGGCGTCGAGCCCATTCCCCGGGTGTTCCACCAGATCTGGATCAATCGCGACCGACCGGCGCTGCCTTCGCCGTATCGGGAGTACAGCGCACGCTGGCGGGCGCTGCATCCGCACTGGCAGTACCGGCTCTGGAACCTGGAGAACCTGGACTTCGAGCTGCGGCGGCCGGACCTGCTCCCGCAGTGCACCCACTACGCGCAGATGGCCGACGTGCTGAGACTGGAGGTGCTGTATCGGTACGGTGGGGTGTACCTGGACACCGACTTCGAGCCCCTGCGGCCGATCGACCCGGTCACCTCGGGGGTGGGCCATCTGTTCTGTTCCGAGGACGGGGCCCACCTGTCGATCGGCATCATCGGCGCGCGACCCGGATCGCCGCTGATCGCCCGCCTGCTCGACGCGATGCCCTCGCGCCTGGGCGAGGCACCGGTCAACGTGGAGACCGGCCCGGTCTTCGTCACGCGTCAGCTCCTCGGGGCGGGTTTCGAGAATGACGTCCGCTTCGCGCCGAGCCACCTGTTCTATCCGTATGCGTGGAACGAGCCGCATCGCGCGGACGAGGACTTTCCGGACGCGCTGGCCGTTCACCGGTGGGCGCACTCCTGGGCCGATGGTGCCCGGGCGCTCGCTCGGTGGCGCCGATGGTGGCGACGTATACTGAACAGCGTTCGCTGATTCACGGGGAGGGCGAATGGCGCGGCGAGCCCGGCTGATGGGCGCGGTGCTGGCTGTGGTCTCGGTCGCCTTGGCGACCAAGGCTTGCGGCGGCGGAGGCGGCGGTGGCGGTGGCGAACCGTCGTCCCCGGTGACTTCCCCCGCGTCCGGCCCGATCCCCGCTGGGGCGGGGGGGCCTGGCGGCGCGCCCCTGCCGATGCCCGCGCCTGCCCCGGCGGCGGTTTCGACGCCCGGCTCTCCCGCGGTGCCCGCGACTGACGCCGCGCCATCACCCGGCCCGCTCCCATCACCGGCGCCAGTGGCGTCGCCCGCTCTGCCGTCGACGCCAGCGCCTGCGCCAACGCCTGTGCCTGTGCCTGTGCCTGTGCCTGTGCCTGTGCCTGTGCCTGTGCCTGCGCCTGTGCCTGCGCCCACACCCACGCCCGCTCCATCCCCCCTTCCCGCCCCGGCACCGGCACCATCGCCGGCACCATCGCCATCCCCCACACCGACCGCGCCGAGCGTCGGGTCACCGGTCGTCGTGTCCGCGCCCGCTGGGGTGACCGCGTCGCCGCGGCCGATCGAGCGCAGCGATCCGCGGGTGGTCTACTGGGTCGATCCGCGCCTGCCGCTGGCCGAACTGCGCGCCTGGAATCCGGTGTCCCAGGTGGCGGGCCCGAACCGCCCGCTGGCCGACGTGCCCGAGCCGGGGGTGGGCGGGGCGGGCGGCGACTACGCGCTGTCCCGCGTCGCCGATCCGCTCGCGCCGGGCCGCAGTGCCTTCCGGCACCGACTGAGTCCACAGTTCCCGATGTGGGGCAGCACCTACCGCAGCGAAATCAGCGCGAACTGGAGCAACGACGGCACCAATGTCTCACAGGGCCAGGACTACTGGATCGCCTGGGCGGTGAAGCTCGAACCCGACCTGCTCCAGCCCGGCAATGGCGAGGTGTCGCTGCTCGACTTCCACGTCGTGCCGGATCCGGGCGACACGCAGAACAACTCCTCGTTCCACCTGTTCCTGAACGAGAACACCTGGCGCATCGTGTCCTTGAGCAACCCGAACGCGGTCACGCTGAAGGAGCAGACGAACCTCGTGACGCTCTGGCGCGAATCCGGCCTGCGCACCGATCGCTGGTACAAGTTCGTGATGAAGGCGCGCTTCCACTGGGATGCCTCGCGATCGCCGAGCCTGCGGATCTGGCGCGCCGTCGGCGACGGCCCGCTCGAAGCGATCGCCGCGCGTGACGGCCCCAACGCCTTCAACGACCGCGCCAGCTACGTCCCACAGAAGTTCGGTCTGTATCGGTGGGACCCCTGGGCGGGCTCGCCGACCCGCACGTTGTACACGAAGGGGCTCTTCGTGTTGCGGGATCGTCCCGATCTGCCGGCGCTCTCCGAGATCCAGATGCTCGGCCTGATCGATGCACTCTGAGCGCACGGCGCCGGACCGCGCACCGCCGCGGCTGCTGCTGTTCATTCGCGATCCCTACCCGACGAATCGACCGGACATCGTCGAGCTGTTCGGCCAGATGGCGCGTCGCGGTGTGCGCACCGACCTGGTGGCCTCGCGGCGATCCGACGGGATGCCGGTCACCGAGGAGTGGACGCTGGGCGAGGCATTGGTCCACGAGGCGCGTGGCGGCGGTGTCCGTCGCGCGCTGGGTGGTTTGTGGCACGACCTGGCCTGTCTGCGCCGCGCCCGCGGGCACGACGCGGTGGTGGTTCGCGACAAGATCGTGTTCGCGGCGCTCGCGCTGCTCCTGAGCCGCGTCCCGGTCTTCTATTGGGCCTCCTTCCCGTTCCCCGAGGAGGACAGGCTTCGAGCGGCCCAGGCGCTGCGTGGCCCGGTGCACGCCGCGGCGCTGTGCGTTCGCGCGTTCGTCGGTGAGCGGCTGCTGTATTCCTGGGTGGTCCGGCGCGCGCGAGGCGTCTTCGTGCAGAGCGAGCGGATGCGTGAGCAGTTCGAGGCGCGCAGTGGACGCCACGACGGACTGGTTCCCGTGCCGATGGGTGTCGCGCCTTCGGCCTTGATCGCGACGACACCGCCGCGAACGCCATCCGCGTCGTCTGGCGCGACCTTCGAGCTCGTCTACCTGGGCGCGCTCGATCGGGTCCGCCACATCGATTTCCTGCTCGACGTGCTCGCCGAGAACAGACGTCGGCAACCCGACGTCGACTACCGCTTGTGCCTGGTCGGGGCGGCCAGCACCGCGCCGGAGGACGACTGGCTGCGCGACCAGATCGAGACCCGGGGCCTGTCGCCGTTCGTCGACCGGGTGGGGCCGTTGCCGCGCGAGCAGGCCTGGACCCGGGCCCGACGGGCGCAGCTCGGGGTCTCGGCGATTCCACGGGGACCGGTGTTCGACGTGTCTTCCCCGACGAAGACCGTCGAGTACCTGGCGCTCGGACTGCCGGTGGTGGTGAACGACATCCCGGACCAGGCCGCGGTGGTCGAAGCGACCGGTGCCGGACTGTGCGTGCCGATGGCCGTGGACGAATTCGCCCAGGCGATCGTGCAAGCCCGGGAACGTCACGCCGAACTTCAGGAGCGGGCGGGCGCCGCACGAGACTGGCTGCTCGCCCACCGCGGCTACGACGTGCTGGCGACCCGGGTCGACCGGGCACTGCGCGATGCCTTGCGGGGCGGGCGAAGCGACTGAGCCCGGTTCGCATCGCGGCGCCCGGGCGGCGGCTGCGGCGCGGTCGAGACGGCGAGACCGCGAGCGTGACCGATTGGCGTCATCTGGACGCCGATCGGTGATCTTTTGGGCATTCCCGGGCAGGGTCGCCTCTTACACTTCGTGTCCGTTCGCGACACTTGGCTCCCTCCCGCATGCCCTCATTCCTGATGCTCGGCCCCGACCTGAATGCGGTCAGCGGGATCAGCACGCATCTGAACCAGTTGATCGGATCCTCGGTCGGCCAGCGATTCCGTTGGCGCCACTTCCAGGTGGGCAGCGAGGGCCGCCGCGAGTCGCCGGCGCAGAAGCTCGTGCGGATGGTCGTCTCGCCGCTGCAGTTCGCAGCGGTGTTGCTTCGCGACCGTCCGGACATCGTGCACATCAACTCGGCGATGGAACCCAAGGCGTTCTGGCGGGACCTCGCCTATCTCCTCGTGGCCTGGGCGCTGCGTCGGCGGATTGTCTTCCAAGTCCACGGAGGGGCCTTGCCAGTGGAATTCACGCGAGGCAGCGCGCTGTTCGCGTCGCTGCTTCGAGCGGTTTTCCGGATGCCTGACCAGGTCGTGCTGCTGGCCGAGATCGAACGCGTGGCTTGGCGCCAGTTCATGCCGGGATTGCGCACCGTCGTGATCGCCAACGCGATCGATACCGGGTGGGTGAGCAGCGATCCGGACAGCGGATTGCGCGCTGATGGACCACTCCGGCTGGTCTTCGTCGGGCGTCTGATCGAAGCCAAGGGGCTGTTCGAGGTCGTCGACGCCCTCCAAGCGGTGCGCGAGCAGGGCGTGCCCGTGTCGCTGCAGATCGCGGGATCGGGGCCGGACGAGGCCAGGTTGCGAGCGCGGGTCGATCAACTCGCGCTCACGGCGCTTGTCGAGTTCGTCGGCCCGGTGTTTGGCGAGGCGAAGGACCGCTTGTGGCGCCAGGCGGATGTTCTCGTGTTCCCGACCTGGCACCGCGAGGGCATGCCGTATGCGCTGCTCGAGGCGATGGCCGCCGGTGTCGTGCCGATCACCTGTCCGGTGGGCGGGATTCCCGACGTGATCACCGATCGGCACGACGGCCTGCTCGTGCCCCCGCGGGACCCGAAGGCGCTGGCGGAGTCGATCCGTTGGGTGCACCAGAATCGTGCACAGGCGCGCGCGATCGCCGACGCCGCACGCGCGCGGGTCGCGACGGGGTACACGGTCGAGCGTCTGGCCGATGATTTTTGCGACGTCTATCTCGGCCTGTGTCCGGTGCATCGATGAGGACGTCTGAACGAATTCGACCATGTGCGGCATCGCGGGTCTGATCGAGCCGGGTGCGTCCGGCGACCTGTCGGCGCGGCTCGAGGCGATGGCCGTCGCGATCGCCCATCGCGGGCCCGATGACCAGGGCTTCCTGCAGCAGCCAACCCGCGACGGTCGCTATCGCGTCGGCCTCGCCCATCGCCGCCTGTCGATCATCGATGTCGCGGCGGGGCACCAGCCGCTCGCCAACGAGGACGACACGGTCTGGATCGTCTTCAACGGCGAGATCTACAACTTCGCCGAGTTGCGGGTCGAACTCGAGGCGGCCGGACACCGTTTCCGCACGCACTCCGACACCGAGACGATCGTGCACGCCTACGAGCAGTGGGGCGCCGAGTGTGTGTCCCGCCTGCGCGGTATGTTCTCGTTCGCGCTGTGGGACGGCGGACGTCAGCGCCTGGTGCTGGCGCGCGACCGGTTCGGCAAGAAGCCGCTGTTCATCGCCGAGGTCGATGGCGCGCTGATCTTCGGCTCCGAGATCAAGGCGGTCCTGGCCAGCGGCCGACCCGAGGCCCGGGTGGACCTGGACTCGGTGCGCGACTACTTCGCGTACCGCTACGTGCCCGGGCCGGCGACGCTGTACCAGGGCATCCGCAAGCTGATGCCCGGCTCGATCGCGATCTGGGAGCGTGGCCAGCTGACGGAGCGGCGCTACTACCTGCCGCCGGACCAGCAGCCGCTCGACGCCGCGCGGGCCGAGGGCGACGTCGTGGGCGGATTTCTCGAACGGCTCGACGAGGCGGTTCGCCTGCGGATGGTGAGCGACGTGCCCTTCGGCGCCTTCCTCTCCGGCGGCATCGACTCGTCCGCGGTGGTCGCACTGATGTCGCGCCACAGCGAGCTGCCGGTGCGCACGTTCTCGGTGGGGTTCCGCGAGTCCCGGTACAGCGAGCTGTCGTACGCGCGGACGATCGCCGATCATTGCCGCACGCAGCACACCGAGCTGACCGTCTCGCAGGACGACCTGATGCAGCACCTGCCGGCGCTGGTCGCGTTTCGCGACGCGCCGGTGGCCGAGCCGTCGGACATCCCGATCTACCTGTTGTCGCGGGAGGCGTCGCGCAGCGTGAAGATGGTGTTGACCGGGGAGGGCGCCGACGAACTGCTGGGCGGCTACCCGAAGCACGCGGCCGAGGTGTTCGCGGGCAGCTATCGCCATCTGCCCGAGCCCCTGCGCCAGGGCCTGATCGAACCGCTGGTGCGTGCGTTGCCGTTCCGGTTCCGCCGGATCAAGACCGCGGTGTCGACACTCGGCCTGTCCGACCACGCGCAGCGGATGGTCCGATGGTTCGGCGCGGCCACGCCCGCTGAACTGGATCGGCTGCTGGCGCTGCCGCCGTCGGCGCCTCGCGAGTCGCGTCGCCAGGCCGTGCCGTTCGAGGTGGCCTCGGGCAACAGCGCGTTGCGAGCCGTGCTGTACTTCGACCAGACGAGCTGGTTGCCCGACAACCTGCTCGAGCGTGGCGACCGGATGACGATGGCCGCGTCGATCGAGGCGCGGATGCCCTTCATGGACCACGAGCTCGCGGCCTACGTCTCGTCGCTCGACGACCGGTGGCGGGTGCGAGGGCGCACCGGCAAGGTGGTGCTGCGCGAGGCGATGACCCGGCTGCTGCCCAAGGCGATCCTCGAACGGCCGAAGGTCGGCTTTCGCGTGCCGGTGAGCGACTGGTTCAGAGGCCCGATGCGCGGCTATCTCGAGGAGCACCTGCTGTCATCGGCGTCGCGCACACGGGACTTCTATCGGCGCGACACGCTGAAGTCGGTGGTCGACGAACATGTCGGCGGCCGGCAGAACCACGAGAAACTGCTGTGGACGATGCTCACGCTCGAAGTGTGGCATCGACAGCTCGGATGAGCGCGCCTGTCGAACACCCCGCGGGCGGCGAGCGAGCCGTGCGACGCGAACGCCTGGGTTGGCTGTGGCGTCGCCTGCGTGCGATGGGACCTCAGGAGATCGTCTGGCGGGTCCGGCAGGCGGCGCGTGCGCGCTTGGAAGCGGCCGGGTTCGCGCGCGCGCGGCCGCGCGAGCCACGCGGCACCGCCGGGCGCGCCTGGGTGTCTCGCCTGCCGCGCGAGCTGGACGTCGCGGCCTACCGGAGCGCCGCCGATCGGGTCCTCGCGGGCCGGTTCGACGTGTTCGCGATGCGCGATCTGCCGCTCGGATTCCCGCCCGACTGGATGGTGGACCCCAAGACCGGCGTGCGGGCGCCGGGTGGCTTCGGCAAGCGGATCGACTACCGGGACGCCTCGCTGTGCGGCGACATCAAGTACCTCTGGGAACCGAGTCGGCACCTCGAACTGGTGACGCTCGCGCAGGCCTGGCACCTGAGCGGTGATGTCCGCTACGCGCAGGGGTGTCGACGTCTGCTGGTCTCGTGGTTCGACCAGTGCCCGTACCCGGACGGCCCGCACTGGACGAGCTCGCTGGAGCACGGCATCCGGCTGGTCAACTGGGCGGTGGCCTGGCACCTGCTGGGCGGCGAGGCCTCGCCGGTCTTCGAGGGCGAGGAGGGCTCGGCGTTCCGCGCGCGCTGGCTGCGATCCGTGCGCGAGCACTGCCATTTCGTCGCCGGGCATCTGTCGCTGCACTCGTCGGCCAACAACCACCTGCTGGGCGAGACCGCCGGGCTGGCCGTCGGCGCGATGACCTGGCCGCTCTGGCCGGAGAGCGCGCGTTGGACACGCCGGGCACTGGGTCGCTTCGAGCACGAGGCGCTGGCGCAGACCCACGAGGACGGTGTCAATCGCGAACAGGCGATCTGGTACCAGCACGCGGTGATGGAACTGATGCTGATCACCGGCCTGTTCGCCCGTGCCAACGACCGCGCCCTGAGCGCCGAGTTCTGGGGACGGCTGTCCGCGATGATGGACTACCTCGCGGCGCTGGGTGATCGCTCGGGCCACTGGCCGATGCTGGGCGATTCGGACGACTCGACGATCGTGCGGTGGGATCCCCGCGGCAATGACAACCCCTACCGATCCCTGCTGTCGTCAGGCGCGGTGCTGTTCGACCGGGGCGACTGGGTCGATCGAAGCGCCGGCTACGACGATCGCAACCGGTGGCTGTTCGGCGATGATGGCCTGGCCCGATTCCCAACCCGACGCGCGCGCGACGGCGAGACCGCGAAGGCCTTCGAGCACGGTGGCCGCTACGTGCTGGGCGAGCGCTTCGGCACGGCGCGCGAGGTGCTCGCCAGCTTCGACGCGGGGCCGCTGGGCTACCTGTCGATCGCCGCGCACGGCCACGCCGATGCGTTGTCGTTGACCTTGTCCGCCGCGGGGGTCGAACTGCTGGTCGACCCGGGCACGTACGCGTACCACACCGACAAGCGCTGGCGCGACTACTTCCGCTCCACGTTCGCGCACAATACCGTGTGCGTCGACGACCTGGACCAGTCGGTCTCGGGCGGCAACTTCCTGTGGCTGCGCAAGGCGGTGATCCGTCAGCGGGCGCACCGATTCGCCCCCGAGGTGCAGCAGGTCGCCGCCGAGCACGACGGATACACCCGGCTGGACGAACCGATCGTGCACCGTCGGGAGATCACCTACCGGCCCGGGTCCGACAGCCTGCTCGTCGACGACGGCTTCACCGGGCGGGGCGAACATCGGGGCTGCCTGTGCTGGCACCTGCCCGAGGCGGCGCAGGTGTCGGTGCTCGGACCCGACCGGGTGCGGGTGTCGGTCGGCGATGTGCGGATGACGATCGCGGTGGCGGGTGCCGCCGCAGCGGTGCAGCCCCGCCGTGGCCAGGACGACCCGCCGGCCGGTTGGGTGTCGCGCCGCTTCGACGACAAGCAACCGGGCTGGACGCTGGTCTGGCCGCTGCGGGTGGCCGACGGGGTGCGGGTGAGCACCCGGATCGACATCGACCTGTCCGCCGTCGAGGACCGCCCGGCCCCTGTTTCGGTGGAGGCATCGCCACCCGCGCGTGCCTCCTCCTCCTCTCGAGCCCATTCATGACCGCAAGCCCAAGGCCGCGTCGCGTGCTGATCATCGTCGAGAACCTGCCCTCGCCGTTCGATCGGCGGGTCTGGCAGGAGGCGACGACCCTGCAGCAGGCCGGCTACCTGGTCAGCATCATCTGCCCCACCGGCCCCGGCTGTGAATCCCGGTTCGAGGTGATCGACGGCATCGAGATCCACCGCCACCCCTTGCCGCTGGAGGCCGAGGGCGCGCTGGGCTACCTGCTCGAGTACGGCAGTGCGCTGTTCTGGGAGTTCACGCTGGCCTGGAAGGTGTTGTGGCGGCGCGGCTTCGACGCGATCCATGCCTGCAATCCGCCGGACCTGATCTTCCTGGTGGGCGGCTTCTTCAAGATCCTCCTTGGCAAGCGCTTCCTGTTCGACCACCACGACATCAACCCGGAGCTCTACGAGGCGAAGTTCGGTCGCCGCGATTTCTTCTACCGGCTGATGGTCCGCCTCGAGCGCTGGACCTTTCGCACGGCCTCCGTGTCGATCGCGACGAACGAGTCGTATCGCCGGATCGCGATCGAACGCGGTGGCATGGACCCGGACCGCGTGTTCGTGGTGCGCAGCGGCCCGAAGCTGGACCGGCTGCGACAACTTCCCCCGGTGCCCGAGTTGCGCCGCGGCCGTCGCCACCTGGTGGGCTATGTGGGGGTGATGGGCAAGCAGGAGGGGATCGACCTGCTGCTGCAGGCGGTCGCGCACCTGGTGCACCGGATGAAGCGCGACGACATCCACTTCGGACTGGTCGGCGGCGGCACGTCGCTGGAAGCGATGAAGCGCTATGCGCAGGAGCTCGGGGTGGCCGACCACGTGACCTTCACCGGGCGTGTCGACGACCAGCGACTGCTCGAGATGCTGAACACCGCCGATGTCTGCGTGAACCCCGATGTGGCCAACGAGATGAACGACAAGTCGACGATGAACAAGATCATGGAGTACATGGCCTTGGGCAAGCCGATCGTTCAGTTCGACCTGACCGAGGGCCGGGTGTCCGCGCAGCAGGCCTCGTTGTACGCGCGCCCCAACGACGTGGTCGACCTGGCCGAGAAGATCGCCGAACTGATCGACGACCCCGAGCGCCGGCGCCAGATGGGCGAGTTCGGGCGGCATCGGGTGAACCACGAGCTCGAGTGGCGCCACGAGGCGCCCAAGCTGCTCGCGGCCTACGACGCGCTGTTTCGAGACTGAGGCGACGCCCTGCCTGAGGGCTCGGGCGCCGTCAGGCGGGCGCGCCAGGCGATCAGGCCCAGCGTCAGGAAGGCCAGGACCTGCTGGCTGGGCATCAGCACGACCGCGTTGCTGTAGACGAGGGTGGACGCGATCAGCGCCGTCGCGCACAGCAGCGATCGGGCGAATCCGCGGTCGGCGGCGGTGCGGGCCCGGCGAACCAGCTGCCAGGCGGTGCGGGCCGCGCCGGCGAAAAGCGCGGCGAACAGGCCGAAGCCCACCAGCCCGAAATCCCACAGCACGCTGGTCAGGGCGACCAGGTCCAGGTCCTGGCTGCCGTGACGCTTGTTCACCTCGGCGCGGCCCTGCTCCGCGCTGAACGAAGCGCCCGCGCCGTGCCCCAGCAACGTGCCCTTCGGATCGTTGAGGCCGTGGCGCTGCCACCAATACGTCCAGACGGTCTTGCGGTTCAAGCCGTCGTCCTTCGCGTAGCCACGGTCGCCCAGGTTGTAGCCGATCACCGTCTCGATGCGGTCCTCCAGCGATCCGCTCGGGGTCAGCTGGGTCTGCTGCCACATCAGGTAGGAGGCGCCGAACACCATCAGGGCCGCACTGACCGCGAGGCCGCCGGTCAGGAAACGCAGCGGGTTGCTGCGCACGAGGTCGCCGTAGATCACCAGCAGCATCAGCGGCACCCACAGGAAGATCGCATTGACCTCTCCGACCAGGATCGGGATCGACAGCACGAACACCCCGGCCGCGGTGGCCGCGGAGCCGATCAGGCGCTCCCGGTGGGCGCACAGCAGCGCACCGATCGCGCACAGCTGCATCAGCGCGAGGATGCCGGAGGCGCCAGTGGCCATCTCGGAGAGTTCCAGCGTGCCGACCACCGCATCGATCGGCGCACCCTCCAGGTTGGGTATCAGCACGAAGCGCTGGTAGATTGCCATCGGGGCCTGCACGAACACGATGCCGATCAGCAAGCGGATCCACAGCCGGATCGGCGCGGTCGGCAGCGCGATCAGTGCGAGCGCGAACAGAAGCCCCCAGTACTGCAGGATGCGCTTGTAGCCGCGCACCGTGTCCTCCAGCGGTCCCTCGGCCCACAACACGCTGGCCAGCGCGTAGAGCGCGAACACGATGCCGATCGTCACGAAGCCGGGGACCGGACCGCGCGCGGTCGTGCGGGCGAGGGCGCCGTGGAGCAACGCCGACAGCGAAAGCAGGACCCCGAGCATCGCGAACAGCCAGGGCAGGCGATCGAGCGCCGTCACGTAGTAGACCAGCGGGCCGGACAGCACCAGGGTGCCGACGATGATCAGGGTCACCGTGATCACCGGCAGGCCCAGCAGTGTCAGGCCGCCTGCCGCTCCGATCGCCAGCGCGATCAGCACGATGTTTCCGGTCGACACCACCGCACCGGTCACGGCCGCCAGCAGGGCGAAGCCCACGACCATCCAGGCGGCCGTGTGTCGTCCGGCCAGGTCGGTGACGTTGCGCAGGCTTCGGCCCAGGGATCGCATCGGCGGGCTCGCGGACGGGCCTGAGGGACTCAGTACTCGTTCAGCGTGGCACCGAGCACCTGTGCGCCGCCGCTGGACAGCGAATGCGACAGCCGGGTCAGCTCCGGCGCCCGGGTGTGGTCGCGACGGGCCACCAGCAGCGCCGAGCCGGCGCGCACGGCCACGACCTGCACGTCGGAGGCCACCTGGGCGGCCGGGGTGTCGATGAGGATCACCTCGAAGTGCTTGGCCAGTTCGCGCAACATCCGGGCGAATGTACGGCTCGCGAGCAGTTCCTGCGGATTGGGCGGTTGCGCGCCGGCCGGCAGCACCGACAGGTTGGGCAGGTTGCGCATCCGGCGGACCTCGCTCAGACCAGCCCGCCCGCTCAACAATCCTGACAAGCCCATCCGATTGCGAAGTCCGAACATCTGCTGCAGGCTGGGCTCGCGAAGATCGGCATCGATCACCAACGTGGACGCGCCGAGCTGGGCGAAGACCACCGCGAGATTGGCGGCGATGAAGCTCTTGCCGTCGCCGCGGTCGACGCTGGCCAGCGCCATCGCGCGATTCGTCTCCGACCCGTCGAACCACCGCTGGATCAACTGGCTGCGCAGCGCGCGCATCGACTCCGAGAACGGCAGCGACGGGTTCTGCGCGGTGACCAGGCCTTCCGGCAGGCGTTTGCCACGGGACTGCCGCAACATCGGATAGCCGAACTGTCGCGCCAGTGCCCGATCGATCTCGTCCTGGCGGGCGAAGCCGAGCCTCACCGCGATTTCGCCGAAGCGGCGACGCCGCCGCTTCTGTTCGTCGAGGACCTGTTCGAGCTGGACCGGGGTCAGGTGTCCGCCTTCGACCAGCAGGTTGCCGATCGCGTCCTCGGGGTGCCGATCGCGGTGTTCGGCGATCGGGGTCACGTCTTCGATCACAGCATGGCCTCCGAGCGTTGGGCGTGCCCGATCAGTCGGGCGTTCGAGCCGGGTCCGATCGGCGAGGGTTCGAACGGCGGCGTCGGGTCGGCGTCGTCGATCAGGCGCTGGGGCCGGTGCGACCGGGCCTCGCCCAGCACCGCGAGCACCGGCACACCGGCCGCCTCGGCGAGATCGTGCGCGTCGCGCACCGGCCGTTGGACCCGTTCGAGCGCGATCGCCGCGAACGCACCGAGCAGCAGCCCCAGGGTGGCGCCGATCGCCAGGTTGATCAGCGGCCGCGGTCGCGCGGGAGACACCGGCGGCAACGCGCTGGCCAGCACGCTGACGTTGGACAGCCGCAGGTTGGCCTCGATGTTGGTCTGCGTGTAGCGCTGAGAGATCAGGTCGACCGCCTTCTGCGCCTCGTCCACCGCCCGTTGCAGCTCGGAGAGCTGGTCGCGCTGCTTCTTCAGCGCCAGCACGCTGCTGCGTTGCGCATCGAGCGCCGCCTTCGTGCGAGCGGCCCGCTGCGACGCGATCGAGGCCTCGACCGCGATGCTCTCGGTGATCCGTCCCAGTTCGGTGTCGTACCGGCGGTTCAAGTCGGCGAGCTCGGCCTGCCAGGAGAGCATCTGTGGGTGACTCGGGCCGAGCCGGGCCGATTGCTCCTCGATGCGGCCACGCACCCGGCCGATGTCGGCCTTGATCGCGGCCAGTGTCGGGTTGCTGACCACCTCGGGCATCGATTCACGACCGGCGCTGCGCATCGTCGATTCGCGCGATCGCGCCGCCGCCGCCGCGCTCTCGAGCTGCACCATCTGGCTGGACAGTTCCTGCAGCCGCGTGCTCTCGACGTCCCGGCTCTCCTCGTTCGAGGTGATCCCGGTCTCTCGCTGGAATTTCGAGAGCCGCTCGCGGGCCTGGGCCAGCTGGCGTCGCGACTCCGCCGCCTGGGTCTCGAAGCTGTTCGCGTAGTCGCGCGCCGGCTGGGTGCGAAGTCCGAGCGTGGCGTCGATGTAGGCGCGCACGAAGCCGTTGGCGACCTTGGCGGCGAGGTTCGGGTCGAGCGCCTCGAACGAGACCTTGAGCACCGGCGCGTCGCGCCCGGGTTCCGCGCGCAGGTCCTGCAGCAGCCGGCCTCTGAGCCAGGGGACGATCTCGCCGCGATTCGGTCCCAGCGCCTCGAACTGGCGACGCAGCGTCGGGTCGTTCGCGAGGTCGAGGTCGCGGATCACCTGGTTGACGACCCGTTCGCTGCCCATCAGCTCGATCTGGGACGACAGGTAGGTCGACAGCGTGCCCTGCATGTACACCGTGTTGCCCATCACCGGGTCCTTCGAGGGCAGCTCGAGCAGGATCGACGAGGTCGCGACGTAACGCTTGGCGGTCAGCCAGGTCCCGGCGAGGGTCGCGGCGACGGTGATGGCGAGGATCGCCAGCACCAGGCCGATCCGACTGCCGAGCACACGCAACAGGCGGCCGAGAATCATCGGGGGGACTCTTCGAGAAGGTGACGGAAGACGAGAATGCCACGGGCCCGGGGGAGGCCATACGCATTAGTGCACGTCCGGCCCGCTTCAGCCGGCCGGGGCCGACGGAAACAGCCGCCGCCCCGATACCCGGTTCAGCAGGGCCTGGTCGGCGGGATCGAAGGGCGGGCGCCAGGCGAGCACGCCGAGATACGCCAGTCCACCCAGGCACGCCGCGATCGCGACCGCCCGCCCGTCCAGGAAGTGGGCGGCCAGCGCGGTGACCACCGCGCAGCCGATCGTGGCCAGGATCACCGATCCCAGCCCGCCGATCGTCACGGCATAGTCCAGCGAGCGACGCCGCAGCTGGCGCAGCACGCTGCCGGTGCAGATGATCTCCTCGGCCACCATCGCCGCCACCAGCGCGTAGGCCCCCCACCCGAGCTCGATCAGGCTGAGCGCCAGCGGCAGCACCGCCAGGCACCATAGGCTGGCCCGCAGCCAGATGTCGGTCTGGCGCACGCAGTTGACGTAGAGCCCCAGCAGGCTGCGGTGGCTGCGCGAGAACGCGACGAAGATCAACACGACCACCAGGCCGTAGGCGCCTTGCAGCTTGCCGCCGCCCAGCAGCGCGATCGCCGGCGGGCCCGCGCCGATCAGCACACCGAGCACCGGTGCGGACACGATCAGGCTGAACTTGGCCGCCAGCAGCATCCGGCGGTTGAGCTGGCGATGGTCGTTGTCGGTCGCGAAGCTGGCCACCAGCATCGGCCGGATCACCGACAGCAGGAACTCGCTGGGCAGGTAGCGGCGGATCTGGTCGGCCAGCGCCCGGGCGAAGCCGAACAGGGCCGACGCGGTCGGGCCGAGCATCGCGTTGGCGATCAACTGGAGCGCCGAATGGGAGTAGAGGTTGGCGACCGCGTTGCCGGAGTAGTTGTACCAGGCGATCGCGGCCATCTCGCGGTCGCTCGGCTCGTTCCAGCCGGGCTCGCTCGCGGCGGCCGGGATCGCCCGCAATTGCGTCACGCTGAACACGACCGCGGCGGTGGCGGCCAGGGCGGCGGCCACCAGCTCGACCCGGACCACGTCCTGCAAGGTCAGCGTGCGGCCCGAGAGCAGCATCACGCCCAGGGGCAGCAGGAAGGCCAGGTTGCGAAGGATCTGCACCGCCTGCGCCAGGCGTTGTGCGAGCAGCGACTCGAGCACCACGGTGGTCGCGAACCGATTGACACCCTCGCACAGGCAGATCAGCAGGAACGCGGGGATCGCCGCACGCGCGCCCTCGAGGTTCAGCCAGGCGGTCCAGCCGTGCGCGGTCGGACCGAGCACGAGCAGCGTCAGGCCGAGCGCGGCCAGGTTCAGCGCGCCCAGTCGGGTCACCAGCCGCACGATCGGTGCGCGACCCGAGTGGATCCGGTACTCCGGCAGGTGGCGGATGCCGATCCACGGGATCCCCAGCGACGAGTACAGGATGGCCAGCTCCATCGTCGCGAGCAGGGTCAGGTACAGCCCGTAGTCGGTGGTGCTCAGCGAACGCGCGAGCAACAGGAACAGCACGAAGCCGGCCAGCGAGCTCAGCACGCGGCCGGTCGCGAACGCGATCAGGCTGGAGCGGAACAGTCCGAGCGAATAGTAGGGGCGGCGGTCGGGCACGGGTGCGGGGGTCGAGGCCAGGCCGCCCGGGGACGGGCCGCCGAGGACGGCTCAGTACGCGTTCGGATCCCGGAAGACCTGGAACACGGTGCGCGCGATGATCAGCAGGTCCAGTCCGAGCGACCAGTTTCGCAGGTAGTGCATGTCGAGCTCGATGCGCCGCTGCATCTTCTCGACCGTCTCGGTCTCGCCGCGGGCCCCGTTGATCTGCGCCCAGCCGGTGATGCCGGGCTTGACCTTGTGGCGGATCATGTAGCCGCGGATCAGCTGGCGGTACATCGTATTGTGTGCCAGCGCGTGCGGACGCGGCCCGACCACGCTCATGTCGCCCTTGAGCACGTTCAGGAACTGCGGCAGTTCGTCCATCGACGAGCGCCGCAGGAAGCGCCCGAGCGGCGTCACGCGGTCGTCGTTCGCGCCCGCCTGACGAATCTGATCGCCATCCTCGGCCACCCGCATCGTGCGGAACTTCCAGACGACGATCTCCTGGCCGTCCAGGCCGTGCCGGCGCTGGCGAAACAAGGCGGGGCCGGATGACGTCAGGCGGATCGCGATCGCGATGCCGATCATCAGCGGCGCCAGCAGCACCAGCGCCACGCTCGCGATCGCGACATCGCTCCAGCGCTTGAGCAGTCCGGGCACGCCCTGGAACGGCGATTCGCAGACAGCAAGCACCGGGATCTCGCCGACCAGATCGATCCGCGCCTGGATCAGGTCGAACACGAACACGTCCGGCACGAAGTAGATCGAGCAGGTCGTGTCGCCGAGATCGTCGAGCAGGCTGACGATGCGCGGCTGCGAGGCCATCGGCAGCGCGATGTACAGCACGCTGATGTCGTTCTCGCGCACGTAGGCGGCGACGTGCGGCAGCCGGCCCGCGAAGGGTACCGCCGGCTCGTCGCTCCAGCGGTCAGGCTCGCGGTCGTCGAAGACCGCGTCGATCTGGATGTCGCTGGCCGCCGAATTGATGGTGCGGATCAGCCGCGCGCCCACCGCGTTCACCCCGATCACCGCCGCCCGGCGCTTGCGGTTGTGCTTGAACACCTTGGGAACCAGCCAGGGCGATACGAGATGCGTTCCCCAGACGGCCAGCGGAGACAGCACCGCGAAGGCGACGAAGGCATCGGTGTCGACGGTGCCCAGCGCCTCGGACAGGTAGCCCGCGCCGACGATCACGCCGAGCACCAGCGTCCAGCGCGCGACGATCGCGGCCAGCAGCCGGAACTGGCGGGAGCGGAACGGCAGGCTGCCCGGGTAGGTCAGCAGGAAGGTGAGCAGCGCGAGCAACGCGTACTTGCCGTGGAAGGGATCGTCGTAGCCCAGGAACACCGCCAGCAGCACCGCCTGGACCACCATCGGGTCGACGAGGCGCTTGATGAAGGACACGAGGCTGGGAGACCCGCGCGCAAAGCCGATCCGCCCCGGTCGGGGCAGGTTCAGGCGGGACATCGGTGACGGGTTCGTGGCCACGTGAGGCAAGTCGGCGATCGGAGGGATGGACGGTCGACGTCGGCGGGCCGACGCGAGCTTTCACGGCGAAAGTGTGACCTTCTGAAGCGCGATTTGTGATCGAATATCGCACGCTGCGACGACCCCAATCGTGAACAAATGCCCCTGATGGATCATCTTGCCCACACCCCCGCCTGGCGCAGGGCGCGGCCGCTGCTGTCGGCCGGTGCGCTGTTGGTCGCGGGCTTCGGCATCGGACCGGCGCTCGCGCAGCAGGCCCCGATGCTCGAGACCCGCGATGCCGCGCGCTCGGTCGGTGAAGCCGATCCGGTTCGCACCGTCGGGCCGTTCTATCGGGTGGCGCCGATGGCGCCGGACAGCCCGGCGCAGTCCGCCGAGGACCGGCCCTTGTCGGCGGTGGTCCGGCACGGTTGGCGTCGCCACTCCAATCTCTACGCCTTGTCTCCCGAAGGCCGGGCGGCGCAGCCCGACCTCGCCGGCGCCGACACCGTGATGCTCACCGGTGTGCGGCTCGGCTACGACCGGCGCATCAGCGCCCAGCGCCTGAGCCTGTGGGCCGATGTCAGCAACAACGACTACCGCCGCTTCGACACCCTCGATCACGTCGCGTGGGCCGCGGGCGGTCTGCTCGAGTGGCAGGCCGGGCGACAGTGGTACGGCACGCTGGGTGTGGGCAGCCAGCGCCTGCTCAATCCGTTCTCGAACCAGAACCAGACGATCCGCAACCTGTTGGAGTTGAACACCCTCTCGACCAGCGCCGGCTTTCGCTTCGGCAGCCGCTGGTCGGCCTTCGTCGCGGCCGATCTGAGTTCGCGTCGCAACAGCAGCGACAGCCTGCGCGAGAACGATCTCGACCAGACCGGTCTGGAGGCCGGTGTGCGCTGGCAGCGGCCCGGCGACGATGCCGATTTCTCGCTGGTGGGTCGCAGCGTCCGCGGTCGTTACCCCACCGCCCAGGCCGTGCCGGTCGGGACGGGCACGCTGGGCAGCACCATCGACAACAGCTACCGCGACCGCAGCCTGCTGATGCGCCTGGCGCTGCGACCCAGCGCACCGAGCGTGATCGTCGGCGAGGTCGGGGTCACGCAGCGCCGCTTCGACACCCTGGCCGAGCGCAATTTCAGTGGCCTGACCGGCGCCTTCGTCTGGCAGTGGCAGCCCACCGATGCGGTGCGCGGCGAGGCCTACGTCCGCCGCAACTTCGGCCCGATCCAGCTGGCCAACGCCAGCGGCGTGCAGACCTGGCAGAGCGGCGGCTCGCTCGCCTGGCGGGTGAGCGCCAAGGTGACGATCGGCCTGCACGCGGGCTGGGACCGCTATCTCTACGCGGCCGATCCGCTGAGCGCCGTCGGGCTGGCCGACCGCCGCCGCGACCAGCTTCGGGTGATCGGCGTGTCGGCGTCCTGGGAGGCGTGGCGCAACATCCTGCTGATCGCCGACCACCGCCGCGAGGTCCGTCGCTCCAATGTCGCGGCGGCCAGCTACGAGGCCGACATCACCTCGGTGTTCATCCAGGCGCGCTTTGACTGAGCACGGGGGCTGGCAGCCCCCGCCGGGGCTTCGTTGGACGGCCGGCGCGATCGCGCTGGCGCTCGTCGGGCTGTTGTTCCACCAGGGCGCCCAGCCCTACGCGGTCGGCCTGATCCCCTCGCCGTGGGACAAGCTGGCCCACGTCGCGCTGTTCGGGGTGATCGCCGCGTTGTCGTGGCTGATGACCGGCGGCCGGCGGCCCTGGGCAAGCGTGGCGATCGCGGTGATCATCGGGGTGGCCGACGAGGTGGCGCAATGGGCGCTGCCGGGGCGGCGACCGGGTTGGGATGACCTGCTGGCCGACGCGCTCGGCGCGGGACTGGTCGTGTGGATGCTCGGTCGTTGGGCGCGTCGCGCCGGAACAGGGAGTGAGGGCAGATGATCGGATCGATTCTCGGGAGCGTGGTGCGCCGGTGGCGCGTGTGGCTGGCGGCCTGTCTGCTCTGGTCGGCCGGCGCCGCGATCGCGCAGACCGGGCCGGTGGGCGACTACGTGCTGGGGCCGGGCGATGTCATCAAGGTCACCGTCTTCCAGCAACCCGAGCTCTCGCTGGACGTCCGCATCGCCGAATCCGGCGCGATCTCGTACCCGTTGATCGGTTCGGTGCGGGTCGGCGGGCTCACCGGCGCGCAGGCCGAGCGACTGATCGCCACCCGGCTGAAGAACGGCAACTTCCTGCAAAACCCGCAGGTGTCGGTGAACGTCTCGCAGTACCGCAGCCAGCAGGTGTCGGTGCTCGGCGCGGTGAACCGGCCGGGGCGCTACCCGCTGGAGCTCTCCGGCACCCGGGTGAGCGAGGTCCTGGCGCAGGCCGGGGGCATCGTCACCGGGGTGGGCGCCGACGCGGTGCAACTGGTCACCCGACGCAACGGCCAGCCGGTGGTGCTGTCGATCGATGTCGTCGAGCTCTTCGCCTCGGGCGGTACCCGTGACGAGGTGCTGCAGCCGGGCGACGCCCTGTACGTGCACCGGGCGCCGGCCTACTACATCTATGGACAGGTGCAGCGCCCCGGGATGTACACGATCGAGCGCGGCATGACGGTGGCGCAGGCGATCGCGAAGGCGGGCGGGCTGACGCCGCGGGGCACCGAGCGCAGCGTCCGGCTGCAACGTCGCAACAGTGGCGGGCAGATCGACGCGCCGATCGAGCCCAAGCTGGAGGACCCGATCCGCGCCGACGACCTGATCTTCGTGCGCGAGAGCATCTTCTGATCGCCTGATCGCCGGTGGCCGCCGGCGCGCGGCGTGCGCGCCTTCAGTCGGCGCGCCGCATCACGACCCAGAAGAGGTCCTCGGACGGGTAGGGAAGCCAGACCCGATCGGGCAACGCGGCCAGCAGGACCTTGCCCAGGCGCCCGGCGGGACCCGTGCCGAACTTGTAGCCCAGCAGCGATTTCACATGGGCGCCGGTGATCCGCTTGGCGGGCCGACCCCAGGCCACCGGTTTCATGCCATGCGCCGCGGCCAGGCGGGTCAGACTGGCCCGTGAAAAGCAGTGCAGCACGCTGGGCGGGCTGTACTCGTGCCAGCGGCGCCCGAGCCATCGGGCGCTCAGGCTGCGGTTGTCCCAGGTCTCGATCAGCCAGTGCCCGTCGGGGGCGGTGAGCGCGCGTGCCTGTCGCAGGGCGCCGTGCAGGTCGTGCACGTGGGCGATCACCTGGATCATCGAGATCAGGTCGAATCGGGCGTGCGACGGGTCGCCGGGGGCGGTCGCGTCGAACCAGGCGCCGGCGTCCTCCAGCGTGCCGGTGCGCACGTCCAGGCCCAGCGTGTCGCGCGCGTGTCGCGCCATGCGGTCGTTGGGTTCCAGTCCGCTGCCCCGCCAGCCGGTGTCGGTCAGGCCCGCGAGCACGAAGCCGGCGGCCGCGCCGATGTCGAGGACGCGGCCCGGCGCCATCCAGCGGGTCAACAGCTCACCATAACGACGGCCATGCGCGCGCAGCAGGTTCGCCTGCGCGAGGTAGTCCGGGTAGCCGGCGCCGCCGCCCTGGAAGTAGTCGTCGCCATAGACCCGGCCGACGTGGTCGGCATCGACCTGCAAGGCGGTGAACTGGTGGGTGCAGGCCGGGCACTCGCGGATCTCGTGGCCATGCACCTCGAACAGGCGCCGCGAGGGCGCGCCGCAGACCGGGCAGTCCGCGGCTCCTGGCGCTACCAGCACAGACCCTCGTGGACGCAGGGCAGCGTCGCGCTCTGCGGGATGCCGACGAGATCGAACAGCCACTGATCGGGCCGTGCCAGACGCGACAGCGCATCCATCGCCCGCGGGTCCTTGATCGCGAGCACGATCGAGTCGCAGTTCGCGATCAGGTCGTCGATCCGGTCGTGCAGCAAGGCGCCGATGTGCGGCAGGTGCGTCTCGAGGAACTTCTTGTTCGCGCCCAGGATGCGCGACAGGTAGACCTCGGGGTCGTAGATCTCCAGCTGCAGTCCCTTGCCGATCAGGCTCTCGGCCAGCGCGACCATCGGGCTCTCGCGCAGGTCGTCCGTGCCCGCCTTGAAGCTCAGGCCGATCAGGCCGACCTTGCGGTGGCCTCGGGCGAGGATGCGCTGAACCGCCATGTCCAGGTGCAGCTCGTTGGAGCGCAGGATGTTCGAGAGCATCGGCAGCTCGACGCTGGACTGGCGCGCCAGGAAGCTGGTGGCGCGCAGGTCCTTGGGCAGGCAGGAACCGCCGAACGCGAAGCCGGGTCGCAGGTAGGCGCGCGAGATGTTCAGCTGCGTGTCGCGGCAGACCAGGTCCATCACCTCCATCGGATTGACGCCGAGCGAGTGGCACAGGCGCGCCGTCTCGTTGGCGAACGTGATCTTCAGCGCGTGGAAGTTGTTGCAGCAGTACTTCACCATCTCGGCGGTGCGCACGCTGGTCCGGTAGAAGTCCCCCGGCAGGTGGCCGAACAACTGCCGGATCGCGGCTTCGGCGCGGTCGTCGCGGCAGCCGATGATCGTGAACGGCGGATTGTCGTAGTCCTTGATCGAACTGCCCTCGCGCAGGAACTCGGGCTGGAACGCCACCGAGAAGCCTTCGCCCTCGCGTTTGCCGGACGCCTGCTCCAGGATCGGCAGCAGGGTCTCTTCGACGGTGCCCGGCGTCAGCGTGGAGCGGAACACGATCACCATCGGGTCCAGCTTGTCGCGCAGCGCCTCGCCGATCTGCCGGGCGATCGCGAGCACCGCGCCCTGGTCCTGGCTGCCGTTCGGCGCCGACGGGGTGCCCACGCACACGAAGGCCAGCTCGCTGTCGAGCAAGGCCTCGCGGACCCGGTCGGTGGCGCTCGCGCGACCACTGGCGACGACCCGCTGCATCAGCTCGACCATGCCCTCTTCGACGACCGGCGTCTTGCCGTCGTTGATCAGCGCCACCTTGACCGGATCGATCTCCACACCGCGCACGGTGTGGCCGTCACGCGCCAGGCACGCCAGCGAGACCGCACCGACGTAGCCCAATCCGAGGATGCAAACCTTCATCTCACGCCTTGTCCGAGAACCTATCGCGGCGCAGCATATCGCCCCGACTGTCCGCGGGATATGACGAAGTTGGCCGAAGCGTCGAATTCCCCAGCGCGCCGGGCAGGGCCGGGACCGCCCGGCGCCCGTGGCTTGACACCCCAGGAACCGATGGCTAGTCTGCACGTCAGCGCCGATTTGACGATCAGCTTGCGGGCGCTTAACAAATTCGGCTAAAGCGGCGGGGAGTGGTCTCCCGACACAGCCGACACAGCCGAAACCCAGCTGGTCGGTTTTTTTTCGCCCCCGTCGTGACCGTCTCCACACCTCCCTCGTCGCACGTGACCGCGCCGGCCGCCGATTCGGTCGGGTCGGTGCGGGCGCGCCGCCATCGGTTCGAGGAGCCCCTGCCGCTGTCGAACGGCTCCCGGTTCGGGCCTTACGAGCTCGTCTACGAAACCTATGGCGAACTGAACGCGGCCCGCTCGAACGCGGTGCTGATCTGCCACGCGCTGAATGCGTCCCACCACGTCGCCGGCCTCGACGAGAACGGTGCCGAGGGGTGGTGGGACAACATGGTCGGCCCGGGCAAGCCGCTGGACACGCGCCGCTTCTTCGTGATCGGCGTGAACAACCTGGGCAGTTGCTTCGGCTCCACCGGGCCGATGCACGAGAACCCCGCCACCGGCCGGCCCTGGGGTCCGGACTTCCCGGTCGTCACCGTCGAGGACTGGGTGCATGCGCAGGCACGCCTGGCCGACGTGCTGGGCATCGAACGCTTCGCCGCGGTGATGGGCGGCAGCCTCGGCGGGATGCAGGCGCTGGCCTGGACCACGCTGTACCCCCAGCGCGTCGCGCACTGCGTCGCGATCGCGTCCACGCCCAAGCTGTCGGCGCAGAACATCGCCTTCAACGAGGTGGCTCGGCGCGCGATCATCACCGACCCGGAGTTCCACGGCGGTCGCTTCTACGACCATGGCGTGGTGCCGCGTCGCGGGCTGCAGGTCGCGCGGATGATCGGGCACATCACCTATCTCTCCGACGACGTGATGGCCGAGCGCTTCGGGCGCTCGCGCCGCGGCCGCGCCGAAGGCGAGGACTACGACTTCGGCTTCGACGTCGAGTTCGAGATCGAGTCCTACCTGCGCTACCAGGGCGAGAAGTTCTCGACCTACTTCGACGCCAACACCTACCTGCTGATCACCCGCGCGCTCGACTACTTCGACCCGGCCGCCGCCCACGGCGGTGATCTCGCGCGCGCGCTGGCGCCCGCGGGCGCCGACTTCCTGATCGCCTCGTTCACGACCGACTGGCGCTTCTCGCCGGCGCGCAGCCGCGAGATCGTCCAGGCCCTGCTCGCGAACCGGCGGGCGGTCACCTATGCCGAGATCGACGCGCCGCATGGCCACGACGCCTTCCTGCTGGACAACCCGCAGTACCACGCGCTGGTCCGCTCCTACTTCGAACGGATCGCCCGGAGGATCGGATGAGCGCCCACCTCCCGACGGCCGCGGCGGCGCCGCGCGCGACCGACCGGCTGCGTCCGGACCTCGCACTGATCGCCGACTGGATCCCCCCGGGCGCCCGGGTGCTCGACCTCGGTTGCGGCGACGGGGCGCTGCTCGCCCACCTGCGCCGGGTCAAGGATTGCCAGGGCTACGGCGTGGAGATCGATGACGCGGCGGTGCTGGCCTGCGTGCGGCGCGGCGTCGATGTCGTGCAGCAGAACATCGAGGCCGGACTCGACATGTTCGGTGCGGGCCAGTTCGACGTGGTGATCACGTCGATGGCGATCCAGGCGACACACCGCACCGAGGACGTGCTGCGCGACATGAGCCTGGTCGGCCGTGAAGGCGTGGTGTCCTTCCCCAATTTCGGCCACTGGTTTCACGCCTGGTCGCTGATCCGCGGCCGCATGCCGGTGTCGCACGAGATGCCCTACCAGTGGTACGACACCCCCAACCTGCACCTGGCGACACTGCGCGATTTCGAGGACCTGCTCGCGCGCCTGGGGCTGGTGATCACCGCGCGGGCCTTCCTCGCCGATGGCCGGCCGGTGCGCGCCTTGGCCGGGTGGCGGGCCACGCAGGCGATCTACCGCTTCGCGCGGCGCTGAGTCCCGAGGGGCCGCACGCACCGAAATCGGGCGTGCGGGGCGTGGCATGGGTCTTGCACCTGCCGATCTGAAGCACAACGGTCGGAACCCCGATGAACACGCTGACACCTGTCGCCCCCGCCGCTCGGTCCCGAGGCCCGCGCCGGGCCGCGCCCCGGCGGCCCGTGGTGCCGCCCGCCCGGATGGACGAGGCCGCGGGCGCACCCGCGGCGGCGCTGATGCCCTATCCGTGGGTCGAACCGCCCGGTCCGGCGGCCGGCGCGCTGAGCGCGTGGCGGCTCGCGGTGACCGATCTGTTCGATGTCGCCGGTTATCCGACCTCGGTCGGCAACCCGATGCTGCTCGCGATGTCGGGGGTCCGCTCCCGGACCGCGCCGGCGGTGCGCGCGCTGCTGGCCGGCGGCGCCCGCTGGGTCGGCAAGACGCGCACCGACGAACTCTCCTATTCGATCAGCGGGCGCAATGCGCACTTCGGCACGCCGCTCAACGGGGCGGCGCCCGGCCGGGTGCCGGGGGGCGCCGCGTCGGGCGCGGCCTCGGCGGTCGCCACCGGCCTGTGCGACCTCGCGCTCGCGACGGACGCGGGGGGATCGGTGCGTGTGCCGGCCAGCCACTGCGGCCTGTTCGGCCTGCGCACCACGCTCGGTCGGGGCTCGCTCGCGGAGTGTCGCAGCGTGTTCCCGAGCTTCGATGCGCTGGGCCTGATGGCGCGTGAGCCGCGGGCCTTGCTCGCGGCCACGGCCGTGCTGGTGGGCGAGGATCCGCTCACGCTGCCGGCGGTGCCGCGCCTGATCGTCGCCGACGATGCCTTCGATCGGCTGGAGAGCCCGGTGCGCGAGGCCTTGCTGCCCGCCCGCCGCCGGATCGTGTCCCTGCTGCGCCCGGCGGGGCCGCCGGACCGTCCGCTCGACACCCAGGCGGACGTCCACGGCTGGGCGTTTCGACACCTCCAGGGGCGTGACGCCTGGGAGAGCCTCGGGGAGTTCATCGAACGGATGCATCCGCCGCTGGGCCCGGAGCTCGCGCAGCGGATCGACTGGGCGCGAACGATCGACGACACGCTGGTGGCACAGGCCCGGCGCGTGCAGCGCGCGTTGCGCGCGCGGCTGTCGACCCTGCTCGACCGCGACGGGGTGTTGTTGTTGCCGACGATGCCGGACATCGCGCCACGCCTGAACGAGGACGAGTCCTTGCTCGAGCGCTATCGGATGCGCGCGACCCGGTTGTTGTGCCTGGCCTCGCTCGCCGGCCTGCCGCAGGTGACGATGCCGATGGTCAGGCGCCTGGGCGCGCCGCTGGGGCTGTCGCTGATCGGGCCGGCCGGATCGGACCTCTCGCTGGTGCGCCTGGCCGCCGCGCTGGCGGCCGCCTGAGCCGCGACGGTGCTTCAGCGCCCCTGGAAGCGCGGCTTGCGCTTTTCCATGAAGGCGCGCCGCCCTTCCTTGTAGTCCTCGCTGTCGAAGCAGCGGTTCACGAGTTCGGTGACCTCGGCCGACGCCGGGTCGATCGAGTAGCGCTCGAACACGCGGATCGCGGCCTTGACCGCGTGCACGGTCAACGGGGCGTTGCCGGCGACTTGCGCCGCATACGCGCGCACCCGGGCCTCGAGTTCGGCATCGTCGACGACGAAGTTGATCAGGCCGATGCGCAGGGCCTCGTCGGCCTCGAGGAACCGTGCGCTGAAGAGGATGTCCTTGGCGCGCGAGGGGCCCACCAGGCGGGCCAGCGCCGCCAGGCCCGGATAGTCGTAGCCCAGGCCGAGCTTGGCCGCCGGGATGCCGAAACGCGAGCCGGGCGTGGCGAAGCGCAGGTCGGCGTTCAGCGCGATCGCCAGCCCGCCGCCGATGCAATAGCCCTGGATCATCGCGATCAGGGGCTTGCTCAGTCGCGACAGTCCGAGCTGTCCTCGGCTGGCGATCGCGCCGTAGGCCTTCTTCTGCTCGGCGGTGGCCCGCTTCTGCTCGAACTCGGAGATGTCCGCGCCCGCGGCGAACGAGCGTCCGCCCGCGCCGCGCAGCACCACGACGCGCACCTGCGGGTCGGCCTCGAAGGCCTCGGTCGCGACGCCGAGCGCCTCCCACATCTCCAGCGACACCGCGTTGCGTCGCTCCGGCTGGTTGATGGTGATCCAGCCGACACCGTCCTCGACGTCGGCGAGGATCTTCGGGGTCTTCAGGCTCAGGGATCGGACGGTCATCGGGGGGCTCCGGTGGTGGCGGTCAGTTCGGCGATCTGCGCATCGGTGTAGCCGAGTTCGCGCAGCAGCATCGTGCTGTGTTCGCCGGGGTCGGGGGCGGCGTGGTGAAACGCCTCCGGGTGCGGGCAGGCCGACAGGTTGATCGGCGAGCGCAGCAGGTTCAATGGGCCGAGTTCCGGGTGCGGGGCCGGCCGGGTCATGCGCAGGTGGCGCACCTGCGGGTCCTCGAAGGCCTGACCGATGTCGTAGACCGGGCCGCAGGGCACGCCCACCGGGTTCAGCCGTGCGACGAGTTCGGCGGTGTCGAAGCGCTGCGTCAACGCGTCGATGTCCGCCTCCAGCGCGCGTCGGTGGCGCCGGCGCGAGGCCGGGTCACGGTAGTCGGGGTGATCGCGCAGCGCATCGGCCTGCAGCGCGTCGCAGAAGGCGGCCCACATCTTCGGCGTGCTGGCCGCGATGTTGACCAGGCCGTCGCGGGCGCGGAAGGTGCCCATCGGCGCCTGGGTCGGGTGCGAGTTGCCCTCGCGACCGGCCACCTCGCCGCTCATCGTGTAGCGCGAGCCCTGGAAATCGAGCTTGTTCAGCATGCCCTCGAGCAGCGAGGTGTGCACCCATTGCCCCTCGCCGGTGCGCTCGCGGTGCAGCAGCGCCAGCAGGATCCCCTGGCCGAGGAACATGCCGGCCGTGGTGTCGGAGATCGCGATGCCCGCGCGCATCGGACGGCCCTCGGGCTCGCCGGTCACCGACATCAGGCCGCTCATCCCCTGCACGATCTGGTCGACACCGGGGCGCTCCGAGTACGGCCCGTCCTGCCCGAAACCCGACAGGCTGGCGAGGATGGCGCGCGGATTGATCGCCTTGACCTGCGGCCAGGTCAGGCCCAGTCGCGCCTTGACCGGTGCGCGGAAGTTCTCCACCACCACGTCGCTGCGCGCGATCAGCCGGCGCAGGGCCTGCGCGCCGGCGGCGCTCTTCAGGTCCAGGCACAGGCCCAGCTTGTTGCGGTGCAGGTTCTGTTCGTCGGCGCCGCGACGGCGGCCGGTCACCGAACCGATCGCCTTGTCCGGCGGGGGTTCGACGCGGATGACCCGTGCACCCCAATCGGCCAGCAGTCGCACCGCGGTGGGGCCCGCGCGCGCGATCGTCAGGTCGAGCACGGTGTAGGGCGACAGCGGCAGGTTCGGGGTCGAGGTCATCACGGGCTCCGAGGGGGTGTCGGGTGGGCGGCCATGGCCCGCCCGCGTCGCCCCGGCGTGACGCGGGGCGGCGTCGGGCGTCAACAGGCCCTAGTCGGTGCGGGAACCGCGCCGACCGGCGAGCTGGCGAGTCAGTCGCTCGCGCAGGCGCGTCGAGCCGAGGCTCTCGCGGTTGGCCGCGCGCAGGGTCAACTCGTCGAACCGGCCTTCGCCGATCTGGTTCAGGTGCCGCTTCATCGTGCGCACCGCGACCGGTTCGGTCTGCCGCACCGCCTCGAGCACGGCGTTGACCCGTTCCCGCAGCGAGTCGCGCTCGACGATCTCGGTCAAGAAGCCGATCCGCAGCATCTCCTCGGCCTCGATCGTCATCGCGGTGAGGAAGAGCTTCTTCGCGGCGTTCAGGCCCAGCCGCGACACGTAGCGCCGCAGGCCCCCCGCGTAGTACACCAGGCCGAACCGGGCCGCCGGCATGAACATCCGGCAGCCGGGCGCGCCGATGCGCAGGTCGCAGCACAGCGCGAGATCGGTGGCGCCACCGTAGACGCTGCCGTTGAGCGCGGCGATCGTCACGAAGGGCAGCGCCTCGAGCGCGTCGAGCATGCGCTCGAGGCGGTCGTCGAGCTCCGAGAGGATCGCGTCCAGCGTGTAACCCGACGAGAAGGTCCGGTCGCCGCTGCCGGTGATCACCAGCGCGCGGATCGACGGGTCGGCGGCGAGTTCGGCGAACCACCGGGTCATCGCGTCGATGTCGGCCGGGTCCAGCCGGTTGTGTTCGGCGAGGCGGTTCAGTCGCAGTTGCGCGATGCCCTCGCGCACCAGGATGCGCGGGGCCAGCGGATGGGCGGCCAGGGCCTGCTCGTCGGCGGGGTCCGCCGGCCAGTCGGGGGGCGGCGATGCCGTCTCGTTCATGCGTCGGGTCCTCGGTGGGCGCCGCTGTCGGGCTCGCCGCGCCGCACGAAGGCGGCGATCGTCGGGTCGGCGCACAGCGCGGCGAATTCGGATGCGTCGGGCAGGCGGGGGCGATCGCGGTCGCGGTTCACCAGGCACAGGAATCCGAGCGGGGCGTCGTCGTCCGCGCGGAACTGGTGCCAGGTGTCCGAATCGATGCGCACCAGGTCGTGTTCGCCCACCGGGTGGATGCGATCGCCCACCAGGCAGCGGCCGCGGCCGCGCAGCACCATCACGGCATGCGCGTGCTGGTGGCGTTCGAGCGTGCTCCAGCCGCCGGGCGCGATCTCGAAATAGCGCCATTCGCAGGCGAGCGCGGGATCGTCGACCAGGGTCTGTCGCGTGACGCCGTGAAACGGCGCGCTGCCGGCGGGCTTGTACTCGGTGACCGGCACGTCCTCCCAGCGGGCATCGGGCAGCGCCCGACGGATCGGGGTCGTCATCGGTGTTCTCCAGGCAGGGGGCCGCCGACCGCGCGGACGAACTGCTCGCACCGGTCGACGAGCCGCTCGCGGGCCTGCAGCAGGTTGCCGCCGATCAGCAGCATCACGTCGGGCCCATAACCGGCGAGCAGTTCGGGCACGCGTTCGACCCGGATGCCACCGGCCGGGACCGGCAGGCAGGCGCGGTGCGTGCCCAGTGGTTCGCGCGCGGCCCGGGCGATCGCCTGGCACTGCGCCTCGTCCAGGCTGAAGCGGCCCCCGTGATTGGGGAAGATGGTCGCATCGGCGCCGAGCAGACGAAAGAGCCGGCCCAGCAGCAGCGGCGCGGCGATCCGGGCGACGCCGGCCAGCGCCGGGTGCGCCAGCCAGACCATGTCCGGGTACTCGCGGCGCAGTTCGGCGAAGCTGGCGAGGCCGACGATCATCGGGCAGACCAGCACCACCTTCACGCCCTCTCGGCGCGCCAGCGCCAGCTGACGATCGATCGCGCGCGCACCGCCATTGAGCGCCGGCGCGTACAGGCAGCGGGTGCCGTGCCGGGCGTTCGTCGCGGCCAGCGCCGCCTGCACCCGCGGCACCCGCTCGGCGAAGGGCGCGGCCGCCTGATCCGCGATGCCGTGGTCGTCCTTGATCAGGTCCAGCCCGCCCTGGGCGAACTCGCTGGCCAGCCGCGCCAGTGCCGGCGCGGACAGCCCCTGGGGCTTCAGTGCCGAGCAGGTCAGCGCGCGGGTGGGCACGCCCATCAGCGCGCGCAGCCCGGCGATGCCGTGGGCGGGGCCGGGCAGGGTCGCGAGCAGGTCGGCCGGCAAGGTGGCGTCGACCAGTTCGGTGTCCGGCTGCAGCGAGCTGTTGCCGAACAACATGTTCAGCAGCTGCCCGGCTTCGTGGCCGACGGTGGACGTCGCCAGCGAGACGGTGACGCGCCAACCCGACGGGGAGGCGTCGGCCGCGTCGGCGGCCGGCTCGATCGCCTCGACCCGGCCGAGCACCGTCTCGAGCAGACCCGGTTCCCGAACGGCCTCCACCGGCATCTCGATGCTCTGCTCGATCGCGATCGCCCGTGCGCGCGCCACGATGTCATCGGCCATCGCGCGGACCCGGTAGTGGGCGAAGAATCGGGAGGAGGGCGGGGGGGATGAGGACACGGCGGGGCAGTGTAGCTCAGGCCTTCAGTGGTTCCGGATGCGCGGGTCCGGGCGACGAAAGGGCATCGAACACGGTAAGCTATCGGGTTCCCCTTTTCCACCCACCGTGCCGCTGGCCTGTGCCCGCGGTCGGCCACCTGCGTTCACCATGGCCCAGTACGTCTACACCATGAACCGCGTCGGCAAGATCGTGCCGCCGAAGCGTCAGATCCTCAAGGACATCTCGCTGTCGTTCTTCCCGGGCGCCAAGATCGGCGTGCTCGGCCTGAACGGCGCGGGCAAGTCCACGCTGCTGAAAATCATGGCCGGTCTCGACAAGGACATCGAGGGCGAAGCGGTCCCGATGCCGGGCCTGCGCATCGGCTACCTGCCCCAGGAGCCGCAGCTCGACCCGGACAAGACCGTGCGCGACGAGGTCGAGGCGGGTCTGGGCGAGGTCATGCAGGCCAAGTCCAAACTCGACGAGATCTACGCGGCCTACGCCGAGCCCGATGCCGACTTCGACAAGCTCGCGGCCGAGCAGGCGAAGTACGAGGCGATTCTCGCCACCGCCGGTGCCGACACCGAGCAGCAGATGGAGGTCGCCGCCGACGCGCTGCGCCTGCCGCCCTGGGAGGCGGTGATCGGCAACCTGTCCGGCGGCGAGAAGCGTCGCGTGGCGTTGTGCAAGCTGCTGCTGTCCAAGCCCGAGATGCTGCTGCTCGACGAGCCCACCAACCACCTCGATGCCGAGAGCGTCGACTGGCTCGAACAGTTCCTGCAGAAGTTTCCGGGCACCGTGGTCGCGGTCACCCACGACCGCTACTTCCTCGACAACGCGGCCGAGTGGATCCTCGAACTCGACCGGGGCGCGGGCATTCCCTGGAAGGGCAACTACAGCTCCTGGCTCGACCAGAAGCAGACGCGGCTGAAGCAGGAGGAAGCCACCGAGAGCGCGCGCCAGAAGGCGCTGAAGAAGGAGCTCGAGTGGGTCCGCCAGAACCCGAAGGGGCGTCAGGCCAAGAGCAAGGCGCGGCTGACGCGCTTCGAGGAGCTCTCCAGCCACGAGTACCAGAAGCGCAACGAGACCGCCGAGATCTTCATCCCGGTGGCCGAGCGGCTGGGCAACGAGGTGATCGAGTTCAAGAACGTCAGCAAGGGCTACGGTGACCGGCTGCTGATCGACAACCTCAGCTTCAAGGTGCCGGCCGGCGCGATCGTCGGCATCATCGGTCCGAACGGCGCCGGCAAGTCGACGCTGTTCCGGATGATCAACGGGCGCGAGAAGCCCGACAGCGGCGAGGTCACGCTGGGCAACACCGTGCAGATGGCCTTCGTCGACCAGAGCCGCGACGCGTTGCCCAACGACAAGACCGTCTGGGAGGCCATCTCCGACGGCGCCGACATCCTGACGGTGGGGCGCTTCGAGATGCAGTCACGCGCCTACATCGGCCGCTTCAACTTCAAGGGGTCCGATCAGCAGAAGCTGGTGGGCAACCTCTCGGGCGGGGAGCGTGGCCGCCTTCACCTGGCCAAGACGCTGCTGGCCGGCGGCAACGTGCTGCTGCTCGACGAGCCCTCCAACGACCTCGACGTCGAGACGCTGCGGGCGCTGGAGGACGCGCTGATCGAGTTCGCCGGCAGCGTGATGTGCATCTCGCACGACCGTTGGTTCCTCGACCGCATCGCGACCCACATCCTGGCCTGCGAGGGCGACTCGCAGTGGAACTTCTTCAACGGCAACTACACCGAGTACGAGGCCGACAAGCGGGCGCGGCTCGGCGAAGAAGGGGCCAAGCCGCACCGCATCCGCTTCAAGGCGCTGCGCTGAGACACGAACGGCCGGCGATCGCCGGCCGTCTGGGCCTGCGTTCATGGGTGCGACCGGAGTGAACCGGCCGCACCGACGAGTTTACGAGGCGGCCTGCGCCCGGTCCCGCGCGGCGCGCCAGTCGCTGAGCAGCCGCGGGTCACTCTCGAGCGCGGCGAGGAATTCGCGGTCGATGCGCCGGCGGGCGGCTCGTGCCGACAGCCGATGCCCGGCCGCCAGAATCGCGCCGCCCAGCCGAGCGGCCGTGCGCGCGAACACCAGGGCAACCAGCGCGCCCAGTGCCCACAGCGCCAGCCACTCGCGGGTCGAGCCATCGACGAACCAGTCGTCCAGGCGGTGCGCGACGGCAGCCACCACGGCGGTGACGATGCCGGTCAGCAGGACCAGGGGCAGGGTCCGAAGACTGCGGGTGGGCCCGACCGCGTCCGACAGCACGCGGGAGCCTTCGAGGACTCGTTCGAGACCTTCGTGGGTGGTGGAAAAGGTGGTCATGGCGTACTCCTGTTGAGACTGAACGGGATTCGAACCTCGATCCCTGTGAATTCAATTTGCGGCATTGCAACAAGAAACTCAAGATATGATTAGTAATATTTAGTATTTTCTTTGGTGATAATTGGTCGTGAACTTCCGAACCCTCGACCTGAACCTGCTGCGGGTCTTCGACGAAGTCATGGTGGAGCACAACCTCACCCGGGCGGCGCGCCGCCTGTCGATGACCCAGTCGGCGGTCAGCAACGCCCTGCGCCGGCTGCGGGACGCCACCGGCGACGAGTTGCTGGTGCGCGCCGGCTATGGGGTCGTCCCGACACCCTTTGCCGTCTCGATCTGGCCTGCCGTCCGCCAAGCCCTGGAAGGGCTTCGGGAAGTGTTAGCGCCCACTCAGTTCGATCCGGCCTCCGCCGATTGCAGCTTCGTCCTGGCGATGGCCGATGCCACCGCGGCGTTGCTGATTCCCCCGTTGGTCCGTTTCATCGAGACCCAGGCGCCCGGGGTCAGCCTGCGGGTGCTGCCGCTCACCACCCGGGATCCGCGCCCCCTGCTGGAGTCTCAGGAGGTGGACATCGCGATCGGCTACTTTCCGGTCGCCCTGGCGGAGTTGGCGCAGCGCAGCATGGTCGACAGCAGCCCGCCGTCCGTCGGATACGAACGGTTGTACGACGGGCGCTACGTCTGCGTGATGCGTCGCGACCACCCGCTGGTGGCCGGAGAGCTCACGCTGGATCGCTATTGCGAGGCGCATCATCTGCTGGTGAGCTTTTCCGGACGGCCGTTCGGATTCATCGACCAGGCCCTGGCGTCACTGAACCGGCAGCGGCGCATCGTGCTGACCGTCAACCAGTTCTTCACCGCGGGGCAGGTGGTGGCCAACTCCGACCTGCTCACCGTGCTGCCCGAGCACTTCGTGCCCTCCACCGGCATTGCCGACCAGCTGACGGTGCGCACGCTGCCGTTCGAGGTGCCGGTGGTGCACGTGGACCAGGTCTGGCACAGGCGCCATCGCCAGCCCGATGCCCACCAATGGCTGCGTGGGCAGATCGCGCGCGCGGCCGCGCAGGCCTTGGGCCGATCGAACACTCCCGCGCAACCGCCACGCGGCGGGGATGAAACCGCGGGGCTGCGCCGTTGAACGCGCACGGCACAATGCCGGGGAACCCTTCTCCTCCCACCCTTCCAACCACAGGAACATCCATGTCCCGACGCCGTTTCATCACCGCCGCCGCCGGTCTCACGCTGGCCAGCGGGACCAGCGCTTTCGCCCAGGCTCCTGCGCCCGCACTGATGACCCGCGCCAGCGACTCCCTGATGCCGCGCGGCAAGTCCCAGCGGGTGGTCATCCTGGGCGGAGGCTGGGGCGGCCTGAACGCGGCCAAGCAGCTGCGGCAAGTGGCACCCGACCTCGAGGTGGTGGTGCTCGAGCGCAACCCGGTGTTCTTCTCGTGCCCGATGAGCAACAAGTGGCTGGTCGATGTGGTCGACAGCAACTTCCTCACCTGGGACTACCTGCGCATCGCCGAGAAACACGGCTATCGCTTCATCCAGACCGAGGTGCTCGCGGTCGAGCGAGACAAGCGCCGGGTGATCACCGCGGCGGGCGGGCTGGACTACGACTACCTCATCGTGTCGCCTGGCATCCGCTATCACTACGAGGCCTGGTTCGGCAACGACCGGCGCGCCGCCGAGGCCACGCGGGCGCGCTTTCCCGGCGCCTACATCCCGAACGCCGAGCACTACGCGCTCAAGCGCGCGCTGCACGACTTCAAGGGCGGCGACCTGGTGATGACGCTGCCGCCCCCGCCGCAGCGCTGCCCGCCCTCGCCGTACGAGCGCGCCTGCCTGATCGCCTCGCTCTTCCAGCAGAAGAAGATCAAGGGCCGCGTGATCATCCTCGATCACAAGGACGGCATCCGGCCGATCGGACTGGGCTTTCGCCAGGCCTTCGAGGAGCTCTACAAGGACGTCATCACCTACGTGCCCAACGCGCGCATCAGCGAGGTCGATCCGTTCAATCAGCGCATCAAGACCTCGGCGGGCGATTTCAAGTTCGACCACGCGGTGCTGATGGCGCCCCACCAGGCGGGCGATCTCGCCTGGCGCGCGGGCACCGTGGGCGCGCCGGTCCAGGGACGTCCGGGGGGCTGGGCCGATGTGGACCCGCTCTTCCTGAACACGAAGGACGACCCGCGGGTGTTCGTGATCGGCGACGCGGTGGGGTTCGTCTCGCCGCAGTTCGCGTTCTATCCGAAGGCCGGGCACGTCGCGAACCGTCACGCGAAGATCGTCGCGAAGTACATCGCCGCGATGGCCGCGGGCCGTGCGCCGGTGGCCGAGCTGCCCGACAACCTGTGCTACATGCTGGTGAACACCCAGCCGCGCGAGGCGATCGCGGTGCAGTTCGACTACAAGGTGAACGCGCAGGGCATCATCGAACAGACCCAGCGCGACGACAACGAGCGCCGCGCCTCGCTCGTGACCGAGGACTTCCAATGGGCCAAGGTGATGTACGAGGACATGTTCACCTGAAGCGCCGGTGCGCGCGCGCGTCGGGCGGCCGCCCCACGCGCGCCGCCACGCGCTATCGGCGCAGTTCGCGCCCCACCGAACGGTTCACGAAGTCGTAGGTGGCCACCTTCCTGAGGTCGACCTCGCCCGGCTTGTACAGCCCGGCCTTCACCATCTTCTCGTAGAAGTCGCGCACCCGGGCCTCGTTCATCGCGCCGATGCCGCGCTCGAGCGCCTCGCCGGAGTCGACGATGCCCTGCTGCTTGATCAACGCCACCGAGCGCTCGAGCTCGTCGTCGGTGAGCTCCGGGTTCTCCTTGCGCATCATCGCGTTGGCGGCCTTGCGGTCGGCGTACAGGTAGTTGTACCAGCCGACGATCGAGGCATCGACGAAGCGGCGGACCAGGTCGGGCTTGTCGCGGACGAAGTCGGTCCGGGCCTCGATCAGCGTGGAGTAGGTGGAGAAGCCGTTGTCGGCGAGCAGGTGCACCACCGGCTTGAACTTGCCCTGGTTCTCGATGTAGATCGGCTCGGCGACCGAGTAGCCCTGCTGCACGGAGCTCTTGCTCGCGAGGAAGGGCCCGAGGTTGTAGTTGTAGGGCTTGAGCTGCTCGTCGCGGAATCCGTGCTGCACCTTCAGCCACTGCCACCAGGTGAACTGGCCGTCCTTGGCCACCAGCACCGTGGGTGCCTTGGCCAGCGCGGCGAAACTGTCCATGCCCTGCCCGGGGTGGGCGATCAGCGCCTGCGGGTCCTTCTGGAACATCGCGGCCACCACCACCGTGGGCACGCCGTTCTTCACGTTGTCGAACGAGTGCAGCAGGTTGCCGGTCATCAGGAACTGGATCTTGCCGGCCGGCAGCAGCGGGCGGTTGTTCACCTGCGGCCCGCCCTGCTGGATCGTGACGTCCAACCCGGCCTTGCGGTAGGTGCCGTCGACCAGCGCCTGGTAGAAGCCGCCATGCGCGGCCTGTGCCTTCCAGTTCGTGGCGAACACGATCTTGTCCTGTGCCAGCGCGGGCGCGGCGGCGGCGAGCGTGGCGACCAGTGCGAATGCGGCGCCGGTCAATCGGGTCGGTCGGGTCATCGGGGCCTCCTGGAATGGGTGTGCCGGTGGGCGTGCGTGGGCCGTCCGGTCAACGCTCGGCATCATGCCAGCGTCCGAGCAGCCAGTGGGACAGTTGCCGGAAGCTCGCGTGGATTCCGACCCCGGTCAACGAGACCAGCACCAGCGCCGCGAACATCTTCGGCGTCTCGGTGCGAAAGCTGGCCTCCAGGATGCGCGAGGCCAGTCCCGTCTCCCGTCCGGCCGCGCCCGCGGTGAACTCGGCCACCACCGCGCCGATCAGCGCCAGGCCGCCCGCGATCTTCAGGCCGGCCAGGAAGTAGGGCAGCGCCGAGGGGATCAGCAGCCAGCGCAGCCGCTGCCAGCGACTGGCCCGGTACAGCGTGAACAGGTCGCGCAGGTGCGCATCGGCCGAACGCAGACCCACCACCGTGTTCGAGAGGATCGGGAAGAACGCGACGATCCACGCGCACAGCAGCAGCGCCGCGGTGGTGCTGTCGACGTAGATCAGGATCAGCGGGGCGATCGCGACGATCGGGGTCACCTGCAGGATGATCGCGAAGGGCAGGAACGCGCGTTCGGTCCAGGGCGACAGCGCGAACACGCTGGCGAGCACCACGCCGGTGGCGATCGACAAGCCCAGCGCACCCAGCGTGATCTTGATCGTGAACCACCACGCCGGCGCGAGGCTGTCGAAGTGCTGCGCGAGCGTCGTGAGCACCAGGCTGGGGGCGGGCAGGATGTAGTGCGGGATCTGCGCCAGGCGCACCAGCGCCTCCCAGGCGAGCACCGCCCCGACGAAGACGCCCCAGGGCAACAGGCGCGAGAGGGCCCGACCGCTCACGCGACCGCCTGCGCGTCGCGCAGCGCGCGCGAGACCTGCGCGCAGCGGGCGGCGAATCCGGCGCTGGATCGCCAGCTCTCGCCGTCCGGGTCGTCGTGCGGGTTGTCGATCACGGTGCTCACGCGCCCGGGGCGCGCGCTCATCACCACGATGCGCTGCGCCAGCGTCACCGCCTCGAACACGCTGTGCGTCACGAAGAGCACCGTCAACGCGCGTTGCCGCCACCACGCGAGCAGGTCGTCGTTTAGTCGCAGGCGGGTGATCTCGTCGAGCGCGGCGAACGGCTCGTCCATCAGCAGCACCGCCGGATCGGCCACCAGCGCCCGCGCGATCGACACCCGCATGCGCATGCCGCCCGACAGCTCCCGGGGATAGGCCTTCGCGAAGCCCTCGAGCCCGACGTTGGCCAGCAGCGCCGCGATGCGCTCGCGCGCCTGCGCGCGTGACTGGCCGGCCAGGCGCAGCGGCAGCCAGACGTTGTCGGCGACGTCCGCCCAGGGCATCAGCGTGGGCTCCTGGAACACGAAGCCCACCGGCGAACGACCGGTCGGGCCGTCGGGCACGCGCAGCGCCACCTCGCCCTCGTTCGGGCGGTCCAGCCCCGCCACCAGGCGCAGCACGGTGCTCTTGCCGCAACCCGAGGGGCCGAGCAGGGCGATGAACTCGCCCGCCTCGACGCGCAGCGACACGCGCTCCAGGGCGTGCGTGCCGGATTCGAAGCGCCGGCTGACGCGCTCGAGCGAGACCACGGGTGCATTCATGCCGAAAAGCCTACCATTGGCCCATCGATCCGATCGTCCACCGCGAAGGAATCCGGTCATGCAGCGCACCCGTGCGTTCCCCTGTCGTCTGCTGGTCTTCCTCGCGGGCCTGGCCGCGACCCTGCCGGCGATGGCCGCGATCACCGAGATCCGGATCGACGCCGTCCGTGCCTTCGCCGGCGGCGAGTCGATCGGCGCCGGCGGGCGCTACGAACGCGTCACCGGCGTCGCCCGCGGCGAGCTCGACCCGGCGGACCCTCGCAACCGCGTGATCGTCAACCTGGAGGCGGCGCCGCGCAATGCGCGCGGACGCGTCGAGTACGAGGTCGACTTCGACCTGCTGCGACCGGTCGACGGCGGCAACCGCAAGCTGATCTACGACGTCACCAACCGCGGGCGCAAGTTCTTCACCCATTGGGTGATGGACGGGCCGCCCGGCGCGGCCAACGATCCGCTGACGCGCGAGCACGCGGGCAATGCGCTGCATCTGCGCGAGGGCTACACGCTGGTCTGGTCCGGCTGGGACCCGGACGCGCCCAAGGCGAACCAGGGCATGAGCATCCGGGTGCCGGTGGCCTTGCGCGACGGCGCGCCGATCGTGCGCCGCATCCGCGACGAGTTCCAGAGCGGCACGCGCGGGCCCGTCGTGAAGCGCTTCCGTCTGTCGTACGAATCGGCCAGCACCGACCAGGGACAGGCCACGCTCACCGTGCGGCGCACCGAGGCCGCCGCGCGGGTGCCGGTGCCGCCCGAGGAGTGGCGCTTCGTGGACGCCCGCACGATCGAGATCAACACCCCCGGCAACGCCGGCAGCGGCCCGGCGGTGGGCAGCATCTACGAGTTGCACTACCGCGCGAAGAACCCCTGGGTGCTGGGCGTCGGGTACGCCGCCACACGCGACCTGGTGTCCTTCCTTCGTCACGCGAAGGCCGATGCGAAGGGCACGCCGAACCCGGCGGGCGAGGGCATCCGCCACGCGCTGGCGATCGGCATCTCGCAATCGGGCCGCTACCTGCGCGACCACGTCGCCGATGGCTTCAATCGTGACGAGGGCGACCGCAAGGTGTTCGACGGGGTGCTCGCGCACATCTCGGGCGTCGGGCGGGTGTTCATGAACGAGGCCTTCGGCCAGCCCTTCCGCACGAACACCCAGCACGAGGACCACCTGTTCCCCGAGAACCGCTTCCCGTTCTCGGCGGCCAGCACCACCGATCCGTTCAGCGGGGCCACCGGCGCGCTGCTGCGCGGCGACGGCTTCGACCCACTGCTGATCGAGGTGAACACCAGCACCGAATACTGGCAGAAGGGGGCCTCGCTGCTGCACACCGACCCGACCGGCGCCCGCGACCTCGCCTTGCCGACGGGCGCCCGGGTCTACCTCGTCGCGGGCACGCAGCATGGCGGGCGGGTGGGCCTCACCCCGGCCCGGGGGCCCTGCGCCAACGACCGCAACCCGCACAACCCGGCGCCGGCCCTGCGGGCGCTGCTCGCCGCGCTCGACGCCTGGGTCGAGAAGGGGGTGGCGCCGCCCGAGTCGCGCGTGCCCACCCTGCGCGAGGGCACGCTCGTCGCACCCGACAACGCCGGCTTTCCGACGATACCCGGCTGGGAGATCGCGCGGCGTGGCAACGCGCTGGTGCTCTTCGGCGACTGGGTCGACCCCACGCCCGATCCCGCGCGGCAGTACCGCTCGCTGGTGTCGCGCACCGACGCTGATGGCAACGAGGTGGCCGGCATCCGCCTGCCCGACATCGCCGTGCCGCTGGGCACCCACACCGGCTGGAATCTCTACAAGCGGCCCTATCCCGAGGGTGAACTGTGCGATCGGGATGGCTCCTATGCCCCGTTCGCGCTGACCCGGGCCGACCGTGACAAGACCGGCGACCCGCGGGCGTCGGTGCAGGAGCGCTACGGCGATGCGGCGGGCTACCTGCAGCGCCTGGCCGAGGCGGTCGATCGGCTGCGCCGGGATCGGTTCTTGCTGGAGGAGGATGCGCAGGCCTATCTCGCGCGGGGCAAGGCGTTGGCCGAGCGCGTGTTTCCGGCCGCTTCGCGCTAGCGGTCGGGCACGCCTTCGCCGCTGGCGCCTTTCGGGGGCGCTACGCACCCGGGTCGTCGAACACCGTTCGGAACCCGCGCGCGGCCGTCACCGCCTCGCGCATCAGCTGCGCCACGATGTCCGCGGCCGGGACGATCGCGTCGGCGAACCCGGCGGCCGGGCCGAGCGACACGATGCCTTCCTCCACCCGGCCGCCTTCGTAGACCCGCTCGATGGTGCGGGTCGACAGGATCAGGTCGCCGAACTCGCGATGGCTGCGCGCGCCGGCCGCCTCCAGCCGCTGCACTTCACGGGCGGTTTCGTTGACCATCACCCGCCAGGTGTCGTTGATCGTGCCCAGGATCGCCATCGAGCCGTGCTCGTCGATCTCGACGATGCGCCGTTTCAGGGCCTCGTGGGCGATGATTTCCCGGGCCACCATGAATCGGCTGCCCATCACCACGGCATCGGCGCCCATCGCCAACGCGGCGGCGATCTGGCGGCCGTGGCCGATGCCGCCGCCGATCACCAGCGGTACCGTCAGGCGCGACAGCGCGTAGGCGGCATTGACGAAGGAGGGCAACTGGTTGGCGCCCGGATGCCCGCCTTCTTCCATGCCGACCAGGCCGATCGCGTCCACGCCCAGCCGCTGCGCGCTGACGGCATGGCGCACGCTGGGACACTTGTGCAGCAGCACACCGCCGCCGCGGTGGATGGGCTCGACGATCTCATCGGGCGCCGAGCCCGCGCTCTCGAAGAAGCGCACGCCCTCCTCGAGGGCGATGTCGATCCACGCCGACACGTCGCGATTGAAGCCGGGGCGACGTGAGATGGTCAGGTTCACGCCGAAGGGCTTTCCCCCGGTCAGTTCCCGGCAGCGGCGCAGGTCGGCCCGGAAGGCCTCGGTCGTGGCGAACGAGCGCGAGGTGACGAAGCCCATGCCGCCGGCGTTGACCACCGCGGCGACGATGCCGGATTCGCCCAGGTGGTGCAGACCGCCCAGCAGGATCGGATGCTCGATGCCGAAGAGCCGCGTGATGCGGGTGCGAAAGCGCGCCGGCGACGCGCCGGAGTCGGTCTGGCTCACAGGCCCACCTCGCGCAGCATGCCGGCCGTCTCGCGCTGGGCGGCGCGATACTGCTCGACCAGTTCGGCGATCAGCGCCTCGGCCGGGCGCACCGCATCGACGCCCGACACGGTGTGCCCGGCGCTCCAGATGTCGACCCAGCGCCGGGGACCGGCGCGCTCCCTGGTGTGGGCGTTGCGCAGTTCGAGGGCGCGTTCCGGCGTGACCTGGCCGGCCATCTCCTTCGGGTCCAGGCCCGCGGCGACGATCGATGGCCGCAGCATGTTGGTGTCCAGGCCGGTGATCGCCTGGGTCAGCATCACGTCATCCAGGCGGCTGTCGACGAGCATCTGCTTGTAGGCCGGCTGCGCCATGCTCTCGGGCGTGGCGATGAAGCGCGTGCCCATCAGCCCGAGGTCGGCGCCCAGCACGCGCGCGGCCCACAGCGCCGCGCCGTCGGACATGCCGCCGGACAGCACCAGCGGCCCGTCGAACATCGCGCGCACGGCGCGCACGAAGGACATGCCGTTGGCCCAGCCGGTCTGCCCGCCCGCGCCGGCGGTGAGCAGCACCAGACCATCGGCGCCCACCTGCAGCGCCTTCTCGGCGTGGCGCAGCGACGCGATGTCGGCGTACACCAGGCAGCCGATGTCGTGCAGCGGCTTGATCACCGCCTCGGGTGAGCCGACGCTGGCGATCACCATCTCGACCTTGTGCTTGACCAGGATCCTCACGTCCTCGGTCAGCATGGCCGGATCGCGTCGCATGATGATGTTCGGGCACACCGGCGCGGTCGGCCCGTCGACCGCCGCGCAGTCACGGGCCACGCGGGTCAGCCAGGCGTCGAGCTCATCGGCGGATCGTGCGTTGACGGTCGGGAACGAGCCGATCACGCCGTTGCGACAGGTCGCCGACATCAGATCGGGTCCGGAGACGCGCAGCATCGGGGCCGCGATCAGAGGCAGCTTCAAGCGGGCGCGCAAGGAAGGGGGCAGGGCCATCGCGTCTCCTGGAGGAGGGGGAAGGAAGGTCGAGGCGGCTGGGAGGCCAGTGGGGTGGGGCCCGACGCGTGCGCGGGCCTGCTCAGGTGATGTTGGTCTTCATGCCGATGCCGCGATCGAGCAGCATGATCAGGGTATCGGCAACGCGCTGCGGGTCCACCCGCTCGGGGTCGACCATGTATTGCGCGACGACGCCGCGCACCGCGGCGGCCAGCAGCATCGCCAGCGCCTCGACATCGATGTCGGGGTCCGCTTCGCCACGCTCGATCGCGACCTTCAGTTCCTGCGCGAAGAAGTCGACGAACCGACGATTCATCGCGCGCACGGATTCGAGCAGCTCCGGCATCGACGAGATCGACTCGGACCACAGCACGTGCCAGGCACGCGATGGCGCCGGATCGTCCTCGACCAGTCCGAGATAGCCGCGGATCGTCGCCCGGATGTGCGGCAGGCCGGGACGGATGTGTCCGAGCTGCCGCGCGCGCCACCAGCGCCCGATCTTGCCGGGAGCGCCCTTCACGAGAAACGAATACACGTGCAACAGCAGGCCCTTCTTCGACCCGAAGTAATAGTTGGGCAAGGAGTGGCTGAATCCCGCTTCGCGGCCGACATCGACCAGCGACAGTCTCGCGGCGCCTTGTTCGGCGATCAGCCGGATGGCCGTCAAGGTCATCCGGCGGATCGCCTCCTCGCGCAGCGCCGCGTTCGTGCGTGGCCGCTCCGGCGAGTCGACCATGTCGGGCGTCGGCGCCGAGGCCGCGAGGCTCGGATCCTCGCCGTTGCTCTGGATTGCTTCGTTTCCGGACCCGATCATGGGCTCCCCTCCCTGGGCCGCGGCGGCCTACTGCCGATACATGTCGGCGAATCGCACCAGGCCGTCGGGAACCACCGTCAGGCCCTTGACGTGCTTCTTCGCGACGATGGTGTCGCTGACATTGGACAGGTAGGCATAGGGCAGCACCTCGTTGTTCAGCACGCGGGCGAACTCGGAATAGATGGCCGCGCGCTTGGCGGGATCGGCCGTGACCATGCCCTGCTCCAGCAGTTCGTCGACCCGCTTGTTGACGTAGCTGCCGTAGTTCTGCGTCGGATTGAGCTCGGCGAAGCGCGAGTGGAAGAACGTGAACGCGTTGATGTGCGGGTCGGCCCTTCCCGTGAAACGGTAGATCGACGCCTCGAACTGCTTGCTCGACATGTTCTGCACCAGCCGGTTCTGGTCGAAGGCCTCGAGCTCAACCTTGATGCCGACCTTGCCCCACATCTCCTGCAGCGACTGCGCGAGGTGGCGAGTCGCCGGCGTGTTGTTGTAGCTCAGGGTGAACTCGACCGGCTTGCCGTACGCCTTGACCAGCGCCTGGGCCTTGGCCACGTCGAACTTCGGGTAGTCGGCCACCGGCTGGGTGATCATCGCCATGCCTTTGCCGAACGGACTGTACGCCGGCGTCGACACGCCGAATCCCAGCGTCCGGATCAGCAGGTCGCGGTCCATCGCGTGCGCCACCGCGCGACGGATCCGGATGTCGTCGAGCGGCGGCTTCTTCGTGTTCATGTAGACCCCTTCGGTGCCGAAGCCGGCAGGGGAATAGACATCGTGGCGCCGGTCGCTCTTCATCGTGGAGATGAAGTGCATCGTCGGCTGGATGATGATGTCGGTCTGGCCCGATTTGAACGCCGCTTCGCGGGTCTCGGTGTTCTGCATGCCGCGGAACACGACCCGGTCGAGGTACGGCTTGCCCTTCTGCCAGTAGTCCGGGTTGCGGTCGACCACGAAGCGGCTGTTGCGCACCCATTCGACGAACTTGAACGGGCCGGTGCCCACGGGCTTGATCCCGATCCCCTGCGGGTCGGCCTTGAACGCGGTAGGCGACACCATGATCCCCGGCGCGTCGGCCAGGATGGTCGGCATCGCGGCGTTCGGCGCTTTCAGGGTGATCTCGACCGTCAGCGGGTCGAGTGCCTTCCAACCTTGAAAGACGCTCATCAGCTGCAGGCAGCGGCAGCGGTTCGCCGGGTTGCTGGTGCGGTCGAGGTTGGCGACCACCGCGGCGGCGTCGAACGGCGTGCCGTCGTGGAACTTGATCCCGGCGCGCAGCTTCAGGCGCCAGGTCTTCAGGTCATCGGAGGCGGTGTAGCTCTCGACCAGGAAGGGGACGGCCTGGCCCTTCGGATCGATGTCGAACAAGGACTCGTAGACCGGCGTCGAGAGCTGCCGCTCGGTGAAGGTGCCCGTGCGGATCGGGTCGACGATCGCGGGATCCTGCGCGAGGCCCACCGAGATCGTGCCGCCGGTCTTCGGCTGGGCGGCGGCGCCCGCGGTGAGCGCCAATCCCAGCAGGGCGGCAGCCAGATGCGTGGGGCCGGCGCGCCGGCGCCGCGGGTGGGGGTGGAGGGTTTTGCCAATCGAGGACATCGAATCGTCTCCTGTGCTTGTTTGAGTGGTCACGTCGCGAGAGAGTGGTGCACCCGCTGCCTCAGGGGTTCGTCGTGGTGAGCGGTTCGGGCCGCGCAGGCAACGGATGATGACAGGCCACGAAGTGGCCTTCGGTGTCAGCGACCGCGGCAATCGTCGGCTCTTCCCGCGCGCACCGGTCGGTGGCACGCGGGCAGCGGGTTCGAAAGCGGCAGCCCGATGGCACCGCCAGCGGCGACGGCGTCTCCCCTCGCGCCAACTCCGGCCGGGCGGAGCGACGGCTGGGCACCAATGACGGAACCGACGCCAACAGGGTCGCGCTGTACGGGTGGCGCGGGTGCGCGTAGAGCGCGCTGGCCGGGGCGATCTCGCAGATCTTGCCGAGGTACAGCACCATCACCCGGTCGCTGATGCCTTTGACGACACCGAGGTCGTGCGAGATGAAGAGCATCGTCAGCCCGTGCGCGGTCTTGGCGTCCTCGAGCAGGTTCAGGACCTGCGCCTGCACGGACACGTCGAGCGCCGACACCGGCTCGTCGCAGACGAGCAGGTCGGGCGCCAAGGTCAGCGCCCGGGCGATGCTCACGCGCTGGCATTGGCCGCCGGACAGCTCGTAGGACCGGCGCGCTCCGATCTGCTCGCCGTCCAGGCCGACGCTGCGCAGCGTCTCGATGGCCTTCGCGCGGCGTTGCTTCGCATCACCGCGGCCGGCGACCAGCAGCGGCATCTGGACGACGTCGAGGATGCTGTGTGCCGGATTCAGGGACGACATCGGATCCTGGAACACCATCTGCATCCGGAATCGCAGGGCCCGCAGATCCGCCCCGCGCGCGGCGTAGACCGACTGGCCATCGAACTGCACGCTGCCGCTGTCCGGCGCGGGCAGCGCCATCAACGCCCGTGCGAGTGTGGACTTGCCCGATCCGGATTCCCCGACAACGCCCAGCGTCTCGCCCCGGTACAGCTCGAGGGAGACGTCCGACAGCGCCTGCACACGCCGACCGCCCTTGGCGTGGAAGGTCTTGACCAGATGGCGCGCGGTGAGCAGCGCGTCCTTGCCGGTCAGGTGTGCCGTGCCGCTACCAGCCATGCGATCCTCGTGCGCGGGAGTCCATCGTCGGGTTCCTTTCAGGCTCGCGCCACTGGATGCCAGCATGCGTAGCCGTGCCCGGGCCCTGCCGAGGCCCACGCGGGCCGCTGGACGTCGCACTGCGGCGAGCGATGGGCGCAGCGCGCCGCGAAACGGCAACCGGGCGGCGGAGCGATCAGGTCGGGCGGTTGTCCGTCGATCACCGGCAGGCGCACGTGCGAGGGACTGTCGGTGCGCGGCACCGACTCGAGCAGGGCCTGGGTGTAGCGCATGGCCGGGCGCTGCAGGACATCGGCCACGGTGCCGTGCTCGACGATCTGGCCGGCATACATCACCGCGACGTCGTCGCACATCTCGGCGACCACGCCCAGGTTGTGTGTGATCAGCATCATCGCCATCGAGCGGGCGTCCTGCAGCCGGCGCAGCAAGTCGAGGATCTGCGCCTGTACCGTGACGTCGAGCGCGGTGGTCGGCTCGTCGGCGATCAGCAACCGCGGTGCGCAGGCCAGCGCGATCGCGATCACGATGCGCTGGCGCATCCCGCCCGACAGGCGGTGCGCGTACTCCCGGGCGCGCTGCTGCGGGTCGGGAATGCCGACCTCGGCCAGCAACTCGACCGCCCGCGTGCGCGCGGCCGCCTTCGACAGGTCGGTGTGCTGCAGCAGCACCTGTTCGATCTGCCGTCCGATCGTCAGCACCGGATTGAGCGAGGTCATGGGGTCCTGGAAGATCATCGCGATCTCCCGCCCGCGAATCCGCCGCATCTGCTCCTCGGAGGATTGGCGCAGGTCGCGGCCGGCGAACTCGACACGCCCCGCCGGCTTGAGCGTGCGGTCGGCCGGCAGCAGGCCGATGATGCTTCGCGCCAGCACGGACTTGCCCGAGCCGGACTCGCCGACGATGCCCAGCGTGCGGCCCGCGTCGAGCGTGAACGAGACGCCGTCGACCGCCCGCAGCACCCCGCGGGGCAGATCGAAGTGGGTCATCAGCCCGACGACGTTCAGCAGCGGCGCGCTCATGCGGCCCCCGCGCGACCGTCGATGCGCTTCTGGATCTGTTCGCCGACCAGGTTCAGCGCGAAGATCGTCAGGAACAGCATCAGCGCCGGAAAGAACACCGCGTGCGGCGCGTCCATCACGCGCGACTGCTCGCTGGCCATCAGGGAACCGAGCGACGGCGCGGGCGGCGGCACGCCCAGGCCGAGGAAGCTCAGCCCGGCCTCGGCGAGCGCACCCACCGCGACCAGCAGCAGCGCGTAGGCCAGCAGCGCGGGCACCAGGTTGGGCAGCAGTTCGCGCCAGATGATGCGCGCGTCGCCCATGCCGGCGGCGCGCGCCGCGGTCACGAACTCGAGCTCGCTCAGGCGCAGCGTGTTGGCGCGGGCGATGCGCACCACCGCCGGCGTGAACACGATGCCCAGGGCGACGATCACCTTGACCATCGGCTGGCCCGGGTAGGCCACCATCGCGATGATCAGCACCAGCGGCGGGAAGGCGAGCAGCACGTTCACCACCAACAGGATCACGCGTTCGGGCCAGCCTCGGTAGTAGCCGGCGACGATGCCGAGCAGGCCGCCCAGGGCGAGCCCGAAGGCGACCGACCCCAGGCTCACGACCAGCGTGATGCGAAAGCCGTGGATCGTTCGCGAGAACACGTCCCGTCCGAGCGAATCGGCGCCGAACCAACGCGCGGCATTGGGCTTGGCCAGCATGTCGGAGAGACTCTGGGCCAGCGGGTCTGGGATGGGCAGCCAGTGCGCGGTGAGCGTCGCGGCGAGCACCAGGGCGAGCCAGACCAGCGCGAGACGATGGAGCAGTGGCGTGCGTCGCATGTCAGGCCCCCGTGTCGCGCAGCAGGCGTGGATCGACCAGCGCGTAGACCAGATCGGTCAGCAGGTTGATCAGGATGAACATCACCCCCACGAACAGCACGATACCCTGGGTCATCAGGTACTCCTGCTGATACACCGACTCGACGAGCAGCTGGCCGACTCCGGGCAGCGCGAACATGGTCTCGATGATGATCGCGCCACCCATCAATCGGCCCATGTTGATGCCGACGACCGTGATCAGGTTCAGCGACGAGGGCCGCAGGGCGTTCTCGAACAGGATCCGGCGGGTGGGCAGGCCCATGCCGCGCGCCAGCGAGATGAAGTTCTGCTGCAGCGTGCCGACCATCTCGCTGCGCAGCAGCCGCAGGTACACCGGCACCTCGGTCAGCGCGAGCGCCACCACCGGGAGCACCATGCTCTCGAGATTGGCGAGGATGCCCTCGTCCAGCGACACGAAGCCGGTGGCGGGAACGCGATCGCGCTGCAGGCCGACGTCAGCAGCCACGACAGCGTCAAGGCGATGTTCGCGAAGGCCATCGAGAAGTACGGCCGCGTCGACGCGCTGGTCAACAACGCGGGCAATGCGGGTGCCACGCCGAATCCGGACGCGCGCAAGCCGTTCTACGAGACCGGACCCGACGTGTGGCGCACCTGGACCGGCGTGAACCTGGATGGCGTGATCAATTGCACCGCCGCGGCGCTGCCCGGGATGATCGAACGCAAGACCGGCAAGGTCGTCACGATCATCTCGGACGCGGGTCGGTGGGGCGACGCGGGCATGGAGATCTACGCGGCCGCGAAGGCGGGCGCCGCCGGATTCATGCGCTCGGTCGCCCGCGGGATGGGCCGGTACAACATCAACGCGAACTGCGTGGTGATTGGCGCGATGGGCACGCCGATGATCGAGGAACGGATGGCCAAGGACCCGGAGCGCGCCAAGCGAATCCTCGAGAAATACATCATCCGCCGGCTCGGCAAGCCGAGTGACGTCGCGAACATGGTCGTGTTCCTGACGTCTTCGGCGAGCGACTATGTGACCGGACAGGTGTATCCGGTCAACGGTGGCTTCACCTTCGCACTCTGAGGAATCCGTCATGAGCGAGAGCACGAACGAGAAGGTGCTGACCGAGCGGCGCGGCCATGTGCTGGTCATCACGCTGAACCGGCCCGAGGTGAAGAACGCGTGCGATTCCGGGCTGGCCCGGGGCATGAACGCGGCCATGGACCTGCTCGACGAGACCGACGATCTCTTCATCGGCGTGATCACCGGGGCCGGGGGCGATTTCTCCGCCGGTGCCGACCTGAAGGCGGCGGCCCGCGGCGAACTGCGCGAGCGCATGCCGCGGGGCGGATTCGGCCTGTTCAAGCGCCCGTCGCGCAAGCCGCTGATCGCCGCGGTCGAGGGCGTGGCCGTCGGCGGGGGGCTGGAGCTGTGCCTGTCCTGCGACCTGATCGTCGCGGCCCGCAATGCGCGGATGGGCCTGCCCGAGGTCCGGCACAACGTGGTGGCGATCGGGGGCGGGCTCTTTCGGCTGCCCAAGCGCATTCCGTACCACATCGCGATGGAGGTCGCGCTCAGCGGCACGCTGCGCGACCCCGAGTTCTTCGCGCGCTGGGGGCTCGTCAACCGCATCGTCGAGCCCGGGCAGGCGCTGGCCACCGCGCTCGAGTGGGCCGAGGCCCTGATGGTCAACGGACCGACCGCGCTCGCGGCGACCAAGGAGATCGTCTTTCAGGCGGCGAACTGGGACGACGTCGACGGCTGGGAGAAGCAGATGCCGATCGCCGCGCGCGCGATCGAATCCGAGGATCGCGCCGAGGGCCTGAAGGCCTTCGTCGAGAAGCGCAAGCCGGTCTGGAAAGGCCGCTGAGCGCGCTGGGCCACGGCCCGGGCGGCCGGCCGGCCGCTCAGGCCTGCTTCTCGAAGCGGGTTCGCAACTCGCGCTTGAGCAGCTTGCCGCTGGGGTTCTTCGGCAGGGCATCCACCAGGATCACCCGCTTGGGCACCTTGAAGTGCGCCATGCGCTCCTTGCAGAAGGCGATCACCGCCGCTTCGGTGAGCGTCGCGCCGGCCTTGGGCACGATCACCGCGGTGACCGCCTCGATCCAGTACGGATCGGGCAGGCCCACCACCGCCACCTCCGACACCTCGGCGATCCGGTAGATCATCTCCTCGACCTCGCGGCTGGCCACGTTCTCGCCGCCGGACTTGATCATGTCCTTCTTGCGATCGACCACGGTGATGTAGCCCTCGTCGTCGACGGTGGCCAGGTCGCCGCTGTGGAACCAGCCGCCCTCGAAGGCGGCGGCGGTGCGCTCGGGGTCGTTGAAGTAGCCGCTGAGCAGCTGCGGCGAGCGGTGAACGATCTCGCCGATCTCGCCCACCGCCACGTCGCGCATCGCGTCGTCGACCACCCGGGTCTCGACGTTGAGCACCGGCTTGCCCGCCGAACCCGCCTTGCGCATCTGGTCCTCGGGGCGCAGCACGGTGGCCAGCGGCGCGATCTCGGTCTGGCCATAGAAGTTCCACAGCCGCACGTCCGGCAGGCGCCGCGCGATCTCCTTGAGCACCTCCACCGGCATGATCGAGGCGCCGTAGTAGCCCTTGCGCAGGGCCGAGAGGTCGGTGGCGTCGAACTGCGGCGCACGCATCAGCGCGATCCAGATCGACGGCGGCGCGAAGAAGGAGTTCGCGCGGTTCGCCGCGAGCAGGCTCAGGATGTTGTCCGGGGTCGGCTTGCCGGTGATCACGCTGGTGGCCCCGAGGTAGATGGCCGGGCCGAGGAACACGTCGAGCTGCGCGCAGTGGTACAAGGGCAGCGCGTGCACCATCAGGTCGTCGGCCGAGATGTCCCCCTCCAGCACGCAGCTGACGTACTCCCAGCAGACCGCGTCGTGGGTCAGCATCGCGCCCTTGGGCAGGGACTCGGTGCCGCTGGTGTAGATGATCTGCGCCAGGTGCCGGCCGTCCAGGCCGGCGGGCTCGGGGGCGGTGGCGTCCGCCGAGAGCAGTTGCTCGAAGCCAGTCATGTCCGCGGGTGGCGCGGCGGGGTCTTCGCCGGGCAGCCAGAGCAGTTCGCCCACCTTCGTGTCCTTGGCCGCCGCCGCGCGCCCGAGCTCGACCATGTCCGGCCCGACGAACAGCGTGCGGGCGCCGGCGTGCCGCAGGATGAACGCGACCTCGTCGGCGTTCAGCATGAAGTTGATCGGCACCAGCACCGCGCCCATCTTGGCCAGCGCGAAGCGCACCGCCGCGAACGCGTGGGAGTTCCGCGACAGGATCGCCACCCGGTCGCCGAACGCGATGCCGCGGGCGCTCAGGCCGTTGGCCAGCCGGTTGACGATCGTGTCGAACTCGCGAAACGTCCAGCGCACCGGTCCGCAGACGATGCCGGTCTTCTCGGGCAGGCGGTTCGCGGTGCGGCGCAGCAGATCGCCCAGCGTGTGTCGGGTGAGGTTCTGGGGCATGGCGGTCGGTCGGTCGGTGGGAACGGAAGGCACGGGGCCGCGGGCGCGCGGCCCCGCAAGGCTCAGAGGGGGGTGAGTCCCAGGCTCTTGACGAGTGCGAGCCAGATCGGACCTTCCTCGTCGTAGAGCTTGCGGAACTCCTGGTGGCTGGCCGCCGCCTCGTCGATGCCGAAAGTGGTGAGGATCTTCTGCACCTTCTCGGACTTCCCGCCCTCGACGAAGAGGTCGGACAGGCGCTGCACCATCTCCGGCGGCATGCCGGTGGGGCCGACACAGCAGATGAAGCCCTTGAGCTGGAACGACTTGTCCGGCACGCCCTGCTCGAGGAAGGTGGGCACGTTGGGCAGGATGCGCATCCGCTTGGTCTGGGGTACAGCGATCGGCACGCCCATGCCGCCCTGCAGCACCGCGTTGGCCGCCGCCACCGAACCGGTCGCGCCGGTGATCGTGCCGGCGGCGAAGTCCTGCCACATCGGCGCTTCGCCGCGGTAGTGCACCGCCTCCATCTGCAGGCCGAAGATCCGATTCAGCTCCGCGACCGCGATGTGCGAGTACGAGCCGGCCGCATAGGTGCCCAGCGACACCTTGTTCTTGCGGGCGTAGTCGACGAACTCCTTCAGGTTGTTGATGCCCAGCTTCTTTTGCACGATCAGTGGCAGGTGGCCCGCGGACATGCTGGAGATCAGCACGAAGTCTTTGTCGGCATCGTAGGGAAGCGTCTTGTACAGCACCCGGTTCATGATCATCGTGGTCGAGATCGTGAACATCAGCGTGTAGCCGTCGGGCGGGGAGTTCTTGACCGCCACCGCGGCCAGCGAGCCGCCGGCGCCGGTGCGGTTCTCGACCACCACCGGTTGGCCGAGCTTCTGTGACAGGTGTTCGCCGTACGCGCGCGCGAACATGTCGGTGAGGCCACCGGCCGGGTAGCCGCAGATGATCTAGATCGGCCGCGCCGGCCAGGCTTGCGCACGGGCGGGACCGGTGGCCAGCCACGGGGCAGCCGTCGCCGACAGGCCCGAGAGCACCCGCCGACGGTTCGAATTGAGGGTCATGATCGTCTCCTGTCTGTTTATTGTGTGTCCCATGGGGACGGCGGAACTATATCCTTCCGGTCATTGCCCTGGGAGATTCGCATGCGCATCGACGTGGTATCGGACGTGGTCTGCCCCTGGTGCTTCATCGGCAAGCGCCAGCTCGAGGCCGCGGTGGTGTCCTGGGCGATCGCCCACCCTGATGCCGAGATGCCCGAGGTGTTCTGGCATCCGTTCCAGCTCAATCCGCAGATGCCGCCGGCGGGCGTCGATCGCGAGGACTACCTTCGCCAGAAGTTCGGCACCGCCGATGTGTCCCGGCTGTATGCAAACGTTCGCGCGGCCGCCGGCGAGGTCGAGCTCGACCTCGCCCTCGATCGGATCGCCCGCATGCCCAACACGCTGCGCCCGCACGCGCTGCTCGCGGTGGCGCTCGAGCGTGGCGGCGACCGCCTGCAGTCGGCACTTGCCGAGGCGCTGTTCGCCGGCTACTTCCAGCAGGCGGCCGACCTGACCGACCCCGCGGTGCTTGGCACGATCGCCCGCTCGGTGGGCATGAAGGACGACGACATCGAACGTGCCCTGTCCGACGAATCGCTGTGGCAGGCGGTGGGCGAGGCGGACCAGAACGCGCGCGATGCCGGCATCAGCGGGGTGCCGTTTTTCGTCATCAATGGCCGCGTCGCGGTCAGTGGTGCGCAGGGCGAGCACGCGCTGATCCGCGCGTTCGAGCGCGCCGCCGGCATGCCCAAGGCGGCGTTCGTGCCGCGCTCCTGATCGCGCCGCGCCGCCGGCGCGTCTCAGCGGTCGGGCACGACCGATCGGCGTTGACCCCGCGCGCACCGGTTGCGCGCCGCTATCGTGCGGCGGTGCACGATTGCGGTGCGCTTTCGCCCGCGGCGGCCGTCCATCGAGCGGGCACTGTTCTTGCTGTTCCTGGTTGCCTGGCGCGCATGCCGGTCAACGTCAGGCCTGGCGCCGCGTTTTGACCAATACGTGCCAGGGTCGCCCGTCACCCGTCGGGCCGACCGACCGCGCCAGTTCAGGAGGGCATTCATGAACCTGTTCGACACGTACCGCGAGTTCTACGTGAAGGGGCGCGAAGAGGAGATGTCGCTCGCCGACTACCTCGACCTCTGCCGCAGCGAGCCACTCGCCTACGCCACCGCGGCCGAGCGCATGCTCTCGGCGATCGGCGAGCCCGAACTCATCGATACGCGCAACGATCCCCGGCTGTCGCGGCTGTTCTCGAACCGCGTGATCCGCCGTTACCCGGCATTCCGCGAGTTCTACGGCATGGAGGAGGCGATCTCTCAGATCGTCGCCTACTTCAAGCACGCGGCGCAGGGCCTGGAGGAGCGCAAGCAGGTGCTGTACCTGCTGGGACCGGTCGGCGGAGGCAAGTCCTCGATCGCCGAACGCCTGAAGGCGCTGATGGAGGCGCACCCCATCTACGCGCTGAAGGGCTCGCCGGTGAACGAGTCACCGCTCGGGCTGTTTGTGCCGCACCGCGACGGACCGGCGCTCGAGGCCGAATACGGCATTCCCCGCCGCTACCTCACCGGCCTGATGAGCCCCTGGGCGGTCAAGCGCCTGCAGGAGTTCGAGGGCGACATCTCGCGCTTCCGGGTGGTGCGTCTGCAGCCCTCCGTGCTGCGTCAGGTGGGCATCGCCAAGACCGAGCCCGGCGACGAGAACAACCAGGACATCTCCTCGCTGGTCGGCAAGGTCGACATCCGCAAGCTCGAGAGCCTGTCCCAGGACGATCCCGACGCCTACAGCTACTCCGGCGGCCTGTGCCTGGCCAACCAGGGCCTGCTCGAGTTCGTCGAGATGTTCAAGGCGCCGATCAAGATGCTGCACCCGCTGCTCACCGCGACGCAGGAGGGCAACTTCAAGGGTACCGAGGGCTTTTCGGCGATCCCCTTCCAGGGGCTGATCCTCGCGCACTCCAACGAGAGCGAGTGGCAGGCGTTCCGCAACAACCGCAACAACGAGGCCTTCCTCGACCGGATCTACATCGTCAAGGTGCCCTACTGTCTGCAGCTGTCCGAAGAGGTGCGCATCTACCGCAAGCTGCTCGCGGGCAGCTCGCTCGCGGCGGCGCCCTGCGCACCCGGCACGCTGGAGATGATGGCGCAGTTCTCGGTGCTCACCCGCCTGAAGGAGCCCGAGAACTCCAGCATCTTCGCGAAGCTGCGCGTCTACGATGGCGAGAACCTGAAGGACGTCGAACCGAACGCGAAGTCGGTGCAGGAGTACCGCGACTACGCCGGGATCGACGAGGGCATGAGCGGCATCTCCACGCGCTTCGCCTACAAGGTGCTCTCGGCGGTGTTCAACTACGACCAGACCGAGGTTGCCGCCAACCCGGTGCACCTGATGTACGTGCTCGAGCAGCGCCTGCTGCGCGAGGGTCTGCCCGAGGACACCCAGCGGCGCTACCTCGACTTCATCAAGGGTTGGCTCGCGCCGCGCTACGCGGAGTTCATCGGCAAGGAGATCCAGACCTCCTACCTCGAGTCGTACTCCGAGTACGGCCAGAACATCTTCGATCGCTACGTCACGTTCGCCGACTACTGGATCCAGGACGAGGACTACCGCGACCCCGAGACCGGCGAGAGCTTCGATCGGGCCCAGCTCAACGCCGAGCTCGAGAAGATCGAGAAGCCGGCCGGCATCGCCAACCCGAAGGATTTCCGCAACGAGATCGTCAACTTCGTGCTGCGCGCGCGCGCCAACCACGGCGGGCGCAACCCCACCTGGACCAGCTACGAGAAGCTGCGCGAGGTGATCGAGAAGAAGATGTTCTCGAACACCGAGGAGCTGCTGCCGGTGATCTCGTTCAACGCGAAGGCGTCCGCCGAGGACAAGCGCAAGCACGAGAGCTTCGTCGCCCGGATGGTCGAGAAGGGGTACACCGAGAAGCAGGTCCGGCTGCTGTGCGAGTGGTACTTGCGGGTTCGCAAGTCCCAGTAGGGGCGCATCGTGTCGGTCATCATCGATCGCCGGCTCAACGACCGGAACAAGAGCGCGACGAACCGCGAGCGCTTCATCCGGCGGTACAAGGCGCACCTGCAACGGGCGGTCACCGACATCGTCGCCGAACGCTCGATCCGCGACATGGAGCGCGGCGGCGAGGTGAAGATCCCGGCCAAGGACATCAGCGAGCCGGCGTTTCGCCACGGCCCGGGGGGTGATCACGAGTACGTGCACCCGGGCAACCGCAAGTTCATGCCCGGCGACCGGCTGCCGCGACCCGAGGGCGGGCAGGGCGGCGGGGGCGGCGGCGAAGGCGGCGAGGGCGACGGCGAGGGCGCCGACAGCTTCACGTTCACGTTGTCCAAGGAGGAGTTCATGCAGCTCTTCTTCGACGACCTCGAACTGCCCCGGCTGACCCGCACGCAGATGGGGGAGATGCGCCAGACGCGGATGCAGCGCGCCGGGTACACCCCGAACGGTTCGCCGACCAACCTGAGCGTGTCGCGCAGCCTGCGCAACGCGCTCGGGCGCCGGCTGGCGCTGACCGCGGGGGCGCGTCGCGAGCTCGCCGGCCTGCGCGAGACGCCGCCCGAACCGGCGTCCGTGCCCGACGAGTCCGAGGCCGCTTCCCGGGCCGCGCGCATCGACGAGCTCGAGCGGCGCATCGAGCGGGTGCCCTTCCTCGAGGAGCTCGACCTGCGCTTCCGGCACCGGGTGCCGGTGTCGCAGCCGCTCAGCCAGGCGGTGATGTTCTGCCTGATGGACGTCTCGGCCTCGATGGACGAGCGCAAGAAGGACCTCGCCAAGCGCTTCTACACGCTGCTGTACCTGTTCCTGAGCCGCAAGTACGAGAAGGTCGAGGTGGTCTTCGTGCGGCACACCGATGACGCCGAGGAGGTCGACGAGCACACCTTCTTCCACGATCCGAAGACCGGCGGCACGGTGGTCTACAGCGCGCTGAAGCTGATGCACGAGATCATCGAGGCGCGGTTTCCGCCCTCGGCCTGGAACATCTACGGCGCCCAGGCCTCCGACGGCGACGCGTTCGGCGCCGATCCGGAGAAGAGCCGCGGCTTCCTGGAGGAGCAGCTGCTGCCGATGGTGCGCTACTACGCCTACATCGAGGTCCCCGACGAGCACGCGCGCTTCTCCACGCTCGCGGCGGCCTACCGTCGGATCGAAGGCGAGCGCTTCGCGATGCGCGAGGTGCGCGAACGGCGTGACATCTATCCGGTGCTGCGTGAGCTGTTCGCGCGGCAGCCGGTCAATGGAGGACGCGGATGAGCGAAGACCCCACCGTGATGCTCACCGAACCGTCGGTGGCCGCGCCCGGTGCGTCGGGGCGCGCCGCCCGCCCGCTGTCCAGCGGCGGGCAGTGGACCTTCGACCTGATCGCCGACTACGACCGGGCGATCCGCGAGATCGCGGTCGACGAGTTCGGGCTCGACTGCTACCCGAACCAGATCGAGATCATCGCCAGCGAGCAGATGCTCGATGCCTACGCGTCGGTGGGCCTGCCGATCTCGTATCCGCACTGGAGCTTCGGCAAGGAGTTCATCCGCAACGAGCACGAGTACCGCAAGGGCGCGCGCGGCCTGGCCTACGAGATCGTGATCAACTCGAATCCCTGCATCAGCTATCTGATGGAGGAGAACACGATGCCGCTGCAGGCGCTGGTGATCGCGCACGCCTGCTATGGCCACAACTCGTTCTTCAAGGGCAACTACCTGTTCCGGCAGTGGACGAACGCCGACGCGATCATCGACTACATGGTGTTCGCCCGGCAGTACGTGATGCGCTGCGAGGAGCAGCACGGCATCGGCGCGGTCGAGGAGATCCTCGATGCCTGCCACGCGCTGCAGGACTACGGCGTGAGCCGCTACCGCCACCCGCGCCCGCTGTCGGCCGACGACGAACGTCGCCGCCTTCGCGAACGCGAGGCGCACGCCTGGTCGCAGTACGACGAGATCTGGCGCACGGTGCCGCCGCGCGCCGCCGCCGACGCGCCGACGCCGACGCCGGGATTCTCCGCCGAACCGCAGGAGAACCTGCTGTATTTCGTCGAGAAGTTCTCGCCGAAGCTCGCGCCCTGGCAGCGTGAGCTGGTGCGCATCGTGCGCAAGGCCGCGCAGTACTTCTATCCGCAGGGCCTCACGAAGGTGATGAACGAGGGGTGGGCCACCTTCTGGCACTACACCATCCTGCAGCGGCTCTACGACAAAGGCCTGGTCGACGATGGCTTCATGCTCGAGGTGCTCGCCTCGCACACGAACGTGATCACGCAGCGCGGCTTCGACGAGCGGGGCTATGGCGGGATGAACCCGTACGCGCTGGGCTTCGCGATGTTCTCGGACATCCGGCGCATCTGCGAGAACCCGACCGCCGAAGACCGGCACTGGTTCCCCGACATCGCCGGCACCGACTGGCGGGCCACGCTCGACTTCGCGATGCGCAACTACAAGGACGAGTCGTTCATCGCCCAGTACCTGTCGCCGCGCCTGATCCGGGAGTTCCACCTGTTCGCGATCGCCGACCACGTCGGCGAGGAGACGCTCGGTGTCGAGGCGATCCACAACGACGCCGGCTACCGTCGGGTGCGCCGGCTGCTGGCCGATCAATACGACCGCGATTCCCGGCTGCCGGACATCCAGGTGATGGGCTTCGATCGCGACGGCGACCGCAGCCTGTCGGTGCGCCACCGGCGCCACCGGGGGCGACCGCTGCACGCGCAGGCCGAACAGGTGCTCGCGCACCTGCACCGGCTCTGGGGCTTTCGGATCCGGTTCGAGACGGTGGGCGAGGAAGGCCAACGAGTCGACACCCGGGTGATCGGCGGCTGAACGCGGGAGGCCTCGGGGCGTCGCACGCGGCGCGGCCCGCCGGACCGTGCCGCCACGATCGGGTCAGTGCGACCCGTCGCTTGCCGTCGAACCGCGGCCGAACCAGCGTTTGCCCAGGCTGACGCCGGCCAGCACGATCGCGCCGGCGACCACGCCCACCAGGGCGTCGGCGAGCATGCCGGCCAGCGCCTGTGCCAACGGGCCGACGCGCTCGCCGGTGGCCGTGAGCACCGGTTCGATCGCGTGGTGGACCGGCGCCAGGCCGTGCATCAGGATGCTGCCGCCCACCAGGAACATCGCGGCGGTACCCGCCACCGACAAACCCTTCATCAACCACGGGGCGGACCGCAGGATGGCGCGGCCGATGGCGCGGCGCATTTCGGCGGGGGCGCCTGCCCCTGACGGCCGGGCCCAGTGCAGCCCGAGGTCGTCGAGCTTGACGATCGCCGCGACCAGGCCATACACCCCGATCGTCATGCCCACCGCCACGCTGGCCAGCACGGTGGCGCGGGTGGCGAAGGGCTGGGCGGCCACCGTGCCCAACGCGATCACGATGATCTCGCCCGACAGGATGAAGTCGGTGCGGATCGCGCCCTTGATCTTGTCTCGCTCCAGCGCGACCGGATCCACCGCCGGGTCCGCCAGCGCCTCGACCAGCCGCGCGTGCGCCGCCTGGTCCTGCGCCCCGCTGTGCAGCCATCGGTGGGCCAGCTTCTCGCAGCCTTCGAAGCACAGGAATGCGCCACCCAGCATCAGCAGCGGCGTGATCGCCCAGGGGGCGAACGCGCTGATCGCCAGGGCGGCCGGCACCAGGATCGCCTTGTTCCACATCGACCCCCGGGCGACCGCCCAGACCACCGGCAGTTCGCGATCGGCCCGAACCCCCGCGACCTGCTGGGCGTTCAGCGCGAGGTCGTCGCCGAGCACGCCGGCGGTCTTCTTCGCGGCGACCTTCGTCAGCACCGCCACGTCGTCGAGGATCGACGCGATGTCGTCGAGCAGGGCGAGCAGGCTGCCAGCGGCCATGGTCGGGGGAGGCGGCGGTGGCGGAACGCGCCGGCTCAGCCGCCGGCCACGCCCCGGGTGTTGACGTAGAGCGCGTAGACCGACTGGCTGGCCGCCATGAACAGGCGGTTGCGCATCGGCCCGCCGAAGCAGACGTTCGCGCATCGCTCCGGCAGCCGGATGTGGCCGATCGGGGCACCGGCGGGGTTGAACACCCGCACGCCGTCGAGCGCCGGATCGCCCATCCCCCAGCCGCACCAGAGGTTGCCGTCCTCGTCGCAGCGCATGCCGTCGGCGGTGCCGGGGCCGCAGTCGATGTGCACCCGCTGTCCCCCGAGCGCGGTGCCCTCGCGCACCAGGTCGAACGCCAGGATGCGGCGAGGCGTGACACCGCACTCGATCACGTAGAGCCGAGATTCATCCGGGGAGAAGCACAGGCCGTTGGGCCGCACGATGCCGTCGGCGACCTTGTCGATGCGTCCGGTGTCGCCGTCGATCCGATAGACGTCGGTGGGCAGTTCGGCCGGGGCGCGCCGGCCTTCGTAATCGCCCAGCAGGCCGAACGGTGGGTCGGTGAACCAGATCGAGCCATCCGATTTCACCACCACGTCGTTCGGGGAGTTGAGCCGCTTGCCCTGGTAGCGTTCCGCGAGCACGGTCAGCGAGCCGTCGGGTTCGGTGCGCACCACGCGGCGTCCGAGGTGCTCGCAGGTGATCAGGCGTCCCTGCCGATCCCGGGTGTTGCCATTGGCATGGCCGCTGGGCTGCCGGAACACGCTGACCGCGCCACTGGACTCGTCCCAGCGCAGCATGCGGTCGTTGGGGATGTCGCTCCAGATCAGGCACCGGTGGTCGCCGAACCAGACCGGGCCTTCGGCCCAGCGGCAGCCCCCGGCGATGCGTTCGACCGCGGCGCTGTTCAATCGATAGGGCCGGAACGATTCGTCGAGGATCTCGATCGCCGGATCGGGGTAGAACTCGGTGGGGCGCCAGGCGGGTGTCATGAGCGAAGAGTGTAGCGGCTCGGCGCAGAACGGGGGCGGCAGGCACGTCCGCCTCGTGCACAATACCGGCCTTCCGTTCTCGATTCCCACGGGCCACCCGGCCGAAGGACCCTTCATGGCGCAAGCCACCTTCCAGTACGTCAATGCCGCCGGCTCCGGCCCCTTGCAGCTCCAGGTGACCGTCACCGGGCTGGGGGCGGTGAATCAGCCGTTCCAGTTCGATTTCGCCTTCACCGCCGGGGCGGTCACCTTCGACCGGATCGAGTTCGGTGGCACGGCCAGCAGCTCGCTGAGCACCGCGGTCGCGGGGTCGCGGGTGAGCATCGGCGTGACCGGAAGCGTCATCCCCTCGGGCACGGGCCCGCTGTTCACGGTGATGTTCAACCGCGCCGCGGCCGGCGTGCTCGATGTCGATGTCAGCCGGCTCACCATCAATGCGGCCTCGGTCGACTTCACCGACCCTGCCTCGCTCGCGCTGCAGGCGCCGTCCACGCCGTTGCCGGTGTTCGGCCTGGTCGAGACGTCGATGCCCGAGGACGCCACCTTCGGCTGGCTGCCGGTGCTCGACAACGGTGAGCCGCTGAGCTTCGCGGCGATCTCCGCGGTGCCGGCGCACGGCGAACTGCTGCAACTCGGCGGCACCGCCTGGAACTACCGCCCGGAGCCCAACTACACTGGCACCGACGCGTTCCAGCTGGTCGGCACCAACCCGACCACGCTGCAGACCCAGAAGGTCACCTACCGCCTGACGATCACCCCGGTGAACGATCCGCCGGTGTTCGAGCAGGATTCGGTGGTGATCAACCTGGCGGGGGCGAACTCGGCGTTCTCGTACACCGCGCAGGCCACCGATGTCGAAGATGACGAAGCGCTCGTCTATTCGATCAGCGGGCCCGATGCCAGCGGCTTCACGATCGATCCGGCCACGGGCCGGGTCGGGTTGGCGACGGGTCGCACCCTGGTGCAGGGAATCGACTATGCGCTGAGCGTCAGCGCCACCGATCCGGCCGGCCTGGTCGACACCCAGCAACTGCTGGTGCGCGTCGGGATCCCGGGCACCCGGTCGGTGTTCGGCACACCGGGCGACAACCTGCTGGTGGCCGAGGCGGGCAACGACCGGGTCGATGGTGGCGCGGGCACCGACACGATGATGTACTCGCAACGCCGCGCCGACCTCTCGGTCGGTTGGGTCGACGGGGAACTGCGCGTCGTCGGGCGCGACAGTGTCGACTCGCTGCGCAACATCGAGCTGCTGCAGTTCGCCGACAAGACGCTGAACCTGAGCGCGCCGCCCGCCGGGCCGACACCGACCTACGGGTCGAGCAACAGTTTCCTGTTCGATCCGCTCTACTACGTGCTGGCCAACTGGGACCTGGTGCCCTCGGTCACGCTCGCGACCGCCGCCGAACACTTCCTGACGATCGGCGGGGCGCAAGGGCGCGAGCCGGCGCCCTGGTTCAACGCGCAGTACTACGGCAGCACCTACGCGGACCTTCGCGCCTATGCGGGCTCGCCGTCGCTGCTCTTTGCGCACTACAACCTGTTCGGGGTCTGGGAGGGACGGGCGCCGAGCATCGAGATGGCGTCCTTCGATGGCGCGCGATACCTGCGCGACAACCCCGATGTCGCGACGTACGTGAACGCGAACCTGCCGGATTTCCGCGGTTCCAGCGCCAATGGCGCGATCGCGCACTTCGTGATCTACGGCGAGGCCGAGGGGCGCGCCGGCTACACCACCGGTGGCGGCGCCATCGATTTCGACTTTCTCCTGTGAGGTCCGACATGCAAGATTCCGCTCGTCGCCGTCGCGCGCTGCTCGCTGCCCTGGCGCTGCCGGTGGTGCCCGGCCTGGTCCGCGCGCAGGCCTATCCCAGCAAGCCGGTGCGCATCATCGTGCCTTTCGTCGCGGGCGGTTCGTCCGACATCGTCGCGCGTTCGGTCGGCGCCCGGATGCAGACCAGCATCGGCCAGACCGTCGTGGTCGAGAACCGGCCCGGCGCCAACGGCGCGATCGCGGCCGAGTACGTGATGCGCTCGCCGCCGGACGGCTACACGCTGATGGTGGGCTCGATCGGCACCTTCGCGATCAATGCGGCGCTGTACCCCAAGCTGCCCTATGACCCGGTGAAGGACCTCGAGCCGCTGACGCTCGCGGTGACCACGCCCAACGTGCTGGTCGCGGCGGCGAGCTTCCCGGCGAACTCGGTGAAGGACCTGATCGCTTACGCGCGCAAGAACCCCGGCAAGCTCACCTACGCGTCCTCGGGCACCGGCTCCTCGGACCACCTGTCGGCGGAGCTGTTCAAGCTCCAGACGAACACCTTCGGCACGCACATCCCCTACCGGGGCGGCGCCGCGGCGATGGCCGACCTGATGGCGGCCAACGTCGACGTCTCGTTCCAGAACCTCGGCGCGGCGATGCCGCACATCCGCTCGGGACGCCTGAAGGCGCTCGGGGTCACCAGCGAGGCGCGCCGCGCCCAGCTGCCGGACACCCCCACGCTGATCGAGCAGGGCGTGCCGGGCTTCGTCGTCACGTCCTGGCAGGCCTTCATGGGCCCGCGCGGCATGCCGCGCGAGATCATCGCCAAGCTCAACACCGAACTGGTGGCGGCGCTGAACTCGGCGGAGGTGCGCAACCGCTTCGCCCAGCAGGGATTCGACATCGTCGCGAACACGCCCGAGGAGTTCGGCACGTTCCAGCGGCGCGAGATCGAGCGCTGGCGCGAGGTCGTGCGCAAGAAGGGATTGACGCCCGAATGAACAACCGAACGGAACTCGAACCGAGGCTGCCGATGCGCACCGCGTCCATCTCCCGCCGCCGCGTCGTCGGGCTGTTGCCCGGCGCCGCCCTGCTGGGCGCCTGGCCCGGTGCCGGTCGCGCGCAGTCCGACTGGCCCGCCCGTCCGGTGCGCATCGTGGTGCCCTTCGCGCCGGGGGGCACCACCGACATCGTCGCGCGGATCGTCGCCGAGCAGCTCACCGCGGTGTTCAAGCAGACCTTCGTGGTCGAGAACAAGGCGGGGGCGGGCGGCAACGTGGGCGCCACCGAGGTCGCTCGCAGCGCGCCCGACGGCTACACCTTCCTGATGGGCACGCCGGGCACGCAGGCGATCAACCAGTTCCTGTACCCGAAGATGCCCTACGACACCGCGAAGGACCTGGTCCCGGTGTCGTTCACCGCGCGCGTGCCCAACGTCGTGATGGTGCATCCCTCGCTGCCGGTCCAGACGCTGCAGGAACTGATCGCGCTGGCGCGCAGCAAGCCGGGCGCGCTCTCCTACGGATCGCCGGGCAACGGGGCCACCGGACACCTGTCGACCGAGCTGTTCAAGACGCGGGCGAAGCTGTTCATCACGCACATCCCCTACCGGGGCAGCAACCCGATGCTGCAGGACCTGATGGCGGGACAGATCCAGATGTCCTTCGACAACCTGCCCTCGGCGCTGCCCTACATCAAGTCGGGCAAGATCCGCGCGCTGGGCGTGACCTCGCTGACGCCGAGCGAGCAACTTCCCGGGGTGCCCACCGTGGCCAGCGTGCTGCCGGGCTTCTCCGCCGAATCCTGGTTCGTGCTGGTGGCGCCGACCGGCACGCCCCGGCCGATCATTGAGCGCCTGTCGGCCGAGGTCGATCGCATCGTCAAACGCAAGGAGGTGGTCGACCGCTTCCGTGCGCTGGGTGCCGAGCCGGTGGGCGGCACGCCCGAGTCGCTCGCGCGCTTCATCGCCGAGGAGACGACGAAGTGGCAGCAGGTGGTCAAGGCCTCGGGGGCCAAGATCGACTAGGGCGTGCCGAGTGTCGACGCGTCCCAAGACGACCTCATCCCCGGACGGCCGCGCCAGCCGCCCGGTGTACTCCACCGAGCACGGCCGGCTCTGTCCCGGCTGCGGGCGCGCCGTCCCGGCCTGCGTCTGCGCGACGGCGGGCGCGTCGCGCCCGCGTGGCGATGGCCCGGCCAGGGTGCGCCTGGAGACCAAGGGTCGAAAGGGCAAGGGCGTCACCGTCATCGAGGGGGTGCCATTGGCCGATGACGCGCTGGCGCGGCTCGGGCTGCGCCTTCGTCAGCGTTGCGGCAGTGGCGGCACCGTGAAGGACGGCGTGATCGAGATCCAGGGCGACCACCGGGACACCGTGATCGACGAACTGGCGCGCCAGGGCATCGCCGCGAAGCGGGCGGGCGGATGAACCACGAGGTGGACATCGCGATCGTCGGCGGCGGCATCAACGGCGCCGGCATCGCGCGCGACCTTGCCGGCCGTGGCTGGCGCGTGGCACTCCTCGAGAAGGACGACCTCGCCGCGCACACCTCGTCGGCCTCGACGAAGCTGATCCACGGAGGCCTGCGCTATCTGGAGCACCACGAGTATTCGCTGGTGCGCAAGGCCCTGGCCGAGCGCGAGGTGCTGCTGCGCGGGGCGCCGCACATCATGTGGCCGCTGCGATTCGTGATGCCGCACGACCCCTCGATGCGACCGGTCTGGATGATCCGCGCGGGCCTGTTCCTGTACGACCACCTGGCGCGGCGCGAGTTCCTGCCGGGCTCCGGGGCGATCGACCTGCGCCGGCATCCGGCCGGCGCGCCGCTGAAGCCGGCGTTCACCCGCGGGTTCGTCTACTCCGACGGTTGGGTCGACGACGCGCGGCTGGTGGTGCTCAACGCGGTGGACGCGGCCGCGCGCGGCGCCGTCGTGATGACCCGCACCGAGTGTGTCCAGGCGCGGCGCGAGGCCGGCACCTGGCGCCTGCGCACCCGGTCGGTCGATGGCACCCCTGGCGAGTGTCGGGCGAAGGCGTTGGTCAACGCGGCCGGTCCGTGGGCCGCCCGCTTCCTCGCCGAGCAGGTCGAGCAGCCGCGGGCGAAGGCGCTGCGGCTGATCAAGGGCAGCCACATCGTGGTGCCGAGGATCTTCACGCACGAGCACGCGTACATCTTCCAGAACCCGGACAAGCGGATCATCTTCGCGATTCCGTACGAGGAGGCGTTCACGCTGATCGGCACGACCGACCTCGAGTATCACGGGTCGGTCGGCGAGGCGGCGATCGACGCCGACGAGACCGCCTACCTGTGCGAGCAGGCCAGCCGGTACTTCTCGTCACCGGTCCTGCCGGCCTCGGTCGTGTGGTCCTACAGCGGGGTGCGTCCGCTGCTCGACGACGACAGCGGGGACCCCTCCGCGATCACCCGCGATTACGCGCTGGAGCTCGACGGGAGCGAGGCGCCGCTGATGACCGTCTGGGGCGGCAAGATCACCACCTTCCGCAAGCTCGCCGAAGAGGCGGCGGACCGTCTCGGTGAGGCCCTGGGCCGGCCGGGGGGCGCATGGACGCGGGGCGCGTGGCTGCCCGGAGGCGATCTGCGCGCGCTCGCGGCGCGGTCGGGCCCCGGGCCCGAGGGGGACCCGGTGTCGCTGGCGCTGCGCGCGCAGCGGGCGCTGGCGCACGACCACCCGGCGGTCGCACCCGCGCGGATCGCGCGATTGTTTCGGGCCTATGGGGCGGATGCGGCGACGCTGCTGGCCGAGGCGCCCGGCGCGCAGGTCGCGCCGGGTCTGCACGAATCCGAGCTGGCCTGGCTGTGCCAGCGGGAGTGGGCCCGCGACGCCGACGATGTGCTGTGGCGTCGCAGCAAGCTCGGCCTGCACTACACGCCCGAGCAGCGCGCGGCGGTGGCCGCGTGGTTCGCGGGCCGTGCTACAGCACCCGCCCGATCACCTCTTTCATGATCTCGTTGGTGCCGCCGTAGATGCGCTGCACGCGCGCGTCCGCGTAGGCCCGGGTGATCGGGTACTCCAGCATGTAGCCGCTGCCGCCGTGCAGCTGCAGGCACTCGTCGACCACCTTGCACTGCATGTCGGTGCACCAGTACTTGGCCATGGCCGCGGTGGCCGGGTCGAGTTCGCCGACGAGCACCGCCTCCAGGCACTGGTCGGCGAAGGCACGACCCACCTGCACCTGCGTCTTGCACTCGGCCAGCTTGTGCTTCGTGGTCTGGAAGTCGAACACCGGCTTGCCGAAGGCCTTGCGGTTGCGCGTGTAGTCGAGCGTCCAGTCCACCGCGGCCTCGGCCGCGGCGACCGCACGCAGCGCGATCATCATTCGCTCCCAGGGCAGCTCCTGCATCAGGTACATGAAGCCTTCACCCTCGCGACCGAGCAGGTTCGTGGCTGGCACCTTCACGTTGTCGAAGAACAGTTCGGAGGTGTCCTGCGCCTTCAGGCCGAGCTTCTTCAGCCGTCGGCCCTTCGAGAACCCGGGCGAGTCGGCCTGGACCAGCAGCAGGCTGGTGCCCTTGGCGCCCTTCGTGGGGTCGGTCTTGCAGACGACGATCACCAGGTCGCTGTTGTAGCCGTTGGTGATGTAGGTCTTCGAGCCGTTCAGCACGTAGTGATCACCGTCGCGGATCGCGGTGGTGCGGATCGACTGCAGGTCGGAGCCCGCGCCGGGCTCGGTCATCGCGATCGCGCCGATGATCTCGCCCTTGGCCATCCGCGGCAGCCAGGTCTGCTTCTGCGTCTCGGTGCCATAGCGGTTGATGTAGGGCGAGACGATCTCCGAGTGCAGCGAGAAGCCCGGCCCGGAGGCGCCCACGCGGGCGGCCTCCTCGATCAGCACGGTGCTGTAGAGGCGGTCGACGCCCGCGCCACCGTAGGCCTCGGGCATCGTCATGCACAACAGCCCCGCCGCGCCGGCCTTCAGCCAGGCCTCGCGGTCGACGTAGCCCTGCTCCTCCCACTGCTCGTGGTGGGGCATGATCTCGCGCTCGAAGAACTTGCGCGCGGTGTCGCGGAACTGTTCGTGGTCCGCGGTGAAGAGTTTGCGCTTGAGCATGGCGGCGGCGTCCTCAGGCGATCACGGCCAGGCCGTTGTTCAACGCGATCACGTCGCGCTCGACCACCTTCACCCGGAAGTGCACCTGGTTGCCGCGCTTCCACATCTCGACGCGCAGCGTCTCGCCCGGATACACCGGGCTGGTGAAGCGCAGGCCGAAGCTCTTCAGGCGCGACGGGTCGTAGTCGCAGCAGGCCGCCAGCACCGCGTGGCCCGCGGCGCCGTAGCTGGCCAGGCCGTGGAGGATCGGCGCCTTGAACCCGGCGGCGGTGGCCACCGCGGGATCGGCGTGCAGGGGGTTCAGGTCGGCGTTCAGCCGGTAGATCAACGCGGCCTGCGGCATCGTGGGCATGTCGCGCACGATGTCGGGGGCGCTGTCGGGCACCGGCGGCTTGGCCGCGGGCGCCGGGTCTCCGCCTTTGGGCCCGTTGCCCGGGGTGTCCGAGAAGCCGCCGTCACCGCGGCAGAAGGTGAGGCCCTCGGCGGTCGCCAGCAGATCGCCGGTGGCCTTGTCGTACAGCGTGCGTTCCTGCACGAGGATGGCGCCCTTGCCGGCGCCCTTGTCGACGATGCCGGTGATGCGCAACCGGCCGATCACCGTGCCCTGCACCGGCAGGGGCTTGTGCAGCACCAGGCTCTGCTCGCCGTGCAGCACCTTGACCCAGTCGACACCCGAGTCGGGCTCCTTCACCCAGAAGCCGGGGGTGGCCAGCACCACCGGCATCGTGGGCACCGCGAGCTGGTCCTGGTTGCCCTCGTAGACGAAGCGCAGCTGCTTGACGTCCAGCGGGTCGTGGCCGAAGCCGATGCCCAGCGCGTACAGCGCCGAGTCCTTCCAGGTGTAGGTCTGCTCGACATCCTTGAAGACCCGGTTCTTCAGCGCTTGGTAGTTGATCGCCATGGTTCATTGACCTCCGTGACAGTTCTTGTACTTGCGGCCGCTGCCGCAGGGGCAGGGATCGTTGCGGCCCACCTTGGGCTGGTCGCGGCGCATCGTGGCCGGCGCCAGCGCCCGCTCGCGGGCCTCCTGGAAAAACGCGAACGCGTCCATCGCGTTGCTGATCATCTCCTCGACCAGCTTGGGGCGCTCGTCGATCGGGATCGCTTCGCGCAGTTCGCCGGTGTCGGGATCGAACTCGTCAGCCAGGCGCACCATCGGATCGAGCACGTCGGCGAAGTCGTCGTCGTCGTCCAGCGGTGACCACTCGTCGGCGCGCAGGCCGACCCCGCGCAGGAAGCCGATCGCCCAGCCGCGGCCGTCGACACGACCCTCTTCGTCGTAGGCGAGCACCGGTGAGAAGCCTTCGCCGGCGTGCAGTTGCTGCGAGACGTTGTCGCGGTGTCGGCGCAGCAGCCGCAGCAGCAGGTCGTGGTTCTCGTCGCCGAGTCGCGCGTGCGCGTCCTCGGGCGGCCCGCCCAGGACCTCGGCGAGGAGTTCGTGCGCGGGAATCGGCGCCGGACCACTCAGGGTGGCCGCGGTGAACCCGTCGAACTCCTCGAGCGTCATCGACTCCTCGGCATTCGCGCTCGAGAGCAGCTCGTCGAGCCGGCGCAGTTCGTCGTCATTCAGGGGAAGCGCCTGGCCGCCGGTGGAGGGGATCATGGTGATTTCCTTGTCTTGTTCAATCGTACCCGTCGCGCGCGGGGCGGGCGTGGCCGGCGTTCCGGACGGTGGTGATTGTCGCCGACGGGTGCGCCGGCGCGGGCCGGGGGAGCGGGTGGCTCGGGCCGGCCGTGAGCTCGCCGGCCAGCCAGTCGCGCGGCGACGCCCCGTACGACTGCCGGAACGCCCGGGACAGTGATGAGGCGGTCGCGAATCCGAGCTCTGCCGCCACCCGCTTGTGCGGCCACCCCTGTCGCAGCCTCGTGGTGGCGAGACTCAGGCGCCAGTCCGTGAGATAGGCCGCGGGCGTCGTCCCCATCGCGGCCTTGAACGCGAGGGCGAACGCGCTGCGCGACATGCCCGCCGTGGCGGCCATCCGGCTCAAGGGCCAGTCCTCCTGTGGTGCCCGGTGCAAGGCCACCAGCGCCCTGGCCAGCCGGGCGTCGCCGAGCCCGGTGAGCAAGCCGGCATGGACACCGGCGGCCTGCGGATGGTCGATCAGCCAGCGCAGCAGTTGGATCAGCACGACCTCGAACAGCCGGTCGGCCAGCAGTCGCGATCCGCAGCGCGCGCGGTCGGTCTCCTCGAACAGCAGGTCCAGCGTGACCCCCAGGCCGGTCACCGCGCTCAGGGGCACGACGACCAGCGGGGGCAGGGCGATCACGAAGGGATTGCGCTCGCCGCCGTCGAAGTCGAGCGTCGCGCAGGTGAAGTCCGACCCGTCGCGTGGCGGGTTGATGAACTCGTGGTGCACCGCGCGCGGATACAGCAGCAGCGTCGGTTGCGAGAGCCTCAGGCGCCGCGGGGTCGGACCGCCTTCCCGGTGGCGCACCTCCAGTTCGCCACGGCGCAGCACGTGCAGGAAGGCCCGCCCTGGCTGCGCGTCGAACACGGTGCGACCGCACAGCGCACCGCTGTGGAACAACGACGCGCTGAGCCGGAAGCGCGCCAGCAGCGCGGACAGTCGATCGACCGGCTCGGTCGGCGCTGGGGCAGGGAGTCTGGACGATGTGACATGTTTCGTGGATATCATGAACCCAATCATCCAGATGATCGGCGCAGCATTCAAGTCCCGACGGCGGTTCGCCGCAGCCACTGGAGAGTCACATGACACCCCTCAAGCCCCTGATCGTTGGTCTCGCCCTGATGGGTCTGCACGCCACTGGCGCGGCCCAGCAGAACCCGACGCCGGCGGTCCCCGGCTATGCCTACGGTCACAAGACCTTGGCCAAGGCGCCCTACACGCTGGCCGACCTCGAGGCCTTGAAGCGATCCTTGCTGTTCTCCGAGGAGGACGTGAAGGCGCTGCGACAGAGCAAGGCGATCCTCGCCGATCAGACCGACGCGATCCTGGACGTCTGGTACGGGTTCGTCGCGTCCACACCCGAACTCGTCGTGTTCTTCAGCCATGCCAAGACGGGCAAGCCCGATGGCGCCTACCTGGCCGCGGTCCGCCAGCGTTTCGCGCTCTGGATTCTCGACACCGCCGATGCGAACCACGATCAGCGATGGCTCGATTGGCAGCATGAGATCGGCTTGCGCCATCATCGGACACGCAAGAACCGCACCGATCGGGCGCCGAGCGTGGCCCAGGTGAATTTCCGCTACCTGCCGGCGCTGACGATCCCGGTCACGACGACCTTGAAGCCGTTCCTCGCCAAGAAGGGCGCGACGCCGGCCGAGGTCGAGAAGATGCACGCGGCCTGGGTCAAGGCCGTCCTGCTGCAGACGATCCTGTGGAGTCAGCCCTACGTTCGCAGCGGCCAGTTCTGAGCATCGCGTCCGAGCACGAGCCGGTGGTCCCTGCCGTGGTGCCACGCGCGCCGTGATGCCCGACCCCGGCTCGACCCGGCAACCCCGAGGGAGTCCGAACATGAACTCGATCCCATCCGGCCGCAGCCGCCTTCCCGAGTGGCAGGTCGACACGTGGCTGAACACCGCGCTGGCGCCAACGCCGGCGTCGCTGCGCGGCAAGGTGGTGCTGCTGCACGCCTTCCAGATGCTCTGTCCGGGATGCGTGCTGCACGGCCTGCCCCAGGCCGAGCGCGTGCGCCAGACGTTTCCGGTCACCGAGGTGGCGGTCGTCGGCCTGCACTGCGTCTTCGAGCATCACTCGGCAATGACGGTCGATGCGCTGCGAGCCTTCGTTCACGAGTTCCGCTGGGGCTTCCCGATCGGCGTGGACAGGCCCGGCGGCCCCGACGGGATCCCGACGACGATGGCCCGCTGGGGGCTGCAGGGGACGCCCACGCACCTCATCCTGGACCGATCCGGCTTCCTGCGCCTGCACCATTTCGGCCAGCTCGACGACCTGACGCTCGGCGCCGTGCTCGGGCAGTTGATGGCCGAGGCCCCGCCCGATCCCGACGCCGCCGACGAGCCGACCACGGGCTGAACGCACCGGGTGCGCCCACAACCTCCCTCGACGAGCGGATCCGGGCAGCGCCCCGCGCCCCGTTCGGCGGCGCCGAGGAACGCAGTCGGCCGAGGTTGCCGCGCGTCAGCGCGGTCGGCCCGCGCTGTCTGAGGAGCGAAGCGACGAGTTCGCGGGCCGCCTCGGCCGGCGAGTACCGCAGGGGACCCGGCGCAGCCGGGCGCCGACGTCCGGGGCGCGGGGCGCTGCCCGAATCCGATCGGCGCGCGCGATCTCGGCGCGCGATCTCGGCGCGCAGCGGTGACGCGGCCCGTCGACGAGACATCAGCCGCGCCGCGGCTCTCCCGCGAGCGCCAGCGCCTGTCCCACGAGCCGGTCGCACTCGCCGCGCAGCGGATAGCTCAGGTAGTTCGACGCCAGCAGGCGCACCGGATCGCCCGCGTAGTAGCGCTCGTACTGCATCGCCCGGCTGCCGAAGGCGTCGCCGGCCAGGTCCCACGCCAGCTTGAAGAGCCGTACGCGCTCCACCGCCGAGATGCCGCGCGCACCCTGGTAGTAGCGATCGACGTCGGCCGCGACCGGGCTGGCGAAGTCCGCCTCGGTGGGCATCATCAGCAGGCCGCCCGCGGCGATCTTCTGCAGCGCCTCGATGATGCGCGGATAGGCCGAGGACATCATGCCGCGCAGCGTCTGCAGCGGCAGGAAGCCGCAACGCAGCGTGCCCGCGGCGGTGGTCTCGTACTCGATCTCGGCGCGCACCACGCAGCTGCGCGCCAGTTCGATGCTCGCGATGCACTCGCCCAGCATCTGCTGCACGTGCAGGAAGCCGTTGGCGCCGATCGTCTCGGCCACCTTCATCGCGACGCCCACCGCGAGCTGCATCTTGGCGATCGCGCGCACGCCGGTCTGGTGGGCGGTGTGGTTGCGCAGCGCGGTGTCCACGTACATCGCGTTGGCCAGCTCGACATTGCCGTGCAGGAACACGCGGTCCCAGGGCACGAGCACGTCGTCGAAGATCAGCAGCGAGTCCGGTTCCTCGAAGTGGGTGGCCAGCGGGTGGTCGAAGGGGCTGCGTCCGCCTTCATCGAAGGGCTCGCGGCAGATCTGGCGCACGCCGGGCGTGTCGATCGGGATCGCGAACACCATCGCGTACTTCTCGTCGCCCGGCTTCAGGCCTGGCAGGTTGTAGACGATCACCTCGTCGGCGATCGGGCCGTGCGTGGCCAGCATCCGCGCGCCGCGGATCACCAGGCCCTCGGCGCTCTCGCGCACCACGCCCATGTGCAGGAAATCCTCGGCCTGCTCGTGCGCCGAGCGCGAGCGGTCGGTCTGCGGCGTGATCAACGCGTGCGTGAGAAACAGGTCGTTCTCGCGCAGGTGCTCGTAGTAGCGCTGGATGTTCTGCGCGTACCGATCACCGAGCCGCGCGAAGGTGCCGGGCGATTCGGCGAAGGCCATCACCGTGGTGTTCAGGAAGTCTGGCGAGCGACCGAGCAGGCCGAACGAGGACTCGGCCCACAGACGGAACGCCTCGCCGCGCTGGCGAAGATCGGCCGGCGTGCGCGCCATCATGAAGGCCGCTCCCACGGGTTGGCCCGAGCTGGGACTGCGGTAGGTGAGCACCGGCGCGAGCGCCGGGTCGTGCTGCATGTCGTAGAGCCGGGCAATGTGCCGGGCCGGGTGCGCGAAGGCGGGGTGCGAGGCCACGTTGGCCACGCGTTCGCCGCGAATCCAGACCTCGCGGGGGCGATTGGCGAGTCCATCGAGGTACTGCTGACCGGTTCGGATCGGCATCGGTGTTCCATCTCGGCGGGCGATGGGTCTCGCCCCGGGGTGTTTATCATCTCGACGTCGATCGGTCGTGGGCTCGCCAGTCCCGGTGCGTCGCAGGCCGATCGAGCATGCCACACGGAGATGTCATGGCCATCCGTTGCACCCGCTTTTCGATCATCCGCACCCTCGTGTTGCTCTGCCTGCCGTGGTCGGGGGCGCACGCGCAGGAGGTCTACCCCAGCCGGCCGGTCTCGATGGTGGTGCCGTTTCCGCCGGGCGGAGTCGCCGACACCGTCGGGCGGCCGGTGGCCGAGGCGATGGGGCGTCTGCTCGGCCAGCCGGTGGTCGTCGAGAACAAGGCCGGGGCGGGCGGCGGCGTGGGCATGGCGCAGGTGGCCAAGGCGCGTCCCGATGGCTACACGCTGCTCTTCGCGTTGTCGTCGGTGACGATCATTCCCGAGGCCGACAAGATCCTCGAGCGCGCGCCGATGTACCGCCTGGATCAGCTCGTGCCCATCGCCCGGTTCACCGCCGACCCGACGGTGCTGGTGGTGCGCGCCGACAGCCCGTGGAAGAGCGCCAAGGAGTTCGTCGCGTTCGCCAAGGGCAAGCCCGGCGCGATCACCTTCGGGTCCTCCGGCAACTACGGCACGATGCACGTGCCGATGGAGATGCTCAAGCAGGCCTCGGGCACCTTCATGGTCCACGTTCCCTACACCGGCGCCGGCCCCGCGGTGGTCGGTCTGCTCGGCGGGCAGGTCGACGCGCTCGCCACCGGACCGTCCACCATCGTGCAGCACGTGAAGTCGGGCCGCCTGCGCGCGCTGGCGCACTGGGGCGAGGGGCGCCTGGCCGCGCTGCCCGAGGTGCCCAGCTTCAAGGAACTCGGCTATTCGATCGGGTTTTCGCAGTGGGCGGGCCTGTTCGCCCCGGCGGGCACGCCCGAGCCGGTGATCGCCCGGCTGCGCGACGCCGCCCGCAAGGCGGCCGAGGACGAGCGCGTGGTGCGCACCATTCTGACCGCCGGTACGCCCATCCAGTATCTGGACGCCCCGGCGTTCTCGCAATTCGTCGCTGCGGACGCCGGCGTGATGGCCACGGTCGTCAAGCGCATCGGCAAGCAGTGATCGACGCTGCTTCGGCGCGCAGCCTGCCCCTCCCGAGGCCACCGCTTCCACCTGGAAAAGACCGATGACCGATTCGAACTCGACCGATTTTCTGGCGCTTGCCGAGCGGTATTGGCAAGGCCAGGCGGATCTCGCCAATGTGCACCACCCGGTGCAGGTGTCCTTTCCCGGCGGCCAGGAGATCGCCCCGGACCTGCTGTTCTTCAAGGGCGTGGCGGCGATCAGCGTGGTGGACACCGGCGCCGGGCTGGTGATGCTCGATGCGGGCACCCCGCGCGACGCCGATCGGGTCTACGAGGCAGTGCGCGAATGGCGGCCCGATACGCCGCTGGTTGCCGCCGTGTACTCGCATCATCACATGGACCACATCTGGGCCACGCGGCGCTTCGACGAGGAAGCCGCGCAACGCGGCTGGGCGCGGCCCGTCGTGTATGCGCAGACCCTGCTGCCCGAGCACTTCGACCGCTACCGCAAGACGCAGGCCTGGAACAACGCGATCAACCTGCGCCAGTTCGTCGGCCGACGCGAAGCCAATCCCCGCTGGCCGGTGAACTTCCGCTATCCCGATGTCACCTTCGATCGCGACCTGACGCTCACGGTCGGTGATCTGAGCTTCGAGATGCATCACGCCCGCGGCGAGACCGACGATCACCTGTGGGTCTGGGTGCCGCAGCGTGGCTGGCTGTTTCCCGGCGACCTCTTCATCTGGGCGGTGCCCAATGCCGGCAATCCGCAGAAGGTGCAGCGCTACTGCGAGGAGTGGGGCACCGCACTGCGCGCGATGGCCGCCCGCAAGCCCGGGCTGCTTCTGTGCGGGCATGGGATGCCGATCGTGGGGGCCGCGCGCGTCGAGCAGGCGCTCACCGATACCGCCGAGTACCTGGAGTCGATCGAGCGCCAGACGATCGCGCTGATGAACCAGGCGTTGCCGTTGGACGAGATCCTGCAGCGCGTCCAGCCGCCAGCGCACCTGGCCGATCGCCCCTATTTGCAGCCGATCTACGATCATCCGCAGTTCCTGGTGCGCAACGTCTGGCGGCGCTACGGCGGCTGGTGGGATGGCGAACCTGACAACCTGCTGCCGGCGCCCCGCGCCCAGCAGGCCCGCGAATGGGTCGCGCTGGCCGGCGGCCTGGCCCGGGTGCTCGAGCGAGTCGAGACGCTGCAGGCCGAGGGTGACCTTCGGATGGCCTCCCATCTGGTCGAGATGGCGGCGCTGGCCGAGCCCGACTCGGCGCCGGCTCACGAGGCGCGCGTGCGCGTGTATGCCGCTCGGTCGCAGACCGAGCGGGCCACGATGTCGCGCGGCATTTTCAACCACGCGGCCGAGTCCAGCCGCGAACGCAAACGCGATTACCTGGCGGGGCGGGTGCCCGGTGCGACCTCATCCGGCGGGTCATCTCCCGGCGAACCGAAATGATCGCCCACGACCAGTCGCCGCGGCTGATCTACCATCGACGGGGATGGTCGCCCGCTGCCCGAGCGGCGTCCGGTCCTGGCGGCCGTGTCACCGTCCGCACCGTCCAGCCCATTGCCGTCCCGTCTCTCGCGCCACCCCTTCGGAGTACCCGCCGATGACCACGACCACCGCCGCTGCCGCCCAGGAACAGCTGGACCTGCCCAAGCTGGGCGCCGAACTCGAGCGCGTGCTGCGCCTGCGCAGCCATCCTTTTGGCATGAAGCTCTTCGAGAACGAGGCCGACATGGCCGCGATCCCGAAGATCCGGCGCCCGAAGAACATCCACACCACCGACCAGATCGTGGGCCAGGCCTCGCGATTGGGCTGGACGGTGGGCATCACCGCGGCCGACCTGGTCGGCGCGCAGTGCAAGGCGGTGATCGGCCTGGGCGGCCAGGACGACGAGTGGCGCTCGGGCAAGTCGATGGTGGGCGTCTGGTACGCGACACCGGCGGACTCCTCCGCCCACCAGGCCGCGATGACCGTGGTGCCGATCGGCCGCTACCAGGCGATGGCCGTGTCGCCGATCTCCTCGGGACGACTGAACCCGCCCGACATCGTGCTGTTCTACGCGACGCCGGGCGCGATGATGTACTTCATCAACGGGCTGCAGTGGGCGGGCTACAAGCGCTTCGACTGGAGCGTGGTGGGCGAATCGGCCTGCGCCGATTCCTGGGGCCGGGCCTTGTCCACGCGCCAGCCCTCGCTGTCCATTCCCTGCTTCGCCGAACGTCGCTACGGCGGTGTGCTCGATGACGAGATGCTGATGGCGATCCCGCCCGAGTACCTGCCCAAGGCGCTCGCGGGCATGGCCGCGCTCGGGGGCAATGGCCTGCGCTACCCGTTCCCGCAGTACGGCATCCAGATGGACGTGCGCGACGGCATGGCGGCCAGCTATCCCGATCGGGCGCGCAAGTGAGCGGGGCGGCCGAGATGTCCGGGTTCGCCGAGGCGATCGCCTGGGCGCAGGCCCACGAGACGGCCTGGCCGCGCGATCCGGCCGATCCGAAGGGGGGATGGGGCATCTTCGGCAACGACCCGCCTCCCTGGAACCGCTTGCTCGGTCCGGTGTCGCCGCGCGGCCCGGCCTCGGGCGTCGTCTGGCGCGACGGCCGCGTGCTCGCGCAGTGGGGCGAGCCCCAGCGGGTCGATCTCACGTTCAGCGTGGCCAAGACCTACCTCGCGTTGCTGGCGGGCGTGGCGGTCGATGCCGGGCTGATCCGCGACGTGAACGAGCCGGTCGTGGCCCGCCTGCCCGGCATCGGCTTCGATTCCCCGCACAACGCGCCGATCACCTGGCAGCACCTGCTGCAGCAGACCAGCGAATGGGAGGGCAGCCTGTTCGGCGTGCCCGACCAGGTCGACCGCTACCGCACGGTGCAGTACCAGCCGAAGGCGGCGCAGGGACGCAAGGGTGACCCGCGCCCGTTGCAGGCGCCAGGCAGCTTCTGGGAGTACAACGACGTCCGGATCAACCAGCTCTCCTTCGCGCTGATGCACCTGTTCCGGAGACCGCTGCCGGAGGTCTTCGCCGAAGCGATCACCCGGCCGATCGGTGCCAGTGACCAGTGGCGCTGGGTGGGCTACGACAACGCGTGGGTCGAGGTCGACGGCCGTCGCATGCAGTCGGTGCCTGGCGGCACCCACTGGGGCGGCGGCGTGTCGATCGACAGCGTCGACCAGGCCCGCATCGGCGCACTGATGCTCGAGCAGGGCCGCCATGCCGGCCGGCAGGTGATCTCCTCGAGCTGGTTCGAGCGCATGCGCATGCCCTGCGCGATCGCGCCGTTCTACGGATACCTGATCTGGCTGAATCACGACGGGGTGATCTTCCCCTCGGCGCCGCACGACAGCTTCTTCGCGGTGGGCGCCGGCAGCTCGATCACCTGGGTCGACCCCAGCCGCGGTGCGGTGACGGTCGCGCGCTGGATCGACGGCGCGAAGGCCGACGGGTTGTTCGCACGGGTCGGTGCCGCGCTCGACCGCCTCTGAGCGGCGAGGCGAGGGCATGGGCCGGGACCACCGGGAACCCGGGGCGCCGCGGCCACGCCGCGCCTCGCGCCTGATCGGGCTGCTCGCCACGCTCGCCGTGGGCGGCGCGGCACCGACGTTCGTCGGCGCGCAAGCGGCTCCGGACGCGGCCACCTCGGAGCCCACGCCGACGCCGGGGCGCAGTGTCGTCGTGCAGGTCGACAACGACGAGTTCGCCGGCTTGAACAAGCGCGACCGCTGGTATTCGCAAGGTCTGCGCCTGCACGTGTTCTCCCCGCTGCCGTCGAACGATCGGGCGCGCGCGCTGCTCGACACCTGGTGCGCGTGGCAGGTCTGCGGGCCGGGCATGGTCGCCTCGCAGCGCTGGTCGATCGGGCAGAACACCTACACGCAGAACGACCGTACCCTGTCGGCGCCCGATCCGCAGGACCGCCGCAACGCGGGCTGGCTCCATCTGTCCGGCGCGCTGCTGCTCGAGTCGTCCGTGCAGACGCGGATGCTCGAGGCGCAGGTCGGTGTGATCGGGCCCGCGTCGCTCGCCGGACGCGTGCAGAACCAGTGGCATCGGTGGCTCGGCGTGTCGTCGGTCAGCGGCTGGGACGCGCAATTGCGGCCGCGCGCCGGTCTGCAGATCCAGGTCGTGCAGGAACAGCGTTGGCCGTTGCTCGGCACCCGGGCCGATCTCGTCGGTCGGCTGTTCGGCAGCCTGGGCACCGTCGCCGGCCAGGCCGGCGTGGGTCTGACGCTGCGGGTCGGCGACCGCCTGAGCGGCACCGCGACGTACGCCGAGGCGCAGGCCGCCACCGGCCGGCTGGACACGGGCGGGCGGTGGTCGTTGCAGGCGGGCGGTGCGATCCGGGGCGTGGCCTACGATCGCCTGATCGACGGCCCGGTGTACGGCGTGCCCGCGCAGATCCGCGCCGCCCCCTGGGTCGGTGAGCTCCATCTCGCCGCGACCGTGTCGCCCGCACCGGGTTGGGCCTTGCGCTTCGCGCTGATGCGCCGCTCGATCGACTTCGATTCGACGGCGGTCGAGCAAGGGCGCTTCAAGCCGCAGACGATCGGATCGATCCAGGCGAGCCTGCCGCTGCCCTGATCGCGGCGGCGACGAAGCCCCCCGCCATGCATGCGGCTGCGTGCGCCCCGGGCGAGCCCGCGGGTGGGCGCTTGCCCTATCGCGGCGCGGGCGAGGGGGGCGTCGTCGTCGGGCCGAGCGCGCGGTACCAGGTGCCGCCATCGCTGCTGCGGGCGATCGGCGCGTAGTCGCCCGAGACCACCGCCCAGGTCGCCGGCGAGCGCCGCGGAATCATCTCGCCGTACTCCGCGTCGATGAAGAGGTACGGTGGCCGGGCCGCGCGCAGACGGCTCGGCAGCTCGGCCCATTGGGAAGCCAGCATGAACTCCCAGGCCCAACCGTGGATCGGCAGGGCCTGGGGGCGTCCGGACTCGAGCAGCCAGTTCGGATTGCCGAACACGTAGATCGGGGCTCGGTCCCCGGAGGCCTCGCGCAGGAAGGCGGTGCCGGCGATGCGCTCGCGGTACATCGGGTCCAGCGCCTGGCGCAACGTGGCGATCCGCTCGCCCGCGGGCGCCTGCAGCGCCTGGACGCCGGCCCGCAGGCCGTTCAGGGCCTGTCGGTAGGGCAGCAGGAACATCGCGGCGACCACCAGCAGGGCGACCCACCGATGGTGATCGGCGCGTCCCGGGACGGTGGCGACGGCGCGGCGGCAGGCCAGCCGATCCAGCGCGCTCGCGACCAGGCACCCGATCGGGAACACCAGCAGCAGGAAGTGGTAAGGCCACCACGAGAACTTCTGAACGAGAATCACCAGCGCCCCGCCCAGCAGCCAGGCCAGCGCGAGCGCCTCGACCAGGCGCAGCCGTTCGCGGCGCAGGTCGCGCAGCGCGATCGGCAGCAGCGCGAGCGCAGGCAGCGCCATCGCCAGCAGCCAGGAACCGTGGCGCCACAGCATGCGCAGCGGCTTGGCCTCGATCTCGCGCAGCGCCAATCCGGGATAGACGAACTGCGTCCAGGCGAAGGCCTCCCAGGCGCCGCTGGCCACGAACGCCGCCAGGGGACCGGCGAGCACCGCCGCCGCACCGAGCGCCGTCGGCAGCAGGCGCCGAGCGAGCAGGCGCTGCCAGCCGATCGGACCGGGTTCGCGCGTCATCGCGATCAGCACCAGCCACATCAGCGCGGGCAGCGCCCCCAGCACCAGCTTGAACAGCGCGACCACGCCCGCGGCCGCGCCGAACACCACATGCCACGTGGTCGCCCGCGAGGGCTGGCGTTGCGCGGCGACGCCCGCCATCACGCACACGGCCAGGGGCAGGCTGACCAGGAGTTCGATCTGGGTCAGGAACCAATCGCCCGCGCACCAGTACGCGAGCCCGGCGGTGAGCAGCGGCATCAGCGCGGCTGTCCATGGCTGTGCCAGGCCGCGGCGCGCGGCCCAGGTCATCACACCGGCGGCCGCCATCAGCCACAGCCACTCCGCGAGGTGCACGCCGATCGCGTCGAAGCCGAAGAGCTGGCCGGCCAGCCAGTAGAAACCGATGATGCCGGGCTGCTTGTTGTCCCAGACGTCGAGGTACAGCACCGCACCGCGGTCCATCGCCTGCGCCATGTGCAGGAACAGCGCCTGGTCGCCGTTCAGCGGGTATGGCAGGTGGAGCAGGCCCAGCAGCAGCGTCGCGGCCCAGCAGGTGGCCGCGAGGGCGCGGGTCGCGGTCGGGCCCGCTAGCTGCGCGAGCGCCATGTGTAGAGGCTGGTCGCCGCGTAGTTCCAGACCGCGCCCACCACCACGCCGGCCAGGGCCGCGAGGTACCACCGCGTCTGTTCGCGAAACAGGAAGCTCGCGATCCCGATGTTGGCCAGCGCGCCCACCGAGCACACCGCGACGAAGGCGGCCAGGCCCCGCCACCAGGCCGGGCCGCGCAGGCGGCGGTCGCGATAAGTGAGCAGGTTGTTCGCCCAGAAGTTGAACACCATCGCGCCGCCGGTGGCCGCGGCCTGGGCGGTGCCGAACTCGACCCCCGCGCCGCGGTGCGCCGCCGAGAGGATCGCCATGTGAACGAAGACACCCAGCCCGCCGATCATCGAGAACGCGAGGAAACGCACCGGCACCACGCGCCCGACGGTCTTGTCGGCCAGCAGCATCAGGTATTCCCAGATCACGAAGCTGTCGAGCTTGCTCTCGCCGGAGAAGCGGTCTCGGAACGTGTACGGCACCTCGGCGATGCGCAGCGGGCGCGGCGCGCTGGCGACGATGTCCATCAGGATCTTGAAGCCGATCGCCGACAGGCGGCGAACCACCAGCTCGAGCACGCCGCGATCGAGCATGAAGAACCCGCTCATCGGATCGGAGACCGGCTGCCGCAGCACCGCGTGGCTGGCCTGCGTGGCCACACGGCTCATCCAGCGTCGGCGCGCATCCCAGTCGCCGGTGCTGCCGCCGGCCGCGTATCGGGTGCCGATCACCAGTTCGGCCCGGCCCGACTCGATCTGCTCGCGCATCGCCGGCAGGATCGACTCGTCGTGCTGCAGGTCGGCGTCCATCACCGCGATCACCGGCGCGCTGGCGGCCAGCATGCCCTCGACGCAGGCCGACGAGAGCCCGCGGCGCCCGATCCGCTGGACGCAGCGCACGCGGCGGTCGGTGCGCGCGAGATCGCGCACCCGCTGCGCGGTGTGATCCGGGGAATCGTCGTCGACGAAGATCAGCTCCCAGCCCTCGTCGCCGAGGGTCGCGACGAGGCGTCGCAGCAGCTCGGCGATGTTGCCCGACTCGTTGTAGGTCGGCACGACGATGCTCAGGCGCAGGCCGGTGTCGGGCATGCGGAGGATCCGATCGAAGGGCGCGGGAAGGGATGGAGTCTCCCACGGGCGCGCGTGCCCGACTGGCCAAAAGTCACGCGCGGCGGGATTCCGCCAGGCGACGCACCAGCCAGTCGGCGAGCCAGCGCGCGGGTTCGCGCATCGGCCGGCCGGGCCAGACGAGCCAGTAGGAGCGCCCGGTGTTCAGGCCCCGGCGAAAGGCGATCACCAGGCGTTCGGTGGACAGTTCGTCCTGCACCAGTTCCGGGTTGGTCAGCGCCACCCCCTCGCCGCGCAGCGCGGTTTCCACCGCGTGCATCGTGTGGCTGAAGTACAGCCCCGGTTCCGGGTCGACGTCGGCCAGGCCCGCGGCGGCCAGCCAGCGGGGCCACAGCGACCCCTGCTCCTGCGGGCTGAATTCGTGCAGCAGGCGCACCTTGCGCAACCCGGCCAGCGTGCGCAGGTGGCGGCGCCGGTACTCCGGGGTGCAGACCGGGAACAGCACCACCGGGAAGAGCTCGCGCGCCTGCAGCGGCGGTGCGATCCGGGAGGCCTCGCGAATGGCCAGGTCGCAGGACTCGCGGTCGAAGTCGACGACGTTCGAGGTGGCGTCGACCCGCACCCGCGCGCCCGGGTGCTCGCGCGTGAAACCCGGCAGGTTCGGCACCAGCCAGCGCGACGCGAACGAGGGCAGCACCGAGATCGACACCTCGTTGTGTTGCGGACGGACCCGTTCGGCCGCCTGGGCGAGCGCGCGCAGGTGGCGGTGCGTGGCGGCGTGGAACTCGGCGCCGACCGGCGTCAGGCTGACGCCGCGCGGACCGCGATCGAGCAGCCGCTGGCCGAGCCAGGTCTCCAGGGACTTCAGCTGCTGGCTGATCGCACCGGGCGTCACGAAGAGCTCCTCGGCGGCGTGTCGCAGGCTCAGGTGACGGGCGGTGGCGTCGAAGGCGCGCAGCGCGTTCAGCGGGGGCAGCTTCATCGCGACGAGTTTAGGAAAACTAAATGGCCGACTCAACAAAAATCGATTGCCGCCCGCCGGGTCGGATCCTAGATTGTGATTCCAGCCACCGGGGAGTCGATGATGAGGATGAGCGCTTCGGCCATCGCGTTGAACCTGCCGGCCGCGGCCACGATGCGGCTCGTCGGCGCCCGCGGACTGCGCGTCGCCAGCCGCACGGGGCGGCTGTGGCTGACCGAGGAAGGCTGCGCCGACGACATCTTCCTGGCATCCGGTGGCGCCTACGAGGTGCGCACCGACGGACGGGTGGTGATCGAGGCCGAGGGCGACTGTCTGCTCGAACTGCGCCCGCCACCCGGTGTCGCGGAGGGCCGGCCGGTGCGCCGCGTGCCCGCGGGATCGGGGTCGCTGTCGCGCTGGGTGCCCGATCTGGGTCCGACGCCGGCCTGGTAGCGCGGCGTCGGCCGTCAGCGGGCGGCGGCGTTCGTGCGGACCGTGGATCGCGAGCGCGGATCGCGTCCGGCCACCGGGTCAGACCGTGGCGATCGGCGTCGCCGGCGAGCCGACCGCGCCCGGCAGCCGCAGCGGCGGCGCGGTCAGCAGGAACCGGTAGCGGCCATGGGCACGCAGCCAATCGGCCAGCGGGGTCAGGTGCCAGATCTCGCCCAGGTGGATGCCCAGCTTGAACAGGCAGTGCTCGTGCAACGGCAGCGTGGCGCAGCAGCCCAGCGTGTGGCCCTTGCGCGCCGGCGTCGCCTCGACCGCGTAGTTGTCGGCGATCAGCACCGACAGGCCGCTGTCGGTGATCCACTGCAGCAGCTTCGGATCGCGGCCATCGAGCGCGGTGCAGCTGTGCTCCACCGTGTGCAGGTCGGGCTGCTTGTTCATCTCCAGCAGCATCTGCGCGAAACCGGTGTGCAGGCAGACCATGTCGCCGGTCTCCACCACCACCTTGTCCGCCTCGAGCACGCGCATCAGCGCGTCATAGCCCACCGCGGCATGCTGGCGACCGAAGTGCGCGTGCAGGTCGATCATCACCGCTCGGCCCTGCACGCCGTGCTCGGCCATCGTCTCGATGCCCAGTGCCTTCGCCTGCGAGCTGCCGGTGGGCAGCAGGCCCTGCGGCACGCCCGCGTCCTTCGCATCGGTCGGGCCGATCACGTGTTCGCCGGGCTTGAAGCCGTTGTAATAGACCGGCTCGGGGAAGCCGTCGCCGTCGGCGTCGAACAGCTGGCCGACGTGCGCGAAGCTGTCCCACTGGGTGGAGTACTGCAGGTGCATCACCACCAGATCGTCGCTGATCACGTCGGAAGCGTCGGGGTCGTCCTGGAACAAGCGGTAGTTCATGTTCGGGCGGCCGTTGCGCACCGTGGGCCGCACCACCGGCGGGTGGCGGCGCGGGTTGAGCACGTTGCCGCCTGGGTAGTCCAGCGGCAGGCTCAGGCAGAAGGTTCGCCCTTCGCGAACCTCGGCCACGCCCTGCAGCACCTTGTCGCGGGTGATCAGGTTCATGCGGCCCTGCTGGTCGTCGGGGCCGAAATCGCCCCAGTTCGATCCGGGCGGGCGCTGCTTCCAGCGGGGGGAGGGGCTCATCGGGAACTCCGTCGGCGAGAAGCGCCGCTTGCGTGTCGACTCAGGCGGCCTGGCCGGCCGGCAGGCCGGGTCCGACGCCGCGGGCGATCCGGTTGGCCCGGTGCATCAGCCACCAGACGATCGCGACCGTGACCAGGTTCCAGGCGATGCCGTTGACGAACGCGGCGGTGTACGAACCGGTCAGATCGAAGATGCGCCCGGACAGCCAGCCGCCGAGCGCCATCCCCAGCATCGTGGCGGTCAGCGTGATGCCGACGCGCGTGCCGGCCTCGGCCGGGGAGAAGTGCTCGCGGACCACGATCGCGTAGGCCGGCACGATGCCGCCCTGCACCAGGCCGAACAGGCCCGCGACGACGTAGAGCGAGGCGAGCGAGTCGAACGGCAGGAACAGCGTCAGCGCGACGCCTTGCAGCGTGCCGCTGATCAGCAACGTGCGCAGCCCGCCGATCCGGTCGCTGATCAGGCCGAAACACAGCCGGCTGATGATGCCCAGCCCCAGCATCAGCGAGAGCATCTGCGCGCCGCGCGCCGCCCCGTAGCCGAGGTCGCCGCAATAGGCGACGATGTGCACCTGGGGCATCGACATCGCGACGCAGCACGACACGCCGGCGATGCACAGCAGCGCCTGCGCGGTGTTCGGGGAGAGTCCGAAGGGGCGCGCCGGGTCACGGGGCACGACCTGACGGCCCGCCGGACCGGCCGCCGCCCCCATCGCGGGTGGTCGGCGCCGCAACACCACCGACAGCGGCAGCATGGTCACCAGGCAGAACAGCGCGATGCCCTGGAACGTGCTGCGCCAGCCGTGTTCCTGCACCAGCTGCTGGACGATCGGCGGCCAGACCGTGCCGGCCAGGTAGTTGCCACTGGAACAGATCGCCACCGCGATGCCCCGGCGTCGGGTGAACCACAGCGAGGTGTCGGTGACCAGCGGCGCGTAGCTCGCCGCGCTGCCGAGCATGCCGATCAGCGCGCCCTGCACCAGCGCGAAGTGCCACATCGAGGTGGCGTGGCTGGCCAGGAAGAAGCCGAGCGACATCGCGCAGGCGCCGATCACCGTTGGCACGACCACGCCGAAACGGTCGGTCAGGCGCCCCATCAGCACGCCGCCGATGCCGAAGCCGATCATCGTCAGCGTGTAGGGCAGCGACGCGCCGGCGCGGGTGGCGCCGAATTCGGCCTGCACCTCGGGCAGCACCACGACCACCACGTACATGCCGCTGCCGCCGATCGTCATCAGCGCCAGATTCACCCCGAGGCGAAGCAGCGGGTACAGTTCCGTTTGGGCGCTCATGCAGCGGGACTATACCGGCGCGGGTGCGTGGCCAGTTTCAATATCGCAGACCAACGGAGACATCGGATGGGACGACTCAGCGGCAAACGGGCGATCGTGACCGGGGCTGCCAGCGGCATCGGGCGGGCCTCGGCGATGCTGTTCGCGGCCGAGGGCGCCCAGGTGCTGGCGGTCGATCGCAGCGAGGCGGTCGAGCAGACGGCGCAGGCGATCCGCGAGCGCGGCGGCCAGGCCCAGGCGATGACCGCCGACGCGGGTGCCGAGGCCGACGTGAAGGCGATGGTCGAGCGGGCGGTGAGCGCCTTCGGCGGGCTGGACGTGGTGTTCGCGAACGCGGGCATCGGCGGGGGGGACGTCGCGCTGGCCGACCAGACGCCGGAACAATGGCAGGAGGTGCTGCGCGTGAACCTGATCGGACCGTTCCTGGCGATCAAGCACGCCAGCCCGCTGATGGTGAAGCAGGGCAGCGGCTCGATCGTCTGCACCGCCAGCGTGGCGGCGCTGCGGGCCAACGCGGGCGGCCACCCCTACAGCGCCAGCAAGGCGGGCGTGATCAGCCTGGTGCAGACCACCGCCAATTCGCTGACGGGCACCGGGGTGCGGATCAACGCGATCTGTCCCGGCCTGATCGAGACCGGCATGACGCGGCCGGTGTTCGAGTACGCGCGCTCGCGCGGCACCGCCGACCGGCTCGGCCAGCTCAACCCCACGCTGCGCTATGGCTTGCCCGAAGAGATCGCACGGATGGCGCTCTTCCTGGCCAGTGACGACGCCTCCTACGTGAACGGGCAGGCGATCGCGGTCGACGGCGGCTTGAGCAGCACCCACCCCTTCAAGCGCCGGCGGACCTGAGATGAGCAGCGGCGAAGCCTGGGCCTTTCCCGAGAAGCTGCAGCCCGACCCGACGCAGCTGTCCTTCGATCTGGACGCCGCGCTCGACGCGCTGGTGGCGATCCGCTGCGAGATCCCCGAGGACGCGTTCACCGCGCAGACCCTCGGCACCGACCGCGGCGGCAACGGCATCGTGATCGACGACGGTCTGATCCTGACGATCGGCTATCTGATCACCGAGGCCGAGAACGTCTGGATCACCACCCAACGCGGTGCCGTGGTGCAGGGCACGCCGCTGGCCTACGACCAGGCCACCGGCTTCGGCCTGATCCGTGCGCTCGGGCGCCTGCCCGCCACGCCGATCCTTCGGGGCCGTCCCGACACGTGCGGCAAGGGCGACCGGGTCTACGTGCTCTCGCACGGCGGCCGGGCGCACGCCCTGAAGGCGCGCGTGTCGGACCGTCGGGAGTTCGCCGGTTACTGGGAGTACCTGCTGGACAACGCGCTGTACACCGCGCCGGCCCACCCGGAATGGAGCGGGGCCGCGGTGCTCGATGGCAACGGACTGCTGGTCGGTGTCGGTTCGCTGCTGGTGCAGGAGATGGTCGATGGCCGTGAGGTGCAGGGCAACATGGCCGTCCCGATCGACCTGCTCGAGCCCATCCTGCCGGCGCTGCTGGCGACCGGGCGCAGCGGACTGCCCCCGCGGCCCTGGCTGGGCTTGTACGCGGGGCAGGCGCAGGGTCAGCTCGTCGTCGGCGGCGTGACGGAGGGCGGCCCGGCGGCCCAGGCCGGGGTGCGCGAAGCCGACCTGATCATCGACGTCGCGGGCGAGCGGGTGAACACGCTCGCCGCCTTCCTGAAGGCGGTCTGGCGCCAGGGGCCCGCGGGCACGCCGATCGCGCTGACGCTGGCCCGCGACGGGGATCTGCGGCGTGTCGTGATCGCCTCGGTCGATCGCAACGACCGGTTGCGTCGGCCACGGCTGCACTGACCGCGGGCGCTCACCAGCGCTCGATCAGGCGCCGCGCGATGTCGGGCATCGCTCCATCGATCGGCGCGTGCCCGTCATCGGCGAGGGGCGTCGCGACGGCCGCCTCGATCACCGTGCCCTCGGGCGCGGGGCCCGTCGCCGCCGGGGCCGCGTGCTCGTCCAGCGTGGCCAGCACCGCGGGCGTCAGGAAGCGGCTGCGGGCACCGGTGACGTGAAGCGACCCCAGCCGGGGTTGCGCCGTCACGTAGTGCCGCTGCGGTTCGATCAGGTACAGCGCGTCGCGCGCACGGGTCATCGCCACGTACATCAGGCGCCGTTCCTCGTCCAGGCCGGCCAGGCTGCCGGTGGCGTACTCGTTGGGGAAGTTGCCGTCGGCGACGTTCAGCACGAACACGCTGTGCCACTCGCGCCCCTTGGCCGAGTGCACCGTGGACAACTCGACGTAGTCCTCGTCGCGGTGCGGCGCCCCGGCCAGGTCGCCGCTGGCCTGCGGCGGGTCGAGCGCGAGCTCGGTCAGGAAGGCGGCACGATTTGCGAACCGGTCGGCCAGACGGGCGATCGCGTGCAGGTCGGCCAGCCGCGTCGCGAGGTTCGTGTGGCGGTGCGCCAGCAGCGGCCCCAGGCAGGCGATCGCGAGGTCCACGTCGTGCGGCCATCGGGGTTCGGCGGCCAGTGCCTGCAAGGTCGACACGAATCCGGGCCAGCCCTCGCGGGCGGCGGGCGGGACCTCGTCGGCGCATCGACGCGCGAGTTCGCGAAACGGCTCGTCGGCGCCGTCGATCGACTCGAGCCAGCGTTTGGCGATCGCGGGGCCCACACCCGGCAGGCATTGCAGGGTGCGAAAACCCGCCAGCCGGTGCCTCGGGTGGCTGGTCCAGCGCAGCAGCGCCAGCAGGTCCTTGATGTGCGCGGCCTCGAGAAAGCGCAGGCCGCCGTGCTTGACGAAGGGAATCTGTCGACGCGTGAGCTCGACCTCCAGCAACTCGCTGTGCTGGGCGCTGCGAAACAGCACCGCCTGCTGGCGCAGCGCGATGCCGGTCTCGCGATGGTGCAACAGCCGATCGCAGACGAAGTCGGCCTGTTCCCGTTCGTCGAGGACGCGCACCAGCGCGGGCCGGGCGCCCGAGTGTCCCCGTGCGGCCCGCAACGATTTCGGCAGGGTGTTGGCGGCCTCGGCCATCAGCGCATTGGCCGTGTCGAGCACGGGCTGACGTGAGCGGTAGTTGATCGTCAGCGTGATCCGGCGGGCCTGCGGCGCGAAGTGGCGCTCGAAGTCGAGCAGGTTGTGGACGTCGGCACCGCGAAAGCGGTAGATCGACTGCGCGTCGTCGCCCACCACGAACAGGCCCCGACCGTCGGGGCGCAGTCGCTTCAGGATCGAAGCCTGGACCCGGTTGGTGTCCTGGTACTCGTCGACCAGCACGTGATCGAACGCGCGACGCAGGGACTCGCTCACGACGGGCGCCTCGAGCGCGGCGTCCCACCACAGCAGCAGGTCGTCGTAGTCCAGCACGCCATCGGCCTGCTTGCGGCGGGCGTACTCGCGGAACAGCCCGGCGAGCGCGGCCTCGTGCGTCGCGCACCAGGGGAACTCGCCGGCCAGCACCGGGGTCAGCGGCTCGCCGGTGTTCACGCAGCGCGAGTAGATCGCCAGGCAGGTGTCCTTGCGCGGAAAGCGGCTGCGGCCGCGGGCCAGCCCGAGGTCCTCGCGCAGGCTGTCGAGAGAATCGGCGCTGTCGGCCCGGTCGAGGACCGCGAAGCGCTCGGGCAGGCCGAGCGCGCGCGCGTGCTGGCGCAGCAGTCGCGCGGCGATCGCGTGGAAGGTGCCCGACCAGGGCAGCCAGTGGCGGCTGTCGCCGCCGGTGCCCAGCAGCCCCGCGGCGCGTTGCGCCATCTCGTGGGCCGCGCGCCGGCTGAACGTGAGGAGCAGGATCCGCTGCGGATCGACCCCGTGTTCGACCAGGTGGGCGACTCGGTGCGCGAGCGTGGCGGTCTTGCCGGTGCCCGCGCCGGCCACCACCAGCAGGGCGGCGTCAGGGCCGCCGCCCGACCCGGGGTGTCCCCAGCGGACCGCGGCGAGCTGCGCCTCGTTCAGGGTGGCCGGGCGATCGGCGTGCATGGCGGCGAGTGTACGCCATGCACTGTATGTCCAGCCAGTCGATGCGCGTCGCGCGCCTCAGTTCGATTCCTTGATCAGCCGGTTGCTCAGCGCCTGCAGCGGCCGGGCATTCATCGGGTACAAGCGCGAGAAGATCGCGATCTGCTCGGGCGAGACGGTGACCGGCTCCTTCATCACCATCCACAACACGCCTTCGCTGCAGGGCGGCGTCGTCAGCGAACCCATGTACGTGAAGTAGGTCTTGTTGGTCGGCAGCAGGCCGTTCAGGTCCAGTGTCACCGTGCCCGGCAGCTCCTCGCCGCGCTCGAGCGGCAGGTTGTTCCACACCGCCTGGATCAGCGGATGCGCCTGTCCGCGGTCCATCAGCACCGCGATCACCGCCAGCCGGCCCTCCGTGTCCTTGTGCACCAGGTGGGCGACCATGTCGAACACCTTGCCGTCGACCCGCTCCTCGGCGGGGCGGTGGAAGTGGAACTGGAGCAGTTCGTAGCGGCGACCCATCACCGTGATCTGGTTGCCGGGGTCCATGTTGACCTGCACGGTGTGGCCGTTGTCGATCACGCTGAACGGGGTGGGCCGGTATTCGAAGGTGATCGGCTCGAGGTCCACCTTGATGCCGCCGCGGATGTTGATCGGCGACTGGCGCGTGCCCTCGGCGCATTTCGCGAACTCGGGACGCAGGCGGGCCCAGTTCGCCGGGCCGGTCTCACCGGAGTAGCTCCAGTGGGCGCCGTGGCCGTGGCTCGCGTGCCCGTCCTTGCCGGGCGCGCCCGCCGATGGCGCGCCAGGGGCGGCGTGCGCGGCCTCGCGCTGGGAGGCGGCCAGGACCAGCGGATGCAGTTCGGCGGCGGGCCGCGTGTGCGCCACGGGCTTGATCGGTGCCGCGTGGCCCGAGGGGGCGTGCGGGCGCTCGGGCGCCTTCACCCGGATCACCAGCGCGCCGGGCGAGGCGCCGGCGGTCTTCGCCTTGGCCAGCTTCTCGGCGATCTTCGTGCTCAGCTCCTCCAGTCGCGCCGCCTCGGCATCGTCCTTCGACAGCGTCGAACCCTTGCCGGCGGCGGGCTTGGCGGATTCGGCCCGCTTGCCGGCGTCGCCGGGACGTCCCGCGTCGGCCTTCGGGGCCTCGGCGTGCTTGGCGAGGTCCGTCGGCTTGATCGATTTGACCGACTTGGACTCCTCGGCCTCCGGCGCCTTGGCCGGCTTGTTCGCCTTGGCCTCGTCGGCGGTCGGTTTGGGATCGGCGGCGTGGCCGGGGCCGACGACACTCAGGAGTGCCGCCGCCAGGCAGGCGGCGGTGGAAAGCCGGATCAGAGGGGCAAGCATGGGCTCGGTCCTTGCGGGAAGGAGCGGGCGGGCAAAGCGAGGAGATCGCTGCCCACGTCCGCGACACCCGCAGGATCGGCGTGCGGGCGCCGAACTTGAGCGCGGTCGAGGGCGGCGCGCCGGGTTTCCGTCGAACGGGCCCGGGCTCAGGGCTTGCGGGTGATCACCTTCACCGAGGCGCTGCGTTCGCCGTCGCTGACCAGCACGTCACCGTCCTGGATCGTGGCCGAGAGCGTCATCGTCCGGTCGGTCAGGCCGGCCAGTGCCCGCGTGCCCGCCTCGTCGCACTGGCGCACGCCCAGGTGGGCGAAACGTTCGAGCGCGGCCGCGTTCTGCCGCCACCAGAGATCGGCGCGCGCGCCGCCATACAGCAGCAGCTCGACCCGGTCCGCGCGCGACGCCGCCTTGCGCAGCCACTTCTCGTCGGGCAGCCCCACCTCGATCCAGCAGGCGATTCCGCCCGTGTCGTGCGGCAGGTACAGGTCCGGCTCGTCCTCGCTGGACAGGCCGCGTCCGAAGACCAGGCGGGGATCGGCGTGCAAGGCGAAGGCGAGCAGGCGCACCATCATCCGCTCCTCGGTCTCGGAGGGGTGGCGGGCGAGCGTCAGCGCGTGATCGGCGTAGTAGCCGCGATCGACATCGGCCACCGACAGCTGCGCCTTGTGGATCGTGGATCGCAGGGCCATGGGCGCGCAGGGTAGCAGACGCGGCACAATCGGGGCGACACGGTCATCCGCCCTCGCCCCGTCATGCCCCTGCCACCGCCGGTTCCTTCGCCCGATGCCCGACGCCGCCGCGGCGTGGCGGCGGTCGCGGCCACGCTGGCCGGCGCGCTGCTGCCGGGGTGCGGCCGGCTCGGCTCGCCCGAGCACCTCGGGCCGACCGCCCCGCGCGCGGCGCCGGTGCGCTGGGCGGGGGCGAGTCCGCGACGGCTGGCGGTGGTGCTCAGCTCGGGTGGACCCCGAGGCTTCGCCCACGTCGGGGTGCTCAAGGCGCTCGCCGAGCTCGGCGTGCGCCCCGATCTCGTCGTCGGCGCGTCGGTGGGCGCCCTGGTGGGCGGGCTGTTGGCCAGTGGCCGGGACGCCGCCGCGCTCGAGGCCTTCGCGCTCGAACTCACGCCGACCACGCTGGTCAGCCTCTCGCTGAGCGGTTCGGAGTGGCTCAGTGGCGAGCCGATCGCCGAACGGGTCAACGAGCTCGCCGCCCATCGACCGATCGAGGCCCTGCCGCTGCCCTTCGTGGCCGTGGCCGCGCGGCATGCCGACCAGGCCGTCACCGGGTTCGCCGAGGGCGATCTCGGGGTCGCGGTGCAGGCCTCGTGCGCGATCGTCGGCCGCTTCTCGCCGGTGCGCATCCGGGGCGATGCGTACGTCGACCCCGACCTGGTCGCGCCGATGCCGGTGCGGCTGGCGCGCGCCTTGGGGGCGCGGCGCGTGATCGCGGTCGACGTCTCCGCGCACGAGGACAAGGCGCCCCCGGGCTCCCAGCGCTATCGGGACTCGGATCGGCGCAAACGTGAGCTCACCGAACCCGATGCCCGAGCGGCCGATGTGGTGGTGCACCCGGAATTCGACTACTGGGTCAGCCTGTCCCAGGCCTTCCGTCAGCGCAGCATCGCCGCGGGATACCGGGATGCGCTCGCGCAGGCCGCGCGACTGCGCGAGCTCGCCCTCGACTGAGGCCCGACACGGCCAGGCCGGCGGGTCGCGATTGGAGTGCATTGTCGAATCGTCCGGACCTAGACTGGCAGATCGCCTTTCCCAGGACCGACGAGGACAGCATGCAAACGGACAGCGGCGGCACCAGCAGCTTCGACTATGTGATCTTGGGAGGCGGATCGGCGGGTTGTGTCCTGGCCGGGCGCCTCAGCGAAGACCCGTCGGTGCGCGTCTGCCTGCTCGAGGCGGGCCCGCCCGACACCAGCATCCTGATCAAGGTGCCGGCCGGCCTTGCGCTGCTCGCGAAGAACAACCAGGCCAACTGGGCCTACACCACCGTGCCCCAGCCGGGGTTGAACGGCCGGCGGGGCTACCAGCCCCGCGGCAAGGTCCTGGGCGGCTCCAGCTCGATCAACGCGATGATCTACATCCGGGGCCACGCCGCGGACTACGACCACTGGGAAGCGGAAGGCAATCCCGGGTGGGCCTGGCGCGACGTGCTGCCCTTCTTCCGCCAGGCCGAGAACAACGAGCGGGGGGGCGACGACTGGCACGGGGTGGGCGGGCCCCTGAACGTGATGGACCTGCGCTCGCCGAATCGCTTCGGTGAGCTCTTCGTCGAGGCGGCCCGCCAGTGCGGACACGCCTGGAACCGCGACTTCAACGGCGCCGAGCAGGAGGGGGTCGGCTCGTACCAGGTCACGCACCGCAACGGCGAGCGCTTCAGCGCCGCCCGGGCGTACCTCGATCCCGCGCGGGGCCGGCCGAACCTGACGATCCTCACCGGGGCCCACGCCACGCGGATCCTCTTCGACGGCACCCGCGCCTGCGGGGTGGCGTTTCGTGACGGCGGCGGGGCGAGGGAGGTCCGCGCGCGCCGGGAGGTGCTGCTCAGCGCCGGTGCGCTGCAATCGCCGCAACTGCTGCTGCTCTCGGGCGTGGGCTCGGGTGCCGCGCTGCAGTCGCTCGGGATCCCGGTGGTCGCGGACCTGCCCGGCGTCGGCGAACACCTGCACGACCACGTCGACGTGGTCCAGGTCTTCGACTCCCCGGGCAATCACGACCTGTTCGCGATGTCCCTGCCCGGCGTCTGGCGCGCGCTCAAAGGCATCGGCGACTGGCGTCGTGAACGCCGCGGCATGCTGACCACCAACTTCGCGGAGTCCGGCGGCTTCATCCGCAGCCGGCCCGAGGAGCCGATCCCCGATCTTCAGTTGCACTTCGTGATCGGCAAGCTGGTCGACCACGGGCGCAAGACGCAGTTCGGTCCCGGCTACTCATGCCACGTCTGTCTGTTGCGTCCGCGCAGCCGCGGATCGGTGCGACTGGCCAGTTCCGATCCGATGGCCGCGCCGCTGATCGATCCCGCGTTCCTGTCGGATCCGGACGACGTGTCGCGGCTGGTGCGGGGCTTTCGGCGGATGCGCGAGATCATGCACGCGCCGGCCCTCGCGCCATTTCGGGGGCGCGAGCTCGGCGGCTCGGGCGACGCGCAGACCGACGCGCAGATCGAGGCGTTCATCCGCGATCACGCGGACACGATCTACCACCCGGTGGGCACCTGCCGGATGGGCCCGGGCGAGCGCGACGTGGTCGATCCCCGCCTGCGGGTGCGGGGAGTGGACGGGCTGCGTGTCGTGGACGCGTCGATCATGCCGCGCATCGTCGGTGGCAACACGAACGCGCCGGTGATCATGATCGCCGAGCGCGCGGCCCATCTGATCCGCGAGGACGCGCGCCGGGGGTGAAGGGCGCGGCGGGGCGGGTCAGCCCCGCCACCGTGCTTTCAGGCCGGGGCGAGCGCGCGGGCCAGCGTGCTGGCGCACAAGGCCACCGCGGTGTTGGCCTCGTCGAGCACCTTGCCCATCGTGATGAAGCCGTGGATCTGCCGCTCGAAGCACACGTACTGCGTGCGGTTGCCCGCCTGCATCAGCTTGTCGGCGTACTGCAGACCCTCGTCGCGCAGCGGGTCGAATCCCGCGGTGAGCACCAGCGCCGGCGGCAGCCGGGAGAGATCCGGGTGCAGCAGCGGTGAGGCGCGCCAGTCGAGTTTCTCCTCCGGCGTGTTCAGGTAGTGCCGATAGAAGTAGTCGATCGTGTCGCGGGTCAGCAGGTAGCCCTGGCCGTTGTCGCGATGCGAGGCGGTGCCGCAGCGGAAATCGGCGCACGGGTAGATGAGCAGCTGGAAGGCGAGCGGCAGGTCGCCCGCGTCGCGCGCGACGATCGCCACCACCGCGGCGAGGTTGCCGCCGGCACTGTCGCCACCCACGGCCAGGCGGGTGCGATCGATCCCCAGCGTGCCGGCCTGTTGCGACACCCAGCGCGTGACCGCGACGCAGTCGTCGACGGCCGCCGGGAACTTGTGCTCGGGCCCCATCCGGTAGTCGACCGACACCACGCGGCAGCCGCTCGCATTGGCCAGTTGCCGGCACAGCACGTCGTGCGTGTCGAGATCGCCGATCACGAAACCGCCGCCATGGAAGTACACCAGGCCGGGCAGCACCGCGTCGGCCGCGGCGCCGGCGGGACGGTAGGCGCGACAGGGAATCGGGCCGCGGGGGCCGGCGACGGTGAGGTCGCGGCTCTCGCCCACCGCGGGCTCGGCCGGTTGCGTAAAGAAGCGACGTTCCCGGTAGGCGGTGCGCGCATCCACCGGTGTGGATTCGTGCACCGCGGGCAGGCCGCGTTCGTCGATCAGCTTGAGCAGGGCCTTGGCTTGGGCGTCGAGCATGGGTTTTCCGTGACGGTCGATGGGCAAGCGCGAGCATAGCGCCGACTGCTACCATCGACGCCCGCCGCCGCGGCCGCCGTCCGGGGGGGCGTTCCATTGTTTCGAGCACCGGCGCCGCGCCGTGGCCGCCCCGCTCGGGCATCACCAGGAGAGCAATGCATGTCGACGATCGCCTTCATCGGCCTGGGCGCGATGGGTGCCCACATGGCGCAGAACCTGCTGTCCGCGGGGCACACGCTGCGGGTCTGGAACCGCAGCCCCGGCAAGACCGAGGCCGCGCGGGCCGCCGGCGCCACGGTGTGCGCTTCGATCGCCGAGGCGGTGGCGGGCGCGAACTTCGTGGTGTCGATGGTCGCCGACGACAACGCCACCCGGGAGGTGATGCTCGGCGCGGGCGGTGTGGTCGCGAACGCCGCGCCGGGCACCGTGATCATCGACAGCAGCACCAACACGCCGGCGATGGCGCGCGAGGTCGCCACCGCCGCCCGGGCCCGTGGGGTCGGCTACCTCGATGCGCCGGTGTCGGGCAGCCTCGCGCAGGCCCGCGAGCGCGAGCTCGTGTTCATGGTCGGCGGCAGCCACGAGGACCTGGCCGCCGCGCAGCCGCTGCTCGCGGCGATGGGCCGCATGCACCGCCACATGGGCGAGGTGGGTCGTGGCGCGACGATCAAGCTGATCAACAACATGCTCTCGGGCACGGTCAATGTGGCGATCGCCGAGGCGCTGCAGGTGGCCGAGGCCGCGGGCCTGGATCCGCAGGCCACCCAGCAGGTGCTGGGCGAAGGCGCCGCCGGCTGCCGTCTGATGAAGACGAAGATGCCGAAGATCTACGCGCGCGACTTCTCGCCGCAGTTCCAGCTGTCGTTGATGGAGAAGGACCTGCGCTACTTCCTCTCGCTGGCCCAGGAACTCGATCGGCCGGTCCCGGTGGCCGCGCTGGTGCGCAGCCAGCTGCAGTCGGCGCGCCGCGCCGATCTCGGCGGCCTGGACGTGAGCGCGGTGTACCTGCAGCTGACCGGCGAGGCGCGCCGCGGGGTCTGAGGCGGCGCGCTCAGCCCGGGCGCCGGGTGGCCCGGGCTTGCAGGAAGGCGCCCATCATCCGGGTGGGTTCGCCGGTCCGGTAGATGGAGGCGAAGGCGTCGATGCCGGCGGTGATCGCCTCGCTGCGCGGCAGGTTCTCCCAGGCGTTGATCAGCCGCTTCTGCGAGCGGATCGCCTGCGTGCCGCCCTTGGCGAGACTCGCGAGCCAGCCCGCCACCGCGGCGTCGAGCCCGGCGGCCGGCACCACCTTCTCGATCAGACCCCACTCGAGCGCCTGTCGCGCCTCGAAGGTTTCGCCCAGCAGCAGGATCTCGCGGGCGCGGCCCCAGCCCATCAGGTGAGGCATCAGCGCGGCTTCGACCACCGAGGGCACGCCCAGGTGGACCTCCGGCATGCCGAGGCGCACCCCCTCGACCGCGACGCGCAGGTCGCAGGCGGCCGCCAGCTCCAGCCCGGCCCCGAGTGCCACGCCGTTGATCCGCGCGATCACCGGGACCGGAAAGCGGTGCACCGCCTCGCAGCAACGGTGCACGCGGGTGATGAAGCGTCGGGCCTGCTCGACGTCCAGACCGGCCATCTCGCCGATGTCGGCGCCGCCGACGAAGGCGCGATCCCCCGCACCGGTGACCACCAGCGCGTGCAGGGTCTCGTCGGTGGCCAATGCCTCCAGGCACGCGACGAAGCGCTCCATCAGCGCGCTGTTCAGGCTGTTGGCCTTGCGTGGGTTGTGGATGGTGACGTACCCGACGCGGCGGCCGTCGGCGAGGCTGTCCAGTCGGGTCAGGATGTCGGCGGCGTCGGTCATGGTGGTCGCGGCGGGTGGGGCGGTCGTGGCGCCGCAGGATACCGCCGGCGCGCCTACCAGCGCAGCACCCGCGGTCCGATCGCCGCGCCCAGCACCGCGGGAGTCGCCAGCCCCAGCACGTACCAGACGGCCAGGAACGGGGCGCCCGTCTCGGGACAGTGCAGCGCGTAGGCCACCGCGCCGATCGCACCGGACAGCAGGCCGATGACCGCGCCGCTGGTCCGGGGGCGGGTGGGCGCGAGCGAGCGTGTCGCCCGCAGCAGCAGCACGAACACGGGCATCGAGAGCAGGGTGATCGACAGCGGACACACCGCCCAGGTGTCGCCCCAGAACAATTGGGCGCGCTGCGGCGGGTCGGCGCGCAGGGCCACCGCGGCGCCCAGCAGCCAGATCGCCAGGATCGGGAGCGCCACTCCCCACGGCCAACGGCCGACCGCGCTGCCGGGTCTGGCCAGACGCAGGCACAGCGGGACCGCGCACAGGGCGATTGCCGCCGGAAAGGCCAGCTTCACCCAGAACATCGGGTCCGAACCTGCCGTGCCGAGGTCCGGCCGCGGCCCCAGCGTGAGAGCCATCAACAGCACCGCGAGCACCGCGCCGGCGGTCAGCGCGATGGCCAGGTGCCGACGGGGCACCCGGGGATCGACCGCGACCGTGCCGCGGGCGAGGAGTTCGACGAGGTCCTCTGTCTTCATGGTCTCAGGCGTCCCCGCGAATGCGCGCGGCGAGTGCCTTCAAGCCCCGGTGCACGCCGATCTTCACCGCGGGTTCCGACAGGCCGGTGAGGGCGGCGGTCTCGGCGACCGACAGGCCTTCGATCTTCACGTGCAGGATGGGCAGCCGCTGCTTGTCGGGCAGCAAGGCCAACAATTGCATCAGGTCGCGTCGGGCCTCCAGGGCCTCGTCGGAGGAGGCGGCGAGCAGGTCCATCACGTCGTCCAGCGGATCGGTGAGCGCCGCCCGCTGTCCGTGGCGGCGCAACATGTCCACCAGCTTGTACCGGGCGATCGCGTGGATCCAGGCGGTGAGCGGCTGAAGCGGGTCATAAGTGTGTCGTTGGTTGTGGATCGCCAGCAACGTCTCCTGCACCAGATCCTCCACCTCGTCGGGAAGTCGGGACAGTCGTCGCCGGAAGAAGCCGCGCAGGTGCCCGGACAGCGCGCGCAACAAAGCCTGGTAGGCCTGGGCATCGCCCGATTGGGCCGACACCATCAGCCGACGCAGCCCTTCTTCGGTCGTCGATCCTTTCAACGCCACCTGCTCCTGATTGTTCGCAAACCCACGGGATCCGGTTACACCCGGACGCAGCTTACGACAGCGCCGTGGTCCGGCGCCCGTCTTTCGACGCGAGTGGGGGCGCGCCCTGCGTGCGGAACGGCGCCGGACCCCTGGCGGCGGGCAATGGACCACGCGCGGGACGTGCGGTCGGTTTCGGACGGGGGGCCCGCTGCGGGATGCCCCAATCGCGCTATCGTCGCGGTTCCCCGATCGAACCCGGTGTTCCGTCATGCAGAAAGAAGCCTCCCAGTCCCTCGATCCCGGCGCCGTTCCCCGTGCCGATTTCGGCCGGGTCTCCGTGTTCTTCGGCGAGAAGAACGGCAAGTACCCCGATGGCAATCAGGTCGTCGTGCGGGGCTCCGACACCCTGGTGGTGTTCGATTCGCCCCCGGTGGCCAACCGGATCGGCGATGACTTCGACCGGGCCGACCTGATCGTGCTCGGGCACGTCCACGAGGACCACATGGCCGGCCTGCACCGGCTGCCCGGCGTGCCGGTCCACGTGCACGAGGCCGATGTCGAGGCCGCCCGGAGCTGGCCCGCGCTGGCCCGCCACTACGGGGTCGCGGCGTCCCGGCACGCCGCGATGCGCGCGAAGATCGAGCGTGACTACCATTACGTGGAACGCCCCGACGCCATCGCCTACCGCGATGGCGCCGTCTGGGAAGTGGGCGGCTCGCGCGTGCGGGCGATCCACATGCCCGGGCACACCGCGGGTCACACCGTGCTGCTGGTCGAGCCCGAGGGCGTGGCGTTCATTGGCGACATCGACCTCACCGGCTTCGGCCCCTACTACGGGGACGCCACCTCCAGCCTGAGCGACTTCCGGCGCTCGCTGGAGCGTCTGCCCGACATTCCGGCCCGGGTGTGGGTCACGTCGCATCACCGCGGGGTCTACACCGACCGGCGCGCGATGCTCGAGGCGCTGGCCGCGTACCGCGCCAAGCTCGACGAGCGCGACGCCCGCCTGCGCGAGCTGCTGTCGGGCGGGCCGCGCAGCCTGGCGGAACTGGTGGCCGCGCGGATGCTGTACCCGCCCGATTACGAGGAGATCTGGGTGGAGGATGCCGAGCGCCGCAGCATCGAGCAGCACCTGGACGAGATGCTGGCGCAGGGCCGGATTCGCCGTGACGACGCCGGGCGGTTCCAGCTCGTCGCCGGCGCGTGCTAGCCTCGCCGAGGAAATTCACAACAACACCGATTCAACGCAGAGTACACACCATGACTTCGATGACACGCTGGCTGGCGGGCGCATTGTTCGCCGCGCTCGTCCCGATCGGTCCCGCGATCGCCGAGACCTTCCCGAGCAAGCCCCTCAAGTGGATCGTGCCGTTCCCGCCGGGCGGTCCGACCGACTCCTTCTCGCGTCCGGTGGCGCAGAAGCTCTCCGAGATCCTGGGCCAGCCGGTGGTCGTCGAGAACGTGCCCGGCGCCGGCGCCTCGATCGGCATGGACCGGGTCGCGAAGTCGGCGCCCGATGGCTACACGATCGGCCTGGCCACCACCGGCACCCACTCGATCAACCCACACCTCTACGGGGCGCGTCTGCCGCACGACACGGTGCGCGACTTCACCCCGCTCACGCTGGGCAACCGCTACGTCAACGTGCTGGTGGTCAATCCCAAGCTGGGCATCAACTCGGTGGGCGACCTGGTTGCCTATGCGAAGGCCAACCCTGGAAAGGTCACCTTCGGATCCGCGGGCAACGGGTCGTCCAACCACTTGTCCGGCGAGTCGCTGAAGTACGTCACCGGCGCGCCGATGCAGCACATCCCGTACCGTGGAAGCGCCCCCGCGCTGGCCGACGTGATCGCGGGCAACATCACCTTCATGTTCGACATCCCGGTCACCGCGATGCCCTCGGTGCGTGCCGGCCGGGTCAAGGCGCTGGCGGTGTCCGGCGACAAGCGCTCGCCGTTCGTGCCCGACGTGCCCTCGATGACCGAAGCGGGCATCAAGGGCTTCTCGGAGATCGGCAGCGACCTCTGGATGGGCATCGTCGGGCCCGCGGGCATTCCCAAGCCGATCGTCGCGCGACTGAACGAGGCCCTGATCCAGGCGCTGCGCTCGATCGAGGTGCGTGAGCGCGCGGCCGCGCAGGGGTTCGAGCTGTGGACCAGCACGCCGGAGGAGTTCGCCCGCGTGATCAAGACCGACCGTGAGCGCTGGGGCAAGCTGGTCAGGGCCTCCGGCGCGAAGATCGACTGAAAACGGAGCACGACATGGACATGACCGCCCCCGCCGCGGTGGCCGACGCCGCGACCGCGGTGCCTGACGCCCGTGGCATCAATCTGTACCGAGCGGACCCGATGGCCGCGGCGGTGTTCGCCGCCTATCTCCCGGCGCCGCTGATGGCGCACCTCGCGCCGCACTTCGAGCGGCTGGGTGCGTTGGCCGGCGGGCGCCTGGACGAGCTGGCGCTGGTGGCCGACAAGAACCCGCCGACCCTGTCGGTGCGGGGGCGCACCGGGCGCGACGAGTCCCGGATCGACAAGCACCCCGCCTACGTCGAACTCGAGCGCTGGGGATTCAGCGAGTTCGGCCTGGCCGCGCTGTCGCACCGAGGGGGCGTGCTGGGCTGGCCCGAGCCGATGCCGGCGGCCGCCAAGTACGCGCTGACCTATCTGTTCGTTCAGGCGGAGTTCGGCCTGTGCTGCCCGATCAGCATGACCGACTCGCTGGCGCGCTCGCTGCGCAAGTTCGGCGACCCCGCGCTGGTCGAGCGCTTCCTGCCGATGCTGACCACGCAGGACTTCGACGAACTGCACCAGGGCGCGATGTTCATGACCGAGCAGGGGGCCGGCTCGGACGTCGCCGCCACCACCACGCAGGCGTCGCTGCAGGCTGACGGCAGCTGGCGGCTCACCGGTGACAAGTGGTTCTGCTCGAATCCGGACGCGGGCCTCGCGATGGTGCTCGCGCGCAGCGAATCCGCGCCGGGGCTCAAGGGCATCTCGCTGTTCCTGCTGCCCCGCGACCTGCCCGATGGCACGCACAACCACTATCGGATCCTGCGGCTCAAGGACAAGCTGGGCACCCGCTCGATGGCCAGCGGCGAGATCCGGCTCGAGGGCGCGGTGGCGCATCTGATCGGGCAGCGCGGTCGGGGCTTCAAGCACATGGCCGACATGATCAACAACTCGCGCCTGTCCAACGGCGTTCGTGCCGCGGGCCTGATGCGGCGTGCGCTGACCGAGGCACTGTACGTGGCGCGCCACCGGGTCGCCTTCGGTCGCGAGCTGATCGATCTGCCGTTGATGCGACGCCAGCTGTTGAAGATGCTGATGCGCACCGAACAGGCCCGCACGATGGTGTTCCAGACGGCCAGCGCCTTGTCGCGCGCCGACTCGGGCGACGCCACGGCGGCCCCGCTCGCGCGCATCCTGACGCCGCTGATCAAGTTCCGCGCGTGCCGCGATGCGCGCTCGGTGACCGGCGACGCGATGGAGGTGCGTGGCGGTTGCGGCTACATCGAGGAATGGAGCGACCCGCGGGTGCTGCGCGATGCGCACCTCGGGTCGATCTGGGAGGGAACGAGCAACATCGTCGCACTCGACGTGCTGCGTGCGATCGAGCGCGAGTCCTCGCTGCCGGCGCTGCGCGACCACGTCGAGGCGCTGCTGCGCGACGGCGCGCCCGCGCCCGCCGATCGCCTCGATCTGCAGACCCGCTGCATCGACCAGGCGTTCGCGTTCGCGCAGCAGGCGGCGACGGGCCGCCAGGCTCACCTCGCGCGGCAGGCGGCGACCGGTCTGTACAACGTGATCACGCTCGCTGGGCTGCGCTGGGAGGCGCGGCGCACCGGCCTGGCGGTCCGATCGCGCCTGGCCGACCTGGTGCTCGCGCACCGGCTCGCGCCCCGCGACCCGCTGGCCGACAACGGGTTCGAGAACGATCCCGACTGCCTGGCGCTGCTCGAGGCGGCCGGAGGTCGCGAATGAGCCCGTCCGCCGCCGATCTGCCGCTCAGCGGCATTCGCATTCTCGACCTGTCCGCGGTCTATTCCGGGCCGATGGCCGCGGCATTGCTCGCGGACCAGGGCGCCGAGGTGATCAAGGTCGAGAGCCCCGGCGGCGACATCTGCCGGCGCATCGGTCCGGCCAAGGGTGACCTGTCGGCCACCTTCGTCGCGATGAACCGTGGCAAGCGCTCGATCGTGCTCGACCTGAAGTCCGACGACGGCCGTGCCGTGCTGCGTGACCTGATCCTGCGCGCCGACGTGCTGATGGAGAACTTCCGTCCCGGCGTGCTGGCCAAGCTCGGATTCGATCGCGACGCCCTGCTCGGGCTCAATCCCCGGCTGATCTACCTGTCGATCACCGGCTTCGGCCAGGACGGCCCCTACACCGAGGCGCGGGTCTATGACGCGGTGATCCAGGCCGTCTCGGGCATGTGCGCCTCGCACCTGGAGAAGCCGGGCGGCGAGCCCGGGCTCGTCGCGACCACGATCTGCGACAAGCTGACGTCGATGACGGCCGCGCAGGCGGTGACCGCGGCGCTGGTGGCGCGGGCGCGCGATGGCAAGGGGCGGGTGGTGGAGCTGTCGATGCTCGACACCGCGCTCGCGTTCAACTGGCCCGACGCGATGTACAACCACGCGTGGCTCGACGATCCGCCCGCGGCCTTCCCGGAGGTCGGCGCGACCCTGCGCCCGTACAAGACCCGCGACGGCTACCTGACCACGATGACGCCGCAGCAGGACGAGTTCGACGCGCTGTGCCGTGGCCTGGGCGCCCCGGAGCTCTCGCAGGACCCGCGGTTCTCCTCGGTGCAGGTGCGTTCGCGCCACGCGAAGGAGATCCGCGCCGCGCTCGAGCCGCTGTTCGCGGCGAAGGACACCGACACACTGGTGGCCGCGCTGCTGGCGGCGGACGCGCCGGTCGGCAAGGTCAATCGCAAGCCGGAAGTGATCACCGATCCCCAGGTGGTGCACAACAAGGCGCTGGTCGAGATCGACCACGGCGAGCTCGGCCGGGTGCGGGTGGCCCGTGCCGCCGCGCGCTTCGGTGGGACCGACCTGCCGGTGCCGCAGCCGGCCGCGCACCTCGGCGAGCACGGCGAGCAGATCCTGCGCGAACTGGGTTACGACGAGGAGCGGATCGCGCGGCTGCGTGCGGCCGCGGTGCTGGGCGGTCCGGCCTGAGTCCGCGTCGTCGCTCGCGACCCTCAGGCCGCGAGCGTCGACGACCCGACCGTCTCCACCGCGCGGATCAAGGGCAGGCGGATCGTCACCGTGGTGCCTTCACCCGGCGTGCTGTCGACGCGCACCGAGCCGTCGTGCAGCTGGATCACCTCCTTGACCACGCTCATGCCCAGGCCGGTACCCAGCCGGTTGCCGGTGGGGTCCGCCCGGTAGAAGCGTTCGAACACGCGCGCGGACTGCTCGGGCGTCATCCCGATGCCGTGATCGGTCACGACCACCTCGACCCGGCCCTCGGCGCCGCGACCCACGCGCACCGAGACGGGCGTCCCCGCCTCGGAGTACTTGTACGCGTTGGACAGGACGTTCTTCAGCGCGTTGGTCAGCCGGCGGGCGTCGGCGCGCACCCAGCAGGGGGTCTCGGGCAGCGCCAGCGCCGGTCGATCGCGCCGCTCCGGCGTCACGAGACCGTCGATCGTGTCGCTGACCACCGTGCGCAGATCGACCCGCTCGAAGTCGAAGTCCGACGCCTGACGAGACTCCATCCGTGAGAGATCCAGCAGGCGGTCGACGATCTCCATCATCGCCTGGCTCTGGCGGTACACCTTGCCCAGCATGCTCTGACGGCGCTCGGCCGAGAACTCGGCGTGCATCATCAGCTCGGTGAACCCGTAGATCGTCGACATCGGCGTGCGCAACTCGTGCGCCGCCGCGGCGAGGAACTCGCTCTTCATGCGGTCGACCTCGAACTCGTGGGTGATGTCCCGAAGGTAGAGCAGGCGGTGCGCCGAATCGCTGCTGCCGTGGCGGCTGACCACCTCGAGCACCACCGGGGCGGGCCGCGCGAGCGACACGCGCAGGCGCCCCTCGTTGGAACGCTCGCCCTGGTCGCCGATGCGGTCCGAGGCGTCCTCGAAGGACGCGTCCAGGCCGGGGTAGGAGCCGGTGCTGGCGGCCCGCAGGTGTTCGTCCAGCGATTGGATCGTCAACGTGGGCGCTTGATGGGCGGCGAGCCCCACCAGCCGATGGAAGGCCCCGTTGGCGAACTTCAATCGGCCGGTCTTGTCGAACGTGGCCAGGCCATCGGGACTGACGGCGAAGATCGTCGCCAGCTGCGTGTTGCTGTCGCGAAGCACCGTCTCCTGCTTGCGAAGGCGGATCACCGCGTCCTGCAGCTCGACGTGCGACTCGTACAGCGCCGTGGAGGCCTGATTCAGCGCCTGCGCGAGCTCGTGGGTCTCGATCGAGCCGTCGGCCACATCCAGTCGCTGTCCCTGTGGCGCCTTCAGGCTGACGGCGAAGCGCCGCGCCTCGTCGAGCGCGCGCATCGGGGCGCGCAACAGCAGTGCGAGCAGCGCGGCCATCCCCGTCAGGGCGAGCAGGCCCGCGACCACCGAGGTGATGCCGATCTTCGTCGCGTTCTTTCGCCACTGGTCGGTGTCGAACTCCACGCGCACCCAGCCGAGCAGGTTGCCCGCCTCGATCGGATGGACCGCGACGACACGCTCGTGGGTGGCGCTGCGATCGATGCCCACGCGTGGCACGCGACCGAGCGTTTCGATGTCCAATGGTTTTGGGTCGAGCAGCAGGCGGGCCTCCTGTCCGGGCTCGCGGGCGACACCGCCCAGCGGGTGTCCCTGGGCGTCGAGCACCCGGATCGAGCGCACGCCGGAGAAGTTGATCGAGTGCAGGATCAGTTCTTCGATGCCGGTCAGGTTGCCGGTGATGATCGGGGCCTCGGTCGCTGCCGACAGGGTGCGGGCCAGGGACAGCGCCTGGTTCTCCAGGCCACGCCGGGCCTGCGCCGACTGCTCGTCGATCGTGTACCAGCCGTGCAGGATCAGAGTCGCGAGCACCGCGATGCCCACCAGCGCCTGCAGACGGCGCTGCAGCCGGGCGGGCAGCCAACGGGGACCGGAACTCCCGGGCGTCATGATCGGGTCAGCCGGAGGATGCTTCGCGCACGAGATATCGCTCGAGCCGATACGTTTCCAGCGGCTGGTAGTCGCGCGCGTGGTCGGCGCGGACCGGGTTGCCCAGGCGGACCTCGCTCAGCAGCATCCGGGTCGTGGGGTCCGCCGCCAGACGCAGGAAGGCGTCGGTCAGCCGCTGCTGGATCGCCACGGGCACGCGCGGGTGGGCGCTGATCGGGTGCGCCGGCACGCCGGGCGTCTCCATCAGCACCCGCAGTTCGGTGCGGACTTCCTCGCGCTCCTGCAGCAGGGTGTTGTTGACCCCGCCGCCGGCGGCGACCCGTCCGAGGAGCACCTGGCGGTAGACGTTGCTGTGGGTCTGTGCGTAGTGAGGTTCGATCGTCACCCGGTCGCGTTCGGCCAGCAGCGCGCGAATCCACAACGAGGCGCCGAAGGCGTTCGGCGAGGGAAAGGCCACGGGCTTGCCCGCCAGCTCGGTGACCGATCGCAGGGCGGAGTCCCGTCGCACCACCAGGATGCCGCTCAGTGGTTTGCCGTCGCGCACCAGGGGCACGTAGCCGTGCGCGCGTCGTGCCATCACCTGGTGATACGGATTCAGGTAGACGAAATCGGGCACGCCGGCCAGGAATTCCGCCTCGAATCGGGAAATCGTCTCGACGACCCGCAGCGTCAGCGACAGACGGGATTCCTGTGACAGGCGCTCGAGCAACGGTGCCCAGTCGCGGTGAAGCTCGCTCGCGGCGAACTGCGGGACCACCGAGACGGTGTAGCGCGGACGTGTCCCATCGGATTGGGCGTGGGCCCACCGGGGCAGCGCGCTCGCGCCCAGCCAGGTGAGCGCACCGCGTCGGGTCGTCGGCCGCGGCCGGTTCGTCGGGTCGGATCGGGTCATCAGAAGAACTCGACCTCGCCCGCGGGGGGGGCCGCCGGCGGGGCGGAGGGTCTGGGGGCGGCGGATGTGGGCGTGGCGGGGGACTCATCGGCGAGCGCCGGGGCCGGGGTCGTCGCGGGTGGGCGGGCGGGTCGCTGGGGCGGTGTCGCGCGCGGCGCCCGCGAGGGCGCGGCGGCGGCGATCGGGCGCACCGGCGACGGGCCGGACGGCGTGATCGCTCGCGGGCCGTCGTCGCCGAGCCGGAAGGCGCTCAGGACCTCGGCCAGGCGATCGACCTCGGCCTGCAGCGCACGCGAGGTCTGGTCCGAGCGCTCGGCGGCGGCCAGGTTGCCCTGCGTCAGCGTGCCGAGCTCGTTCATCGACGCGCTGACCATCTCCAGGCCTTGTGCGTGGTCTTCGGCCTCGCCGGTGATGTTCGCGAACAGGTCTCCGACCCGCCGGACGGAGGCCATCAGCGCGTTCATCGTCTCGCCGGCGCCGCTGACAAGTTCGGCGCCCCGGGCGACGGTCTGCGAGGACGCGGCGATCAAGGCGCGGATCTCCTTGGCCGCGTCGGCGCTGCGTCGCGCGAGGCTGCGCACCTCGCTGGCCACCACCGCGAAGCCGCGTCCCTGCTCACCGGCCCGGTTGGCCTCGACCGCCGCGTTCAGCGCCAGGATGTTGGTCTGGAACGCGATGCCGTCGATCACGCCGATGATGTCGTTGATCCGGCGAGACGAGGCCTCGATCTCGCTCATCGTGGCGACCACGTTGCGCACCAGCTCGCCGCCCTTGTCCGCCATGCCGGCGGCGGTGGCGGACATCGTCTTGGCCTCGTTCGAGGCCTCGGTGCTGCTGCGCGCGATCACGCCGATCTGGTCCAGGCTCACCGCGGCGTCCTTCAGACCGCCGACCGTGCGCTGCGCGCGCTCGGTCAGCTCGTTGCTCATGTCGGCGGAGGCCTGTGCGGCCTCCTGGAGGCCGCGCGCGGTCTCGCGGACCTGCTTGACCGCTTCGGCCATTCGCTGCTGCACGTGCTTCAGCCGCAGGCCCGCCTCGGTGTCGACGCGCATCACCGCCAGGTTCAGGCGGATCGGCCCGCTGCGGCCCATCGCGTTGACGAGGAACTCGAGCTCCTTGGCCTCGATCGCGCGTCGATGCAACGTGATCGCCACGCCGCACAGCATCAGACATTGACCGGCGACGAAGGCGACGTGAAGCAGGATCCGGGAGGGGTCCGGTTCGGACAGGCAGTACACCGGGATGCCGGCCTGCAACAGACGATCGAAGCCGAAGTGGTGCATGGTCACCAGCGCCGACATCAGCACGATCGGTCGCCAATCCCGATAGACGAGCAGCAGGCTCATCGTCACGAAGAGGTTGAAGTGGAACTCGATCTGCCCGCCCGACAGGTGGATCTGCAGCGCGATCAGCGCGGTCAGACTGATCACCATCGCGGCGCGGGTCAGCCACTCACGCCGCAGCAGCGCGCAACCCACGCCGAACGCGAGCGCGGCGCCGGCGAAGGCGAAGGCGCCGCTGCGCTGTGGGAATTGCTCGCCCAGAGCGAGCGCGAACGCGAAGTTGGCGACCACGGCGATCAGCATCGCGTGGTCGGCGTGAAACCGGCGGGTCAGACGGGCGAAAAACGTGGGCGTGGCCATGCGTGTCTTCAGACGGATCGACGCAGCGCGGGGCGGGTGGGCGCCAGATGCCTGGACGGTAGTGAAGCCGATGGCGCGGCCCGGCGAGTCACCGAAGAGGGCGGGCTTTTCCGGTCATATCGGTCGATCGGTCGATACAGCTCGGGGCATCATGTCGTGGGGCCAGGAGCCCCGCCACCAGAATGGGCACGGGTGAACCGATGAAGCGGATTCTCGTCATTGAAGACCAGGAAGACATCAGGGAGATCGTTCGGGTCACCCTGGAGATGGAGGGGTACGAGACGCACGAGGCCGAGAACGGCCCGAGCGGCCTGAAGCGCGCGATGGAGCTGCACCCCGACCTGGTCCTGACCGACGTGATGATGCCGGGTGGCATGGACGGCTATCAGGTGTGCGGGCGCATCAAGAGCGACCCGGCCCTGCGCCGGATCAAGGTGGTGATCCTGTCCGCGAAAGACCAGGAGCAGGACCGCCGCAACGGCATGCGGGCCGGTGCCGACGACTATCTCGTCAAGCCGTTCAGCCCGGTCGAACTGACCCGCACGGTCAAGCGCATCATCCGTTAGGGCCCCAGCCGCCCGTTCCCGTCGACCTCTGTCGACCCGGCCCCGGGGCATTGGCCTGCCCCGGCTGCCGATGCGATCATCTCGTCTCCCCACCTTCCTTTCCCCGGAGACGCCATGATCGGATACGTGACCCTCGGCACCAACGACCTCGCCCGTGCCGCCGCTTTCTACGACGCGTTGTTCGGCACGATGGGAGCCAAGCGCCTGTGGGACACCGATCGTGGCATCGGCTGGGGCCTGGCGATGGATCAGCCCAGCCTGGGACTGCTCAAGCCCTTCGACGGCCAGCCGGCCACGGTGGGCAATGGCGTGATGGTGGCGTTGATGGCCGCCAGCCGCGAGCAGGTCGATGCCCTCTACCGCAAGGCGATCGAACTCGGCGCGAAGGACGAAGGGCCGGCCGGTCCGCGCGGGCAGGGGTTCTACGCGGGGTACTTCCGCGACCCCGATGGCAACAAGCTGTGCTTCTTCCACTTCGGCTGATGCGATGAGCACGGCCGCCGCGTCCCGGGTCGCCCCCTCGGTGTGCCCTCTCGATTGCCCCGACACCTGCAGTCTGTCGGTCACCGTTTCCGAGGGGCGGATCACCGCGGTCCGGGGCTCGGGCGCGAATCCGTACACCGCGGGCGTGGTCTGCGACAAGGTGGCGCGCCACTACCCGGCCTTCGTGCACGGCCCGGCGCGGCTGCGTCAGCCGTTGCGCCGAGTCGGCGCGAAGGGCGAGGGCCGGTTCGAGCCGATCGGCTGGGCCGAGGCGATCGACCTCGTTCACGACGGTCTGAGCCGGGCGATCGACGCGCATGGCCCGCAGTCGGTGCTGCCGCTGAACTACGCCGGACCGCACGGCCAGATCTCCGCGGCCTCGATGGATCGCCGCTTCTTCCACCGGCTCGGCGCCACGCTGCTCGATCGCGGACCCTTGTGCGGGGTGGTGCGCGGCGTCGCGTACAGCAGCCTGTTCGGGGCGGCGCCCGGCATGCCGCCGGAGCAGCTCGTCGACAGCGACGTGATCGCGGTCTGGGGCAACAACGTCACGGTGTCCAACCTGCACCTGACCCGGGTGATCCAGGCCGCGCGTCGCCAGGGCGCGACGCTGATCGTGATCGACCCCAAGCGCACGAAGATCGCCGAGCAGGCGCACCTGTACCTGCAGATCCGTCCGGGCACCGATGTCGTGCTGGCGTTGGCGCTGGCGGCCGAACTCGAACGACGGGGCGCGATCGACCGCGCGTTCGTGGACACCTGGGCGAGCGGTTTCGACGCTTACATGGCCCACGCGCGCCAGCACACCGTGGCGCAGGCCCTGGCGGTCTGCGGCATCGGGCAGGCGGCATTCGACGAGCTCGCGCGCCTGTACGCGGGCGCGCGCCGGCTCGGGTTGTCCGCCGGCAACGGCATGGAGCGGGCGCGCAACGGCGGCTCGTTGGTCGGCTGCGATGTCGTGATGACCGACAGCCTGGCCTACGCGGACGTGATCCTGCCCGCCAGCTCGCATTTCGAGTTCGACGACGTCTACACCGCCTATGGGCAGAGTTATCTGCAGCGGGCCGCGCCGGTGATCCCGCCGGTGGGCGAGAGCCTGCCGAACACCGAGATCTTCCGGCGGCTCGCGGCGCGCTTCGGCTTCGACGACCCGGCGTTCCGGGACAGCGACGAGGCGCTGATGGATGCCGCGCTGGACGCCGACGATCCGCGCCTGCAGGGCTTTCGCCCGAGCCAGCTGCCGCTGGACCGGGCCCTGCTGATGAACACCCGCGAGGGCGCACCGGTGCGTCTGTGCGACACCGTCAAGCCGGCGCACCCCAGCGGCCGGATCACGCTGTTCTCCGAGGATCTCGAGACCCGTTTCGGCTGCGGGCTGCCGCGTCACGAGGCGGTGCCGGCCGACGCCCCGTTCGTGCTGATCTCGCCCTCGTCGGCGCGGCGCACCAACGCCACCTTCGGCAGCGACCCCGCCTCCGACGGGCCGGCGCGGGTCGAGGTGCACCCGGCCGACGCCGCGCGCCTGGGCATCGCCGACGGCGCCCGGGTGAGACTGTGGAACCGGCTCGGCGAGGTGATCGGTCAGGCGAGGCTCACCGACGCGGTGCCGCCGGGTGTGCTCTACAGCGCGAAGGGGATGTGGCTTCGCACCAGCGAGACCGGCCAGACCGTGAACGCGCTGATCGACGCCGACCGGCGCGCCGACATCATGGGCGGCGCCTGCTACAACGACACCTTCGTGAACCTGGCCGCGGCCTGAGTCCGGACGCCCGGCCCACGGGCGGCCGGCTCGCGCCCGGAGCGTGGCGTTCGCGGCCGCCCCCCGGCGGTGTCAGGCGAGTTGGCGGCGCAGTTCGATCACGGCGTCGGGCACCGGGTGCAGGCGGGTGCTGGGTCCCGCCTTGGCCACCTGGCCGGGCACGTCGTGCCCGACGATCTCGGGCAGGCGCCTTGCCGCCGCCAACAGCCGCTCCAGGTCCATCCCGGTGTCGTGGCCCATCGACTGCAGCATGTGCACGGTGTCCTCGCTCGCGATGTTGCCGCTGGCGCCGGGCGCGTAGGGGCAGCCCCCCAGGCCGCCGAGCGAACCGTCGAAGCGCACGATGCCGCCCTGCAGCGCGGCCAGCACGTTGGCCAGTCCCATGCCCCGCGTGTTGTGGAAGTGCATCGTCAACTGCAGGTGTCCGAAGCGCGGCACCAGCGCGTCGACCATCCGACGCACCTGCGCGGGGTTGGCCATGCCGGTGGTGTCGCAGATCGTCAGGCCGCGCACGCCAAGGTCGGCGAAGCGCTGCGCGTACTGCAGCACCGTCTCCTGAGGCACATCGCCCTCCATCGGGCAGCCGAACGCGGTGGACAGCGAGACGTTGATCGGCGTGCGCCCGTCGACGTGGCGGATCACGTCGGAGAGCGCCTTCACGCTGTGCTCGCGCGGCATGCGCAGGTTCGCCAGGTTGTGCGTCTCGGAGGTGGACATCACCAGGTTGAGCTCGTCGGCGCGGGCCTCCATCGCGCGCTCGGCGCCGCGCAGATTGGGAACCAGCACCGTGTACTCGACGCCCGGCACGCGACGGATCCGGCCCATCACGATCTCGGCGTCGCGCAGCATCGGGATCGCCTTGGGCGAGGTGAACGAGGTGACCTCGATCTTCGCGTAGCCGCACCCGGAGAGTTCGTCGATCAGCGAGACCTTGGCCTCGGTGGGGATGAACTCGGGCTCGATCTGGAAGCCGTCGCGGGTGCAGACCTCGTTGAAGTGGATGCGCGTCATGGGGGATGTCTCGACGAAGAAGTGGTGGGGTCAGCGCCGACGGTCGTCGGCCACGATGCCGCGGTCCTTCAGCGCCTGGATCTGCCCGGCGGTGAGTCCGATCTCGGCGAGCACCGCGTCGGTGTCCTGGCCGAGCGCCGGGGCGTTGCGGCGGTGCCCGCCCGGGGTGCGCGACAGGCGCGGCACGACGCCGGGCACCGCGAGCTCGGTGCCGTCGTCCATCGTGACCGTGTCGATCAGCCCCCGGGCGCGGTAGTGGGGATCGGCCGCGATGTCGGCGACCGTGTAGATGCGGCCGGCCGGCACCGAGGCCGCATCCAGCGCGGTCAGCACCTCGGTCACCGACAAGCCCGCGCTCCAGGCGCCGATCGCGGCGTCGATCTCGGCCACTCGGGCGACGCGCCCGGCGTTGTCGGCCAGCGCGGGGTCGGCGGCGAGGTCGGGCCGGCCGATCGTGGCCATCAGCCGCTTGAAGATGCTGTCGCCGTTGCCCGCGATCAGCGCGTAGCCGCCGTCGGCGCAGCGGTAGGCATTGCTCGGCGCGATGCCCGGCAGCGCACTGCCCGCCGGCTCGCGCACCACGCCGAAGGCGCTGTACTCCGGCAGCAGGCTTTCCATGCAGTTGAACACCGCCTCGAACAAGGCCACGTCGATCTCCTGGCCCTGGCCCGAGCGCTGGCGTTCGTGCAGCGCGATCAGGATGCCGATCACCCCGTGCAGCGAGGCGAGCGTGTCGCCCAGGCTCACCCCCACGCGCACCGGCACGCGACCCGGTTCGGCGGTGAGGTGGCGCAGCCCGCCCATCGCCTCGGCGACCACGCCGAAACCGGGCTTGTCGCGATACGGGCCGGTCTGCCCGTAGCCGCTGACGCGCAGCACGATCAGCCGTGGGTTGTCCGCGAGCAGCGCCTCGGGCGACAGGCCCCAGCCCTCCAGCGCGCCGGGGCGGAAGTTCTCGATCAGCACGTCGGCGTCCGCGGCCAGGCGGCGCACGATCGCCTGGGCCTCGGGGTCGCGAAGGTCGAGCGCCAGCGAGCGCTTGTTGCGCGACTGCACCTGCCACCACACCGAGGTGCCGTCCTTGATCAGCCGCCAGCCGCGCAGCGGGTCGCCGCCCGAGGGCGGTTCGACCTTGATCACGTCCGCGCCGAAATCGGCGAGGGTCTTCGCGGCGAACGGGCCGGCGATCAGCTGGCCGAGTTCCAGAACCTTCAGGCCGGACAGGGGGCCCTGGGTGGGAGGCGTCATGGTCGGAGACTTCGGATCGGGCGGGGCGCTGGCCGGCGTCGGGGCGATGGCGGCCAAGCCCGCATTCTGCCAAGCTTTGCGCCAGCTCACGTGCCGAGGTTGCCGATGATCGTCTTCAAGTGCCTGGTCAATGGTCCGATCGACGAGGGCGCGCGCCAGCGCGTCACGCAGGGCCTGCGGCGCATCTACCGCGACACGTTCGGCGAGGCCGGCGCGCCGCTCAGCGCCGAGTTCACCGAGATCGCGCCCGGGTTGTGGTTCACCGCCGGCCAGCCCTCCCGGGCCTCGATGGTGATGGGCACCGTGCCGGCCGGCACCTCCCAGGCACAGCGGGTCGAGGTGATGCAGGCGATCTGCCGGATGTTCAGCGACGAGACCGGCCGGTCGTATGATGACGTGATGGTCGTCGCCGCCGATCCCAAGGCCGGCTGAGCCGCCCCACCCCAAGGAGAGCCCGATGCCCCTGTACCGCTGCACCACCCCGCCCGAGCTGCTCAACGACGCGCAGCGCACGGCGATCGCCGGCGCGATCACGCGGATCCACTGCGAACTGACCCAGGCGCCGCCCACCTTCGTGCACGTGCAGTTCCTGCACGCGGCGCCGGCCGAGGGGCCGCGGGTGCGGGTGCACGGCTCGATCCGTGCGGGCCGTTCGGCCGCGCTCAACGAGGAGCTGATCCGCCAGTGCCGGCACTCGGTCTCGGCGCTGGCCGGCGTGCCCCTGGAGGACACCGCGATGCGCACGTCCACCACCCAGGCCGCGTGGGTGCTCGAGGGGGGGCATGTGATGCCCGAGCCGGGCGAAGAGGCCGCCTGGCTTGCCGAACTCGGCGAGCGCACGCACCACGCCTGATCCGGGTTCCCCGTTCGAAGGCGATGCCGCGACAGGCCCTCGAACTGCTCGCGCCGGCGCGTGACGCCGCGATCGGCATCGAAGCGATCAACCACGGCGCCGACGCGGTCTACATCGGCGGGCCCGGCTTCGGCGCGCGCGACAAGGCGGGCAACCCGCTGTCCGAGATCGAGCGGCTGGTCCGCCACGCCCATCGATTCGACGCCCGCATCTTCGTCACGCTGAACACCATCCTGCGCGACGACGAGCTGGAGGCCGCGCGCGCGCTCGCCTGGCAGCTGCACGGCATCGGGGTCGATGCGCTGATCGTGCAGGACATGGGCCTGCTGATGACGGAGCTGCCGCCGATGCAGCTGCACGCCAGCACCCAGACCGACATCCGCACGCCGGCCAAGGCGCGCTTCCTGCAGGACGTGGGGTTCTCGCAGATGGTGCTCGCACGCGAGCTCGATCTCGCCGAGATCCGTGCCATCGCCGCGCGGGTGGACGCCGCCGTGCTCGAGTTCTTCATCCACGGCGCGCTGTGCGTGGCCTACAGCGGGCAGTGCTTCATCAGCCACGCGCACACCGGCCGCAGCGCCAACCGCGGCAGCTGCTCGCAGGAGTGCCGCCTGCCCTACACCGTCACCGACGGGTCGGGCCGGATCGTCGCGCACGACAAGCACGTGCTCAGCCTGAAGGACAACGACCAGAGCGCCAACCTCGAGGCATTGGTCGACGCGGGCATTCGCAGTTTCAAGATCGAGGGCCGCTACAAGGACCTCGCCACCGTCAAGAACGTCACCGCGCACTATCGCCAGCTGCTCGACGCGCTGCTGGCGCGCCGCCCGGACCTCGCCCCCGCCAGCAGCGGGCGATGCCGCTTCGGCTTCACGCCGGACCCCAGCCGCGGCTTCAACCGCGGGGCCACCGACTACTTCGTCAACGGCCGCCAGCCCGACATCGGCGCGTTCGACACGCCCAAGCACGCCGGCATCCCGATCGGTCACGTCAGCACGATCGGCGCGGGCTTCGTCGAGCTCACGGCCGACGATCCCGCCACCACGATGGCCAATGGCGACGCGGTCACCTGGCTCGACCGGCAGGGCGAGCTGCAGGGCGTGTCGATCAACCGCGTCGAATCCCGTGGCGGGGGCCGCTGGCGCCTGTTCCCGAACGGCGAGCTCGCGCAGCTCAAGGACCTTCGGGTGGGTGCCGAGCTCAGCCGCAACCGCGACATGGCCTGGGAGCGCCTGCTCGAGCGGCCATCGGCACGCCGCGAGATCGGCGTGCGGTTGCACCTGTCGCAGACACCGTCGGGCTTCGCGCTCGCGGTGACCGATGTCGAGGGGCACCGGGCCGTCGTCGAGCGCGCACTGCCCGGCGAGGACGCACGCGACCCGATCCGGGCGCGGGCGCAGGTGCGTGAACAGCTCGCCAAGCTGGGGGGCACGCCTTTCGAGGCGCTCGAGGTGACGATCGACTGGCACCGCCCCCGCTTCGTGCCGCTGGCCGCGCTGAACGCGCTGCGCCGCGACACGATCGAGGCGCTGGAAGCGGCGCGCGCGGCCGCCTGGCGTCCGTTGCCGCGGGCCCGCCCGGTGGATCCGCCGGTGCCCTATCCCGAGGACACGCTGAGCTATCTCGCCAACGTGCACAACCGCCAGGCCGCCGCGTTCTACGCGCGCCACGGCGTGCGCGTGGTGGCGGCGGCCTACGAGAGCCACGAGGAACTCGGCGATGTCAGCCTGATGATCACCCGACACTGCGTGCGCTGGTCCTTGAGCCTGTGCCCGAAACAGGCCAAGGGCGTGGTCGGGGTGCAGGGCACGGTGCGCGCCGAACCGCTGACGCTCACCCACGGCACCGACCGGCTCACGCTGCGCTTCGACTGTCGGCGCTGCGAGATGCACGTGGTGGGGCGGATCCGGCCCCAGGTGCTCAAGGCGGCTGCCGCGCAGCCGCTCACCTTCTATCGGACGCGACCGGGCACCCAGCGCGTCTGAGGTCGTCCCGGTGTCAGGACCCCGGCGGGTGCGTGACGATCGCACGCAGCGCCGGTTGCGGCGCGCGCAATCGCGACAGATCCGGCCGTGGCCGGGCCAGTGTCGGGTCGCCGGCGAAGGCCTGCTCGAGCGCCAGCGCGGCCGACAGCAGGCGCGCTTCGCCGCGCAGCGGCCCCACCACCTGCAGACCGAAAGGCATCCCGTGCTCGTCGCGCCCGCAGGGCAGGGCGAGCGCCGGGTGGGTCGACAGCGTGACGCCGTAGCACAGCGCCAGCCACTGGTAGTAGTTGGCCATCGTCCGGCCCTCGACCGTCTCCGCGTACAGGCGCGTCCAGGGAAACGGCGTCATCGGGTTGACCGGCGCGATCAGCAGGTCGCAGGTGTCGAACAGCCGGGCGAAGCGGCGCGCGATGTCGGTCTGCGCCCGGTGCGCCGAGGCGCGGTCGGCCAGCGAGATGCTCGCGGCCATCTCGACGTTGGCGCGCACGTTCGGCCCCAGGGTCTCGGGCGCCTTCAGGAAGGTGTCGGCGAAGCCGGCGACGAAGCTCTCGGCGCGGATCACGTCGAAGGCGCGATCGGCCTCGGCGAGGTCCAGCGTGACGGGCTCGCAGCGGCCCACGAGTCGCTCGAGCGCCGCGACACGGTGACGGAACACGCGCCGGATGTCGGGATCCACCGCGCAGAACCCGAAGTCTTCGGTGTACGCCACCCGCAGCGTGGCGAGATCGGCGGGACGCAGCGGGTGCAGGGAACCCGCGGGCGTCTCGTAGGACAAGGGATCGTGGCGGTCCAGGCCCGCGCAGGCCTCGAGCATGAACGCCGTGTCCGCGACATCGCGCCCCATCGGACCGAGCACCGAGATCGCCGACCAGCCCAGCGCCCGGCTGCGGTTGCCGACCAGGCCGGGCGAAGGGCGCAGGCCCACCACCCCGCAGTAGGCCGACGGGATCCGCAGCGAACCGCCGGTGTCCGAGCCGGTGCACAGCGGCAGCATGTCGGTGGCCAGGGCCGCGGCCGAGCCCCCGGACGAGCCGCCCGCGTTCAGGGCCGGATCGAAGGGGTTGCCGGTGGCGCCCCAGACCGGGTTGCGCGTGTTCGCGCCGGCACCCATGTCCGGCACGTTGGTCTTCGCGGTGATGATCGCGCCGGCCGCACGCAGCCGGGCCACCAAGCTGTTGTCGGTGGTGGGCACGCGGTTGCGCAGGCCCACGTTGCCGCTGGTCGAGAGCAGCCCCTCGGTGTCGAGCAGGTCCTTCACGCCGAGCGGCAGCCCGTGCAGCAGGGGCAACGGTTCGCCGCGCATCACCTGTGCCTCCGCCCGGCGGGCCGCCTCGCGGGCACGCGCGAAGTCCGTGGCCGCGATCGCATTGACCGCGGGGTTGATCGCCTCGATCCGCGCGATGCAGGCATCGAGCAGTTCCACCGGCGACAGTTGGCGGCGGCCGATCGCTTCGCGCATCCGGATCGCCGGCAGGGACAGGAGGTCGTCGTGCTTCATGGGTGGTCTCGTGGCGGGGCGAGGGGATCGAATGCCGGCTAGTCGACCGACATGCCCGCGCGGCGCACCAGCGCGCGCATCGAGGGCAACTCGCGGTTCACGCGCGCCTCGTAGGCCGAGGGCGGCTCGTCGAGCACCTCGGTGCCCACCCGGCGCAGGTCTTCGCGCATCGCGGGGGTGGCCTTGGCCGCCTCGAGCGCCTTCGTCAGCGCCGCGCGCACCTCGGGCGGCAGGCCCCGCGGGGCGACCAGCGCGCTCCAGGCGGTGAGATCGAACCCTGGAAAGCCGGATTCGGCCAGCGTGGGCACCTGCGGCAGATTGGCCTGACGTCGGGCCGAGGACACCGCGAGCACCTTGATCCGGCCGGCTTGTGCCTGGGGGCCGGCCGCGAGCGTGGTGTCCACCGCGTAGGGGATCTGGCCGCCGATCAGGTCTTGCATCATCGGGGCGCTGCCCTTGTAGGGCACGTGGGTCATCGTGATGCCGGCCTGCATCTTGAACCACTCGCCCACGAAGTGCGAGGAGGTGCCGGCGCCGAACGAGGCCAGCGCAAGCGCGCCTGGCTGCTGCTTGGCAGCCGCCACCAGGGCGGCGATCGACGACGCGGGCGCCGTCGGGTGGGCGATCACCGCGAGCGCGACGGTGTTGACCATGCCGATCGGCTCGAAGCTGCGGATCGGGTCATAGCCCAGGGTCGCTCGCATGGCCGGATTCATCGTGTAGGTGGTGTTCCCGGTGAAGAACAGCGTGTGGCCGTCCGGCTTGGCCTGGGCCACGGCGGTCGCGGCGAGCACCGTGCCCGCCCCGGGCTTGTTCTCGACCACCACGGTGCTGCCCGGCAGGTGCTGGGCGAGGTGGCGGGCGACGATGCGCCCGCCGACGTCGGCGGCGCCGCCGGGCGGGTAGGGAATCACGATCGTGATCGGGCGCTCAGGGAAGGCCGCCAGGGCGGGGGCGCTGCAGCACGCCGCCCACGCGACGGCGACCAGGAATCGACGGCAACGGTCGACGACGGGAGAACGGGCCATGGCGGGATCCGGATCGGGAGTGGGCAATGGCCGAGATGATAGGCGCTGTTGTTTTCGCCGGCCTGGGTGTTCCGAACTTTGCGCCATTCGTCGGACGTGCGGGGAAGTCGAATGATCGGGACTGGTCTCGCTTTTATGATGTAGGGAATTCCCCTCATTCAAGGATCGGATGAATCATTGGGTGCCCGTGTGGGGCCGGATCACCGTCGGGTTGACGCCCTGGGTGGTCGCCTCGTCGGTGGCGGCCAACCCGATGCCGCTCGCGGTGGTCAGCGCCGAGCGGGCGCGCGAGGCGCTCTATGAAGGGGGCGTGATGATCGACGTCCGGGCGCGGCAGCCCTTCGAGGCGCGTACCGTCAAGGGGGCGGTGCACCTGCCTTGTCTGGCCGAGGCCATGCCGCCGCGTCGCGAGTGCAGCGACGCGCTGGCCAGCGCCGTGGGAGACCCGACGCGGCCGCTGGTCGTTTTCGCCGGCCCGCGCGACCGGTCCGGGCAGCGGGCCGCCCAGGCCGTGCGCCGCCTGGGTTATCGAACCGTCTACTGGATGCGCGGCGGGATCACCGAGTGGACGGCCAGGGGCCTGCACACGCAGTGAGCCGGTGCGGTTCTCGAGAGCCCCACGCTCAGGTCGTGGACAGCCGGAACACCTGCATCGCCGACTGGACCGCCTCGGCCTGGTCGCGCAGGTTCTGCGAGGCCGCGGTCGATTCCTCCACGAGCGCGGCATTTTGCTGGGTCATGTGATCGAGCGAGGACACCGCCGCGCTGACCTGGTCGATCCCGCCGCTCTGTTCGCGGCTCGCGTGGCTGATCTGCGAGACGATCGAAGACACCTGGCGGATCGACTCGACCACCCGGGTCATCGACTGGCCGGCGGCGCCCACGAGCTGCGTGCCGCTGGCGATCGTGGCCACCGAGTTGTCGATCAGCGTGCGGATCTCGCGCGCCGCCGAGGCCGAGCGTTGCGCGAGGTTGCGCACCTCGCTGGCCACCACCGCGAAGCCGCGGCCCTGGTCGCCGGCCCGTGCGGCCTCGACCGCCGCGTTCAACGCGAGGATGTTCGTCTGGAAGGCGATGCCGTCGATCACCTGGGTGATCGCGGCGATCTGCTTGGACGCGGCATTGATCTCGCCCATCGTGGCCACCGCGTCGGCGACGGTGCGCCCGCCGTCGGTGGCGGCCTGGGAGGCGGCGCTGGCGAGCTGGTCCGCGGTGCTCGCGTGGTCGGCGTTCTGGCGCACGGTGGTGGTCAGCGCCATCATCGCCGAGGCCGTCTGCTCCAGGTTGGCCGCCTGCTGCTCCGTGCGCACCGACAGGTCGTGGTTGCCGTTGGCGATCTCCCGGGCGGCCGTGCTGATCGAGTCGACGGCGTCATTGGTGGTGCGCACCGCGTCGCTGAGCCGGGACAGGGCCGCCAGGAAGCGCCGGCCGAGCTCGGTGCGCCCGTTGGTCTCGGCGATCGACAGATCGATGTGGCCCTGCGCATCGACGAAGCGATCGACCACCTCGGTCAGCTCGCGCGCGATCGCCCCTTCCCGCTGCGAACCGATCGCGAGGAAGACCAGCGCCACCGACTCCAGCACGACGTAGACCGCGTGCTCCACCACACGCATCAGGCTCGGCTCGGTGAAGCAGACCGGGCCCCAGCCCCAGGCCTGCAGGTAGTTGAAGCCCAGGTGGTGAAGCGCGATCGTCGCCGCGGCCAGCACGATCGGCACCCAGTCGCGATAGGCGAGCTGCAGCGCGAGCATCACGAAGACCGCGAAGTGCGCCTCGCTGCGGCCATTGGCCGCGTGGATCAGCAGCGCCACCGCGGCCATCCCAAGCACTGGCATCGCCAGGCGAGAGACGGTTCGACCGCCCGCCATCACCATCGCCATCGCCGACAGGCCCACGATCGGGATGCCCGCGATCAGGACGGTGTCGACGGGACGGCCCAGGGCGAGGGCGTAGCCCAACGCGCCGAGCACGGTCAGGACGATGGCGCTCCACTGGAGGGCGTCGATGCGGCGGTCGTGCGAAGTCTGCATGGTTCATCCGAAAGACGGCGGGCCCGACGGTCTCGCGGCGGATGCCGCCCCGATGGGCCTTGGAGGCAACGATGCCTGGGACCGGGGCCGAATCGTGTCGTGAACAGCACGATCGCCCGGGGGTATCTTTCGGCTTTCCGCGTCGCGTTGGTGCGCGCGGCGTGCCCGCGCGAGCGCACGTCAAGAAGGTCTGTCAGGAGGAACTCGACATGGTCTGCGGGGAGTTCTTGAACAGGGGGGCGCGATGCTGATCGTCGGTGGCACGGTCGTGGCAGCGCTGCTCGCCTACGGCGGGCTGCTCGCCGCGTTGTGGTGGGGTCAGGAACGGCTGATCTTCTTGCCGCAGGCACTCGATCCGGCGACCTCGCTGGCGCTCGCGCCCGACGTGCACGAGGCGCAGGTGCCGGTGTCCGGCGCGACGCTGTCGGTGCTCGAACTGCGCCTGCCCGCACCGCGCGGCGTCGTCTTCTACCTGCACGGCAATGCCGGCAATCTGAAGACCTGGTTCACCGCGACGGACTTCTATCGCCAGGCCAACTTCGATCTGGTGATGATGGACTACCGGGGCTACGGCAAGAGTACCGGCCGGATCCGCAGCGAGGCCGAACTGCACGGTGACGTGCAGGCGGTCTGGGCGCACTACGCGCCGCGCTACCAGGGGCAGCGGATCGTGGTGTTCGGCCGATCGCTCGGTTCGGGCCTGGCCTCGACCCTGGCGGCACGAATCCAGCCCGACCTGACGGTGCTGGTGTCGCCGTACCGCAGCCTGACGTCGCTGGCCTCGCAGCACTATGCGTGGGTGCCCACCGGTCTGCTGCGCTACCGCTTGCACACCGACGAGGTGATCTCGCGCATCGAGCGGCCGATCCTGTTGTTGCACGGTGAACGCGATGAGTTGATCCCGCCCTCGCACAGCCACGAACTGGCGGCGATCACGACACGGGCGCGCGCGGTGATCGTGCCGGGTGCGGGCCATGCCGACGTGCACGAGCACGCGGCCTACCGTGCCGCGCTGCGCGAGGCCCTGGACACGCTCCCCTGAGCCGGAGCGCCCGGCGGGCGGGCGCGCGGCGAGCGGCTTGGCCGATCCGCCGGCGACGCGCCTTCAGCGCTCGGCGTTCTCGTCGATCACCTGTGCACCGTGCTCGCGCAGCAGCGCCCCGAGGATGGTCCGATGGCAGCGCGCCGGGTCCTCGCAGTAGCAGCCCACCGAGAAGTCCGAACCGGCCGACAGCGCGGCCAGCAGATCGAGCGTGCGCGCGGCGGGCGGCTCGGCCATCTCTCGCCGATAGCGGCGTTCGAACTGCGCGCGGTCGGCCGGGGTCTGGGCGGCCAGCGCGAGCTTGACCGTCTCGGGCGAGGGGGAGAGTTCCGGGTACCAGACGTCGTACCAGTTCCGGGCGGCGTATTCGGTCTTGGGCACGCCGCGCGGCGGCCGCCGCACGGTGCCCACGCGGACGCCCTCGTCGGGGCGACGCTCACTGCCCAGGCGAACGATCCGGATCGGCATGGGGTCTTCCTTCGTTCAGAGAATGCCCTGCTCCGCGTACGGCGCGTGGGCGAGCACACGCTCGTAGCCGAGGCGGGACAGGTCGAGGGTCTGGAAGCGGCCGTGCACGATCAGCTCCGCGATCGCGCGGCCGGCGGCCGGTGCGTGCATCATGCCGTGGCCCGAGAAGCCGGCCACCGTGTGCAGGTTGGGCAGGCGTTCCCGCCAGGGGCCGATCACCGGGTTGCCGTCGAGTTCGCACTGCTCGTACAGGCCCGACCAGGTGCGGTGGCAGCGCGCGGCCTGCAGCGGCGGGAAGCGGTGGGCCACCGCGGGCCACACGACACGCTCGAAGTAGCCGTGGTCCACCTCGAAGTTGAAGCCCCGGGGCTCGTTGGAATCGACCAGACCGCCGGAGAAGCCCGCCCCCTCGGAGCGGAACGCGAGGCGTGCCACGTCCTTCACGTAGGGCAGACGCTCCATCGGCGAACCCGGGGTGAAGTAGTGCTCGAAGCGGCGAAGGGGCGAGATCGGCAGCGTCATCCCGAAGAGCCCCGCCACCTCGCCCGACCAGGCGCCGGTCGCGTTGACGAAGGCCTCGGCGGTGACCCGCGCACCGTCGTCCAGGCGCACCGCGATCACCTGGGTCGCGGTGGTGTCGGCGCCGACGACGCGCGCTGGCCGGTAGCGCGCCCCGAGTTCGACCGCCTTGCGACGAAAGCCCCAGAGCAGGCCGTTCGGGTCGCACCAGCCGTCGCGCGGCGTGTGGGCGCCGGCGCCGAGGTCGGACACGTTCATCGACGGAAAACGCCGGGAGAGCTCCGACGGGGTCAACAGTTCGACGTGACAGCCCTGCGCCTGCTGCGCACGCACGTTGCGCTCCAGCGCCCGCGCGTTGTCCGGCGGGACGATGAACAGGTAGCCCCCGGGGACCCACTGTGCCGCGGCCGGGTGCGTCGCGGTGCCCATCGTGGCGTCGAAGGCCTGGATGAAGTCCAGGCTGAACAGCGACATCGCGATGTTCTCGGGGCAGGTGAACTGCACCCGGCACCCGCCCGAGGCGCGCAGGCTGGAGGCCAGCGCGTAGCCGGGGTCGGGTTCGATCACCAGCACCCGCAGGCCCGGGCTCTCGCGCAGCAGGAAGTACGCGGTGGCCGAGCCGACGATGCCGCCGCCGATCACGACGACATCGGCGTGCGCGGCGCCCGATTCGAACATGACCTCAGCGCACCATCGCGCCGTAGACCAGCGCCTGGATCTGCTCGCGGTAGTACTTGCGCAGATCGCCCGGGGCGACGGTGCCCACCACCACCACCAGCTTTTCCTTCGGGTCGGCGAAGAACTGGGTGCCGAAAGCGCCGTTCCAGCTGTATTCGCCCGGGTTGCCCGGCACCGCCGACAGGCCGGCGGTGGTGCGCACCGCCACCCCGAGGCCGAAACCGAAGCCCTCGCGGTGCGGCTCGACGAAGCCAACCCGGTTGCGGATCTCGGGGCCCAGGTGATTGACGGTCATGTGCTCCACGGTCTTCGGGCTGAGGATGCGCTGGCCATCGAGCACGCCCCCGTTCATCAGCATCTGCCCGAAACGCAGGTAGTCGCCCACGGTGCCCATCGCGCAGGCGCCCCCGCAATCGAACTTCATCGCGGTGTCGAACACCGAGACGCTCTGCGGCTTGCCATCGAGCGGATTGTTGGGGAAGGGCTTGGCCAGCCGCGCGCGGTTGCGGTCGGACACCTGGAAGGTGGTGTCGACCATGCCGAGCGGTTTCCACACGTTGGCCTGCAGGTACTCGCCCAGGCGCTGGCCAGACACCTTCTCGACGACCGCGCCCAGCACGTCGGTGGAGAAGCCGTACTCGAAGACGGTGCCCGGCTGGTGCGCCAGCGGCAGCTTCGTGATCCGGGCGATGAAGGCGTTGATGTCGCCCTCGGCCGGCGGTTGCGTACCCGTCGGGTAGTGTTTGGCGATCGGATGGTCGCCGCGCCCGCCGTAGGTGAGGCCCGAGGTGTGGCGCATCAGGTCCTGGATGAAGATGGGTCGCGCCTGCGGGGCTTCGCGCAGGCTGCCATCGGGCTGCGGCACCCCTACCTTCATGGCGCCGAACTCCGGGAAATACTCGGCCAGGCGGCTCTTCAGCGGCAGGCGCCCCTGCTCGTTCAGGTGCAACGCGGCCACGCTGGCCATGATCTTGGTCATCGAGGCCAGGCCGAAGACCGAGTCCAGCGCCATCGGCTTGCCGGAGGCCGGGTCCTGGACGCCGTAGGCCTTGTGGTGGACGAGCTTGCCCTCGCGCGCGATCGCGATCACCGCGCCGGGCACGCGCTTGGCCTCCATCTCGCGGGCCATGAATCGGTCGATGCGCGCGAGGCCCTCGGCCGAGAATCCGGCGTCGGCGGGGCTGGTGGCCAGGGGCAGTGGCTGGGCGGCGACGGGGCTGATCGCGAGCGCGGCCGCGAAGATCGCCAGGGCGGGCTTCAGGGGGATTCTCATCGGGTCTCTCCTCCGGGTGTTCGTGTGCGCCGTGTCCGGCGTCGTGGGTGTGATGGGGCAACCGTCGCCTGGGGGCGGCGGCGATCAGGAAGCATGGGGCCAGGCGGTGGCGGGCGCCTGCGCGTCGAGCACCGCGCGGTGCACGAGGCGCCCGCCGCAGTGGGCGAGCACCAGCGCGCACGCGGTGTCCATCGCCTCGCGCACCTGCGCGCGCGAGGTGGGCGCGAGTCCGTCGAGATTGAAGAAGACGCGCGTGCTGTGGGGGTGGGTCTGCGTGCCGGCCGCCTGGCGCCAGGTCCATCGGCGGGTGAGCACCTCGTGGCCGGCCGCGAAGACGATCTCACGCGCGGGCGGGGTTTCGGCCGCCGCGCCGTCGGGCGGCAGGAATCGGTCGTCCGGTGCGGCCGGGCGAAGGGCCAGTGCCACGGGCGCCTCGGGCAGCGGGTGCACGCCGGCCGGCAGCCAGTACCGCAGCGACACCTGGTTGCCGATGTCCACCAGCGGGTTGATCGTGGGCAGTGACGCTGGCTGGATCACCCGGCGCACCATCGCCTCGATCGAACTGCGGTGCTCGGCGGGCTTCGCGCCGAAGGCGCGGTAGGCCTCGCGCCACGCGGCCACGACCGGGTGCGAGACGATCGGATCCGGTGCCTGCTCGCGAACACGGGCTTCGGCGTCGCGCAGGCCGTCGATCAGCGCCGGGCGCGTGCCCTGGTTGTCCAGTGCCTCGAACACGAGCAGGCCGCGCGCATAGCCGGGGTGCGCGGCGAAGACCTCGGGGGCGATCCGATAGGTGTTGTCCACGTCGTTCCTGTTCCTGTCGGGGCGCGGTCGACGCGGTTCAGACGTCGAGGATCACCTCGAAGCCACCGAAGATCATCCGCTGGCCATCGAAGGGGAACGGATTGGCGCCCGGGGCCATCCTCGGATCGGCCATCACCTTCTGCCAGGCCGCGTCACGGACCTGGCGCGAGGGCCAGACGATCCACGAGAACACCACCGTCTCGTCGTCCTTGCGCTTGACGGCCATCGGGAACGAGGTGAGCTTGCCCTCGGGCACGTCATCGCCCCAGGTCTCCACCACGCGCAGCGCGCCGTATTCCTTGAATACGGCCGACGCGTCGGTGGCGTGCTTCAGGTAGGCCTCGCGGTTGGCGGTCGGTACGGCAGCGCAGAATCCGTCGATGTAGCTCATGGCGGTGAGGTGGGTTGGGGACAGGGAGGGTCATCCTCGCACGACACGCCCGATCCTGCGCGGCGCGTCGTCTCGCCGGATCAGCCCGGCGGGGCCACCGAGGCGCCCTCGATGCGATGCCGGGCGAGCGCCCGCTCGACGAAGCCGTCCGCCTTCATTCGCTCGACGAAGGCCGCGAGCCAGGCGCGGGCGGGCTCGCCGCGGCCCTTGGGCAGCCCCATCGCCTGCCGGATCACCATGAAGTGACCGGGCAGCAGGCGAAGTCCGGGATGGCGCCGCGCATCGGCCTCGAGCTGCTGCTTCACGCCGGCCGCCACCTCCAGGCCCTGGCGCACGAACTCGTCCACCACGGCCTGTGAACTCGCGGCGCGCACCAGCGTGGCGTGCTGGATCGCGCGGGTCAGGTGCAGGTCGTAGGCGCTGCCGCCGCCCACCACCACGCGGGTGCCCGCGCGATCGACCTCGGCGTTGTCGCGAAGCGGCGAGTCGGCGCGCACCAGGTAGCAGCCCTCGATCAGCACGTAGGGGCCGGTGAAGCCGATGCCCGCGCCGCGCACCGGGTCGATCGCGAAGAAGCCGACGTCGGCGCTCTCGCGCGTGACCGCGTCCACCGATTCGCCGGCGGTCTTGAAGACCGCCAGCGACAGCGGCACGCCGAGCTGCCGGGCGAGCTCGGTGGCGAGGTCGACCGACACGCCCACCGGCTGACCGGTGACGGGATCGGTGTTCGCGAGGATCGGGTTCCCGAGATTGATCGAGGCGCGCAGCACGCCCTGGGGCGCGAAGGCGGTGACGAGGTCGGCGGGCAGGGTGGGGGTGGTCATCGACGGCACGGGAGAAGGGGTCGAGGGCAGCGGCGACGGGGCGCTCACCGGCCGGCGGCCCCGGCACGCGGGGCCGTCGCCGTCGCATGATAGTCTGCCGCCGCGTCGCCGGCCCCGACACCTGACGATCCGCGACGTAATGGTGATGCCGTCGAACGTCGATCTCTGAGGCGCCTCGCCGACTCACTCCACCGTCACGCTCTTGGCCAGGTTCCTCGGCCGGTCCACGTCGGTGCCGCGCGCCACCGCGGTGTGATACGCCAGCAACTGCAGCGCCACCGCGTGCGGGATCGGCGACAGCAGCCCGTAGTGCCCGGGCAGCCGGATCACGTGGACACCGTCGGAGGGTTCGATCGCCGTGTCCTCGTCACTGAACACGTAGAGCTGGCCCTCGCGCGCGCGCACCTCCTGCAGATTGCTCTTGAGCTTCTCGATCAGCCCGTCGTTCGGCGCCACGGTGACCACCGGCATCGCCCGGGTCACCAGCGCGAGCGGCCCGTGCTTCAACTCGCCGGCCGGATAGGCCTCGGCGTGCACGTACGAGATCTCCTTGAGCTTGAGCGCGCCCTCCAGCGCGATCGGGTAGTGCAGGCCGCGCCCCAGGAAGAGTGCGTTCTCGCGGGCGGCGAAGTGTTCGGCCCAGGCGATGATCGCCGGCTCGAGCGCGAGCACCGCGCCGATCTGCGCCGGCAGGTGACGCAACGCGCGCAACTGCTGCGCGAGGTGGTCGTCGTCGCGCCGGCCCAGGGTCTCGGCCAGCGCCAGCGCGAGGAGATACAGCGCCGTCAGCTGCGTGGTGAAGGCCTTCGTCGAGGCCACGCCGATCTCCACGCCGGCGCGCGTGATGTACGCCAGCGCGGTCTCGCGCACCAGCGCGCTGCTCGCGACATTGCAGATCGCGAGGTTGCGCGTCATGCCCAGCGAAGCCGCGTGGCGCACCGCCGCGAGCGTGTCGGCGGTCTCGCCACTCTGCGAGATCGCCACCACCAGCGTGTCGGGGTCCGGCACGTTGGGGTGGTAGCGATACTCGCTGGCGATCTCCACGCGGGTGGGCAGCCCGGCGATCAGCTCGATCCAGTAGCGCGCGACCAGGCCCGCGTAGTGGCTGGTGCCGCAGGCCAGGATCAGCACCGAGCGCACCGGACGGAAGATCCGGTGGGCGGCGTCGCCGAAGAGCTCGGGCACGATGCCCTCCACGCCCTCCAGCGTGTCGGCCACCGCGCGTGGCTGCTCGAAGATCTCCTTCTGCATGAAGTGCCGGTACGGCCCGAGCTCCACCGAACCGGCCTGGATCGTCACCGTCTGCTCGGCCCGCGTCACGGGACGCCCGTCGCCGTCCACGACCCAATGCGCGTGGGGCTGCAGGTCGGCCAGGTCGCCGTCGGCGAGGTGGACGATGCGCGCGGTGCGCCCGGCCAGCGCGAGCGCATCGGAGGCGAGAAAGCGGCCGCGCTCGTCCACGCCGATCACCAGTGGCGAGCCGAACCGGGCGCCCACGATCCGGTGCGGCTCGGTGTCGGTGACCACCGCGATCGCGTAGGTCCCCTGCAGCCGCGAGACGGTCTGGCGCACCGCCTCGAGCAGGTCGCCGTCGTAGGCACGGTCGATCAGGTGGGCGATCACCTCGGTGTCGGTCTGGCTGAGGAACACGTAGCCCGCCGCCTGCAGTTCGGCGCGCAGGGGCTCGTGGTTCTCGATGATGCCGTTGTGCACCAGCGCGATCCGGGGCCGCTCGGCCGAGGGCGAGACGTGCGGGTGCGCGTTGTGCGTGGCGGGGGCGCCGTGCGTGGCCCAGCGGGTGTGCGCGATGCCGGCGTGGGCGGTGAGGCCGTCGCGCGCCGCGCCGGCCCGCAGGTCGCTCACCCGCGCGGTGCTGCGGCTGCGCACCAAGCCGGCCGGGCCTTGCAGCGCCAGGCCGCAGGAGTCGTAGCCGCGGTACTCGAGGCGGGACAGCCCGTCCAGCAGGATGGGGACGATGTCCGAGGTGGCGGTGGCGCCGACGATGCCGCACATGAGGAGTCTCCGAAAAGGGGGTGAGTGCGGCGCATGCTAGGGGTTTGTTTCCGAGCGATTCAGGCGAAATGTGCTCATCAATGCAAGATTCATGCATAGAATGGAGTGTTTGCAGGAATCATGCATGAAGACGCCATGAGCGAAAGAAAACGAAGCTCTTCGGGCCATCCCCCATCGACCGGCTTGGCCCGAACGGCGGCCGACCCCGATCCGGGCCCCGAACTGGACGATCTCGACCACCGCCTCCTCGCCGAGCTGCAGGTCGATGCGGCGCTCACCCACGTCGACCTCGCCGCCCGGGTCCACGCCTCGGCCCCCACCTGCCTGCGCCGGGTGCGGCGCCTGGTGCAGGCCGGCGTGATCGAACGCCGCGTGGCGATCGTGCGGCCCGGCGCGCTGGGCCAGCGGCTGACCGCGATCGTCGAGGTCACGCTGGAGTCGCAGCAGGCCGAGGTGCTGGCCGCCTTCCGGGCGCGCGCCTGCGAGGAGCCCGCGGTGACGCAGTGCTACGGCGTGGCGCCGGGGCCCGACTTCGTGCTGGTCCTGCAGGTGCCCGACATGCCGGGCTACCAGGCACTGGCCGCGCGCCTGTTCAACGCGTCGACCCGGGTTCGAAATGTGCGCAGCTTCTTCGCGGTGGACCGGGCGAAGTTCGACACCCGGGTCCCCCCGGCCTGACGTGGGCATCGATTCCGTCCCACAATAGGCGACCGGACCGCCGCCCCCGCGGTCCCCCAGCCCCGAGCCGACCACCGTCCATGATTCCCGTCTCCGTCCTCGATCTCGTCCCGGTGCGCCGCGGTGACACCCCCGCCGACGCGCTGCGCAACACGCTCGACCTCGCCCGGCACTGCGAACGCTGGGGCTTCAACCGCTACTGGATGGCCGAGCACCACAACATGACCGGCATCGCGAGCGCCGCCACCTCGGTGGTGATCGGCTACGTGGCGGCGGGCACCACCACGCTGCGCGTGGGCGCCGGCGGCATCATGCTGCCCAACCACTCGCCGCTGGTGATCGCCGAGCAGTTCGGCACGCTCGAGTCGCTCTACCCGGGTCGCATCGATCTCGGCCTGGGGCGCGCGCCCGGCACCGATCAGCTCACGATGCGCGCGATGCGCCGCGACTACCACTCGGCCGAGCGTTTCCCCGAGGACGTGATGGAGCTGCAGGCCTTCTTCGCGCCGGCCGAGCCCGGCCAGGCGGTGCGGGCGGTGCCCGGCGCCGGCCTGAACGTGCCGATCTGGATCCTCGGCTCCAGCCTGTACGGCGCCCAGGTGGCGGCGCACTTCGGGCTGCCCTACGCCTTCGCCTCGCACTTCGCGCCGGATGCGCTGATGCAGGCGCTGCAGGTCTATCGCCAGCACTTCCGCCCCTCGGCGCAGTTGAGCAAGCCGCACGCGATGGTGGGCATCAACGTGATCGCCGCCGACACCGATGCGCAGGCCAAGCGGCTGTTCACCACGCTGCAGCAGCGCTTCACCGACATGATGCGCAATGCGCGCGGCCAGATGTCGCCGCCGATCGACGACATCGAGCAGTACTGGACGCCGGCCGAGAAGGCGCAGGTGATGCGCATGCTGTCCTGCGCGTTCGTGGGCTCGCGCGACACGGTCCGCCGCGACCTTTCGCGCTTCATCGAGCAGACCGGCGCCGACGAGGTGATGGCCAGCGGCGCCATCTTCGATCACGACGCGCGCCTGCGTTCGTACGAGATCCTGGGCGAGATCGCCCGGGGCTGATCGCGCCGGTCCGCGCCCGGGTCCGCACCGCGGATGGCCGCGCGGGCCGGGCCGGTCCACCAAACGCCCGCGCCCCCGCCACCCGCGCGTGGGCGGTGCTAAGCTCATCCGATTCATTCCGGGAGAATTTCATGGACAAGCCCCTGCTCGAATCCCTGCACGACGGCGTGCTCACGCTCACGATGAACCGGCCCGAGGCGCGCAACGCGCTGAACCTCGAGATGTCCGAGCTGATGATCGGCGCGCTGCAGCGCGCGCAGCACGACAACGCGGTGCGCGCGATCGTGCTCACCGGCGCGGGCGGTGCGTTCTGCGCCGGCGGCGACGTGAAGTCGATGGCCGCGGGCCGCGATCCCAACCAGACCTTCGAGCAGCGCGCCACGCGGCTGCGCGATCGCGCCGAGGCCTCGCGCCTGCTGCACGAGATGCCCAAGCCCACGGTCGCGGTGTTGCCCGGTCCGGCGGCGGGTGCGGGCCTGGCGCTGGCGATGGCCTGCGACTTCCGGATCGCGGTCGACAGCGCGAAGCTCACGGTGGCCTTCGCGAAGGTGGGCCTCTCGGGCGACTACGGCGCGTGCTACTTCCTGACCCAGCTGGTCGGCCCGGCCAAGGCCAAGGAACTGCTGATGTTCTCGCCGCTGCTCACCGCCGAACAGGCGCTCGAGCTCGGCCTGGTGCACCGTGTGTTCCCCCCGGGGCTCTTCCAGGAGCAGACCAACGCGTTCGTGCAGGCGCTGGCCACCGGCCCCTCGGTGGCCTTGGGCAACATCAAGATGAACGTGAACCTGGCCGCGCGCACCGACTTCCGCACCTCGGTCGATGCCGAGGCGATGTACCAGGTGCGCAGCATGAGCACCGCCGACCACGCCGAGGCGGCCAAGGCCTTCGTCGAGAAGCGCGCTCCGAAGTTCATCGGCGCCTGACCCCTCGCCCCACGACCGGCGCGCCCCCGCGCGCCATCGCCTGACAGGACAGCACATGGCCATCATTGCCGAGCCCTCCGCCCGTGAAATGGTCTGGTCGATCCCCCTCGAGGAACTCGACCCCAGCAGCGGCTACATCTTCGAGGACGACACCATCGGCCTGTATCTCGAGCGCCTGCGCCTCGAGGACCCGGTGCACTACACCGCGAAGAGTCGATTCGGTCCGTTCTGGTCGATCACGAAGTACAAGGACATCATGGAGGTGGAAGTCAACCACCAGGTGTTCTCGTCGGAGGCCGCGTTGGGCGGCATCACGCTGATCGAGGCGCCGCCCGACGAGCGCTTCCCGAACTTCATCCAGATGGATCCGCCCAAACACGACGAGCAGCGGCGCACCGTCAGCCCGATCGTCGCGCCGGGCAACCTCGCGAAGCTGGAGTCCACGATTCGCGAGCGGGCCGCGCGCATCCTGGACAGCCTGCCGATCGGCGAGACCTTCGACTGGGTCGACCGCGTGTCGATCGAACTCACCACCCAGATGCTGGCCACGCTGTTCGACTTTCCCTTCGAGGAGCGCCGCAAGCTCACCTGGTGGTCGGAGATCGCCACCGGCCACCCGAAGCAGAAGGGGGCGGTCACCTCGTACGAGCAGCGTCGCGAGGAACTCGAGAAGTGCCGGGCGTATTTCACCCGGCTCTGGAACGAACGTGTGAACGCCGAGCCGCGCACCGACCTGATCTCGATGCTCGCGCACTCGCCGGCCACGCGGAACATGAGCTCCGACGAGTACCTGGGCAACGTGATCCTGCTGATCGTGGGCGGCAACGACACCACCCGCAATTCCATCACCGGCGGATTGCTCGCGCTGCATCAGAATCCGGCCCAGTACCAGAAGTTGCGCGACAACCCCTCGCTGGTGTCCAGCCTGGTCCCCGAGATCATCCGCTGGCAGACGCCGCTGGCGCACATGCGTCGCACCGCCACCGCCGACTACGTGCTGGGCGGCAAGACGATCCGCAAGGGCGACCGCGTGGTGATGTGGTACCTGTCGGGCAACCGCGATGCCGAGGCGATCGACCGGCCCGACGAGTTCATCATCGACCGCGAGCGCCCGCGCCAGCACCTGTCCTTCGGCTTCGGCATCCACCGCTGCGTGGGCAACCGGCTGGCCGAGATGCAGTTGCGCATCCTCTGGGAGGAGATCCTCAAGCGCTTCCCGGTCATCGAGGTGGTGGGCCCGGCCAAGCGCACGCTGTCGAACTTCGTTCACGGCTTCACCTCGATGCCGGTGCGCATTCCGTCACGGGTGAAGGGCGCGTAGCCGACCCTGTCGGCGATTCTTCCGCTCGTGGCGACGGCGTCGCCGCGGCCCGCCGCGGCGGGCCGCCCCTCGCGGCGTTCCCCAAGTGATTGATTCCCCGACGGATCCGGGCCGGTGGCCGCGCGCCGCTGCCAACGGCCAGCCTGTCCGCCAGGACAGGTGATCGGCCGTCGCGGGCCTTGCCGGGCGCGCTCGACGCGAGCATGCCCGAATCGCCCGCAAACCCTTGCCAGACAAGGCTTTCGGGCCTGCTGGCCCATCTCTTGCTGAATCACGTTCCAGGCCGTCGCGAGTCGGCCCTCCCCGGAACTACTCAGAAGGATGGAATCTCATGTTCGATGCAAGACGATGCTTGGCCCGGGTCGTGACCGGTGCCGCACTCTTCTCCCCGGTGCTCGCCGCCGCACTGCCCACCTATGGACTGACCGTGATCGGCAATGGCCACGCCGCCGGTATCAACGATACGGGCGTGGTGATCGGCCTGCAGGCACAGGGGGGCGGTGCCTTCCAGTGGAGCAGCGCGGGCGGCCTGCAGTCGATGCCCACGTTCGCGGCGCGACCGGGCGCGATCAACGCGTCCGGCGCGATCGTCGGCGTCAACGGGAGCGGCACCGCCGCGCTGCTCCACGACCCCGCGGGCAACCCGGTGGTCAGCACGCTGGTGGGCGGCCAGTCCTTCGTGCGGGCCGATGCGATCAACGACGCCGGCGTGGCGGCGATCAGCTTTCAAAGCGGCAACACGCAGGGGCTGTACCGATACACGCCCGGCGCCGGGCTTTCCACGGTGATGACCTCGACCCAGGGCGCCTATGGCCGCGACATCAACAACGCCGGCGTGATCGTGGGCAGTGACGGCAACTCGGCGGTGATCTGGGATGCCGGCAATGCGATGACGGTGATCGGCGGCGTACCGGTCGGGAGCTCCGCGGAGGCGATCGCGATCAACAACGGCAACCTCGTCGTCGGCGAGATTCAGGACAACGTCGGCAACCGCGACGGCTTCGTCGTGGTCAATGGCATGGCCCTGGCGTTGGGCACGAGCACTTGGCGCGCGGTGGACGTCAACGATGCCGGCGTGATCGTCGGCAGTCTGGACGCCGGCGGCGGCTTCGTCGCCGAGTGGAACGGGTCGTCGGCCAACCCCACCGCGCTCAGTTCCCTGCTCGACAGCAGCGCGGCCGGCTGGACGATCATCGGCGCGATCGGCATCAACAACGCGGGTCAGATCGTCGCCCAAGCCTGCGGCGGACCCGGCGGCCTGCCCTGCAACGGCGAGAGCACGACGATGGTGCTGCTCACCCCGGTGGGCAGCGGGGGCGGTGGCGGACAGGGCAGCGTGCCGCTGCCCGGGTCGCTCGCGCTGATGGCGTTCGGCGCGCTCGCGTCGGTGTCGCGGCGCAGGTTGCGGCTCAGCGCTTGACGCCCGCCAGCTTGGCCGCGAAGCGACGCATGCCCGAGAGCCAGCGGTCGTAGCCGTTGGCCTTGCGCTGGAAGTACTCGACCACCTCGGGGTGCGGCAGGATCAGGAACTGCTCGGCGTCCATCGCGGCCACCACCACGTCGGCCAGCGCCTCCGGCGAGATCACGCCGTCGGCGCGGGCCGCCGCCGAGCCATCGCGGCCCGCGATCATCGCGGTGTCGACCGCCTGCGGACACAGCACCGAGACGCGGATGCCGTCGTCGCCGTGGCGCACCGACAGCCACTCGGCGAGCGCCACCGCCGCGTGCTTGGTGACCGCGTAGGACGCGGAGGGCAGCGAGGTGAGCAGCCCGGCCGCCGACGCGGTGTTCATCAGGTAGCCCCCGCCGCGCGCCTTCATGCCCGGAATCACCGCGCGCGCCGCGTACACGTGGGCCATCAGGTGCACCTGCCAGTTCAGCTGCCAGTGCGCGTCCGGCGTGTTCTCGTCGCCGTCGCGGATCAGGCCGGCGTTCGAGCAGAACACGTCGACGCGGCCGAATCGTGCCTCGGCGGCGGCGACCAGGCGCTTGACCTCCGCTTCGACGCCGACGTCGGCACAGTGCGCCAGCGTGGGCGCCGCGGGCGCGAGCTCGGCGGCGAGCGCCTCCAGCGGGGCGCGTTGCGCGGGCAGGTCGGCCAGCACCAGGCCGGCCGGGTTCTCGCGGGCGAAGCGACGGGCCAGGGCGCGGCCGATGCCGCTGCCCGCACCGGTGATGACGATGACGCGTTGGGCGAGTTTCATGATCGAGGCGTGCGTGGGGTCGGATGAAGGAGGCCCACGTTGCAGCCAGCGCCGCGACCGGTCAAGCGAGCCCGGGCCGCGCGCGCAGCTTCCGAGACGGCGGGGCGTCCTGGGCGAGGGGCGTTGGCCTTGGAGCGCGCCGGCGGCGGGTCGGGGCCGCGTCGGCCCGCGGCACTCAGGCCCGGCGCCCAGCCGGAGCCGGGTTTCGCGCCGGATCGATCAGCCCGAGCGCGCTGGCCCGGGCCACCGCTTCCGCCCGCGTCGCGGCCGACAGCGAGTGCATCGCCTGGCCGAGGTGGTACTTCACCGTGCGGTCGGAGATCGCGAGTTCGCGGGCGATCGCCTTGTTGCCGCAGCCGGCCGCGACACGTTCGAGGATCTGCGTCTGCCGGGCGGTCAGGCGCAGGCCGTTGCCGTCCCTTCGCACCGCGGGAAACCAGGTCTCGCCGTCGAGGATGCTGGCGATCGCGTCGATCAGGTCCTGTGGTTCGAGCGTCTTGGGCAGGTAGCCCGAGAGCCCTTCGTCGCGGGCGGCCACCGGCAATCGGGCGTCGTCGGCGCCCGAGATCAGCACGCGCGCCACCGTCGGGAACAGGCGCCCGACCTCGCGCAACAGCGTGAGCCCGTCGGTGCCCGGCAGCCGGTGATCGGCCACCACCAGGTCGATGTCGGCGTGATTGCGCAGCGCGCGCAACGCGTCCTGCGCTCCACCCACGGTGAGGCAGCGCAGGTGCCGGGCGCCGCTGGCCAGCACCTGCACCAGCCCCTCGCGGTAGAGCGGGTGGTCTTCGACGATCAGCAGACGGGCGCCGGTGTCCATGGTGAGCGCCGAGGGTACACGCGCCTCAGCACGTGGCGTCGTTCGTCGCCCTGTCCGGATGGGCAGGGTCGCGCGTGATGCCCGCCAGCCAGCTTCGCAGGCGCAGCGCACGCACGGGCTTGGCCAGCCAGGGCAGGCCGCTGGCCTGAAGATCGCGCAGGTCGCCCGGCGCGGCGTCGCCGGTGACGATCAGCGCCGGGATCGGCGAGTCGCGATCGCGGCGCAACGCCGCGATCGCCGCCAGTCCGGTGCCCGCCGGCCCGAGCTGGTAGTCGGCGATGATCGCGTCCAGGCTCGGTCCCGCGTGCCCAGGCGAACCGAGCAGGGACCGGGCGTCACCCGCCGCGTGCACCGTGTGTCCCCAGCCGCGCAGCAGCCGCGTGAGCGCGTCGCGCACCGCTTCGTCGTCGTCGATCACCGCGAGCGACAGGGGGCGCGCGGTGGTCGTGGGGACCGAGGCCCGGGCCGGCTCGACGGCATCGGGGTCGGCCCGGCCAGGGGGCAGCTCCACCCAGAAGGTCGCGCCGTGGCCCGGGCGCGAGCGCACGCCGATCGGGTGGCCCAGCAATCCCGACAGGCGCTGCACGATCGACAAGCCGAGCCCCAGGCCGCCGGGCTCGTCGCCGGACGGGCGATCCAGCCGATAGAACTCGTCGAAGATGCGGGCCTGCTGCTCGGGCGCGATGCCCGGGCCCGCGTCGCGGACCTCGATGCGCCAGGATCCGCCCTCGCGTCGGCGCAATGCCACCAGGATCGGGCCTCCCGGTGCGTACTTCAGGGCGTTGTCGATCAGGTTGCCCAGCAGGCGGCCGAGCAGGATCGGGTCGCTGTGGCCGAGGGCGCTGCCCGCGCGCCGAGGCAGCCGAAGCCGCAGCGAGCCGCCGAGCGATTGGGCGCGCAGCTCGAGCGGCTGGACCAGCGTGGGCAGCCAGTCGGACAGGCGCACCGGGCGGTGCTCGGGTTCCACCGCGCCCGCGTCGAAGCGCGACAGGTCCATCAGCGCGTCGAACAGGCCGGTGAGCGTGCCCATCGCCTGGTCCATCCGCCCGAGGATCTCGCGTCGCTCGGTGGCGGGCGCGCGCGGCCGCGACTGCAGCGCCGCGAGGTACAGCGACATCGCCTGCAGGGGTTGGCGCAGGTCGTGGCTGGCCGCGGCCAGGAAGCGCGACTTCGCCAGGTTCGCGGCGGACAGCTCCCGGTTCAGGCCGGCCAGCCGCTCGCCTTCGGCCTCGGCGTCGCGCTGGCGACGTTGCGCCTCCTCGCGCGACCAGCGTTCGCGGTCGAGTCGGTGCTGGATTTCCAGCGTGAGGCGTCGCGCTCGGGCGCTGCGGCCGACCAGCGTCTCGTGCACGCGGTAGGCCTCCTTCTGGTGGCGCAGTGCGGCGAGCGGGTCGCCCAGGGCCTCGCACACCTCGGCGAGCGAGCGCAGGATGCGCAGCGTCTCGCTGGGCACCTGGGCCGGGTCGGTCCCGTTGTCCGGGTCGGCGAGGTAGGCCTCGCCCAGCGCACGGGCGCGCTCGAGTTCACCGGTGGCCTGCCAGGCGCGCAGCTGCGCGCAGGTGTGGCTGATCAGCGACTGGCTGCCCTCGGTGCGCAGCGCACGGCTGCGGTCCAGCAGGGCCTGCGCCTGCTCGAGTTCGCCGGTCAGCAGGAAGGCGTCCGCGTAGACGATCAGGCGCTGCTCGGCCGCACGCGGCGGTAGTTGCGCTTCGATCGCGAGCAGGCGACGCGCGAGCGTCACCGCGCGCTCGCCCTGCTCCAGCGTGACGAGCGCATTCATGTGGTTCAGCGCCGCGAGCGACCACGCCTGGAAGGCCCCCACCGAGTCGGCGAGGCGCTCGCCCTCCGAGCAGAGCTGGTCGGCGTCTTCCAGGTTGTAGAGGTCGGCCTGCACGCCCCCCAGCATGCCCAGCGTGAAGCCGATGGCCGCGGGGTCGCCGCTTTCGCGGGCGGCGTCCAGTGCGGCGTAGCGCTCGCGCAGCGACTCGTCGCGATCGCCGAGCATGTCGTGCAGGAAGCCGCGGCGGTCGTGGGTGATCAGCCGCTCGATCGGCGGCCGTCGCGACGGGGCGATCGCCGCGTTGGCGTCCAGCAGGCGCAGGGCGTCGCCGTGGCGGCGCTGCGCCGACCACAGCGTGGCGGCGAGGTCCCGGCAGTTGGCCAGGCCGGCTTCGTCATCGAGCGACTGGTACAACGCGAGCGCGCGCGCCAGGCATTGCTCGGCCGGCGCCAGCTCGTTGCGGTAGCGGTGCCCCCAGGCCATCTGCAACTCGCCGAAGGCGCGTGCGCCAGGATCGTTGCCTGCCGCCGCGAGCCAGTCGGCCGCCATCGTGGTCAATTGCAGCGGCTGGCGAAACCGCTGCGACCAGAGTGCGTCTCGGGACGGGCCTTCGGCTCGGGCAGGCTGGCTCGCCATTCGTGTGCGTCGCGCGTCCCGACGCTCAGCGCCGCACGATCCGGTACAGCGCGTTCTCGACGTCCGAGCTGAAGTAGATCGTCCCGTCGCTGCCCACGCCCACGCCGGTGGGGATGAAGCTGGGCGGCACGCCCGGCACGCCGGCCACACCGATCGGCAGGCGCTCGGCGATCACGCTGACCGCGCCCGATCCCGGATCGATCGAGACGATGCGCTGCGCGCCGGCCTCGACGACGATCAGGCGGCCATCCGGTGCGAGCGCGATGCCCTCGGGCAGGCGAAGCCCCTTGGCGATCGGCTGGGTGCGGCCATCGGCCTCGACCCGGCTGACGACCCCCGAGGCGCTCTCGGTGACGTAGAAGCCGCCCTTGGCGGCCACCAGGCCCACCGGCGCGGCCAGGCCCTTGGCCAACACGCGCTTGCTCTTGTACTCGGGGCCACTGAGCTGCACCAGGCTGCCCGTGCCCAATTCGGCGACGATCAGCGAACCGTCGGGCATCGACAGCGCATCGTGCGGCGCCTGCAGGCCGTGGACCATCGCCAGGCTGCGGCCCGAGGCACGATCGAGCACCTGGACGGTGCCGGTGAACCAGCTCGAGAGCACGACATGGCGTGCGTTGCCGGTGGCGCTGAAGGGGTACTCGAGCGTGTCCGCGTGCATCCGGGCCAGGTCGGTGACACGCCCGGTGCGCGCGTTCACCTTGCGGTAGGCGAAGAGGTCGGCGATGTGGATCTCGTCACCCTCGGGCCCGGGCAGCACCGCGAGGCCCCCGGGCACCGCAAGCCGGCCCTTGACCACCTGGCGCCACTGGCCGGTGGCCGGGTCGACCTCCTGGATGCCGTTGTCGGCCATGTTCGACACGAAGATGCGGTCGTTGCGGTCGATCACGAGGTTGTCCAGCGAGGTGGAGAGCTGGGCGACCACGGTCTTGGCACGGGTGGCCGGGTCGATCCTGACGAGCTGGCCGCGAGCGGTGTCGACGACCCACAGGTTGCCCTTGGAATCGAGATTGACCGCGGCGGGGATCTTGAAGCCGTCGGCCAGCACCTCGATGCGCGCGGTGTCGACGTCGACCCGCACCACCTGTCCCTTGAACCACAGCGGCCCGTACAGCTTGCCGTCGCTGCCGAACTGGAAGCCGTTCAGTCCGCCCATGCCCTCCATGATCTTGCGGGGCGGCCGCACGCCCTGGGTGTCGATATCATAGAGCGCGTCACCGAGGAAGACCTGCGTGGCGTACAGACGGCCATCGGCGCGGTAGGCCAGCGAGTTGATGCCCGGCAGGCCGCTGGCGAGCCGGCGAACCGGCCCATCGCCGCGGCGCGCGCTGATGTCGCCCAGCAGGAAGGAGGTCCAGGCCATCGTGCCATCGGGCGCGAACGCGATGTCGTCGGCCATGCCGCCGGGCGGGCCGATCAGCGTGCGCACCGCGCCGCTCTGGCGGTCGACGGCATAGACGCTCTGGCCGACGACGGAGCCGGCGAACAGGTTGCCCGCGTGGTCGATGCCCAGTCCGTGCACGCCCTTGAAGGGCGAGCCCTCGACCACGCGTTCGACGACCCATCGGCCGCCCGGTGAGGGGGCGGCCGGCGCGGGGCCCGGGCCCGGGGTCGGGCGTGGGGCGGGACCGACCGCGCAGGCCGCGAGCAGCGCACCCAGGGCGAGCAGGGTCAGTTGGCGAATCCACCGGGGCATGGTCGTCGTCTCCGTGTTGTCGTGAGGGCGGTCCCTCATCATCGCCGATCCGTCGGTGCGGCGGTAGGCCGGGCACCTGCCCGCGTGGCACGGTGCGCCGCGAGGCTCGGGCCGGCGCGCGACGTGTCAGGCGCCCTGGTCGATCGCCAGCGGCGCCCGGCAACAGTCGATCGCGAAGTCGACGATGCGCTGCGGGTCGAAGGTGTCGGCGGGCAGGCCCGGCCGGTAGTCGTGGCGGCGGCGCACCGACTCGGGGACATCCTCGCCCCGGCGCAGGGCCATCCAGTCGCCCGGGAAGCTCAGGCGTTCGATCGGAGTCGATTGGCGCAGATCGATCTGATGGTGACGCGGATCGGCCGCGATCACCGCGAATCGCGACGCGACGTGGTGGCGCTCGCCTTCGAGGATCTGGATGAAGAACCCGTCGAGCAGCAGCAGCGCGCCGGTCAGTCCGAGACGGCTGTTTCGGTTGTGCGCGACGCGGATGATGTCGTAGGCGTCCCGGCCGCTGATGCCCTCGCGGGCCCGGCTGACGTACACGATGCGCTGGTACATGGGGATTCGGTTCCTGGGGCGGTCGACGGGATCTGAGGCAGGGCGGGCGGGTCGAGGGCGAGCATCGGCGCCAACGCGGCGAGCGGGCGTGGGCGGCTGAACAGGTAGCCCTGGGCGTCGTCGCACCCTTCGTCACGGACCACCGCGAGTTGTTCGAGGGTCTCCACGCCCTCGACCGTGGTCGACATGCCCAGGCTTCGCCCCATCGCGACGATCGCCCGGATGATCGCCCGGGCGTCGCCGTTCGTCTCGATGTCGCGCACGAACGAACGATCGATCTTCAGCGTGTCGAACGGGAATCGGCGCAGGTAGCCGAGCGACGAGTAGCCGGTGCCGAAGTCGTCCATCGCGGTTCGCACGCCCCGACGCCGCAGTTCGTGCAGCACCGCGAGTGATTCCTCGGTGTCGTTGAGCAGCACCGTCTCGGTGATCTCCAGGCACAGCCGCGACGGATCGAGGTCGGCGTCGCGCAGCGCGTCGACCACGTCGGCGACCAGGCTGCGGCTGCGAAACTGCGCCGGCGACAGGTTGACGGAGACGCCCACGCCCGTGGGCCATTGCGCCGCGTCGCGGCACGCCTGTCGCAGCACCCACTGGCCGATCGGAATGATCAGGCCGGTGTCCTCTGCCAGCGGGATGAAGTCGGCCGGCGACACCCGGCCGCGCTGCGGGTGGTTCCAGCGGATCAACGCTTCCAGGCCGACGATCCGGCGATCGGCCAGGCCCACCTGGGGTTGGTATTCCAGCACGAAGGCCTGATGCTCGATCGCCGCCCTCAGGTCCGCCTCGAGCTGGCGGCGCTCACGCATCCGGGCGTCCATCGACGGCTCGAAGTAGCGGAACTGTCCGCGACCCTCGGCGCGGGCGCGGCGTAGCGCGAGGTCGGCCGCCCGCACCAGCTCGTCGGGCGAGTCGCCGTCGAAGGGCGCGATCGCCACCCCGATGGTCAGGCCCAGGTGCACCGGCAGGTCGTCCAGCACGAAGGGCTCGGCCATCGCCTCGATCAGACGTCGGGCGAGCGAGGTCGATCCTTCCGGTTGCGCGGCCCCGAGCTGCAGCACGGTGAAGTCGTCGGCCCCACGATGGCACAACACGTCGCTGTCGCGCACGCAGGCGGCCAGGCGTTCGGCGACGAGCGTGAGCAGGCGGTCACCCGCGGCGTGCCCCAGCGTGTCGTTGATCTCCCCGAAACGATCCAGGTCCAGGCAGAGCAGGGCCTGCTCGTCGCCCCGGCGGGTGCGGGGCAGGTGACGTTCGAGTTCCTCGCGCAGGGCCACCCGATTCGGCAGTCCCGTCAACGGGTCGTGCCGGGTCAGGTGGGCGAGCCGCTGCTCGGCGCGACGGCGGGCGGTGACGTTCTGGTGGACCGCGACGTAGCCGCCCCGGGCGAGCTCGGTGATCGTCACCTCGATGCGTCGCCCGTCGGCCATCAGCCATTCGCGCCGCTGCGTGCCGGTCTCACCGGCGATCGTCGGCAGTGGCGCTTCGCTGATCCGGTCGGTGACCTCCACGCCGTGCAGGGCGGGAAGGATCCGGCCCAATGGCGTTCCCGGCGTGGTCAGGTCCGCGGGCAGTCCCCACAGGTCCAGGAATCGACGGTTGGCCAGCACGAGCCGACCCTCGGCGTCGAACACGCTCAGCCCGTGGGCCAGGTGTTCGACCGCATCGAGCAGCGCGGCCCAGTCGGAGGGCTCCGACTCGGGCCGCGGTTCGCGGGGAGGGGGATTCGGCGCGAGCATGGTCGACGGTCGCCATCACAAGGTTCCAGAGGCGATATCGGCCGCGCCGCGCCGGACTTGAGCCGGCGTTGTCTGGGTCAGGTCCCGGAAAGCCCTGCCTGCAGTCGGGATTTCACTTCGGCGACGTCACTGAAGTTGTCGGCCAGCTGGCCGTTGGCGCGCAGCAGCTGGTTCAGCGCGTCGCCGGCCGTCAGCGAGTCGGCCATGCCGATGCTCTCCACCGAGCGGAACAGCTGCTTGGTGCGGCGCACGGCCCACGGCTGCAGCCGGTTGATCGCTTCGGCGAAGGCCAAAGTGCCCGCCTCGAGTTCGCCGGGCTCGACCAGCCGGTTCACCAGCCCGAGGGCGAGGTAGTCCTCGGCGGTGTAGATCTCGCCGGTGACCGCGATCTCGAGCGCCTTGCGCCGGCCGAGCTGCCGTGCGAGCAGCACGGTGTTCATCGCGGCGGGAAAGCCGAACTGCATCTCGGGATTGCCGAAGCGCGCACCGCGCTCGGCGACGAGGAAATCGCAGGCCAGCGTGAGCGCCTGCCCGCCGGCCATCGCGAAACCGTGAACCGAGGCGATCGTGGGCTTGGTCGATTCGACGAGCAGGCGCAGCGCGTCGGTGAAGACGCTGACGGTGCGCTCCAGGCCGCCGTCCTGCAGGATGACCCGGTTGGATCCGGCGTTGCCGGCATCGCGCTGGTCGCGCCCGGAACAAAAGCCGCTGCCCGCCCCACGCAGGATCACGCTGTGCACCGCGTCGTCGGCCTGCGCGTCGCGCAGCGCGTGCACCAGGGCCTCGAGCAGGGCGTCGTTGAGCGCGTTGCGCTTGTCGGGACGGTTGAGCGTCAGCACGCGGCTGGCGCCGCGGGTCTCCACCCGCACCAGCGGGGTCGGTGGTGTCTCGGCGCGGCTCATGGCGACCCTTTCACGCCGGTCTCCCGGACGTAGCGTTCCCAACGGGCGACCTCGGCATCGACGAAGGCCTGCGACTCCTTCAGGTCGCCGCTCACCTTCAGCGCGGAGGACGCGATCCGCTGCTTCTCCCACTCGGGGGTGGCGAGCATGTGTCGGGCGGCCTCGTTCAGTTTCCGGATCACGTCGGCCGGCGTGCCCGCCGGGACATAGAACGTGTTCCAGGACATGAACTCGAAGTCGGGGAAACCCTGCTCCGCGAAGGTGCGCAGCTCCGGCAGCAGCGGCAGGCGGGTCGCGGTCGGCGTGGCGACCATGCGGACCGCGCCGCGACTGACCAGCGGCCCGGCCGCCGCCATGTCCGAGAAGGCGATCGCGATCTGCCCGGCGGCGAGGTCGGTCATCGACTGGCCGTTGCCCTTGTAGGGCACGTTGACGATGTCGGCCCCGGTCTTGCGTCGCAACAGCTCGCAGGCCACCTGCGTCACCGCGTTGCCGCTGCCGCAGTTCAGCTTGCGGTTCAGTCGTTGTGCGCTGGCGAGCACCTCGGCCACGGTGTCGCCCGTCAGGTCCTTGTGCGCCAGCAGCAGCGGCGGCGAGACGTAGACCGTGGCCACCGTCGCGAAGTGTTGCGGGCCGTAGCCGATCTGGTCGCGGAACAGCGGGTAGTTCGCCGCGTTCACCGTGCCGCTGCCGACCAGCACCGTGTAGCCATCCGGGGCCGCGCGGGCGACCGCCTGGCCGCCGATCATCCCGGCCGCGCCGGGCTTGAGTTCGACCACCGCCGTGGCGTTGAGCTTGTCCTTCAGCGCCCGTGCGTAGAAGCGCGCGACGATGTCCGAGCCGCTGCCCGGGCCGAAGGGCACGACCAGCGTGATCGGCTTGGTCGGGTAGTCGTTGGCCAGCGCGTGGCCGGCGCCGGCAGTCAGGGCGGCGCCGAACAGGGTGCCGGCCAGTCGTCTCAGGTTCATGTCGTCTCCTCGGGCGCGGTCGAGCCCGGCGTCGATCCGGCGGGTTGGCGCCGGACCGGCGCGGGCACGCGTGTGTCCTCGTGTGCGTGGGTCACTCTACGTCGGAGGGCCGCTCGCTACAATCGGCATCGGACCGAATCACGCGCCGACGCAGGCGCGCCCACCCAAGCGGGGTCGATCATGTTGGAACCGGTGCTCGAATGGGACAGCCTCGTGGAGGGCAGGACCTTTCCTGCGGTGAGCTTCACGCTGGACGACGCCTGGGTCGACGCCTATCTGGCCGCCACCGGCGAATCCCACCCGCTGTATGCGCCGGGTGCGTTCGCACCGCCGACGATGACGACGCTGGTGCGCCAGGTGAAGGCCTCGCTCGGGGGGCGGTGGCCCAGCGGCACGCTTCAACTCGACCACCGCGTCGAGATGCGCCGGCCGATCCGGCGTGGCGAGGCCTTGACCCTCGACGTGACGATCGGGCGCATCGAGACCCGCGGGGGACGCCCCTGCTTCGAAATGCGCTCGCGGGTGCGCGACGCGGCCGGCGCGGTCGTGGTCGATCAGCGATCCCGCTCGATGTGGGGCGGTGCGATGCCCGCCGGTGCCCAGCCGGGCAACCCGTCCGCGCCCACGTCGGCGCCCGCCCCCGCGTCCGCCCCGGCCTCCGACGGCCCCTCGGGGCCGGTCGCGTCCGGAACGGCCCGCGTGTCGGACGAGGGCGATGGCGAGCGCCTCGGGCCGCTCACCGCGCACTACCCGCTGGCGTCGCTGCGGGCCTATGGCGAACTCGCCGGGGCCCTGGACCCGATCCATGTCGACCCCGAGTTCGGTCGCGGCACGCGCTTCGGTGTGAACATCGTGCAGGGGCGCCTGGCGATGACGCTGGTGTCGCGGCTGATGCTCGAGCGGCACGGTGCCGACTGGCTCGCCCGCGGCGGCTTCGACCTGCGATTTTCCAAGCCGATCCGGGTCGGCGAGCCGGTGCTCGCGCGGGCACGGGCGATCGCGTCCCGGCCGCGGTGCTACGAGGTGTGGTGCGAGAGCCCGGCGGGCGTGCGGGTGATCGAGGGTCAGGCCTGGCTCGGGGAGGCCTAGTGCCAACACACGCTAGCGCTGGCGCGCCTCGAACCGCAGCGGCAGCGAGCGCGGGCCCTGGAAGCCCAGCGGCGCGCTCCAGGTCACCTCGCCATCGATCGTGAGTCGCGTGATCCGCCGCGACAGGCAGCCCAGCGCCTCCTGGAGCTCGGCGCGCGCCATGTGCAGCCCCAGGCAGGTGTGACGTCCGCCGCCGAAGGTCATGTGCAGGCGCTGCGGTACGCGGTGGATGTCGAAGCGGTCGGGGTCGGGGAAGAGCGCCGGGTCGCGATTCACCGAGGCGAGCGCGAGGACCACATGGGTGTCCTTGGGCAGGGGCAGGCCGTTGATCTCGGTGTCCTCGTTGGCGATGCGCTCGAGCGTCGGGCCCACCGGGGCGAATCGCAGCACCTCCTCGACGGCGCCGGGCAGGCGCGCGGGGTCGGCCGCCAGCGCCTCCCATTGGTCCGGGTGCTGCGCGAACAGGTACAGCGCCGAGCCCAGCGACGAGAAGGTGGTGTCCAGCCCGGGCACGATCAGCGAGGCCGCGGTGTGGATCACCTCGGCGCGCGTGAGCCGCTCGCCCTCGAGCTCGGCGCGGATCAGGCCGCTGATCACGTCGTCGCCCAGTTCGCGCTCGCGCCGCGCGATCAGGCGGTCCATGTAGTCGTCCATCGCGTCGTGCGCCGCGAGCGCGGCCGGCACCGCGGGCGGCCCGCCCCACATCCACTGGACCCAGTCGTGCGCGGTGCGCGCGAAGAACGGGATGTCTTCGTCGGGCACCCCCAGCACGCCGCAGATCACCGGCAGCGGGTAGTTCATCACCACCTCGCCGATCGCCTCCATGCGCCCGGCGGGCAGCACCCGGTCGATCAGGCGGTCCATGATCGATCGCATCCGCTCGCGGTGCCGGGCGATCTCGGTCGGCGACAGGGCCACCATCGCCAGCCGGCGCAGCCGCTGGTGGTCGGGGCCTTCCATGCTCAGGAAGGCCTGCCGGCGCCGCGCGACGAACCGCGGGTCGATCTGCGGGTTGCGCTCGACCTGCGCCATGTTCCACTGCGTGAAGCGCGGATCGCGCAGCACCGCCATGCAGTCGTCGGCCCGCAGCAGCACCAGCGCGTCGCCCGCGCGCACGGTGCGTTCCCCGGCCCAGTCGGGCAGCCTCTCCCAGAACGGGCCGGGACCACTGGCGAGGTAGCGCGAGCGCCCGGCGGTGGGCGAGAGGCTGGGGACGTCGGTGGTGGACATGGCGTGAGCTCCAGGGTGTCGGGCGGCGCGGCGCGTCGGGTCAGCCCGCGGGCATCGGGGTGGATTGCCAGGACACCATCTGCCAGCGGCCGTTGCGCTTGGCCCAGACCTGCAGGTAACGGCTGACGAAGTCCTTCATCGCGCCCTTGACCACGACCTCGATGTGCAGGTCGCCGTCGACCAGAACGACATCGCCGTAGACGCGAAACGCGCGGCGCACCTGCGTCAGACCCTTGTAGTCGTAGTAGCCGTTGCAGACCCGGTCGATGTAGAGCGCCTTGTCCTCGGCGGTGGCGCTGCTGTGCACGTACAGCACGTCGTCGCCGATCAGCTCGCGCAGTGTCGCGGCGTCCTTGTCGAGGGTGGCGCGGCAGCGGCGCGCGTCGGCCTGTTCGATCGCTTTGATGATGTCGGCACTCATGGGTCCTCCCGGTTGGCGTGGCCTGTGACGAAGTCCGATGGTAGCGCTCAGCGCCCGGGCGCCGCGGTGGCCGATTCCGATCGGAGCGTGTTGCGCGCCAAGTGATACCAATCCTGGAAGTCGCGATTGCCCTGCGTGCTTGCGGGGTTACGGCAGTCGGCGGAACCCCAGAGGCCCAATGCCCAGCGTGCGCGCCCCCCGTCGAAGCGCCCGAGCTCGCCGCGCGCGAGTTCACGCCCGCTGGCGCGATCGGTGACGACCGTGCGCTGGATCGATAGGCCGCCGGACCGCGACTCGTGTTCGGCGGCCACGCGCACCGTTGCCGTCAGCGCGTCGATCTCCTCGCTGGCAATCCCCGTAGCTTCTCGGCGATAGCGGGTGAAGCGCTCGCGAGCGTAGATGCTGCGTGCTTCGATCCAGGCGAAGCCCTCCTCGTGCAGGTAGCGCATGCCGAAGCTATTGGCGGTGGAATCGTCGAGGAAGAAGCCGTCGACCAGGCGGTGCTCGTTGATGCGGGCGCTGATCAGCGTGTCGCAGACCGCGGCGAATCGCACCCGATCAGTCAGATACAACGCAATCACCAGGAGCGCGGGCGCGCCGACGCACAGCACGAGCTGCGCCCGGCGATTGCCCCGCGGGCGCATCCGCCGTACCACTCGGTAGGCGGCAACGGCCAGGCCGACCGCCAGCAGCGGCGCCAGCACGGCCCAGAGCAGGCCCAGCACCGCCATGTCTGGCGCTCAGCAGCCCGCGCTCACATGCTGCGCCGGTACTGACCGCCCACCTCGAACAGTGCCGTCGTGATCTGGCCCAGCGAGCAGCAGCGCACCGCGTCCATCAGCACCGCGAACACGTTGCCGTTGTCGATCACCGTCTGCTTCAGGCGGGCGAGCATCGCCGGCGCCTCGGCCGCGTGGCGGTCGTGGAAATCGGCCAGCCGCGCGAGCTGCGAGCGCTTCTCGTCCTCGGTCGAGCGGGCCAGTTCGAGCTTCTCGGGGATCGGGTCGCCCTTCGGGTTGCGGAAGGTGTTCACGCCGATGATCGGGTACTCGCCGGTGTGCTTGAGCATCTCGTAGTGCATGCTCTCGTCCTGGATCTTGCCGCGCTGGTAGCCGGTCTCCATCGCGCCCAGCACGCCGCCCCGTTCGGCGATGCGCTCGAACTCCGCGAGCACCGCCTCCTCGACGAGCTCGGTCAGCTCGTCGACGACGAAGCTGCCCTGCAGCGGGTTCTCGTTCTTGGCCAGGCCCCACTCGCGGTTGATGATCAGCTGGATCGCCATCGCGCGACGCACGCTGTCCTCGGTGGGCGTGGTGATCGCCTCGTCGAACGCGTTGGTGTGCAGGCTGTTGGCGTTGTCGTAGGTGGCGATCAGCGCCTGCAGCGTGGTGCGGATGTCGTTGAACTGGATCTCCTGCGCGTGCAGGCTGCGCCCGCTGGTCTGGCAGTGGTACTTCAGCTTCTGGCTGCGCTCGTTGGCGCCGTACTTGTCGCGCATCGCGACCGCCCAGATCCGGCGCGCCACCCGGCCCATCACGGTGTACTCCGGGTCCATGCCGTTCGAGAAGAAGAAGCTCAGGTTCGGCGCGAAGTCGTCGATGTGCATGCCGCGCGCGAGATAGGCCTCGACGAACGTGAATCCGTTGGACAGCGTGAACGCGAGCTGGCTGATCGGATTGGCCCCGGCCTCGGCGATGTGGTAGCCGCTGATGCTCACCGAGTAGAAGTTGCGCACGTCGTGGTGCACGAAGAATTCGGCGATGTCGCCCATCACCTTCAAGCTGAACTCGGTGCTGAAGATGCAGGTGTTCTGGCCCTGGTCCTCCTTCAGGATGTCGGCCTGCACGGTGCCGCGCACGGTTGCGAGCGTCCACGCGCGGATCTTCGCGATCTCGTCGTCGGTGGGGTCGCGCCGGTTGGCCTCGCGGAACTTGTCGATCTGCTGGTCGATCGCGGTGTTCATGAACATCGCGAGCAGGCTGGGGGCGGGGCCGTTGATCGTCATGCTGACGCTGGTCGCCGGGTCGCAGAGATCGAAGCCGCCGTACAGCACCTTCATGTCGTCGAGCGTCGCGATGCTCACGCCGCTGTTGCCCACCTTGCCGTAGATGTCCGGGCGCAGCGCCGGGTCGTGCCCGTAGAGCGTCACGCTGTCGAACGCGGTGGACAGCCGTTTGGCGGGCATGCCCTCGGAGAGCAGCTTGAAGCGGCGGTTGGTGCGGAACGGGTCTCCTTCGCCCGCGAACATCCGGGTGGGGTCCTCGCCCTCGCGCTTGAACGCGAACACGCCGGCGCTGTACGGAAACGAACCGGGCACGTTCTCGAGCAGCAGCCACTTCAACAATTCGCCGTGGTCCTCGAAGCTGGGCAGGACCACCTTGCGGATCTTCGTGCCCGACAGGCTCTGGCGGGTGAGCTCGGTGCGGATCTCCTTGTCGCGGATCTTCACCACGTACTCGTCGCCCGAGTAGGCCTCGCGCATCTGCGGCCACATCGCGAGCAGCTTGCGCGCCGACGCGTCCATCGCCGCCTCGCGGGCGGTGGCCAGTTCGTCGAGTGCGATGACCGCGTTCTTCTTGTCCGGCGCGGCCTCGCGCAACATCCGCTGGCTCTCGCGCAGTTGCTGGGCCTCGCGGGCGAGTTTGGCCTGCGCCCGGGCGTGTCGCTTGTAGCCGCGCACGGTGTCGGCGATCTCGGCGAGATAGCGCGAGCGGGCCGGGGGCACGATCACCACCTGGCTGGACGAATGGCGGGTCTTCACCTGCGGCAGGCGGCCGGCCGGACGGCCGTCGGCGTCGGTCAGCGGCGCGCGCAGGCCGAGCTCGACCAGCCGGGGCAGCAGCCCCTGGTAGAGCGCGGTCACGCCGTCGTCGTTGAAGCGGCTGGCCTGCGTGCCCCAGACAGGCATCTCCTCGGGCCGGCGCGTCCACTGCTCGCGGTTGCGCTGGTACTGCTTGGCGACGTCGCGCAGGGCGTCGGCCGCTCCCTTTCGGTCGAACTTGTTGATCGCGACGAAGTCGGCGAAGTCGAGCATGTCGATCTTCTCGAGCTGGCTCGCCGCGCCGAACTCGGGCGTCATCACGTACAGGGTCGCGTCGACCAGCGGCACGATCGCCGCATCGCCCTGGCCGATCCCCGAGGTCTCGACGATGATCAGGTCGAAGCCCGAGACCTTGCACGCGGCGATCACGTCGGGCAACGCCTGGCTGATCTCGCTGCCCGCGTCTCGCGTGGCCAGCGAGCGCATGAACACGTTCGGGTGGTTGATCGCGTTCATCCGGATCCGGTCGCCGAGCAAGGCGCCACCGCTCTTGCGACGCGTGGGGTCCACCGAGATGATCGCCAGGCGCAGCCGGTCGTCCTGGTCGAGCCGGAAGCGGCGCACGAGCTCGTCGGTCAGCGAGCTCTTGCCCGCGCCGCCGGTGCCGGTGATGCCCAGCGTCGGGGTGCCGATCGTGTCGGCGCGCTGGTGCAAGGCCTGGCGCAGGGCGGCGAAGCCCGCGTCGTCCAGCCCGCCGGGGGCGGCCCCGTTCTCCAGGGCGGTGATCAATTGCGCCAGCGCGCGGCGGCCGCGCGCGATCTCGGCGCGCCCCTCGTCGCTGTCCGGGCGGGCCTGCGCGGGCACCACGATCGCGTCCAGGTTCGCCGGCGCCAGCGACGCGAGTTCGCGGTCGCAGCGCTGGATCATGTCGCCGATCATGCCGGCCAGCCCCAGCCGCTGACCGTCTTCGGGCGAGTAGATGCGGGTGACGCCGTACGCGTGCAGGTCGCGGATCTCCTCGGGGACGATCACCCCGCCGCCGCCGCCGAACACCTGGATGTGGCCGGCGCCGGCGGCCCGCAGCAGGTCGATCATGTACTTGAAGTACTCGACGTGGCCGCCCTGATAGGAGCTGACCGCGATGCCGTGAGCGTCCTCCTGCAGCGCGCAGTCGACGATCTCCTGCACCGAGCGGTTGTGCCCGAGATGGATCACCTCGCAGCCCATGCTCTGCAGGATGCGACGCATGATGTTGATCGAGGCGTCGTGGCCGTCGAAGAGCGAGGCGGCGGTGACGAATCGGACCTTGTGGGAGGCGCGGTACTCGGCCAGCTTTCGGGCTTCGGAGAGATCGGTCATGGTCGACATCCTGCGGGGCCGTCGCGCGCGGGCGCGGCCGGTGATCGGAAGAGGAAGGAGTATCGCCGCGCACCCGGGACGCGGCAAACCGCACCGCGCCGTGGACAGGGCGGATTCGGACGGTAAATGACGTTTACGTCAACGTCAATACAAGTGCCGACGTGGACGCCCCTCCGGCGTCGGGAATCGGCACGCGCGGGGGCGGTCGGTCGGCCCCGCGGGTCTACCATCGGCGTCGACAAGGAGGCCCGAGACATGGCAGGTGTGTATTTCGAGGATCTGACGGTGGGGCGTGTGTTCAAGCACGCGATCCGGCGCACGGTGACCGAGGCGGACAACGTCTTCTTCACCGCGCTCACCCACAACCCGGCATTGCTGCACCTCGACGAGGAGTACTGCAAGGAGAACACCGAGTACGGCACCCGCATCGTGAACAGCTGCTTCACGCTGGGCCTGATGGTGGGGATCTCGGTGGGCGAGACCACGCTGGGCACCACGGTGGCCAACCTGGGCTGGGACGAGGTGCGCTTTCCGAAGCCGGTGTTCCACGGCGACACGCTGCGCGTGGAGAGCTCCGTGGTCGACTCGCGCGAGAGCAAGTCGCGGCCGAACCAGGGCATCACGGTGTTCGAGCACCGGGCCTACAACCAGAAGGGCGAACTCGTCGCGTCCTGCAAGCGCAGCGCGCTGATGCTGCGGCGCCCCCCGGGCGAGGCGCCGCGCTGATCCGGCCTCAATCGAGGCTCAGCTTCAGGCGCTGGATCACCGGCCCCCAGCGCAGCCGGTCGGCGTCCACGTAGGCGTCGATCTCCGGCCCGGTGCGGGGCCGCTGGATCAGCAGGCCCAATGGCGCGAAGCGGCGCACGAAGGCCTCTTCGGCCATCGCCTTGTGCACCGAGGCGCGCAGGCGCTCGATCATCTCCGGCGGGGTGCGGCTGTGCACCCCGATGCCGCCCCAGGTCGCGCCGAACAGCTTCGGGAAGCCCGCCTCGGCGACGGTCGGTGTGTCGGGCAGCGCGGGCATGCGCTTCTCGGTGGTGACCGCGAGCGCGCGCAGCTTGCCGGCCTGGATCTGCGGCGAGGCCTGCGCCACCAGCGTCACCATCAGGTCGACCTCGCCGGTCATCACCGCCATCAGCGCCTCGCCCGACTTGCCGTTGTACGAGACCTCCTGCATCGCGAAACCCGCCTGTTCCTTGAACATCTCGGGCACGAGGTGCAGGTTGCTGCCGGTGGCGATCGAGGCGTAGTTCAGCGGCTTGCGTCCGCTCTTGGCGAAGGCGACGAATTCCTTGAGCGTGGTGGCCGGGATCTTCGGATTGATCACGAAGACATACGGGCCTTCGTAGACGATCGCGATCGTCTTGATGTCGCCCGGCGCGTACGGCATGCGCTTGTACAGGAACACGTTGTTCAGCATCGCGCCGGTGACCAGTGCCATCGAGTGGCCGTCCGGCGCCCCGTTGGCCACCAGGCCGATGCCCACCATCGTGTTGGCGCCGGGGCGGTTCTCCACCGCGACCGGCTGGCCGAGGTCCTTGGCCATCGACTCGGCGATCGCGCGGCCGACCGGATCGGCCACCCCGCCGGGTGAATAGGGCGACACCATCCGCAGCGGGCGGCTCGGATAGTCGGCGGCCCGGGCCGGGCGCGGCCAGGGCAGCGCGCCCAGCGCCATCAGGGTCAGGGCTTCTCGTCGGTGCGCTCGCATCGTGTCTCCTCGTTGCAATCCACGGCTCAGCGACGCCGCGCGAGCACACGCTGCGCCTGCGTCAGGTGGGGGCGGTCGATCATCTTGCCGTTCAGCTGCAGGGTTCCGGCGCCCGGCGCCGCGGCGAAGGCGTCCACCACCTCCTGCGCGTGCGCGATCTCGTCGGCGTCCGGGGTGAAGCCCTCGTTGATCGGCACCACCTGGTCGGGGTGGATCGCGAGCTTGCCGGTGAAGCCCTCGCGACGGGCCTCGCGCACCTCGCGGCGCAGCCGCGCCTCGTCGCGGAAGTCGGCCGTCAGCGTGTCCAGCGCCTGCACCCCGGCCGCGTGCGCGGCCACCAGGCACAACGAGCGCGCCATCCGGTAGGTGAAGGCGTATTCGCCGTCGTCCTCGCGGTTGGTGCTCGCGCCCAGCGCCGCGGAGAGGTCCTCCGCGCCCCAGGTGAGCCCGGCCAGCCGCGGCGAACACCCAACATAGCCCGCCAGCGTCAGCGTGCCCTGCGCCGTCTCGGTGGAGACGGTCAGGATCCGGGTGGTGCCCACGCCCACCCCCTCGCGCTGCTCCAGTGCGCTCAGGTAGTGGTCGAGGGTGACCACGTCCTGCGCGGTGAAGGTCTTGGGCAGCAGGATGCCGTCGGGCGCGCCGCCCACCACCGCGGCCAGGTCGGCCAGGCACAGGGGGTTGGACAGCGGATTGATGCGCACCCAGACCTGCTGGCGGGCGCGGTCGGTGTGCGCCTTCAGGTACTCGAGCACCAGCCCGCGCGCGAACGGCAGCCGTTCGGCGGCCACCGAGTCTTCGAGGTCGAGGATCAGCGCGTCGGCCGGATTGGCCGAGCCCTTGGCCATCTTCTTCTCGCTGTCGCCGGGCACGAACAGCATCGATCTGAGAGTGTCTTGCATGGCGTTCCTGTGCTTGCCGGATTCGTCGGCGGTCGGTGTTGTCGAAGGGGCGGGCGACGCCGTCAGGCGGACGAGGCCTCGCGGATCTGGTTGGAGTAGGCCTTCACGTGACGCTCCAGGCGTCGGCGGGCCGCGTCGGCATCGCGTTGGCGGATCGCCTGGAGGATCCGCCGGTGCGCCTTGAGCACCGCTCGGCGCACGTCCAGACGGGTGACGTGCTCGGTGCGCGAGGCCTCGTGGATCAGGCCGGTGATCGAGGCCATGAAGGCGCTGAGCAGCTCGTTGTGACTGGCCACGGCCAGCGCCCAGTGCCACTGCACATTCTCGCGGATGAAGCCGGGCAGGTCGTCGATCGCGGCCTCCATGCGCGAGGCGATCGCCTCCAGCGCTTGCAGGTCCTGTTCGGTGCGGTTCAGTGCGGCCAGTTGCGCGAGCATCGGTTCGAGCGCCTCGCGGGCTTCGATCAGGGTCTGGAACGACACGCCGCGCCCACGCGCGAAGGAGCCCACCTGCTCGGCGAGCAGGTGCTCGGACGGGGCGCTGACGAACGAGCCGCCGTGGCGCCCGGGCCGGGTGCGCACCAGACCCTGGGCCTCGAGGATGCGCAGGGCCTCGCGCACCGAGCCCCGGCTCAGGCCGGTCTCGGCGACGAGGTCGCGCTCCGGCGGCAGGGGATCGCCCGGCGCGAAGCCACCGGAGAAGATCTGCAGCCGAAGGCGATCGGCGAGCACGTCGCACGACTTCGGCACCTCGACCACACCCACGCGGCTCTCGCTCACCCGGCCTGTCTCCCCATCGGATTCCGGTCCGTCGGATCTGTTCCAGTCAATGGTTCTACCATAAGCTCCGGTCGTACCACCGACAGGACCGAACAACATGGAATTCGCCTACACCGAGGAGCAGCTCGAGATCGAGCGGGCCGTCGCGGCCATCTGCAAGCGCTTCGACGCCGACTACTGGCGGCGCAAGGACCGCGACGGAGGCTTCCCGCTGGATTTCCACGCCGCGTTCGCGCAGGCCGGCTGGCTGGGCATCGCGATGCCCACCGAGGTCGGCGGCGCCGGCCTGGGCATCACCGAGGCGGCGATCATGATGCGCACGATCTCGGCCTCGGGCGCGGGCATGTCCGGCGCCTCGGCGATCCACATGAACATCTTCGGGCTGCATCCGGTGGTGGTGCACGGCACCCGCGAGCAGCAGCAGAAGTGGCTGCCGCCCCTGATCGCCGGGCAGCACAAGGCCTGCTTCGGCGTCACCGAGCCCAACACCGGCCTGAACACGCTGAAGCTGAAGACCCGCGCCGAGCGGCGCGGCGACCACTACGTCGTGAACGGCCAGAAGGTCTGGATCTCCACCGCGCAGGTGGCCGACAAGATCCTGTTGCTGGCGCGCACCGCCGACCACGATCCGAAGGCGCCCTCGCAAGGCCTGAGCCTGTTCTACACCGATCTGGACCGCCGGCGCGTCGAAGTGCGCGAGATCGACAAGCACGGGCGCAAGGCGGTGGATTCCAACCAGCTGTTCATCGACGGGCTCGAGATCCCGGTCGAGAACCGCATCGGCGAGGAGGGCCGCGGCTTCGAGTACATCTTGCACGGCCTGAACCCGGAGCGCGTGCTGGTCGCGGCCGAGGCGGTGGGGCTCGGGCGGGTCGCGCTGGAGCGCGCGGCGCGCTATGCGAAGGAGCGCGTCGTCTTCGACCGCCCCATCGGCCAGAACCAGGGCATCCAGCATCCCCTGGCCGAGCGCTGGGTGGACCTGGAGGCCGCCGACCTGCTGATGCTGCGGGCTGCCTGGCTGTACGACAACGGCAAGCCCTGCGGCAAGGAGGCCAATGCGGCGAAGTTCTTCGCGGCCGAGGCGGGCTACCGCGCCTGCGAGACCGCGGTGCTCTCGCACGGCGGGATGGGCTACTCCCGCGAATTCCACGTCGAGCGCTACCTGCGCGAGGCCATGCTCGCCCGGATCGCGCCGATCTCGCCGCAGCTGATCCTCAGCTTCATCGCCGAGAAGGCGCTCGGGCTACCCAAGTCCTACTGAGGAGTCGATGATGTCGCCTGTCTTCGCGCGGTGGATCGCCGCGGCCACCTGCGCTCTCGTGTCCGGCCTCGCGGCCGCGCAGGCCTACCCCGGCAAGCCGGTGCGCATCGTGGTGCCCTACCCGGCGGGGCAGGGCACCGATGTCGCCACCCGGTACGTGGCCGAGCAGCTCGCGCGCGGCACCGGCCAGAACTTCGTCGTCGAGAACCGGCCGGGCGCGGGCGGCAACATCGGCACGCAGTCGGTGGCGCGTTCGCCGGCCGACGGCTACACGCTGCTGATGGGCACCAACGGCACCCACGCGGCGGCGCCCTTCCTGTTCCCCCAACTCGGCTTCGATCCGCGCGCCGACTTCGAGCCGATCGCGCTGATCGGCATCCTGCCGCTCGCCTTCGTGACCACGCCGGGCAATCCGGTGGACAGCATCGAGAAGCTGATCGCCGCGGCCCGGGCCAAGCCCGGCGCGATCAACATCGCCTACACCACGACCACCTCGCGCGCGGCGATGGAACTGTTCAAGCAGCAGGCGCAGGCCCCGCTGTTCGGCATCGCGTACAAGGGCAGCGCGCAGGCGATCACCGACCTGATCGGCGGCCAGGTCGAGTTCATGGTCGACACGATCGCGTCGCTGCGCACCACCGTGGCCGCGGGCAAGCTGAAAGCGCTGGGGGTGACCTCGGCCGCGGCGGGCGAGCTGCTGCCCGGGGTGCGCTCGGTGGCCGAGCAGGGCGTGCGCGGCTACGAGCTCACCGGCTGGAACATCCTGTACGCGCCCAAGGGCACCCCGCCGGACGCGGTGCGTTACCTCGCCGGGGCGGTGGCCAAGGTGATGGCCCAGCCCGAGACCCGGCAAAAGCTGCTGCAGCTGGGCATCGAGCCTCGCGTGTTGACCGGGCCGGAGCTGATCGCCTTCACCCATGCCGAGCGCGAGAAGTGGGGGCAGGTGATCCGTTCGGCCAACATCACCGTGGATTGACCGGCCGCCGCCGGCACCGAGGTGCCCGCGACGGCGTGCCGGCGCGGGTCTGCACCCGGCGGCTCAGGCCGCCATCGCCAGGCCGACGTCGCTGCCGACGTCCACTGCCTTCAGGCGCGGAAGCACGGTCTGCGCGAACAGCGACATGTTCTCGCGCGCCAGTTCGTGGGGCATGCCGCCGTACGAGAACACCCCGATGAAGCCGCCGGCGTCGATGCGCTGGCGCACCTGCATCATGTTGTCGAACACCTGATCGGGCGTGCCCCAGACCTGAAGGTCGGCCAGGAAGTTCACGAACGAATCGATGCCGTGTTTCTCGATGTTGCGGGCCAGCGCGCCGTAGTACTCGTAGCCCTTGATGTCGGCCAGTCCCTTGTTGTGGAACTCGTAGTGGTCCAGCGCCGAGCGGCTGTAGCGCCGCACGTACCGCTTGTGCATCTCGTCGGCCACCGACGGGTCGCGGTGGCACGCGATGAACGAGACCATCAGCGGCTTGGGCGGCTCGGCGCCGCGGTTCATCTCGCGGTAGATGTCGCGGTACATCGCGAGCTCCTCCACCGTCTTGTCCCAGGGCTTTTGCGCGATGATCATGATGCCGATGCCCAGGCGCGCCATGATCCGCGCCGACTCCGGCGACACCGCCGAGGCGTACACGCGGCCCTTGAAGCTCGCGACCGGCGCGGGCCGCACCTGCACCCGCTTCTGGCGCAGGTGCTTGCCGTCGTATTCGATCACGCCGGTGTCCAGCCCCTGGATGATCGCCTCGGCATACTCGACGAAACGCTCGCGCGACTGGTTCATGTCGATGCCGAAGCCCTCGAACTCGAGCCGGCCCAGGCCCCGCCCGATGCCCAGCACCGCGCGCCCGCCCGACACCTGGTCGACGAACGCCACCTCCTCGGCGACCCGCACCGGGTGGTGCCAGGGAATCACCATCACCATCGAGCCGAGCTTCACCCGGGTGGTGCGCCCGGCCATGTAGGCCAGGAACTGCGCGACGTTCGGGCACATCGTGTAGCCATCGAAGTGGTGCTCGGGCGTCCAGATCGAGTCGAAGCCCAGCGGCTCGGCGCGATCGGCCATGCCGAGCTCGTGCTGGTAGACCTCGCGGTCGGTCATGCCCGCGAGGTTCTGGAAGAAGGTGCTCATGCCGACGTGCATGCGGGTCTCCGAAGGATGGGGTGGCGAAACGGGGGTGGATTCAGAGCTTCTGGCGCCGGATCACGATGCCGGCACGCTCGCGGTCCCAGGTGTCCGCGGTGACGCCTTCGCTGCGGATCAGGTGCTTCTGCACCTTCTGGGTGGGTGTCTTGGGCAACTCGTCGATCACCCGCACGTAGCGCGGGATCATGAAGTGGGGCATGCGCGGCACCAGGTAGGCGATCAGTTCGGCCGGGTCCGGGCGCGTGCCCGGCTGCGCGACGATCGCCACCAGCACCTCGTCCTCGCCGAGCTCGCTGGGCACCGCCACCGCGGCGGCCTCCTGCACCTGCGGGTGGCTGGTGACCTCGGCCTCGACCTCGAAGGACGAGATGTTCTCGCCGCGCCGGCGGATCGCGTCCTTCATCCGGTCGACGAAGAAGCAGTTGCCCTCGCCGTCGACCCGGAAGGCGTCGCCGGTGTGGAACCAGCCGTTGCGCCACGAGCGGGCGGTGGCCTCCGGGTTGCCGTAGTAGCCGGTGGTCATCGCCCACGGGGTGTCGGTGCGCACGATCAGCTCGCCGACGCTGCCCTGCGCGACCTCGCAGTCGTTCTCGTCGACGACGCGCACCTCGACGCCGGCACGTGGCTGGCCGCAGGTGCCCAGCGGCGTCGGGTTCAGCCCCGAGACGATCGGGCAGGAGATCTCGGTCATGTTGAACAGCGTGTAGATCTCGCAGCCGAAACGGGCGCTGAAGGCCGGCGCGTCCTCCAGCAACGGGATCATCATCGCCACGCGCAGCGTGTGCTGCCGGTCGCGCTCGCTCGCGGGGCGCTTGTTCAGCAGCGTGGCCATGCCGCCCAGCAGTACGACGAGCGTGGCCTGCTGCGCGCTGACGACGTCCCAGAAGGTGTCGGTCTGGAAGGCGTCGACGATCGCGACGGACCCTCCCACCAGCAGCATCGAATACACCGCGCAGGTGCCCCCGACGTGGAACATCGGCAGGATCACCAGATGCCGGTCGTCGGGCCGGGTGAAGTGCCAGGCGCGGCAGGTCTCGGTGAGGTGCAGGTACGAGGAGGTGACCCCCTTCGAGGGGCCGGTGGTGCCCGAGGTGTAGATGATCGTCTGCAGGTCCCAGGGCATGATCGGCCGGGGCGGGTCCTCGGGCCGTGCCTGTGCCGGTGAGAGCGCTTCGCCCGGATGGCGTCGCAGGCCAGGCACCTCGGCCGGCTCGCCGCCGAGCGTCACCAGGTCGGTGAGCTGCGCCAGGTCGATGCCCACCAGCCGGTCGCACAGGCCGCCGTGGGCGACGATCAGCCGCGCCCCCGAGATGCGCAGCGCGTTCTCCAGCACCCGGCCGCGGTACGAGAGGTTGATCGGCACGTACACCGCGCCCAGGTAGTTCAGGCCGAACCAGACCCGCATCGCGTCCGGGCCGTTGGGCAGCCAGGCGTGCACGTTGTCGCCCTGGCGCACGCCCAGCGCCTGAAGCCCGGCCGCGGTGCGCCGCGTGATCTCGAGCGTCTCGCGATAGGTCCAGCGGCTGCCGTCGGCGAACACCGCGAAGACCTTGTCCGGCTGCGAGGCGGCGAAACGCTCGAGCAGCGGTCGCAGCACACAGTCCTCGGGAGCGGCCACACGGGGGTCGTGCCAGCGTCGGGTCATCGTCGTGTCCTCAGAAGGGTTCGATCAGGCGCTTGCGCTGCTCGCGAACCGCGGGCACCGGCAAGGTTCGCAGCGTACGCAGCAGGATTGCGCGGGTGTCGGCCGGGTCGATCACGTCGTCGTAGACGAACTTCGCGGCCGCCTCGATCGCCGTGTGCTCTCGCTTGAGGGCGTCGGTGAGTTCCCGGTGGCGCGCGGCGCGCGCGGCCGGATCGGCGATCGCCTCGAGCTCGGCCTTGTGCAGGATCGTCACCGCGCCCTCCAGCCCCATGCCGCCGTACTCGGCGGTGGGCCACGCGAGCAGCACCGCCGGCTCCAGGGGCTGGGAGCCCATGATGTAGTAGCCCAGACCATAGGCCTTGCGCAGCACCACGGTGAGGATCGGCACGGTGGCGTTGGCGATCGCCGCCAGCAGTCGCGCGCTGTGGCGGACCAGCCCGGTCTTCTCGGCTTCGGGTCCCACCATCAGGCCGGGGGTGTCGCACAGCAACAGCAAGGGAATGTCGAACGCGTCGCAGATCTGCACGAATCGCGCCGCCTTCACCGAGGCGGCGGTGTCGATCGCTCCACCCAGGTGCATCGGCTGGTTCGCGACGATGCCCACGGCCCGCCCCTCCAGCCGCGCCAGTGTCGTGACGATCGAGCGTCCGTAGGCGGGCTTGAGCTCGAGCGCGCTGTCCTGGTCGACCAGGTGCGCGATCACCTTGCGCACGTCGTAGGCGCGTCGCGGGTTCTGCGGCACCAGCTCGCGCAGTGGCGCGGAATCGGGCGCCGCGCCCGGGGCCTGTGGCGCGCCGAAGTAGCCGAGATAGCGGCGCGCGAGCTGCGCCGCGTGCGCGTCGTCGTCGGCCAGCAGGTCGATCACGCCGGTGCGCACGTGGACCTCGGCCGGGCCGATCTCCTCGGGGCGCAGTTGCATGCCCAGCGCCGCGGCCACCAGCGGCGGGCCCCCGAGTCCCATCGCGGCATCGCGCACCGCGATCAGCAGGTCGCTCATGCCCGCGAGGTTCGCCTGGCCCGCGAACGCGCGGCTCGGCACGATGCCGATCGTGGGCACCCAGCCGGAGAGCCTCGCGAACACGACGAAGGTGGTCGTCGGCCCGCGCGCCGGCAGCGTCATGTCGTGGGTGCGCGCGCCCCCGCCCTCGAGCCAGCAGATCACCGGCAGCCGGTGACGCAGCGCGTGCTCGAACATCCGCGTGATCTTCACGTGGTTCAGCGCGCTCTGGGTGCCGCCGTGCACCGTGTAGTCGTACAGCACGAGGTCCACCGCCCGGCCGTCGACGGTGGCGGTGCCCATCACCAGGCCGTCGGCCGGCCCGTGCATGCCGCGCACCGCGGGGCGCGCCAGACCGCCGTACTCGACGAAGCTGTCCGGGTCGGTGAGCGCGGCCAGTGCCTCGCGCGCGCTCAGGCGCCCGCGGGCGTGCTGGCGGGCGACCGCGTCGGGCCGGGCGGCGTCGAGGATCGATTCGCGGGCCTGCAGCACCTCGCGCAGGTCGGAACGGGTGGCGTCATCGGGTGTCATCGTCGTCCGATTAACCGCCCGAAGCGGGGCAGCGTCAAGCCGGGCCATTCCAGTCCCCGGTGCCGGCTTCGTCGGCCCCGGGGACTGTCGTATCCTGTGGCCCTTCGAGTCAGGAGCCAAGGCAATGAGCATTCAGACGATCGGCATCATCGGTGCCGGAACCATGGGCAACGGCATCGCGCAGGCCTGTTCGGTGGCCGGGTTGAACGCGGTGATGCAGGACGTGAACGAGGCGGCGCTCGAGCGCGCGATCAAGACGATCGGTTCGTCGCTGGACCGCAGCGTGCGCAAGGGCGCGATGTCCGAGGCCGACAAGGCGGCGGTGCTGGGCCGCATCGGCACCACCACCTCAGCGCAGGCCCTGGCCGACGCCGACCTGATCATCGAGGCGGCCACCGAGAACGAGGCGATCAAGGTCAAGATCCTGCAGGGCATCGACGCGATCGCCCGGCCCGGCGCGATCATCGCGACGAACACCTCCTCGATCTCGATCACCCGGCTGGCCGCCGCGGTCAAGCGCCCCGAGCGCTTCGTCGGGATGCACTTCTTCAACCCGGTGCCGGTGATGGCGCTGGTCGAGATCATCCGCGGGCTGCGCACCTCGGACGCCACGGTCGACGCGGTGGCCGATCTCGCCCGCGCGTTGGGCAAGACGCCGATCGGCGTGAAGAACAGCGCGGGCTTCGTCGTCAACCGCATCCTTTGCCCGATGATCAACGAGGCGGTGTTCGTGCTGCAGGAGGGCCTGGCCAGCGCCGAGGAGATCGATGCCGGCATGCGGCTGGGCTGCAACCACCCGATCGGCCCGCTCGCGCTGTGCGACCTGGTCGGGCTGGACGTGGAGCTCGCGGTGATGGAGGTGCTCTACACCACCTTCAACGACCCGAAGTACCGGCCGGCGCCGCTGCTGCGCGAGATGGTCGACGCCGGCCTGCTCGGCCGCAAGACCGGCCGGGGTTTCTACACCTACGAGAAGTAGGCGCCGCGATGGCCGGCCCCGATCCCGCGTTCTGGAACCGGCTGTTCGCCCAGGGCACGATGCCCTGGGACCGTGGCGCGGCGAACCCCACCGTGGCCCGGCTGATCGCCGAGGGGGTGCTGCGCCCGGGCCAGCGGATCGTGGTGCCCGGTTGCGGCAGCGGCTACGAGCTCGAGGTGCTGGCCCGCGCCGGCCTGCACGCGGTGGGGGTCGACTACGCCCAGGCCGCGATCGGGCGCGCCGAGGCGCTGCGCGATTCGTTGCCGCGCGACGTGGCCGCCAGCATCGACCTGGTGCAGGCCGACGTGCTCGACTGGTCGCCCGGCGCCCCGATCGACGCGGTCTACGAGCAGACCTGCCTGTGCGCCCTGCATCCGGACCACTGGCAGCGCTACGCGTCGCGCTTGCGCGAATGGCTCTCGCCGTCGGGGCAACTGCTGGCCCAGTTCATCCAGGTGCACCGCCCCGGCGCGGCCGAGGGCCGGATCGAAGGTCCGCCCTACCACTGCGACATCAACGCGATGCGAGCGCTCTTCACCGGCGAGCACTGGGACTGGCCCAAGCCGCCCTATGCGCGGGCCGAGCCCCGCCCGGGCTGGTCGGAACTGCTGGTGCCGCTCACGCCGCGTGCCTAGTGCCAACGCACACCTAGTCCTCGTAGTCGCGCAGGCCCTCCAGCGACAGCACGGTGATCGCCCCGTACTCCACCCGCAGCAGTGCGCCGCGTTCCAGCGTCTGAAGCGCCTGGTTGACCCGCTGGCGCGACAGGCCGGTGAGGTAGCCGAGTTCGGTCTGCGAGACCTCGAGCTGGCGGCCGATGCCGGGGTACAGGTGCGGGTTGAACATCTGCGCGAGGCAGCGGGCGACGCGGGCATCCGGGCCCAGCAGCCGCTCGTACTCCACCATCGCGATGAACTGGCCCAGGCGCTCGTTGAGCTGGCGCAGCAGGAAGCGATTGAACGGGATGCTGCTGTCGAGCAGCCACTGGAACGTGGTGCGCGGCATCAGCACCACGCGGCTGTCGCGGATCGCGATCACGTCGTAGCGTCGCGGCTCGTCCTTCAGCAGCGAGCCCTCGCCGAGCCAGCCGCCCGCCGGCACGCCGGTGAACGTGACCAGCTTGCCGTCGAAAGAGGAGTTGCTGATCTTCACCAGGCCGTCGGCCACGCCGAGCCAGTGGTCGACGGGTTCGCTCTTGCGCAGCACGAAGCCGCCCGCCGACACGGTGCGTTCGGCCAGCTCGCGCCGGACGCGGTCTTGTTGCGCTGCGCAAAGGCCGGGAAACCAGGCCGAGCCGAGCAGCAGGTCGTCGAGCGTGCGCACGGAGGTCTCGCGGGCGGGGGAATACCCGGAATTGTCGTACGGACGACAACCCCCTGTCGATCCTGTGACTACACTGGCGCGCCGCCACGAGCCGTCCCGGCGCCAGCGGTGCGGATCGCTACCCGGGTAATCGCGCCCGGGCGGTCAGCACCGGGTAAGCTGACTGCGGTTCGATGCGACCGGCACACAAGAACAACTGGCGAGGAGACACGACGATGGGCAACGGTCCGGACGAGGCCGCGCAGGTTCGCGAGCTGGGGAACAACACCTTCCCCCGCCTGGCCTGGGCGCATGCGGCGCAGCGCCCGCTCGCGCCGGCGCTGCGCGAGAAGGACCTGGGGATCTGGCAGACGTTGACCTGGCACGACCTGAAGGTGGAGGTCGAGGCGGTCGCGGCCGGGCTGTCCACCCTCGGCGTGTCGCGCGGCGAGCATGTCGCGCTGGTCGGCGAGAACCGGCCCCGGCTGTACGTGGCGATGATCGCGGTGCAGGCGCTGGGCGGCGTGCCCGTGCCGATGTACCAGGACGCGGCCGCCCAGGAGATGGTCTACGTCTGCCAGAACGCGGAGATCCACTGCGCGATCGTCGAGGACCAGGAGCAGGTCGACAAGCTGCTCGAGGTGCGCGACACCTACCCGGGACTGGCGCACATCGTGTTCGACGATCCGCGCGGCCTGCGCAACTACGGTCGCGACGAACTGCTGAGCTACGAGAAGCTGCTGGAGGCTGGCCGGGGGCTGCTGCACAGCCACCCGGGCTTCGTGCAGGCCGAGATGGAGAAGGGGTCGCCCGACGATCCGGCCGCGATGTTCTACACCTCGGGCACCACCGGCGCGCCCAAGGGCGTGATCCACACGCACCGCAACCTGATGTCGATGTCGGCGGTCGCCTCGCAGATGGAGGGCCTGAGCGATCGCGAGGAGGTGATGGCCTACCTGCCGATGGCCTGGCTCGGGCAGAACATCTTCTCGTACGCGCAATGGCTGGTGAACGGCTTCACCGTGAACTGCCCGGAATCGCAGGCCACCGTCACCGCCGACATGCGCGAGATCGGCCCCACCTACTACTTCGCGCCGCCCCGGGTGCTCGAGGCCCTGCTCACGCAGGTGACGATCCGGATGGAGGACGCCGCGGCCCCGAAGCGTGCGATGTACCGCTACTTCATGGAGGTCGCGCGCCAGGTGGGTGGACGCATCCTCGACGGCGACCCGGGCGTCGGCTTCGTCGACCGGCTGAAGTACGCGCTCGGCCGCGCGATGATCTACGGCCCGCTGCGCAACGCATTGGGCATGAGCAAGGTTCGCGTGGCCTACACCGCCGGCGAGGCGATCGGCCCGGACCTCTTCGTGTTCTACCGATCGTTGGGGATCAACCTGAAGCAGCTCTACGGCTCGACCGAGACCGCGGTGTTCGTCTGCGTGCAGCCCGATGGCCAGGTGCGCGCCGACACGGTGGGCCCGCCGGTGCGCGGCGTCGAGCTGAAGGTGGCCGAGAACGGCGAGCTGCTGATCCGCAGCCCGGGGCTGCTTCGCGAGTACCACAAGAACCCCGAGGCGACGCTGGAGGTGAAGGACCGCGACGGCTGGTACCACACCGGTGACGCGGGCTACCTCGACCAGCAGGGGCACCTGCGCATCATCGACCGGGCCAAGGACGTCGGCAAGCTCGCGGGCGGCCAGCTCTTCGCGCCGAAGTACATCGAGAACAAGCTGAAGTTCTTCCCGTTCATCAAGGAGGCGGTGGCCTTCGGCGATGGTCGCGACCAGGTGATGGCCTTCGTGAACATCGACTTCGACGCCTGCAGCAACTGGGCCGAGCGGCGCAACCTGTCGTACGCCGGCTATGTCGATCTGGCCTCGCGCGCCGAGATCTATTCGCTGATCCAGGACTGCGTCGAGAAGGTCAACGCCGACCTCGCGGCCGACCCGATGATGAGCGCCTCGCAGGTCTCGCGATTCCTGGTGCTGCACAAGGAGCTCGACGCCGACGACGACGAGCTGACCCGCACGCGCAAGGTGCGTCGGCGCTTCATCGCGCAGAAGTACCAGGTGCTGATCGACGCGTTGTACGCCGGGCGCACCGAGCAGTTCATCGAGACGCAGGTGCGCTTCGAGGACGGGCGTGTCGGGTCGGTGTCGGCCACGCTGAAGCTGGCCGACGCGAAGACCTTCGAACCCGCCGCCGCGCAGCGACGGGCGGCCTGAGCGTCACGGATCGGACGATATCCATGAACAACCGCAAGATCGGCGACGTGATCCTCGACCTGAGGAGCATCTCGCTCTCGTTCGGGGGCGTCAAGGCGCTCACCGACATCTCCTTCGACGTCCGCGAGCACGAGATCCGCGCGATCATCGGCCCGAATGGCGCGGGCAAGAGCTCGATGCTGAACGTGATCAACGGGGTCTACACCCCGCAGCAGGGCGAGATCATCTTCCGCGGCGAGCACTTCCACAAGATGAGCTCGCGCCGGGTCGCCGAGATGGGCGTGGCCCGCACCTTCCAGAGCCTGGCGCTGTTCAAGGGCATGAGCGTGCTCGACAACATCATGACCGGGCGCAACCTGCGGATGAAGTCCGGCATGCTCGCGCAGATGCTGCGCATCGGGCCCGCCGAGCGCGAGGAGATCGCGCACCGCGAGCAGGTCGAGCGGATCATCGACTTCCTGCAGATCCAGAACCACCGCAAGACCCCGGTCGGCCGGCTGCCGTACGGCCTGCAAAAGCGCGTGGACCTCGGGCGGGCGCTGGCGATGGAGCCCAGCCTGCTGCTGCTCGACGAGCCGATGGCCGGCATGAACCTCGAGGAGAAGCAGGACATGAGCCGCTTCATCCTCGATGTCAACGACGAGTTCGGCACCACGATCGTGCTGATCGAGCACGACATGGGGGTCGTGATGGACATCTCCGACCGCGTCGTGGTGCTCGACTACGGCAAGAAGATCGGCGATGGCACGCCCGACGAGGTGCGCAACAACGAGGACGTGATCTCCGCGTACCTCGGCGTGGCGCACTGACCGCCCCGACCCGAACAAGGCGCAGTCGCGATGAATCTCGGATTTCTGCTGGAAGTGGCGCTCGGTGGCCTGATGGCCGGCGTCCTGTACTCGCTGGTGGCCCTGGGCTTCGTGCTCATCTTCAAGGCCTCGGGCGTCTTCAATTTCGCGCAGGGCGCGATGGTGCTGTTCGCGGCGCTGTCGATGGCCCGGCTGTCGGAGTGGATCCCCGGTTGGCTGGGCATCCAGAACCTGTGGCTGGCCAACGGCCTGGCGTTCGCGATCACCGTGGTGATCATGATCGTGCTCGCGATGCTGATCGAGCGGATCGTGCTGCGGCCGCTGGTGAACCAGGACGGTGTCGTGCTGCTGATGGCCACGCTGGGCGTCACCTACTTCCTCGACGGGTTCGGGCAGACGATCTGGGGATCGGACATCTACAAGATCGATCTGGGCATCTCGAAGGATCCGCTGCTGCTGTTCGAGAGCGTGTTCCAGGGCGGCGTGCTGGTGAACCGCGACGACATCGTCGCCGCGGTGATGGCCACGGTGCTGGTGATCGTGCTGGCGCTGTTCTTCCAGAAGACGGCCACCGGCCGGGCGCTGCGGGCGGTCGCCGACGACCACCAGGCGGCGCAGTCGATCGGCATCCCGTTGAACCGGATCTGGGTGATCGTCTGGGCGGTCGCCGGCTTCACCGCGCTGGTCGCGGGCATGGTGTGGGGCAGCAAGCTCGGCGTGCAGTTCTCGCTCGCGATCCTGGCGCTGAAGGCGTTGCCGGTGGTGATCCTCGGCGGCTTCACCTCGGTGCCCGGCGCGATCATCGGCGGGCTGATCATCGGCTTGGGCGAGAAGCTCTCGGAGGTCTACCTGGGCCCGATCATCGGCGGTGGCATCGAGAACTGGTTCGCCTACGTGCTCGCGCTGGGCTTCCTGCTGGTGCGTCCGCAAGGCCTTTTCGGCGAAAAGATCATCGATCGCGTCTGACGCGGACGTCGATCCAGAGGTGACCAAGCATGCTCTATCGTGAGAATGGCCAGTTCAAGACCAGCTACCGGGCCGATCAGCAGATCTTTCCGATCGCGCAGGACCGGGTGGTGGTGCTGCTGCTGATCGCGTTCGCGTTCATCGGTGTCCCGTTCCTGGCCAGCGAGTACCTGTTCCGGGCGATCCTGATCCCGTTCCTGATCCTGTCGCTGGCGGCGATCGGTCTGAACCTGCTGGTGGGCTACTGCGGCCAGATCTCGCTGGGCTCGGGCGCGTTCATGGCGGTGGGCGCCTATGCGGCCTACAACCTGACGCAGCGTCTGCCGTGGATGAACGACGTCGTCGCGTTCATCCTGGCCGGCCTGATCGCGATGCTCGTGGGCATCCTGTTCGGGGTGCCCAGCCTGCGGATCAAGGGCCTGTACCTGGCGGTGGCCACGCTGGCGGCGCAGTTCTTCTCCGACTGGGTCTTCACCCGGGTGAAGTGGCTGTCGAACGACTCCACGTCCGGCTCGGTGCAGGTGCCCGCGATCGAGCTGTTCGGCTGGACGGTCGATTCACCGGTCGACAAGTACTGGTTCGTGCTGGCCTTCGTCTCGGTGTTCGCGCTGATGGCCAAGAACCTGGTGCGCGGCCACATCGGGCGCTCCTGGATGGCGATCCGCGACATGGACGTCGCCGCCGCGGTGATCGGCATCCGCCCGATGCACGCGAAGCTCACCGCGTTCGCGCTGAGTTCGTTCTTCATCGGGGTCGCCGGCGCGCTGTGGGCCTTCGTGCACCTGGGTTCCTGGGAGGCGCTCGCCTTCGACGTGAACCGCTCGCTGAACCTGCTGTTCATGATCATCATCGGCGGCATGGGTTCGATCCTCGGCAGCTTCCTGGGCGCCGCGTTCATCGTCGTGCTGCCGATCCTGCTGAACCAGATCCCGGCATGGCTGGGGCTGCCGATCTCCACCTCGATGACCTCGCACCTGGAGTTCATGATCTTCGGGGCGCTGATCGTCTACTTCCTGATCGTCGAGCCCCACGGGCTGGCCCGTCTCTGGTCCATCGCCAAGGAAAAACTGCGGCTGTGGCCTTTTCCGCACTGACGGGTCATCCCCCGCCGGTGATCGCGCGTTCCGTTCAGTTCCCAAACCATACCGAGGAGATACCGATGAAGAAGTCCACACGCCAGAGCCTGCTGGCGGCCGCGATCGCGGTGGCTGGCGCGGTCGCCGCGCTGGTGCCGCAGGCGCCGGCCTTCGCGCAGGCCAAGGAGCAGTTCATCCCGGTGCTGTCGTACCGGACCGGCGCCTATGCCCCGAACGGCATTCCGTTCGCCAACGGCTTCCTGGACTACCTGAAGCTGATCAACGCGCGTGATGGCGGCATCAACGGCGTGAAGATCACGTTCGAGGAGTGCGAGACCGGCTACGCGACCGATCGCGGCGTCGAGTGCTACGAGCGCCTGAAGGGCAAGGGCCCCACCGGCGCGGCGGCGGTGCATCCGCTGTCCACCGGCATCACGTTCGCGCTGACCGACAAGACCTTCACCGACAAGATTCCGCTGATCACCGGCGGTTATGGCCTGTCGGCCTCGGCCGAAGGCCGGGTCTTCAAGTACAACTTCATCCTCGGCGGCAGCTACTGGGTGGCCGCCGACATCGTGCTGCAGGCCATCGGCGCCCGCGAGGGCGGGATGGACAAGCTCAAGGGCAAGAAGATCGCCTACGTCTATCACGACTCCCCGTACGGGAAAGAGGCGATCCCGCTGCTGGTCGAGCGCGCGAAGATGCATGGCTTCGACCTGCTGCAGCTGCCGGTCACCCACCCGGGCGTCGAGCAGAAGGCCACCTGGCTGCAGATCCGCCAGCAGCGGCCCGACTACGTGCTGCTGTGGGGCTGGGGCGTGATGAACTCCACCGCGGTCAAGGAGGCGGTGGCCACCGGCTACCCGCGCGACAAGATGTACGGTGGCTGGTACGCCGGCGCCGAGCCCGACGTGCGCCCCGCCGGTGACGGTGGCAAGGGCTTCCACGCGGTCACCTCGCTGGCGCCCTCGGGCCGCGGCAAGGTGCACGAGGACATCCTGAAGCACCTGCACGGCAAGAACCAGGGCACCGGCCCGAAGGAGGAGGTCGGTGAGGTGCTGTACAACCGCGCGCTGGTGCACGCGATGCTGACGGTGGAGGGCATCCGCCGCGCCCAGGAGAAGTACGGCAAGAAGCCGCTGACCGGCGAGCAGGTGCGCTGGGGCCTGGAGAACCTGGCGATCGACGACAAGAAGATCAAGGCGCTGGGCTTCGAGGGCTTCATGCTGCCGCTGTCGACCAGCTGCGCCGACCACATGGGTGTCTCGTCCGGCCTGATGCAGCAGTGGGACGGCCAGAAGTGGGTCACCGAGAAGAAGGTCTACCAGGCCGACATGTCGATCATCAAGCCGATGATCGACCAGGCCGCGAAGAAGTACGCGGCCGAGAAGAAGATCGAGATCCGCGACTGCGCGAAGGACGCGGGCTGATCGAGGCGTTCATCGGGCACGCGTGAGCGTGCCCGGTGCCCGCGCCGCGGCCGTCGTGCCGTGGCGCGGCTTTCCCGGGCGCGTGCGTGGGCGCGCGCCTCGGAAAGCCATCCGAAGGAAGACCACCGTGAGCCAGGCGCTGCTGACCGTCAACGGCATCGAAGTCATCTACAACCACGTGATCCTGGTGTTGAAGGGCGTGTCGCTGTCGGTGCCCGAGGGCCGCATCGTCGCGTTGCTCGGTGGCAATGGCGCCGGCAAGACCACCACGCTGCGCGCGGTCTCGAACCTGCTCAAGGGCGAGCGCGGCGAGGTCACCAAGGGTTCGGTGGAGTACCGCGGCGAACGCATCGAGAAGCTGACGCCGGCCGATCTGGTCAAGCGTGGCGTGATCCAGGTGATGGAGGGTCGGCATTGCTTCGGCCACCTCACCGTGGAGGAGAACCTGCTCACCGGCGCCTACACGCGTGGGCTGTCGCGCGGCGCCTTGTCGGCCGAACTCGAGCGGGTCTACCACTACTTCCCGCGGCTGAAGACGCGCCGTCATTCGCAATCGGGCTACACCTCGGGTGGCGAGCAGCAGATGACCGCGGTCGGGCGCGCGCTGATGGCCAAGCCGAACATGATCCTGCTCGACGAGCCGAGCATGGGACTGGCGCCGCAGATCGTCGCCGAGATCTTCGAGATCGTTCGTGACCTGAACAGCAAGGAGAAGGTCAGCTTCCTGCTGGCCGAGCAGAACACGAACGTCGCGCTGAAGTACTCGGACTACGGCTACATCCTGGAGAACGGTCGGATCGTGATGGACGGCGAGGCCAGCGCGCTGGCGAACAACGAGGACGTCAAGGAGTTCTACCTGGGCGTCTCGAAGGAGGGGCGCACCTCGTTTCGCGACATCAAGTCGTACCGTCGGCGCAAGCGCTGGCTCTGAGGAGTGGCGATGAACCCCTCACCGTACTTCGACGACCTCGAGACCCGGCCCGCGGAAGCGCGCGAGGGCTCGCTGATGGCGCGCCTGCCGGGCCTGGTGCGTCACGCCACGCAGAACGCGCCGGGCTGGGCGCGCCGGCTCGCGGGCGTGGATCCGGCGGCGATCAGTTCCCGCAAGGCGCTGGCCACCTTGCCGGTGCTGCGCAAGTCGGAGTTGAAGGACCTGCAGCAGGCCGAGCCGCCGTTCGCGGGGCTCACCACGGTGGCCCCCGGGCGGATGGGGCATCTCTACCTGTCGCCCGGGCCGATCTTCGATCCGGAGGGTGCCCGGCCCGATCCCTGGCGCTGCGCGCGGGCGCTCTGGGCCGCCGGCGTGCGCCCCGGGCAGGTGCTGCAGAACTGCTTCGGCTATCACCTGACCCCGGGCGCCTGGATGGTGGACCTCGCGGCGCGGCACATCGGCTGCGCGGTGATCCCGGCCGGCGTCGGCCAGACCGAGCAGCAGATCGAGGTGATCCGGGCCTTGCGCCCCGATGCCTACGTCGGCACGCCCTCGTTCCTGCGGATCATCATCGAGAAGGCGCGCGACAGCGGCGCGGACATCGGCAACCTGAAGCGCGCGCTGCTCGCCGCCGAGGCCTTGCCGCCGTCGCTGCGCGCGTGGTTCCTCGAGCAGGGGCTCGAGCGGGTGCTGCAGTGGTACGGCACCGCCGATGTCGGCCTGATCGCCTACGAGTCCGAGGCGCTCGAGGGCATGATCCTCGAGGAGGACCTGATCCTCGAGATCGTGCGGCCGGGCACCGGCGAGCCGGTGGCCGATGGCGAGGTCGGCGAGGTGGTGGTCACCAGCTTCAATCCCGACTACCCGATGATCCGCTTCGGCACCGGCGATCTCTCCGCGGTGCTGCCGGGCATTTCGCCGTGCGGGCGCACCAACGTGCGCATCCGCGGCTGGCTCGGTCGGGCCGACCAGACCACCAAGGTCCGCGGGATGTTCGTGCACCCGGGGCAGGTGGCCGAGGTCGTCCGGCGCCATCCGGGGCTGGCGCGCGCGCGGCTGGTGATCCGTGGCGAGATGGCCAACGACGCGATGACCCTGCGGTGCGAGGTGGCGGGCGCCCCGCCGGGCCTGGCCCAGCAGGTGGCCGAGACGCTGCGCGAGGTCACCAAGCTGCGCGGCGAGGTCGAGTTCGTCGGGCCGGGGACGCTGCCCAACGACGGCAAGGTGATCGAGGACGCGCGCCGCTACGACTAGGAGGCTGTCGGCGCAGGGAATGGCGGTGGCGTTCAGCCCCAGGGGCCCTGCAGCGGCGTGGGCGGATCGGCGAACGACTGCCAGCGGGGCAGCCGGGCCATCGCGCGCGAGGCGTGGGCGATCACCGGCATCAGGCCCGCGGCCAGCCAGCGATCCGCCGCCTCGTCGCTGAGCGCGGTTTCGACGACCGGGCGAAGCCGAGGCTCGTCGTGGGCGTCCCGGTGGCTGAAGGCGGGCAGATCGTCGATCTCGCCTTGGCTGTCGAGATCGATGCCGCCGTCGGACCCGAGCGAGGCGCGCGCGGCGAGTCGTGCCAGGTGGAGCGAGGCATTGCCCCAGAGATACTGGGCAGGATCGGCGGGATCGTCGATCTCTTCGAAGGCGAAGGATTCGATCGGGTCGGCGCGACGGCCGTAGGGCAGGCGCGCCAGGACCCGGCCGGCGGCCAGCGCGACGTGCGCCGCGGCCGAAGTCCGACGCACCGACAGCGCATCCGTGGTGGTCCAGGCCATCACCGGCGCGGGTGCCGCACCGTGCGGCGTGTGCGCGTCCTGCAGCGACGTGCCGGCCAGCACGCTGGCACCGAACGCATGCGCGATCGCGCCCAGCGCCGACAGGGTGACCAGGCCCGTCGCGTCGGCGCGCACCCCGCCGCCCAGCACGATCACCGACCAGGGCGTTTGCGCCGCCGCCTTCAGGCAACGCCCGCAGACCGTGTCGCCGAGCGACTCGCGGTGGGCGACGATGTCCTCGAGCAGTTCGTCGGCCCGCAGGTCGAGCACACCGATCTCCACGGCGGGTTCGCCGCCGAGGTCGGCGACCAGCCGCTGCACCCCACGCCAGGTGGCTTCCAGGGCGCGGAACGCCGGATCTCGCAACACCTGGCGCAGCAGCAGGGCGAGCGTGCCCTGCGCGGCCGAGGCGCGACCTGCATCGGGGGGCGTGGCGGCCGGCGCGCCCTGTCCGGCGATGCCACGGATCCAGTCCTCGACCAGCGTACGTGCCGCGGGCGCGGGCGACGGGGCGGGGGCGCGGCCGATCAGCCGGTCGAAATCGGACCCGGTTGCGCCGGGGCTGGGGCTGGCCGGCGCAGTCGCCGAGGCGGCCCCGGCGCCGGTGGACCCCGGTGCGGCGCCCGCGGCGAGTTCGCGAAGTCCTCCGAGCAGGGGGATGCGGGCGATCAGCGCATCCGGATGGAAGTCCTCCAAGGAGGCGAAGCTCAGCCGATGGCGATCCCCGGGCAGCGTCTCGATCGAGAGGCTCGGCGCCAGGCGGGCGAAGACCCGCTCGGCATTGTCGACGTCGATGCGCAGCGGCTGCCGCTCGGACAACGGGGGGCGCGGCGCATCGCCACTCAGATCGGCGACGATCAGCATCCGGAAGGGGGCGCCGGGCCGGCGGGCTTGCGCCCTCATCGGCGCGGCGCCCAGTTGGATCGACATCGTCGCTCGGGGATCGGTCGGCATCACGGCCTCCTGTCGAAAAGCATCGACTGAACCCGTCCGGGCGCGGACGCGCCCGACGGTTCTCCAGGCTCGCAGTATGATCCAGCCTCCATGTGCCGTCCCGCCCTTCGTCCGCCCGTGCGCCCTTGCCGAGGCGGGGCCATGAGCCCGACCCGATGAGCTGGCTGCTCGGTTACGCGCTGATCGGCGCGATCGTCGGCTTCCTGGCGGGCCTGCTGGGCATCGGCGGCGGCATGACCCTGGTGCCGGTGCTCTCGGCGATGTTCGCCGCGCAGCAGTTGTCGGCCGATCACACGGTGCACCTGGCCTTGGCCACCGCGATGGCCTCGGTCGTGTTCACCTCCAGTTCCAGCGTGTTCGCGCACCACCGCAAGGGCGCGGTCGACTGGTCGATCGTGCGACGGATGGCGCCAGGCATGGTCGCCGGAAGCCTGCTCGCGACGCTCGCGGCGGGCTGGTTGTCGCAACGGGTGCTGGCGATCGGGTTCGCGGTGATCGTCTATGGCGGGGCCACGCAGATGCTGCTCGGACGCAAGCCGCAGCCGGGGCGCACCGTGCCCGGGCCGGTGCCGCTGACGCTGCTCGGCCTGGTGATCGGCGTGATCTGCGGCCTGGTCTCCGCGGGGGGGGCGTTCCTGACGGTGCCGCTGATGCTCGCCTGGGGCGTGCCGATCCTGCAGGCGATCGGCACCGCGGCCGCGGTCGGCGTGCCGGTCGCGGTGGTCGGCATGATCGGCTATGTGATCTCCGGCCTTCGGGTCGCGGGGCTGCCCGGTGCGACCCTCGGCTTCGTGTACCTGCCCGCGCTGCTCGCGGTGGTGGCGGCCAGTGTCGTGCTCGCGCCGGTCGGCGCGCAATTCGCGCACCGGATGCCGGTGGCCACGCTCAAGCGGGTGTTCGCGCTGCTGCTGTACCTGCTCGCCACCAAGATGATCGTCACCTACTGGTAGGGCTCGCGCCCACCGCCGGACCATGACCGACGACTTCACCTCGTTGATCTATTCGAAGGATTCCGCGCAGCCGCGGATCGCCCGGATCACGCTGAACCGGCCGCATCGTCTGAATGCGATCAACCGCGTGATGCCCGGCGAGATCCGGCGGGCGGTCGAACGGGCCAATGCCGACGACGAGGTCCACGTGATCGTCGTGCAGGGCGCCGGCGAGGCGTTCTGCGCCGGCTACGACCTGGTCGCGTTCAGCGAGGGGCGCGACGACACCCCGCCCAAGCCGCTGCGTCATCCGTGGGACCCGATGACCGACTACGCGGGGATGAAGCGCAACACCGAGGACTTCATGTCGCTGTGGCGCTCGCACAAGCCGACGATCGCGAAGGTGCACCGCTACGCGGTGGCCGGCGGCTCGGACATCGCGAACTGCTGCGACCTGATCGTGATGGAAGACGACGCGAAGATGGGCTACATGCCGGTGCGCGTCTGGGGCTGCCCCACCACCGCGATGTGGCTCTACAAGCTCGGCCCGGAGCGGGCCAAGCGCCTGATGCTGACCGGCGACCTGGTCGACGGCCGGCGTGCGCTCGAATGGGGCCTGGTCAGCGAGGCGGTGCCGCGTGCCGAACTCGAGGCGGCCACGCTCGCGCTGGCCGAGCGCATCGCCGGCGTGCCGCGCGGACACCTGATGATGCAGAAGCTGGTGATCAACCAGGCGATGTTGACGATGGGTCTGGAGCAGACGCAGATGATGGCCACCGTGTTCGATGGCATCACGCGACACAACCCGGAAGGGATGTGGTTCCGGCGTCATGCGCAGGTGCACGGGTTCAAGGACGCGGTGGCCTGGCGCGATTCCGGCCGGGCGATCCCCGAGGGCGACGAGGCGCGCGACCTGATCGAGCAGCTCGAGGCCGAGATCGCCGCGCGCGCCCGCCCGGGCGGGCGCGGGGGCGTGACATGAGGCCCGGGCCGCAGGTCTACAGCTTCGAGGGGGTCACGCCGGTGATCGATCCCAGCGCGTACGTCCATCCGGGCGCCACGCTGATCGGCGACGTGATCATCGGGCCGGGCTGCTTCGTCGCGGCCGGTGCGGTGCTTCGGGGCGATTTCGGGCGCATCGTGATGGAACGCGAATCGAACCTGCAGGACAACTGCACGGTGCACTCGTTGCCCGATTTCGATTGTGTGATCGCCGAGCATGGCCACATCGGCCACGGCGCGGTGGTGCACGGCGCGCGGATCGGCCGCGGGGTGCTCGTCGGCATGAATTCGGTCGTGATGGACCGCGCGGTGATCGGCGAATACACGATGATCGCCGCGATGTCGTTCATCAAGATCGGCGGCGAGGTGCCCCCGCGGGTGCTCGTCAGTGGCGTGCCCGGGCGTGTCGTGCGCGAGCTCTCCGAGGCGGACATCGCCCGCAAGGCGCGGGGCACTGGCATGTACATCGAACTGGCCCGGCGCTGCCTGGCCGGCGAGGTGCCCGCCACCCCGCTGACTCGGGTGGCGCCCGACCGGCCGCGCACCCGCTGGAAGGACTAGGGCGCGGCCGCTCAGGCCTGGGCTGGTGGCGGTGTGTGGTCGCTCTCGCCGCACTCGAACTGCATCATCACCACGTCGAGCCAGCGGCCGAATTTCCATCCGGTGGCACGCAGCAGGCCCGCCATCTTGAAGCCGCACGCGGCGTGCAGCGCGATCGAGCCGGTGTTCGCGCTGTCGCCGATCACCGCCAGCACCTGGCGGCAGCCGCGTCGCTCGCAATCGGCGAGCAGCCGGGTGAGCAGGCGCCGACCCACGCCGCGCCCGATCGCGTCCGGATCGATGTAGATCGAGTCCTCCAGCGTGAACCGGTAGGCGGCCCGGGTGCGGAACAGGTTCGCGTACGCGTAGCCGATCACGCGACCATTGGACTGCGCGACCAGGTACGGGAAGCGATTCGCGAGCACGTCCGCGCGTCGCCGGGTCATCTCCTCGAGCGAGGGCGGTTCGGTCTCGAAGGTGCCGGTGCCGTTCAGCACGTGGTGCGCGTAGATCGCCTGGATGCGCGGCAGGTCGGCATCGACACTGTCGCGCACGACGATCTCGGACAGGGGGGGCCGGGTCGCGGTATCGTTCATGGTGTGTAGGAGGCGGCGCCAGATCGTAACGACCGGGAGAATACGATGGATCTCGAACTGGGCGGGAAGGTGGTGGTGGTCACCGGCGGCAGCAAGGGCATCGGCCTGGCCTGCGCGCAGGGGTTCCTGGGCGAAGGCTCGCGCGTGGCGATCGTGTCGCGAGACGCGGGCAACCTCGCCAACGCGAAACAGCACCTCGAGAAGGCGGTGCCCGGCCTGGCGACGGCGGTCCCGGAGCGGCTGCTCACCGTGGCCGCCGAGATGAACGACCCGTGGGCCGTCTCGTCGATGGTCGATCGCGTCGAGGCCACGCTTGGGCCGATCGACGTGCTGGTCACCTCCGCGGGCGCCGCGCGGCGCACGCCACCCGAAGACCTCACGCCGGCGGCCTGGCGGGCCGCGATGGATGCGAAGTACTTCAGCTATGTGTTCGCGGTCGACGCGGTGATCAAGCGGATGGCCAGTCGGGGCCGTGGCGCGATCGTCAACGTGATCGGCGCGGGCGGCAAGGTGGCCAGTCCGACGCACATGGCCGGGGGCGCCGCCAACGCGGCCCTGATGCTGGTGACCGCCGGCATGGCGAGCGCCTACGCCGGCAAGGGGATCCGGGTCAACGCGGTCAACCCCGGGCTCACCCTGACCGAGCGCCTCAAGGAAGGCCTGATCGCCGAGGCCAAGCACGCCGGCATCTCCACCGAGGAGGCGCTGACGCGCGCGAAAGCGCGCCTGCCGCTGGGTCGGATCGCGACGCCGGAAGAGGTGGCCAACGCCGTGCTGTTCCTGGCGTCGGCGAAGGCAAGCTACATTTCCGGAGCGATCGTCGCCATGGATGGCGCGGTCAATCCCATCGTCGTCTGAACCCGAAAGAATTCGCATGCCCATCGATCGTCTGCGCCGCCAACTCTGCCTCGGTGCCGGTGCCGCGAGCCTGCCCGGGCTGGGTGCCGCCCAGTCGGCGGAGTGGCCGTCCGCGCGGCCGGTGCGCATGATCGTGCCCAGCGCGGCCGGCGGTGGCTCCGATCTGCCCGCCCGCGTCTATGCGGAAGCGATGGGGCGCACCTTCGGTCAGCGCTTCATCGTCGACAACAAGCCGGGTGCCAACGGCATGATCGGCAACGACGCCGCCGCGAAGTCGGCCCCGGATGGCTACACGCTGCTCTTCACGTACGCCGGCGCGGTCGCGATCAATCAGGCCCTGCAGCCGACGATGCCCTACGACGCGCTGAAGGACCTGCAGGCGATCGCGCAGATCGCCGTCGGCGGCACCTTCCTGGTCGTCACGCCCGACATCCCGGCCGGCAACCTGAAGGAGTTCGTCGCGCTGATCAAGGCCAACCCGGGCAAGTACGACTACGGGTCGTGGGGGATCGGATCCGGCGGCCACCTGCAGATGGAATGGCTGATGATGCACGCCGGCCTGAAGATGAACCACGTGCCGTACAAGGCCACCGCGCCGATGGTGGCCGATCTGCAGGCCGGCGTGGTGCGGATCGCGTTCGCCGACACCGGCACCACGCTGCCGTTGATCAAGTCGGGGCGTCTGAAGGTGCTCGCGGTCAGCGGCACGCGCCGCCCGATGGCGATGCCCGAGGTACCGACGATGACCGAGCAGGGTTTCCCGTTCAACATCGATGCCTGGTACGGGCTGCTGGCACCGGCCGGCACGCCGATGAGCATCGTGCGCAAGCTCAACGCCGAGGTGGCCCGGATCCAGGAGGACCCGGCCTTGAGTCAACGTCTGGCCGCGCTGAACCTGATGCCGCCGTCGCCCTTCAAGAGCCCGGAGCAGTTCGGCGAGATCATCCGCAACGACATCGAGCTGTGGTCGCGGGTGATCCGAAGCGCCAACATCAAGCCGACGCTCTGATCGGCGGCCGCGGGCGGCCCGGGCGGGCGCCCGCGACCGCCGGCCCGGTCACAGCCCCTTGTTCGGGTTGATCAGGAACTTCTCGCCGGTGGCCTGCTTGCCATAGACCTTGATGGCGTCCAGCGTCAGCGCCTCGGCCAGCGAGACCTCGCGGGTGTAGCGACTGGCGAACGTGGTCTTCAGCTCGTCGACCACGCGCTGGCGCAGCTTCTGGCCGGCGGCAAAGCCGATCTTCTGCAGGAAGGGCGTCAGCAGCCAGCCGCCCACGCTCCAGGCCATGCCGAAGCTGCGTGAGATTTCGGTGGGACCGCGATCCAGTCCGCCGTAGAGATAGACCTGCTTGTGCGTCGTCGAGCCGTAACGGCTGTACTCCTTCGCGGTGCGCAGCGCGGCCGCCTCCATGCAGGCGAGGATCTGGCCCGCGAGCTTGCCGCCGCCGATCGCGTCGAACGCGATCGTCGCGCCGGTCGCCTCCAGTGCGTTCGTCAGGTCGTCGAGGAAGGTCGGCGCGCTCGAGTCGACGATGTGCTGGGCGCCCTGCGCGCGCAGCAGCGCCGCCTGCTCGGGCTTGCGCACGATGTTGACCAGGCCGATGCCGTCCTTCAGGCAGATGCGGTTGAGCATCTGGCCCAGGTTCGAGGCGCCCACGGTGTGCACCAGCGCCTTGTGGCCCTCGAGCTTCATCGTCTCGACCATGCCCAGCGCGGTCAGCGGATTGACGAAGCACGATGCCCCCTCGGAGGGCTTCGTGCCCTCGGGCAGCACCAGGCACTGCACCGCCTTGATGCAGCGGTACTGGGCGTACATCGCGCCGCCGAGGATCGCGACGGTCTTGCCCAGCAGGGCCTGCGCGGCCTCCGACGAGCCGGCGGCGACCACCGTGCCCGCGCCTTCGTTGCCGACCGGCATCGACTGGTCGACGCGGCCCGCCATCGAGCGCATCAAGCGCTCCGGAACCGTCGCGGTGATCACCGGCCGCTCGGCGGTGCCGCTGGCCTTCGCCGTGCTCATGTCGGCCGCGCCGAACAGCAGGCCGAGGTCGGAGGGGTTCATCGGCGTCGCCTCGACGCGCACCAGCACCTCGTCGGGGCCGGGCTGGGGTGTGGGAACGCTCGCGAGCGAGATCTCGAGTTCGCCGCTGGACTTGATCAAGGATCGCAGTTGCAGCGACTGGGCGGGGACGGACGTGCTGGCCATGGTGGATCTCCGGTGGTGACCGTGTGGGTCGTGATTCGGCGGGGTTGAGGGTGGCGGGGTTTCAGGCGACGGGTTCCGCGTTCACGAGCGTGCCGTGGGTGCCGTGAGCGAGCTGTCCCTGGGCGAGCAGGTCCTTGACCGCCTGCTGGATCGCCGCCGGCAGACCCAGCCCGAGCTGCGCGGCGCTGCGGTGAAGGATGCCGGCCTGGTCGCATCGGTCGATCAGCGCCTGCAGCGTCAGCGACTGGCACTCGAGCATCAGGAATTTGATCAGCGCCTTGATCGCGTTGCGCGCGTTGCGTCGTGGATCCTCGCGCAAGGCCCGGATGCGCGAGCGGGCCCGGTCGATCGCCGCGGCGACGTCATGGAAGGGGGCGCCGTGTCCGGGCAGCACGGTGTCGACCGGCAGCGTGGCGATCAGCTCGAGCACGTCCTGCTGTTCGGCGAAGCCGGAGTCGCCGGAGAGCTCCGGAAAGATGATGCCGAAGCCGTTCTCCCACAGCGCGTCGGCGGAGATCAGCAGCCGGCGTTCGGCGCAATGCAGGATCAACGAGTGCGGGTCGTGCCCCGGCGCGGCCAGCGCCTGCCAGGTCAGGCCGCCAAGCACCAGCGTGTCGCCCGGCGACAGCGCGCCGGTGGCGTGGAAGCGGTCGCACACCTGCCCGGTGTCGCGATAGGTGAGGCGATCCTCGTCCCAGGCCGCCACCGTGTCGCGCTCGGCGATCGGCACGATGATCTCGGCGCCGCTGGCCTGGGCCAGACGGGCGTTGCCTCCGCAGTGGTCCGAGTGCAGGTGCGTGTTGACGATCCGGCGCAGCGCGGTGATCGGCAGCCCCCGCGCGCCGAGCACGTGGCCGATGAGGGCCAGCGTGTGCTCGGCCTTCGTCGCGTAGCCGGTGTCCACCACCGTCGCGATCGGGGTGCCCTGCTCGTGATCGAAGAACACCACCTGGTTGCTGCACAGCCAGTCCCGCTGGATGAAGTGGATCGAATCGGGCAAGGCCAGTGACATGCGTGGCGGTCCGGGGCGGGTTCGGGATCGGTCAGCGACGGTAGAAGGCGTCGATCTCGCGGAATGCGTCGAGCAGGGCGGGGCTGCCGCCGTGCACCGCCTTGAACGGTCCACGCGCGGTCAGCACCACCAGCCGGGGCGCGAGCGGCATGCGCACCAGCTTCGCGCGCGAGATCTCGTGCCAGCCGTAGTCCTTCGGGAAGACCCAGTCCTGGCGGATGCCTTTCGCATCGATCGTGGTCTTGCCGGTGAGGATGTACCAGGTGCTCATCGCGAGCACGGCGCCGGCGCAGGCCATCAGCAACAGGACGGGCCAGGCCACGTCGGGGTGTCGAACGAGCACCTGCGCGCCATAGACGCCGAGCCCCAGCACCGTGGACACGGTGCTGATCCGCGCGGCGCGGGTGTAGGCAGGCCCGCTGATCGCCTGGGCGAAGCGGTGCTCGGGCAGGACCACCGGCGAGCTGTCTGGCGTGCTCACGGTTTGGGTGGGTAGAGGGCCGCGCGCCGTGCCGGCAGCGCCGCCCAGACGTCGGCCCGGCGATCGTCGCCCATCGAACCCCAGGCGGCGATCTCTTCGATCGTGCGTTGGCAGCCCTCGCACCAGCCGGTGGCCGCGTCGATCCGGCACACCGAAATGCAGGGGCTCACCACGACGCGTCGTGGTGGGGGCGTGGGCTTGGGCGGGGTGGGCGGGGCGGCTGGGGTCATCGTGGCGGGGCGCGGGTGCGCGGTGCGGGCGCGTGCGCCGGTTGCGGGGGTCAGTATCCGCGCTGGCGGTGCACGATGCCACTGACCGATTTCCCCTGCTGCAGGCGCAGGATCTTCTCGGCGATCTGGCGCGCGCCCGGATCGATCAGCGTCTGGGCCGACACATGCGGCGTCAGGCGGATTCTAGGGTGTCGCCAGAACGGGTGCTCGCGCGGCAGCGGTTCGGCCTGGAACACGTCCAGCGTGGCGCCGGCGAGGTGTGCGGTGTCCAGCGCCGCGAGCAGCGCCGCGTCGTCGATCAGCCCGCCTCGGGCCACGTTGATCAGCCAGGCGCCGCGGGGCAGCTGCGCCAGCGCGGCGGCGTCGATCACCTGGCGCGTCTCGGGCGTGAGCGGCGCCATCAGGATCAGCACGTCGCTGGCGCGAAGGAAGTCGGGCCATTGCGCGGCGCCGTGAAAGCAGGTCACGCCGGGCAGCGCGTGCGCCTGCCGCGCGAAGCCGCTCACCGGAAAGCCGAACTCGGCCAGTCGCTGGGCCAGGTCGCCACCGAGTGCGCCCAGGCCGAGCACGCCGATCCGAAGACGCTCGGCGGCCACCGGTTCGAGCTCCCGCCACACCCGGCGTCGGCGTTGCTGCTCGTAGTCGCCCGACCGGGTGACCCGGCGCAGGATCTCGTGCAGGCAGTACACGAACATCTGGTCGGCCATGCCGGCGTCTTCCAGCCGGATGATCGGCAGGCGGGTCGGCAGGCCGTCGAGCGCCAGCAGGTGGTCCACGCCGGCACCGGCCACGAAGAACGCGCCGAGATCGGGCTGTTCGGCGAAGAAGTCGGCGGGCGGCTTCCAGCCCACCGCGAAGTGCGTGCCCGCGCCCGATTCGGCGGGCGTGGCGCGGGCGCGCAGGGGCCAGGTGCGGATGCGGGCCTGGGGCAGGTGGCGTGCGAGGGCGTCGCACCAGGCGCGGCGCGCGTCGCGCTCCGGGTGCACCACGGTCAGTCGCAACGCCGCGTCGGGCTCAGTCGTCGAGGGCGGCATACACCAGCTGCCGGAACAGGGCCCGGAACTCGTTGCGTTGCGGCGGGGCCTGCAGCAGCATCACCGCGAACAGCTCGCGCGCCGGATCGACCCAGAACGTGGTGCCGGCGATGCCACCCCAGAAGTACGATCCGACCGAGCCGGGCAGCGGCGACAGGCCGGCGTGCGTGCGCACCGCGAAGCCCAGTCCGAACCCGTGGCCCGGCAGCAGGATGTCGCTGTGATTGGGGATGGCGCCGAGGTGGTCCGCCGTCATGAACGCCAGGGTGTCGCGGGAGATCAGGCGCTCGCCGCGCAGGCGCCCACCGCCGGCGAGCATCTTCAGGAAGCGCACGTAATCGTCCAGGCTGCCGATCAGGCCGCCGCCGCCGCTCTCGAAACGCGGCCACTCCCGCGGGTCGAGCACCCGGATCGGCTCGCCGGTGTCGGGGTCGCGTCCGAAGGGCTCGGCGATCCGGTCGTGCGACGCCGCCGGCACGCCGAACGCGGTGTCGACCATGCCGAGCGGCTCGAAGACGCGCGCGGCGAGGAACTCGCCCAGCGTTCGTCCGCTGAGCACCTCGAGCAGCCGGCCGAGCACGTCGGTGGCGCGGCTGTACTCCCACTGGGTGCCGGGCTGGTGGGCCAGCGGCAGCTGGGCGAGCCGGCTCACCTGCGAGGCGTTGTCGGCGCCGCGATCGGCGAGGTTGGCCATCGCGTACCGGCGGTGGACCTCGCCGGTGCCGACGAAGTCGTAGGTCAGTCCGGAGGTGTGCCGCAGCAGGTCCTGGACGGTGATCGGTCGTGCGAGTGGCTCCAGACGGAAGCCGTCGGGTGTCTCGACACCGACCTGCACCGCGCCGAGCTCGGGCAGGTACTTGGCGATCGGGTCGGCCAGCATGAGCCGGCCTTCTTCCAACAGCATCATCACGCCCAGCGAGACGATCGGCTTGGTCATCGAGTACAACCGGAACAGCGCGTCCAGGCGCATCGGGTCCGGGCGGGCCGGATCGCGTCGACCCAGGCACATCGTCCACGCCACCGCGCCGCGACGGCCGATCGCGGCGACCGCGCCGGGCAGGCGGCCGCGGTCGATCTCGCGCTGGATCGCGTCGGTGAGGCGCGACAGCCGCGCAGGGCTCAGACCGGCGGCCTGAGGAGAGGTCCATTCGACGTCCATCGGGGCTCCTCGGGGTTCGGGTGCGGTGTCAGCCGCCGCTCAGCGAGATCAGCGAGGCGCCCTCGCCGACCTGTTCGCCGACCTGGAAGTGGACCTGGGACACCTCGCCGTCGTGAGGCGCCGAGATCGTGTGCTCCATCTTCATCGCCTCGATGACCACCAGCGGCTGGCCGCGGCCGACCTTGTCGCCCTTGGCCACCAGCAACGCGATCACCTTGCCCGGCATCGGCGCGGTCAGGCCGCCGCCTTCCTCGGCCTCGTCACCCGCATGGGCGAGCGCGGGGCGATAGCCCAGACTGACCGGACCGTCGGGCCCGAACAGATGGACCGTCTCGCCATCGAGCAGCGCCCCGGTGTCGAAGGCCTCCGCGCCGATCAGGCCGCTCAGGCGACGGCGTGGCGCGTCCCAGGCGAGATCGGCGAGACAGAAGGCCTCGTCGCCGACGTGAACCGTGTGGCCCGCGCGCGCGTAACCCACGGACACGACCCGTGGCTCGCCCGCGACGACGAACTCGAGCTGGCGCACGAGTGGCTCGCCGACGCGCCAGCCGCTGGGCTGTGCGAACGGGTCCCAGGCATCGGCGCCGGCGAGGGCCTCGCGGGCTTCGAGCGACAGGATCAGGGCGGTGGCGATGGCGAGGTCCCGCGGCGCGACGGCGCGCTGGCTGGGCAGCAGGTTCGCACGCTCGCGTTCGATCAGGCCCGTGTCCAGGTCGGCCGTGGCGAACGAGGGGCAGCGCATCATCCGGCGCAGGAACGCGACGTTGGTCTGCAGGCCGACGACCTCGAAGCGCGACAGGGCCGCGTGCATCCGCGAGATCGCGGCGTCGCGGTCGGGCCCCCAGGTGATCAGCTTGGCGATCATCGGATCATAGTAGGGCGAGATGCTGTCGCCTTCGCGCACGCCGCTGTCGATCCGCACGCCCGCGGTGCCCCCCGACGCGGCCAGCCGCTCGAACACGGTCGCCTCGGGCATGCGCAGGTGGCGCAGCCGTCCGGTGGAGGGCAGGAAGTTCTTGTCCGGGTTCTCCGCGTAGACCCGGACCTCGATCGAATGCCCGTCGATCGCCAGGCCCGCCTGATCGACCGGCAGCGGCTCGCCCGCGGCGACCCGCAACTGCCACTCGACGAGGTCGTGTCCGGTGATCATCTCGGTGACCGGGTGCTCGACCTGCAGGCGCGTGTTCATCTCCATGAAGAAGAAGCGCCCGTCGGGATCGGCGATGAACTCGACCGTGCCCGCACCGACGTAGTTCACCGCGAGCGCCGCGGCGACAGCCGCCTCGCCCATCGCCCGGCGCCGCTGCTCGGTCATGCCGGGGGCGGGGGCCTCCTCGATCACCTTCTGGTGCCGGCGCTGCACCGAGCAGTCGCGCTCGAACAGGTACACGCAGTGGCCATGGCGGTCGGCGAACACCTGGATCTCGATGTGGCGCGGGCGCTGGACATAGCGTTCGATCAGCACCGCGTCGTCGCCGAATGCGCTCTTGGCCTCGCGCTTGCACGAGGCGAGCGCGGCGTCGAACTGCTCGCCGGCGGGCACGATGCGCATGCCCTTGCCGCCGCCGCCGGCGCTGGCCTTGATCAGCACCGGATAGCCGATCGCGTCGGCCTGCCCCTTCAGGTAGGACGGGTCCTGGTTGTCGCCGTGGTAGCCGGGCACCAGCGGCACCGCGGCCTTCTCCATCAGCGCCTTCGCGGCGGACTTGCTGCCCATCGCGGCGATCGCCGAGGCGGGCGGGCCGATGAAGACCAGGCCCGAGCGCTCGACCAGCGCGGCGAACGCCTCGTTCTCGGACAGGAATCCGTAGCCGGGGTGGATCGCCTGCGCGCCGCAGGCCAGCGCGATGCGCACGATCTCGTCGCCGCGCAGATAGGATTCCCGGGCCGGGGCGGGGCCGAGGCGGTAGGCCTCGTCGCAGGCGGCGACGTGCCGCGAGCGCGCGTCGGCATCCGAATAGACGGCAACGGTGCGGATGCCCAGGCGGCGCGCCGTGGCGGCCACGCGGCAGGCGATCTCCCCGCGGTTGGCGATCAGGATCTTCGTGAACATGGTCGGTGGGGCCTCGTCGGGGTCATTCGTCGTCGTCGTCGCCATCGGGCGGCGGAGGTTCTGGGGCCCATCGCGGCCGACGTTGCTCGAAGAACGCCGCGATGCCCTCCTGCGCGTCGGCGCTGGCGCGGTTGGTGGCGGTGCGCGCCGCGGTCTCCTCGGCGAGCGCGTCGTCGATCGGGCGTCCCGCGACATCGCGGATCAGGCGCTTGCCGGCCGCCAGGGCCTCGGGTGAGCCCTGCACCAGGTGGCCGAGCAGCGCGTTGACGGTGCCATCGAGCTCGTCGTGGGCCGCCAGTTCGTGGACGAAGCCGATGCGGTACGCCTCCGAGGCGCCGAGCACCTCGCCGGTCAGGAAGTAGCGGCGCGCCGCGTTCTCGCCCATCGCCTTGATCACGTAGGGGCTGATCATCGCGGGCAACAGGCCCAGGCGCGCGTCGGACAGGCAGAACGAGGCGCGGTGCGAGGCCACCGCGATGTCGCAGGCGGCCACGAGCCCCATCGCACCGGCGTAGGCGGCGCCGTGCACGCGCGCGATCGTGGGTTTGGGGCAGTCGTGCAGCAGGCGCAGCAGGCGCGCCAGCCGCATCGAGTCCTCGCGCGCCTGCGCGGGCGGCAGATCGCGGGCGCTCTTCATCCAGTTCAGGTCCGCGCCCGCGCAGAAGGCCTTGCCGCGCCCGGCGAGCACGATCGCGCGGACCTCGTCGTCCTCGGCGGCGGCCCCGATCGCATCGGTGAGCTCGTCGAGCATCGTCGGGCTCAACGCGTTGCGGGCCTCGGGGCGGTTCAGCCAGATCAGCGCGATGCCCTGCGAGAGCTGGGTTTCGATCGTCTGGTAGGTCATCTCGACTCCGTCGCGCGCCGCGTCAGATCCGGAACACGCCGAAGCGGGTTTCGGGAATCGGCGCGTTGAGCGCCGCCGACAGACCCAGCGACAGCACGGTGCGGGTCTGCGCGGGATCGATCAGCCCGTCGTCCCACAACCGGGCGGTCGCGTAGTACGGGTGGCCCTGCACGTCGTACTGCGCACGGATCGGCGCGCGGAACGCGGCCTCCTCCTCGGCGCTCCAGGTGCCGCCGCGCGATTCGATGCCGTCGCGTCGCACGGTGGCCAGCACGGAGGCGGCCTGCTCGCCGCCCATCACGCTGATCCGCGCATTGGGCCACATCCAGAGGAAGCGTGGCGAGTACGCGCGGCCGCACATGCCGTAGTTGCCCGCGCCGAAGCTGCCGCCGATGATCACCGTGAACTTCGGGACCTGCGCGCACGCGACCGCGGTGACCAGCTTCGCGCCGTGTCGGGCGATGCCCTCGTTCTCGTACTTGCGTCCGACCATGAAGCCGCTGATGTTCTGCAGGAAGATCAACGGGATGCGCCGCTGGCAGCACAGCTCGATGAAGTGCGCGCCCTTCGCGGCGGACTCCGAGAACAGGATGCCGTTGTTCGCGACGATGCCCACCGGCATGCCGTGGAGGTGGGCGAAGCCCGTGACCAGCGTGGTGCCGAAGCGCGCCTTGAACTCGTCGAACTCGGAGCCATCGACGATCCGGGCGATCACCTCGCGCACGTCGTAGGGCTTGCGGGTGTCGGTGGGGATCAGGCCGTAGAGTTCGTGCGGGTCGTGGGCGGGCTCGTGCGGCTCGCGCAGCGCCAACGGCACGGACTTTCGCCGGTTCAGGTTCGCGACCACGCGGCGCGCCAGCGCGAGCGCGTGGGTGTCGTTCTGCGCGAGATGATCGGCCACGCCGGACAGGCGCGTGTGGACGTCGCCGCCGCCGAGATCCTCGGCGCTCACGACCTCGCCGGTGGCCGCCTTCACCAGCGGCGGGCCGCCCAGGAAGATCGTGCCCTGGTTCTTCACGATGATCGCTTCGTCGCTCATCGCCGGCACGTAGGCGCCGCCGGCGGTGCACGAGCCCATCACCACCGCGATCTGCGGAATGCCCATCGCCGACAGGTTGGCCTGGTTGTAGAAGATCCGGCCGAAGTGATCGCGATCCGGAAAGACCTCGTCCTGGTTCGGCAGGTTCGCTCCGCCCGAGTCGACGAGATAGACGCAGGGCAGGTGGTTCTCGCGGGCGATCTCCTGGGCACGCAGGTGCTTCTTGATCGTCATCGGGTAGTAGGTGCCGCCCTTGACCGTCGCGTCGTTGCAGACGACGACGCACTCGACCCCGCTGACGCGCCCGATCCCGGTGATGATCCCCGCGCACGGCGCGTCGCCGCCGTACAGGCCGTGCGCGGCCATCGGCGAGAGCTCGAGGAAGGGCGTGCCGGGGTCCAGCAGACCCTGCACCCGCTCGCGGGGCAGCAGCTTGCCCCGGGCGGCATGCCGGGCCCGGGCCGTCTCGCCGCCGCCGGCCGCGTGCATCGCCACCTGGGCGTGCATGTCGCCGACGAGGCTGCGCATCGCCTGCGCGTTCTGCTGGAACGACTCGTCGCGCGTGTTCAGCTTGCTGTCAATGCGTCTCAAGGGATACTCCGGAGGCTCTTCGGTTCTTCTTCGCCGGCGTGGCGCCGACGCACTGCATCACGAGCTCGGTGTGGATCGCCACCAGCTCCGAGGGCTTCAGGCGGCCCGCCTCGCGATACCACGTGCCCACGCCGGTCAGCATCGCGAGGATCGCGAAGGTCGCGACGCGGGGGTCGGCCAGGCGGAACTCGCCGGCCGACACGCCGGCGACCAGGATCTGCGTGAGCTGCTGCTCGTAGCGCTTGCGCAGCGCGACCACGCGCCGGTAGTCGCCGGGCGGCAGGCTGCGCAGCTCCATGTTCGCGACGAAGACCTCGCGTTTGCGCTGCGTGTGCATCCGCACGTGGAAATCGACGAAGGCGCGCAACTGGGTGACCGCGTCGCCACCGGCCGGGCGCGCGGCCTGCCAGTGCGCCAGCAGGTACCGCAGGTGCTCTTCGAGCAGCTCGACGAGCAGCTGCGACTTGCTCGGGAAGTACCGGTAGATCGAGCCCGCCTGCAGGCCGACCTTGTCGGCGAGCTCGCGCAGCGTCATCGCCTCGAAGCCGCGCGCGGCGATCAGTTCGATCGCCGCCTGGCGGATCGCCTCTTCGGTTCGGGCGCCGTCGGAACCGGCGGTTCGCGCCATCGGGTCGTCGCTCTCGTGGAAAGCCGCGACGATAGCACAGAATTGAACGGGTGACCGTTTAATTCACGGGAGGGCCACGGTGGCGCGCCGCGGCCCTCGCGCCATCAGTCGACGATCGCCTGGTAGACGAGCTCGCGCATCAGGTAGCGATAGGGCAGCCTCGCCGCGGGCGATTGCATCATCAGGATCGCGAACAGCTTCTCCTTCGGGTCGATCCAGAAGAAGGTGCCGTACGCGCCGCCCCAGAAGTAGTCGCCGGGGCTGCCGTGCAGTGGATTGCGACCGGCGTCGGTGCGCACCGCGAAGCCCAGGCCGAAGCCCTGGCCCATCTCCGGTCCGGGCAACAGCGCCTCGAACCGGGCCATCTCGGGACCCATCGCGGTGCCGGGTGGCAGGTGGTCGCTGGTCATCAGCTCGATCGTCTTGCGCGAGACCAATCGCACCCCGTCGAGTTCGCCGCCGTTCAGCCAGAACTGGCAGAAGCGCGCATAGTCGGCGATCGTCGACACCATGCCGCCGCCGCCCGACTTGTAGGCGGCGCTGACCGTGATCCCGGGGATGCGCGGCAGCTCCTTGCGCGGGCCCTCGGGGTGGGGCAATGCGCCGCGATCGGCGCTGGCCGCCGGCGCCGAGAATCCGGTGTCCTTCAGCTTCAGCGGGCCGGCGATCCGTTCGGCGATGAAGCGGTCCAGCGTCAGGCCGCTGACGACCTCGACGATGCGACCGAGCACGTCGGTCGACACGCTGTATTCCCAGGTGGTGCCCGGTTGGAACACCAGCGGGATACGCGCCAGTTTCGCGACGAACTGCTCGTTGGTGTCGTCCGCCGAGCTGACCTTCGCGTCGACGTAGGCCTGCTTGATGGGGTTCGGTCCCGCCCCGCCATAGGTGAGCCCCGAGGTGTGGCGCAACAGGTCCTGGATCGTCATCGGCCGGCGCAACGGCTCCAGCACGACCTCGGCCTTGCCATCGGCGCCACGCTTGACGACGCCGACCTTCAGCTCCTTGAACGCGGGCAGGTGCTTCGTGACGTCGTCGGCGATCGACAGGCGTCCCTCCTCGGCGAGCATCATGATCGCCAGCGAGGTGAACGGTTTGGTCATCGAGGCGATCCGGAAGATCGCGTCGCTGCGCATCGGCACCTTGTTGGCGGGGTCGCGGTGCCCGAAGGATTCGAGGTAGGCCACCTTGCCTTGACGGGCGACGAGGACGACCGCGCCGGGCAGCTCACCCTGGGCGACGCCCTGCTGCATCCGTGCGCTCAGCCGGTTCAGGCGGGCGCTGGACAAGCCGACGTCTTCGGGTTTCGCGGCCCGCGGGAGGTCCTGCGCGGTGGCGGGTACGGCGGCGAACCAGGCCGCGCCGAGGGCGGCCAGCACGAATGCGCGTGTTTTCATGGGGGCTCCGAGTCTGGGGCGCGAACCAAAACGGCTCGCCCAGGCTCGTGATAGTGCGGAACCCGCCGGGATGCAAACGGGGCGAATGACTTCCGGAATGGCGTGCGGCCGATGCGCGGGACAGCACACTAAGCCGGTGCGACCGTCTCGTGTCCGAGCGAGCGCGGCACGAGGCCCCGGCGGCGCGCGTCGGCCTCGACCAGGCCGGCCAGCGGCATCGGGCGATCGATCGCGTAGCCCTGGAGGTAATCGACCCCGATCCCGGCCATCCGGTGCGCGATCGCCGACGATTCGACGAACTCGGCGACCACCCGGGCGCCGATCACCCGCGCCGCGCGGATCGTGGACAACACGATCTCGCGCGTCAGGGGGTCCTCCTCGTACCCGAGCACGAAGGAGCCGTCGATCTTCAGCCAGTCGGGCTTGAAGCGGCGCAGGTAGTCGAAGGTCGCCAGGCCGGTGCCGAAATCGTCGATCGCCAGGCTCACGCCGAGCCGCTTGAGCCGCGTCGCATTGCGGACGGCCGACTCGAGGCTGGTGATCGAGTCCGATTCGGTGATCTCCAGCGTGATCAGGCTCGGACGCAGCATGTGGTGCTCGAGCCGCTGGGCGAGGAACTCCGGGAAGGCCGGATCGCACAAGGTCGGTCCGGTGATGTTGATCGCACAGCACTCGGTCGCCTGGTACAGCGCCAGGTCCCCGGCCAGCTGCCCGAAGGTCTGCTCGATCACGATGCGGTCGAACTGCTCGAGCAGCCGGGCCTGCGCGATCGCGGGCAGGAAGCGGGCCGGCGAGACGGTCTGCCCGCGATCGTCGATCAGCCGGGCGAGGATCTCGAAGTGCAGCCCGTGCGGGACGCGCTCACCTCCGGCGCGATAGGGCCCGGCGGGCACGATCGGTTGCGCGAGCAGTTGCACGCGGCCCAGATGGATCGCATGACGAACCTCCTCCACCCAGTGCAGGTGCGCGCGGTACTCGTCGATCTGGTCGGCCGAGAGCGCCTGGGCGTGAAAGCGCCCCGGACTGGTCGCCGCGCGCTGCTGGGCCATCGACAGCGACGCGAGCATCGAGTCGACGTCGACGTTCGGGCTGCCGCTGGTGTCGACGATGCCGATCGACGCGCGCAACAGCAGCGAATCGGGTCTTGGCTCCAGCCGTTGTCCGTCCAGACCAAGCCGAAGGCGGTCGCGGACCGAATCGACCGAGTCGCGGGCGCGGTCCACCACGATCACGAAGCGACCGGTGCCCACGTGCGCGACCATTCGCGCGTCGGGGAACATCGACCCGAGCCGCTCGGCGATCAGGCGTTCCAGTCCCTCCAGGCGCTGCCGCCCGGCCAGATCGGACCAGCCGGCGAAGTCGACGAAGGCCAGTTCGGTCAGCATCAGCTGGCCGCACACCCCGGTCTCGCAAAGGCCTTGCAGGCCGGTCTGCAGGGCGCGCAGGTTGGGCAGTCCGCTGATCTCGTTGGTGAAGGCCTGCTGCTCGAGGCGCTGCTGCTGGGCGGCGCGTTCGGCGTAGGCCGCGTTCAACAGGTGCAGCACCGCGCCGCCGACGATCAGCATGATCTCGAACTGGCCGATGTTGGTCAGGTGCGCCGGTTCGATGCTGAAGGGCTCCATCGCGACCCGCAGTGCCACCATCAGCGGCACGATCAGCAGCAGCAGCGCCGCGCAGAACCGGCGAGAAGTGATCAGCGCCGCGATCAGGCCGCAGGCGAACAGCGGCAGCACCAGCAGCCGCGCGTGCAGCGTGTGACCGTTGGCGGCGGCCCAGCCGGTCGCGGCACCCACGCCGAGGACGGCCGCCAGCAGCATCCACTCGGCCCGGCCCAGCCCGCGCATCGAGCCGCGCGTCATGTCCACCGGGCACACCGGTCCCGGCACGTCGGGCACCAGCGCGAGCATCGCGCGGACCAGCACGACCCCGCTCATCGCTTCGATCACGAAGGCCCCGACCCACACTTGCCAGGCGGGCATCGCGAACAGTCCCAGCTGGCGAACCGTCAACAGATCGAACGTGGCGGCCAGCGGCGCGTGCACGAACGCGATGATCGCGAGCATCCGCGTCGCGATCACGAGGTTCGAGCGTTCCGGACGCAGCTCGCAGTACAGGCGAAAGGCGTAGGCGGCGATCAGCGGGCTGAGCACGCTGCCCGCGAGCATCGGGATCATCGCCGACCAGGGCCAGCGCACCGACCATCCCCACGCGAGCAGGCCGAGCAACGCACCGATCGCGCAGCGCGGGCCGCGCGCGAGGTAGGCCATCATCACCAGCGACGGTGGCGCCCACAACAACGGAAGGTGCGGGTCCTGATAGCCGATGCGCCAGCACAGCGTGGCCAGTCCGAAGACCGCCAGCGCCATCAGCAGCGTGGAACGGACCTGGATCAACACGGACGCGGGCGGCATGGACGGATTGTCGCCATCGATGCCGGGGCGCAAGCGCGGAAAAGCGCCGGCATTGGCGGCCTCGCGCGATGGACGGCGGGTTCGACGGGACGAACGGGGGTGAACGGGTGGCGGTGCGAGCCCGTGGCGTGGCGCCAGGGGGCGGACCAAGCCGGCGCGACCGGCCGGAAATCGCCGCCCGGCGGTGCGAGAATGGGGGCCCGATCGTCCGTGCCGAGGCCCCGCGATGTCCGAATCCCGTCTGTCGATCACCGGCCTGCGTGTGCGTCCGGTGCTCGTGCCGATGCGCCTTCCCCTGCAGACCAGCACCGGTGCGATCGACGCCGCGCCGCTGGTGCTGCTCGATCTCGACACCAGTGCCGGCATCACCGGGCGCAGCTACCTGTTCGCGATCTCGCGCGCCCACGTCGCGCCGCTCGTCGCGGTGCTGCAGGCGATGGCGGACATGGTGCGGGGCGACGAGGTCGTGCCCTTCGCGCTGGAGCGCAAGCTGCGCGCGAAGTACGCGTTGCTCGGCGTGCACAACCTGGTGCTGATCGCGATGTCCGGGCTGGACATGGCCGCCTGGGACGTCCTGGCGCAGGCCGCCGGGCAGCCGCTGGTGCGCCTGCTGGGCGGTGCGCCCACCGAGGTCCGGGCGTACAACTCCAACGGGCTGGGCATCCTGGCGCCTCGCGCGCTCGCTCGCGAGGCCGAACGCCTGGTTGCCGATGGATTCGATGCGGTGAAGATGCGCCTGGGGCGCGCGCGGGCGCAGGACGACCTCGCCGCGGTGCGGGCGGTGCGCAAGGCGATCGGGCCGGATGTCACGCTGATGGCCGACTTCAATCAGGCGCTCAGCGTGAACGAGGCGATCCTGCGCGGGCGGATGCTCGACGACGAAGGCGGGTTGCTGTGGATCGAGGAGCCGACCCGGGCCGACGATTTCGAGGGCACCGGGCGGATCGCCGACGCGCTCGAGACACCGGTCCAGATCGGCGAGAACTTCATGGGGCCCGAGCAAATGGCGCAGGCGCTCGCGGCGGCCTGCTGCGACTTCGTGATGCCCGACGTGCAGCGCATCGGTGGTGTCACCGGGTGGATGCGCGCCGCGGCGCTCGCGCAGGGCGCGGGTCTCGAGATGTCCACCCACCTCTTCCCGGAGATCAGCTGCCACCTGCTCGCGGTGACGCCCACCGCGCATTGGCTGGAGATGGTCGACTGGGCGCAACCCATCCTGAAGGACGAACTGGTGGTCAAGCGCGGACGCTTGAAGGTTCCGGACGCACCGGGCACCGGCATCCGCTGGAACGAGAAGGCGATCGCGCGTCATGCGATCTGATCGCCGGTCCCCGCGTGGGGCCGCCGCCCGGGAGCCGGCGGACGAGGGCATTTCGCTGGTGCTCAAGGCGGCCGCGTTCGCCGCCGACCGGCACCGTCGACAGCGGCGCAAGGACCTGCACGCGACGCCGTACATCAATCACCCGCTCGCGCTGGCGAGCACGCTCGCGGTGGAGGGGGGCGTCACCGACCCCGAGGTGCTTGCCGCGGCGCTGCTGCACGACACGCTCGAGGACACCGAGACCACCGCGTCGGAGCTGCGCGAGCGTTTCGGCGAGCGCGTGGCCGCGATCGTCCAGGAGGTCACCGACGACCCGGACGACGACGACACGACGCGCCGCCAGCGGCAGGTCGACCGCGCGCCCCGGTTGAGCCACGGCGCGAAGCTGGTCAAGCTCGCCGACAAGATCTCGAACCTGCGCGACGTCGCCGACCACCCGCCGCACGCCTGGGGCCTGCAGCGCAAGCGCGACTACTACGACTGGGCCACCCGGGTGGTCGCGGGCCTGCGGGGCGTGCACCCGGGCCTGGAGGCGCTGTTCGACGCCGCGCTGACGCGACGTCCCTGAGCGGGTCCACGACCCGCGTCTCGCCTGGGAGGCCGAGGCGACGTGAGCGGCGGCCGCGGACCGCGGACCCGGCGCAATCGGACCCGTCGCGATTGTCAGTCGATCGGGGCGCTGGCAGCATCGGTCACCCTTTCGAACCCAGGTGACGACCATGACGCAGAACGCGGCGACCCCGCTGCTGTTCACCCCGATCACGATCCGATCGGTGACGCTGCCCAACCGCATCGTGGTGCCGCCGATGGCCACGTACTCCGCCGTCGACGGCATCGCCGGCGAGTTCCACCTCGTGCACTACGCGAAGTTCGCGATGGGCGGCGCCGGCCTGGTGTTCGTCGAGGCCACCGGCGTGACCCGGGAGGGCCGCATCACCAACGGCTGCGTCGGCCTGTGGAGCGACGCCCACCGGGACGCGCTCGCGCCGATCGCCCGCGTGTTGAAGACACACGGCGCGGTGCCGGGCATCCAGATCGGGCACGGCGGGCGCAAGGCCAGCATGCAACGTCCCTGGCATGGCAATGGTCCGCTCACCGACACCGACCTGGCCCGCGGCGATCAACGCTGGCAGCCGCTGGGCCCGTCCGCGGTGGCGCTCTCCGAGGGGTGGCTGGTGCCCAAGGCGATGGATGCCGACGACCTCGCCCGGACGCGGGACGGTTTCGCGCAGGCGGCGGTTCGCGCGCTGGCCGCGGGTTTCGAGGTGATCGAGATCCACATGGCCCACGGCTATCTGCTGCACTCCTTCCTGTCGCCGCTGTCGAACGTCCGCGGCGACGCCTACGGCGGCTCGCTGGAGGGCCGGATGCGCTTTCCGCTGGAGGTGGTCGATGCGGTCCGGGCGGCGATCCCCCGGGACACGCCGCTCTTCGTGCGGATCTCCAGCGAGGACGGCATCGACGGCGGCTGGACGCTGGACGACAGCGTGGTCTTCGCCGGGCGGTTGCGCGAGCGCGGTGTCGACGTGGTCGACTGCTCCTCGGGGGGCAACACGCCCAAGGGCGCCACGAACGCGAACCTGCAGCGCGCGCCCGGCTACCAGGTGCCGTTCGCCACGCGGATTCGTGGCGAGGCCCGGGTGATGACCGAGGGGGTCGGTCTGATCCGCGATCCCGATTTCGCCGAGCAGATCCTGCGCGAGCAGCGCGCCGACCTGATCGGTGTCGGCCGGCAATTCCTGTTCGATCCGTTCTGGGGTCTGCACGCGGCGCACCACTTCGGCATCGACCCTGACTTCCAGCGCTGGCCCGTGCCTTACGCCTGGTGGCTGGAGAAGTGGGACAAGGGCATCAAGGCGCGCGAGGCCGCGGAACGTCGCTGACGCCGGCGCCGGCCAGGCGTTCGAGCCGCCGGGTGCCGGCGATCAGCAGCACCGCGACCACGCTCAGCGCGGCCAGCGCGCCGTGGAAGTGGCCGGTGGCGTCGTACAGCAGGCCCAGCGTCAGCGGGCCGAGCATGCCGCCCACCTCGGCGGCCGAGAAGAACATGCCGCTCGAGGTGCCGGCCCGTGTCTCGCCCACGCCAGGCAGTTCCACCAGTGCCAGCACCAGCACGGTGGTCAGCCCCGAGCGCACGATGCCCTGCATGATCAGTCCGAGCGTGAGCACCGGTCCCACCAGGAACTGCAGCATCATGCTGGACAGCAGCGCCGCGAGGCTCAGGCCGAGCAGGATCCGGAAACGCCGATCGGGGGTCGCCAGGCGGGGAATCAGCAGCGAGCCCACGACACCGATCACGGTCGGGATCGCCGCCCAGTAGCTCGCCTCGACGATCGGCAGGCCGTGGCTGCGCAGCAGCTCGGGCAGCCAGTTGTTCAGTCCGTGGTTGAACAGGAACACGCCGACGCCCATCAGCAGCACGATCCGCACCGCGGGCATCGAGAGCATCTGGCCCACGACCTGACGCTGCGGCAGGCGCGGACCCTCGCCGGCCCGTTCCTGTGCCCGCAGGCCGCAACCGGCCGCCACCGCGAGCCACACCACCGCGGCGGCCACCGCGACGCCGGCCCACAGCAGCATCACCGCCCGCCACCGGCCATCGAAGAAGGGCAACAGCACCGAATGGGTCAGCGTCAGCGAGACGACCCCGCCGAGCGCCGGGCCGGTCATGTAGACGCCCATCGCGAGTCCGCGCTCGCTGCCCTTGAAGAGCTGCGACACCACCTTGGGCGCACCCGAGGAGATCACCGGCCCCCCGACGCCGAACAGCCCCACCGCGAGCAGCAGCGTGGTGTAGTCGGTGGCCAGGGCGCGGCCGAGCGCGGAGGCCGCGATCAACAGGCCGCCGATGAACAGGGCGCTCTGGCCGCCCAGGCGATCCAGCATCAGCCCGCCGGGCATCGCCGCGAAGATGTAGACGAGCTGCCAGGCGCCCATGATGCTGCCCATCGCGCCGTGGCTGATGCCGAGTTCGCGCTCGATCGGCGCCACCAGCGGGGCGAGCGCCGTCGCGGTCAGGCCGAACGCGGTGTAGAGCAGCCACAGAGCGGCCAGCAGCCACCACCGGCTCGCCGGGTGGGGCAGCGTGTCGGGCGGGTTCGGGGTGGGGGCGAACGGGGCGGTCATCGTGGGGTCGACGGCCCGGCCGCGCGCCGGTTGCCCCGGCGCATCGGGAACCGGGCCCGGGGCGCCGATCGACTATACCGCCGGGTCGCGGCGCGGGCACGCGCGGGGCGCCCGGAAATCCGCATTCCGTGCCACGCCGCGTCGGATTGGGCGGTATGCTCGGTGCGGAGGGGGAACGGATGAGACTGTCCTACGGTTGGGTCGTGGTGATCGCCGGCATGGTGATGACCTGCGTCGGCATCGGCGCGATGATGTCGCTGGCGGTGTTCCTCGCGCCGATGGCCGAGCAGACCGGCTGGTCGCGCAGCGGCATCTCCTCGGTGGCCACGCTCGACTTCCTCTTCATGGGCATCGGCTCGATCGTCTGGGGCATGCTCAGCGACCGCTTCGGCGCGCGCCGCGTCGTGCTCGCGGGCGGGGTGCTGCTCGGCGCGGGGCTGATCCTCGCCAGCCGGGCCCAGTCGCTGCTCGACCTGCAGCTCGGCTTCGGCGTGCTCGTCGGCGCGGCGGCGGGCAGCTTCTACGCCCCGATGATCACCGTGGCCACCGGCTGGATGGCGCACCGGCGCAACCTCGCCGCGGCGCTGGTCTCGGCCGGCATGGGCATGGGCTCGATGGTGATGTCGCCGTTCGCGGGCTGGCTGCTGGGTCGGCACGACTGGCGCACCGCGATGGGCGTGGTCGGCGTCGTCTCGCTGGTGCTGGTGCTGGCGGCGGCCTGGCTGGTCCGTGATCCGCCGTCCGTGTCCGCCACCCCCTCGGACGGCCCGGCGGGCGCGGGCGACGACCCGCACTACCCGCTCACCGCGGCGCAGGCCTTCTTCAAGCCGCAGTTCGTGGTCGTCGCGCTCGCCAATTTCGCCTGCTGCGCGGCGCACTCCGGCCCGATCTTCCACATGGTCACCTACGCCGCCTTCTGTGGCCTGGCGCCGATGGTCGCGGTCAGTGTCTTCAGCCTGGCCGGTCTGTCCGGCCTGGGCGGGCGCATCGGCCTGGGCATGATCGCCGATCGGATCGGCGCCAAACCCACGCTGGTGGCGGGCCTGTTCGTGCAGGCGCTGGCGATCGGCACCTATGTGTTCGTCGACACCCTGCCCGCGTTCTACGCGCTGTCGATCGTCTTCGGACTGGCCTACGGCGGCGTGATGCCGCTGTACGCGGTGCTGATCCGGGACACCTTCGGTCCGCGGATCATGGGCACGATGTTCGGGGCGGTCACGCTGTTCGCCAGCCTGGGAATGGCCCTCGGACCCGGTGCCGGTGGTTATGTGTTCGACACCTGGGGCGACTACTCCCGCCTGCACATCGGCTCGTTCGCGGTCGGGCTGTGCGCGGTGGCGATCGCCCTGATGTTCCGGCCGTGGCGATACGTCTCGGCTCCTCGTGCCGCGACCCTCGGTCCGGCCTGATCACGTGGACGTGTCCTTGCCGGATCCTTCGGGGCGGGTGGCGGGGCACGCATGTCTCATCTGGGAGGTAAGACCATGAAGTTCGGAATCGGCCAGTCGATGACGCGGGTGGAGGATCAGCGTCTGCTCACCGGCACCGGGCACTTCGTCGACGATCGCCTGCCCGCCGGCACGGCGGCCGTCGTGTTCGTGCGCAGTCCGCACCCGCGGGCTCGAGTCGTGGGCATCGACGTGTCGGCCGCGGCGTCGGCCGAGGGCGTCATCGGCGTGATCACCGGGGCGGATCTGCTCGCCGCCGGTGTCACGCCGTTTCCGCTGGTGCCGGGCCTGCCCGGTCCTCAGGGCGGCGAGTGGTCGGCACCGCCCTACCACCCGCTGGCCACCGACGAGGTCCGCTTCGTCGGCCAGACCGTGGTCGCGGTGGTCGCGCACTCGCGTGCCCAGGCCGAGGCGGCGGCCGAGCAGGTCGTGGTCGACTACCAGGAGCTGCCCGCGGTCACCACGCTCGAGGCGGCCCGGGCTCAGGGCGCGCCGGTGCTCTGGCCGGCCGCGGGCGGCAACGTGCTCTCGCGGATGCGCTTCGGCGACGAGGCCGCCTGTGATGCGGCCTTCGCGAAGGCCGCGCACGTGGCACGCGTGTCGTTCATGAACCAGCGCATCCTCGCGATGAGTCTCGAGCCGCGCGGCACGCTGGCCGAGTTCGATGCGGTCAGTGGTCGCGTCACGGTGCGCACCAGCTGCCAGAACCCGGCCACGCTGCGCACCGCGCTGGCCGGCTCGGTGCTGAACGTGCCGCCCGAGCAGGTGCGGGTGGTGGTCGGTGACGTCGGTGGCGGCTTCGGCATGAAGTCGGTGCTCTACCCCGAGGACGCGGTCTGTGCCTGGGCGGCACGCCGCTATGGCCGCCCGGTGGCCTGGCGGGCCACCCGCAGCGAGGAGTTCCTGGGCGCCAACCACGGCCGCGACCAGCACAACGAGGGTGAACTCGCGCTGGACGCCGATGGCCGGGTGCTCGGATTGCGGGTGCGCATCGTCGGCAATGTCGGCGCCTACGCCAGCGGTCCGGGTTCGATCATCGTGCTGGCGATCGGCCCGAAGGTGGTGACCGGCGTGTATCACATCCCGGTGCTCGACCTGCGCAGCGAGGCGGTCACCACCAACACGAATCTGGTGGGCGCCTACCGGGGGGCGGGGCGTCCCGAGGCGATCTTCCTGATCGAGCGGCTGATGGACCAGGCCGCGGCCGACCTGCGCATGGACCCGGCCGAGCTGCGCCGGCGCAACCTGATCCGTCCCGAGCAGATGCCCTACACCACCCCGATGGGCGAGCAGTTCGACAGCGGCAACTTCCCGCACATGCTCACCCGCGTCCTGTACCTGGCCGACTGGGCCGGCTATGGCGCGAGGCGGGCGCAGTCGCAGGCGCGCGGGCGGCTGCGCGGCCGGGCGGTGTCCACCTTCCTCGAGTGGACCGGGGTGGTGCACGAGGAGACGGTGCGCATGCACGTCGAGCCCGACGGCCGCGTGCTGGTGTTCACCGCGATGCAGGCGATGGGACAGGGCATCGAGTCGAGCTACGTGCAGATCGTCAGCGAGGCGATGGACGTCGACGCCAGCCAGGTGGTCGTCGTCCAGGGCGACAGCGACGCCGCCGAGGGCATCGGCAGCGTGGGCAGCCGCTCGTTGTACATCGGTGGGTCGGCGATGGTCAGTGTCTCGAAGGACACGCTGGAGAAGGCGCGTGAGCTCGCTTCCGAGGCGTTGGAGGTGGCACCGGCCGACCTCGAGTACCGCGACGCCCGCTTCACGATCGCCGGCACCGACCGCAGCGTCGGTCTGGGCGAGCTGGCGGCGCGCCAGCCCGAGCGCCGCATCGCGATGACCACGAAGCAGACGGTCGGCGGACCGTCTTGGCCGAACAGCTGCCATGTCTGCGAGGTGGAGATCGACCCGGACACCGGCGCGGTCGAGATCGTGAAGTACACCACGCTCGACGACGTCGGCCGGGTGATCAACCCGATGATCGTCGCCGGGCAGGTGCACGGTGGCATCGCGCAGGCCGTGGGCCAGGCGCTGATGGAGGCGGTGCACTACGACCCGGCGAGCGGGCAGCTCTTCACCGGGTCGCTGATGGACTACGCGGTGCCGCGCGCGGACAACTTCCCGCGGATCGACCAGCACTGCGACGAAACCACGCCGTGCAAGATCAACCCGCTCGGGGCGAAGGGCGTCGGTGAACTCGGCACCGTGGGCGGCACGCCGACGGTGGTCAACGCGGTGCTCGATGCCTTGCGCCCGCTGGGCGTCCATCACCTCGAGATGCCGATCACCGCCGAGCGCATCTGGCGCGCGCTGCGCCAGGCCAAAGCGGCCTGACAGGGTCTAGACAAAATCAAGCATGGGCCGCCAGTCTACGCAGCAGCATACGGCTTTGGGCCAGCCAAGCCCAGGCGGTTGCGTTCTTGGTCGAGCGATCGTGATGCATGACCATGCGCCGTTCGCGCTCAAGCCAAGCGTGCGTGCGCTCGACGACCCAACGCTTGGGCAGGATGACGAAGCCGCCTGCTTCGGCAAAGAGCGGCATCTGGGGGTGATTCCATTCGCCGAAGGCGCCAGGGCGACGCACGACCTCCACGGCGATGGCGTTGTCGTGCTCGATGCGCTGGGCGCACTTGCCGGCGTAGGCGGAATCTGCGTAGAGCTTCTCGATGGTTTGGTATTTGGCGCAGGCTTGCGCGACGACCTCTGGCGCGCCGTCGCGATCCTGCACGCTGGCAGCCGTCACCGTGACGGCCAGCAGCAGCCCGAGCGTGTCGACGACCAGGTGCCGCTTGCGCCCTTTGACCTTCTTGCCGACGTCGTAGCCCGAGGTTCCGCCCTGCGGCGAGATGCGCGTGGCCTGCGAATCGATGACGGCAGCGCTCGGTGTGGTATTGCGCTCGATGCGTTGTCTCCACTGCTCGCGCAAGCGCTGCTGCAGTGCCTCGAACTTGCCTTGCGCAGCCCATCGACTGAAGCTCTTGTGAACCGTCAACCAGGGAGGGAACGACTTGGGGAGCATGGTCCACGAGCAACCGGTGCGCAGCACGTAGCAGCAGGCATCGACCATCGCGCGCCTGTCGTACTTCGCAGGTCGCCCACGGCTGCCTTCAGGAAGCTCGAAGAGGTCGGCGGCCAGCGTCCATTCGGCGTCGGTCAACGAACTGGCATAGCGATCCGCGTCCGACGCGGGCGTGCGATGCGCGGCGGTGTAGCCGTACCTTCGCGCCTGCGGTGCGGTTCGCTTCTCACGAGTCGTCAAACGTTCGAGCCCCGCTCGCTTGAGGGCTCGGTGCAGGGTCACGGTGCAGACCCTAAGTCCGGTGCGCCGAAAGAACTCGTCGCACAACTCTTGCATTGTCGCGCCTCGTCGAGCGGCGACCACCGCCCGAACCTCGGCAAGCATCTCGTCGGTGATCGCCTTGGGACGCGCCATCGATTCCTCTCCTCTGTGGGCGAGAGTAGACCACAGTGCATTTGTTTTGTCTAAACCCTCTGAGACGGTGTGAACGAACCCGACATGCCCGCTCATTCCATCCAGACCTTCTGATCACCCGGGCCGCATCGTGGATGCCGATCACGGGTCGGCGGCGCTGGACACGGCGCGCGAATGGCTCGCCGAGCTCGCCGAGGCGATCGGCGAGCCCCGCGCCACGCAGGTCGCGGCCGTGGTCTGCCTGCTCGCACGCGAGTTCGCCGACTGGCCCGGCCGTCGAAGCGGCCTCACCTTGGCGAAGCTCAAGCGCAAGCTGGCCGCGATCGAGCGGCAGCATGCGCCGGCGCTCGCGGGACGTGGGCTCTTCATGGTGGCCCAGGCGGTCGATCACCCCCGTCTGACGCGTCAGCTGGACGCGACCTCCCTCGCCGAGCTGCTCGACCTTCCGGCCGAGGCCGCGACGCCCGAGCAGCGCTGGCCGCTGATCAGCCTGGAAGGGTGCGTCGGACTTCGCGAGGGCCTGTTCAACCCGGCCAACCTGAAGTGCGTGATCGGTACGGCGACGACGATCGAGGTGATCGACTGGACCTTGCCGGATCCCTGGGCGTTGGTGCCCGACTGGCCGAGAACTCGCCCGGCGGACCGCCGCCGCTTGGCCCTGCGCGAGGCGCTTCGCGTGCACGATCCGCGCGCCTGGGACAAGGACCGGGCGGCGCTGCGGCGTCACGCGGCGACGTTGCGCTCGCTGGTCCTCGACGTGAGGGCGGTGCGCGATCCGGCGGACCTCGCGGCGCTGGGGATGCCGGCGCTGCGCGAGTTGAGCCTGTCGAGCCTGAGCCTGCTGGCCAGTGCGGACGGCGCGGCGTGGTTCGACGGCCTGGGCGCCCTTCGCACACTGCAGGTCGCCGTCCCCCTGTCCGACGCCGGTCCGTTGCTGGGCGCGCTGCGCGCGTCGCCGCGTTGGGTCGCGTTGACCTCGCTGGTGCTGCACGCCTTCGAGCTGCCCGACGAGGCGTGGCGGGCGCTGTGGGACGGCGGGCCGCTCGCGCTGGAGGCGTTGCGTGCCTGCTGGCTGTCGCCCGCGCAGGCCGGCGCGGTGCTGCGCGCGCGCCTGCCCGCGCTCAGGGTCCTGTCGCTGGGTGGGTCGGCGCTGGGGGAGGCCTACCTGGCGGCCTTGCTCGATGCCGACCTACCGCTGCTGCAGGACCTCGACCTGCGGGATGCCAACGTGCCGCCGCAGGCGTTTCTGGCGATGGCCCCGGCGCTTCGACGGGCGTTTCCGGCCCTGCGCCGGATCGGCCTGGACTATCCCAGCGACCGGCCAGTGCAATACCACGACTGGGCGGGTGGCCCGGCCGTGGCGAGCGGCCACGAGCGGATGACGCGCGAGGAACTCGAGACCGGGTTTCTTGCGCCGATCGGCCTCACGCTGCTCGAGACGACCTGGCCGCGGCCTTGAGTTCCTCGAGCCGATCGGTGGCCGGCGGCGGCGTGCGCGACAGCTCGGCGATCTCGGCGCGCAGCTCGGCCGGCATCGCGACGTTCACCGAGGCCAGCGAGTCGCGCAGCTGCTCGACATTGCGCGCGCCGATGATCGGGGCGGTGACCGCCGGGTGCGCGCCCACCCAGGCCACCGCGGTGGCCACCGGGTTCAGCCCGCGCTCGCGGCAGAACGCGGTGTAGCGCTCGGCCACCTCGAACATCCAGGGTTCGCCGTATCGCTCGACGTACATCTTGTTCGTCCGGATCCGGCCGGTGGCGTCGCCCGAGTACTTGCCCGAGAGCAGGCCGGCGGCGCCGGGGCTGTACGGGATCACGCCCACGCCGTTGGCCTGGGCCATCGGCAGGATCTCCACCTCGGCCTGGCGCTTGACCAGGTTGTACATCGGCTGGATCACCTGCAGCCGTGCCCAGCCGTGCTGGGCCTGCACCCCGAGCGCCTGTTGCACCTGCCAGGCGGCGTAGTTGCTGACCGCGGGGTAGAGCACCTTGCCCGCGCGCACCACGTCCTCCAGCGCGCGCATCTGCTCCTCGATCGGCGTGCGGCGGTCGAACTGGTGCAGGAACAGGACTTCCACGCGATCGGTGTCCAGCCGCTTCAGGCTGGCGTCGATCGCGCGCACCACGTGCCGGCGCGAGGTGCCGCGCGCGTTGATGTCGTCGCTGACCGGATTGAAGCACTTCGTGGTGATCACGAGGTTGTCGCGGTGTCCCTTGATCAGCCGCCCGAGGATCTCCTCGGCGCGTCCGCCGTTGTACTGGTCGGCGCAATCGAAGAAGTTGATGCCGGCATCGCGGCAGGCCTGGTACATCGCGGCCGAGGTGGCCTCGTCGGCGTCGCCGCCGAAGGACATCGTGCCGAAGCACAGTTCCGAAACCTGCACGCCGCTGCAGCCGAGGGGTTTGAATTTCATCGGAAGACCTTGCTGGGTGTTCGAAGGGCGGATCGCGGTGCAGTGTAGCGGAGTCCGGGCGGACGTCCGCCGCTCGCATCGCGTGCGATGATCGTCGCCATCCATTGGTTCACCCGGACACCCGACATGCACGTCTCCGACGCGATCCGCCAGCGGTACTCGGTCCGCGGCTTTCGTCCCGACCCGGTTCCCGACGCGACGATCCGCGAGGTCATCGAGGTCGCCCGTCTGGCACCCTCGAGCAGCAACACGCAGCCCTGGCACATCGCGGTGGTGTCTGGGCAGGCGCGGGAGCGCCTGGAGGCGGCGATCTTCGAGGAGATCGACGCGGGCAAGGCGCCCTATCCGGGCTTTCCGCCGGGCGGCGCCGGGCTGCAGGGCGAGTACAAGCGGCGCCAGATCGAGTGCGCGTACGGCTACTACGGCACGATGGGCGTGGCGCGCGACGACCAGGTCGCGCGTCGCGACCTGCTGCTGAAGAACTGGCGTTTCTTCGGCGCGCCGCACGCGGCCTTCCTGTCGATGCCGGGCACGATGAACCGTGTGAACGCGCTCGATGTCGGCATCTTCCTGCAGAGCGTGATGCTGCTGTTCGCCGAGCGCGGCATCGCCTGCTGCCCGCAGGGCGCGCTGGCCTCCTATCCCGGGCCGGTGCGCGCGGTCGCCCGCGTGCCCGAGGGCAACGTGATCCTGTGCGGGCTCTCGTTCGGCTACGAGGCGCCGGGCGAGCGCATCAATCAGGTGCGCATGGGCCGAGAGCCGCTGGATGTGGTCGCCAGCTTCACGAGCTGACCATGACCGAACTCGTCCTGCACCACTACGATTTCTCCAATTTCGCCGAGAAGGTGCGCCTGGCCCTGGGCTTCAAGGGCCTGGCCTGGCGGGGGGTGACCATTCCCGCGATCGCGCCCAAGCCCGACCTCACCGCGCTCACCGGGGGCTACCGCCGAACCCCGGTGCTGCAGACCGGCGCGGACATCTGGTGCGACACGCGACTGATCCTGCGCGAACTCGAGCGACGACACCCCACGCCGTCGCTGCTGCCCGACGCGCTGCGCCCGCAGATCGACGCGGTCACCTATTGGGCCGAGAACCGGCTGATGCGTCCGATCACGCTGTATGCGTCAGGCTTGAACGGTGACGTGCTGCCGCCCGGGCTGCAGGCCGATCGGTCCGCGATGCGCGGCCTTCCGGCGCCGGACGACGCGACGATGCAGCGGGCCGCGCGGCGCAACGCGCCGCTGGTGCGCGCGCAGATTCCCGCGGTGGAGGCGATGTTCGCCGACGGACGCCCATGGGTCCTGGGCGACACACCCACCGCCGCCGACCTCGCCGTCTATCACCCGCTGTGGTTCCTCACCGCGCGCACGCAACGGCTGGCCTTCGAGCTCGAGCCCTTCGAGCGCATCCGGCAATGGATGGCGCGGGTGCGCGCCTTCGGCCACGGCCGGATGACGCCGATGCCCGCGCAGGATGCGATCGCGATCGCGCGCGCGTGCACGCCGGGCCCGGGGTCGCCGGGTCAGCCCCATCCCGAGGACCCGCCGCTGGGCAGCCTGGTGCGGGTGCGTGCGGACGACAATGGCCAGGAGACCGTCACCGGTGAACTGGTGAGCGCCGCGCCCGACGAAATCGCGCTGCGGCGCCAGGACCCGCGCGCCGGGGTGACGGTGGTGCATTTTCCTCGGCTGGGCTACGACCTGCGGCCGGCGGTGCGCTGACGGCGCGCCGGCCGGTCCAGGCGCGGTGCGCCACGCCCGCGTGGTGGACCGCGTGGGCGTTCAGTGGCCGACGGGCGCCTGCCCGCAGATCGCCGGCAGGATCTCGCCGATCGACCCGCGCAGGATCATGTCGGCCAGGTCGTCCATGCCGGTGGGTTCGGCATTCACGATCACCACCTTCGCCCCGGCCTGCTTGGCCAGCGGCACGGCGCCCGCCACCGGGTAGACCTGCAGCGTCGAGCCGATCGCCAGCAGCAGGTCGGCTTCGCCGGCCACGTTCATCGCGCGCTCGATCACCTCGGGCACCAGCGCCTGGCCGAAGGAGATCGTGTCGCTCTTCAGGATGCCGCCGCAGCTGCGGCAGGCGGGGTCCTCCTCGCCGGCCCGCACGCGCGCCAGCGCGCGCTCCATCGGGGCGCGCTCGCCGCAGCGCCAGCACATCACGCGGCGGATCGTGCCGTGAACCTCGATCACCTTGTCGGGCGAGTTGCCGGCGATCTGGTGCAGCTCGTCGACGTTCTGCGTGATCAGGGCGTGCAGCTTGCCGCGCCGCTCGAGCGCCACCAGCGCCGCGTGGCCGCGGTTGGGCTTGGCCGTCCAGGCCGAGTGCTCCAGCCGACCGCGCCAGGCGGCGATGCGCACCGACTTGTCGGCGAGGTAGTTCTGGATCGTCGACTGCTTCTCGGCCCTGGGGTTCTTCGTCCACACGCCCTGCGGTCCCCGGAAGTCGGGGATGCCGGAGTCGGTGGAGATGCCGGCGCCGGTCAGTGCGACGACGCGTTGCGCGTCGTCGATCCAGCGGGCGACGGTGGCCAGGGAGTCGGGCGTGGGCATGGCGGTGGGCGTAGGCGTTGGGTTGACGATTCCGGCCGCGGGTTCAGTCGAGGTGAACCAGGCGTCGGCCCTGGTTGCGGCCCTCGAACAGGCCGATGAAGGCATCGGGCAGCGTGTCGAAGCCGGTGCTGACGTCCTCCCGGTACTTCAGGCGGCCGCCGCGGATCCAGTCGGTGAGGTGTTCCCACGCGGACGGGTACTGCTTGTAGAAGTCGAACGCGACGAAGCCGCGCATCGTCAGGCGCTGGCCGATGAAGGCGCGGGTGTTCGTCAGGCCGGCCGCGACGTGACCCGGCTGGTTGTAGTCGGCCATCTGCCCGCACACCACGATGCGCCCGTTCAGGCGCATCAGCGGCAGCACGGTGTCGATCATCGCGTTGCCGACGTTGTCGAACAGCAGGTCGATGCCCTCGGGGCAGGCCTCGCGCAGCGCCGCAGCGAGGTCGCCGACCGCCCGATAGTCGACGGCCGCGTCCAGGCCGAGCTCGCGCACCAGCCAGTCGCACTTCGCGGCGCCACCGGCCACGCCGACCACCCGCTTGGCGCCACGGATCTTCGCGATCTGCGCGGCGGCCGAGCCCACCGCGCCCGCGGCCGAGGTGACCAGCACGGTGTCGCCCTCGCGCATCGCGCCCACGTCGAGCAGACCGAAATAGGCGGTCAGCCCCGGAATGCCGAGCACGCCGATCGCGGTCGACGGCGGCAGGCCGTTGTCGGGGATCACCCGCACGCCCCGACCGTCGGACAAGGCCCAGGTCTGCCAGCCGAACGCGGCCGCCACCCAGTCGCCCTCGCGGAACTTCGGGTGCCGGGAGGACTCGACCTGGCCCACGGTGGCCGCCTGGATCACCTCGCCCAGGCCGAGCGGCTGCGCGTAGGTCTCGCGATCGCCCAGTCGGCCGCGGGTGCCCGGGTCGACCGACACGAAACGGTTGCGCACGCGGATCTGGCCCTCCGCCGGCGGGGGCACGTCGGCCACCTCGCGACGGAAGTCCCCGGGCGTGGGCGCGGCGCTGATGCGCCGCGCGAGCACCCAGCGGGGATTGGGCTGCGTGACCGCGCTCACAGCATGCTCGCGTCGGTGGGCAGACCCATCAGCACACGCCCGGCCAGCTCCCAGGTGGGCGGCGCGATCATCATGTGCTGCGTCGACACGTAGGCGTCGCGGAAGCGCCGCTGCAACGGGTGCTGCGAGAAGACCACCGTGCCGCCGCCGAGCTCGTACATGCGCCGCACCACGTCGGCGCTGCTGCGTGTCGCGTGGGTGGCCGCCAGCCGCAGCAGCGCGCGGTCGTTCAACGCGATCGGGTCGCCGCCCTGGGCCTTGCGCCAGGTTTCGCCCAGCGTGTCGTAGTAGAACGCGCGCGCCGAGCGCAGGATCGCCTCGGCCTGCGCGAGCTCCGCCTGCGCCGCCGCGCGTTCGGCGAGCGTGCGCTTGGACCCTTGCGGGCGCTTGCCGCCGGCGAGCTCGACGAGGTCGTCGATCGCGGCGCGCGCGTTGCCCAGCGCCACCGCCGCGATGCCCAGCGCGAGCAGCCCGAACGCGGGGAACTGGTACAAGGGGCCGCGCTCGTGCGGCTTGTCGGTGACGAGCGAGTAGCTGAACGCGTGCGGCACGTGGATGTCCTTGACCTCCATGTCGAGGCTGCCGGTGCCGGCCAGACCGGCGACCTGCCAGGTGTCGATCAGCGTCACCGCCGACATCGGAAACACCATCATCCGCGCGTCCGGCGCGCCGGTGGGCAGCAGGCGAGGCTTGCCGTCCTCGAGCACCACCGAGATGCCCTTGACCCACTGGCAGTTCGCGCCGCCGCTCAGCCAGGGCCAGCGTCCGCTCAGGCGATACCCGTCACCCTCGACCTGCGCGCGTCCGTTCGGCGTGTTCGAGCCCCCGGTGATCGCCATCGGATGGCCGTAGATCTCGCGCGCGGCGGCCGGCTCGAGATAGGCCGCCGACATCCCCGAGGTGCTGCCCACCATCACGCACCACCCGGCCGAGGCGTCGGCGAGCGAGACCGTCTCGATCGTCTCCATGATCACCGAGGGCGGGCACTCCAGGCCGCCGATGCTGCGTGGCACGGCGGTGCGGAACAGCCCGGCGCGCGCGAACGATTCGGCGATGTCGGCGGGCAGGCGGCGGGCCTGCTCGATCTCCTCGGCGCGCTGGCGCAGCATCGGGTGGAAGGAGCGGGCGGCGGTGACGGTGTCCATGGAATCCTCATCGGGTCGATCGACGGCGATCGTGTCCATCGGGATCTTCCGATCGGACAGGGTCGGGTCCGTCGAGGTTACCGCGAAATCCGGAACGCGCGGCCGCGCTCGGCCGTGGCGCCGGGCATCGCAGTCGCGATGATCGCGGGATGGAATCCTCCGCCGAGTCGCGGCCCGCGGCACGCAAGATCCTGCTGTGGATGTGCGTGTTCATCGCGATCAACCAGCTCGGCTTCGGAGCGCTGCTGCCGGTGCTGCCGTTGTACGCGCAGGCCTTCGGCGTGCCGGCCTCGGCGATCGGCAGCACGATCGCGATCTACGGGCTGGCGCGCCTGTTCGTGGCCCTGCCGGGCAGCCGCCTGTGCGATTGGCTGGGGCGGCGACCCGCGATGGCGGTGGGCGCGACGCTCACCGCGCTGGGCACGTTGTGGTGCGCGCTGGCCGGCTCGTTCACCGAGTTCCTGCTCGCCCGGTTCGTCGCGGGCGCGGGCGCGGGGCTGTCGCTGATGGTCGGCACGGTGATCCTCGCCGACATCAGCACGCCCGCCGACCGGGGCCGGATGATGGCCACCTACCAGGGCGTGTTCCTGTTCTCGGTGGGCGTCGGACCCTATCCGGGCGGCCTGCTCGCCGAACGCTTCGGGCTGTCGGCCCCGTTCGCGGTGTACTGCGTGATCGCGGCGCTGGCCGGGCTGGTGGCGTGGACGCAGGTGCCCGAGACCCGCGGCTTCGGCGCGTCCGCGCGTGCGGCGGCGAGCGCGCCCCGCCCGCCGCTCGCGGCCCAGCTGCGACTGCTCGCGGCCAACACCGGCTTCGCGCTGGTCTGCCTGATGGGGCTGGTGGGCGCGGTGATCCGCACCGGGGGCATGTTCAACGTGGTGCCGCTGATCGGCGCGGTGAAGCTCGGGCTCGGCGCCGGGCAGATCGGCAGCGGGTTCGCGCTGGGCAGCGTGCTCGGGTTGATCGCGGCCTATCCGGCCGGGGCGCTGGCCGATCGCTTCGGGCGCAAGCCGATCATCGTGCCTTCGGCGATGCTCAGCGGCTTGTCGATGCTCGTGTTCGTCGTCGCGCCGACGTACGGCTGGTTCATGACGGGCTGCGTGCTCTGGGGCGTGGCCAGTGCGGTCAATGGCGCGGCGCCCTCGGCGTACGCCGCGGATCACGCGCCGCCCGGCATGAACGCCGCGGCGATGGGCAGCTACCGGATGGTGGCCGACGTGGGCTACGTGGTCGGCCCGATCGGGCTGGGCCTGTGCATGGACCTGGCCGGGCCCCGGTTCGCGCTGATGCTGGCGGCCGCGCTGATCATCGGCGTGGGCCTGCTGTTCGCCCGGTACGCGCCGGAGTCGCTGCCGCGCAGGCCCTGAGCGGCGCGGTCGCCGCGGCGCTCAAGTCAACCAGCGCTTGCGGCGCCGGTAGTGCTTGACGCTCTGGTAGTCGACGCCGGTGCCCGCGCCGAGATAGAACTCCTGCACGTCCGGGTTGCGGGCGAGCTCCGCGGCGCTGCCGCTCATCACCACACGGCCCTGCTCGATCAGGTAGGCCGCGTGCGCGACCTCCAGCGCGGCCGCCGCGTTCTGCTCCACCAGCAAGATGGACACGCCGGCTTCGGTGTTGATGCGCACGATGATCTCGAAGATCTCGTCGACCAGCATCGGGGCCAGACCCAGGCTGGGCTCGTCGAGCATCAGCAGCTTCGGCTCGGTCATCAGCCCCCGGCCGATCGCCAGCATCTGCTGCTCGCCGCCCGACAGGTAGCCGGCCTGCGCCTTGGCACGCTGCGCCAGGCGCGGAAAGAAGCCGAACACCCGTTCGATCAGCGACTGGACATGGCCACGGTCGCGGTGCATCGACGCGGCCGCGAGCAGGTTCTCGGCCGGCGTCAGGTGTTCGAACACCCGACGGCCCTCGAGCACGTGCACCAGGCCCCGGCGCACACGGTCCGGCGGCGACAGGCCGAGCAGGTCGGTGTCGCGCCAGCGGATGTCGCCCCGGGTGACCTTGCCGCGCTCGGCCGCCAGCAGCCCGCTGATCGATTTCAGCACCGTGCTCTTGCCCGCGCCGTTGGCCCCCAGCAGGGCGACCAGACCGCCCTGTGGCACGGTCAGCGAGACCCCCTTGGCCGCGAGGAACACGTTGTCGTAGACCACCTCGACGTTGTTCAGCGTGAGCAGCGGGGGCCCCGCCGACCGGGTCGCGTCGGCGTGGGGGGCCGCGGCGGCGGCGGGCTCGCTCACGTCACTTGCCCGACTTCTTGAAGTCGCTCGAGGCGGTGCGGATCATCTGCCAGATCACGTCCTGGTCGGCCGCCATCCAGTCGGACTTCGGCACCCAGCGCTTGCCGTCCCACTGCGCGATCCGGCCCTTGCCACCCCCCTGGTGGTCGGCCTTCGTGATCGTGATCGGCGGCAGCATCCCCTCGGCGGTGAAGTTCTTGATCGAGCGCAGGCCCTCGTTGAGCTGCTCGCCGGTGATCGGGCCCTTCGGGTTCTTCGTGGTGGCCAGGCGTGCGCCCTCGGCCACCAGCGCCGCGGCCATCACGCCGATGTTGTAGTAGGTGGTGCCCACGATCTCCGGCTTGCCCGCCCCCTTGCCCTTGTTGACGACGTCGGCCAGGATCGCCTGGATGATCTTCGGTTCGCGGCCGCCGGCCACGCCCTCGAACTTGAGCACGCCCTTGGCCGCTTCCGCGCCGATCACGTTCATCTCGGACTCGGACAGCCACACCACCGACGCGATCCGGTCGTACGCAATGCCGTTGCGCGCCGCCTCCTTCAGCGAGGCGATCTGTCCGGCACCCGCGCCCCAGATCATCACCCAGTCGGGCTTCGCACGGCGCACCTGGGTCCAGACCGCCGACTGCTCGGTGCCCGGGGGCGGGTAGGGGTAGGTCTGGAACTCGAAGCCGTAGCGCTTGGACAGCACCGTCAGCAGCGTGATCGGCTCCCGGCCGTACGGGGTGTCGATGTGGACCAGCGCCACCTTCTTGCCCTCGAGGCCCTTGCTCTGCTTGCGCATGTGGTCGATCAGCACCGTGGCCTGCGACCAGTAGCTCGGCGACAGCGGCATCACGTACGGGAAGGTCTCGCCGTCGGCCGCGTCGCTGCGGCCCGAGAAGGTGGTGACCAGGTTGACCTTGTCGGCCAGCGCGCGCGGCACCAGCGCGCGGCTCACCGGGGTCGACAAGGGATCGACCAGCACGACCCCTTCGCGCTTGAAGCGCTCGTACGCCTCGATGCCGCGTTGCGGCGCGTTGCCGGTGTCGACGATGTCGAGCTGGAACTTGAAGCCGTTCACCCCGCCGCGCTCGTTGAGCAGCGTGAAGTAGTCGCGCTGACCCTGGCTGTATTCGGCCGTCACGAAGGTGTAGACCACCGTGAAGTCCTGACACATGCCCAGCTTGATGGTCTTGGCGTCCTGCGCCTGCGCCAGGTGCCACGCGGGCAGCGTCGCCGCCGCCGCGGTCATGCCGACGAATCCCCGTCTGTCGATGTTCATGCTGGTCTCCTCGTTGGTCGGAAAGGAACGATCGGGTGGCGCCGCGCGCCGGTGCTGCTCAGCCTCAACGCCCGGCGTGGCGGAACGGCCAGACCAGGAAGTACTTGCGGACATTGTCGTAGATCTTGGCCAGGCCCAAGGGCTCGAACAGCAGGAAGCCCACGATCAGCCCGCCGTACAGGATCAGCGGCGCGTGCGAGGTGAGATCGGCTCCGGCCTGCAGCTTGAAGGCGGTGGTGAGCGCCGCGATCAGGTTGTTCAGCACCACCGGCGCGAGCAGGATCAGCGCCGCGCCGAAGTAGCAGCCGAGCACGCTGCCCAGGCCGCCCACGATCACCGTGGCCAGCATCTGGATCGACAGCTCCAGGTGGAACTGCTCCGGCGTCACCGCCTTGTAGTAGCAGAACGCGAACAGCGTGCCGGCCACGCCGCCGATGAACGAGCTGACCCAGAACACCGACAGCTTGTAGCGGAAGGTGCTGACCCCGATGATCTCGGCGGCGTAGTCCTTTTCGCGGACCGCGGCCAGCGCGCGCCCGTAGCTGGTGCGCCGCACGTTCAGCATGAACAGCGTGACCAGCGCGCACATCGCGAGCACGAACCAGTAGTACGCGGCGTCGCCCTGCAGCGCGACGCCCAGCAGGCGCACCGGCGGCGCCTGCAGCGTGGCCTGCGAGCCGCCGCTGATCGCGGGCACGTGCACGATCGTGTAGTCGACGATGTACTGCATCGCGAGCGTCGACACCGCGAGGTACAGGCCCTTCACGCGCAGCGCCGCGGCGCCGAACAGCGTGCCGATCGCCGCGGCGCTCAGCCCGCCGATCAGGATCGCGAACTCGAAGGGCACGCCGGCCCGTGTCGCGTGCAGCGAGCTGTACGCGCCGATCGCCATCACTGCCGCGTAGCCCAGGTGCACCTGGCCCGCGGTGCCCATCAGCAGGTTCAGGCCAAGTGCCGCGGTGGTCCACAGCAGCCAGGGCAGCAGGTAGGTGCCGACGTACAGGTCGGACAGCAGGAAGGGCGCGGCGACCGCGGCGGCGACGATCAGGCCGACCAGGCCGCGATCGAAGGGCAGCCGCCAGAGCCGGCGGTCCTGCTCGTAGCGGGTGTGACGGATGCCCGATTGGCGGTAGAACATCTCAGACCCTCTCGATGTGTTCCCGACCGAACAGGCCGTGCGGGCGCGCCAGCACCGTCAGCAGGATGATCACCGAGGCGACGACGTCGCGCGTGCCGCCGCCCACGAGCTGGTCGAGGTAGCCGGCCGCGAGGCTCTCGCAGATGCCGATGATCAGGCCGGCCACGAGCACCCCGCCGATGCTGTCGAGTCCCCCCAGGATCGCGATCGCGAGCGCCTTCAGCAGCAGCAGAGACAGCGTCCAGTCGACGCCCTGCACCGAACCCCAGAGGATGCCCGCGGCGGCCGCGGCGATGCCGGCCAGCCCCCAGGCCACCGCGATCACCCGCTCGACGCGGATGCCGACCGACCACGAGGCGATCTGATCGTCGGACACCGCCCGCATCGACACGCCCACCCGCGAATTGAAGAACAGGATCGCCGCGCCGATCAGGGCCAGCGCGATCAGCCCGCTGATCAGGTAGGCGCGGTTGATCAGCATCTCGCCCAGGAAGATCGGGTCCTGCGGGATGCCGAGCTCCAGACGGCGCGCGGACGACCCGGCGAACCCGGGCAGCAGGCCGCGCATCAGGATCTCCAGGCCCAGCGTCAGCATGATCACCATGATGATCGGCTGGCCGATCATCCGGCGCAGCATCAGGCGTTCGACGACCATGCCCAGCGCGAACAGCGCGACGACCGACAGCGGGATCGCCGCCCAGATCGGCAACCCGACCGACTGGGTCAGGATCAGACACGCGTAGCCGCCGGCCATCGCGAAGGCGCCCTGCGCCAGGTTCGCGTACCGCGAGGCCTTGTAGATCAGCACGATCCCCAGCGCGACCAGCGCGTACATCAGGCCGACCAGCATGCCGTTGATCGTCAACTCGCCCAGCAGATAGAAGTCCATCACTCCCCCGTGTCCATCAGCGTCAGCGTGCGTCGCAGCACGCCCGTCTCGCCACTCTCGTAGGTGATCGAGGCCTCGAAGTCGACGGTGCCCGCCGGGCCGTACAGCGCATCGATCAGCGTGGCGTAGCGTTCCTCGATCACGTTGCGCCGCAGCTTGCGGGTGCGGGTGATCTCGCCGTCGTCAGGATCGAAGTCCTTGTGCAGGTTCACGAAGCGGCGCACCGAAAGCTCCGGCTTGAGCAGGCTGTTGACGTGTCGCAGCACCGAGCCGACCAGCGCGATCACCTCCGGACGCTGCGAGAGCTCGGCGTACGAGGTGTACGACAGGCTGCGCTGTTCGGCCCAGTGGCCGACCGCCTCGAGGTCGATGCAGACGATCGCGGCCAGGTGCGGGCGCTGGGCGCCGATCACCGCGACGTTGCGCACGTAGGGGCTGAACTTGATCCGGTTCTCGATGTAGTTCGGCACGTAGCGCTCGCCGCCGGCGGTGCGCACCACCTCGCTGACCCGTCCCAGCACGACGAGACTGCCGTCGTCCTCGAGGTAGCCGGCGTCGCCGGTGTGCAGCCAACCGTCCTCGAGCGCCGCCGCGCTGGCCTGCGGGTCGCCGTAGTAGCCGCCGAACACCGACCCCGAGCGGACCTGGATCTCGCCGCGGTCGTCGAGACGCAGCTCCACGCCGGGCATCGGCCGGCCGACCGTGTGCAGCTTGACGCTGCCGTCGTCCTGCGCGGTGGTCAGCGCGGCGGTCTCGGTCTGGCCGTAGAACTGCTTCAGGTTGATGCCCAGCGCGCGGAAGAACACGAAGGTGTCCTCGCCCATCGCTTCGCCGCCGGTATAGGCGCGCTGGGCACGCGCCAGACCCAGCCAGTCCTTCAGCGGGGCACAGACGAGGATCTCGGCCAGCGCGCGGTTCAGCCGTTCACCCCAGGTGATCGGCTGCCCGGCCAGACGCTTGCGCTCCAGCGCGATCGCACGCGGCATGAAGTGGTCGTACAGGCGACGCTTGAGCGGGGTGGATTCCTGCATGCCGACCTGGATCCGGGTGAGCATGTTGTCCCAGGCGCGGGGCGCGGCCAGGTACATCGTGGGTTCCACTTCGCGCAGGTCGTGCAGCACGGTCTCCTGGCGCTCCGGAATGTTGATCGTGAAGCGCAGCAGCACGCCGGCGCCCAGCGTGAAGACGAAATCGCCCACCCAGGCGGTGGGCAGGTAGGCGTAGTGCTCCTCGTGCTCGCGGAAGTAGCCGCCGCGGTGCGCGTTGCCCACGCCGCTGACCACGTTCGCATGGGTCAGTGGCACGCCCTTGGGCTGGCCGGTGGTGCCCGAGGAGTGCAGCAGCACCGCAAGATCGGTCGGCTGTGCCTGGCCGACGAGCGTCGCCGCCTGGCCGGGCTCGGCTTGCAGCCGTTCGCGACCCTCGCGCAGCAGCTCGTCCACCGACAGCAGGCCCGGGGCGCGGTAGGCCGACATGCCGCGCGGATCGTCGTAGACGATCAGGGCGGGCCGTCCGATGCGCTCGCGAAGGTCGAGCAGCTTGTCGACCTGCTCCTGGTCCTCGGCGATCGCGACATCGGGCGCGCCGTGCCGGGTGTAGTGCTCGAGCTCGGCCGGTGGCACGTCGGGGAACACCGGCACCGGGAAGCCGCGCGTGGCCATCACCGCCAGCATGCAGGCGTAGATCCGGTAGCGGTTGTCGCCGATCGTGGTGACCGCGGTGCCCGGCCCCACGCCGCGCGCCTGCAGCGCGGCGGCCAGCGCCAGCACGTCGGCGAGCACCTCGCGCCAGGTCCACTCCTGCCAGATGCCGTGGTCGCGTTCGCGCACCGCCACGTCCTCGCCGTGGCGCAGCGCGTTGCGTGCCAGCCCGGCGATCAGCGTGGCCGGACGACCGTCGGCCTTGCCCGGCCAGTCGGTGTCGGCGGCCAGCGCCAGCGTGCCGCGGCGGGCGAGGGCGGGAGCGTTCATGGCGCGGCCTCCGCACCCGCCATCCGGGCACCCGCCCGTCGACCGAGGTAGGCGGCCACCACCTTGGGGTCCGAGATCGCGGCGTGCGGTTCGCCCTCGGCGATCGCCTCGCCGTAGCTGAGGACCATCACCCGGTCGCACAGGGCGGTGACCACGTCCATGTGGTGCTCGATCAACAGGATCGACACGCCGCGCTCGTCGCGCGCGTCGAGGATGAAGCGCGCGATGTACTCCTTCTCCTCCTGGTTCATGCCGGCCATCGGCTCGTCGAGGATCAGGAAGCGGGGCTGGCCCACCAGCGCCCGGGCGAGCTCGACACGCTTTTGCAGGCCCGGCGGGATCGTCTCGACCGGCTCGTCGCGGATGTCCTGCAGCTGCATGAAGTCGATGATCTCCTCGACCGCGCGACGGTGCTCGACCTCCTCGCGCGCCGCCCACCACCAGTAGAAGAGCGAGGCGAGCGCCCCGGGGCGCATGAAGCCGTGCCGGCCGAGCAGGATGTTGTCGAGCACCGAGAGCCCGCGGAACAGCGCGAGGTTCTGGAAGGTGCGCGCGAGCGACTGCTGGGCCACCCGATACGGGGGCAGCCGCGTGATGTCCTTGCCGAACAGCGTGACCCGGCCCGCCTCGGGCGGGTAGAAGCCGGTGATCACGTTGACCATCGTCGTCTTGCCGCTGCCGTTGGGACCGACCAGGCCGAAGATCTCGCCCTCGCGGATGCCCAGGCTCACGCCCTTCAGTGCGCGCAGTCCGCCGAAGGACCGCTCGATCCCCTCGCACTGCAGCGCCCAGCGATCGTTCGTCGCCGTTGCGTTCGATGACACGATGTCTCCTCTCGTGCGCGCGGGGCGCCGCTCAGAGCCGCAGGACGCCGTAGCCCGGTTGACCGATCGGCGCGTTCAGCGCTGCCGACAGCGACATGCCCAGCGCGTGGCGGGTGTCGACCGGGTCGAGGACCCCATCGTCCCACAGTTCCGAGGTGGAGTACCAGGCGCTGGATTCGCGCCGATATGCCTCGAGCACCGGTTCGCGGATCTGGTCGATCTGCGCCGGGGTGAGGCTGCGGCCTTCCCGCTGAAGCTGGCGGATCTTCACGTCGGTCAGCACGTTGGCGGCCTGCTCGGCACCCATCACCGAGATCTGCCCCTGCGGCCACATGAACAGGAACCGGGGGTCGAACGCGCGCCCGGCCATGCCGTAGTTGCCGGCGCCGAACGAGCCGTTGACGATCACCGTGAACTTGGGCACCTCGGAGCCGGACACCGTCATGATCATCTTCGCGCCGTCCTTCGTGATGCCGGCGCGTTCGTACTCGCGGCCGACCATGAAGCCGGTGATGTTCTGCAGGAACACCAGCGGGGTGCGGTTCTGGTTGCACAGCTCGATGAAGTGCGCGCCCTTCAGCGTGCTGTCGTTGAACAGCACGCCGTTGTTGGCCAGGATCCCGACCCGCCAGCCCCACAGCCGGGCGAAACCGCAGACCAGCGTGGTGCCATAGGCCGGCTGGTATTCGTGGAAGCGGCTGCCGTCGACCATCCGCGCGATCACCTCGCGCATGTCGAACTGCACCTTGATGTCGCGCGGGATGATGCCGTAGAGCTCTCGCGGGTCGTACAGCGGCGCCTCCGGGGCGACCCAGTCGACGTTCGTCTTCGTGGGTCGATGCCACTGCGCGACGATGTCGCGCGCGATCGCGATCGCCTCGCGCTCGGTGGCGGCGGGGTAGTCGGCCACGCCGGACACGCGGGTGTGCATGTCGGCGCCGCCGAGTTCCTCGACGCCGACATCCTCGCCGGTGGCGGCCTTCACCAGCGGCGGACCGCCGAGGAAGATGGCCCCGGTGCCGCGCACGATCACGTTGTAGTCCGACAGCGCCGGCACGTAGGCGCCGCCCGCGGTGCAGTGGCCCAGCACGATCGCGACCTGCGGTACCCCCAGTTTCGAGAGGATCGACTGGTTGCGGAAGATGCGCCCGGCGCTGTAGCGGTCGGCGAAGTACTGCGACTGGGCCGGCAGGAAGCCGCCGGCGCTGTCGCACAGGTGCACCACCGGCAGCCGGTTCTCGATCGCGATGTCCAGCAGGCGCACGATCTTCTTGATCGATTGCGGGTACCAGGCGCCGCCCTTGACGCTGCCGTCGTCCGCGTGGATCGCCACCTCCCGGCCCGCCACGATGCCGATGCCGGTGACGACGCCCGCCGATGGCACCTCGCCGTCCCAGGCCATGTTCGCGGCGAGCGTGGAGAGTTCCAGGAACGGCGTGCCGGGGTCGAGCAACTGCTCGATCCGGTCGCGCACGAAGAGCTTGTTCTGCCGGGCCAGGCGATCGAGATCGCGCTGCGGGCGTTCGTGTCGGGCGCGGCGCTGCCGCTCGTGGAGCTCGGCGGCCAGTGCCCGGTTGTGCGCCTGGTTGGCCAGGAATTCGGCCGAGCCGGTGTCGATGCGGGAATCGATGCGGTTCATGCGGCCTCCGGCGGCTCGAGGCTCACCAGCACCGCGTCGCGGTCGAAGGCGCGGCCCGGCGCGACGTGCACCTCGCGCACCGTGGCGTCGCGCGGCGCGGTCAGCGTGGTCTCGAGCTTCATGCTCTCCATCACCAGCAGGGGCGCACCGCGGGGCACCACCGCGCCGGGCGCCACCGCCACGCTGATCACGGTGCCCGGCATCGGCGCGCGGACCTGGTCGTCGGCACCGGCGTGCGATTCGGCGCTCGCGCGTTCGAGCGGATAGCGAAGGCGCATCCGATGGTTGACCCCTTCGAGATGAACGAACACCTCGTCGCCGCGCTGCACCAGCACCAGCGGCCACGAGGCGTCCTCGACGGCCAGCGTGCCGGCGCCATCGGCGTCCAGCGTGAGGCGCACCGGCACTTCGCGACCGAGCGCGTGCAGCCGCAGCTCGCCACGGGCGTCCCGGCCCAGCCAGATCTCGTGTTCGGTGCCCTGGTGTTCGAACGCGTGTCGCATCAGTTTCTCCAGTGCCCCATCGCGGCGTGCACCACCGACACCGCCTCGGCGGCGTCGCGCAGCGGCCGGCTGGCCGCGGCCCCGGCGGCGAGCAGGCGCAGCAGGGCGTCGGGTGGCAGGTCGGGTTCGGCGGCCACCTCCGGGTGGCTGTCCAGGAAGCCGGTGTGGATCTCACCGGCCACGAAGCGCGGGTGCCGGTTCAGCCGCCGCAGGAAGGCGAGGTTGGACTGGCAACCCAGCAGCACGTAGCCGGCCAGCGCGCGGTCGGCCAATGCGAGCGCCTCGGTGCGGTCGCGGCCGGTGACGATCAGTTTCGCGAGCATCGGGTCGAACGCGGCGCTGACGGTCTGCCCCTCGGCGACCCCGGCATCGATGCGCACGCCCGGCAGCGCGGGCGGACGGTGCGCGAGCAGCGGACCGGTGGTCGGCGTGAAGCCCGCGGCCGGGTCCTCGGCGTAGACCCGGTACTCGATCGCGTGGCCGGTGGTCCGGATCCCGGCCTGCGAGTAGCCCAGCGGTTCGCCGGCGGCGATGCGCAGCTGCTCCCGGACGAGGTCGAGACCGGTGACCTGCTCGGTGACCGGGTGTTCCACCTGCAGCCGGGTGTTCATCTCGAGGAAGTAGAACTCGCGTTCCCCGACGATGAACTCGACCGTGCCCGCGTTGCGATAGCCGGCGCTGCGGGCGATGCCCGCCGCCGCCTCGCAGATGCGGGCGCGCGCGGTGGCGTCCAGTGCGGGCGACGGCGTCTCCTCGACGATCTTTTGGAAGCGGCGCTGCACCGAGCACTCGCGCTCGAACAGGTGGACCACCTGGCCGTGGTGGTCACCGAGCACCTGCACCTCGATGTGCCGCGGGCTCTCGACGTAGCGTTCGACGTACAGGCGCCCATCGCCGAAGTAGCGCTGGCCCTCGCTGCGCGCGCGCTCGATCTCGCCGGCCAGCGCCGAGGCGTCTCGAACGATGCGCATGCCCTTGCCACCGCCGCCCGCCGCCGGCTTGATCAGCAACGGAAAGCCGACCGCGGCGGCGCGTTCGGTGAAGGTGGCCGGGTCGTCGTCCTCGATCGCCGACGGGGCGACCGGAAAGCCGGCGCGCGCGACGAAGGCCCGGGCTCGGACCTTGTCACCCATCAGGTCGATCGCGGTCGGATCGGGCCCGACGAAGACCAGGCCCGCCGCGGCGACCTGCCGGGCGAAGCCGGCGTTCTCCGACAGGAACCCGTAGCCGGGGTGGATCGCGCCGGCACCCGCCTGCCGGGCGGCGGCGATGATCGCGGGCCCGTCGAGGTAGGCCGCCACGGGCGTGCTGCCGTGGATCTCGATCGCCTGGTCGGCCAGGCGCACGGCGGGCGAGTCGCGGTCGAGCGCGTGGTGCACCACCAGCCCGCGCAGGCCGAGCGAGCGCACGGTGCGCAGGATGCGCACCGCGATCTCGCCCCGGTTGGCGACCAGCACCGAATCGAAGGGAAAGCGTGTCGTCACGGGGTGTCTCCAGAGGAGCGGCGGCGTGCCGGCGCGCGCACGCCTTCGAGCCGGTCGGCCACGCGCTCCAGGCGCAGCAGCTGGCGGCGCCAAGTGCCCGGGTCGAGCGCGCCAACGCCCGGCGCGGCCTGGGTGGCGTGGGGTGCCGCGATGCCGTCCCAGATCACGCGCAGCACATCGTCGGTCTGTCGCTCGAGGTCCAGCCGCCCATGGCCGCTGACATAGCGCCAGGTGAGGTGTTCGATGCCGCCATAGACCAGGTCGCGCACCACCCGGGAGGGGAGGTCGGCGCGCAGCTCACCGGCGGCCATGCCCTCGGCGAGCACCTGGGTGAGCAGCTCGGTGTAGCGCTGGTTCAGGCGGTACAGCGCGGTGCGCGGGTAGTCGTCGTGCGCGCGCACCTCGAGGAACATCAGCCGTGCGAGCTGGGGGTCTTCCTTCACCGCCCGCAGGTGGCGCCAGATGATGTAGCGCATCCGCGCCCGCGGCCCCCGGATCCCGGGGAGCTCCCGGGCGTAGTCGGCGAGCACCCCCTCGTACCAGCCCTGCAGCACGTGGACCAGCAGGGCCTGCTTGTTCTCGAAGTACTTGTAGATCGTGCCTTCGACCACCTGGGCGCCGGCGGCGATCTCGGACACCGCGGCATTGGCGTAGCCGCGGGCGCGGAACACCGCGTGGGCGGCGGCCAGGATGTCGCTGACCCGGCGTTCGCGGGGCAGCCGCACCGACACGCGGCGGTCGGTGTCGGGCCGGGCCGATGCGGCGCGCGCCCGGACGGCCGTGCCGCTCATCGGCCCGTCCAGCGTGGTGCGCGCTTCTCGCGGAAGGCGCGCATGCCCTCGCGGGCGTCCTCGGTGCTGGCCATCACCGGCACCATCACCTGGGCGTATTCGAAGGCCTGCGGCAGCGTCATGTCCTGCATCGCCCGGAAGGCCTGCTTGCCCAGCCGGATCGCCGTCGGCGAATTGTTGACGAGATCGGCCAGCAACGCATCCAGGCGCTCGTCGAGCCGGGCCCGCGGCACGACGTGGTTGACCAGGCCAAGGGCCAGCGCCTCGTCGGCCGGCAGCGGCCGGGCGGTGGCGCACATCTCGAACAGCTTGCGTCGCGGCACGATCCGCAGCAGGTAGGTCAGGATCATCATCGGAAACACGCCGATGCCGGCCTCCGGCGTGCCGAAGCGCGTGTCGTCGGCGGCCACCGCGATGTCGCAGGCGCACAGCAGTCCGATGCCGCCCGCCATCACATGGCCGTTGACCCTCGCGACGATCGGCAGCGTGCAGGCCTCCATCCGCTGGAACAGCGCGATCACGTAGTGCTCGGGGTGCGCGTAGTCGACCTGGAACGCGCCGCCTTCATCGGTCTTCAGGTCGGCGCCGGCGCAGAAGGCCGCGTCGCCGGCGCCGGTCAGCACGATCGCCCGGCACCCGGGGTCGGCCTGGGCGGCATCGATCCACTGGCCGATCGCGGCGACCACGTCGTGATTCAGCGCGTTGCGCCGCGCCTCGCGGTTGATCGTGATCCAGTGGATCGGACCTTTCTTCTGCAGCAGCACGACCGCGGGTTCCATCGGGGACTCCTGGGCTTCGATTCCTGGTGAGTCTCACTCACGAGGGGGCGAAAATCACGCTGCAGTGCGGCAATCGAGAGGGGCGGGTGAGGTGATTGTCGAGTAGAAATCCGGTGACTACAATTGGTGAGTCAGATTCATTCCGAGCGCCCAACGGCCTCACCGTCACACCGAGGAGCAACGATGTCGGATCAACGCGCGCCCCTGGGCGCTGGCCGCAACCCGGCCGACGTGTTCACCGGGCTGAGCGCCGACGAGCGCGGCGTGCTCGATGCCGCCGACCGGTTCGCCCGCGAACGCCTGTACCCGCTGTCGGCGCGGATGGACGCCGAGGAGTGGTGGCCCAGCGAGGCGATGCCGCTGATCGGCCGCGAGGGCTTTCTCGGCGTGACCACGCCGGGTGCGCTCGGCGGTGCCGGCATGGACCTCTTCGCCAGCGGACTGGTCGGCCAGGCGTTCAGCCGCTGGAACCACGCGCTGGCGCTGAGCTGGGTCGCGCACGAGAACCTGTGCCTGAACAACATCCTGCGCAACGCGAGCGAGGCCCAGAAGGCGCGCTACGTGCCGGGGCTGGCCAATGGCACGCTGGTCGGTGCGCTGGGCCTGACCGAGCCGGGCGCCGGCTCCGACGCGTTGGGTTCGATGCGCACCACCGCGCGTCGCGAGGGCGATCACTACGTGCTGAACGGCACGAAGATCTACATCACCAACGGTCCGGTCGCCGACGTGTTGCTCGTCTACGCGAAGACCAGTCCGGAGAAGGGCGCCCAGGGCATCTCGGCGTTCATCGTCGAGAAGGACTTCCCGGGCTTCCGGGTGGCGCAGAAGCTGGTGAAGATGGGTTTTCGCGGCAGCCAGACCGGTGAGCTGGTCTTCGACGAATGCCGGGTGCCGGCCGCCAACCTGGTCGGCGAGGAGGACCGCGGCGTGCGCGTCGTGATGAGCGGCCTGGACCTGGAGCGTGCGATGGTCTCGCCGATCTGCCTGGGCATCGCCGAGCGCGCGCTGCAGCTCTCGCTCGACTACGCGCGCACCCGCCAGCAGTTCGGCCAGCCGATCGCCAGTTTCCAGATGATCCAGTCCAAGCTCGCCGACATGTACGTCTGGGTCGAGGCGATGCGGCTGTTCACCTACCAAGCCTTGCGCGCGGTCAACGAGCTCGAGTCCGGCGCGGGCGGGCGCGGCGAGGTCCACAAGATCACCGCGGCCTCGGTGATGTTCACCGCGAACATGATGAACAAGGTGCTCGACGAGGCGGTGCAGATCCATGGCGGATCGGGCTACATCTGGGAGTCCGAGATCAACCGGCTGTACCGCTCGATCAAGCTGCTGGAGATCGGCGCGGGCACCACCGAGGTCCGCAAGATCATCATCAGCGGCGAGATGCTGCGGTCATGAGCGCGATCGACTGGCCCCGCCCGCCCTCGGGGCCGGGCATCACGATGGACGACCTCTGGGCGGCGCCGACCGTCTTTCGCGACGATCTCTACCGGGGCGCGGCGGTCATCGTGTCCGGCGGCGGTTCGGGCATCGGCCGGGCGATCGCGCTGCTGTTCGCGCGGCTCGGGGCGCGCGTGGCGATCTGCGGGCGAACGCCGGCGAAGCTCGAGGCGGTCTGCGCGTTCGCGCGGGAGCGGGGCGCGCAGATGCTGGGCCTCGTGGCGAACATCCGCGATGCCGACCAGGTGAAGGCCTTCTACGACCAGGTCGAGCAGACCTGGGGGCTGCCGCACATCCTGATCAACAACGCCGGGGGGCAGTTCCCCAAGCCCGCGATCGACTTCTCGGTCAACGGCTGGAACGCGGTGATCGCCAACAACCTGAACGGCACCTGGTTCATGATGCAGGCCGCCGCGCAGCGCTGGCGCGATGCCGGCCGCCCGGGCAGCATCGTCAGCATCGTCGCGCCCACCGAGCGGGGCATGCCCGGGGTGGCGCACACCGTCGCCGCGCGCTCGGGCGTGATCGGCCTCACGCGCACGGTGGCGGTCGAATGGGCGCCCCTGGGCATCCGGGTGAACTGCGTGTCGCCCGGCCTGATCGGCACCGAGGGCCTGGGCGTCTACCCGCCCGAGGCGGCCAAGGAGTGGCCGAAGGCCAACCCGATGAAGCGCTGGGGCTCGCCGGTCGACATCGCACAGGCCTGCTGCTGGATCGCCGGTCCGGCCGGCGATTTCGTCACCGGCGAGGTCTGCACCGTCGATGGCGGGGGGCGCCTGTGGGGCGAGCTGTGGACCGCGGGGCGGCCGGCCTGGTACGAGGTCTAGGAGGCTGTCGGCGTCCTGGGGCCGACACACCCTGGCCTGGGGGAGCCGCGCGGCCGCGCGATCGGCTACGCGTGCCGCGAATCGGCGATGAAGCCGCGCACCAGCCGAACCAGTGCGTCCTCGATCTGGGGCCTTGGCACGCCGCGCGCCCGCTCGCCAACCGAGGCGCGGATCACGCCGGTGAAGGCCTGCGTCAGCACGAAGGCGTCGGCCGCCGACAGCGGATGACGACGACCGTCCGGGCCGGGCACGCCCACCCGGGTGAGCAGTTCGGCGAAGCGTGATGGCGATTCATCGAGCTGGCTGAACCCGCGCTGCGCGAGCTCGTTCTCGAGCAGCACCCGGTGCACCGTCGATCGGCCGCCGAAGGCGCCGAACACCGCCCGGACCAGCGCGCGCACCGGCTCCCCGGGCGCGGTGGTCGGCGATTCCAGCAGACGCCGCAACGTCGACATCACCGCCTGCATTTCGCGGCGCCCCAGCGCAGCGAGGATCGCCTGCTTGTTCGGGAAGTACTGGTACAGGGTGCCGATGCTCACCCCGGCGAGTTCCGCGACCCGGTTCGTGGTCAGCGCCGCGAGACCGTCCCGGTCGATGATCCGGGTGGCCGCCTCCAACATGAGTTCGATCTTCTGCCGGGACCGCTCCTGCGATGGCTCGCGTCTCGCAAGTGATTGATCGGTGGAGGATTTTCGGGGCATCGGGGGGCTCTGGAAAGGCGAGTTTCCAAACGCGAGCATAGCTCATATTCTGGCGACCGTCGTCCTCAGGAACGGAGCCGCCATGGAATCCCTCGTCAAACTGCAACTCTCGATCACCGCGGTGCTGCTGTCGGTGGCGCTGGTCGAAGCCCTGGTGCTGCAGGCGCGCCGTCCCGGCAGCTTCGACTGGGGCGAAGCCTGGCTGTCGGTGGGCGACCTGGTGGGGCGCCGGCTGATCGCGCTGCTGCCCCTGAACGTGGCCGCACCGGTGATGGGCTGGGCCTGGGAGCACCGCCTGTTCACGATCGCGTTGGAAGGCTGGGTCGCGTTCGTGGTGCTCTTCCTCGGCCTGGAGTTCTGCTACTACTGGTATCACCGCGCCGCGCACCGGATCCGCTTCTTCTGGGCGACGCACGTGGTGCACCACTCGCCGAACCAGTTGACGCTGTCGACCGCGTTCCGTCTGGGCTGGACCGGCAAGCTGACCGGCACCGCGCTCTTCTTCACGCCGCTGGTGTGGCTCGGCTTCGAGCCGAAGGTCGTGCTCACCGCGCTGTCGCTGAACCTGCTCTACCAGTTCTGGGTGCACACCACCTGGATCCCGAAGCTCGGCGTGCTCGAGTACGTGCTGAACACGCCCTCGGCCCATCGCGTGCACCACGCCTCGAACCTCGAGTACCTCGATGCGAACTACGGTGGTGTGCTGATCGTGTTCGACCGGCTCTTCGGCACCTACGTGGCCGAGCGCGAGGACACCCCCTGCGTCTATGGCCTGGTCAAGCCGATGCGCTCGCGCAATCTGCTGACCGTCGAGTTCCAGTCGTGGCGAGATCTCTGGCACGACCTGCGGGGCGCGGCATCGATCGCGCAGGCGGCGGGCTATCTGCTGCGTCCCCCGGGCTGGTCGCCGCACGGGGAGGGCACGACCACCGAGGCGATGCGGCGCGCGGCGGCCGGCTCGGGCGACGTGGTCAAGCGCCCCGGGGGAACCGGCGAGCCAGGCGCCGTTGTCCGCGCCTCGCACGCGGCGCCGTGATTGGCCCGCTCAGCGCCGCGCCGTCTTGCCGATACGCCCGGCCACCGCACGAACCTGGCCCGGTGCCGCGCGCCAGATCGCGGCCGCGCCGAACACGCTGAGCACGATGCACAACCAGAACGCGCCGGCGTAGCTGCCGGTGCGGTCGTGGATCACGCCGGTGACCCACGGGCCGGCGGCGCCGCCCAGGATGCCGCCCAGCATCACGGTGCCGAAGATCGAGCCGTAGTGCTTGCCCTCGAAGACCTCGGCCGGGATCGCGCCGACCACCGAGGTGACCCCGTAACCGAGCAGGCCCTGCGCGATCACCATCACCGCCAGCAGCGGCAGGCTGGGGCTGCCTTCCAGCGCGAGCAGCGCCAGGTAGGTGAAGACGAACCCCGCGCAGCCGATCGTCCAGACCAGTTCGCGACCCACGCGATCCGACAGGTGCCCGAGCGCGATCTGTCCGGGCACGCCGGCGAGGCTGACCGCTCCCAGCGCCCAGGCGGCCTGCTTCGTGTCGAAGCCGACCTCGATCAGGTACTTCGTCTGGTGGACCTGCACCGCGTACCAGACGAACAGGCTCGCGAAATAGCCGCTGGCGATCCACCAGAAGCGCGCGGTGCGCACCGCGCGCGCCAGTGTCCACTCGATCGCCACCCAGTCGGGATCGACGACGTTCGAGGGCCGTGACACCGCGCCGGCGCTCCCGGGGACGGCGTCGCCATCCGGCCTCAGGCCGAGGTCCTCCGGGCGGCGTCGGACCAGCAGGTTCAGCGGCGCCAGCACCAGCAGCGCGGTGAGCCCGAGCGTCCAGCAGGCGCTGCGCCAACCGGCCCGTTCGATCAGCGCCTGGAGCGCGGGCAGCAGCACGATCGACCCGACCCCGACGCCGGCGAACGCGAGGCTCATCGCGAGACCGCGACGCCGCACGAACCACGCCGGCAGGAAGAGCGCCTGACCGGTGTAGCCCAGGCACACGCTGCCCGCGCCCACCAGGACGCCCAGCGTCAGGTACACCTGCCAGGGTTGGGTGGCCAGCGTGGCCAGCAGCATGCCCGCCGCAGTGGCGGCCACGCCCGTCTCCATCACGAAGCGCGGACCCCGGCTGTCCATCAGCCGGCCCAGCGTGGGGCTGAGGATCGCGGAGATCAGGAACCCGAACGAGAACGCGCCCGCGGTGACGCCGCGCTCCCAGCCGAACTCGGCGAGGATCGGCGGAAACAGCAGCGAGAAGGCGGTGCGCGCGTTCACGCCGATCGCCATCGTCAGGAACACCACGCCGACGATGAGCCAGCCGTAATAGAACGGGAGCCGTCGGGCGAGGTGGGCGAGCACGGTGGTCGGGCCTGGTCGGGTCGGTGATCGGTCAGTGTACGGTCGATCCTCCGCGAAGACATGACGCGGCAGGTAAAGTGATTCCATGTCCCGATCCGATCGACCGAGGCGCCAGGCCCGCCTCCTCGCGGCCGGCCTGCTCTGGCTGGTCGGCGCGTGCGCGTCGGCGCGCCCCTACGACGTGCTCGTCGACCCCGGGCACAGTCCCGCCCGGCCCGGTGCGACCAGCGCGCACGGCCACCCCGAGCACGGCTACAACCGCCGCTTCGTCGATCGCCTGGTGGCGGTGCTCCAGCGGCAAGGGGTGCGTGTGCTGCGCAGCGACGAGGTCGGCGCCGAGCTGTCGCTGACCGATCGCACCGCGCGCAGTGGCGACGCGCGCCTGTTCCTGTCGATCCACCACGACTCGATCCAGCAGGACTGGATCGACCGGGGGTGGCGCCGGCACTTCCACGGTTACGCGTTGTTCGTCTCGATGCGCAACCCGGCATCGGAGGCGAGCCTGGCGTGTGCCACGCGACTCGGTGACGCGCTCAACGCGGCCGGCGAGCAGCCCTCGCGGTACCACGAGACACCGATCCCCGGCGAGAACCGGCCGATGCTCGACCGCGCCCGCGGGGTGCACCGCTTCGACGACCTGGTGGTGTTGCGGACCTCGCGGGTGCCGGCCGTGCTGGTCGAGGTGGGCGTGATCGCGCACCCGGACGACGCGGTCCGACTGGCCGATCCGCTGGTGGTCGAGCGCCTGGCCCGGGCGATCGCCTCGGGTGTGCTGGACTGCCTGGCGGTCGTCGGGCCGCCGCGCGCGAAGACCGTGGATCGGACGCGGCGGACCCGGGAGGGACCGGCCACGGCACCGCGCTGACGCGACCTACAGCTTCGAGTTCATGCACCCGGCGCTGTTGCACTCGCGCAGGCGGTCGCGCAGGAACTGCACCCGCGAGATCGTCGTCTGCGTCGCGCACTTCAGGTTCACGAAGAACTTGTCGCCGTCGCGGCGCGAGCAGGTGCTGTTGCGCTCCTCGATCCACGCGAGCTGACCCTGGCGCAGCGCCGCCTTGCCGTTGGCATCGAGCTTGGGGGTCAGCGCCTTGTAGGCCTCGTTCAGTTCCTTGTCGGCTTCCTGCCAGACCTTGTTCAGGCAATACAACCCGTCGAAGTCGTCGCGAGGTTTGTCGCAGGCGGAGTTGGCATGGGCGAAGCCGGCGAACCCAAGCAGGACGGCGATCAGCAGCGGTTTCATGTCGGTGGATCGGGCGGTGGTTGAAGCCGGCACTGTAGCAAAGCCGGTGTGTTCACCCCGCCGCGACGGCACGCCAGCGCCAGCACGCCCTAGCGTCGCAGCCAGTGCGCGAGCTTGGCCATGTCGTCGAACACCATCGAGGCGCCGGCACCGAGCAGTCCCGCGGGCTCGTTGCGGGCGCAGTATCCGAGCACGGTGGCGCCGGCCGCCACGCCGGCGCGGGTGCCGGTGGGTGTGTCCTCGATCACCAGGCAGCGGTGCGGCTCGACGCCCAGGCCGCGCGCGGCGAGCAGGTAGACATCGGGGTGCGGCTTGCTGCGCTCGACCTGGTCGGCGCCGTAGATGTGCGGTTGAAGGCGCTCGAGCAGACCGGTGCGACCCAGCGTCACCCGCATCTTGCCGCGGTCGGCGCCCGAGGCGACCGCCTGCGCGAAGCCGTGCTCGTGCGCCACCGCGAGCACCTGCTCGATGCGCGCCACGGCCTCGACGCTGTCGGCCAGGGCCTGGTCGCGTCGCGCCATGAAGCTCGGATACCAGCCCTCGGGGATGCGCCCGCCGATCATCGCCTCGATCGTGTCGACCTCTTCGCGGACCGACTTGCCGACGAAGCGCTGCATCGCCTGCTCGTCGGAGATCTCGGCGCCGAGTTCGCGAAGCATCGCGGCGAGCACGCCGACGGTGGTGGGTTCGCTGTCGACGAGCACGCCGTCGCAGTCGAAGAGGATCGCGTCGAACCGGTGTCGCATCGCCGCGCTCCCGATCACTGGCCGGCGGCCAGGGCGCGTCCGATCAGGATGCGCTGGATGTCGCTGGTGCCCTCGTAGATCTGCGTGACGCGCACGTCGCGCCAGATCCGTTCGACCGGGAAGTCGGCGAGGTAGCCGTAGCCGCCGTGGATCTGGATCGCGTCCGAGCAGACCTTCTCGGCGATCTCGGAGGCGAAGAGCTTGGCCATCGCGGCCTCCTTCAGGCAGGGGCGGCCCGCGTCCTTCAGGCTGGCGGCGTGCCAGATCAGCTGCCGGGCGGCCTCGAGCTGCGTGGCCATGTCGGCCAGACGGAACTGCACCGCCTGGTGGTTGAAGATCGGTGTGCCGAAGGCCTCGCGTTCGTGCGCGTAGCGCAGTGCCGCCTCGAACGCGGCGCGCGCCATTCCCAGCGACTGCGAGGCGATGCCGATGCGTCCGCCCTCCAGGCCGGACAGCGCGATCTTGTAGCCCTGTCCCTCCTCGCCGATCAGGTTGGCCCCCGGCACGCGGCAGTTCTCGAACACGATCTGCGCGGTGTCCGAGGCGTGCTGACCGGACTTCTGCTCGAGCCGGGCGACCACGTAGCCCGGCGTGGCGGTGGGCACCAGGAAGGCCGAGATGCCGCGCTTGCCCGCCGCCTTGTCGGTGACCGCCATCACGATCGCGACGTCGGCGTTCTTGCCCGAGGTGATGAACTGCTTGACGCCGTCGAGCACCCAGTGATCGCCGTCGCGGCGCGCGGTGGTGCGCAGGCCCGAGGCGTCGGAGCCCACGTGCGGCTCGGTCAGGCAGAACGCTCCCAGCTTCTCGCCCCGAGCCAGCGGCACCAGCCACTCGCGCTTTTGCGCCTCGTTCGCGTAGGTCATCAGGATGGAGCACACCGGACAGTTGTTCACCGACAGCACGGTCGAGCACGCGCCATCGCCGGCGGCCACCTCCTCGAGCACCAGCGCGAGGGAGACGTAGTCCAGGCCCGCACCGCCCCAGTCCTCGGGCACCGCGATGCCGTAGCAGCCCAGCGCGGCCAGGCCACGCAGGGCCTTCGCCGGAAACTCGGCGGTGCGGTCCCATTGCGCGGCATTCGGGGTGATCTCGCCGGCGACGAATTCGCGCACCGCGTCGCGGATCAGGCGTTGGTCTTCGGTCAGCAGCATCGTGGTTCTCGACAGGGTCTGGAGACGCCGGCCGCCGCGCGCGTCCGCCCTTGGGGCGGGGGCGCGAACGGGGCGTGTTGAACGGGAGGCAGCGGCGGTGCGCCGGTCACCAGGCCAGTGACTGGCCTCGGTAGTCGTAGAAGCAGCCGCCCGGGAAGGCCTGGGGTTCGCCGATCACCCGGCGCAGGCCGGCGATGCTGTCGGCCACCTCGACCTCCGCGTTGGGGCCGCCCATGTCGGTGCGGACCCAGCCCGGATGCAGCGACAGCACGCGCACCCCCAGCGGGGCGTAGTCGACGTGCGCGAGCTTGGCGACCATGTTCACCGCGGCCTTCGACACGCGGTACAGCATCCCGTAGCTCGCACCGGTCTCGGCGATCGAACCCATCCGGCTGGACACGAAGGCGAGGGTGCCGCGCGCCGGCGCCAGCAAGGGCGCCACCACGGGCACGATGCGCATCGCGGCAAGCACGTTGGTGCGCATCACCATGTCGAAGTCGGCGTCGCCCGGCGGCTGGCGCGGACTGCTGGTGCGGGGCCCGTAGACCCCGGCGTTGACCACCGCGACGTCGAGCGACTCGCCATCGAGCTGCCAGGCGATGCCGGCGACATCGGCCACCTGCATCACGTCGAGCTTGAGGGTCTGTGCGCCCAGGTCGCGCAACGTGATCCGGTCGGCCTCGCTGCGGTGCGTGGCGTACACCGTCCAGCCCGCAGCGAGGTACTGACGGGTGAATTCGAGACCGAGGCCCCGCGAGGCCCCGAGCACCAGTGCGGTGGGCATGCCCGGCTCAGAGCATCTCGACGGTGACCGCCACCGCCTCGCCGCCGCCGATGCACAACGTGGCCAGCCCCTTCTTGCCGCCGGTCTTGCGCAGGCCGCCCAGCAGCGTCACCAGGATGCGCGCGCCGGAGGCGCCGATCGGGTGGCCGAGCGCGCACGCGCCACCGTGCATGTTGACGATCTCGTGGGCCAGGTCGAACTCCTTCATCGCCGCCATCGTGACGGTGGCGAAGGCCTCGTTGACCTCCCAGAGCTGCACGTCCTTGGCCTGCCAGCCGGACTTGGCAAGCACCTTCTGGATCGCGCCGACGGGCGCGGTGGTGAACCACTCGGGGGCCTGGGCGTGCGTGGCGTGGCCGACGATCCGCGCGATCGGCTTGAGGCCGCGCTTCTCCGCGGTGGACGCGCGCATCAACACCAGCGCGGCGGCGCCGTCGGAGATCGACGAGGCGTTCGCCGCGGTGATCGTGCCGTCCTTCTTGAAAGCCGGCTTCAGGCCGGGGATCTTGTCGAGCTTGGCCTTGAAGGGCTGCTCGTCCTTGTCGATCACGGTGTCGCCGGCCTTGCCCTTGATCGTGACCGGGGCGATCTCCCACTTGAAGCTGCCATCGGTGTTCGCCTTCAGCGAGCGCTCGGTGGACGCGATCGCGAGCTTGTCCTGGGCTTCTCGGGTGAACTCGTACTTGGCCGCGCAGCTCTCGGCGAACACGCCCATCGCCTTGCCGCGCTCGTAGGCGTCCTCCAGCCCGTCCAGCGCCATGTGGTCGTAGACGGTGACCGCGCCGTAGCGGTAACCCTTGCGCGCGTTGAGCATCAGGTGCGGCGCGTTGGTCATGCTCTCCATGCCCCCGGCCACCATCACGTCGGCGGTGCCGCAGGCGAGCATGTCGTGCGCGAACATCACGGCTTTCAGGCCCGAGCCACACATCTTCGACAAGGTGACCGCGCCCGCCGACTGCGGCAGGCCGGCGCCCAGCGCGGCCTGGCGCGCCGGCGCCTGTCCCTGGCCGGCCATCAGGCAGTTGCCGAACAGCACCTCGTTGACGTCGGCCCCGGCAATGCCCGCGCGCTCGACCGCCGCCTTGATCGCGACGGCGCCCAGTTCGTAGGCGGGCAGCGCGGCGAAGTCGCCGAGCATGCCGCCGATCGGGGTGCGGGCGGCGGAAACGATGACGATCGGATCATTCATGGTGTCTCTCCCTGGACATGGGTGGGATGGATGAGGGGATCGGGGTCGGCGGCGGGGAAACGAGGGGTTTCGCTGCGCTGCACCAAGCCGGTGAAGGATGCGCTTTTCCGGCCGGATTGTCGACCCGGTGACCGGTGTGCGTGTCGGAAGCGCAGCGCGTCCGGATAGGGGAAGACGTCCTCGAGAACCCCCTCCCGGATCCGCCGCTGGCGCGTCTGCCAGAACGCCGGTTCCAGCAGTTCGCCGTGGTGGCGCATGAAGACTTCGCGCACCCGCCGGTCGCCGAGCAGGAAGGTGCCGAACTCCTCCGGGAAGACGTCGTGGGGCCCGACCCGGTACCAGGGCTCGGCCGACATCTCGTCCTCGGGCGTGCGCGGTGGCGGGATGTGCCGGAAGTGGCAGTCGGTCAGGTAGGCGACCTCGTCGTAGTCGTAGAAGACCACCCGGCCCTGCCGGGTCACGCCGAAGTTCTTGTAGAGCATGTCGCCCGGGAAGATGTTGGCGGCCACCATCTGCCGGATCGCGTCGCCGTACTCGACGATCGCCTGCTCCCGGGCGGCGTCGTCCGCGCTCTCGAGGTACAGGTTCAGCGGCACCATGCGCCGCTCGATGTACAGGTGCCGGATCACCACGTCGTCGCCTTCGGTCTCGATCACCGAGGGCGCGACGTCGGTCAGCTCGGCCAGCAACGCCGGCGAGAGCCTCGCCCTCGGGAACGGGACGTCGGAGTACTCCCAGGTGTCGGCCATCCGCCCGACCCGATCGTGCAGCTTCACGAGCTGGTAGCGCGACTGGACGAACTCGCGGCTGACGTCCTTGCGTCGCTTGTCCTTGATCACCTTGAACACGTACGGGAACGAAGGCAGCGTGAACACCTCCATCACCATGCCCTTGATGCCCGGCGCGCTGGTGAACTGGTCGGTCGAGTGCCGCAGGTGGTGCAGCAGGTCGCGGTAGAAGAGCGTCTTGCCCTGCTTGTGCAGTCCGAGCATCGTGTACAGCTCCGAGGCCGGCTTGGTCGGCATCAGCGTCTTCAGGAACTGCACGTAGGCCGAGGGCGCCGCCATGTCGACCATGAAGTAGGCGCGCGAGAAGTTGAACAGCCACTCGATCCGGTCGGCACCGAACAGGATCGTGTCCAGGTACAGCCGTCCCTGCCCGTCCTGCAGCAGCGGGACCGAGAACGGGATCAGCTCGCCGTCGTTGATCACGCGGCCGATCAGGTACGCGCCCTTGTTGCGGAAGAACGGCGTGCGCAGCACCTGGATCTGGCAGTCGACCGCCATCCGGAAGTCTGGTCCCAGGTGGCGACGGGCGGCCCGCCGCACGAGCGCCAGATCGCGCTCGACATCGACGAAAGGGCAGGCGAAGCCGATGTCGATCAGCACCTCGCGCATCGCGGCGGTCCAGCCGTGCGTCGCGGGGTAGTAGACGCGGTACGACGGTGGATCGGCGTCGAGGAACTCGGTGGACACCGCCGGCCGCACGAAGATGAAGTCGTTGTGGAAGTAGGTCCGGTGCAGCAGCTTCGTGCAGACCGAGTTGAAGAAGGTCTCGGCCAGTTCCGGCTGACGGTGCGACGCCAGCAGCGTGACGTACTCGCGCTTGACCCGCGGCCACAGCGACTCGCCGCTGACGCCGATCGAGCCGAACTCGGCCTCGACGCGGGCGACCGCCTCGCGCACCCGCTGGTCGTAGAACTCGATGCGGTCGCGCGCGAGCCGGCGAATTCCGTGCCAGTCGGCCCGTTCGAAGCGGGCCTTGGCCTGCTGCGCGTTGTAGCGGAACAGCCCGTAGTGGCGATCGAATCCGGCGAGGATCGCCCGGGCGATCGCCAGCGACGCGTGGCGCGGCATCGCGCGTGTCCCGCCCCGCGGTCAGGCGGTCTCGGCGAAGAGCTCCCGGCCGATCAGCATCCGGCGGATCTCGGAGGTGCCGGCGCCGATCTCGTAGAGCTTCGCGTCGCGCCACAGACGACCGGTGGGGTAGTCGTTGATGTAGCCGTTGCCGCCGAGGCACTGGATCGCCTCGCCGGCCATCCAGGTCGCCTTCTCGGCCGCGTACAGGATGGCGCCGGCGGCGTCCTTGCGCAGGCTGCGCACGTCGACCTTGCCCTCGCGGGAGCGGTCGCACTGGCGCGCGACCTCGTAGACGTAGGCCCGGCACGCCATCATCGTGGTGTACATGTCGGCGAGCTTGCCCTGCATCAGCTGGAACTCGCCGATCGGCTGGCCGAACTGCTTGCGCTCGTGCACGTACGGGACCACCGCGTCCATGCACGCGCTCATGATGCCCAGCGGACCGCCCGCCAGCACCGCGCGTTCGAAATCCAGCCCGCTCATCAGCACGTTGACCCCACGGCCCAGGCCCCCCAGCACGTTCTCGGCGGGCACCTCGCAGTCCTGGAACACCAGCTCACCGGTGTGGCTGCCACGCATGCCCATCTTGTCGAGCTTCTGCGCGACCGAGAACCCCTTGAAGGTCTTCTCGACGAGGAACGCGGTCATGCCGCGCGCGCCCGCCTCGAGGTCGTTCTTCGCGTAGATCACCATCACGTCGGCGTCGGGGCCGTTGGTGATCCACATCTTGGTGCCGTTCAGCCGCCAGTGGTCGCCGCGGTACTCGGCACGCAGCCGCATCGACACCACGTCCGAACCGGCGCCGGGCTCGGACATCGCCAGCGCGCCGACATGCTCGCCGCTGACGAGCCTGGGCAGGTAGCGACGGCGCTGGTCGTCGGTGCCGTTGCGCATGATCTGGTTGACCGCGAGGTTCGAGTGCGCGCCGTAGGACAGGCCCACCGAGGCCGAGCCGCGCGAGATCTCCTCCATCGCGACGACGTGGGCGAGATAGCCCATGTCGGTGCCGCCATAGGCTTCGGGCACCGTCATGCCCAGCACACCGAGCTCGCCGAACTTGCGCCAGAGGTCCATCGGGAACTGGTCGGTGCGGTCGATCTCGCCCGCGCGCGGGGTGATCTCGGCGGCGGTGAACTGCTGCAGCGTCTCGCGCAGCATGGCGATGTCCTCGCCGAGATCGAACTGCAGTCCGGGTACGTTCAGCATGACGGGGTCTCCGAAGGCGATGGGGATGAACGGGGTCAGGTGCCGGCCGCGTCGAGCAGCCCCTGGGCCCGCGCCTCGTGCGCGCGGATCTCGGCCAGGGTCTCCTGCAGGTCGGCGAGCTGGCGCTCGAGCACCTGGCGGTGCTGGCCGAGCACCGCTAGAAAGCGGGTGAGCTGCGCGGCGGTGTCCGACGGCGAGTCGTACATGTCGAGCAGCTCGCGCACGTCGGACAGGCTCAGGCCGAGCCGCTTGCCACGCAGCGTCAGCTTCAGCCGCGTGCGGTCGCGTTGCGAGTAGACGCGCTGGCGTCCGCCGGTGCCGGCGCGCTCCGGGGCGAGCAGCCCCTGATCCTCGTAAAAACGGATCGCGCGCGTCGTCACGCCGAACTCGCGGGCCAGTTCGGTGATGGTGAAGGTCGGCATCGGGACGGTTGGCGTCTACACTTGACGTAAACGTCAATCTTACCGCTGCGGCGGTGCCGGCCGATGAACGCGCTCGAACAGCACCTGACCTATCCCTTCGGCACCGCCCTGCCGGCCCCGGCGGCCCGCCTGCCGGTCGCCCCGGGCGTCGATTGGATCCGGATGCCGCTGCCGTTCCAGCTCGACCACATCAATCTGTGGCTGTTGCGGGACCGGGACGAGCAGGGCACCGAGGGCTGGACGCTGGTCGATTGCGGGGTGGCCAGCGACGAGATCCGGGCGCTGTGGACACGGCTGTTCGACGAGGGCCTGGACGGTCTGCCGATCCTGCGCCTGTTGTGCACGCACACGCACCCCGATCACGTCGGTCTGGCGCACTGGCTGCAGCAGCGCTTTCCGGCGCCCCTGTGGATGACGATGGGCGAGTACGGCCTCGGGCGGGTGCTGTCCTCGCGGCTGCCCGGCGCGGATGCCGAGTCGGCACGCGCGCACTATCGGCGCCACGGCATCGGCGCGGGCCCGCAGCTCGATGCCTTCGCCGAGCGGGGTGGCAGCCACTTCTCGCGGCTGGTGCCCTCGATGCCGACCCATTTTCGCCGCATCCGCGATGGCGAGCGTCTGGTGATCGGGGATCGTCAGTGGCGGGTGATCGTCGGCCTGGGCCACTCGCCGGAACACGCCGCGCTCTATTGCGAGCGCGATGCGCTGCTGCTGTCCGGCGACATGGTGCTGCCGCGGATCTCCACGAACGTGTCGGTCTGGGAGATCGAGCCCCTGTCCAACCCGGTCGACTGGTACCTCGATTCCCTCGGACGCTTCGAGACCTGCCGCGAGGACACGCTGGTGCTGCCCTCGCACGGGCGGCCTTTTCGCGGCCTGCACACGCGGATCCAGCAGCTGCGCGACCACCATCATGAGCGGCTCGACACGGTGCTGAAGGCCTGCCGCCGCGAGCCGCTCACCGCGGCCGAGGTCGTTCCGGTGATGTTCGAGAAACAGTTCGACACGCACCAGCTCGCCTTCGCGCTGGGCGAGGCGCTGGCGCATCTTCACTCGCTCTGGTATTCAGGCCGCGTGCGTCGCACGATCGACGGGCAGGGCGTGATCCGTTTCGCCGCCTGATCGGTCGTCCGGTGCGCGACGTGGCCCGCCGCCGGCGCGGCCACCTTCGATGAGGAGTTCCACATGCCGATCCCGCCATCGTGGGCCGAATTCCGGCCCGGTTTCTCTCGTCGCCTGGGCACCGCGACGCTCACCCGTCGCGACGTGCTCTGGCTGCTCGGCGCCAGCGCGTCGGCGACCACGCTGGCCGCGCTGGGCGGCTGCGCGACGTCGCCGGTGGACGGGCGCAGCATCGTCGTCGGGCTCTCCGAGGACGATGAACGCAACACCGATCGCCGTCTGGCGCCCCACCAGTTCTCGCAGGATCTCGGCGCGGTCCAGGACGCGGGCCTGAACGCCTACGTCTCCACGCTGGGCCAGCAGCTGCACAGCCGCTCGCACCGCCCGGGCATGCCCTATTCGTACCGCGTGCTCAACGCGAACTACGTGAACGCGTACACCTTTCCGGGCGGATCGGTGGGGATCACCCGCGGCATCGTCACCGAGATGCAGAGCGAGGCGGAGCTCGCCGCGCTGACCGGGCACGAGCTCGGACACGTCAACGCGCGTCACGCCGCGCAGCGGCAAGGCCAGGCGATGGTCGCGCAGGGCGCGCTGGTGGGCCTGGCGGTGGCGCTCGGCGACAAGCCGCTGGGCGGTGTCGCGACGATCGCGGGTCAGATCGGCGCCAGCGCCTTGCTGTCGAGCTACTCGCGCGACAACGAACGCGAGGCCGACGCGCTGGGCCAGGAATACATGGTCAGGGCCGGCTACCCGGCCAGCGGCATGGTGTCGCTGCACCAGTTGCTGCTGTCCAAGCAGACCCGTCAGCCCAGCGTGATCGAGACGATGTTCTCCTCGCACCCGATGCCGCAGGAACGTGTCGAGAACGCGCGGCAGCTCGCCGCGTCCACCTACGGCGCCAGCGCGAGCCTGCCGGTGCAGCGCGAACGCTACATGGACAACACCGCGCGACTTCGCGCGATCCGGCCCACGATCGAGGCCTGCCAGGCGGGCGAGACCGCGGTGGCGCGCAAGCAGCTCGGCCAGGCCGAGACCCACTATGCCGATGCGATCCGGCGCACGCCCGGTGACTACGCCGCGAACGTGCTGATGGCGCAGTGCCTGGTCGCGCAGAAGCGGCAGGCCGATGCATTGCGCTACGCGGAGGCCGCCAAGTCGATCTATCCGCAGGAGGCGCAGGCCCGGCAGATCGCGGCCGGCGCGAAGATGGCGGTGCGCGACTACGCCGGTGCGATCGTCGACCTCGACGCCTACGACCGGGCCTTGCCGGGCAACCCGGGCGTCGTGTTCCTGAAGGGTGTCGCGCTGGAAGGCCTGGGCGATCGCAACGGCGCCGCCCAGCACTACACGCGTTTCACCCGGGCGGTCCCGCAGGGCGACGCCGCCACCTACGCGAACGGGCGCCTGAAGGCCTGGGGCTACGCGCGCTGACCCCGGGGTGCTGCCTCAGCGCAGCACCTCGAACAGGTTGTTGTGGTCGTCGGTCCAGATCCGGCGACCCGGCACGAAGGGCACCTCGGTGGCCTTCGCGTCGGTGCGCAGCTTCTCGAGCAGCCGGGCGTTGCGGGTGATGACGATCCAGTCCGACGAGTACAGGTAGCTCTCGTCGGACGGCGCGTCCTGCACGCGCACCGCCGGCCATCCGATCGCGTCGGCGAGCTGGCGGACCACGCCGTTCAGGTCGAGGTAGCGGTTGCTGATGTGGAACACGATCGCGCCGTCGTCGTCCATGTGGCGCCGGTACAGCACGATCGCCTCCCGCGTGATCAGGTGGACCGGGATCGAGTCGCTGGAGAACGCGTCGATCGCGAGCACGTCCAGCTTCTGCGGGGGTTCCTTCTCGAGCACCAGGCGCGCGTCTCCCAGCAGCACGTCGACCTTCGCGGGGGTCAGCTTCAGGTAGCTGAAGGCGCCCTGGGCGAGTTGCACCACCTGCGGGTTCAGTTCGTAGATCCGGTACTGGTCGCCCGCGCGCCCGTACGCGGTCAGCGTGCCCACGCCCAGGCCGATCAGTCCGACGCGCTGCGGACGGTCGGGCGTGAACTCGCGCAGCGCGACGATGCTGCGGCCCACGCCAGAGGTCTCCCCGTAGTACGTGGTGGGCAGCATCCGGAACTTCGGGTTGCGGTACTGCTCGCCGTGGGTGATCACCCCGTGCAGCAGCCGCCAGCGCGCGTTGGGGTCGGTGTCCGGTGCGGTCGCCTTCACCCGCAGCGTGCCGTAGAAGTTGCGCGAGATCGCCACACCATCCTGTCGGATGTACTGGTTGTAGTCGACGTAGCCCGCCAGCGTGCCGACGAAGCACAGCGCGCAGACGACCAGCGTCGCCTTGCTCTGGCGCGACAGCATCGTCGCGGCCAGCGTGACCAGCACCAGCGCGAGCGGGAACTCCCAGTACCAGGAATAGACCACCGGGGCGACCAGGCCGACCAGCAACCCGCCGAGCGCGCCACCCAGCGACACCATCAGGTAGAAGCGGGTCAGGTGCGCGGGGGCGGGCTTGCGCGCGACGAGTTCGCCGTGGCAGACCATGCAGATCACGAACAGGCCCAGGCAGTACAGGGGAACCGCGATCGACAGCCCGAGCACCTGGCGTTCGACGCCGTAGACGCCCTGGTCGCCGTCGTAGACCACGCGCCAGCTCAGGCCGACGATCATCAGCAACGCGAGCACGCCGGCCAGTGGCTTGAACAGGCCGGGCTTGTACCAGCCCTTGCCGTCGAAGCACATGATGAAAGTGATCAGGTACAAGGACAGCGGCAGCACCCACAGGAACGGGATCGACGCGACGTTCTGCGTGATGTGGGTGGTGACCGACAGCAGCATCACCGAGCCGAGCGCCGCCAGGCCCAGCCACAGCGCCTGCTCGCGGCCGCTCGGCGGGGCCGTGATCGCGGCGGCGCCGGCGGTCGGGTCGGCCGCGTCGCCGGACGAAGCGGCCGACGCAGCCCCCGCCAACGTGCGTGTGCCGGCCCAGGCGGCCGCGATCGCCAGCGCGGCGAACACCGCGTACGCGAGGCTCCAGCCCCACGACTGGCTGTGGTTGTCGGTCAGCGGTTCGATCACCGGTGGATACAGGATCAGCGCGAGCATCGAGGCCACGTTGCTCAGCGCGTACAGCCGATACACCGCGCCCCCCTGGTACTGGCGCGCGAACCAGGCCTGCACCAGCGGGCCGGTGGTCGAGAGCATCAGGTACGGCAACCCGATCGTGACCGTCAGCAGCAGCAGGATGCGCCCCATCGGGTCGGTGCCCTCGGTGGGCTTGAAGCTCTCGGCCGGGATGATCGGCAGCAGCGCCAGTGACGCCAGCAGCAACACCGTGTGGATGATCGCCTGGCGCCGCGGGGTCGTACGTCGGATCAGCAGATCCGAGTAGAAGTAACCGGCCAGCAGGACCAGCTGGAAGAAGACCATGCAGGTCGTCCAGACCGCCGCGGAGCCCCCGAACCACGGAAGGATCTGCTTGGCGATGATCGGTTGGACCAGGAACAACAGGAACGCCGACAGGGCGATCGTCGAGGCGTAGAGGATCACGCGAGAACTCCGAGTTCGGTCAGGGTGGCCTCGATGGCCGGTTGCCAGCCGCGATTGGCGGTCGGCGACGCGGGGCTGGGGTGCAGGATCTGCGCGACCCGGATCGATGAAAGGATGGCCCCGTCCGCGTCGTTCGCCGCGGGTATCGCGGCCTCGATCACCCGCTGCAGCCGCTTCATCGCGAAGCCGCCGACGCCGATCGCCCACTGCGGCGACAGCGCGCACAGCGCGGCCAGCAGGTGCCGGTCGCAGGCGGCCTGCAGCGCGGCCGCCGGCGCGGCGGGCAGGCGATCGGGAGTGAAGTTGCGCCCGCTCGTTTCCAGAAACACGAGTGGGCAGTAGTTCAGCACGAAGTGCCGGGCGAAGAACGCCGTCGCCGGTCCGAAGCGCTGTTGCGCCCACCCCCACAGGCGCCGACCGCTGACCTCCGAGCGGCGGCACGCGAAGCCCTCGATCGGCCGCTTCGGGTGTTGGTCCGGGGGCACCTGCACCGGGGCCTCGATGCCCATCCAGTCCCGCACCGCGGACACCTCGCCGAAGGGCACGCCGGTCTGCATCATGCCGAAGGGGCCCGGGTTCATGCCGAGGAAGACGACCTCGCGCGGCCCATCGCCGAAGCGGCGCAGGTACGCCTCGTGCGGCGCCCACGCGTACGCCAGCGGGTTGTAGACGTGCGCCACCGGCGGCGGAAACCGCAGGCGGCCCACCTCGTCGCTGAGCTCCCGGGCGGCGGCGATCAGGGCGTCTGCGGTCATGGGCGGGCATGGTAGCCGAAGCGTCGCGCCGGCGCGCGGTGGCGGCGACCGACGCGACGGCCCAAGCCCGCCGTCCGGGCTTCAGCGCAGCGGCGCCAGCGGCAGCGGGGTGCCCTCGGGCAGCGGCACGCGGGCCACGTTCAGCGTCATCGAGACCGCGGTGTAGTAGCCGCACACGCCGATCAGGTCGACCACGCCCTGCTCGCCGAACAGACCCAGCGCCCGCGCGAAGGTCTCGTCATCGACCTGGCGGGTCGTGTGCAACTGCACGCAGAAGTCGTGCACCGCGGCCTCGTCCTCGGCCATGCCGTCGGGGCGTCGGCCCAGGCGCAGCTCTTCGGCGATCCGGGGATCGAGCCCGGCGCGCATCGCCATCGGGTGGTGCGCGAACCACTCGTACTGCGAGGTCCAGATGCGCGCGGTGATCAGGATCGCGAACTCGTTTAGCCGCAGCGGCAGCGACGAGTCGTACCGGATGTAGGCGCCGACACGCTGCAGTCGGTCGCCCAGTTCCGGGCTGCGCAGCCACGCGTTGAAGGGCCCGCCGCGCAGCAGCCGCTGGATCGCGCCCGGGTCGCCGGCGGCACGGGGGCCGGCGAGGATCGCGTCCAGGGTCTTCTTCTGCGCGGGGGTGAGCTGGTCCGGGTTCAGGATCGGGAAACGGGCGGGCTCGGTCATCGACGCTCTCTGGTGGGGAATCGCCGCATCATGCCCCGCGCGGTGCGCGCGTGGCGGCTTGCCGGCGCGGTTTTCGGGATGCCCGCCGGCGCGCCAACGACCCCGCGACCTGGCGCGCGCGTTGCGCGCAGGCGTCGATCCATCGCGGGACCACGGCGGACGAATCCTGGGGTAAAGTCCGTCTCCGGCCGGTCGGGCACCGATCGGCCATCGCCCGCAAGCGCCGACACAGGCGCGGGCACCGAACGACGCCACTGAATTCGAGAGGAGACATCGATGTTGCTGCGTTATCTGTCCGCCTGCGCGCTCGCGCTGGCCTGCAGCCTGGGTTGGGCGCAGACCAAGGAGATCAAGATTGGCGTGATCTACGACCTCACCGGCCCGTTCGCGGCGGGCGGGTCGTACGCCGGCTACCTCGGCAACAAGTACGCGATCGACATGATCAACGAGCGCGGCGGGGTCAACGGCTATCGGATCAAGCCGATCTACGTCGACGCCCAGTCGAAGGCCGAGGTCGCGATCAACGAGGCCACGCGCCTGATGGAGCAGGAAAAGGTCGACATGCTGATGGGCGTGTTCTCGTCGGCCCACTGCGTGCCGCTGGTCGCGAAGGCCGATGCGGCCAAGAAGTTCTTCTGGGCGAACATCTGCGTCGCCTCCAACGTGTTCCGGGACAAGAACCTGAAGTACACGTTCCGTGCGCAGATCCACGGCGACCAGCTCGGCCACTCGTCGTGCCATTTCCTCGCGGAGCACGCGAAGGCGCGCCTGGGCAAGGATCCGAAGGACCTGAAGGTCGCGATCATCCACGAGGACGGCCCCTATGGCACCGGCGTGGCCTCCGGCAACGAGAGCGCCTGCAAGGGCCATGGCATCCAGATCGCGTTGAAGGAGGGTTACGCGGCCACCGCGCCCGATCTCTCGCCGCTGGTCACCAAGCTCAAGCGCGCCCGCGTCGACGTGATCCTTCACACCGGCTACAACCCGGACATCACGCTGTTCCTGCGCCAGGCCAAGGAGCAGGGCCTGAAGTGGGCCGCGTTGATCGGCCACGGCGCCGGGTATGGCCAGTTCGACAAGCTCTACGCCACGTTCAAGGACGATGCGAACCTGATCTACAACGTCGATCCGGTCGCCGCGCAGCTGATCGATCCGAAGACGCTCGCGCCCGGTCTCGGTGACGTGACCAAGGAGATGGTGCGTCGCTACAAGGCCGACGTGAAGTCCGACGAGGTGCCGCCGCACCTGTCGATGGGCTTCAACCAGAGCTGGATCTTCTTCACCGACGTGCTGCCGCGCGCGATCAAGAACCACGGCGGCATCGATTCCGAGGCGCTGCGCAAGGCGGCGCTCGAGACCGACATCCCCACCGGCGGCACGATCCAGGGCTACGGCGTGAAGTTCTACCCGCCGGGCCACTCGATGGCCGGCCAGAACGAGCGGGCGTCGCCGGTCGTGATGCAGTACAGCGGCAACGACACCTTCATCGTCTGGCCGACGGCGGTCAAGACCAAGGATCCGGTGCTCCCGCTGCCGCGCGGCCACAGCTTCGCGCCCTGAGCCGCCCCGCCATGCTGTCTGTCAGCCGCCTCACGAAGCGGTTCGGCGGGTTCACGGCGGTCAATGAGGTCAGCTTCGACGTCGCCCGGGGAGAGATCCTCGGGCTGATCGGGCCCAACGGCTCGGGCAAGAGCACGACCTTCAACGTGATCGCCGGCCTGTACGCGCCCTCGGCTGGATCCGTGCGTTTCGATGGCACCGAGATCGGCGGACTCTCGCCCAGCGAGATCTGCCGGCGCGGCATCGCGCGCACCTTCCAGATCCCCAGACCGTTCAAGAAGCTGTCGATCCTCGAGAACGCCACGCTGGCGGCGTTCTATGGCTCGTCGGACCGTGTCTCCCGCGAGGAGGCGCAGCGGCGTGCCGTCGACGCGCTGACGCTGATCGGCCTGCCCACCGACGCCTCGGCGCGAGTCGACGGGCTGGGCGCGGCCGGGCTGAAGAAGCTCGAGATGGCGCGCGCGCTGGCCACGCAGCCGAAGGTGCTGCTGGCCGACGAGAGCCTGGGTGGGCTGGACGAGTCCGAGATGAACCAGGCCGCCGACATGCTCAAGCGCATCCGCGACGATCGGGGCATCACGATCATCTGGGTCGAGCACATCATGGGCGTGCTGATGCGGGTGATCGACCGTTGCATCGTGCTCGACCATGGCGAGCTGATCGCGCAGGGCAAGCCCGCCGACATCGCCCACGACCCGCGCGTGATCGAGGTCTACCTCGGCACCGACGCGCACCAGGTCCAGCAACAGGTGAAGGCGCGCGAATCATGACCGCGATGCTGCAGTTGAACGGTGTGTCGGCGGGCTATGGCAGCTTCCAGGCGCTGTTCGACGTCTCCCTCGAGGTGCGGGCCGGCGAATCGGTGGCGGTGATCGGCCCGAACGGTGCCGGCAAGACGACCCTGCTGCGGGTGATCTCGAAGCTGATCGAGGCGCGCGCGGGCGACCTGGTGATGGAGGGGCGCCGGTACAACGACGTGCCCAGCCACGAGGTGATCGCGCTGGGCATCGCGCAGGTCCCCGAGGGACGTCGCCTGTTCCCCCGCCTGACGGTCGAGGACAACCTGAAGATGGGCTCGTTCCTGCCATCGGCGAGGGCGCGCTTCGACGAGCGGCTCGAGATGGTCTATTCGCTGTTCCCGCGGATGAAGGAGCGGCGGCTTCAGATGGCCGGCACGATGTCCGGTGGCGAGCAGCAGATGTGCGCGATCGGCCGGGCGCTGATGAGCGGCCCGAAGCTGCTGCTGCTCGACGAGCCCTCGGCGGGTCTGGCGCCGGTGGTCGTCCAGTCGATCTTCGAGGTGATCCGCAAGATGAGTGCCGAGGGCTACACCGTGCTGATCGTCGAGCAGAACGTGCAGCAGGTGCTGCAGGTGGTCGATCGCGCCTACCTGCTCGAAACCGGGCGCATCCGCGCCAGCGGACCGGCGGCCGAACTGCTGGCGAGCGACGACATCCGACGCGCCTACCTGGGCGTCTAGCCGGAGACAACGCGTGGACCAGATCTTCGACATCTTCCTGCTGGAGGCGGTGCTCAACGGCCTGCTTCTCGGCGGACTGCTGGCCCTGCTGTCGCTGGGCCTGAACCTGATCTTCGGCGTGATCGACGTCGTCTGGATCTGCTACGCCGAGCTGATCATGGTCGGCATGTACGCGATCTGGTGGCTGCACTCGGCGCACGGGGTCAGCCTGTGGATCGCGTTTCCGGCGGCGATCGTGTTCGTCGGGGCGCTGGGCGCGGCGATGCACCAGTTCATCGTAAAGCCGGTGCTCAACGCCGAGCCGATCAACCAGCTGCTGGTGACCGGCGGCGTGCTGTTCCTGTTGCAGGCGGTGGCCACCGTGCTGTTCGGCGTCGAGTTCCGCAGCGTCGGCGTGCGGCTGCCCGGTGTGAACATCGGCGAGATGAGCTTCTCGCTGTCGCGGATGGTCGCCTTCGCGGTCGCCGCGGTCGCGATCGCCGCCACCTACCTGTTCCTGAACCGCACCTACATGGGCACCGCGATCCGCGCGATCAGCCAGGACCGCGGCATCATGCCGCTGATGGGCGTGAATGCCGGCAAGGTCTACCTGCTCACGTCGGCGATGGGCGGCGCGCTCGCGGGACTGGCCGCCTGCCTGCTGGTGCTGCAGTACGACGTGCACCCGGCGATCGGCCTGTCGTTCGGTCCGCTGACCTTCCTGATCTGCGTGCTCGGCGGCCTGGGCAACCTGGTCGGTGGCTTCATCGCCGCGTTCGTGTTCGCGCAGTTCATCTCGGTCGGGGGCTTCTTCCTGCAGCTCGAGTGGGGTTACGTGATCGCGTTCGTGTTCTTCATCGTGACGATGTTCTGGAAGCCCGAGGGGCTTCTGTCGAAACGGCGGTGACCCGATGATGCGCAACTTCGCATTCGTGCTGCTCGCGGTCGCGCTGATCGCGCCGCTGACCGGCCTGGGCAACTACCCGCTGCACCTGATGGTGATGGCGCTGCTGTGGTCGTACATCTACACCAGCTGGTCGATCATGGGGCGGCTGGGGCTCGTCAGCTTCGGGCACGGCGCGTTCCTGGGCATCGGCGCCTACGGTGTCGTGCTGCTCTGGAACCTGTTCGGCCTGTCGCCGTGGATCGGCGTGCTGGTCGCGCTGGTGGTGTCGCTGATCGTCGCGTTCCTGATCGGCTATCCGTGTTTCCGCTTCAAGATCGTGGGCCACTACTTCGCGCTGGTCACGCTGGCGCTGTCGGAGGTGACGCGGCTGATCATCGTCGGGATGCGCGACCTGACCGGGGGATCGCTGGGCCTGACGCCGAAGTCGGCGCTCGGTGACGGCGCGAGCTGGTCGGTGGGCGCACTGCAGTTCTCCAGCAAGTTCGTCTGGTTCTACCTGATGCTCGCGGCGTGGCTGGTCTCGCTGTACGTCTGGCACCGGGTCGATCGCAGCATGAACCGGCTGGCGCTGGAGGCGATCAGCGAGGAGGAGGATGCGGCGGCGTCGATCGGCATCAACGTGTCCAAGGCGAAGCTGAGCGTGACGCTGCTGTCGGCCGCGATGACCTGCATCGGCGGCGCGTTGTACGCCCAGTACCAGCTGTACGTGAATCCCGAGACCGTCTCCGGCATCGGGATTTCGCTGCAGATGGTGTTCGGCGTGATCGCCGGCGGGATGTTCGTGATGCTCGGACCGACCGTTGGCGCGATCTTCCTGCTGGTGCTCTCCGAATCGCTGCGCGTGATGATCGGCAACGACATCCTCGGCGTGGACACCACGATCTACGGCCTGCTGCTGATCCTGTTCATCATCTTCATGCCGAAGGGCATCCTGGGCGCGCTGCTCGAGCGGTTCGGCGCGGGGGCGGCGCGCGTCAACCGGTGAAGTGCTTGCGCCCGTCGTAGCGCGGATCCGGCTCGCCGACCGGCTTCAGGATGCCGCTGGTCCGGGCCACGACGGTGTCGTCGACGGTGAACAGGCCTTGCGCGAAGATCAGGCTTCGGGCCACCCGCAGCACCTGCATCCGTCCTTCGATCCATGCGCCCAACGGGGCCGGCGCGATGAAGTCGCAGGTGACGTTGACGGTCGTGAAGTAGCGGTTCACCCGCCCTTCGATGTTGGCGCCCATCAGCAGCAGCAGGTCGCACAGCGTCATCACCATGCCGCCGTGACAGGTGCCGCCGGGGTTGCAGTGCCGGCGCTCGACGCGCAGACCGAGCACGAAGCGCTCGTCTTCCAGCCGGCCGTACAGCGGTCCGACGCTGTCGACGAACGGGTTCGTCGGCATCCGCATCACCGTGAAGCCGGGCGGCACGGCCAACGCCGTGTCGTCGGGGCCGGGCGGTGGCGCGTCCGGCGTGTCATGGAAGTCGGAGGTCTTCATCCGCGGGACACCAGCACGCGTTCGGTGGCGACGCTGCGCACGTCCATTTCGAACTCGAGTTCCAGGATCGGCGGCCGGCACACCTGCCAGGTCAGCCCGACGCCGGTCAGCCCGGCGGGCGCGAAGTGCGTCGCGAGCAGGCCGTGGAAGTCGTGCACCGTGTAGACCTGCGCCGCGGTGAGCATCGACCAGTCGGCCGACAGCGCCGCGGCGCGCTGGCGCATCGTCCGGATCACGTAGTCGACCTTGCGGGCCAGTCCGACCGGGGAGACGTCGCCGCGCGCGACGATGCCCTCCGGGAACGGCTGATCCTCCGGCCACTCGCCGCTGCCGGCGATCACGTAGGTGCGCGGTGCGCCCGTCGCCGCGGCGTTGCCGACCGGGACCGTGTAGCAGAACGCGTGGAAGCTCGGCTCGGCGGGCGGCTCGAAGGCCGGGCACACGTTGGAACGCGCCACCGGGTTGATGCCGTCCTTGTAGAGCCGCCAGGACTCCAGCACCGAGACGTAGCCGGCATTGAACTCGCGAAAGCCGTCGAGCGTGAACGGCTGCGGCGAGCGCAGTTCGGCCGCGCACAGCGCGTGCAGCGGCCGGCCCTGCGACTTGAGGTGGGCGGCGATCGCCGGAAAGGCCTTGGGAACGGGCAGTGGGCGCTGGAAGCGCACCCGCACGATCGCGAAGCCGGGCAGCGCCACGACACCCTGCGAGTACGGCACGCCGCCTTTCTGGAAGGCGTATCCGCCGGGTTCGAACGTCAACACGGGGCTCATGGCAATGGTCTCCGATATGCTTGCGGTCTGGTCATCGAGACCGGAGTATAGATTCCCTCACCAGGAGCCCCCATGAGTTCCCCGAATCCGCCGGGTGTGCCGGCCGAGATGCGTTACATCGACCACGGCAAGGGCGGCACGCCCGACGTGATGGTTCCCGCCCGGAGATCGGTGCCGGTGCCTGGGGCCGGAGAGATCCTGATCCGTGTCGCCTACTCGGGCGTGAACCGCCCCGACGTCCTGCAGCGCTCCGGCAGCTATCCGCCGCCGCCGGGCGCCTCGCCGCTGCTGGGCCTGGAGGTGTCGGGGGTCGTGGCCGCGCTCGGACCGGGGGCTGCTCGCTGGCGGATCGGCGATCGCGTCTGCGCGCTGACGAACGGGGGCGGTTACGCCGAATACGTCACGGTGCCCGAAGGTCAGGCATTGCCGGTGCCCGCGGGGCTGTCGATGGTTCAGGCCGCGGCGCTGCCCGAGACCTACTTCACCGTGTACACGAACGTGATCGAGCGCGGCCGTCTGGCCTCGGGCGAGACGCTGTTGATCCACGGCGGCTCGTCGGGCATCGGCACCACCGCGATCCAGATGGCCAAGGCCTGGGGCGCCACCGTCTACGTGACGGTGGGCAACGACGAGAAGGCGCGCGTGTGCGCCTCGCTCGGCGCCGACCACGCGATCAACTACCGCACCCACGAGTTCGATGCGGAGGTGGCCCGGCTGACCGGCAAGCGGGGGGTCGACGTGATCCTCGACATGGTCGGGGGCCCGTACATCGCGAAGAACCTGAAGAGCCTCGCGCTCGAGGGCCGGCTGGTGCAGATCGCGTTCCTGCAGCCCTCGAAGGTCGACGTCGACTGGATGCCGCTGATGATCAAGCGGCTCACGTTCACCGGCTCCACCTTGCGGGCGCGGCCGGCGGCCGACAAGGCCCGTCTGGCCGACGAGCTGCGCGCCCGCATCTGGCCGCACCTGGAGCAGGGCCGGATGCTGCCGGTGATCCACGAGGTGTTCCCGCTGGATCGGGCCGCCGATGCGCACCGGAGGATGGAGTCCTCCGAGCACATCGGCAAGATCATGCTCGAGGTGGCGGGGGGCTGACCGCGGGCGCGGTGTCCGGGGCGGGCGCGGAATCGGCCTTCGACGCCTTCGGCGCGGGGGCCGGATCGCTCGCCAGCGATGTCTCGCCGAAACGGCGGTACAGCACCGGCAGCACCAGCAGTGTCAGGCTGGTCGAGGTGATCAGGCCGCCGATCACGACGACCGCGAGCGGACGCGTCACCTCCGATCCCGGTCCGCTGGAGAACAACATCGGGACCAGGGCGAGCATCGCGACGGTGGCGGTCATCATCACCGGCCGGAACCGGTGTTCGCAGCCTTCGCGGATCGCGTGCGTCAGGTCGTGACCCTCGTCGATCAGCGCCCGGAACTGGCTGATCAGCACCACGCCATTCAGCACGGCGATCCCCCATAGATTGATGAAGCCCACCGCGGCGGGAACGGACAGGTATTCCCGCGCCAACAGCAGGCCGAACACGCCCCCGATCGCCGCGAGCGGCAGCACGGTGATGATCAGCGTCGCCTGGCGGATCGAATCGAACAGCAGGAACAGCAGGAAGAAGATCGCCGCGATCGTGATCGGGATGATCACCGAGAGCCGTTTGATCGCCCGCTCCATGTTCTCGAACTGGCCGCCCCACTCCAGGTGGTAGCCCGGCGGCAGCGGCACTTCGCTCGCGATGCGCGCCTGGGCCTGCGAGACATAGCTCCCGAGGTCGATTCCCTGGACGTTCGCGCCGATCACGAGCCGTCGCTGACCGTCCTCGCGAGAGATCTGCGGCGGCCCGTCGAGCACCGCGATCTCGGCGATGTCCTTCAGCGCGACGACCGCGCCGGTCGACGAGCGCAGCAGCAGGTTCGACACCGATTCGACGTTGTCGCGCGCGGTCTGCGGGTAGCGCACGAACAGGTCGTAGCGCCGCTCGCCTTCGTAGACGACCGAGGCGACCTTGCCTCGGACGGCGGTCTCGATCAGGTCGTTGACGTCCTCGACGTTCAGCCCGAACCTCGCGATCGCGTCGCGATCGATCCGCACGGTCAGGTAGTTCTGACCCGTCACCCGCTCCACCCGCAAGTCCGTCGTGCCGGGAAGGGTCGCGAGTGTGCGGGCGATCGCGTCGCCCTTCTCGCGCAGCACCGCGAGATCGTCGCCGAACAGCTTGATCGCGACCTGCGAGCGAACCCCGGAGACCATCTCGTCGACGCGCGCCGCGATCGGCTGGCTGATCGCCACTTCGACGCCAGGCAGGAACTTCAGCTTTTCGCGAATGGCGTTCGCGATGTCGTCCTGGGTCCAGCCTTCCGGCCACTGCTTTCGGGGCTTCAGCGTGACGATCGGGTCGGATTCGTGCGGCAGCCCGGGGTCGGCCGGCGATTCACCGCCACCCAGCCGGGACATCACCTTGGCCACACCGGGCACCGAGCTGATCGCCGCCATCGCCTCGAACTCGAGCTTCAGCGACTCGTCCAGCGAGATCTTCGGAACCCGCACGATCACCGGTGTCAGCGAGCCCTCCTGCATCGTCGGGATGAACGAGGTGCCGAGCAAACCGATGCTGCCGATCGCGGCCACCATCAATCCGATCGATCCGGCGATCACCTTGCGTCCGTTGTCCATGCACCAGTCGAGCATGCGCAGGTACGGGCGCTTCAGCTGGCGCAGCAGCCAGGTGTCCTCCTCCTTGCCTCCCTTCAGGATGTACGAGCACAGCGCCGGTGTCAGCGTGAACGACAGCAGCAGCGAGATCGCCAGCGCGATCGCGATCGTCTTCGCGAGCGGCGCGAACATCTTGCCTTCCATGCCCTGCAGCGACAGCAGCGGCAGGAACACGAGAATGATGATCCCGACGCCGTAGAGCACCGGCTTGCCGACGTCGGCGGCCGACTCCAGGATGTAGTGGTCCTTGCGAAGCCCTCGTTCGATGCGCGCCTGCCCCAGCCGCGCGTACGCGTTCTCGACGACCACCACGGCGCCATCGACCATCAATCCGATCGCGATCGCCAGTCCACCCAGCGACATCAGGTTGGCCGACAGCCCGATCCGGCCCATCACCAGGAACGTGATCAATGGGGTGAGCACCAGCGTGCAGACGACGATCAGGCTGGAGCGGACGTCGCCCAGGAAGATGAACAGCACGATGACGACGAGGATCACCCCTTCGAGCAGCACCTTGCCGACGGTCAGCAGCGCCGCGTCGACGAGATCCGTCCGGTCATAGAACGGGACGATCTTCAGGCCGTCGGGGAGCGCATTGCTCCGATTGATGCGGTCGACCTCCTTCTTGATCCGCCCGACGACCTCGCGGGCGTTGCCCCCCCGCTGCATCTGGATGATCCCGGCGACCGCCTCCGTGACGCCGTCCTTGATGATCGCGCCGCGGCGCGCCTCCTCGCCGAATCGCACCTCGGCCACGTCCTTCACGTAGACCGGAATCCCCCGGACCTCCCGGAGCACGATGTTGCGGATGTCGTCGAGCGAGGCGATCAGACCGGCGCCGCGGATCAGGTACTGCTCCGCCTTGACCGGGAGCGTGCCGCCCGACGAGTTCGCGTTGTTCCGGGCCAGCGCGGCGTGCAGATCCCGGACGGTGAACCCGTAGTAGCGCAGCCGTTCGGGATTGGCGATGACCTGGTATTGACGGACGTAGCCCCCTTGGGAGTTGATCTCTGCGACGCCCGGTATCGATCGCAGCATCGGACGAACGACCCAGTCCTGGATGTCGCGGCGCTTCTTCAGCTCGGCGACCGTCAACGTGCGCTTGCCGTCGTCGGGGTGTTCGAGGGTGTACTGGTACACCTCGCCCAATCCGGTGGAGACCGGCCCCAGCAGCGGCGTGACGCCGTCGGGCATGCGCTGGCCCACCTCGATCAGTCGTTCGAGGACGACCTGGCGCGCGAAGTAGACGTCGGTGTCGTCGGTGAAGACGAGCGTGATCAACGACAGACCGTTGCGGTTCAGCGAGCGCATCTCGACGAGCCCGGGCACGCCGCGCATCGCGATCTCGATCGGCACCGTGACGAATCGCTCCACCTCCTCCGGCGGCCGACCCGGAGCCTCGGTCGCGATCTGCACCTGGACGTTGGTGACGTCGGGGAACGCGTCGACCGACAGGCTCCTCAGGCCGATCGCGCCGAACGCGGCGATCACCACCGCGACGACCACCATCACGACCCGCTGCTTCAGGGCCCACGCGATCAGGGACCGGATCATGACTTGCCCCCGGGCTTGCCCTCGACGATCCGCTGAGCTCGGACATTGTTCAGATGGAACGCGCCGTCGAGCACGACGACCGACCGCGGCGCCAGAGGCCCGATCACGGTCCGGGCGCCGTCGCGCTCGGGGCCGACCTCGATCGGCGTCAGCCGGAACACGCCCGGCCGGACCTGGACGAACAGGTGATCGGCGTTGTTCTCGCGCACGACCGCGCTGGCGGGAACGACCTGGCGCTCACCGACACGACCCTCGACCAGCATCGTGATCAGCATCGAGGGCTTGAAGCGAAGGCCCTTGTTCTCCAGGTCGACGCCGACCCGAACGGTGCGGGTCTCCGGGTTCACGACGTCGGCGACGAAGGCCACCTTGCCGGCGAAGCGCTCGTTGTCCAGCGCGGGCACCTCGATCTGCACGCGCTGGCCGAGCTTGACGAACTGGGCGTCCTGTTCCGGCACCTCGGCGGCCGCCCACAAGGCGGTGAGATCGGACACCACGAAGAGGACATCGGCCGGATTCACGACCTGCCCCTGCGCGACCTTTCGATCGATCACGGTGCCGCCGAGCGTCGCGGTGATCGCCGCGGTCTGCTGGATCTGCCCGGTTTCCTCCAGCCGGCGGACCCGGTCGGCCGACAGGCCGAGCGCCCGAAGCTGGTCGGAAGCGGCGCGCTTCTCCGCGGCGGCGACCGTCAGCTCGCTCTGCCGTCGCTGCAGTTCGGCGGAGCCGATCACGTCGGCGTCGAGCAGGAGCTGTGCCCGTTCGACCGCCCGCGAGAGCAGTTGCTGCTGCGAGTGCGCGCGCAGGAAGTTCAGCTGCGCCTGCGCCAGTTCGGGGCTGTTGATCTCGGCGAGGACCTGGCCCTGCCGGACCACCTGTCCGATCTGCGCGTCGACCTGGGTGAGACGACCGGTGATCGGCGCACCGATGCGCGAGCTGCGATATTGGTTCGCCTCGAGACGGCCCGCGATCCGGATCGTGTCCGCGATCTTGCGGATGTCGACCGGTCCAGTGGTCAGGCGCTTCCCGATCCCGGCGTCGACCGAGACCTCCATCGGGTCGTTGGCGGGGGCCGGCCCGTTGGCGACGGGCGCTGTCCCCTTGGCGGCGGACGGGGCCTCGGTCGAGGGCGAGGCGCCGCGATCGCCGCAGCCGGCCAGCAGGGCGAGCATGAGCGCGAGGCTTGGGAGCAGGCTTCGAGCGCCCGGTTGCGGCAGTTGCGCGGCAGGTTGGTGCATCGGAGTGGCGTGAAGGGTCATGTCGTCTATCGTCCGGCGAGGCGTTCGAGGTCGGTGCGGGCGCGTTGCAGTTCGAAGCGGGCGGTGAGCAGCTCGTTGCGGACCTGGCGGAACTGCCGCTGGGCGTCCAGGTATTCGAGAATCCCGCGTTCACCGAGCCGGTAGGCCGCCTCCGCGATGGACACGACCCGTCGCGAGCGCTCGAGGATTCCTCCCTCGATCGCCTGCACCTGGGACAGCGCCGCGCGGTAGGCCTGCCAGGCCGCTTCGAAGGCGGCGTCCGCTTCGAAGCGGCGCTGTTCGAGGGCGAGCTGGGCGCGCTGCGCACTGGCGCGCGCCTCGGCGATCGGCCCCTCCCGACGATTGATCAGCGGCAGCGTCACCGTCGCGCCGAACCGCGTCAGGCTGGCCGTGGGATCGCGTTCCTGGGTGGCGCGAAGTGTCACCTGTGGCACGACCTGCTGTCGTTCGAACTCGACTTGCCGCTCGGCGGCCCGGACGTTCTCGCGGGCGACGGCGATCTCGGGATTGCGCTCGACGACCGCGTACTTCAGCGACAGGTAGTCCGTCTCGCCCAGGATGCGGATGTCGTCGGGCTGGGGGATGACCTCGAAGTCGGCCTCCAGGGTCGGACTGACGAGCTGGCGTAGCGCGAACCGCGCCTGCCGAAGCTTCAGTGTCGTCGCCTCCAGGTTCTTGCGGACGCCGGCCACCTCCCCCTCGGCCCGGAGGGCGTCGAAGCGTGGGGCCTCGCCGGTGCGCACACGGACGTCGATCCGGTCGCGGATCTGTTCGGTCAGTTGGAGGTCCTCCTGCAACGCCTGCAGCTCCGCGCGCAACCGGAGCAGGTCGAAGAAGCGGTCCCGAATCGCGGCGTTCAGGTTGGATTGCAGCGCGCCGGTCGCCGCGATCGCCAGGTCGACCCGCGCGGTGGCCGTGCGCAACCGCGCCTCCCGCATCCATGGGTTCTCGATCGGTTGGCTGATCGAGATCGCGACACTGGACCCGCCCACGACGTCATCGCGCCGAGGCACGAGGCGGCCCGGGTCCAGACTGAGTTCGGGATTCGGTCTGGCAACGGCGGTCAGGATGCCGGCCTTGGCCGTTTCCTGGTCGGCACGGCTGGTGGCCAGCGCGGGACTCTCCCGGCGGGCACGATCCTGCAGGGCCTGCAGCGTGTAGGTTGCCGGTGGCTCCTGGGCGATCGCCGGCCAGGGTGTGATCGCCACGATCGCGATCGCAAGCAACACCCCGCCCGCTCGGGTGCCCGGTGGGCGTGGTGTCAGGAACCTTCGAAACATCGGGATCTCCGTGTGAGCAGGGTTGACCCAGCACGGTCCCGTCAGGGAATGACCGTGCCAGACGAAGCACCGGTCTTGCTGTCAGGCCAGAAGGCCTGAGATCGCGCCGAGAGCCCGAGAGCTCCGAATTGACGACGAGATCGCGGGCGCGCCGATCGGCACGCCCGGAGCTACTCCCCGAAACCAGGCCGAAGTGTCACGTCTGGCGGCACGCCTGGCAAGCGTGGCCTTGCGTCACGTGGGGGAATGCGGGTTCTGGACAGCGCAACGGGTGCTTCGCGGGTGTGTCGCATCAACCCGGCGCGGGCTTTCGATGCCGTTGAATGCTCATCAGCAGCCCGGCGCCCAGGCCCAGGGTGACCATCGCGGTGCCGCCGTAGGACATGAACGGCAGCGGCACGCCGACCACCGGCAGGATGCCCGAGACCATGCCCATGTTGACGAACGCGTACGTGAAGAAGATCAGGGTCAGCGACCCCGCGAGCAGCCGGGTGAATTCGTTGGCCGCCTGCGCGGAGATGATCATCCCTCGGGCGATCAGGGCGAGGTACAGCGTCAGCAGGAACAGGTTGCCGGCCAGACCGAACTCCTCCGAGAACACCGCGAAGATGAAGTCGGTGGTGCGCTCCGGGATGAACTCCAGGTGGGTCTGCGTGCCCTGCATGAAGCCCTTGCCCCACAGGCCGCCCGACCCCACCGCGATCGTCGACTGGATGATGTGGAATCCCTTGCCCAGCGGGTCGGAGGTGGGGTCGAGCAGCGTGAGCACGCGTTGACGCTGGTAGTCGTGCATCTGCGACCACATCAGCGGGGCGGCGGCGGCCGCCGAAAGCGCCAGCGCGAGGATCACGCGCCAGTTCAGGCCGGCGAGGAAGATCACGAATCCGCCCGCGCCGAGCACCAGCAGCGCGGTCCCGAGGTCCGGCTGCCGTGCGATCAGCGCCACCGGGATCAACAGCAGGAGCGCGGCGATCGCGAAGTCGAACCAGCGCAACGCGCCCTCGCGCCGCTGGAAGTACCAGGCGAGCATCAGCGGCATCGCGATCTTCAGCAGCTCCGAGGGCTGGATGCGGCCCACGCCGAGGTTCAGCCAGCGGCGCGCGCCCTTGGAGACGTCGCCGAACAGCGCGACCGCGATCAGCAGCACCAGGCCCAGCAGGTACAAGGGCACCGCGCTGCGCATCATCCAGTTCGGCGGCAGGTTCGCGGCCACCCACATCACGACGAAGGCCAGCGCGAGGTTGCGCACATGTCCGTCGAAGCGCCCCGGGAAGTCGTAGGCCGCCGAGTACATCGTGACCAGGCTCAGCGTGATCAGCAGCGCGAGGATCACCGCCAGCGTGGGATCGAACACCAGCACCCAGGGACGCGCCCTTTCCCAGACCGGGCCCAGGCGTTTCATGGTGTGCGCCCCGTCCCACCGGCCGCACCGACCTCCTCGGGCTCGATGCTCTCGGGCACGTCGCGCATGTCGATCTCGGCCTCGGCCGCGGCCGGACCGCGACGAGCGACGAGCGCCGCGCCGCTCGCGTCCTTCGGCAGCTTGCCGAGCAGGTAGTAGTCGAACACCTTGCGCGCGATCGGTGCGGCGGCCTGCGCGCCGAAGCCGCCGTTCTCGACGATCACCGCGAGCGCGAGCTTCGGCGCGTCGGCCGGCGCGAACGCCATGTACAGCGAGTGGTCGCGATGGCGTTCGGCGATCCGGCGCGCGTCATAGCGCTCGTTCTGCTTGATGCCGATCACCTGCGCGGTGCCGGTCTTGCCCGCGGCCACGTACTCGGTTCCGGCGAAGGCGCCGCGGCTCGTGCCGAAGCGGTTCACGTCGATCATCGCCGACTTCACCAGCGCGAGGTGCTCGGGCTTCAGCGCGATCCGCCGTGGCGGATCGCGCTCGACCGGCGTGCGCCGCCGCGTCTGCGGATCCTCGAGTTCGCGCACGACCCGGGGCTGCAGCACGACCCCGTCGTTGGCGAGCGTCGCGGTGGCATGCGCGAGCTGCAGGATCGTGAAGGCGTTGTAGCCCTGCCCGATGCCGATCGACGGGGTCTCGCCGGGCAGCCACTTCTGCTTGTAGCGCTTCATCTTCCATTCGCTGGACGGCAGGATCCCGGTGACCTCGTTCTCGAGGTCGATGCCGGTGAGCTGGCCGAAGCCCCATGGCGCCATGAAGCCGTGGATCGTGTCCACGCCCATGTCGTAAGCGGCACGGTAGTAGTAGGTGTCGCTCGAGACCACGATCGACTTGTGCAGGTTCACGCTGCCGTGGCCGCTGGGCACCGAGTCGCGGAAGCGGTGTCCGCCCAGCATGAAGTAGCCGGGGTCGGGATAGGCGGTCTCGGGTGCCCGCGCGCCGGTCGTCAGCGCCGCCAGCGCCATGAACGGCTTGTAGGTCGAGCCCGGCGGATAGGTGCCGCGCAGCGGCCGGTTCAACAAGGGCTTGTCGGGATCCTCGTTGAGCGCCTGCCAGGAGGGCGGGTCGATGCCGTCGACGAAGAGGTTCGGGTCGAAGGTGGGCTTGGAGACGAAGGCGATCACCTCGCCGGTGGCCGGCTCGATGGCCACCAGCGCGCCCCGGCGCTCGCCGAACCATTCCTCGATGCGCCGCTGCAGTTCCATGTCGATCGACAGGATCAGGTTCGCGCCCGCCGAGGCGGGGCGTCGCGACAGCGAGCGGACGGTGCGTCCTCCGGCGGAGACCTCGATCTCCTCGGCGCCGGCGGTGCCGTGAAGGATCCGCTCGTACGCGAGTTCGACCCCGGTCTTGCCCATGTGGCTGGCCCCGGCGTAGTTCGAGGCCTGATCGGAGTCCTCCAGGCGGCGCTTGTCCTCGCTGGAGATCCGCCCGATGTAGCCGAGCAGATGCGAGGCGGTCTCGCCGTTGGGGTAGGTGCGCGCCGAGCGTGCACGGATCTCGACGCCGGGGAAGCGGAACTTGGCGACCGCCACCCGTGCGAGCTCCTCGTCGCTCAGCCGGGTCTTCAACGGGATCGAATCCCAGTTGCGGGAGTCTTCCAGCAGGCGCCGGAAGCGGCGGCGATCGCGCGGCGTGATCTCCACCAGCTTCGCCAGTTCGTCGATCGTGCGGTCGAGGTCGGTGACCTGGTTCGGCACGATCTCGAGCGTGTGCACCGACAGGTTGTCGGCCACCAGCACGCCCTTGCGGTCGTAGATCAGGCCCCGCTGCGGGCGCACAGGCACCAGCGCGATCCGGTTGTCCTCGGCCTGCGCGTTGTAGTCGCCGTGCTTGATCACCTGAAGCCAGACGAAGCGCCCGAGCAGGGCGCCAAAGCACAGCAGCACGAGCACCCACGACAGGCCGAGCCGCACGCGCAGCCGGTGCAGTTCGCGCTCGGGGTCGAGGACTTCACCATGGCGATGGCCGGCGTGCGGCGTCACAGCGGGCGGTTCTCGTCGTGTTCGACGGCGCGACGTTGCGGTGCGAGCAGGATCGCTTCGGCCAGCGGCCACAGCAGCGCGGTGGTGACGCTCGACAGCAGGTAGCCGCCCACCGGCAACCCGCTGCCCACCGCCGCCCGGACCGCGATCGCGACGAACTGGGCGATCAGCAGCAGCGGCAGCACGTGCAGCATCCGGCCGAGCGTGCCGAACCAGGGCACGCGCCGATGCAGGCTGATCGCGCCGTACGACACCAGGCTGTAGGTGAGCGCGTGTTCGCCCAGCAGCGCCGATTCGTGGATGTCCATCAGCAGTCCGAACAGGAACGCGATGCCGATGCCGACCTTGCGCGGCTGGTGGATGTTCCAGAACACCAGCACCACCGCGAGGAAGTCCGGCACCCAGGCGATCCGACCCCAGGGCAGCAGGTTCAGCGTGAACCCGACCACCAGCGTGAACGCGATGAACGCCCGGTTCGCCGGCAGCAGCAGGTATTCGGTGCGAGGGGCCTGGATCATCGGCGTGCAGGCTCAGGACGGGTCGGGGCGTCCGCGACGCTTGCGGGCGTCGGCGGGCGGCTCGGCCGGCGGTGGGGGCAGCAGGCTGCGATCGACGAGCAGCACCAGCATCATCCGCTGCCGATCGATCGCGGCGGTCGGGGCCACCAGCACCTGGCCGAAGCTGCCGCTGGCCCCGGCCGGTTCGAGGCGCGCGACCCGACCGACCGGCAGGCCCGGCGGATAGACGCCGTCCAGCCCCGAGGTGACCAGCAGGTCGTCCTTGCGGATGTCGCTGCTGGTGGCCAGGAAGCGCAGTTCCAGCAGGCCCTCGTTGCCCCCGCCGAAAGCGATCGCCCGCTGCCCGGTGCGTTGGATCTCGACGGGCAGGGTCGCGCTGCGATCGGTGAGCAGCGTGATCTCGGCCGTCAGGGGCCAGACGCGGGTGATCTGACCGACCACCCCGCGCGCGTCGATCACCGGCTGTCCGGCGACCAGCCCGTGCTGCTGGCCCTTGTCGAGCACCATCCGGCGCGTGTAGGGATCCCGCGCGTCGTAGAGCACCTCGGCGATCACCGAGGGGATCGCGACGCGCTCGCGGGCGCCCAGCAGCTCGCGAAGGCGTTGGTTCTCGGCGGCCATCTGCTCGGCCTGCAGCAGCACCCGGGAATTGGCGATTTCCAGGCGGCGCAGCTCGGAGACCTCGGCGCGCAGCCGGTCGACCCCGGTCAGGTATTCGCGCGACAGCGACAGCATGTCCCGGGGCACCAGCAGCGCCCGTTGCAGTGGATAGAGCAGCGTGCCCACGCCTTGGCGAAGGGCGGCCAGCGTCCCGGTCCGGGAGTCGATCACCAGCAGCGCGATCGCCAGTGCCGCGAAGAACGCCAGTCGGGCGTGGGCCGAGGGCCCCTGGTTGAAGAACGCTGGGGGACTGCGATCCATCGTTCGGGTGCGACCGCGCCGATCGGGCGCCGGGCGGCGCTATTCGCTCGTGAAGATGGTGCCGAGCTTGTCCATGCGCTCGAGCGCCATGCCGCAGCCGCGCACGACACAGGTGAGCGGGTCTTCGGCGACCAGCACCGGCAGCCCGGTTTCCTCCATCAGCAGGCGATCGAGGTCGCGCAGCAGCGCGCCCCCGCCGGTGATCATGATGCCGCGCTCGGTGATGTCCGCGCCCAGCTCGGGCGGGGTCTGCTCCAGCGCGATCTTGACCGCGGAGACGATCTGGTTCAGCGGATCGGTCAGCGCCTCGAGGATCTCGTTGGAGGAGATCGTGAACCCCCGGGGGATGCCTTCGGAGAGGTTGCGGCCCTTGACCTCGATCTCGCGGACCTCGGAGCCCGGGAACGCCGAGCCGATGGTCTTCTTGATGGTCTCGGCGGTCTGCTCGCCGATCAGCATGCCGTAGTTGCGGCGGATGTAGTTGACGATCGCCTCGTCGAACTTGTCGCCGCCGACCCGCACCGAGCCCTTGTACACCATGCCGCCCAGCGAGATCACGCCGACCTCGGTGGTGCCGCCGCCGATGTCGACGACCATCGAGCCCGAGGGTTCGGAGACCGGCAGGCCTGCGCCGATCGCCGCGGCCATCGGTTCCTCGATCAGGTAGACCTGGGAGGCGCCCGCGCCCAGCGCGGATTCGCGGATCGCCCGGCGCTCGACCTGCGTGGAGCCGCAGGGCACGCAGATGATGATCCGGGGGCTCGGCGAGAACAGCCGGCTCTCGTGGACCATCTTGATGAACTGCTTGAGCATCTGCTCGGTGACCGTGAAGTCGGCGATCACACCGTCCTTCATCGGCCGGATGGCCTCGATGTTGCCGGGCACCTTGCCGAGCATCTGCTTGGCGTCGGTGCCGACCGCGGCGATCGTCTTCTTGCCGCTGGGTCCGCCTTCCTGGCGGATGGCCACGACCGACGGCTCGTCGAGCACGATGCCCTTGCCGCGGACATAGATCAGCGTGTTGGCCGTGCCGAGGTCGATGGCCAGGTCGGTGGAGAAATACTTGCGAAAGAGCCCGAACATGTCGGTTCCGTGGATGTCCTGGTCTGCGCCCGCCAGGGCCGCCCGGAAGGCCGCCTGGCGGCTCGGGTTCGGGGGCCGGGCAGGCCGGTTCGCGCTGCCGGAGACAACGCGGGGAATCGCGGATCATACCGTATAATCCTGCCCCCTCAGACCCGAACCGAGCACGCGCTCGAAAACCCGCCATGTCATTGACTGCCGCCGATGTCGAACGGCTCGCCAAGCTGGCGCGCCTGGAAATCTCCGCGTCCCAGACCGAGCACACGCTGGCGCAGTTGAACGCCGTCTTCGGCCTGATCGAGCAGCTTCAGGCGGTCGACACGACCGGGGTCGCGCCGATGACCCACCCGATCGACATGGCCCTGCGGCTGCGTCCCGACGAGGTCAGCGAACCCGATGGCCGCGAGCGCTACCAGCGTGTGGCGCCGGCGGTCGAGCAGGGCCTGTACCTCGTTCCCCGCGTGATCGAGTGACCCGATGAGCGTGCACACACTGACGGTCGCGCAGCTGCGCGCGGCACTCGACGCGGGGCGGCTGTCGGCGGTCGATCTCGCGCAGGCCTACCTCGAGCGGATCGCCGCCAGCACGCTGAACGCCACGATCGACGTTCAGCCCGCGCTGACGCTCGCCCAGGCCCGGCGCGCCGACGAACGCCTCGCCGCCGGCGAGCGCTCGCCGCTGCTCGGGCTGCCGGTCGCGCACAAGGACATCTTCGTCACCCAGGGCTGGCGCTCCACCGCGGGCTCGCGGATGCTGGCCGAGTACGTCAGCCCCTTCGACGCCACGGTCGTCGAGAGGCTGCAGGCGGCCGGCGCGGTCTGCCTGGGCAAGACCAACTGCGACGAGTTCGCGATGGGTTCGTCCAACGAGAACTCCCATTTCGGTCCGGTGCGCAATCCCTGGGATCCCGCGGCGATCCCCGGCGGTTCTTCGGGCGGGGCCGCGGCGGTGGTCGCGGCCGATCTCGCCCCGCTGGCCACCGGCACCGACACCGGCGGGTCGGTGCGCCAGCCGGCCTCGATGTGCGGCATCACCGGCATCAAGCCCACCTACGGCCGGGTGAGCCGATTCGGCATGATCGCGTTCGCCTCCAGCCTGGACCAGGCCGGGGCGATGGCGCGCAGCGCGGCCGACTGCGCCTGGCTGCTGTCGGCGATGGCCGGGTTCGACCCCCGCGACTCCACCAGCATCGAGCGTCCCCCGGAGGATTTCGGGCGCGACCTGTCCCGGCCCCTGACGGGGCTTCGGGTGGGCCTGCCCCGGGAGTTCTTCGGCGACGGACTCGACGCCGATGTCCGGGCGCCGATCGAGGCGGCGCTGGCCGAACTGCGCCGCCTCGGCGCGGTCACCACGGAGGTGACGCTGCCCCGAACCGCGCTGGCGATCCCGGCCTACTACGTGATCGCGCCGGCCGAGGCCTCGAGCAACCTGAGCCGCTTCGATGGCGTTCGTTACGGGCACCGCGCGGCCGAGTACGGCGACCTCGCCCAGATGTATGCCCGCACCCGGGCCGAAGGGTTCGGCGCCGAGGTCAAGCGCCGCATCCTGGTGGGCACCTACGTGCTCTCGCACGGCTACTACGACGCGTACTACCTGCAGGCCCAGAAGCTGCGGCGCCTGATCGCCGACGACTTCGCGGCGGCGTTCTCGCAGGTCGACGTGATCGCCGGTCCGGTCGCGCCGAGCGTGGCCTGGAACATCGGCGAGCGCAACGACGATCCGGTGCGCAACTACCTGGCCGACATCTACACCCTGCCGGCATCGCTCGCGGGTCTGCCCGGGATGTCGATGCCGGTGGGCTTCGGACGCGCGGGGCGGCCGGTCGGGCTGCAACTGATCGGCCGCGTCTTCGACGAGTCGCGGCTGCTCAACGTCGCGCACCAGTACCAGGCGGTCACCGACTGGCACACCCGACGCCCCGCGGCGGAGGCTTCGGCATGATCGACGACCGCTCGCCGGCGGCCGCCCGGGGCCGGTGGGTCGTCGTGGTGCTTGCCGGCACGCTGGGCGCCTGCTCGGTGCCGGTGGGACGCGCGCCGGCGCCCGCGCCGATCGAGGCGTCCACCCCCTCCGAGGTGGCGCGTCCGGCGCCGGTCCCCGCGCCACCCGCAGGGGCGCCCCGGCCCGCGGAGCCCCCGGTGGCCGTCGCGCCCCCGACCCCGTCGCGCGGCCGGCCCGCGCCGATCGCCGATCGCCGCATCGATCTGACCGGCCGGTGTGCCCAGGCCGAGGAGGACGGGTTCCGAGAGGACGCGGTGCTGAAGGTGCGCGACAACCAGGTCGAGGACCTCTCCTGGCAGCTGTGGGTCGGGCGCAAGGGCGGCTGTCGCTTCGAGCACGCCGACTTCCGGCAGACCCGCCATCGCCCGCACATCGAACTGCAGGCGCGCGACGGCAGCGCCTGCAAGCTGATGGTCTGGCAGGATCCCCGACGGGTGACGCTGGCCCACGCGAACTGCCAGCGCTGGTGCTCCGGCGGCATCTACGAGCAGGCTTGGCCGGTCATGTTCGACCCCGCCTCCGGCGGCTGCGCGAACACGGTGCGCTGAGCGCCACCGTTCCTGAAGAACGAGGCAATCGTCATGCAATGGGAAGTCGTCATCGGTCTCGAGACCCACGCGCAACTGGCCACCGGTTCGAAGATCTTCTCCGGGGCCTCGACCGCGTTCGGCGCGGCCCCCAACACCCAGGCCAGCCCGGTCGATCTGGCGCTGCCCGGGGTGTTGCCGGTGATGAATCGCAAGGCCGTCGAGTGCGCGATCCGCTTCGGACTGGCGGTCAATGGCCAGGTGGCGCCGCGCTCGGTGTTCGCCCGCAAGAACTACTTCTACCCGGACCTGCCCAAGGGCTATCAGATCAGCCAGTACGAGATCCCGGTCGTCTCGGGGGGATCCCTCGAGATCGTCTTCGAGCATGACGGCGCGCCGCTTGCCAAGACGATCCACCTGACCCGTGCCCACCTCGAGGAGGACGCGGGCAAGTCCTTGCACGAGGATTTCCACGGCATGTCCGGCATCGATCTGAACCGGGCGGGCACGCCGCTGCTGGAGATCGTCACCGAACCCGACATGCGGTCCTCGCGCGAGGCGGTGGCGTACGCGCGCGCGTTGCATGGTCTGGTGGTCTGGCTGGGCATCTGCGACGGCAACATGCAGGAGGGATCGTTCCGGTGCGATGCGAACGTCTCGGTGCGGCCGAAGGGTCAGGAGGCGTTCGGCACGCGCTGCGAGATCAAGAACCTCAATTCGTTCCGCTTCCTCGAACGGGCGATCGACTTCGAGGTTCGCCGCCAGATCGAGCTGATCGAGGACGGCGGCCGGGTCATCCAGGAGACCCGCCTGTACGACCCGGACCGCGACGAGACCCGCAGCATGCGCAGCAAGGAAGACGCGCAGGATTACCGCTACTTCCCGGATCCGGACCTGCCGCCGCTGGTGATCGAGCCGTCCTGGGTCGACGAGGTGCGCGCGGGATTGCCCGAACTGCCCACGGCGATGCGCGATCGCTTCCAGCGCGAGGTCGGCCTGTCGGGGTACGACGCCACGACGCTGACCACCTCGCGGGCGCTCGCCGACTACTTCGAGGCCGCGGTCCGTGCGCTGGGTGAGCTGCTTCCCGCGCGCGACGACGCCGCCCGTCAGGCGCAGGCCAAGGCGGTTGCCAACTGGGTGATGACCGATCTGTCCGCGGCGCTGAACCGCGACGATCGCCCGATCGCCGAGGCGCCCGTGCGGCCGGCCCAACTCGCCCGGCTGGTGGCCCGCATCCTCGATTCGACGATCTCCGGAAAGATCGCCAAGGAGCTGTTCGGGGCCCTGTGGCAGGCGCCCGGCGGCCCGGACGACGCGGTCGATCGCGAGATCGACAGCCGCGGATTGCGGCAGATCAGCGACACGGGGGCGATCGAAGGTCTGGTCGATGCCGTGCTCCAGGCCAATCCGAAGTCGGTCGAGGAGTTCCGGTCCGGCAAGGAGAAGGCCTTCAACGCGCTGGTCGGCCAGGTGATGAAGGCCAGCAAGGGCAAGGCCAACCCGCAGGCGGTCAACGACCTGCTGCGTCGCAAGCTCGGCCAGTGACACCCGGCCCCGCCGCGGCCCACGCGGGTCGCGGCGCACCGGCGCCTCGCCAGGCGGCCCTGGCCGGCGCACGAGCCCCGAACTGACGAGTATTCGAGCGGTTTATTGACGCTTTCCGTCGGGCGTCGATCCGAATAATCGGTGGCATTCCGGTCCCGCGGGGGCGACATCGCGCGGGGTCGGCTGGCGCGCGCCCTCGGGGCGGGCGTCAGGAACGTTGACCGAACCGCCGACTTCCTTGACGAAACGACTCGCCCTGATCGCAGACGACGACGCGACCACGCGCACCCTGGCCGCGGTCGCGTTGACGCGCCTGGGCTTCGAGGTGATCCGGGCCGCCGACGCCGAAGAAGCCCTGGCGCGTGCCCGCGAGCGCGAAGTGCGCTTCTTCCTGCTGGACGTGCAGATGCCCGGCGAGGACGGCTTCTGGCTGTGCCGACAGCTGCGCTCGCTCGAGGTCTACCGGCGCACACCGGTGCTGATGATGACCGGCTACGAGGACGTGTCGGCGATCGAGGCCGCGTTCCAGGCCGGCGCCACCGACTTCATCGCGAAGCCGCTGAACCTGCCGCTGCTCGCGCATCGGGTCAAGTTCATCCTGAAGTCGACCGACCTGGTCGAGGAACTCGAGGACAACCGGCGCAAGCTCGACGAGGCGCTCGATCTCGCATTGCTCGGACACTGGGAGTTCGACACCGTGTCGCGAAGCCTCAGCCTGTCGGAGTCGGCACGGCGGTTGTTCGGGCTGCACAGCGCGTCGATCGACGAGCAGACGTTCGTCCGATGCATCCATCCCGAGGACCGCGCCCAGGTGCTCGCCTGCCTGACCCGGCTGGGGAACGCCACGCAGCAGGTGCAGTGGGACATGCGCTGGCTGCCCAAGCCGGACGACGAACGCGTCGTGCATTCGGTCGGGCGCGCGGTGATCGAGCCCGATGGCCGGGTGCTGCGCTGGGTCGGCAGCATGCAGGACATCTCCGAACGGCATCGGGCCAACGAGACGCTGCGCCTGTGGTCCCGGGTGGTCGAGACCACCGGGGAAGGCATGCTGATCGCCGACGCGCAGCTGCGCCCGGTCCAGATCAACGACGCGTTCACGACGATCACCGGCGACGGCCTGGATCGGTTGCGCGAGGACGCCTCGCTGTTCTTCGACGCGCACTTCCGGGAGGTGATCCTTCCGCACCTGCGCGCGCACGGTCACTGGCAGGGAGAGCGCCGGGCGTGGCGGCGCGACGGCGAGGAATGCGACCAGTGGCTCAACGTCTGCGTGCTTCGCGATGGCTCGGGTCGCGTCACGCACCACGTCGCGATGATCTCGGACATCACCGCGATCAAGCGCTCCCAGCGCAAGCTCGACTACCTGGCCCGGCACGACCCGCTGACGGGCCTGCCGAACCGTGCGGCGCTCAATGGTTACCTCGACGAGTTCGTCGGGCATGGCGATCGTCCGCCACGCGAGCTCGCGCTGCTCTACGTCGATCTCGACCGCTTCAAGAACGTCAACGACTCGCTCGGCCACCATGTCGGCGACAAGTTGCTGTGCGCGCTGGTCGGCCGGCTGCGCAACGTCGTCGTGGAGGGCACGATGATCGGGCGGCTCGGTGGCGACGAGTTCATGCTGGTGCTCGCCGACGATCCCTCGCAGGAGCACGCGTGCGCCGTCGCGCAGCGGATCATCGATGTGCTGACCGAGCCGTTCGCGCTGGACGGCTACCGGTTCGTGATCGGCGCGAGCATCGGCATCTGCCTGTTCCCTCGCGATGGACAGTCGGTCGAGGAACTGGTGAAGAACGCCGACACCGCGATGTACCGGGCCAAGGACCAGGGGCGCAACCGGTACGAGGTCTACTCGGAGCAGATGTCGGCTGCGCTGCTGGACCGGATGGCGCTCGAGGGCGAGATGCGTGCGGCGCTGGTTCGCGACGAATTCGAGCTCTTCTATCAGCCGAAGGTCGATCTCGCCAGCGGTCGGATCATCGGCGCCGAGGCGCTGGTTCGCTGGCGGCATCCGGAACAGGGGCTGCTGTTCCCGGGCCGCTTCGTGCCGATGGCCGAGGAGACCGGCCTGATCGTCGAACTGGGCCATTGGGTGCTGAACGCGGCCGCCACGCAGATGCGGCGCTGGCAGCTGCAGGGGCTGCCGATCGGCCATGTCGCGGTCAACGTGGCCGGGCCGCAGATCTGGCACCCGCAGTTCGTCTCGCAGATCGAGCAGGTGTTGCGCGTCACCGGCTTGTCGCCGCAGGCGCTGCAGATCGAGATCACCGAGACGCTGGTGATGGCCGACGCCGAGCACGGCCAGACCGTGTCGCGCCTGGAGTCGCTGCGATCGCTGGGGCTGACGATGGCGATCGACGATTTCGGCACCGGACATTCCTCGCTGGCGTATCTGAAGCGCCTGCCGGTCTCGGTCCTGAAGATCGACAAGGCGTTCGTTCACGACCTGGGCAGCGATCGCGATGACGAGGCGATCGTGCGGGCCATCATCGCGATGAGCCGGCACCTGGGCCTGGCCACGGTCGCCGAGGGCGTGGAGACCGAAGGACAACTGCGCTGGCTGCAGAACGCGGGGTGCGACATCGGGCAGGGCTACCTGTTCGCCCGCCCCGTCCCCCGAGACGATTTCGAACGACTGGTGCGCGAGCAGGATGGGCTGGTGCTCGTGCCCCACACCGCACCCTTCGATGAGGTGGACCGATGAACCGGAAGACGACCCGTGCCCGCCGCCTGGCGGCAGTCGCATTGCTCGGTGGCGCGCTGCCGCTGGCGTTCGCACAGACCCGCGCGGACCTGACCGAGCGCAGCCTGGAGGAACTGATGCAGACCGGGGTGACCTCGGTCTCGAAGAAGCTCCAGGCACTCAACGACACCGCCGCCGCGATCCATGTGATCACCCAGGAGGACATCCGGCGTTCCGGTGCGACCCGGCTGACCGAGGTGCTGGCGCAGGCGCCGGGCATCGAGGTGGCGCGGATCGCCGGCGGCATCAACGCGGTGACGATTCGCGGCTTCGCCGGGCAGTGGGCGAACAAGCTGCTGGTGCTGGTCGACGGACGTTCGATCTACACGCAGACCTACTCGGGCACCTACTGGGACATGCAGAACTTGCCGCTCGAGGAGATCGACCGGATCGAGGTGCTGCGCGGCCCGGGTTCGACGCTGTGGGGCGTCAACGCGGTCAACGGCGTGATCAACATCATCACGCGCTCGGCGCGCGACACCGAGGGCGGATTGGTCACGGTGCGCGGCGGCACGAACGACCGGGCGGGCGCGCACCTTCGGTATGGCTTCAAGGCCGGCGAGCACGGCGCGGTCCGCCTGTACGCGCGCTCCGAGCGCTTCGGCGAGTCGCTCCTGGCGGGGCGGGGGCGCGGCGCCGGTGACGACAGCAGCAGCTGGCGGACCGGCCTTCGCGGCGACTGGGATCTTCCGCAGGGCGACCGGTTCACCGTGATCGGCGAAGCCTACGGCGGCCGCATCGGGCTGGCGCGTGATCCGAATCCGGCCAACCCGTCCAGCCTGGTGCTGCCCGAGCGCGGGGACTTCAACGGCCGCTTCGTGCTGGGTCGCTGGCAGCGGGCGCTGTCGCTTCACTCCGATCTGTTCGTCCAGGCCTATCACGACCAGACCGAGCGCCAGGAGTACGTGACGATCCGCGAGAAGGTCAGCGACTTCGAACTGCACCATCGATCGACGATCGGTCGCAGTCACGAACTGGTCTGGGGCGTCCAGGCGCGACAGCGCGAGGACGAGATCGTCGGCGCGAGCCTGCTGTCGCTGTCGCCGGTCTCCCGCCGGCAGTCGCAGGCGAGCCTCTTCGTGCAGGACGAGATCCAGCTTCCCTGGCAACCCGCGAGGCTGACGCTGGGCTCGCGCTTCGAGCGCAGCTTCTGGGGGCGCTGGGAGGTCCAGCCGAACGCCCGACTCTTCGTCAAGTTGAACGAGAACACCCGCGTGTGGGCGGCGCTGTCGAAGGCCGCGCGCACCCCCTCGCGGATCGATCGCGATCTCGATGCGACGCTGCCGGCCTCGGCGGTCAATCCGACGATCCGCTTCCAGGGCAATCCCGACATCCGATCGGAAACCGTCCGGACCGCGGAGATCGGCGCGCGTCACGCGTTCACGCGTGACCTGGTGCTCGACGCCTCGGCCTATGTGAGCCGATACCGTGGACTGAAGATGGATGTCCGGGAGTTCGTGCCGAACCCGCCGATGCTGCTGAACCTGGTGGCCAATGGCCAGTCGGGGTGGACCCGGGGCTTCGAGGCCAGCGCGACCTGGCGGGTGCGGCCCGACTGGCGTCTGCAGGCCAGTGCGACGCTGACGCAGATGGATCTCGATCCCATTCCCGGCAGAACCGATGATCTGGCGCGTTCGCTGGCGTCCGGCGCCACCCCGCGCCGTCAGTTCGCGCTGCTGTCCTACTGGGACATCGGCAATGGGGTCAGCCTCGATGCGCGTGCGAAGTACGTCGGCGCGCTGCGCGAACCCTTCAACGCGAGCCTGCTGCCCAACGGCCGGATCGATTCCTACATCGACCTGGACCTGCGCCTGGCCTGGCGCGTGAACCGGCAGCTCGAACTCGCGTTGATCGGGCGCAATCTGGCGGCCCATCGCCACACGGAGTTCTCGTCGGAGTCGGGTTATGGGCTCACCGAGCGCGAGCGCGGTGTGTACGTGAAGGCGACGCACACGTTTTGAGCGGACTGCGGGCGAAGCGGCGGCGGTGATGAGACCGATCCAGTGGTGGCGTGACGGGGTGACAGGCGCTCGAGGCAGCGTCCTGGCCATCATCGCCGCGCTCGCCGGGACGCTGGTTCCGCCGGCCGCCGCCCAGGACGCGTCCGAGGCGGAGGTCAAGGCGGCGATCGTGCTGAACATCGCCCGCTTCACGCAGTGGCCGGCGGGCGCCGCGGCCGACCCCGCGTTCACCGTGTGCGTGGCCGGCAGGGACGAAACCACCCAGGCGATCGAGACCCTGGAAGGAAAGACACTTCATGGCCACCCGATGCGGGTGGTGCCGTTCGAGCGTGTGGGCGCGCTGTCGGAGTGCCGCGTGCTGTTCGTCGCCCGCACCGAGACCTACCGGTCGAGCCAGCTGGCGGCCCTGCTCGTGGCCAACCGGCATCCGGTGCTGACGATCGGTGACATCCGGGGGTTTGCGCAGCGCGGTGGCATGGTGGCGCTGGTGCGCGTGGACGACCGGCTGCGTTTCGAGATCAATCCGAAGGAAGTCGAGGTCCGGGGCCTGACGATGAGCTCGCGATTGCTCTCGCTCGCGCTGCTGGTTCGGTAAGTGGGCGCGATGGGCCTTCCGATCTCCGCCATGGTCCGCCGCACCGGCGTGTCGATCCGGTTCAAGCTCGCCGGCCTGATCGCCGTGGTGTCGATCGTGATGCTGACGCTGGGCGTCGGCTCGATGGGGTGGTTGCAGTACCGCGACGCGGTCGCGCAAAGCGAGGCGCGGATGCGCAACCTGGTCGGCGTGATCGCCGCGAGCGCGGGAGTGCCGCTGGCTTTCGACGATCGGCCCGGCGCATTGGCCGTCCTCGAGACCCTGCGCCAGCTGCCCGACCTCGCCGCGGCCGAACTGGTGCTGCCCGGCGGCAAGGTCCTCGCGACGATCGAAGTGATCGCGGGCACCGGGGGGCTGTTGTCGTCCGGTCAGCGGCTGGACGCCGGACAGCTCGCCGGCGATCAGGGGGCCACGGTGCGTTTCGATCGGATCGAATTCCAGGGTCGCGGCGGCGAGGTCATGCGTGCCAGCATGCCGGTGGTCGTCAACGGGGACGTGCTGGGCCGCGCGACGGTCGCGCTCGACCGTCGCACCTTGGCCGACCTGCGCGACCGACTGATCACCGCGGGCCTGGCGTTGGCCGGCGTGCTGGGGCTGGCAGTGACCGTGCTGGCCGTCTATCTGCAACGCTGGGTCACCGCACCGGTGCTCGAGCTCACCGGGCTGATGCACGAGGTCTCGAAAAGCGGCGACTACGGTCGGGCCGCGGCGGTGCGCAGTTCCGACGAGATCGGCGACCTGGCCGACGGCTTCAATGCGATGCTCGAGCAGATCCGCACCCGGGATTCGCGGTTGGCGGGCTACAACGAGGAGCTCGAACGCACGGTCGCGCAGCGAACGCAGGAGCTTGCCCGCACCGTCGACGAACTGCGCACCGCGAAGGATCGGGCCGAGGCCGCGAACCGGGCGAAGTCGCAGTTCCTGGCGAACATGAGCCACGAGATCCGCACGCCGATGAACGGCGTGCTCGGCACCGCCGAACTGATGGCCGCCACCCCGCTGACCCACCAGCAGGCCGAGTTGCTCGGGATCATGCAGCGCTCGGGCGAGTCATTGCTGGTGCTGCTCAACGACATTCTCGACTTCTCGAAGATCGAAGCCGGCAAGCTCGAAGTCGAGCAGGTGCCGTTCGACCTTCGCGACGTGTTGCACGACACCGTCGAGCTCTTCGCGACGACGGCCCGTCACAAGGGGCTGGCGCTGTCGTTGAACTACCCGCCGGAGCTGCCGCACACCCTGGTGGCCGACCCGGCCCGCCTGCGGCAGGTGCTGACCAATCTGCTCGGCAATGCATTGAAGTTCACCGAGAAGGGCTCGGTGAAGCTGGAGGTCGCGCCGGTCGACGGGGAAGGGCCGCCGCGCGTGCGCTTCTCGGTGATCGACACCGGTGTCGGCATCCCGGAGCACGCGCTGACCCGGATCTTCGACGAGTTCGCCCAGGCCGACGAATCGATGACGCGCCGCTTCGGCGGCACCGGGCTGGGGCTGACCATTTCGCGACAGCTGGTGGCGATGATGGGCGGGCGGATCGAGGTCGACAGCCGACCGGGCCGGGGATCGACCTTCCGATTCACGTTGCCGGTCGGCGCGGCGACGGGGCAGCCGCCGGTCGCCCAGGCGGCGAGTGCGCCGGGCGCGGGCTCGCGCGATCCGGCGATCGCGCCGGCGGTCCGGTCGGCGTCGCCGAGCCAGTGTCTCGCGGGTGCCCCGAGCGCGGCCGGATCGAAGGTCGCGACACCGCCCGAGCCGGTGGCAGATCGTTGGCGCGAGCGACTTCGCGATGTCACCGTGGTCTGCCTGATCCGGGACCCGGATCTGCGCGAATTCATCCAATCGCACCTGCTCGCCTGGCGCGTGGATTCCCGCGTGGTGGCGTCGGTCGAGGCGGCGCGCGAGAGCATCGCGAGCGCCCGGACCGAGGCGGCCCGACGTCCGTTCCTGATCGTGTCCGACGATCCGATGCCGCAGGAGCGGTTGTCCGAACTGCTCGACGTGGCCGGTGGGACTGCCGACGCGGCGAGCCTGATCGTGTTGTCCGCGCAGGCGCTGCCGCCCGCGTTCGACGGCGACCGGCGGCTGGTGCGCCTGCCGTTGCCCTTGCGGGTCTCGATGCTGCTGGACCGGCTGCTGGACCTCGGTGGTCCGGTCGAAGCCGCTCCCCGCACCGAGGCCGGGACGCAGACCCCACGCTTCGATGCTGATATCCTCGTCGCCGAGGACCATCCAGTGAACCAGCTCGTCACCTGCGGGCAACTGGAGATGCTCGGCTGCCGGGTGGTGGTGGCGGAGAACGGGCAGCGGGCGGTCGAGGCGGTCGAGCGTGGCCATTTCGATCTGGTCCTGATGGATTGCCAGATGCCGCACATGGACGGCTACGAGGCGACCGCGCTGATTCGCGATCGCGAACGCCAGCTGGGTCTGCCGCGGCTGCCGATCATCGCGCTGACCGCGCACGCCCTCAAGGGCGATCGGGAGGTCTGCCTGAACGCGGGAATGGACGACTACCTGAAAAAGCCTTTCAGGAACGTGGAGTTGCAGTCGATGCTCAGACGATGGCTCGATCCGGTCACCCGCGGGCGGCCGCAAGTCTCTCGGGATGCCGCAGGCGATGAACCGGGGGGCGGTGGCGTGCCGGCCGGCCCGTCCTCGTCGTTCGACCCGGGGGCGCTCGAGGCCCTCCGAGAAGCCGATCCCGAGGGCATCGCCGATCTGCTCGACGAGATCTCGACCATCTACGAAAGCGACGCGGCGCAACGCCTGACGGCGATCGCGCAGGCGGCGCAGACCGGCGACGCGGCGGCCGTGCACCGCAACAGCCATCCGCTGGCCTCGGCCTCCGGTTCGCTCGGTCTGGTCCGGATGCAGAGCCTGTGTCGGGAGATCGACGTCGACGCGCGCGCCGGACAGGTCGGTGTCGCGCTGGCCCGGCTGAGCGACCTGCAGCTCGCCTTCGAGGCCGCGCGCGTGTGGCTGGCCGAGCAGCGGCTGGTCTACCGTCGATAGCGCGGATCCAGTTCCACCGCGGCGCCCTTCACGACCGCGTTGAGCTGGTTGGCCAGGCCGATGACGGCCAGCAGTTCGCCGAACTGGGCCTCGCTCATGCCCTTGGCCTGGGCCGCCGCGGTGTGGGTTCCGATGCAGTATTCGCAGCCGTTGGTGATCGACACCGCGAGGTAGACCAGTTCCTTGGTCAGCGGGTCCAGCGCGCCGGGGGCCATCACCTCCTTCACGTTGCGCCAGCTGCGCGCGAGCAGCGCCGGGTCGTTCGCGAGCACCCGCCAGACCGCGTTCAGGTAGTCGGCGCCCCGCGTGCGGCGGATGTCGTCATAGACCGCGCGCACCTCCGCGCCGGCCTGCTCGTATTCGATCGGTTGCCAGGATTTCATCGTGACTCCTCGTCGGCGGGCACGCCGTAGCGGGCCCGGTAGGCGGTGACCTTGTCGCGGTAGGCGTCGAGCTCGGGCTGCCCGGCCCGCTCGAGGAACGCGACGACGTCGTCCAGCGAGGCGATCGACAGCACCGGGATGCCGTACATCGCCCGGACCTGCTGGACCGCGGAATCGGCGCTGACGTTCACCGCGTCGCCGCCACGCTCGCGTCGATCGAGCGCGATCAGCACCCCCGAGGGCTCGCCGCCGGCCGCGCGGATGATCTCGACCGATTCCCGAACCGAGGTGCCGGCGGAAATCACGTCATCGACGATGATCACCTTGCCGCGCACCGGCGCGCCGATCAGCGTGCCGCCTTCGCCGTGGTCCTTGGCTTCCTTCCGGTTGAACGCGAAGTCGATGTTGTGCCCGCGCTGCGCGAGGGCGACCGCCGTGGCGCTGGCCAGCGTGATGCCCTTGTAGGCGGGTCCGAACAGCATGTCGAAGGCCACTTCGCCCCGGGCACGTGCCGACAGCAGCCGGCTGGCGTAGAAGCCGGCCAGGCGGCCCAGGCGGGCGCCGTCGTGGAACAGGCCCGCGTTGAAGAAGTACGGCGAGTCGCGTCCGGCCTTGGTCCGGAACTGACCGAACCGCAGCACGCCGGCGTCCAGCGCGAAGCGGATAAACTCCAGTGAATCGTCAGTCGTCACACCCTCTCCTTGCCGGCCCGCGCCGGCGTCGATTCCCATGATACGGATCATCACGCTGAACCTGAACGGCATCCGGTCCGCGGCCCGCAAGGGCTGGCTCGAGTGGCTGCCGGCGCAGGACGCCGACGTCGTCTGCGTGCAGGAGGTCAAGGCGCAGGCCGCCGATCTCGACGAATCACTGACCCGGCCGGCGGGCTTCACGGGGCATTTCCATTTCGCGGCCAAGCCCGGCTACAGCGGGGTGGGCCTGTACTCGCGCAAGAAGCCCAAGGCGGTTCGAACCGGATTCGGCGACGCCGAGTTCGACGCCGAAGGCCGCTACGTCGAGGCCGACTTCGGCGGCTACACGGTGATCTCGATGTATCTGCCCTCCGGGTCGAGCTCGCCGGAACGGCAGCAGGCCAAGTTCCGCTTCATGGCGTCGTTCGCCGAGCACCTGCGCGACCTCGGGCGTGGCGGCCGGGAGGTCGTGATCTGCGGCGACTGGAACATCGCGCACCGTGAGATCGACCTGAAGAACTGGCGGTCGAACCAGAAGAACTCCGGCTTCCTGCCGGAGGAACGCGAGTGGCTCTCACGGGTGTTCGACGAATTCGGGTTCGTCGACGTGTTCCGACGCCTCGACCCGAGGCCCGAGCGCTACACGTGGTGGAGCAATCGTGGACAGGCCTGGGCGAAGAACGTCGGCTGGCGTCTGGACTACCAGATCGCCACGCCGCAGATCGCGGCCAAGGCCAAGGCCTGCGAGATCTTCGTCGACCAGCGGTTCTCGGATCACGCACCGCTGATCGTGGACTACGCCGTCCGGCGCTGAACCGATGACGCTGCCGGTGCCCCGTCGAGCCCTGATCGTCGATGACGATCCGGTGTCGCGGGTGCTGGTGGCGCGCAGCTTCCGCGACGCCGGCTTCGATGCCTGGGAGGCGCCGGATGGCGCGACGGCGCTCGGGCTGGCCGACGGCGAGCCCTTCGCGTGCATCGTGCTCGATCTGCACATGCCGGGACTCTCCGGCTTCGACGTCTGCCGCCGCCTGCGCGCGATGCCGGCCTATCGGAACACCCCGATCCTGATCCAGACGGGGCTCGATGACCACGGCTCGATCGACGCGGCCTTCGAGGCCGGCGCGACGGACTACCTGACCAAGCCGGTGAACCGGGCGTTGCTGGCCCAGCGCCTGCGGTTCCTGATGAAGACCGCGATGATCGTCGAGGAGCTCGCCGACAAGCGGGCCCAGCTGGACGAGGCGCTCGAGCTCGCGCGCCTGGGCCACTGGGAGTTCCACGCACGCGACCGCACGATCACGCTGTCCGAGGCGGCGGTCCGGGTGCTGGGCGGGCCGGCCTTGCAGCCGCTCGCCACGTTGCTTGGCGCGCTCGCGGACGACGACCGTGACGCGCTCGAACGGCAGCTGTCGGCGTTGGCGCGCGGCGAGGCGTCGGCTGCCACGGTGGTGCGGTGGCAGACCCCCGATCGCGGGGAGCGGGTCGTGCAGTTCATCGGCCGGACCCGAACTGCCGCCGACGGGCGCGCGGTCGGCGCGGCGGGCAGCGTGCAGGACGTCACCGACCGCGAGGCCATCATCGAGACGATGCGCCTGTGGTCGAAGGTGATCGAGACGACCACCGAGGGCATGCTGCTGCTCGATCGCGACTGGCGCGCGCTGCAGGTCAACGCGGCGTTCGCGAAGATCACCGGACTCGATCTCGCGGCGCTCCAGCGCGACGTGCACGCGTACTTCGACGAGCCGTTCCTGGCCCGCATCCGTCCCGCACTGGTCACCGGTGGCTGGCAGGGCGAGCGCACCACCACCGACGCGGACGGCCTGCCGCGGCATCACTGGATCAACGTCGGCGTGCTGCACGATGGCGCGGGCCGGCCCGCGCAGCACGTCGTGATGGTCTCCGACATCAGCGCGCTGCGGCGCTCCCAATCGCGGCTCGACTACCTCGCCCGTCACGACACGCTGACCGGCCTGCCGAACCGGGCGGCGCTGATCGAGGCGATCGACCGACAGATGAACGACGACGATCCGTCGCGTGCGTCGCTCGCGCTGCTCTACGTCGACCTCGATCGCTTCAAGAACGTCAACGACGCGCTCGGCCAGGACTGGGGCGACCGCGTGCTGCTCGCGGTCGTCGAACGCCTTCGGGCGCACCTGCCGGCGCAGGCGCTGCTCGGGCGGCCCGAGAGCGACGAGTTCATGGTGATGCTGCCGGCGCTGCGATCACCGGCCGATGCCGCCGCGCTGGCCGAGGCGATGCTCGGAGCGCTGGCCACGCCGCTGCGGGTCGAGCACTACGAAGTCGCGATCGGGGCCTGCATCGGCATCGTGCTGCATCCGCAGCACGGGCGCCAGGTCGACGACCTCGTCAAGTTCGCCAACATCGCGATGCACCGCGCCAAGGAGCGTGGGCGCGGCCGTTTCCAGGTCTACAGCGAGGCGATGTCGGCGGAGATCGCCGAACGGCTCTCGCTGGAGGCGCAGATCCGCGCGGCGCTGGCCCGCGGCGAGTTCGAACTGCACTACCAGCCCAAGGTGCACCTGGCCAGTGGCCGGGTGGTCGGCGCCGAGGCGCTGATCCGCTGGCCGCACCCGCGTCACGGCGCGATCGCGCCGGGCCGCTTCGTCCCGGTGGCCGAGGAGTCGGGCCTGATCGCCGAGATCGGCCGCTGGGTGATGGGCGAGGCGGCGGCGCAGGCCGCCCGCTGGCACGCCGAGGGGGTGGGGGTCGGGCACGTCGCGGTGAACATCGCGGGCCCGCAGGTCTGGCGGGGCGATTTCCTCGACCACATCGAGAGCCTGCTGCGGCGTCACCGGCTCGATCCGGCGCTGCTGCAGGTGGAGATCACCGAGACGCTGATCATGCGCGAAGGCACGCGCGACGAGACCGTCTCCCGGCTGGAGGCGCTGCGCGACCTCGGCCTGAAGCTCGCGATCGACGATTTCGGCACCGGCTACTCGTCGCTGGCGCGGCTCAAGCGGCTGCCGGTGGCCAGCCTGAAGATCGACCAGTCGTTCGTGCGCGGCGTGGTCGACGACCCCAACGATGCGGCGATCGTGCGCGCGATCATCGCGATGGCACGCACGCTCGGCCTGGTGACCGTCGCCGAGGGCGTCGAGACCGCCGCGCAGCGCGAGTGGCTGCGCCGCGAAGGCTGCGACCTCGGCCAGGGCTATCTGTTCGGCCGCGCGCTGCCGGCCGACGCGTTCGCCCGCCTGGTGCGCGACGGGCGGGCGCCGGACGCGGGCGACGCCCGCAGGCCCTGACGTCGCGGGCGGCTCAGGGGATCGGGTCGCCCCAGTTCGAGGTGTACGGCGGCAGGCGATCCACCGCCGCGCCCCGCGCCCTCGCGTACAGCGGCAGGGTTTCCTGCAGGTGCTTGCGAATCTCGGCGATGCGGGTGGTGCCGGCCGGGTGCGTGGACAGCCACTGCGGCGGCGCGCCCTTCGCGGCCACCGACATCTTCTCCCAGACCCGGATCGCGGCGCGCGGATCGAATCCGGCCCGCGCCGCGACGTCCAGGCCGACCAGGTCGGCATCGGTCTCGTTGGCGCGCGAGAAACCCAGCGTCACCAGCTGCGCGCCGGCGCCCACCGCCATCCGGCCGATGTCACCCAGCCCGAGCACGCTGGACACCAGCCCGGCGCCGAGCTCGGTCAGCGAGTTCTTGGCCGCGCGCTCGCGGGCGTGCTCGCGCAGGGCGTGGGCGACCTCGTGGCCGATCACCATCGCGAGCTCGTCGTCGGTGAGCTTGAGCTTCTCGATGATGCCGGTGAAGACGCCGATCTTGCCGCCCGGCATGCAGAAGGCATTGATCTGGGCATCGGCGATCACGTTGACTTCCCAGCGCCACTGGTTGGCGCGGGAGTTCCAGCGCACCGATTGGGCGATCACCGACTGCGAGATCCGCCGCACCCGCTGCACCTGGGGGTGCTCGGGGGGCAGCAGGGCGCCCTTGCTGGCGGCCTGCCGCATCATCTGCTGGTACTGCTCGGTGGCGATCCGCTCGAGCTTCTCGGCGGGCACCAGGCGGGCGACGCTGCTGTTGCCGCCGACCTGGACGCCATCCTTCGTCGCGCCCTCGCCGGCGCCCGGCTGCGCGAGCGCGACCGGGCCGATCACCAGGCCGGCGCACAGCAGGACGCACGAGACGACCCGACCCGCTCGGGTCGCACGCGGGGAACCGGAAGTGAGAGCTCGCATGCCAGACACCTCGTCGATGGAAGGGGCCGATGCCGGCGCGCCGAAGCGCACCGCGGGGGGCCGATGGTAGCGGAAGTGCCGGTGCGCCGCGCTGATACACTGCCCCGGCCCCGACCATGCCCGACGCCCAGACCCGCCCGTCGATCCTGCAGGCCTTCGCGAGCCCCCGCGTGGGCACGATGCTGCTGCTGGGCTTCGCCAGTGGCCTGCCGTTGGCGCTGTCAACGGGCAGCCTGCAGGCCTGGTTGACGGTCGCCGGCGTCGACATCAAGACCATTGGCTTCTTCGCGCTGGCCGGCCTGCCCTACACCTTCAAGTTCGTCTGGGCGCCGCTGCTCGACCGCTTCGAGCCGCCGGCCCTGGGGCGCCGGCGGGGCTGGCTGGTCGCGACCCAGCTCGGGCTGGCTGCCGCCTGCCTGGCGATGGCGCAGCTGGACCCGTCCCGGCAGATCGACCTGATGGGCGCCGTGGCGGTGCTGATCGCGTTCCTGTCGGCGTCGCAGGACGTGGTGTTCGATGCCTACCGCTCCGACCTGCTCGCCGAGAAGGAGCGTGGCGCGGGGGCGGCGGTGTCGGTGCTCGGCTACCGGTTGGCGATGCTGGTGTCCGGTGGCCTGGCGCTGATCCTCGCCGACCAGTGGCTGGGGTGGCCGGCCACCTACCGCCTGATGGCGGTGCTGATGGCGGGCCTCGCGGTGTTCTCGGTGTTCGCGCCGCGCGTGCCTCCGGTGGATCGTTCGGCCCTCGTCAGCACCGGTGCGGGCCGCGAACTGCTGGGTTTCGCGGCGATGCTCGCGGCCGGCCTGGTGGTCTGGTTCGGCCTGCGCGCGCTGCCCTGGGGGGCGCTGGAGACCGACCGGTTCGGCCGCCTGGTGGTGCTCACCGTGTCGCTGCTGGCCTCGTTCTGGGCCGCGATCCGCGCGGCGCGCGCGGTGGGCTTCCCCTCCTTCGTCGCGCCCTGGGATGCCTTCTTCTCGCGCGACAAGGCGGTCTGGCTGCTGCTGCTGATCGTCTTCTACAAGCTGGGCGATGCCTTCGCCGGCAGCCTCTCGACCACTTTCCTGATCCGTGGCGCCGGGTTCTCGCAGACCGAGGTCGGGGCGGTGAACAAGGTCTTCGGCCTGGCCGCCACGCTGATCGGCGCGCTGGCCGGCGGCGCCTGGCTCGCCCGGGCGAGCCTGTACCGGGCCCTGATGCTCTTCGGCGTGCTGCAGGCGGTGTCGAACCTGGGCTACTGGCTGCTGTCGGTGAGCCCCCGCGATCCCCTGCTGATGGCCGGCGCCGTGGGTTTCGAGAATTTGTGCGGTGGCATGGGCACCGCCGCCTTCGTCGCCTTCCTGATGGCGCTCACCGACCGACGGTTCTCGGCGGCGCAGTTCGCGCTGCTCTCGGCGCTCGCGGCGGTGGGGCGGGTGTACGTCGGGCCGGCCTCCGGCGTGATGGTCGAGGCGATCGGCTGGCCGTCCTTCTTCCTGGTCTCGGTGGCGATGGCCGTGCCGGGCCTGTTGCTGCTGGCCTGGCTTCGACCGACAATCGAACAATTGCAGCCGGAGACCCCGACATGAACGACATCGCCAAGATGGGCTCGCTCGCCCCGGACGCCACCGACACCGACCTGTCGGCGTTCTGGATGCCCTTCACCGCCAACCGCCAGTACAAGGCGGCGCCACGCCTGCTCGCCCGGGCCCAGGACATGCACTACTACACGCCCGAAGGGCGCGCGGTGCTCGACGGCACCGCCGGCCTGTGGTGCGTGAACGCCGGCCACTGCCGCAAGCCGATCGTCGACGCGATCGCCCAGGCGGCCGGGTCGCTGGACTTCGCGCCCACCTTCCAGATGGGCCACCCGATGGCGTTCGAGCTGTCACGCCAGCTGGTGGCGCTCGCCGGCAAGCCGTTCTCGCAGGTGTTCTTCACCAATTCCGGCTCGGAGGCGGTCGATTCCGCGCTGAAGATGGCGCTGGCCTACCACCGCGCGCGCGGCGAGGGGCAGCGCACCCGGCTGATCGGCCGCGAGCGCGGCTACAACGGAGTGGGCTTCGGCGGCATCTCGGTCGGTGGCATCTCGGCCAATCGCAAGACCTTCTCCGGCGCGCTGCTGCCGGCGGTCGACCACCTGCCCCACACCCACGACCTGGCCCACAACGCGTACTCGCGCGGCCAGCCGGCCTGGGGCGCGCACCTGGCCGACGAGCTCGAGCGCTTGATCGCGCTGCACGACGCCTCCACCATCGCCGCGGTGATCGTCGAGCCGGTGGCCGGCTCCACCGGCGTGCTCGTGCCCCCGGTGGGCTACCTGCGCAAGCTGCGCGAGATCACCGAGCGCCACGGCATCCTGCTGATCTTCGACGAGGTGATCACTGGCTTCGGGCGCATCGGCCAGCCCTTCGGCTTCCAGCAGCTCGGCGTGGTGCCCGACCTCTTCACGGTGGCCAAGGGCATCAACAGCGGCACCGTGCCGATGGGCGCGGTGTTCGCGCGCGAGGGCATCTACGACGCCTTCATGCAGGGGCCGGCCGGGTCGATCGAGTTCTTCCATGGCTACACCTATTCGGCGCACCCGCTGGCCTGCGCGGCCTCGCTGGCCACGCTGAAGCTGTACCAGGACGAGGGCCTGCTGACGCGCGCCGCCGAACTCGCCGCCTACTGGGAAGACGCGCTGCACGCGCTCAAGGGCACGCGTCACGTGATCGACATCCGCAACATCGGCCTGATGGGCGCGGTGGAGCTCGAGTCGCGCGCGGGCGCGGTGGGCGCACGCGCCTACGATGCCCACGTGAAAGCCTTCTTCGACGAGGGCATCATGATCCGCTACACCGGCGACATCATCGCGCTGTCGCCGCCGCTGATCGTGCAGAAGGCCCACATCGACGAACTGGTGGGCAAGCTCGGCAAGGTCCTGGCGACGATCGACTGATCGGCCGATCGCGGCGACGCTCCGGCGACGAATCGCCCGCGGACCGGCGCGGGCCGCGCCAGCCGCCGGAACCGGCCTAGCTCGGGTCGGCGAGCACGCCGGCGGCCTTCAGCGCGGCCACCTCGTCGGCGCCGCGCTTCAGATCACCGGTGGCGATCGCGCTGCTGTGTTCGCCGAGCACCGGCGCCGGCTTCACCGGTTGGGCCGGCAGGCCGCTGAAGCGCAGTGGCGAGCCTGGCGCCAGATAGGTGCCGATGCCCGGTTGCGCCACCGACTCGAACAGCGGGTTCTCGGTGGAGCAGTTCGGGTCCTCGGCCAGCGCCTGGCGCGGGCTGCGGTAGACGCCCCAGCACACCCCGTTGGCGTCGAAGATCGGGCCGATCTCGGCCAGCGTGTGTTGCTGCACCCTCGGCGCGAGCCACTCGGTGATCCGGTCACGGTGCTCGAAACGTTGCCCCTCGTCGTCCAGGTTCGCACCGCTGGCCGCCTGGAAGGCCGCCACCGCCTCGGCGAAGCCCAGCGCCTTTTGCAGGCCGCGCCACTGGCGCACCGAGATCGCCATGATCATCACCCGGCGGCCGTCCTTCGTGCCGAAGTCGTTGCCGAAGGTGCCGTACAGGTGGTTGCCGTAGCCCTGGCGGTCCTGGTCGTTGACCTGCACCTCGGCCAGGTAGCCGAGGTGGCCGATCGTGGCCAGACCCATGTCCTGCAGCGCCACCTTCACATGGCTGCCCTGGCCGGTGTCGCGGCGGCGCCGCTCGGCGGCCAGCACGGCCACCGCGACCTGCGAGCCGCACATCAGGTCCCAGGCGGGCGTCACGTTGTTGACCGGCGCCTGCGCACTGCCCGAGCCGGTGATGAACGGAAAGCCCACGCCGGCGTTCACGGTGTAGTCGAGCGCGGTGCGATTGCGCCAGTCGCCGGTGATCTGCACCACGATCACGTCGGGCCGGCGCGCCGCCAGCTTCTCGTAGGCCAGCCAGCCCTTCATCGGGAAGTTGGTGATCAGGATGCCGCCGTTGGGCGCGTCGTCGCAGATCAGGTCGGTGACCAGCGCCTGCCCGCGCTCGTCGCCCAGGTTCACGCACAGCGACTGCTTGGCCTTGTTCATCCCGGCCCAGTACAGGCTCTTGCCGTTCTTCGCCAGCGGCCAGCGGCCGATGTCGGCATTGCCGCCGATGTCGTCGACGCGAATCACGCGCGCGCCCAGTTGCGCGAGGGTCATGCCGGCGAGCGGGCCGGCGACGAAGGCCGCCATTTCGACGACACGCAGATCGGAAAGCACGTTGAACATGGTGAGGGGTCCTTCGGGGTCAGAGGATGCCGCGGGCGATCACGTGCGCCTGGATCTCGCCGGCGCCTTCGAAGATGTTCAGGATGCGGGCGTCGCACAGCACGCGCGAGATCGGGTACTCGAGCGCGTAGCCGTTGCCGCCGTGGATCTGCAGCGCGCTGTCGGCATTGGCCCAGGCGATGCGGGCCGCGATCAGCTTGGCCATGCCGGCCTCGACGTCGCAGCGCTTGCCCGTGTCTTTGCGCCGCGCCGCGAAATAGGTGAGCTGGCGCGCGACGTGGGTCTCCACGGCCATCATCGCGAGCTTGTCGCGCACCCGCGGAAACTCGACGATCGGCCGGCCGAACTGCCGGCGCTGCAACGCGTAGGCCAGGCCCAGCTCCAGCGCGTTCTGCGCGACGCCGGTGGCGCGCGCGGCGGTCTGGATCCGCGCGCTCTCGAAAGTGGCCATCAGCTGGCGGAAGCCCTGGCCGGGCTGACCGCCCAGCAGGCCGGCCACCGGCACTTCGAAGCCATCGAACGCGAGCTCGTATTCCTTCATGCCGCGATAGCCCAGCACCGGGATCTCGCTGCCGCTCATGCCGGGCGCGGGGAAGGGGTTCGCGTCGGTGCCCCGCGGCTTGTCGGCCAGCAGCAGCGAGATGCCCCGGGCGCCGGGCACGTCCGCCTCGGTGCGCACCAGCAGCGTCATCAGGTCGCTGCGTGCCGCGTGCGTGATCCAGGTCTTCGCGCCGGTGACCCGGTAGACCTCGCCGTCGCGCACCGCGCGCGTCGTGAGCGAGGCGAGGTCGGAGCCCGAACCCGGCTCGGTGAACACCGCGGTGGGCAGGATGCGGCCGTCGGCGATCGCCGGCAGGTAGCGCGCCTGCTGCTCGGGCGTGCCGCCGCTGCGGATCAGTTCGGCCGCGATCTCCGAGCGGGTGCCCAGCGACCCGGTGCCGATGTAGCCGCGCGAGAGTTCCTCGGAGACCACCGCCATCGCCAGCTTGCCGAGGTCGCTGCCGCCGTGGGCCTCCGGAATCGTCAGGCCGAACACGCCCAGCTCGGCCATCTGGCGCACCACGTCATCCGGAATCAGGATGTCGGCACGGTGCCAGTCGTTGGCGAATGGCGCGATGCGCTCGTCGGCGAAGCGACGAACCTGCGTCTGAAAGGCCTCGATGCCGTCGTTCTCGAGCATCGGCTCGGGCCAGCGGCCGGCGGCGGCCTGGGTGACGATCGCCGCGCGCCGGGCGGGCGCGTTGCCCAGCGTGATCAGCCGCTCCAGGTCCCCCCCGTGCAGCATGCCGATCGCCGAGATCGGCAAGCCGAAATCGAGCGGACGCACCGTCTCGCTGGCCGACATCGGCAGGCCGCCGCGCAGCTGTTGCAGGTACTCCGAGAAGCCCACCGCCAGGTGATCGCCCGCCAGCGGCGACCATCCACCGCTCGCGTGCAGGCGCCGGGCCCAGTCGACGAGCTGCGCCAGGGCCTCGACGGTGCTGGCGACCCAGGCATAGCCGTGCAGCGCACGCTGCTGCGCGTCGGCGTCCTCGCGCGCGGCGGCGCCTTGGGCGACCAGCTCGCGGCAGGATTTCGCGACCAGGTCGCGGTAGGCCTGCGCGTGACCGAGGGCGCGGGCGGACAGTTCGATGAGCGAGGCGTCGTTGTGGGTGGTCATGATCGGATGGGAAGGGCGGCGGGGCGGTCATCCGCGCGAGAGGCGATCCGCGCGCACCGCGATCGCCGCCAGGGCCGGGCACCGGTTCGTGCCGGGTGCCAGTGCGAGGGGCGGCGCGCATGCTGCGACCGCACATTCTAGCGGCGGTCCCCGCCGACTCGGCTCTTACCCGATGCCCCGAAGTGTCGGGCGACGACGACGGGGGCGATATCCGGAACGCGGGATGCCGGGGCCTGGCGGGTGCCTCGGCCGCACCGGGCTCGGGGCCGGCGGTTTGTGCGTTAATCGTCGCCGGCGCCCGTCCCGAGACCGGCGCCGGCGACGGGAGAACAGAACGTGATCGACAAGACATGCCCGGACGTCGCGGCGGCGGTGGCCGACGTGCGCGACGGGGCGACCGTGATGATCAGCGGCTTCGGCGGGGCGGGACAGCCGGCGGCGCTGATCGAGGCGCTGATCGAGCAGGGCGCGCGCGACCTGGTGATCGTCAACAACAATGCGGGCAACGGCGAGACCGGCCTGGCGGCCCTGATGAAGGCGGGTCGGGTCCGCAAGATCATCTGCTCGTTTCCGCGGCAGGCGGATTCGCACGTGTTCGACGGTCTGTACCGCAGCGGCCGCATCGAGCTCGAGCTCGTGCCGCAGGGCAACCTCGCCGAGCGCATCCGCGCGGCCGGCGCCGGCATCGGTGGCTTCTTCACGCCCACCGGCTACGGCACCGAACTCGCCCAGGGCAAGGAAACCCGGCGTATCGAGGGCCGCGACTATGTCTTCGAGACCCCGATCCATGCGGATTTCGCGCTGATCAAGGCGCTCAAGGGCGACCGCTGGGGCAACCTGGTCTTTCGCAAGGCGGCCCGCAACTTCGGTCCGGTGATGGCGATGGCCGCGCGCTGCACGGTGGCGCAAGTCGACGAGGTCGTGCCGCTGGGCGCGCTCGACCCCGAGGTGATCGTCACGCCGGGGATCTTCGTCAAGCGCCTGGTGGCGGTGGGCGACACGGTGCGCGTGGGTCCGGCGCCGGGAGCGAAGGCATGAAACGACTGAACCGCGACCAGATGGCCGCCCGCGTGGCCCGCGACATTCCCGAGGGCGCGTACGTGAACCTGGGCATCGGCCTGCCCACCCAGGTGGCCAACCACCTGCCCAAGGACCGCGAGGTCTTCCTGCACAGCGAGAACGGCATCCTGGGCATGGGCCCCGCGCCGGCACCCGGACAGGAGGACTGGGACCTGGTGAACGCGGGCAAGCAGCCGGTGACGCTGCTCACCGGCGGCGCGTTCTTCCACCATGCCGATTCGTTCGCGATGATGCGCGGCGGCCACCTCGACATCTGCGTGCTCGGCGCGTTCCAGGTGTCGGCCGGCGGCGACCTGGCGAACTGGTCCACGGGGGGCGCCGACGCGATCCCGGCGGTGGGGGGCGCGATGGACCTCGCGATCGGCGCCAAGCGCACCTTCGTGATGATGGAGCACGTCACCAAGGGCGGCGAGCACAAGATCGTCGAGCGGTGCACGTATCCGCTCACCGGCATCGCCTGCGTCGCGCGGATCTTCACCGATCTCGCGGTGATCGACGTCACGCCGGACGGGCTGGTCGTGCTCGAGTGGGTCGAGGGCCTGAGCTTCGACGAGCTCTGCCGTCTGACCGGCGCGCCGCTGAGACCCGCGCAGGGGGCCGGTGCCGGCACCCTGGGCCGCTGAGCATGGCGGGCCGCGCGCGCGACGCATCCGAATCCGCCGGGCGCCGCCCGGCGGCCCACGTTCACTGGGAGACAGCGACATGAGCTTCGAATCGATTCTCGAGCAGTTCACCCGCGCGGTGGCCGCGCACGACAGCGCGGGCCTGGCCGCGCTGTTCACCGAGGACGGTTGCTACGACGACGGCTTCTTCGGCGAGCACCACGGGCGCGCGGCGATCGCCGCGATGCTCGATCGTTTCTATGTCGGTGGCGAGGATTTCTTCTGGCAGTTTCTCGAACCGGTCAGTGCCGGGGGCCTCGGGTACGCGCGCTACTGCTTTTCGTATCGGTCGCGCGAGCCGGAGAGCGCGGGCCAGGTCATCGTGTTCGAGGGGATGGCGCGCTTTCGTCTGCGAGACGGCCGGATCGCGCACTACACCGAGGTCTTCGACCGCGGGGTGGCCTTCGTGCAGCTCGGCTACCAGACGCCCCGGGTGCGCAAGCTGCTCGACCGCTATGCCGACGGGATGCGCCGGGGTCCGGTGGCCGAGGCCCATCTGTCGGCCCGGCAGTCGCGTGCCGCCGCCCCTTGAAAGCGCGCTGACGACGCCCATCTAGAGGTCATCGAAACCCACTCCACAGGAGACACACGATGACCCGCTTGTCCGTCTACGACCCGTTCGCCGACGTCTTCCCCGAGCTGTTCCGCGGCATGCTCGCGCCGCGCGCCGGGACGCCCGGCCAGGCCCTGGAGATCCGCATCGACGTGAAGGAATCCCCGGCCGATTTCACCGTGCAGGCGGAGATGCCCGGTGTGTCGCGTGACGACATCCACGTGCAGATCGACGGCAACCGCGTGTCGATCTCCGCCGAGGTCAAGCGCGAGTCCACCCAGAAGGAAGGCGAGCGGGTGCTGCGCTCGGAGCGCTACTTCGGCACGCTGAACCGCAGCTTCGCGCTGGCCACCGAGATCGACGACGAGAAGGCCGCCGCCCGCTTCGACAACGGCGTGCTGACGCTGACGCTGCCCAAGAAGACCGCGCCTGGCGCGCGCAAGCTGACGATCAACTGATCCCGCGTTCAGCCCGGGCCGCCCGGCCCGGGCGGGATTGATATCGCGCAATCCCAATCGGCACCGGTCCGGGTAAGCTCGCTGCATGAACGACCGGGCCTTCGAACCCAGGCAGGCGGCGCTTCACGCCGTCTCGCTGTCCATCGGCGGCATGACCTGCGCGGCCTGCGCGGGCCGTGTCGAACGGGCACTCGCCCGGGTGCCCGGCGTGGTCGATGCGAACGTGAACCTGGCCACCGAGGTGGCTCGGGTGCGTTTCGCCGACGACGGGCCGGGCCTCGAGGCGCTGGTCGGGGCCGTCACCAAGGCCGGCTACCAGGCCACCGAACGCACGCCCGGCGCGCCCCTGACCGATCTCAGCGGGCAGGAGGCGCGTCGCACCGCGTGGGCGGTGCTGTTCGCGGCGCTGCTGTCGGCGCCGCTGGTGCTGCCGATGCTGGTGGCGCCCTTCGGCGGCCACGCGATGCTCCCCGGCTGGTGGCAGTTCGCGCTGGCCACGCCGGTCCAGTTCGTCTTCGGCCGGCGTTTCTATGTCGCCGGCTGGCGGGCGGCCCGGGCCGGCGAAGGCAACATGGACCTGCTGGTGGCGATCGGCACCAGCGCGGCCTACGGCCTGTCGTTGTACACCCTGCTCGTCCACGGTGACGCGCACGGGGCGCACTACTACTTCGAGGGCGCCGCGGTCGTCATCACCCTGGTGATGCTGGGCAAGTGGCTCGAAGCCCGGGCGCGCCACCGCACCACGGAGGCGATCCGCGCGCTGCAGGCGCTGCGCCCCGACACCGTGGTGCTGCGTCGTGACGGCGCCGAGGTGACGGTGCCGGTCGATGCGGTGTTCGTCGGCGACGAGGTCGTGGTCAAGCCCGGCGAGCGCATCCCGGTCGACGGGGTGCTGCTCGAAGGCATCACCGAGGTCGACGAGTCCTTCATCACCGGCGAGAGCCGCGCGATCGACAAGGGCGTCGGCGACGCGGTGACGGGCGGCTCGATCAACGGCGGGGCGCGGCTCGTGCTGCGCGCCACCGCGGTCGGCACCGAGACGGTGTTGGCTCGCATCATCCGGCTGGTCGAGGAGGCGCAGTCTCGCAAGGCCCCCATCCAGCGTCTGGTCGACCAGGTCAGCCGCGTGTTCGTGCCGGTGGTGCTCGGCATCGCGCTGGTCACGCTGCTGGGCTGGGCGTGGTGGAACGGCGATTGGACCAATGCGATCCTCAACGCGGTCGCGGTGCTGGTGATCGCCTGCCCCTGCGCCCTGGGCCTGGCCACACCCACCGCGATCATGGCCGGCACCGGGGTCGCGGCGCGGCACGGCATCCTGATCCAGGACGTGCAGGCCTTGGAGACCGCGCATCGCATCGGCGTGGTCGCCTTCGACAAGACCGGAACACTGACCGAGGGGCATCCGTCGCTGCGCGCCTGCGAGACGATCGCACCGGTCACGCGTGACCAGGCGCTCGGGTGGGCTGCCCGCGTGCAGTCGGGCAGCGAACACCCGTTGGCGCGGGCGGTGCTGCAGGCGGCCAGGGACGACACCATCGCCATCGGCGCCCCGGCCGCCGATGTCCAGGCGCTGGCCGGCCGTGGTGTGGTGGGCGGGGTCGATGGCGTCCGTGTGTGGGTGGGCAGCCAGCGCCTGCTCGACGAACTGGGCGTGTCCGCCGGCCCGCTGGCCGCGCGGGCCGATGCCCTGGTCGATCAGGGGCTCACCGTGTCCTATCTGCTGCGCGCCGAGGGCGGGGACGCCGCGCCGCCGCAGGTGGTCGCCGTGTTCGCCTTCGGCGATGCCTTGAAGGCGTCCGCCGCTGGCGCGGTGGCGCGCCTGCGCCGCATGGGCGTGCGCACCGTGATGCTCACCGGCGACAACGCGGGGGCCGCCCGGGCGGTGGCCGGACCCCTGGGCATCGACGAGGTGCGCGCCCAGGTGCTGCCGGAGCAGAAGGCCCAGGCGATCGCGGCGTTGCGTGCCGAGGGCAAGACGGTCGCGATGGTCGGCGACGGGGTCAACGACGCCCCCGCGCTGGCGGCGGCCGACGTCGGCATCGCGATGTCCACCGGCACCGACGTGGCGATGCACACCGCCGGGATCACGCTGATGCAGGGCGATCCCCGCCTGGTGGCGGACGCGATCTCGATCTCCCGCCGGACCTGGTCGAAGATCCGGCAGAACCTGTTCTGGGCCTTCGTCTACAACGTGGTGGGCATCCCGCTGGCCGCGTTCGGTCAGCTCGACCCGGTGTGGGCGGGTGCGGCGATGGCCTTCTCCAGCGTCAGCGTGGTCAGCAACGCGTTGCTGCTTCGCCGATGGCGTCCGGGCGCCTGAGCGCCGGGCAGATCCTCGAAACCAGGAGCGACCCCATGCAACACGCGGCATTGAAGATCATCCACGACGAGCATCACGCGATCAGCGCGATGGTCTCGGCGATGCGGGCGATCGGCAAGCGCCTGGCGCAGACCGCCGACCCGCAGGACTTCGACGTGATGCGCGCCATCCTGCTGTACATCGACGAGTTCCCGGAGCGCCTGCACCACGTCAAGGAGACCGAGGTGCTGTTTCCGATGGTGCGCGAGAAGTCGCCCGAGCTCGTGCCGGTGATCGACCGCCTCGACGCGGAGCACCACCGTGGCGAGGCGTCGGTGCGAAGCCTCGAGCACGACCTGCTCGCCTGGGAGCAGTTGGGCGACGTCCGGCGTGAGCGTTTCCTGGAGTCGTTGGAGCGCTTCACCCGCTTCTATCTCGAGCACCTGCGCACCGAAGAGTCGGTGGTGCTGCCCGAAGCGGTCAAGGTGCTCGACGACGCGCAGTGGGCGCAGGTGCACGCGGCGTTCGAAAGCCACCGTGATCCACTGACCGGCCAGCCGGCCGAGGCGCAATACGAGCGGCTCTTTCGCAAGATCGTCAACAACGCGCCCGCGCCGATCGGGCTGGGCGCCCGGGCCTGAGACGTTCCGAGCGCTCTCAGCGCGCCACGGAAAAGCGCAGGGTGTAGCGCACCGGCTGGCGCGAGATCGGCCCCAATCCGATCCGCCAGCGGTCCGCGTCGAGGCGTTGCGCGGTCGCGGCGGGCGCGCCGGGCGCCTCGACACGCACGATCGCGTGACCGGCCGACGGCGCCATCACCAGCAGCTGCGCGCCGGCGACGGGCAGCGCGCCCGACGACTGGAGCTCCACGGTCATCGCCTCGGCGCTGGTCTCGACCACGCGCATCGACAGCGTCGATCGCGCACGCCACCAGCGCTCGATGTCCTCCGCGCGGGCGCTCCACAGCCGGTCGCGTCGCGTCGACAGCGCGCCCAGGAAAGCCTCTATGCCCCGCTCGAGTTCGCCGCCCCGCGCGTAGTGCTGCGTGTGCACCGACAACAGGCCGAATCCGCCGAAGCGCTCGACGTCGGCGAGCGCCAGCATCAGCTCGTGCCGCACGCCTTCGCCGGCGATGCCCATCTGCACGAAGTTGATGTCGTCGAGCAGCGTGCGCGGCAGCACGACCAGCGGGGGCTCCGTGCTCGTCGGGCCGCCGGCGCGCGACAGGAAAGGCAGCAGGTCGTCCGTCGAGGCCGGGTCGGCCGCGTGGTGGCGCAGGCCCTGGCGGCGCAGCTGCGCCTCGGTGATCGCGTCGTACGACTCGAGTGGCGCGCGAAATCCGCCGGGCCGCGTCCCCTCGGGCAACAACGGGGCGAGCTGGGCGCGCATCCGGGCGATGCGCTCGGCCTGCTGCGGCTCGGGCAGGTCCTTGAATCCCACGTGCACGTCGGCGTGGTAGGCGATCTCGTGCCGGCTCGCGAGCTCGCGCACGATCTGCGGGAACTTGGCCGCCTCGCTCGTCAGACAGTAGAACGTGCCCGGGATGCCGTGGCGGCGCAGAGCCTCGTCGAACACCAGCGCGTTCGGAAACCCGTCCTCGGTGTCCATCTCGACCAGCATCGCGGCGCGGTGCGGGTGAGGCCAGGGCGCCAACGCCGCGTCCGGCTGGCGCGACGCCCAGGCGATGGCCTTGCCGATCAGCCGATCGATCGCCGCCGGGTCGGCCAGCCAGCTCGACTCCGCCGCGCCCAGCCACACGCGGCGTGAACCGCCGTGATCGAGGTAGGTCAGCGCCGCGAGCGCGTCGACACCCTGATGGGCGTGACGGTGCCACAGGCCGTAGCGTGCCGCCGTCGTCGCCAGCGGCGTGCCGCCGGTGGACGGTGCGGGTGCCCCGGCCTCGTTGAACCGGGCCCGCAGCAGGGGCTCGAAGCCCCGGCCCAGGAAGATCCGCCGCCCCGGCGCCAGGCTCAGCGTCAGCGGCAGCCCGCCCAGCGGCAGCAGCATGCGCTCCTCGCTGGCGGCAGCCGTCTCCCCCAGCACCTCGACCCCGAAGGTCTCGCGCAGCCAGCCGTAGCCGAGCCAGCCGCCGTCGTGGTCGCGCGACCCGCTGGCCCAGGTCGCGATCAGACCGCCGCCCCGGCGCGCGAAGCGCTCGATCGCCTCGCGCTCGCGGGCCGACAGCGCCACCGTCGAGGCGAGCACCAGCACCTTGGGCGCGCCGGCGCGCTCCAGCGCATCGGCGTCGGTTTCGCAGGGCGCATGGCCGAGGCGGGCCAGGGTGTCCCGCCAGGGATGCAGCAGGCGTTCGCGATCACCGCCCTGCGCGGTGAAGTAGGCCTGCGAGGCCGGGGACCGAAGCAGGCAGACGGTGGCCGGGGAGGTCGCCGTCGGCTGCGACCAGGCCGCGGCGAGGGGGCACAGGCAGAGCAGCGCCGCGAGCAGCGCCCGCGCGCGCGTGGTGATCGCGCGCATCGGCCTCAGGGCGTCTTGCCGGAGTCCCATTGGCGCAGCACCGTGGTGCTGGCCTCGCCCCGGCTCTCATAGGTCTGCGCCCGCCGTTTGGGCGCCTTGCGCTGGCGCATCCGGAACGCGAAGTAGGCCGCGACCGACAACAGCAGCGTCGAGATGCTCAGGAACAGCAGGAAGTTCGCCAGGAACATCAACAAGGCTTTCATTTCAGTTTCCCCAGTCGGTCCAGCTTTCCCCAGGTCATCCGGGTACCCCGGAACTCGTCGATCGCCGACAGCAGTCGCGCGGTGTCCAGGAACGCCGCGTAGAACACCCGCACGAAGGGCGCGGCCCAGACGAGACGAAGGTCCTCGTCCTCGGCCGCGATGCTGTAGGCCGAGATCGCGCAATCGAGCATCACCAGTTGCAGCCACCAGGCGACCACGAAGGGGTGAAGGCCCAGCAGCAGACCCGTGGCGATGAACAGCAGGTGACCGAACACGTTGAACCCCGGCCACACCAGGTTCTCGGCGACGAGATACCAGATGCCCAGGAATCGCATGCGCTCCTCGCGGAACTTGAACCAGGCCCACCGGCGCTTGAACACCACCTGCAGGCAACCGCGTGACCAGCGGTAGCGCTGCTTGAGCAGGTCCATCGCCGTGTCCGGCGCCTCGGTCCAGGCGATCGCCGCGGGCTCGTAGATCACGTGCCAGCCGTCGCCCAGCAGCTTCAGCGTCAGGTCGAAGTCCTCGGCGAAGGTGTCGTGGTCGTAGCCGCCGACCGCCAGCAGCGCCGACTTGCGGAACATCCCGAGGGGTCCCGGCACGATCGAGACGGCGCGCCCCGCGTTCTGCGCACGCTTCATCAGCGCCAGACCCACCACGTATTCGAGCGACTGCAGGCGGGTCCACAGCGAGTCGCGGTTGACGACGCGCACGCAGCCGGCCACCGCGCCCATCCGCGGTTCGGAGAAGTGGATCGCGAGCCGGCGAATCGCGTCGGGTTCGAGCTTGCTGTCGCCGTCGACGCAGACGACCAGCTCCCCGGCGGCGTGCGCGATGCCGAAGTTCAGCGCGTCGGCCTTGCCGCTGTTGGGCTTGGTCAGCAGGCGAAGGCGGGTGCCCTCGCGCAGCCGTCGCATCCGGAACGCGTTCAGGTAGGTCTCGTCGTGCGATCCGTCGTCGACGACGATCACCTCGAAGTCCGGGTAGTTCTGCGCGAGCAACGAATTCAGCGAGTGCACGATCAGCGGCCCCTCGTTGAACACGGGCACGATGATGCTGACCGTCGGCCAGTGCGCCGGTTCCTCGGGATCGCCGTCGCGGGCGTGCAGCCACTGGTCGAGCATCGACATGCCGGCCAGCAGCACGTAGCGCACCGAGGTGATCGCGAACAGCACCAGCAGCACGATCGTGGCGACCAGCCACCAGCCATTGGGCGCGATCGACTCGACCTCTTCGGCCAGCCAGATGGCGCCATACCAGCCGAAGGCGCTGCCGATGAACACGAACAGCACGCTCAGCGCCAGCGCGGCGCCGCGCGAGTGGGCGCGGCGGGGCTGGTTGTCGGGGGCGGGCGAGGTCACCATAGCTGCTGTACCGAGACCGCGAACAGGCGCTGGCGGTAGGGGTTGGGCCGCGGCGAATCCGACCAGGATGCCTCGGCGGCGATCGCGGTGTCGGGGCCGACCCACCAGCGACCATTGGCCGAGACGCTCCAGTTGTGGCGGGCCTCGTCACTGAGGGCGATCCCGCGTTGCACGGACATGAACACGTCGTGACGCTCGCCATACCAGCCGCGTTGCAGGCCGATGTTGGCCAGCGTGTACGCGTGGGCCGGAGACCAGTAGCGCGGGTCGTTGCGGTCGGCCTTGCGCCAGTAGGCGCCGACGAACCATTGCAGGCGTGCCGGCAGGGGCTGCAGCGCCGGCAGCAGCCGCAGGTCCGCCTCGTAGACCCGGTTGCCGTCGGACACCGAATAGCCGTCGGCGCGCGAGCGCACCTCGCCCAGTGGCGTGCCGATGTTGACCCAGCCGCCGGCGGTGCCGGCGGTCAACCCGTCGCGCAGCGCCTGCAGGTCGAGCGCGGCGCGTCCCCAGTCCAGGCGGCCGTAGCGAAGACCGATCCGGTCACGCACGATCTCCACGCCGACGCGCCCGAACCAGCGGTCGCGATCGCCGTTGACCCAGGACACGTCCACGCGGGGCGAGAGCGGCAGGCCCGGCAGGAAGGCGCTGGCCGCGAGTTCCTGGCGATGGGCGCGCGCATCGGGCATCTCGTCGCGGCGGCCGGTGGCCGCCACCTCGAGTCGCGCGACGCGGCCCGGGGTCCACCAGCGGTGCGACACCGTGGTCTCGAGGCGATCGAAATCGCGGCTCGTGTTCGCGGTGCCCACCCGCAGCGTGGTGGCGGCCCGCAGGTCGCGGCCGGCCAGCACGAGCGCCTGTCGCGCCTCGTCGTGGCCCGGGTGCTGCCGCAGGATCGCTTCGTAGGTGCCGGCGGCGACGTCGGCCATGCCGCGCCAGCGCTGGATGTTGGCCACACCCAGTCGGGCGGCGGTGTCGTGGTCGGTGCCGTACAGCCGCTCGTACTGTTCGATCGCGGCATCGTAGCGACCGGACCACGCGAGGCTGTTGGCGACATTCAGGCGCAGCGTGTGGTCCGACGGGCGATCGACCAGCGCGCGGGCGCCATGACGGGCGGCCGCCGAATAATCGGCCGCCTCGTAGCGCTGCCGGAATCGCTCGGCCGAATCGACGGCGTCGGCCGCCTGCGCCGGTTCGGGGGCGAGCGCGCCCCAGACGGCGAGCGCCAGCGCGGCGAGGGCGCCGGCGGCACGCCGCAGCCCGATCGGGCGGACCACCGCGCGCCGGGCGTGCGGCGTCTCGTGCTGGCCCGCCTGCTCGAGCGCGGCGCGGATCTCGCCCGGATCGCTCCAATGCTGCCAGTCGGAGAGCAGCGCATCGAACCGCCGGCCGAGCAGCCGCGACAGCGCCGGTTCGATCTGCAGCGACGAGCAGCCCTGCAGCAGCAGCCACAGCGTGCCGTTGCGTTCGCTGAGGACCGCGTCGCGCGCGCCCTTGCGCAAGGCGGCGTGGATGCTCTCGGCCGCCTGCGCGCTGAGCGGGGCGAACCGCGCGAGCGTGACCGGCAGGTCGGTGGTCGCGCTCTCGGCCAGGATCGCCTCGGTGTGCTGACGCATCGTGTCGAACGAACACGCGACCGCGCGCACCGGGGCGCGGATGCCGGCGAGCACCTGCGCGACATCGGCCTCGGCGGCTCGGTTGAACAGCGTCCCGGCGAGCGCCTGCACGGACAGCCGGACCGAGGCGTCACCAAGATCGGCGGAGAGCACGCTGGTGGCACCCAATCGCAGCAGCGCGACGGTCTGCGCCGCACGCAGGCGCGCGCGGCACTCGCGCACGATCACCCGCAGCTGCGGCTTGCCGAGCTCGCGCAGGGCGACGATCGCGCGCGCGAGTTCGGCCATCTGCGCGGCACGGTCGAAATGCAGCACCACCGTGCCGGCCGGGATGCGTCGCGCCTGGTCCAGCGCGTCGAGCAGGGAGTCGGCGATGCAGACACGTTCCATCGCCTCCAATCCAGTGGCGGCCACCTTGGTGACGATCAGCGCCTCGCGCTCGACCGGCACCAGCGCCCGGGCGGGCAGGCGGGACGACTCGGCGTGGAGCTGGCCCCGCTCGTCGAAGCGCAGCTCGAACTGCCGGCGCGCGACGGGGCCGTGCGCCGAGAACCAGTGACGAAGGTCCAGGTTGACCGCCTCGGCGCCGCTGCGCACCACCGCGAACCCGCCGAAGCTCTCCGAGACGGTGCGCAGTGTCACGTAGTCGCGCGGCGCATCGCTGGCCGGCGAGAAGGCGGCGATCAGGCAGTGACCGTGCGCGGCGAGCCATTCGTCCCAGGCCCGGGTCGCCTGCACCGCGGCGCCCGGATCGGCCAGGCAGAAGGCGCGGTCGGCGCCGTCGGCGAGGATCAAGGACCCGTCGGGCAGGCCGAGCGAGTCGAGTTCGGCGATCAGGCGCTGGGTGCCCGCGGCGAACAGGTCGCGACCGGTCTCGATCTGGTGCAGGAAGATGCGCAGTTCGTGCTCGGCGATCATCTCGCCGACGTCCAGACCCGACAGGCGAAGCTTGCGGGCGAGCACCGCCGGCTCGACGCTGGTCACGAGCACCGCGTGGCCGTCCCTGCCGGCGCGCGCCGCCAGCGCCGCGGCGATCAGCGGCAGGCGGACCGACTGCTGATCGCAGGCGAGCCCGTAGATGAAGCCGGGCGCCAGGCGGTCGATCGCCTCGGGCAGCCCGGACAGGCCGAGCCGGAAAGGAGAGGAGTAGGGGTGTCCTGGCATCGTCGGTGTCGTGTTCGGCAACCCGTCGCGCGATGCGGCCATCGGGCCGCACGTGGGGGCGTCCTTGTTCTTCGGCCAGTCTATCGACGGGTCCAGGGCACTTCGGGAGGGACCGTCTGCGCGTGCCCGCTGCGCCGATGAACGGTGCACCGTGTTGTGGCGCGCAGGATGCGCGGGGGGGGGGGAGGACCGGCAGGCGCCCGCGTGGCGCACGCCGCACCGGGCGGGCGCGTCAGCGGGGCGCACGGCGCAAGGCGCGGCCCTGCGCCGTGCGGGTGGTCAGACGCTCAGGTAGCGGTCGACGATCGCGGGATCGGCCTTCAAGGCCGCCGAACCGCCTTCCCAGGCCACCCGGCCACGCTCGATCACGTAGTGGCGCGTGGCCAGTGGCAGCAGAGGGCGAAGGTGCTTGTCGACGATCACCATCGCCAGGCCCTCGCCCTTGAGCTGCTCGACGCATTTCCAGATCTCGTGGCGGATCAGCGGCGCCAGGCCTTCGGTCGCCTCGTCGAGCAGCAGCACCTTCGGATTGGTCATCAGCGCCCGCCCGATCGCGAGCATCTGCTGTTCGCCGCCGGACATCTGGCCGGCGAGCTGCGAGGCGCGCTCGGAGAGACGTGGAAACAGCGTGTAGATCCGCTCCAGCGTCCACGGGCGGTGGCGGGCGTGCCGGGTGTGCGCGGTGGCGACCAGGTTCTCGCGCACCGTGAGCGTCGGGAAGACCTGCCGGCCCTCCGGCACCAGGCCGATGCCGGCGCGCCCGATCCGGTAGGCGGGCTGGCCGGCGTGATCGACCCCGTCGATCAGCAGGCGGCCGGCCTGGGGCACGAGCAGTCCGCTGGCGCACTTGATCAGCGTGGACTTGCCCATGCCGTTGCGGCCGAGCAGCGTGACCACCTCGCCGGGGCCCACCGCCAGATGGATGTCGAACAGCACCTGGCTGCCCCCGTAGCCGGCCTGCAGCCCTTGCACCTCGAAGAGCGTGCTCACGCCTCGAGCTCCTCGTCGCCGAGGTACGCGGCGCGCACCTCGGGATTGGCGCGGATCGCCTCCGGCGTGCCGGTGGCCAGCACCTGGCCGTAGACCAGCACGCTGATCCGGTCGGACAGCGCGAACACCGCGCCCATGTCGTGCTCGACGAGCAGCATCGGGTACTGCCCGCGCAGCCGCGAGAGCAGCGCGATCATCGCCTCGGATTCGCTGCCGCTCATGCCGGCCAGCGGTTCGTCGAGCAGCAGCAGGCGCGGCTGCAGCGCGAGCGCCATCGCCAGTTCGAGCTGCCGGTGTTCGCCGTGCGCCATCACGCCGGCGACGAGATCGGCCTTGTCGGCCAGACCGACCGTTTCGAGCGCCTGCATCGCCTGGTCGATCACCTGCCGTTCACGGCGCAGCGGCCGCCAGACGCGAAAGGGACTGCCCTGGCGCGCCATCGCGGCCAGGGCGACGTTCTCCAGGGCGGTGAACGGCGCGCAGAACTGGGTGATCTGGTAGGAGCGGCCCAGGCCGCGACGCGCGCGTTCGGCCACGCCCAGCGCGGTGACGTCACGCCCCTCGAGCAGCACGGTGCCCTCGTCGGGGTGCAGTTCGCCGCTGAGCTGGCCGATCAGCGTGGTCTTGCCGGCCCCGTTCGGGCCGATCAGCGCATGGACTTCGCCCGGCAGCAGGTCGAGGCTGACGTGGTCGGTGGCCACCAGGCCGCCGAAGCGCTTGACCAGGCCCACCGTGCGAAGGATCGGCTCGGTCATCGCGGGCCTCCGCGGCCCGGGCGCAGGCTGCCGTACAACCCGCGCTTGGCGACGACGACCAGCAGCACGATGATCAGGCCCAGCGGCGCCATCCAGTGCTGTGTCAGTGACGCCAGCGACTCCTCGAGCAGCAGCAGCGCCATCGCGCCCACCAGCGGCCCGACGATCGTGCCCATGCCGCCCAGGATCACCATCACGATCAGCTCGCCCGACACCGTCCACGCGGTGTACGAGGGCGACGCGTAGCTGGTCAGGTTGGCCAGCAGGAAGCCGGCCACCGCGGCGATGCAGGCGGCCAGCACGTAGACCGCCAGCTTCAGCCGCGTGGTCCGGTAGCCCAGCGCGCGCATCCGCCGCTCGTTGGCCTTGATGCCGCGCAGCGCGTGCCCGAAGCGGGCGTTGACCAGCCGCCACGACAGGTACAGCGTGGCCAGCAGCACCACGAGGATCAGGTAGTAGAGCTGCGCATTGGCCGTGAGGTTCAGCGGCACCAGCGTGGAGCGCGCCGCCAGCCGCATGCCGTCGTCGCCGCCGTACTGCTTCAGCGAGATGCCCAGGAAGAAGAACATCTGGGCGAACGCCAGCGTGATCATGATGAAGCCCATGCCACTGGTGCGCAGCACGATCAGCCCGGTCAGCGTGGCGACCAGCGCGCTGGCGCCGAGCGCCACCGCGAGCTGCGCCCAGCCGTTGACGACCTCGTGCGCTGCCAGGATGCCGACCGCGTAGGCGCCCAGCGCGAGGTACAGCGCGTGCCCGAAGCTGACCAGGCCGGTGTAGCCGATCAGCAGATTCAGGCTGCTGGCGGCGATCGCGTAGATCATCACGCGACCGAACAGGGTCAGGTAGAAGGGCTGATCGGCGAGCTGCGCGTACACCGGCATCAGCGCGAGCAGCCCGATCACGGCCAAGGCCACCCAGGGCCGCGGACCGCGCCAGTCGATGGCTTCGGGAAGCAGGTCGCGCATCGTTCAGCCCCGGCGCACCGGGAACAGGCCCTCGGGTTTGAACGCCAGCACCACCGCCATCAGCAGGTAGATCAGCATCGACGCCAGCGCCGGCCCGGCGGCCTGCGCGATCGAGGCCTCCATCACCTGGCTCATCCAGATCGGCAGGAACACGCGGCCCAGCGTGTCGGCCACGCCGATGATCAGGGCGGCCAGGAACGCCCCGCGGATCGATCCGATGCCGCCGACGATGATCACCACCAGCGTCTGGATCAGCACCGGTTCGCCCATGCCCGACTGCACCGAGAAGATCGGGCCGGCCATCACGCCGGCCACCCCCGCGAGCCCGGCGCCGAGCGAGAAGATCAGCATGTTCAGGCGCTTGATGTTCACGCCGAGCGCCGCCACGATCGGCGCGTGCGTCGCGCCGGCGCGGATCAGCATGCCCACCCGCGTGCCGTTGATCAGCCAGGCCAGGAACAGGGCCACCGCGAGGCCGACCGCGATGATCGCGAACCGGTACGCGGCGTAGGTGAAGCCGAACAGGTCCACCGTGCCGGAGAGCCACTCGGGCGTCTGCGAATACAGCGGGCTCGCGCCCCAGATGATGCGCACCAGCTCGTTGAAGAACAGCACCAGGCCGAACGTGGCCAGCACCTGGTCGAGGTGGTCTCTTTGGTAGAGACCCGACAGCGCGATCCGGTCCATCAGCAGGCCGATCAGCATCGCCCCCGGCACCGCCACCACCGCGCCCAGCAGGAACGAGCCGCTGGCATTGGCCACCGCGGCCGCCAGGTACGCGCCCACCATGTACAGCGAGCCGTGGGCGAGGTTGACGAAGTCCATGATGCCGAACACCAGCGTCAGGCCGGCGGCCAGCAGGAACAGCAGCACACCGAGCTGCAGCCCGTTGAGCACCTGGGTGAGGACGAGGGCGGCGGTCATGGCGACGGCGGTCGGCGCCCGGGCGGGAACCCGGGCGCTCAGCGACCCGCGACGGGCGTCGGGCCGGTCACTTCAAGGGGCACTTCTCGTGGAAGGCGTCCTTGTCGTCCTTCAGCGGCGTGGCGATCGTCTTCAGGGTCATGCGGCCCTGGCCGTCCTTCACCGCCTCGAAGATGTGCAGGTCCTGGATCACGAAGTGGTTGTTGTTGTAGCGGAAGTTGCCCCGCACCGACTTGAAGTCGGCCGCCTTCAGCGCGGCCATGAAGGCCTTCTTGTCCTCGACCTTGCCGTTGACCTTGCGGATCGCGGAGTCGAGCAGTTGCGCGGCGTCGTACGACTGCGCGGCGTACTGCGAGGGGATGCGCTTGTAGCGGGCCTCGAAGTCCTTGACGAACTTCTGGTTGGCCGCGTTCGGGAAGTCCGGGCCCCAGAACGTGCCGGAGATGATGCCCAGGGCCGCATCGCCCATCGCGGGCAGGCCGATGCCGTCGGTGGTCGACGCGGTGAGCAGCGGGATCTTGCCGCGCATGCCGGCCTGGTTCCACTGCTTGATGAAGTTGATGCCCAGCCCGCCCGGCAGGAAGGCGAACACCGCCTGGGGCTGCGCCGCGGCGATCTGGGCGATCTCCGCGGAGAAATCCTGCGCGTTCACCGCGGGCCAGAGCTCGCCGACCAGCGGGGTGGTGTAGTGGCGCTTGAAGCCGGCGACGAAATCCTTGCCCGCCTGGTAGTTCGGGGCGATCGTCATCATCTTCGCGAACTTGCGGTCGGCGGCGTACTTGCCCACGACCTCGGCCTGCTGGCCGTTCTCCCAGGACGCCGAGAAGAAGTACGGCGAGCACTGCGCGCCGGCGATCGGCGAGGGGCCGGCGTTCGAGCCGATCAGGAAGACCTCCTTGTCGGTGATCTTCTTGTGCACCGCCATCATCACGTTCGAGAAGGTGATCCCGGTGATGATCGGCACGCGGTCCTTCTCGATCAGCTTGTCGACGATCTGGTTGGCCACGTCCGGCTTGAGCTGGCTGTCCTCGCGGATCACCTGCACCGGGACCCCGCCCAGCTTGCCCCCGTTCTGCTCGATCACCAGCATCAGCGCGTCGTACTGGTCCTGGCCGAGCGGACCTTGCGGACCGGAGAGCTCGGCCATGAAGCCGATCTTCAGGGGTTGCTGGCTCGCGGCGGGCAGCGGCAGCGTGGCGATCGCGGCCAGCGCGAGCGCACCGAGCCAGGGTGTGGTCTTGTTCATGTCGGTCGTCTCCTCGTAGGGGTCGCAGTCTACGGTGCCGGCGGGGCGGGCGACAAGTCGCGAAAACCCGCCCTGTCCGGGGTCAGTGGGCGGCGGCGCCCGCGGCCAGCGCCCGGTGCCAGGCCTGCCAGTCGCGGCCCGGGTGCACGGTGCCGCAGGCCGGGCAGCGACGGGCCGCCTCGTCGGTGGCATAGAACGCGTCGTAGACCCGGGGCAGGTCCTCGACGATGCTGCCCAGCTGCACCTCCCGCCGGGCGACCAGGCCGCCGCAGTGCGCGCAATACCACTCGAAGCCGTCGAGCAGCCCCGTCGGGCGGGTGCGTTCGATCACGGTGCACAGGCTGCCGGGCTCGGGCCGCTGCGGCGAGTGACGCACGTGCGCGGGCAGCAGGAAGATGTCGCCTTCCTTCAGGTCGATGCGCTCGATGCGGCCGCGGTCGGCCACCAGCAGGTGCGCATTGCCCTTGAACTGGTGGAAGTATTCCTCGAGCGGGTCGTCGTGGAAGTCGGTGCGCTGGTTCGGCCCGCCGACGACCGTGACGATCAGGTCGGCGTCGGCCCAGATCTGCTGGTTGCCGACCGGGGGCTTGAGCCGGTGGGCATGGTCGTCGAGCCAGCGCTGGAAGTTCAGGGGCTTGCCGTAGGTGAGCATGACGCGGTCTCCGTCGGACAGTACAGTGGTTGGATGAGCGAGACACGGACGGGGCGCGGCCCCGCGAACCTGACGCTGCGCCAGCTGCGCGCCTTCGTGCATGTCGCGCGCGAGGCGAGCTTCTCCCGCGCGGCCGAGCGCATGCACCTGTCGCCGTCGGCGCTGTCGGTGCTGGTCAGCGGCCTCGAGCGCGAGCTCGGCGCGAAGCTCTTCGACCGCACCACGCGTCGGCTCGAACCCACCGTGCTCGGGCGCGAGATGCTCGCGCGCACCGAACGGCTGCTGGGCGAGGTCGACGACGTGGTGCGCGATGCCCGCGACCTGATGGCGCGTCGCCGCGGCCGGGTGTCGCTGGTCACCTCGCCGCTGCTGGCGCAGGCGATGCTGGCGCCGGTGCTCGCCCGCTTCGCGCGCCGCCACCCCGGCATCGAACTCGGCCTGGCGGATGTGCCCCCGGAGCAGATCCTGCGGCGCGTGCGGGTCGGCGAGGCCGACCTCGGGGTGGGCACCTTCGACCAGGAGGACCCGGGCGTGGTGCAGACGGTGCTGCACCGGGACACGCTGATGCTGGCCTGCGCGCCCGAGCACCCCTGGCGTGGCCGGGCCGAAGTGGCCTGGGCCGCGCTGGCCGGCGAGCCGCTGATCGTCCTGAACCGGGGCAGTGGGCTGCGGCGGCTGGTCGACCGCACGCTGGCCGCGGCCGGGGTCGAGTGGCATCCGGCCTTCGAGGTGGAGCAGGTGGCCACCGCGATCGCGCTGGTGCAGGCCGGCCTGGGCGTCTCGCCCCTGCCCACCTGGGCGCTGGCGGTGTCGGGCGCCAGCCGGGCATTGACGGTGGTTCCGCTGGTGCGTCCCCGGGTGCATCGTTCGGTGGTCGTGCTTCGGGCGGCCGAACGGTCGCTGTCGCCGGCCGCGCAGGCCCTTCACGATCACCTGGTGGCGCAGACCCCGGCGATGCGTCGGGCCGGCCGGCTGCCCGCCTCGCGGACATCCGGCGGCCGGGCCAGGGGGATCAGCCGACAAGAAGGGCCTCCCGGCGATTGAGCACCGCGCGCACCACGCTGTATGGGGTGACCATCGAGGTGCGCGGGTTGTCGGGCGAGACCCGGCCTTCGATCCGGATCGTGATCGAGCCCACGTCGCTCACCGCCTCGATCTCGTGCAGATTGCCGCCCGCGGCGGGGTCGGCCATCAACTCGACCTCGGTGCGCTCGAAGCCGAGCGTGGCCAGGGCCAGCGTCGCGGCGACGTTCGCGTTGCGCGGATAGTCGCGGGCGGCCTCGCGCGCGTTGCCTCGGTAGAAGACGGCCGGCTCGCGCAGGGAGTCCAGGTCGAGCACGGTGTCGGCCGGTGTGCCCCGCCACGCGGCGGGCGGCTTGCGCGAGCGGTATCGCACCGCGAGCGGGCCGGCCAGCCGCACGGCGCTCAGGAACTCGAGACCGCCGATCGCGCCGGCGGGCACGATCACCTGGCGTCCGGTGTCACGGGCTGCCGCGAGCAGCCGATCGTGCCGATCGGCCTGGGCGAGGGCACCGGCCGAGACCACCACCAGGTCCGCCCCCGCGCGCAGGGCCGGTTCGCCGTACGTATCGACCGCGGCGTGGCCGGCGCACTCAAGCACCACCTGCGGGCCGAGCGCCATCAGCGCATCGATGTCGTGCACCAGCGGCACACCCGCGGCCCGGGCCGCGGCGGGACCGGGCCGCCCAGGGTTCGGGTCGGCGCGCAGCAGCAGGCCAACCAGGCTCACCCGGTCCGGCGCGCCGAGCAGTTCGCGCCAGACGGTCGCACCGATCGCGCCGAAGCCGATCAGGCCGATGCGCAAGGGCGGGCGATCGCCGAGGGAAGGTGTCGTCATCGTCACGCGCTCCGGTTCGGAGGGGTCGGGCGCGCCGCGGCGGCCACCGCCCTCGCGGTCAGGACGGCGGCGAGGTGCGCACGGTAGGCCGCGCCGGCGTGCAGATCGGTCATCAGGTGGTTCGGGTCGAGGCGATGCCCGGCCAGGGCGGCGGGCTCGAAGCGATCCCCGAGCGCCTGCTCGAACGCGGTGGCCCGGAACACACCGGCGGCGGCGCCGGTGATCGCGCAGCGCACCTCGCCGGCGAAGCGGGCCACCGCCACCCCGACCAGCGCGAAGCGCGAGGCGGGCTGGTCGAACTTGCGATACGCGGCGGCCTCGGGGATGGGGTAGTGGATCGCCACCAGCAGTTCGTCGGCGGCCAGCGCGGTGCCGAAGAGGCCGGTGAAGAAGTCGTCGGCCGGGATCCATCGGCGATCGGTCTCGAACCCGGCGCCCAGCGCGAGCGCGCCCGCCGGGTGGCAGGCCGCGGGATCGTGATTGGCGAGCGACCCGCCCACCGTGCCGCGGTTGCGCACCTGGCGATCGCCGATGCCTTCGGCCAGCTCGGCGAGCATCGGCAGGTGGGTGCGCACCAGTGCCGAGCGGGCGATCTCGGTGTGCGTGCACATCGCGCCGATACGCAGCGTGCGGCGGCCCAGCCGGTCGGCCACCTCCGGCGCACTCCAATCGATGCCGCGAAGCGCCGGGATCGCGCCGAGATCGACCAGGCGCGTCGGCGAGGCCAGCCCCTGGCGCATCGTCGGCAGCAGGCTCTGTCCGCCGGCCAGCGGGCGGGCGTCCGGATCGGCGCGCAACGCGGCCAGGGCCTCCTCGAGGCGGCGCGGGCGCTGATAGTCGAACGGGCTCATCGTGTCGCGGGGTCGGGCAGGCGAACGGTGTCCGCCTCGCCGATCACCTCGAGCAGGGCGTCGACGATGCCCTGGTAGCCGGTGCATCGGCACAGGTTGCCCGAGAGCGCGCGGCGGATCGCCTCGGGCTCGGCGGGCACCCCCTCGTCGATCATCGCCAGCCCGCGCATCACCATGCCCGGGGTGCAGAAGCCGCACTGCAGCGCGTGGTGGCGCTGGAAGGCCCGCTGCAGCGGGTGCAGCGTGTCCGGCGACGGGGCGACCGATTCGATCGTGCGCACCGACGCGCCGTCGAGTTGCGCGGCCAGCAGGTTGCACGACTTCACCGCCTGGCCGTCGACCAGCACCGTGCAGGCACCACACTGCGCGGTGTCGCAGCCGGTGGCGGTGCCGGTCAGGCCGAGCCGCTCGCGCAGCAGGTCGACCAGCGAGGTCTCGGCCGGCGCCTCGACGGTGATCGGGCGGCCGTTGATCGTCAGGCGGGTCTGCATCGCGAGGCGGCGGTCGGGGCGATCGGGATCGGGGCTCAGGCCAGGCGCAGGCCGCTGCGCTCGAAGGCCTCGCGCGTGCTTCGGCGTTCGGCCTCGGTCAGGCCGAGCAGCGGCCGGCGCACCGGTCCGCCGACCTGTCCGAGCAGCTCCTGCCAGACCTTGCTGTGGGCCTGCGGCTTGCCGGCCGGCCGGGATTCGCGAAAGGCGCGGCGGGCCGGCTCGAGGCTGTCGCGGATCTCGCGCGCCCGGGCCACCTCGCCGGCGAAGGCCAGTCGCGTGTACTCGTTGATGCGCTGGTCGACACGGGTCTGCAGCAGGAAGGGCGGCGTCGAGCACAGATACAGGCGCCAGCCGAGCTCGACGATGTTGTCGAACCACTCCTCCTCGGAGGCGGTGCTCACCAGGATGCGGTCGCTGGCCAACCGGGTGAGCTCCGAGTAGAGCGCGCGGGGCACGCTGTACTTGATCGCGACGATGTTGGGCAGGTCGGCGATCCGGTTGCACAGCGCCGGGCTCATCACGTAGCCGCAATCCGGGTGGTTCCACAGTGCGATGCCGATCTCGAGCTGCTCGCTGAGGTGGCGGTAGTACTCGTAGATCGTCTCGTCGGTGTCGGCGCCGAAGTGCAGCACCGGACTGTGCACGACGATGTAGTCGGCGCCGACCTGCTGCGCGTGCCGGGCCAGCTCGAGCACGGTGTCCAGCTGCGTGTCGGAGCACGACATCACCGTGCCGCAGCGGCCCGCGGCGGCGGCCACCGCCAGCTCGAGCGTGCGTTTGCGTTCGGGGATCGACATCGAGAAGTACTCGCCCTGCTTGCCGCTGACGAACAGGCCCCCGAGCGCCAGGTCGTCGATCCAGTGGTGCAGGTTGCGCTCGAAGCCCGCTTCGTCCAGCCGCAGGTCGGCGGTGAACGGCGTGAGCGTCGCGGCCCAGACGCCGCGGAAGTGTTCACGGGCGTAGGCCTTGGCATCCTTCTTGTGGTACTTCATGGCGCTCCTCACGGGCGGGTGGCGGCGCTCATCGCCAGCCACAGGTTTTCGGAGGTCAGGGGAAGGTCCAGCGAATCGACACCCAGCGGGGCGAGCGCGTCGATCGCGGCATTCAGCAGCGCGGCAGGCACGCCGATGCAGCCGGACTCGCCCACGCCCTTGACGCCCAGCGCGTTCGCGGCGCTCGGCGTGCACAGGCTCTCGATCTCGACCGGCGGCATGTCCTCGGCACGCGGCACTGCGTAGTCCATCAGCGAACCGGTCAGCAGCTGCCCGTGCTCGTCGTAGACCAGGCGTTCGAACATCGCCTGCCCGAGGCCTTGCGCCAGTCCGCCCAGCATCTGGCCGCGGGTCAGCAGGGGGTTGATCACCCGGCCGATGTCGTCGATCCAGACAAGCCGTTCGATGCGGGGCTGACCGGTGTCGCGGTCGACCGAGACCTGCGCGATCACGCAGCCGCTCGACCAGGCCTCGGCCGGCGCGTGGTAGACCGCCGTCTCGTGGATCGGCAGGGTCTCGCCGGCCTCGCGTCGCGCGCGCGCCTGACGCGCGGCCATCGCGACCGCCGATCCGCCGATCGCCATGCTGCGGCTGGCCAGCGCGCCGATGCCGGGCGGGCAGACGTCGGTGTCGCCCTCGAGGACGGTGACCCGCTCGAACGGACAATCGAGCACCTGTGCGGCGATCTGCGCCAGGCTGGTGCGGTGCCCCTGGCCCTGCGGACTGGTGCCACTGGCCACCCGCACCGAGCCGTCGGCGGCGAGCGTGACCGATGCGCTCTCCCAGCCCTGTCCGCAGGGTTCGACGTACAGCGCGGTGCCGATGCCGACGCACTCGCCGTCGGCGCGGCGGCGGGCCTGCGCGGCGCGCGCGGCAGGGTAGTCGAAGCGTCGCGCCGCGGCCTCCAGCAGGGCGGGAAAGTCGCCGCTGTCCAGCGTCTCGCCGGTCGGGCCGGTCCAGGGCATCGCGTCGGCCGCAATCAGATTGCGTCGGCGCAGCTCAATCGGATCGATCGAGAGCTGGCGCGCGGCGGCCTCGACCAGCCGTTCGATCAGCAGGCAGGCCTCGGGACGGCCGGCCCCCCGATAGATGCCCACCGCGGCGCGTGGTTCCAGCCGCGCCTCGGCCCGGACGTCCAGCGACTCGATCCGGTAAGGGCCGGGCAGGATGCGCGCGGCGTTGCGCATCGGCACGACGGCGCTGAAGGGCAGCCAGGCGCCGAGCGGAAACCGCAGGTCCGCGGCCAGCCGGATGAACCGACCCTGGGCGTCCAGGCTCAGTGTGCCCGACAGGCTCGCGCCGCGACCATGGGTGCCCGACAGGAACTCCTCCGATCGGCTGGCCTGCCAGCTGACCGAGCGGCGCAGGCGATGCGCGGCCCAGGCGACCAGCAGCTCCTCCGGATGCACCGAGGCCTTCGCGCCGAAGGCACCGCCCACGTCCGGTGCGCGCACCTGCACCGCGGCCGCCGGCAGACCGGTGACCCGGGCGATCTCGTCGCGCGCGCGCGCCAGCGCCTGGGTGCCCAGCGAGACCACCAGGCGGCCTCGGGGCTCGTCCCATTCGGCGAGCAGGCCGCGCGGTTCGATCGACACCGCCGCGACCCGGGGCAGGTCGAGCCCTGCGGTCACGACCCGATCGGTCGGCAGCGGGGTTCGCTCTGCGTCGCGTGCGAAGCGCAGGGCGGCCACCTGACCGTCGGGCATCGCCGCATCCAGCGGCGTGTCCAGCGGCAGCGGCTCGAGGTCCGGCTCGACGAGCTCGGCGGCCCGTCGGGCGGTCGACGCGTCGACGGCGATCACCAGCGCGATCGCCTCGCCGACCGAACGGACCTGGTCGGTGGACAGCAGCGCGCGCTCGGGCAGGCGCAAGGGCTGCACCAGCGGGTTGACGCCCGGATGCGCCAGGCCGGCGAGGTCGTCCGCGGTGAACACCGCGTGCACGCCGGGCATCGCGCGGGCGTGGCGGGTGTCGATGCCGAGGATCCGCGCGCGGGCGTGCGGACTGCGCACGAACGCCGCGTGGGCGATGCCGGGCGGACGCAGCCGATGGACGAACCGGCCTTCGCCGCGCAGCAGGCGCGGGTCCTCCACCCGTTCGCGAGGCTCGGGTCGCCAGGACGGGGCGGCGGTCGTTGGACGGGACATCGGCCGATTACACCGCGAGGGGTGATCGGCGATCAATCGAAAAGATGCGATGGATTATTCGATGAATCAAAAGAATCGACTGATGCGCGGATCCCGACGAACGTGCCGGCGTGCTTGCCGCTGCCTTGCGGATTGGGCCACCATCGGCGCTTCGTGACCGGCCCCGCGCGGGCGTCCCAGGAGACCGATCGATGTGCCGACTGCACTACCTGATGTTCGAGACGCCGCGACGCTCCGCGGTCGAGCGCTTCTATCGCGAGCAGGTCGCGATGGTGCCCAGTCCGCTGAAGGGTGACCACGGGGATCGTCGGGCGGCTTCCATCCTCCGGTTGCGCGCGCGCGGTCGCCAGTTGATGTTCGTCGAGGGCGCGGGCACCGGTCTGCTCGAGGCCGGGTTCGTGGTCGAGAGCGAATCGCAGTGGCGGCGCGGCGCTGCGTTGTTGCGCCGGATCGCCGTGCCGGAAATCATTGTCTCGCCGCTGTACGACGAGCCGGCGCTGGCGATCCGTGACAGCGACGGCAATCGGCTGTGCTTCGGCCTGCGCCGCCCGGCGCGGTTCGCGGCCGAGGAGCGCGCGCTGCCGATGCCGGCCGCCGGTCGCCGCCCGCTGCCCGGGCGCCTGCAGCACTTCGGCTTCGGCACGGCGGCGGTCGAGACGATGACCGAGTTCTACCTGAAGCGGCTGTGCTTCGCGCTGTCGGATCAGGTCTTCTCCGATGACGGCCTGCTGCGATCGACCTTCGTGCGCAGCGACGCGGAACACCACAGCGTGGCGGTCTTCGGCAATGGCACGCCCGGCTTCGACCACTTCAGCCTCGAGGCGCCCGGCTGGACGAACCTTCGGGACTGGGCCGACCACTTCGCCGGGCACGGCACGACGATTGCCTGGGGGCCGGGTCGCCACGGCGTCGGCAACAACCTGTTCCTGTTCGTCCACGATCCCGATCGCCGGATGCTGGAGATCTCCGCCGAACTGGATCGGATCAAGCCGTCGGCGCGACCGGGGCGTTGGAAGTTCGACCACCGCGCGTACAACCTCTGGGGGCCCGCGCCGCTGCGGGTCTGATCGGCGCGGGCCGCCGCGGTCCGCCCGCGCCGCGGCCCCGGGCGACGTTCAGTCCGGCGACTTGCCCAGCGGGCGGCCGCCGAAACGTTCGATCAGCCGCCGCACCGCGCCGCGGTCGATCCGCTGGCGCAGCCCGATGCACACCAGGCGGTCGATGCCGGCGCCCGCGGCGAGCGACTCGTGCACCGTCAGCGACAGCCGGCCGCCGGCCAGCTGGATCGCCCACAACTGCCCCTGATCGTCGCCGACGATTCCCTTCGCCCGCTCGAGGCCCAGCGAGGGGTCGAGCAGCGCGGCGGCCAGCGCATGGATGTCCACCGGTCCGTCGAAGGCGGCGCTGTGGCTCTCGAAGAGGCGGCGCGCATCGGTGGCACCGAACGAGGTGAAGGCCCGGGGCACCGGCCGCGCGCGGCGTCCGGTGCGACGCCGCACCGGGGGCGAAGGCAGCTTGGCCGGGGTGCCGGCCTGGGTCGGCTCGGGGCAGCCTTCGGTGGCGCTGCTGCCGACGCTCGCGCGGGGGGCGACTTCCTGGAGCCACTCGCGCAGCTGCGCGAGGCGGCCCGGGTCGACCAGCTCGGTGCGGCTGAGCAGCACCCGGTCGGCCTGGGCCAGTTGGCGCAGCACGGTGTCGCCGACGTAGCGGTCCTGCGACTTCTCGATCACGCCGGTGGCATCGGCCAGCACGAGCACCGGTGCGAGCGCGACCTCGGGGGCGAGGCGCGCGGTGCGGGCCACCGTGCCCGGCAAGGCGACACCGCTGGTCTCGATCAGCAGGCAATCGGGCGCCGGCTCGCGCGCGCGCAGGCGCGCGACCGCGCCGACCAGGTCGTTGCCGAAGCTGCAGCACACGCAGCCGCCCGCCAGCTCGATCACCTCGGTGCCTTCCGAAACGATCAGTTCCGCGTCGATGCCGATCTCGCCGAAATCGTTGACGAGCACCGCCAGGCGGATGCCAAGGTCGCGGGCCTCGCGCAGCCAGCGGTTGACCAATGTGGTCTTGCCGGCGCCGAGGTAGCCGCCGATCACGAAGACCGGGGTGGTGCTCATCGGTGCGACACCGGCGCGCGGGTGGGCGCGCGGTCGGATCCGCCCGCCGGACCTGGCAGGTGACGGTCGTTCACAGCGCGGCGGCCTCGAACACCCGTCCGCCCTGCACCGTGCCCCAAATCGGGATGTCGCGCAGTGCGGCCGGGTCGACCTCGAAGGGGTCCTGCTCGAGCACCGCGAAATCGGCGAGCTTGCCGGTTTCGATCGACCCGACCTCGGCGTCCAGCCGCAGCGTGTAGGCCGGCCCGAGGGTGATCGCGTGCAGCGCCTCGGCCACCGTGATGCGTTCGTGCGCGCCCTGCAGGCGGCCCGAGGCGGTCAGCCGGTTGACCGCGCACCAGGCGGTGAACAGCGGGCCCATCGGCGTGACCGGGGCATCGGAGTGGATGGCCATCGGCACGCCGGTCTGCAGCGCGGTGCGGCAGGCGTTCATCCGTGTCGCGCGCTCGGGGCCGACCGTCATCGCGTAGTGTTCGTCGCCCCAGTAGAAGTGGTGATTGGCGAACAGGTTCACCGCCATGCCCAGCGACTTCATCCGGCGGAACTGCGCGGCGTCGGCGAGCTGGCAGTGCTGCAGCGTGAAGCGGTGGTCGGGGCGGGGATGACGGGCCAGTGCGCCTTCCAGGCAGTCCAGGGCGAGTTCGGTCGCCTCGTCGCCATTGGTGTGCGTGTGCACCTGCACGCCGGACTCCAGCGCCAGCGCGTAGGCCTGGGCCAGCTGCTCCGGCGGGATGTACCACAGGCCGTTGGGCGCGCCGTTGTAGTAGCCGGGCGCGCGCAGGCGGGCCGAGAAGCCTTGGATCGAGCCATCGGCCACGATCTTCACGCGGCCCAGCCGAAGGCGGTCCTGGCTCTGCGCGCGCAACTGCGCCGCCCGGGCGATCGTCTGGGCGGGCGGTTCGGCCTGCAGGCGCAGCAGCGGCACGAGCCGCACCGGGTAGGCGTCCTCGGCGGTGACCCGGCGCATCATCGTCACCGCCGGCGCGGGCAGCGGGCTGGCGAGGTCGGTCGCGGTGGTGACGCCCTGGCGCACGCACAGGCGGCCGAATCGGCGCACCGCGTCCTCGTCGCTGGCCATCGCCTCGCGGTCCATGCCGACGGTCGGGCCCACCGCGCCCATCGCCTCGGGACCCTTCATCTCCCCGGTGGGCAGGCCGTCCGCGCCCAGCGGAATCCCCGGGTGATCGATGCCCGGACGCAGGTGGCCCGCCGCGCGCAAGGTGGCGCTGTTGACGTTCAGGATGTGCAGGCTGGCATGCGCCACCGCGACGCAGCGGGTGTCGCTGACCCGGTCGAGATCGGCGCGTTCGCAGCGACGCGAGCCGAAGTAGATCGGGTCGAAGCCCCAGCCGAGCAGGGGGGCCCGGGGATCGGTCAGCGCCTGCTCGGCATCGCGCAGGCGGTTGATGACCGCGTCGATCGAACGGGCCCCCGGCCAGAGGCGACCGTCGGGGTCGAGCCGGTCGTGATAGCCCACGTAGACGAAGCGCCACAGGGCGCCCTCCATCAGGTGGGTGTGCCCCTCGACGAAGCCGGGCAGCAGGACCTTGTCGGCGAAACGCTCGTCGAGCACGTGCGCGCCCCAGCCGACGAGTTCGTCGAGCGACCCTGCGCCCAGCACGCGGCCGTCGCGCACCGCGACGTGCGTGGCGACCGGGCGGGCCGGATTCAGCGTGTGGATGCGTCGGGCACGGAAGATGGTGAGGGTCATTTCGCGGGTTCCACGGGCACGGAGATCTCGATCAGGTTCAGGTCGGGGTCGCGCACGTACACCGAGCGGATGGTGCCGACCGCGCCGGTGCGCTCGACCGGGCCTTCCAGGATCGGCACGCCATGCTGCTTCAGCCGCTCGATCACGGCCTCCAGCGGCACCGACGCGATGAAGCACAGGTCGAGCGCGCCCGGTACCGGCAAATGCGCCTTGGGCTCGAACTCGCGGCCGCGCAGGTGCAGGTTGATCTTCTGGTGGCCGAAGTGGAAGGCCTGGCGGCCGCGGTCCTGGCGGACGTGACGCATGCCCAGCACCTCGGTGTAGAAGCGCACGCAGGCCGCTTCGTCGATCGTGGTGAGCACGAGGTGGTCGAGGTGGTCGATCATCGCGAGCGGTCCTGATGAGCCCGGAAGGCGGGGAACACAGTGTAATCGGGGCATCGGCCGCACTCGTGGGATCATCGGGGCCCTCATTCCGGAACGCCCGGCAAAGGGTCGCGCACGGCCGCGCGCGACACTGCGCGCGGTGCCGACCCCGACCGTTGGAGACGCCGATGTCCCTGAGAATCCGCCGCCGCTCGACCCTGACCACGCTCGCGGGTGCCGCGGGCGCGCTGCTGCTGCCCGCCGCCCGCGCGCAGCCGGCCTGGCCGAGCAAGGCGATCCGCTTCGTCGTGCCGTTCGCGCCGGGGGGCACGTCCGAGATCGTCGCGCGCTCGGTCGCCGCGGAACTCACCAAGCAGCTCGGGCAGTCGGTCTTCGTCGAGAACAAGGCCGGTGGCGCCGGCACCGTGGCGATGACCGAGGTCGCCAAGGCCGCGCCGGACGGTCACACGCTGATCCTCGGTCACGTCGGCACGCTGGCGGTCAATCCGTACATGCTGAACAACCCGCCGTATGACGCGAACCGCGACTTCGTGCCGGTGACGCTGCTGGCCAAGGTGCCCAACGTGTTCGTGATCCATCCGGACGTGCCGGCGACGAACTTCAAGGAGTTCGTCGCGTACGTTCGCAAGAACCCGGGCAAGCTGAACTACGGCTCGGCGGGCAATGCCAGCGCGGGACACCTCGCGATGGAGTACCTGAAGCTGGTGACCGGGATGTTCATCACGCACATCCCGTATCGCGGAACGGGGCCGCAGCTCACCGACCTGATCGCCGGGCGCACGCAGGCGAGCTCCGCCGGGCTGCCCGCGCTGGCGCCGCACATCCGCAGCGGCAAGCTGCGCGCGATCGCGGTGGGCACCTCGCGCCGCATCGAGGCGCTGCCCGACGTGCCGACGGTGGCCGAGATGGGCTACAAGGACTTCGAGACCTCGCAGTGGTACGGCGTGCTGGCGCCCGCGGGCACGCCGCCGGACCTGGTCAAGCGGATCCAGGAGGAATGCCTGAAGGCCTTGAAGTCCTCGGCGGTGACGGCGCGATTCGCCAACGACAACGCGGTGGGGGGCGGCGGTCCGCCGAAGGAGTTCGCCGACTTCATCGCCCGCGAGCAGGCGATCTGGAAGAGCATCATCCAGCGGGCCTCGATCAAACCGGACTGAACGGCAGCGCAGGCGGAGTCACGATGGACGACACGGTCGACGTGCTGGTGGTGGGCGGTGGCAATGCCGCGCTGTGCGCGGCACTGATGGCGCGCGAGGCGGGCGCCAGCGTGATGCTGCTGGAGGCCGCGCCCCGCGAATGGCGGGGCGGCAACTCGATGCACACCCGCAACCTGCGGTGCATGCACGACGCGCCTCAGGACGTGCTCACCGAGGCCTACCCGGAAGAGGAGTACTGGCAGGACCTGCTGAAGGTCACCGGCGGGCTCACCGACGAGCCGCTCGCGCGGATCGCGATCCGCGAGTCCTCGGATTGCCGCGACTGGATGCGACATCACGGGGTGCGTTTCCAGGGGTCCTTGTCGGGCACGCTGCACCTGAGCCGCACCAACGCGTTCTTCCTCGGCGGCGGCAAGGCGCTGGTCAATGCCTACTACCGCAGCGCCGAGGCCGCGGGCGTGCGGATCCGCTACGAGTCCCCGGTGACCGGGCTGCTGGTGCGTGACGGTGTCTTCGAGGGGGTGCGCTGCGGCGACGAGACGATTCGCGCGCGGTGCGGCGTGATCGCCAGCGGCGGTTTCGAATCCAACCTCGACTGGTTGCGCGAGGCCTGGGGGCCGCCGGCCGACAACTTCCTGATCCGCGGCACCCGCTACAACCTGGGCGTGGTGTTGCGCGAGCTGCTGGCCGTCGGTGCCGACAAGATCGGCGACCCCACGCAGTGCCACGCGGTGGCGATCGACGCGCGCGCACCGAAGTTCGATGGCGGGATCTGCACCCGGGTCGATTGTGTGTCGCTCGGCGTGGTCGTCAACCAGGAAGGCGTGCGCTTCTACGACGAGGGCGAGGATTTCTGGCCCAAGCGCTACGCGATCTGGGGCCGGCTGGTCGCCCAGCAACCCGACCAGATCGCCTACTCGATCATCGACGCGAAGGCCGCGGGCCGCTTCATGCCGCCGGTCTTCCCGGGGGTGCGGGCCGACTCGATCGCCGGGCTGGCCGACGCGACCGGATTGCCTCGCGACACCTTGCAGGACACGGTGCGACGCTTCAACGCGGCCTGCCGGGTCGGAACCTTCGATCACGCCGTGCTCGACGACTGCCACACCGAGGGGCTGCAACCCGCGAAGACCCACTGGGCACTGCCGCTGGACACCCCGCCGTTCACCGCCTACGCCTTGCGTCCGGGCATCACGTTCACCTACCTGGGCGTTCGCGTCGACGCGCAGGCGCGGGTGCTCTTCGATGGCCGGCCCAGTCCCAACCTGTTCGCGGCCGGCGAGGTGATGGCCGGCAACGTGCTGGGCAAGGGCTACCTCGCCGGCATCGGCATGACCATCGGCACCGCCTTCGGGCGCATCGCCGGCAAGGAGGCCGCTCGTGCAGCGCGCGCTTGAACGCATCGACCCGAACGCCGACGCCGCCGAGGTGGCCCGGGTGCTGCAGATCTGCAACGCCTGCCGGTATTGCGAGGGTTTCTGCGCGGTGTTCCCGGCGATGACCCGGCGCATCGAGTTCGCCCGCGGGGATGTGAACTTCCTGGCGAACCTGTGCCACAACTGCGGGGCCTGCCTGCACGCCTGCCAGTACGCGCCGCCGCACGAATTCGCGGTGAACGTGCCGCGCGCGATGGCGCGACAACGGGTGCGCAGCTACGAAGACTACGCGTGGCCGGCGGCGTTCGCGGGCGCCTATCGCCGTCATGGCGGCGTGGTCGCGGCCGCGCTGGCGCTGGCGTTCGCGCTGTTCCTGGCGCTGTCCCTGGCCGAGGGCGTGCCGCTGTGGCGGGCGCCCAATGGTGGCCGCTTCTATGAAGTCTTCTCGCACGGCACGATGGTGACCCTGTTCGGGATCGCGTTCGGCTGGTCGGTGCTGGCGCTCGGCATCGCGGTGGCCCGGTTCTGGCGGGACAGCTGGCGCGAACTCTCGCCGGCCTCGCCACGGCCCGAACCGGGCCAGGGGCTGCCGCTGGCGGCGGTGCTCGAGGGCACCGGACACGCGCTGGCGCTCACCCACCTCGATGGGGGTCACGGCGAGGGCTGCCACGACGCGGACGATCGCCCGTCGCTCTGGCGGCGGCGCTGGCACCACCTGACGTTCTGGGGCTTCATGCTGTGTTTCGCCGCGACCTCCGTGGCGACGCTCTACCACTACGTGGGCGGCCGGCCCGCGCCCTACCCGGTCACCAGCCTGCCGGTGCTGCTGGGCATCGCCGGCGGGCTGGGCCTGCTCGCCGGCCCGCTGGGACTGTTCGTGCTCGGCCGACGCCGGCCCGCCGCGCACGGCGATCCGGATCAGCGGCCACTCGATCTCGGGCTGCTCGGGCTGCTGTTCGCCACCGCCCTGTCCGGTCTGGCGCTGCTGATCGGCCGGGACACCGCCGCGATGACGGTCCTGCTGATCGTGCACCTGGGCGTGGTGCTGGCCTTGTTCGTGACCCTGCCCTATGGCAAGTTCGCGCATGGCCCCTTTCGCTTGGCGGCGCTGGTCAAGCATGCCTTCGAGCGACGCCTTCCCGATCGGCTGAGGTTGGGCGGCGAGTAGTCCGGGGTCGACCGCGGCGGCGTCCCCGGCATGCGGTGGCCTTGGCCTGCTTGCGCCATGGCTCGCAACCGCGGGGCGTTGCCGCCCTGTCATCGGTTTTCTTCGTGACGGTCTCGGGAGCGCGATGAAGTCACTGCCCGAAATGCTGGCGTCCAAGGACTTCGACGACATCCAGTTCGAGAATCTGGTTGCCGGACAGATCTCGCGAACCGGTGCGGCGTATGCGGCCGCGTTCTGTGTCCTGTTCGGTGTGGGCTACTGGATCACCGGGCCCCGCGCGTTCGTGCCCGGCAATTTCCTGACCGCCGCCCTGATGGCCTGGGTGGCGTATCGGCAGCCGGTCAGCGCGCAGTTCTCGATCCTGCTGACGGTCAATCTCGCGCTGCTGCTGCTGGGCGGCCAGCTCGTGCTGCTCGGCGGGATCGCCTATGCGCCCGCCGTCTGGCTGGTGGTGCCCTGTGTCGCGGTGCTGCTGGTCGGCCAGCGATGGATCGGTGTGTACGCGATGGCCGCCAGCGGCGTGCTGATCTTCGGCGTGCTCGGGGCGAGCAAGGCCGGCTGGATTCCGGCCCGGGTGAGCCTGCCCGACAACGACGTGGTGATGGCGATCTCGGTGTTCGGCGCGCAGGTGCTCGCGGTGGTCTTCGGCGTGATCATCCTGCGCGCGCGCGATCAGCTGCTGGTCGAGGTGCGTGACCGCACGGTCGCCTTGACCGACGCGCTCGTCCACGCCCAGGCGGCGCGCGACGAGGCCGAAGCGGCGCGCCAGGCGGCGCTGCGGGCGAGCGAGGAGGCCGAGCAGGCCCGGCTCGAGGTGCTGGAGGCGGTGCGCTCGAAGGAGCAGTTCTTCGCGAACCTGACCCACGAGATCCGCACGCCGCTGGCCGGGGTGCTGGGCGCGGCGACGCTGCTCGAGCGCGGCGGTCCGCGCGACGACCAGCGCGACTTCGTGGCCGCCCTGGTCGGCAGCTCTCGCGCGCTGGGTGAAGTGGTCGAAGCGATGCTCGATCACGCCAAGCTCAGCGTCGGGCATGTCAGCGCCGACCTCTCCGCGGTGCCCTTGCGCGAGCTGCTGGCCTCGGCGTGCGACCTGGTCGCCCCGCGCGCCAAGGAGAAGCGGATCGGCTGTCGTTTGGACATCGCGGCGGATGTCCCCGATCGGGTGTGGACCGATGCCGGGTGGCTGCGCCGGATTCTGGTGAACCTGCTGGCGAACGCGGTCAAGTTCACCGAAGCCGGCGGGGTCGCGCTGCGGGTGTCGGTGGAACCGTCGACGCCGCGGGACGATGGCGACGACACCCCCCCGACGCTGGTCCTGGAAGTGTCCGACACCGGCATCGGGATCGCCCCGGACAAGCAGGACGCGGTGTTCGCCCCCTTCGTGCAGGCCGATGCCTCGATCAGCCGCCGCTATGGCGGCACCGGGCTCGGCCTGGCGATCACGCGTCGCCTGGTCGAGTTGCTGGGTGGGCGGCTCTCGCTCGTCAGTGAGCTGGGGCGCGGATCGACCTTCACGGTGCGCCTGCCGATGACCGTGGCGCCGATCGGTGCCGAGGCGGTCGCGCTCGAGCCTGCGCCCGGTGCGACGCCCTTGTCGGACGAGGCCCTGACGGTCGGGGCGCAGCGCTCGGTGCTGCTGGTCGAGGACAACGCGGTGAACCGCCTGCTCGCCAGCGAAATGCTCCGCCTGCTCGGTTGCCGCGTGACGACCGCCGAGGGGGGGCGCCAGGCGATCGACCGGGCCGGCGAGGCGCGATTCGACGTCGTGCTGATGGATCTGCAGATGCCCGACCTGGACGGCATCACCGCGACGCGCGCGATCCGCGACGACGAGCGCGCTCGGGGCAGGGCGCCGGTGCCGATCATCGCGCTGACCGGCAATTCGGCGAGCGACTACGGCGAGGCGTGCACGCGGGCGGGCATGAACGGCTTCATCACGAAGCCGCTGGGGCTGGAAGGCCTGGTGCACCTGTTCCACGACCTCGACGACGGAGTGTTGGTCGCGGTCCCGTGATGCTCCGAACGGTTCTGTTCGGGTGGCTGGCCGCCGTGGGCACGGTGCCGGCGGTGGCCGCCGGCGCGTCGTCCGCCGAGGCCGTGGAGTCCTGGGCCGCTCGGATACAGGCCACCTACGTCCATCAGCACAAGGACGGATTTCCCGCCGCGTACTCGGGCCCTCGCAGCCTGGGGTCCGGATCGGAACGAAGCTACTCGTTCACGACGACGGTGGCGCTGGCCTGGCGGCCGTGGCGCCACACCGAGCTGCATCTGCAGCCCGAGGCGGCTCAGGGCGTGCCCTTGTCCGGTCTGGCCGGCCTGGGCGGCTTCACCAATGGCGAGATCGCCCGAACCGCGGGCCCGAGTCTCTCGGTGTACCGCGCGAGGGCCTTCGTGCGGCACACCTGGCCCCTGGACGGCCCGCAGGAGCCGGTCGCGGCCACGATGACCCGTCTGGGCGATCGCGTGGCTCGGCGGCGTCTCGTGCTGACCGCCGGCAATCTGGCGGTGACCGACCTGTTCGACGACAACGCGTTCGCGCATGATGCCCGCAGCCAGTTCCTGAACTGGGCGCTGATCACGCACGGGGCCTACGACTTCGCCGCGGATGCCCGGGGCTACACCTGGGGCGCGGCGCTCGAATACGTCGGTGACGGGTGGACTGTTCGGGCGGGTCGGTTCGCACAGCCCCGGATTCCCAATTGGCTGCCGCTGGACCGACACCTGGACCGCCACTATGGCGACCAGATCGAGGTGGAGTGGCCCTTCACCCTGGGCGAGCGACCGGGGCGATGGCGCGTACTGGCCTTCCGCAACCAGGTGCCGATGGCCACCTACGCCGACGCGCTGGCGGCCGCCGGGCCGGACGGCGTGCCGGCCGACCTGGCGCGGGTCCGCCAGGGTCGCCAGGCCAAGCGGGGGGTGGGGCTGAACCTCGAGCAGTCGTTGACCGACAGCGTGGGGCTGTTCCTGCGCGCGATGTGGGCCGACGGCCGCACGGAGACCTACGCGTTCACCTCGATCGACCGCTCGGTCTCGCTCGGGGTGCACGCCAGCGGCGCTGTCTGGGGCCGCGATGGGGACAGCGCGGGCCTGGGACTCGCGTGGAGCGGGTTGTCGAGCGTCCATCGTCGCTTCCTGGCGGCCGGTGGTGTCGGCTTCTTCCTGGGGGACGGGCGGCTGAACGACCGGCCCGAGCAGGTGGTCGAGGCGTTCTACCGATGGCGGGTGCTGCCCGGGGCCTGGCTCAGCCTCGACTGGCAGCGCCTGACGAACCCGGGGTACAACGCGGATCGTGGACCGGTCGACGTGCTCTCGCTGCGCTGGCAGTTCGCCTATTGAGTCCCCGTCCTCGTGCCGGCCTGCCGATTCCGGTATGGTGGGCCGGACCGGCCCTGCGA